>VOFB01000061.1_pt1 | contig 502430 bp, 478 predicted proteins | sample 5384141 | NCBI WGS metagenome assembly VOFB01 (sample SAMN12384721, study PRJNA508395) | human gut metagenome | isolation source: healthy gut A | host: Homo sapiens
CATTCCGCGCACCATTTCCAATATCGTGGAGATCATGAAGCTGGCGGCTCATGCAGAGAGCTTCCCGCCGAAGCCGGATGAGATTCATGTGCAGAACGGGACGCTCCGCATCGACGGCAGCTTTCTTGCGGGACGGTCTGAGATCGTGCGCAGCCGGTTTCCCATCGACTACAATCCGCAGGCAGGAAAGCCGGTTGTCTGGCTTCGGTTTCTTTCCGACCTACTCTACCCGGAGGACATCCCAACCTTTCAGGAGTATATCGGCTATTGCCTCATTCCCAGCACCAAAGGGCAGCGCATGATGATCCTCAAGGGCGAGGGCGGCGAGGGAAAATCGCAGATCGGTCCTGTGCTGGCGCGTCTGTTTGGCTGCAATATGAAAGACGGCAGCATCGCCAAAATTTCCGACAACCGGTTTGCCCGCGCCGATCTGGAACACATTCATCTTCTTGTGGATGACGATATGAAAATGGAGGTGCTGAAGCAGACCAACTATGTCAAATCCATTGTTACCGCACAGGGCAAGATGGATTTGGAACGCAAAAGCGTCCAGAGCTATCAGGGGTGGATGTATGCCCGGCTGCTGGCATTTTCCAACGGCGATCTGCAATCCCTCTACGACCGCAGCAACGGTTTTTACCGCCGCCAGCTGATCCTGACCACAAAAGAGAAGCCTGCCAATCGTGTGGACGATCCCGACATTGCCGAGAAGATGAAGCGAGAGGTCGAGGGCATTTTTCTCTGGGCGTTTGAGGGCTTGCAGCGGCTTGCGGCAAACAGCTTCCGATTCACGGAAAGCCCCCGAACGCTGAACAATCGGGAGTACGTCAAGCGTGACGCCAACAATGCCATCGACTTTATGGAGTCCTCCGGCTATATCCGGCTGAAGGCGGATATGTCCGTCACCTCCAAGGAGCTGTATGCCATTTATGGAATCTGGTGTGATGAGAATGGGCTGACGCCCATCCGGCAGCGCTCGTTCAGCGATTTTCTGATGCGGAATCTGAAAACGTACAATCTGGAGCATACGAATACCGTCACGAACGCCACCGGGCGCAGAGTGTGGGGGTATCTGGGCATCGAGCCGCTGATCAGTCCCCGTATATCTGAGAATTGGGGCAAATCGCTATGTACGTATGTACCGGAAAGCTGACGCGCACCCAATCGTGAACAAGTCTGCCCATGCCGCGAAAAGCTGCCTGCCCTGCACCGCCGGTACGTATGTACACAGCAAAATGCCGTAATTCTGCTATGTACAGAGTGCCGGTGGGATGCCAAAAACGGCACATTATAATCAATCCTTGTGAAATCCATGAAAATTTTCACTGTAAGCCAAATACAATGCACCGTCCGGTGATTCACCAAAGTGTGAAGCCGCTGCACCGGGATGTGGTATATCCCACCGTTCCGCATGACCTCGCCCAGAACGATGAAGCTGATAGGGTGCTGCTACGTATAGGGCATCATAGGCAGAAATCTGAGCGGATTTGTGGCATGGCAGTTTTTTCACTGACAAGTACACCGGCATCACCGATACGAAACCACACTACACGAAATTATGGAGGTAAAAATTGATGAAATCCAATCTGAGAAACGAGATCAAGTCGTACATCGTCCGTCAGGGAATGACCATGCAGGAGGTGGTCGATCTGCTGCATGACGAACACGGCTGGTCTGACAGCGTATCCAACCTGTCCAATAAGCTCCAACGGGAGTCCCTGCGCTATGTTGAAGCCGTCCAGCTTGCCGATGCGCTGGGGTATGAAATCGTCTGGCAGCGAAAGAAAAGCTGACGAACCGAGAATATCCCGAAAGTCCCACCGGGACTAAGGGCGCACTTCTATACTCTCCTGACGGGAGTATGTGCGTCCTGCGGAGCCAATCGCCCGGACAGTTGCGTGTCCGGGCTGGTTTGCGTCACTTCGTTCCGTACAAGGGAGTGCCTCCCTTGCGCCGCCTATGCAGCTATCCCAGCGCACTTCGCAGCGGAAACAATCTGCTGACGCAGACAATTTCCACCGCAAAGTCTGAACAACTATTTCACTAATTTCGAAGGAGGTCACACAATGTCAAAACAGAAAAACCTTGCCGAGCTGAATGCCGAGAAAGATAAAATTGAGCAGCAGCTTGCACAGGAGCGGCACAAAATCCATCGTCTTGAAAACCGCGCCGCCTACTACGAAAAGGGAGAACGGCGCAAGCGGGCGCACAGGCTCATCACCCGTGGCGCAGCGATTGAGAGCGTTGCGCCACAGACGAAGGCTTTGAGTGAAACCAAATTTTACGCCCTTGCCGAACAGGTCTTTGCTCTGCCGGACACGCAACAGCTGCTCACAGAAGCCGTCGGCAACCATGCGGGAGGTGACTGAGTATCGCGTTATTTCATTTTCATGTGACGCAGATCAAGCGCAGCGCGGGGCAATCCGCTGTGGCGTCTGCCGCCTACCGTGCCGGGGAAAAGCTGCACAGCGAGTATTACGGCGAGGACAGCGACTACACCCGCAAGGGCGGCGTGATCTGCTCTGAAACCCTGCTGCCATCCCACGCGCCGCCAGAGTACGCAGACCGTGAAACGCTCTGGAACGCCGTAGAAAATGCCGAGCGCGGCAAGAAAGCGCAGCTTGCATACAGTTTTGACATTGCCTTGCAGAACGAGTTTTCCATGCAGGAGAACGTTGCTCTGGCAAGGCAATTTTTGTTGGAGAACTTTGTGAGCCGTGGCATGGTAGTGGACTTCGCCGTGCATCAGCCAGATAAGAAGGACGGCGGCATTTCCAATCCCCACTTTCATGTTATGTGTCCCATCCGTCCTTTGGATGAACACGGCAGATGGGGCAACAAGCAGCGGCGGGAATATGTGCTTGACGAACATGGCGAGCGCATCCGTGATGAAGCAGGAAACTATGTATTCAACGCTGTGCCGACTACCGATTGGGGCAGTCCCGACACCTTGGAGCATTGGCGGCATGCATGGGCTGAACTGTGCAACGCGAAGTTTGCAGAGAAAGGCTTGGATTGCCGGATCGACCACCGCAGCTATGAGCGGCAAGGCATTGAGCAGATTCCTACCGTCCACGAGGGGCTGTCTATCCGGGCAATGGAAGCGAAGGGCATCCGCACCGACAAGGGCGATCTCAACCGCTGGTTTCGCAAAACCAACGCCATGCTGCGGGAAGCAAAGAATAAAATCACCTCTTTGCTGGAATGGCTGAAAGCGGTCAAGGAAGAACTCTCCAAGCCGCAGCCGCCCATGCTGAACGATTTGCTGATGACTTATTACAATAATCGCAATAAAGGCGCATACAGCACAAAGGCCAAGACAGCCAACTTACAGCGGTATGCGGATGCGTTCCGCTTTTTGCAGGAGAAGCAGCTTTTTACCACCGATGATCTGGATGCCGCGCTGCATTCCATGCAGAACAGCATCAGCGCAATGAAAGCGTCTGCCGGGGAAAAGCAATCCCGCATCAAGGAACTGGACGAGCTGCTGCGCATGGCACAGTATTATGTCGATGGAAAACCGGTTGCGGATAAGCTGGGAAGCATCCGTTTTGAAAAATCCAGACAGAAATACAAGTCGGAGCATGACGATACGCTGCGGACATTTTACATGGCAGAGCGCAAGCTGAAACCGTATTTCAAGGGTGGCAAGATACCCATCACCGCATGGCGCAGCGAGCGTGATCGGTTGGAGCAGGGGTACAAGGACATTCAGACAGAGCTTTCGCCGCTTTATGCCGATGTTAAAAAGCTCTGGGCGATTCACTACAACATTTATGAAGTACAGCATGAGCAGGAGCGGCAGCAGACACAACTGCGCAAACACAACAACGAAATAGAATTATGAGAAAGGAATTGCCTATGGGAAAAATTATCAACATTGACGAAATCAACCGCGCCGCAATGGAGGGAAAAGACGATTTGGTCTTTGAGCTTTGCAAGGTCTTTGACCATGAGAGCTACTTTGATCCGGTCTTTGACCCGCCGGAGTCCTTTTTGCAGGAGTGCGAGGCCTATTGGAACAGACGAAGCCCCTTCTGCAAAACCGTGGAGCGCAAGATTGGAAACACATGGTATACCATTGAAACCGTCTGTGACGGAACTGAGTCGCTTACCGCCAAGGTAAAACGGCTCATTTTTTCTGACCGGGAGGTGGCTTGTTAATGACAGTGACACAAAACTATGGTAATATAATTTTAAGCACACCGATTCTGTCGGCTGACCCGAACGTGAAGGAGGACGTTATGAGGGATCAGCAAAAAATTACGATACTCTACTGCCGCCTCAGCAACGAGGATTCGCAGGATGGCGAGTCGAATTCGATACAGAATCAACGCGAGCTTTTAACCAAATACGCACGAGATCATGGATACACAAACCTGAAAATTCTGGTGGATGACGGTTATACCGGGACGAACTTCAATCGCCCCGGCGTACAGGAGGGCTTTGAACTCGTCAAGCAGGGATTAGTGGGCTGCTGGCTCTGCAAAGACCTCAGCCGCTTTGGTCGTGACTATCTGACCGTAGGCCAGTACACCGACATCATCTTCCCCAGCTACGATGTTCGCTTCATTGCCGTCAACGACGGCGTGGACAGTCAGCGTGGAGACGGCGATGGATTCGCCGCAATCCGTAACCTATTCAACGAATGGTATCCACGTGACACCAGCAAAAAAGTCCGGGTCGTATTCCGTCAGAAAGGCACCAGCGGCAAGCATCTGGGGAAACCGCCCTATGGCTATCGCACTGACCCAGCCGATAAAGACCATTGGATCATTGACGAGGATGCCGCCCCAGTAGTCAAGCGCATCTTTGACTTGGCTATTGACGGCAAAGGGCCGGAACAGATTGCCCGTATACTGGAGCAGGATAAGGTGTTGACTACCAAGGCGCTGTATGCCAAACAGTCGGAAAACCATCCTAATCCGAAAAAGCGCAAGAAGATGCCGGATCGCCCTTATCATTGGATTGGTCAATCGGTTGTGGGTATTCTGGAACGGATGGAGTATACCGGCTGTACCTGCAATTTCAAAACCTATTCCAAGTCCTATAAGCTGAAGAAGCGGATTCCCAATGCCATCGAAGATATGTGTATCTTCCCTGATACGCAGGAAGCAATCGTTTCTCAGGCTCAGTGGGACAGGGTGCAGGAGTTGCGAAAAAACAAACGCCGTCCCACAAAAGCGGAACGGCAAGGATTGTTCTCCGGGCTTCTGTTCTGTCCCGATTGCGGGAATAAGCTGCACTTTGCTACCTGCAAGAACTTTGACGGCAAGCAAGACCACTATGTATGCTCCAGCTACAAAAGCGGTCGAGGCACCTGTTCTGCACACTATATCCGGGAAGATGTACTGCGGGAACTGGTACTGGAACGGATTCGGGCGGTCAATGCGTATATCCGCAGCGATGTGGAGGGCTTTCAGGAGGAATGGCTGCATTACCGCCGCGCCGATCAGGAACGGGACATCCGGGAAGATCAGAAGCGCGTGGAGCAGGCAAAAAAGCGCCTTGCCACCCTCGATGTGGTCATCTCCCGGCTCTATGAGGACTACGCCCTCGGTGAAATCAGCAAGGAAAAGTACAAGAAGATGACTGCTGATTATGAAGCGGAGCAGGAACGGTTAAAGCTCGAAATTGAAACAACGGAAGAATGGGTCGAGCAGCGGCAGGCAATGGGAGATGATCTGGACGCTTTCATTGCGCTGACGAAAAAGTATGTGGATGTCACCGAGCTGACGCAGACGATTGTCAACGAGTATATCAGGAAGATCATCATTTACGCACCGGATAAGTCTGGTGGCAAGCGCAGACAGAAGGTGGAGATCATCTTTAATTTTATTGACGAGGTGGAGATCCCCGTGCTGGCAGAACCCATGATCGCAGAATCTTCCCTTGGACGCAGAAAAACGGCGTGACCTTTACGGTCACACCGTCCTCTGCCCCAACCGCAAGACTTATAGTTCCTTACGACTGTTAAGCCTTGATATACGGGGCTTTTCCGGTTTGTCGTAATTATACCGTAAGGGCACACATTCGCCGTGAACAGCCTGAAAGCCGGAGACGATATTAAAACCGTGCAGGAAAATCTGGGTCATGCAACTGCGTCATTCACGCTCAGCACCTATGCACACGCCACGCCCGGCATGAAACGCGAAAGTGCAAACCGCATGGGGCAGTATCTTCGCCGCATCCGTGAAAGCACAGAAGCAGCAAAATCCAGTGTGTGACATTCTGTATCAAGTGGTCAGATTGGACTGCCTGAAACCGCCGTATAAAGGGTCAAAATAAGGGTCAGGCAGAATCAGCCGTTCGAATTCAACACTTTCCCATTTGAAATATACCGATTTTTCTGCGAATATACGAAAATCCCGAACACTTTCGTGTTCGGGATTGGTGGGGGAAGGTGGATTCGAACCACCGAAGTCATTGACAGCAGATTTACAGTCTGTCCCCTTTGGCCACTCGGGAATTCCCCCATATTCAGGATGCTGTGTTGCGGTAAAATGGAGCTGGTAGACGGATTCGAACCCCCGACCTGCTGATTATTGCGGCAATGTGTTCGTCACAGAAATCGCGCAGTTCCATGATTCCCGCCTCGGAGGTCTCCCAAACGGTTTCAAGGTCAATGTTGCCATATTCATGCGCAACGACATTTCGCATACCCCGGATGGCGCGCCAGGGGATACTGGTATGTAAGCTGATAAATTCCGGAGACAGATGCTTTACAAGCTCGCCAATCTGCATCAAGCAGAGCGCAATCGCGTTGCGATAGGTCGGATTTGTGCAGAAGGTGTGATAATCATGCGCATACTCAGTATGCGTAAACATGATGTCATTACAATAACCCTGAATTTTCTCAAGGATCTGTGTGTCACGACTTTGTGCGGTCATATAAAACAATTTCCTCCCCGGCAATTTGATCCAGAAACCGTTGATCCAGACTGCCTGTTGTCAGCAAATCCAAATCTTTTCCAAGGCTGTCTTCGAGATCGCTGTAGAGCGCGCCCAAAGCGAACATACCGCGAAGGCTTCCCTTGTCGACGCGTTCCCGCGCTGCGAATCGGGAATCGGATCGTCGTTCCGAAAGAAGCGTTTATCCGCTGGGTGGAGCAGCACACGGGAGGGGCAGAGTGAAGCGCAGCCTCTGGCCAACACGCGATTCGGTCAAGGACTACTTCCCGCTGCCGAAAGAAATTTTCTTGCTGGGTCTGAGCGCGGCAGAAATCGCAATCTATGCCTACCTGCTGTTCTGCGAAGATCGGCAGACATTCCAATGCTGGCCAAGCTACCGAAAAATCAGTGATGCGGTTGGGTTGAGTCCGAACACGATCCGCAAACACATTCGGTCGCTCGAAGAACACGAGTTGCTCATCAAAGAGCCGACGTTGGTCACAACGAAAGATGGAAAAACGCGCAATGGCAACCTGCTATTCACAATCCAACCGATTCAAGCGGCGCTTCAGCAGGACTATGACCGGCAGATGCAGAAGCTTACCGAGGACGCAGCAAGGAGAAGATATGCCGATTTTATTGAAAACACAGGTTGAACGCACAGCCAAAACGCCAATCCCAGCCCGTCGCGCCCGTGTCGGCAGTTTGTGCGGCTTTCGCAGCCCAGCCGAGCGCGTACTCGCCCAGCACCAGAAAACCGGACGTTGCGCCAACGTGCGGGATCGTTGCGGAAATGGCAAACGCAGAAGAAGAACGTCTCCGGGCGAATTTTGGCAGAGGGAGAAGCCGCAAGCGGCGAAGCAGGAGAAAGGCCTGACGCTTTTCTGCGCCAGCCCGTCCACTTCTGCCCGCAGTGCGGGCAGTTTCGGTGGATAAAAATGGCGCTTTTTTGCGGCTGTCAAAAGTGGAATGACGCTGTTATTGCCCAAAATCCGCAAAAAACCAGTAAAATCAAGGACAATTTTGACGCTATTACGATTTCAGGAGGGTTTGAGCATGAAAACAGAAGAAAGAAGCCGCCACACCGTTTGGATGGAAAATGCGGTTTGGCAGCGGGTGCAGGAACACTACAAAAGCGACGGATGCAGCACGCAAAACGAATTCATTGCAAAAGCAATTCTGTTTTACTGCGGCTATTTGCAGAGCGAATATGCCGGAGACTTCCTGCCGAAGATCCTTGGTGAAACGCTCGAAGCCATCCTCAGTATGTTCGGGGATCGCATCGGCAAGCTGCTTCTGAAGCAGGCTGTTGAGCAAAACATCTGCAATCATATTCTTGCATCAGACACAGATATTGATGCGGCAACATACCAGAATCCGTTGTGCCGAACAGATAGTACTGCATGGAGGCGCGGTCTGCAACGACGAATGGGTCACGGATTCTAATATGATCTGTAGAAATTGTATACAATATTTGCGTCCCAGATTGTAGTGTCGTAGGCATTGTTAGAATCATCTCCCATTTTATTCTGTTATGCTTACGAATTTTGTTTGCTCCAAGTGTTCATAGAAAATGTCATTCGTAGATTTTGAACTATTCCACCATGTTGATACGTTTTTAAAACAAATATGATAAAGACGATTGCTTTCAGAAAAGCCGGAGAGGAAAATAAGATAGTTTTCCGGCATCGTGATCTCCTCGAATGTAATATCATGCACCTGCCCGGCTTCCCGGTCCGTGGACCAACGGTCGCGGGTGATCGCGCAGCAGATGGCGTAATTGCTCTCCTGACGGATGCGGATGTTTCGGAACGTGATATGGTGCACCTCCGCCGCGTCGCAGATATAAACCGCCAGCGCGCCGACCTCGGTCGTCCAGTCTGCCATGCTGTGCAGCACATCGCAATCCTCAAATACCGCATCATGGATGCCGAAGCGCGATTCTCCCGCCACGCCGAAGGCGCGGACCTTGTCGTTCCAGACCGTGCAGCGCCGAACAAGAATATCGTGCGTCCCGGTCTGCGGCGTGAGCGCCATACTCTTGAGACAGATGGCATCGTCGCCGGTACGCAGGAAGCAGTTTTCCACCAGCGCATGCTGTGTGTCAACCAGATCGATTCCATCGCTGTTCTCGCGGTAGGCGAGCATCCGCACCCGGTCAACATGAACGTTTTTGCAGCCGAAAAACGGGAGCGTCCAATGCGCGGCACCGACAAAAATGACGTCGGATACGGAAACGTCTTCGCAGCTGGTAAAGACCATGCTGCGCCGCGCGTGCCAGTCCAGCGCGGTCAGATCGATGATGCCTGCACCGCAGACGCGGATATTTTTCTGTCCCTCCGCATGGATAAAATCTTGATAATTCGGCTTTCCAGCCCAATCGTGTGCTTCCAGAACAGGCTCTGTCTCGTCCGGCTGTTCCGGAACGAGGATCGCTCCAGGCGAAAGATACAGCGTCTGCCCGCTTTTGAGCTCCAGTGTGCGGATACGGTGAATGCCGGGCTCCAGAAACAGGACAGAATCATCCTCTGGATTCGGGGCAGCGGCTGTATCATTTGCGCGGAAAACTGCCAGCGGGTGCAGGTGGCTGCCGTTCGCCTCGATGAGAAGGTTGTACGCTTCCGGCGCGGAAAAGTGCAGTTCCTGACCGCAAAGCGCTCCGGACAGATGCAGCGACTCTGGCAAGATTTCTGCGCTGCGCAGAGGCGGAATGGACTTCGCGGTCAGCTCCGATGCGTCGAACGGAATCACGATGAAGCTATGCGGTCCGCCGTGCGTGACCGGCGTGTCATAGACCGGAAGCTCCGCTCCGTCCGCGAAGAAGCGCCAATAGGAGGAACGCGCCAGCCCGGAGGACCATGCGCTGTGCGGCTCCACGCCACGCGTCCGGAAATCACGGAGATTTTCCGCATAAGAAATGGAATCTGCATCCGATGTTGGAAAGATTCTCATGTGCTTCACCCCTTCACCGCGCCGGAGGTCATGCCGGACATGATCTGCTTCTGCGCGCAGAAATACAGCAGCACGACCGGGAGCGAGACGATGACCACGTCGGTAAAGACCAGATTCCAGTCGGAGCTGTGCGTGCTGAAGAAATTGTAGATGGTAAGCGGCAGCGTATAGTTTTCAGACGTGTTCAGGAAATAGATCGTCGTCCCGAAATCGTTCCAGATGTTCATAAACGTCAGGATAAAGAGCGTCACCGTCATGGGCTTGAGCAGCGGGAAAACGACGCGAAAAAAGAGCGTCAGCGAGCCGCAGCCATCCAGAATTGCCGCCTCGTCGATGTCGCGGGGAATGCTCTTGAGCGCACCCAGATACAGAAATGTTCCAAGCGGCAGGTTTGCCGCCGTCAGGACAGCCGCCGCACCTGCAAATGTCTTCAGATGCAGGTAGCTGCACAGCATATACGTCGGAATGATCTGCCCCGGCACGATGAGCCCCAGCACGAAAAAGGTTGTGAGCTTCCGGCTGAAACGCGTGTTCCGGCGCTGCAATATGAACGCCGCCAGCGCGGACAGAAGGATGATCAGTAGCACGGAAAGGCAGGTCACGATGCAGCTGTTGCGAAATGCGTGCAGTACGCCAGTCTCCATCACCGCCCGGTAGTTTTCAAGGATGTTCCACTGCTTCGGAAGTGCCAGTCCAAGCTCTGCCGCCTCTTTTTTTGTCTTGAAGGAGTTCAGAACGATCATGGCAAATGGCGTGAGCATGAAAAGGCTCAGCAGGAAGCCGAACGCCGTGCGCAGAAAATGTGTACGCCGCTTCATACCTCGACCTCCTTTCCGGACAGGAAGCGATTGGTCGGCAGGGCAATGAGCAGCACGAAGAACGTCAGGATCATGCTGGCGGCACACCCGCGTCCATAGCTTCCGCTGCTGAACGAGGAGTAGATCAGCGTTCCGAAAACGGAGGTCGCATTGCCGGGACCGCCGTTGGTCAAAGCCTGCACAATATCGAAGACCTTGAGCCCGCCGACGATGCTGATGACGACAGCGTTGTTGAATGCGGGCATGATGAGCGGCAGCGTCACAGAGCGAAACTGCTGCCAGCAGCTGGCACCGTCGAGCTCTGCGGCTTCATAGTAAGTCGTGTCGATTGCCTGAAGCCCCGCAAGCAGGATGACCATCGTATAGCCCGTCCATTTCCAGATCTCCACAAAGGCGCAGGAGAAGATGGCGATTTTCGGATTGGTCAGCCAGTTTTGCGTCAGCGCACCCAGCCCGATTGCGGTCAGCGTGCGGTTGATGAGCCCGGACGGGTGCATCATGGAGCGGAACACCAGCCCGACGGCGACGTTGTTCAGCACGGCAGGCAGGAAGAAAACCGTCCGCATATAGTTTACGCCGCGGAAGCGGTTGTTTACCAGCAGCGCCAGCGCCAGCCCGAAGCCGACCTTTCCGAGCGTCGTGACAATGGAAAAAAGTAGGGTGTTTTTGATCGCGACGCTGAAATAGGGGTTGCGCAGGACAGTTGCGTAGTTTTCCAGCCCCGCAAAGGTAAAGGAGGAAATTTTGAACGTTTTCACGTTGAAAAAGGACAGAAGAAAGCCGGATGCCGCTGGAAGCACGTACAAAACACCGTAAACGATCAGCGCGGGCAGCACAAGTGAATAGGGATACGGGCTTTTCATCCGCAATTTGAGTGATTTGGTCTGATTCAAGGGAACGCTCCTTTTTAACGGATATGAATAAATGGAGTGCAGGCACTCCATTTATTCATCAATATTCAGCTTCTGTGGACCTTAATTCCAGTTGGGGTCGTTTGCAGCCTTGGCGTTGTCGGCAGTGTCGCTGTCGAGCAGGCTGATGACCTGATCGATGTCCATGCCTCCGGCAAGATAGTCCTGCACGTGGATATGATAGTCGCCGTAGTGGTAGACGTTGCCGTTCTGCCAGACCTCCATGCTGTTGCCCTTGAGCATTTCATCATACAACGTCCGATATGCCTCGGGAAGCTCGCAGGTCACCTTCTGGTTGAGGTAGATGCCGGGCTGCGCGGTCGCGTAGATCTGCTGCGCCTCAGAGGAGGCGAGGAAGTTCAGGACCTTTTCGCCGAGCGCCTGATCCTTGCAGGCTGCGGTCATAACAACGGAGCCGGGCATGGAGGAACAGGTGTAGTTCTTCTCATACAGCGGGAGAATGAACGAGCCGATCTTGTCGGCGGATTCCGGATACTTCCCGGCAATCTCGTCGTAGACCCAGGTGCCGTTGCAGTACATACCCGCAGTGCCCTCTGCCAGCGCGGTCTGCGCCATGTCATAGGTGTCGGAGAGGAAGCTGCTGTTGACATAGCCCTTTTCGACCATGTCTTTGGACATGATGATGGCGTTCTTGAAATTGATGGCGTCGGAATAGTGGCGCTTGTTGGTGTTCATCTCGTTCCAGAACTCCGTATAGCTCAAGCCGCTTTCCACAACGTCCTCGTTGAAGCCGAAGTGCGTGATGCACTGAAGCGTCCAGGTGTCGGCGCCGGAATAGTACAGCGGGGTCACACCGATCGCCTTGAGCTTTTCGCAGCAGTCCAGGAACTCGTCCCAGGTCATGGGAGCGGCTTCAATGCCGGCAGCTGCAAAGACGTCCTTGTTGTAGAAGATGCCGACCAGCGAGGTGGAGTCCATCGGAACGGCGTAGAGCTGACCGTCGTAGATGTAGTGTCCTTCCTCCAGCTGATCCTGGCTGTACTCGGACATATCCACGTTCTGAAGCGGCACGATCTGATCGAGCACGCCCGCATTGTGGTCGAGCCACTTCGGACCGTAGGTCTGAAGCAGATCGGGCAGATCGCCGGTCGCGAACTTGGCGCGGACAAGCTCTTCGCCCTCGCCGCCGCCGGCGATGATGTCAATCTTCAGGCGGAAGCCGAGCTCCTCGGCGTGCTCGTCAATGTACGCGGTCAGCGCTTCCCAGCCGGACTTGTACCAGTCCGTGAAGGTCAGCATCGTGACGGTCGGGATTTCCGCCGGAGTTTCCGGCTGCGCGGGCTGCTCGGGCGTTTCCGTCCCGGCATTTTCGCTCTGCGCCGGCTCCTGCGTGTCGGCAGGCGCTGGCGTTCCTTGTTTCGTGCTACAAGCGACCAGCGATGCGAGCATCATCAGCGCAAGCAGCAATGCAAGAATCTTTTTCATGATGGTTCCTCCTGTTTCGTTGTTCTGAGAGGATCTCTCTCATGCCCTTATTATAATTGGAGGGGCTTTGGGTGGAATTGTACTCTTTTTTGAAATAACGGTACTTTTTATTTCTGCGTTTTCCGGTATTCCTTCGGCGTCATACCGGTGCAGCGCTTGAACGCTCTGGCAAAATACGCGTCGTCACGGAAGCCGCTCAGCCGGGATACCTCCTTGTTGCTGTAGCCTCCGGCGCGCAGCAGCTCCTTCGCCTTTTCGATCCTGTAGGAGCACAGATAATCGGCAAAGCCGACGTTCAAGTCTTCGCGGAACAGGCGGCTGAGATACGCCGCGCTGATGCCGATGAACTCCGCAACGGTGCCCTGTGAAATATCCTCGGCATAATGTCTGCGAATCAGACTGATTGCCTGCTCGACATACGGCGAGTCCGGGCTTTTGCCCTTGCCCGCGGCTTCAAACGCGCGGTGGTTCAGCTCGCCGAACCACGTCCGCGCGGCGGTCAGATTCCGGAAGCTGTGAAACACCCGCTGCGGGTCTGCGGGCTGATAGAGCTTTGCAAGATCGACCCCACGCTCGACCCACGCGCGGCTGAGCGTGCTGAGAAGATCCATAAAGAAATTTTGCAGGGCATCCGCAGACGGCTGCATCCCGGAAAGCTGCGCAAAGACATCGTTCAGAAGCTCATGCGTCCGCGCGGGCTGATTCTGGCGAATCGCCGCAGCCAGTTGCTTTTCACGCGCCGCGTCAAATACGGAGAGAATGTCAAAGGACGGCGCGGTCGTTTCTTTGAAAGCCGCATCCGAAAAGAAGCGGTTTTCGTATTTCTGCTCCGCGGAGAGATAGGATTTAGGAACCTGTACGGCGCTTGGTACAGTCTGTCCCTCATAAAACTCTGCCGAGAGATTCAGATAGGTTTGCAGGCAGGCGCGGATGCGCGCGCAGAGCGTTTGGTAGGTCTCCGCACGTACCCGGCTGCTGTTGGTGCCCTCATAGCAGAGCAGAAATACATACTTTTCGTCCGAAACGTGGCAGCAGATACCAGCGCGGTAATCCTGTAAAATTTCGTCCACAATATTCAAAATCGAGTATTCCAGCAGATATGCCGCGATCATATTCCCCTTCCGGGGCTGGACCTGCATAAGAATGACGGAAATGCTTTTGATTCCCAGCTTCAGCTCCAATACACCCGCGCGTGCGGTGATCTCCTGCTCGCTGCGATAGCAGCCGGAGATCAGCTTCATCACAAAATCACGCTTGAGCGCCAGCTGGCTATCCGTCGAATCATCCTCCGGCGTGTGCGGCTTTTGTATCCGCTCCTGCGCGGTGCGCAGTGTCTGCTCCAAAACCTGTGCATTCAGCTCGTGCTTCAGGATATAGTCGATCGCCCCATTTTTCAGCGCCTGCCGCACATAATCCAGCTCGTCATATCCGCTGAGCATGACCAGCAGAATATCCGGATAGGCGCACTTGAGCGCCTCCTGCAATTCCAGCCCGTCCATCTGCGGCATCCGAATGTCGGAGATCACAAGGTCGGGCCTTGCCGACGGAATCATCTGCATTGCCTGTTCTCCGTCCGTCGCCTCGCACGCGACGGAAAAGCCCTGCTGCCTGCAAAGCGGCGAGGTCTCGATCAGCCGTTTGAGATTGGAACGAACCAAAAAATCATCATCCACGATCAAAATCCGCATCCTGCTCCGCCTCGCTTTCTGTAATCTCCGGCAAAATCAACTCCACGGACGTCAGCAGCTGCTCGCCCGAGAAGATCCTCATCTCCGCCGCATCGCCGAAAAGCAGATGCAGCCGCCGGTCAATATTCTGAAGTCCGATGTGCTTGGAGCCCCCGCCGCAGTAGTGCTGCCCATCCAGCAGCCCCGGCGCAAAGCCCGGACCGCTGTTGCGCACCAGAATGTGCAGCCGTTCCTGCTCCAGAAAAATTCGTATCTGTATGATGCCGGTCGCCTGCGCCTTTGCGATCCCGTGTTGTAATGCGTTTTCAACGACCGGCTGTACGAGCAGCTTCGGCAGAAAATGTCCTTTTGCCTCCGCTTCGATGGAAATGCTGTAGGTGAATTTGCCGGCGTACCGGTATTGCTGAATTTGCAGATAGTCCCGCAGATAGGTTTCTTCCTCTGCAACGCTGATGAGCTTCCGCGTGTCCAGATTGAGGTGCATCATCCGGGAAAGCGCGTCTGTGACCGTCTGGATATTCTCAACGCCCTGCATGATGGAAAGCACCTTGATGGTGTGCAGGGTGTTATAGAGAAAATGCGGGTTGATCTGCATGGAAAGCATCGCGATCTCGGAGGTGCGCTTTTCCGCTTCGGCGCAGCGGATGTTCGTGATCAGGGTGCGGATGCGCGCCAGCATGGCGCAGATGCGCTGATACAGAATGCCGACCTCGTCCTGCCGGGTGATACGGATCGGAAGCGCCAGCGCCTCATCGCCGGTCTGCTCCACCGCGCGCGTCAGCCTCCGTAAATCCTTCGTCAGATAGTGCGCCAGCGCAAATGCGATGACCGCAAACAGTGCCGCACAAAGCAAGACGATTAGCAGCATACGGTTTCGGACCTGTAAAAAGCCCGATATGACCGTATTCTGCCGGACGACGCCGACGATCTGCCAGGGTGTAATCTCAGAGGTCGTATAGACGACCAGACAGTCCGCGCCGCCGATCTGATCGGTGTAGCTTCCGTGCCCGCGCGGGACGGAATCCTGGAAACGGGTCAGCGGCAGAGTGTCCGCGCCCTCCGGCACATAGACGGCTTCGCCAGTGTCCCGGTCAAACACATACAGCGCATAGCCCTGCATTTCCTGAATGTCAAAGATCGTTTCCAGAAGGCTGCTTTTCACATCCGCCTTGATCACGCCGATGATCGTGCCGTTGTTCAGCACCGGGCGGACGATGGAAAAGACGTAGCTGCTTTTGGGCGACGGCTGCTTGCTTGTATATGCGTGCGGCGTTAGATAAACGATATCCGCCTGCCCGCTTTGTATCTGGGAAAACCACTCTGTCTGAGAAACCTCGTCATAGGGCGTTGTGATCCCATAGGTGCAGATACGACCGTCGAAGCCGTAGATGGAAACGCCGTTCAGATATGCCTTGAAGTTGCAGCGGTTGAAGAGATAGCTCCGCGCCTGCTGTAACGAGGCGATCTGCGCATTGGACTCCTGCGCGGTCAGAAACTGCACAACGCAGTTGTTCTGCGTGGAACGGACCTTGTTGGAAATAAACGCGGTCGTATAGTCGATCTCGCGCAGGCTTTCTTCAAACGTTTCGTTCAGCGTTTCAATGACCGTATCCAGATGCGCCTGCGCGGTCTCAACCGCCTCGCAGGTGAAGCTCCGATACCACGCCAGTGTACTGACTGCGCAGAACAGAAGCAGCAGCGCCACCATGATCGCGAGAATCCGTGCGGTAAAGCTGTGCAGCACTTTCATGATACAGATCCGCCTTTCGAGCCGTTTTCTCTATCATATACAAAATACGAAAAAATTCAAAGTGGCAGCTTTCGAAAAACAGATCAAAAAGTACAATTTTCCCGCTGTCGGAGTCTGCTATGATAAACGCATAAAATTTCAGGAGGCATCCGTTATGGGGATTTTGCAGCCGATTTGGGACGGGACATTTGTCTATCGGGAGCCGGTCTGTTTTTCCGCCGACAAAGACGGGCGACCGACCGGCGGAACACTGCTGTATCAGCCGGAGGAGATTTTGTCAGTCACGTCGTTTGACGGAAGTGTTTTTTACCAACCGGTGCGGGATTATACCGCAAATGGGCGGCAGCTGGTGCGCACGGAGGCATCGCGCATCCCGTATCTGGAGCGCAGCGTGTATTGTAAGCCATTTACCGGCGTACCGGAAACAGCCTGGGTCCGCCTGTCGGGCGGAAAAGCCTACATGGAGGTCGTTTCCGATGTCTATCGCTGGCAGACGCTCGTGACCTATACGCACAGAGACAAATGGGCGGGATTTCAACCGGAGGCTTGCGGTGAGAGCCTTCCGCGCAGCATGGAAAAGCTGCGCGCGGGAGGAGACTTTCATCTGATATTTTACGGCGACAGCATCACAGCCGGCTGGGAAGCCAGCGGCTGCAATGAGCGCGCCATCGATATGGTGACACTGGGCGAATATCATGTTTCCCTCTGGCACGCGCCGTATCAGCCAGCATGGGCGGAGCTTGTGACGAACGCGTTGCAAGCTCGCTATCCGCAGAGCAACGTGATCAAAACGAACCGCGCCGCGGGCGGCTCCACCGTACAGTGGGGGGTCGAACATGCGGCGGAGCTCGTTCCGCCCTGCAAGCCGGATCTGATCATGCTGGGCTTTGGTATGAACAGTATGCAGGAAAGCGCCGAGGATTACCGGCGCGCAATTCTCTCGATTATACGCACCATACGTAAGGAATGCCCCGACTGCGAGTTTGTGCTCGTGTCGCCCATGATCCCAAATCCGGAGATCAAAGGCTTTCAGAACAACCAGCTTCCCGCGCAGCAGGACGTGCTGTATCAGATCGCGGCGGAGCTGGAAGGTGTCTGCATTGCGCCGGTGCATTCTGTTTTCCGGGAAATGACCGCCCGTGGGAAGCGCTATCTGGAGCTGACCGGAAACTGCATCAATCACCCCAATGATTTTTCTGTTCGCGTCTATGCGCAGACCGTTTTGCGGACATTGGGCGTGGATGGGAGCGACGGATAAGGCAAAGAGAAATGCAGCTGGCACACGCAAAAACTGCGCCGCAGTAAACAAAGAATAGGGATTATCGACACACGCGAAACGGGCTAAAAAATATTCCGATCTTCCGAAAAAATCAGTAGACTTTGTGCCGGTTCTGTGGTAGTTGTTTGTGTTACCAAAACGGAAAGGGGAACACAGATGGCAAAAAAGCGGGCAAACGGCGAGGGCAACATTCGCAAGCGGAAGGACGGACGCTGGGAGGGGCGGTACACTGCTGGGTATGACGAGAAAACCGGCAAGCGGATGATTAAAAACGTCCTTGGTAAGACACAGGCAGAAGTAAAAGAGAAGCTGGCAAAGGCGGTTGCGGAAGCAGAAGCCGTCGATGTGCGACGCGCGGACGAATACACGCTCGGCACATGGCTGCAAACGTGGTATGAGCTATATGCAAAGCCACACCTGCGATTCTCGACTGCCGAATACTACCGGCGTGGGATTGAACTGCACATCACGCCGCGTATTGGCGATATTCCACTCAAAAAGCTGACCGGACGTGACCTGCAATGGCTGTACAACAGCAACTCAAACAGCAAGACTGATTATAGACGAAGAGCGCCAAAAAGTCAAGAACTTTTTGAAAAAACGCGGAATATTTTTTCGGGCGGGGCGGCGCGCCGTATTTGCACTTCCGGCAGTTTGTGCTATACTGATAAAAAAGGAGGGATCCGCTATGAAGATCACATTTGTCGGCGCGGCGCACGAGGTCACCGGCAGCTGCACGCTGCTGGAACTGGGCGGCGAGAGCTACCTGATCGACCGCGGCATGGAGCAGGGCGTGGACGTCTATGAGAACATTCCCCTGCCCGTGGCTGCGAAGGACGTCGCCGCCGTCTTTCTGACGCACGCGCACATCGACCACGCGGGGCTGCTGCCGCAGCTGTACAAGGATGGCTTCCGGGGCCGGATCTACGCCACGCCCGCGACCTGCGCGCTGGCGGACGTCATGCTGCGCGACTCGGCCAACATCCAGGAATCTGAAGCCGCCTGGAAAACGCGCAAGGCCGAGCGCGCGGGCGAGCCGCCGGTCGTGCCGCTGTACACGGTGGACGATGCGAAGGGCGCGGCCTCGCTCTTCCGCCCCTGCCGGTACGGCCAGATCGTGCCGATCGCGGAGGGGATGCGTGTCCGGTTCTCCGACATCGGGCATCTGCTGGGCTCGGCCTGCATCGAGTTCTGGCTGCAGGAGGGCGGCATAGAGAAGAAGATCGTCTTCTCCGGCGACGTGGGCAACATCGACCAGCCGATCCTGAACGACCCGCAGCCGGTCGCGGAGACGGACTATCTCGTAGTGGAATCCACCTACGGCAACCGCCTGCACGACAAGCCCAAGGACGTGCGCGCCGAGCTGACCGACGTGCTGCAGCGGGCCTTTGACCGCGGCGGCAGCGTCATCATCCCGGCCTTCGCCGTGGGGCGGACGCAGGAGCTGCTGTACCTGCTGCGCGAGATCAAGCAGAAGAAGCTCGTGCACGGCCACGACGGCTTCCCCGTCTACCTCGACAGCCCGCTGGCCGAGGAGGCCACGAGCGTCTTTCTGCAGTGCGATACCGACTGCTTTGACCCGGAGACGCAGAAGGTCCTGAAAAGCGGCCAGAACCCCATCTGGTGCCCGGGGCTGCAGCTTGCGCTCACAGCGGAGGATTCCAAGGCCATCAACAGCGATCCCCGGCCCAAGGTCATCCTGTCCGCCAGCGGCATGTGCGACGCGGGCCGCATCCGGCACCATCTGAAGCACAATCTGTGGATGGCGGAGAACATCATCCTCATCGCGGGCTACCAGTCGAAGGGGACGCTCGGCCGGGCGCTGCTCGACGGGGTGAAGGAGGTCCGGCTGTTCGGCGAGGATATCGCCGTGAACGCCGAGATCGCCGTGCTGCACGGCACGAGCGGCCACGCCGACCAGAAGGGGCTGCTGAACTGGGTCGAGGCGTTCGAGCGTAAGCCCGAGGTCGTCTTCATCAACCACGGCGACACCGAGGCCTGTGAGGCCTTCCAGGCGCTGCTGCAGCAGAAGGGGTATGTTGCCATCGCGCCGTTCTCGGGCGCGCAGTTCGATCTGGCGGCCGGGAAGCTCACCGCCTTCCCTGCCGGCCGGCCCATCGCCAAAAAGGGCGCAGCGCGCAAGAAGAGCGTCTTTGACGCGCTCATCGCCGCGGCACAGCGGCTGCTGCTCGTCGCGCAGGGGTGCAAGGAGCGGCCGAACCGGGATCTTACCCGCTTCACCGCACAGATCCAGGCACTCATCGACCGTTGGGAAAAATAATCGCAAAACGCCCGGTATGCCTTGCATACCGGGCGTTTTCTGCGTTTTTTACAGCTTTTCCAGCGCTGCGGCGGGGACGCGGACGTCCTCCGCGGTCAGATCGCCGCGGAAGGTGAACTGGGCCGCAAGGGAGGCCTGGGTATCCACGGCCGCGACCTGCACGCTGCCGCCGAGCTCCACGCGCAGGGCCGTGACCTTGCCGTCCTGCACGTCGAGGCTGATCGTGCCGGGCTGATACTCCACGTTCAGCTTCTCCGCGTCCGGTGCGATGGCACAGGCGGCCTGGCGCGTCCGGTCGGCGCTGAGGGTGAGCGTGTAGGTATAGCCGTTTTCCGTCTGCGCGCTCGTCACGCCGCCCTCGAGGCAGGCGCGGTAGGCAATGTCGAGCAGATCGGCGCACTTGGTGAGCGCCTGTTCGCTGGCCGAGGCCGTCTTGCCGTCCTTCGTCAGGACCTTCTCCCCTGTGAACCACAGCTCCACGCTGCCTGCGCGGATGCCGCTGACGCTGCGGCCATTCTCAGTGGTGCGGAAGTAGTCGAGCGAGGTATTGAAGATCACCGGGCCGCAGTTGGCGGTGAGGCCAACGCGGGCGGCCAGCGGGTCGCGCTTGCCGAGCTCCGACACGGCGGAGATCACGCGCAGCAGGTCCTCGGTCAGCTCGAGCTTGCCCTGATAGCCGCCGCCCGCCATGGCGTCTGTGACGGCCTGGGGGACGCTGTGCGGGGTCTGGACGTCGGGCTGGATCGTGAGCTCCGCCCAGACGTTCATCGGCTGGGTCACGCCGCCCGCGTCCTGCGCCTCGCAGCTGCCGGAGGCTTCGATCGAGCGGATCTCGCCGTCCTGCACGTGCATGCAGAGGTCGATGCTGTCGACCGCCGAGAGCGAGTCCGCGATCGTCGGCGTCAGCAGCGAGAGCGCCTGCGCGGCGTCCTCGCCGTAGGCAGTCACGGAGTAGACCTCCTCACCGCTTTCGCGGGCGTAGGTCACGTCTGTAGCGTTATAGAGCTCGAGCAGATGCTCGCCGAGCGCGGAATAATCCGGGAACAGGCCGCTCGTGCGGTAGGCGCTGCCGTTTTCCAGATAGATCGAACCGTCGTAATAATACAGCCGCACGCCGTTTTCCTCGATGCAGAGGATCGTCTTACCGTCCGCCTGGGTGCGGAACAGATGCGCGTCGGTCTGCAGTGTCTCGTCGCCGAGGTCCATCTGCACGGAGGCATCCATATCCAGCTCTTTGCGGGCTGAGAGATTTTTGAGCAGCAGCAGCGCGTCGACGCTGCTCTTGAGGTTTGCCCGGTAGATCAGTACACCGGCCGTCAGCGCGGCGGCGAGCACCAGCAGCACGATCAGCCAGACGCGGCGCCTGCTTTTCCGCTTCTTTGCCTGTTCGGGCGTGAGCGGCGCAGGCTGCGCGTCGGGGTCGGGTACGCCGATGGCGGCGTCATTCGCGTTCTGCTCGTCCTGCATGGCTTTGCGCAGGGCCTGCATCTGGCGGCGGCGGGTCTTGCCGAGCTTATGGATCAGGTGGATGATGAGCAGCACCAGCAGCGCCGTGAGCCCGGCCAGCACGATCCACACCCACCAGACGGGGAAGGTGGAAAGCGCCGCCATCTGCACGGTCTGACCGGAGGCCTCGAAGCTCAGATAGCTGCCGATCTTGGTCGTTTTCGCCTTCTGCCAGACGTCGTTGGCGTTCATGAGGTAGATATCCGGTGTGCCCTTCTGCCCGTCGGGGACGCGGAAGCGGATGGTGTGCGTGTCGGCCCCATCCTCCGGCAGCCGCAGCTGCCACTGCTCGATGACGGACTTCGCCACATGCGCCGCGGGCGCGTGGCCGTCCGAGATGTTCTGGAAATACTTCCGGATGGCCTCCGGAACGCTGGCGGAGATCTCACCGAAGGCGGTGGGGGTGATGGCCTGCGGCTGCGCCTGCAGCCGGTCGGTATCGGAGAAGGCGCCCTCGGCCAGGAAAACCGGGCGGCCGTCGTCCCGCTGCGCGTCGCTCGGCAGGGCGTCGACGCAGGTATGGTATTCCGCCGTGACGGTGGTGTCAAAGGTGATGGAGTTGAGCGTGGGGGGATCCCACACGCCGTACTGGCCGTCCACGGCCGGGATGTCGGGGTACGCGCTCTCGTCCAGCGACTCGCCGTAGTTCACTTCTACCGTCTTGAGGACATTTCCGTCCGCGACGAACTTCACGGTGAACGTCCGGAAGGCGTCGGGGAGGGTCTCGTCTTCCATGAGCGTCCGGTAGGCGATGGGCTCTGCCGCACCGGCGACGCTCCTGCCGTTCAGGCCCGCGAGCGCGTCGGAGACGAAGCGGTTCTGCGCGAACGCGCCCGCGTCGCTGCCCGCGATCGCACCGGCGTACTGCTCATACGCGCCGATGCGGACGAGCGCGGTGCAGCCCGAGACGGTGCTGCCGCCGCCCGTGACGCTGTCCGTCACGCCGCTGCCGACAATGCCGCCGAGGTATCGACCGCCCGAAAGCTCGCATTTTGCGTAGCACTTCTCAATGGCTGCGCTGCAGATGCCCGCCACGCCGCCGACATAGTCGCCGCTCTGGCTCTCCACGCTGCCGTAGGCCTCGCAGCCCTCTGCAAGGCCGAGGTCCATCCGGCCGCAGATGGCGGCCGCGCAGTCCTTCTTGGCCGTGACGGCACCGGTCGAGACGCAGCTTTGCAGCAGCGCGCGCAGCTCGTACTGCTTGCGCTCCGAAGAGGACAGGCTCTGGCTCACGTCGCTTTCCGGGTCGACGCTGTATTCCAGGCCCATCGCGCCTGCGATGCCGCCGACGTTGCGGTCGGCCTGCACCGTGCCGGTATTCTCGCACGCGCGCACCGCACCGAGGGTGATGCTGTCCGGGTCGGTCTGCGAGCCGTCGGTGACGAGGTCGCGGTTTTCCAGCTCGTCCATGGCGGCAAAGACGGTGTCGTTGATCTCACCGAGCTTATCGCTGATGGCCTGCACGTCGTTCTGCAGCGTCGCAGAGAGATTCGCCGCCTGCGAGCCGATGGCGCGCATCTGCGCGCCCATGCCGCTCAGGGCGGAGGCCAACTCCGGCATGGAGGCGTCGGCGTTCATCTGCAGCGAGGCGCTGAGCGCGCCGCTGCCGTCCGTGCCGCCGGAGAGAGAAAGATCCGAAGGGTCGACAAAGCCGCCCACGCCCGCGCCGATCCCGGCGGATGTGCTACTGCCGATCTCCAGCGGGTGTGTGTCGATGGTGAGGTCCGCGTCCTTCCCGGCGCCGATGGCGGCCCCGATACCAGCGGAGGCGTCGCCTACGGTGAGGTCGGCCCCGCCGGTCACGCTGCCGTCTGCCAGTGCACCGGCGTCGATCGTTGCGGTGGCACGGAGGTTATTGGCCGCGTTGGCCGCGCCGTCGAGATACGTGCCCATCCCGGCCAACTGCGAGCCGAGGCTGCTGGCTGCACCTCCTGCGTCGGCGGTGGCCCGGTCGGTCAGGGTCTTGAGGTCCTGCAGCTGGGTCTGCAGTTGGTCCTTCGTGCTTTCGGACACGGTCACGGCCACGTACGGCTCGACCTGGCCGGCGATGCCGCCGACGTCCTTGCGGCCGAGGATGGTGCCCTCGTTCGTATTGCTGCGCAGATACCCGCTCGTCGAGCCCGCGATGCCGCCGATGTTGTAGCCGACGTGCTCATAGCCGACTGTGCCGGTATTTTTGCAGCCCGCGATCAGGCCGGTGTTGCTCCCGGCGATGCCGCCGGTCTCGGTCGTGGTGAGAAAGGTCTGCGAGGTGGTGAGGTTGGCAAGATCGAGCGTCGTGTCGATCTGGATGTCGCTGAGGCTCAGCGACGCGTCGACGTTGTTGGTGTTGATGCTGCCGGTATTCGTGCAGTGGCGGATGATGCCCTCGTTGAGACCCGCGATGCCGCCCGTGGCGTTCGTCGCCTGCACCTTGCCGTCAAATGTGCTGCTGATGATCTGCCCGGAGACGCGGTTGACGCCCGCGATGCCGCCGATCTGCGCGCTGCCCTGCACCATGCCGGTGAAGCTGCAGCAGACGATGCGGCCGTAGTTTTCGCCCGCGATGCCGCCGGCGACGATCTTGTCGCCCGCCGCGGCCACGGAACCGGCCACGTTCAGATCCTCCACGCTGCCGCCGGACAGGATGGCGGCAAACAGGCCCGCGGGGCTGTAGCTGCCGGTGAGGTTCAGGTCGGAGATGGTATGGCCGCCGCCGTCAAACGTGCCGCCGAAGGCGGCCACGGGCGTGTAGTCCATCCCTGCCAGAGAGATATCCGCCCGCAGGATGACCGTCTTTCCGGCCGACCAGGTGTCGAGCGCGCAGCTTTTCGCAAAGCTCACAAAATCGCTGGCGGAATCGATGTAGATGGTATCCGGGCCGTCCGCCGCCGAGGCCGTCAGGCCGAGCGGCGCGAGCAGCGTCAGCGCCAGAAGCGCCGCGAGCAGCCGCAGCGCGGCTTTCTGCTTATTCTTCATGTGCTTCGGCCTCCTTTTCCTGCGGCTGTTCGTCCTGCGGGGCGGCTTCTTCGCCGGGTTCCGGCTCCGACTCCGCCTCGGGTTCCGGCGAAGGCGCCGGGTCGGTGTCCTCGCCGGGGTCCGGCTCTGTCTGGCCGGAGAGCAGGCTGATGTTCACATCGCCGTCGACATAGGCGTGGACGATGCCGTGGATCTGGCCGCGGATCTCGCCGCGGACCATGCCGTCGATGCGCACGCGGCCGGAGGACTGGTGCTGCGAGACCGGCGTGGGCACGTCGAAGGAGGTCTTATCGATGACCTTCTCACCAAGAAGCAGGATCTGCGGCAGGATGAACATGACGATGATGATCGTGATGATGGTGCCGCGTCCGAGGCTGTCGCCGATACCGGCGATGGCGGCGTTGGAGGTCATCTGGCCGATGAGGATGCCGGCGATGACCATCATGAGGCCCGAGGTGATGATCGTCGGGAAGGCGAGGTTCATGGTCTCAATGATGGCGTCCTTTTTGGGCATTTTGTCCTTGAACTCCATGAAGCGGCTGGTCGTGACGATGGCGTAGTCGATGTTCGCGCCCATCTGGATGGACGAGACGACCAGATAGCTGAGGAAGAACAGGGGGCTGTTCGTGATGGTGGGGATGCCGTAGTTGATCCAGATACTGCCCTGGATGACCAGGATCAGCAGCACCGGGATCCCGGCCGATTTGAACGTGAACAGCAGAACGACCAGCACGATCAGGATAGACAGGACCGACACGACGACATTGTCGCGCGAGAACGAGGCCTTGAAGTCCTGCTCAGACGAGGAATCGCCCACGACGTACACGTCGCCGTCCGGATAATAGCTGCGCGCGACGGCGCGGATCTGGTCGAGGAAGTTGTAGGTCTCATCGCCGCCCACGGGGAGGTCCAGATAGACGAGCATGCGGCTGTAGTCGTCGGACTGCAGCTGCTTTTTCGCGTTCGTGATCTGCGAATAGGCGTCCTCGAGCGTCTGGGTCATATCGGCGTCGAGCGAGACATAGCCGTCCTGCATCTCGCCGTAGAGGAAGGTGAACATATCGATGAGCGGCACGGAATACTTGGGCAGGCCGCCGATGATCTTGCCGTAGTTGCCGCCGTCGGCCGCATAGGCCGCGTATAATAGCTCCGCGACCTCATAGTCGAGGTCCGTCAGCTCGGAAAACTGCCGCGGCGTGAGCGCGTCGGTCAGCATATAGCCGCCCATGGCCTCCACGTTGGAAAGGCCGAGGGTGGAGTCGACCTCGTCATAGGTTCCAAGCTCGTCCAGAAGCTTCTTTTCCGACGTGTAGTCCCCTGCCGGGACTACGACGGCGACCATATTGCTCGAGCCGAACGTGGTATCGATCATATTGTCCGCGATCTGCTGCGCGGACTGCTTGGTGGTCTTCAGATAGCTGAAGCCGTAGACGTACGGGCAGTTGTTGGCGAAGAGCATGGCCACGATGATGACCGCGAGGAAGATGGGCGGGACGATCTTCTTCGTCGCGTAGGCGAAGCGGCCGACGAAGGGGATCTTCGGGACGAAGTTTTTGTGGCGCGTGGCGTCGATCTTCTTGCCGAAGAGCATGAGAAGGCCGGGCATGAGGAAGAACACGGCAAAGAGCGAGAAGAAGATGGATTTAATCAGGCAGATGCCGAGGTCAAAGCCCAGGCGGAACTCCATAAAGAGCATGGCCACCAGACCGCCGATCGTCGTGAGGCTGCTGCCGCAGATCTCCGGCACGGCCTTGCTGAGCGCGACGATGACCGCCTCGCGGATGGGAAGCTTTTCATGCTCCTCCTTATAGCGGTTGCAGAGGATGATGGCGTAGTCGACCGACAGCGCCAGCTGCAGCACGATCGTGACGGAGTTGGACACGAACGAGATCGTCCCGAGCAAAAAGTTCGAGCCCATGTTCAGGACTGCCGCCGCGATGAACGTCAGCAGCAAGACCGGCACCTCGGCATACGTCTGCGACGTCAAAACCAACACCGACACGACGACGATCGCCACGATGATGACGATGACGCCGATCTCCTGCGCGAGCGTCTTGGATGCGGTATCGCCGAAGGTCGCGGAGACGTACATGTCGTAGCCGTCAAGGGCGGACTCGATGTCGTTCATGACGGTCTCGCAGCGGTCGTCGTCCTCGGAATAGTCGAAGGTGATGTCGTAGAGGGCGGAGGCGTTGGTATAGTGATCCCTGGTGTCGTCAAAGCTCACGCTTTGCACGCCGCCGATATCCGCGATCTGCTCCGAGACGGCCTGCGCCTCGTCATACGAGACGTTCACCAGCATGAGCTTGGCCGTGCCGAAGGTGGTGAACTCGTCCTCCATCAGGTGCAGGCCCTTGTACGTCTCAGACTCCTTCGGCAGGTAGGCGGACAGCTGGTTTTCTACCTGCACCCAGCTGCGGGAGAAGACCGAGAAGACCAGCCCGATCGCAACGATCAGAAAAATCAGATTCCGTTTGTCGACGATGAAGCTGGCGAACTTGTACATAAAGCCCTCTTCCTTGTTTTTCGGTTCCTGACTCATAATTCACGCTCCTGTGCTGTTTTTACCTCTTAAAATTTTACATTCCAGTTTAGCACACAACGCGCCGAAATGACAATATGCAAGCCGCACAAAATGCGTAAAAATCCCCGCCCGGCAGACAAGCCGCCGGGCGGAGATTCTGATCGTTCTTACGCCTCCAGGCGTGCGCGGATGGCGTGCAGGAAGTCTTCGCTGGTGACGGCCTTGGGCGCGGGGCCCTCGACGAGACCGGCAAGGTCCTTCGTCATGACGCCTGCGCGGATGGTGTCGAGGCTCGCGGCCTCGAGCTTATCGGCAAACGCCGCAAGGTCGGCAAGACCGTCGAGCTGGCCGCGTTTGCGCAGCGCGCCGGTCCAGGCGAAGATGGTCGCCATGGGGTTGGTCGAGGTCTTTTCGCCCTGCAGATACCTATAATAATGGCGCGTGACCGTGCCGTGCGCGGCCTCATACTCCGTCGTGCCGTCCGGCGCGACGAGCACGGAGGTCATCATGGCGAGCGAGCCGAAGGCCGTGGAGACCATGTCGCTCATCACGTCGCCGTCATAGTTCTTGCAGGCCCAGATAAAGCCGCCGCGGCTGCGGATGACGCGGGCGACCGCATCGTCGATCAGGGTATAGAAATACATCAGTCCCAGCGCCTCAAACTGCGCTTTGTAGGTCTGCTCGTATTCCTCCTCAAAAATGCGCTTGAACGCGCCGTCGTAGACCTTGGCGATGGTGTCCTTGGTGGAGAACCAGAGGTCCTGCTTCGTGTCGATGGCATACTGGAAGCAGGCCTTGGCGAACGAGCGGATGCTCGATTCCTTGTTGTGCTCACCCTGGAAGACGGCCGGGCCGTCGACCTTCTGGACGAGAACGGTCTGCTCCTTGCCGGACACGCCGCGGAAGGTCATGGTGCACTCGCCGGGCTCGTCGGTGGCAAAGCTCACGGATTTATACACGTCGCCGTAGGCGTGGCGGGCGATGGTGATGGGCTTTTCCCAGTTGCGCACAACAGGCTTGATGGAATCGAGCAGGATCGGCGCGCGAAAGACCGTGCCGTCCAGGATGGAGCGGATGGTGCCGTTCGGGCTTTTCCACATCTCGGTCAGCTGCGGGTACTCGGCCATCCGCTGGGCATTCGGCGTGATCGTCGCGCATTTGACGGCCACACCGTATTTCCGCGTGGCCAGCGCCGCGTCGACGGTGACCTGATCCTTCGTCTCGTTGCGGTGCAGCAGGCCAAGGTCATAATACTCGGTCTTCAGCTCGACGAACGGGCAGATCAGCTCGTCCTTGATCATTTTCCAGAGGACTCTGGTCATTTCGTCGCCGTCCATCTCGACGAGCGGCGTTTTCATTTGGATCTTTTCCATGCGATTCTCCTTATCCGCGCTTGGCGTAGTAGTTCATCAGACAGCCGTCGAGCAGGATCTCCCGCTCGTCATCGGTCAGGCCCCGGACGTGCAGCACGAGGGGCGTTTTGCTCCCGTCGGCGCGCAGGACCATAGCCGGGAAGTCCTCACTTCCCTGCCCGACCAGCTTCCGCACGTCCGGCACGAAGACACAGTCGCCCGGCTGGCAGTCAAACGGCGTATCCGCATCCAGCGTGAACGGCAGCATGCCCCAGTTGATGCAGTTGCTGCGGTAGCGCTTGGTGGCAAATTCGTAGCAGATATTCGCAAAGCCGCCCAGCACCTTCTGGCACGAGGCCGCCTGCTCTCTGGCAGAGCCGTCGCCGGGCTTGTTGGCAAACACGCAGGAGCCGAACTGGGTGGTCTTCATCAGCGCGTCGGCGTCGCCAAAGTGCGCCAGCACGGCGCGCAGCGCCTCGGGAGAAGAATCGGCTCTGCGTTCGGCTTCGAGCGCGGCGATCTTCTTTGCGCGCGGCACATAGTCCGGCACGCGGCGCGAGAGCGTGAACTCCGCCAGCCGCAGGGGGTTCGAGCGGTAGGACGAGGTCTCGCCGGACGGGATGAGCTCGTCCGTCGTGGTCACGGGGTCGTGGATGACGGCGGCCAGCTCCAGCAGGAGGTTTTCGCCGAGCTCGTACATCTTCGGCCAGTCGGTGATATTCGGGCCCATGATGAGCTTCGTCTCGGGCTGCGGATGGCCGAAGCCGTTGTAGACGCGGCGGGTGTAGACGGTCTTGTCAAAGACATACGGGTGGCGCTCCGGCTCATAGTCCAGCGCGTCGGCCGGGGTGATGCGGCCGCCGTTCTTCGCCGTCGCGGCGATGGAGCGCGCGTCCATCAGGCACACGCCCGCGAACTGCCCCTCGCCGGGCTTCGAGCCCTCGCGGTTCGGGAAGTTGCGCGTCGTATGGCGGAGAGACAAGCCGTTGTTGGCGGGCACGTCGCCGGCGCCGAAGCACGGGCCGCAGAAGCTGGGCTTGATGATCGCGCCGGTCTCCAGCAGCTGGGCCGTCACGCCCATGCGCGTCAGCGCAAGGCTCACGGGGACGGACGTGGGATAGACGTTCATGGAGAAATAGCTATCGCCGATCGAGCCGCCGCGCAGGATCTGCGCAGCCTCGTCGATGTTGTCAAACATGCCGCCTGCGCAGCCCGCGATGATGCCCTGGTCGGCCCAGACCGCGCCGTCGTGGATCTTACCCAGCAGGTGCACGTCGGCCTTCGGCCAGCGTTTTTTCGCCTCGGCCTCGACCCCGGCGAGCAGGTCTTCTGCGTTTGCGAGGAACTCCCGGATGGGGTAGGCATTCGACGGGTGGAACGGCAGGGCGATCATCGGCTCGACGGCGGACAGGTCGATCTCGACCATGCGGTCATAATACGCGCCGTCACCGGGGGCAAGCTCCTGATACGCCTCCGGGCGGCCGTGGATCTCAAAGAATCTCTTCGTCTCCTCATCGGTCTGCCAGATGGAGGACAGACAGGTCGTCTCGGTCGTCATGACGTCGATGCCGTTGCGGAAGTCGATGGGCAGGCTGGCAATACCGGGACCGGCGAATTCCAGCACGCGGTTTTTGACGAAGCCGGAGGCGAACGTCGCCTGCACCAGCGCGAGCGCCACATCATGCGGGCCGACGCCGCGGCGGGGCTTGCCCGTCAGATAGACCAGCACGACCTCGGGCAGGTCCGCGTCCCACGTGTGCCGGAGGAGCTGCTTGGCAAGCTCCGGCCCGCCCTCGCCCACGGCCATGGTGCCGAGCGCGCCGTAGCGCGTATGCGAATCCGAGCCCAGGATCATCGCTCCGCAGGCCGCCATCTGCTCGCGCGCGTAGGAATGGATGACGCTCTGGTTGGCGGGCACGTAGATGCCGCCGTATTTCTTGGCCGCGGACAGGCCGAAGACGTGATCGTCCTCGTTGATCGTGCCGCCGACGGCGCAGAGGCTGTTATGGCAGTTGGTCAGCGCGTAGGGGATGGGAAATTCCCGCATGCCGCTGGCCCGGGCCTGCTGGATGATGCCGACGTAGGTGATGTCGTGCGAGAGCATGGCATCAAAGCGGATCCGGAGCTTTTTCTCGTCGCCGGACTGGTTGTGCGCCTGCAGGATGCGGTAGGCCATCGTCAGCCGCCGCCCGTCCTCCGGGCGGATGGAAGCGCTGCTCTGCGGCACGCCGCCGCAGAGGAAAACGCCGTGGTTCGTCAGTTTCATGGTTGGTCCTTCCTTCCGGTCGGTTTTTCTTTTGTTACACTTTATCACAGAAACGCGTTTTTGAAAAGTGTTCCTGCAAAAATTCACAAATTCTGCTTTTTTCACAATTCATCCAGCGATCGGCGGCCATTTTTGCAGGATTTCGCATCGCTTCCGTCATTTTCTGTACGCCGTTCTTGCATTTTGCCGCCGCTTCCGGTATGATGGTCAAAAAAGCGGAAGGAGGGATCGGATGGCGCAGTATTACATGCTCAACAAGCCCCGCGGGCTTCTGACCGCCCGGCGGGACGCGCGGTGCGAGACCGTCATGCGCTGCTTCCCGGAGGCGCTGCAGCAGACGCTGCATCCGGTCGGCCGGCTCGACAAGGACACGGAGGGGCTGCTGCTGTTTACGGACGACGGGATGCTCGACGTGCAGCTGCTGCGTCCGGAGCGGCACGTGGAAAAGGAATACGAATACCGCGCCTTCGGCCATCTGGACGAGGCTGCCCTGCGGCAGCTCGAGACAGGCGTCGTGCTCGCAGAGGGCCAGCCGCTCTCGCGCCCGGCACGGGCCGCGCTGCTCGCGCACACCACCATCGGGGAGAGCGAAGCGTACCTGCCGGAGCGGTTCCGGGAGAAATATCTGAAAAATCCCGGCCGTCCGGTCACGGTCGGGAAGCTCTGGATCACGGAGGGGCGCAAGCATCAGGTCAAGCTGATGGTCAAGACCGTGGGCGCGCACGTGTTCTATCTCAAGCGCTGGGCCATCGGCCCTGTCCGGCTCGACGCCGCCCTCGCCCCCGGCGCCTTCCGCCCCCTGACCCCCGAAGAACTGCACGCGCTCGGTCTGTAGGCTGCCAATATCCAAAGAACGCCCCGGGCGGCAATGCCGCCCGGGGCGTGGTGTGTCTGCAGATCAGTCGATGTCGACCCAGTCGTAGCCGAGGTAGGTCGTGAAGGCTTCCTTGAGAATGTCCTTGTAGTGACCCTCGCAGATGGCGGTGTGGTGCTTGAAGCCGCCCTTGGCGAGCGTGATGCACTTATCCTGCAGGTGCGGGATCTCTGCGACGCCGCCGCAGCCGAAGTAGCCGTCCTCGATGGGATCGTCGGTGAACTTCGCTTCAGACGCGTAAATGACGATCTTGCCGTCCTTCGTCTGGCAGTTGGAGATGGTGATGGGCATGGGCTTGATGCGGCCCTCGTTGCAGCCCCAGCCGGAACCCGGATCGTTCTTGGCAAACATCTTGTGCTCGGTGACGGTGCCCTTGCCGGCCATCAGCGTCTGGGCGACCGGGCCGCAGTGGAAGAGGATGATCTTGTCCTCGTCGTCGCCGTAGTTGTTGTTCCAGTCGAGCACGGCAGCCGGGCCCTCGGAGGCAAGGCTCATGGCGCGCATGGAGATGGCGGAGCACATGTCGATCTCGCAGGAGGCGACGATGCCGCGGTCGTTGAGCTCGGAAAGCAGCACGCACGGGCAGATGCGCAGATACGTCTCCATCTCGTTCCAGCAGCGCAGCGCCAGCGCGTCGAGGTGGTATTCTTCGATGTACTCGTCGAGCACGACGGAGACCTTCGCCAGCGTCAGGGCGTTGGAGGCCGGGACCTTGGAGAAGTCGGTGTAGTTCTTCAGATGCTCGAGCTTGGCCAGGACGACTGCATCGTCATCGGCCTTGGCGCGAACCTTCTCAAAGACCTCAGAGAGGTCGAAGGACTCGACGTTGATGCCGTTTTTCTGCATGGCGACCTCGTCGAAGCGGACGGTCTTGAACGCGGTGGTGCGCGCGCCGATGCAGCCGAGGTTGAAGCGCTTCATGCCGTTGACCACGCGGCAGATGGCAGCGAAATCACGCAGGTTCTCCTGGAACTTGGCGCTCAGCGGATGCACGACATGGGGCTTGAGGACCGTGAACGGGACGTTGTACTGACAGAACACATCCGTGACAGAGAACTTGCCGCAGTAGGCGTCGCGGCGGTGAGCGAAGTCCATCTTACCGATCTCATCGGGATAGGCCTGCATGAGAATGGGCACGCCGGCATCCTGCAGCGCGGTGATGGCGCCGTTTTCGTCGGCGAAAATGGGCATGGAGAAGATGACGCCATCATACTGGCCCTCGTGCTCCTTGAGCCACTTGGCGTAGAGCAGGCCTTCGTCTCTTGTCTCGACGCCGCCGTAGCGGGTGAGCTCCTTATCCATCATGATGTAGTCATAGCCCGCGTCGGTGACGGCCTTGACCATGTCGTCGCGTGCGCCGTAGATCAGCTCGCCGGGCATGAAGCCGCGGTTGCAGAAGCAGAGGGCAAAGGTCATTTTTTTCTTCATGAGTGCTTCCTCCTGATAGTTGTTGTTCATTTGCACGGCGTCTGCGGCGGAGGCCCGCCGCAGACGCTGTTTGGACGATTTGATTTAGCCGAAAAGCTTTTCCTGGTTGCCTTCGATGCGGAACGAACGGATGATCTCGCAGGTGCGGGTGTAGACGGCTGCGCGGGCCTTCTCCACGTCGCTGGTCTCGGCGAGGGTACGCTCGTAGGTCTGGCGGATCTCGGTGCCGACGTTGATCTTGGCGATGCCGTTGGCGATGCCGTCCAGGATGCACTGGTTGTTGATGCCGGAGCCGCCGTGCAGGACGAGCGGAATGCCCGTGATCTTGCTGAGGTCGGCGATGTGCTGGATGTCCAGACGGGCCTCGGGCTTCTTCTGGTTGCGGACGCCGTCGGCGATCGCGCCGTGGATGGAGCCGACAGCCACGCTCAGCCAGTCGCAGCCGGTCTCGGCAGCGAAGCGCTTGGCCTCGTTCAGGTCGGTGAAGCCCTTCTTGGTGCGGAAGATCTCTTCATAGTCCATGTTGGCGCCGGAGCCCTCGTGGCCCATGACGGAGCCGAGCTCGGCCTCGCAGGCGATGCCGTTGGCATGGGCAAATTCCGCGACCTGCTTCGTGGTGGCAATATTCTCTTCGAGAGACAGGCGGCTGCCGTCGACCATGACGGACTGGTAACCGGCCTTCACCGCACGCGCAAGGATGGGCATAAAGTCCACGCGCTTGTGATCCTCGTCGATGACGGGCACATGGTCCAGATGCAGCAGGGTGTACTTCGGGTCATAATATTTGAAATATTCTTCCGCGACGGCCTCAAGGCTCCTGGACTCGAACTTTTCCCACTCCAGACGCGCGACCTGCAGCATGGCGACGGTCTTCTCGTCGATGATGGCCTGCGCGACGGGCTTGGCCATCGGCAGATAGGGGATGTTGAACGCCGGGACGATGGTATGGTGCTGCCATGCCAGTTTGACTGCTTCCTGTGCTTTCATTGTGTTGTCTCCTTTGCTTGGATGCTCAGTGCTGCTTCAGCGCAGACCACTGCGCCTCGTTTTCCACAAGCGTCACACGGACGCTGTAGGTCTTTGTTTCGCCGGGGGCCAGGAACTTGAGCGTGCCGTTCTCGCGCATGACGTTGCGGCCGTCAGGCGTGCAGTTGCCGGGCTCGAGACCCATGACGTAGTCCTTGACGCCCATCATCTTCCACTGCGTGAAGCAGTCGAGGCTCTGCGAGTCGAACGAGATCGCAAGGCCGTAGCCGCGGTCATGGTTGAAGATGGCGGCGAGGCCGGGCTTGTCCTGGAACACGTGATAATAGCACTGCTCCTCAAAGCCGGGCGTCGGGGTGAGGACCTTGTTCCAGGTGTCGATGTCCTCAGCGGCGTGGGCGTTGCGGGGCTTGACCTTCGCGGCGGGGATATAGAGCTCGGACGCCTCGGACAGAAGCGGGTAGCCCATGTTCATATGGTACAGGACCATGAGCGGCGACGCTTCGCCGCCGACGTTTTCGATCTCATCGGTGATGGTGAGCTCGTTGCTCGTCTTCGAGCAGGTGATCGTGCGGGTGAGGATGAGCTTTTCCGCGAAGATCCGCGCGTGGCGCATTCTGGCCTTGATCCAGATCTTCTCGTCGTCCATGTCCCAGGACACGCGCTCCGCCGGGATATTGCCGACCGCGCCGTGCAGCGGCAGGCGGACGCCCTCATCCGTGCAGGGCGCGCCGACGGCGAGCAGACCGCAGGTGGTCAGGAAGCCCGCCGTGAAGTTCTTGAGCCAGCCGTCTTCCTTGTCGTCGTAATAGGCCGGGGCCACATACCCGTTGGCCGAGAAAAAGCCGCAGTTCTCCCCGCGGAAAATGAGGCGGGAGATATCCGCGCAGCGGTCGGCGGAGACGGTGAATTCCAGCCCCTTGCCGTTGCGGACCTGCAGCAGGCGCATGCCGTCGCCCTTGCCGCCCTGCAGCCGGACCTCCTCCACGCCGAACAGCTGGGATTCGTGTCCGTAATACGCGCTTTGATTCATGTGAGTTCTCCTTTCATGCCGGGTCAATGCCCCCGGCAGCTTTGGTCCTTCTATACCAGAATAGCAGGAAATTCGTATTTGGACTAGTGATTTTTGTACAGCGGATGATTTTTTTATGCTTTTTTTGTGTTTGATTTGCCTTGTTCGGCTGTTTTTTCCTGTCCGGTTCCATTGTCTTCCAATCTCTTCCGGTACTCTCTTGGAGAAACGCCAAATTTCCTATGAAAAACCTTGGAAAAGTAGTTGTAGTCGAAAAAACCGACGTTGGCCGCGATCTCCGAGATCTGCATCGGGGTGGTGCGGATCAGCCGCTCGGCCATGGCGATGCGCTTGCTGCGGATGTAGTCAGCGACGGAGGCATTGAAGTTCGTGTGGAACAGCTGATACAGCTCCGCGCGGGAGATGGAAAAGTGCGCGCACAGGTGCTCGATGGACAGGTCCCAGGCGATGTTGTCGTTGATGTATTTTTCGATCTGCTGCGCCGTGTCGAGACTGCGGACCTCGAGCATCCGCTGGTGATAGATATGGCTGATGCAGGCGTCGAGGATGCTGCAGGCCGCCTTGATGTTCGCGGGCGTATAGTGCCGGTGCTTGTCATAGAGCTCGCGGCAGGTCTGCTCGCTGATGCCGAACTGGGCAGTGTAGGCGGCGATGGACTCAAATTCCTTCTGCGTGCCGTCGGTCATCATGCCGATGCAGATAAACGCGACAATGACGCCTTCATAATACAGGGGGGCGAGATACTCCGTCAGCCCCGCATGACATCGGTAGAGCAGGGGCTTGCGCGTGCGGCGGCAGATCTGCATGTGCGCCGCGTCGCAGCTGTGGCAGCGGCGCTCAAACTCCGGGTCCTCGCGTGCACGCTGGCACAGCGGGTAGAGCTTGATGGGCGTGGAGGCGCATTCCTCAAAATCGGTGTCGAAAATGCAGAGCTTCAGCCCCGTCAGCGTGTAGAAGTTGTTCAGCAGCTCCGTCAGGCCTGCGTTTTTGAGGTCAAGCATACGGCTGCGGTCCTCCTTAAAAGAGTAGTAAATTTGTAAAGCCCGGCGGCGCGGCCGGGGCCGCGGGCCGGCGATTTTGTTATATATTATTGTATCAACAGGAAAAAGGGAAAGGAATATGGCAAAATGCACAAAACAGCGTGTCTGTTTTTTACGTCGGCAGGGATGTTTTTCTCTACTTTGGAAACGTTTTTTACTAGTTCTTTCTTTTTCCCCATGTTAAAATGGCAATATGAATCGGGTATCCCCGTTTCAACACTACTTTAGGAGGAAATCACACATGAAAAAGATCATCGCTATGCTGCTTGCAGTGATGATGGTTCTGGCCATGGTAGCCTGCGCTGCCAAACAGGCTGAAACCACGACCGAGGCCCCGGCTGCTGCCGAGACCACCACGGAAACGACCGAAACTGCTGAACCCGTCGAAGAGACCGCTACCGAGGCCGCTTCCGAGGGCAAGACCGAGCTGAACATCGGCGTTCTCGTCTGGAAGTACTCCGACACCTACGGCTCCTCCGTCCGTGTTGCCATGGACAAGTACGCCAAGGAGATCGGCGCTGAGAAGGGCCTGACCATCAACCTCGAGATGCAGGACGGCAACGACGACCAGGCTACCCAGAACAACCAGGCTGACGTTATGTTCGCCGCCGGCAAGGACCACATCATCATCAACCTCTGCGACACCTCCGCTGGCCAGTATCTGGTTGACCTTGCCAAGCAGTACAATGTTCCCATCTCCTTCTACAACAAGGAGCCCGTTGACTCCGCCATCGTGACCGGTTCCAACTCCATCTTCGTCGGCACCAAGCCCGAAGAGGCCGGCATCATGCAGGGCGAGATCCTCGCTGACCTGTACGCTGCCAACCCCGAGAAGGTCGACAAGAACGGCGACGGCAAGGTCGCTACCCTTGAGTTCGAAGGCGAGATCAACAACCCCGAAGCCATTGCCCGTACCGAGTACTCCCTGTCCACCGCCATCGAAAAGGGCGTTCCCTGCGAGATGATGACCGAGAACCAGGTCGCCAACTGGGATACCGCCAAGGCACAGGAAATGATGACCGCGCAGATCGCTTCCCTCGGCGTTGAGAACATTGAAGTTGTCTTCTGCAACAACGACGACATGGCCATCGGCGTCATCGCTGCTCTGAACGAAGTCGGCTACAACCTCGGCGACGGCGGCGACGAAGTCATCGTCATCGGCGTTGACTGCACCGACACCGCTGTTGAATACATCAACGCCGGCAAGCTCTACGGTACTGTCAAGCAGGACGGCGACGCAATGGGCAAGGCCAACATCCTCTTGGCCATCAACGGCGCTCTGGGCAAGGATTGGCTCGACGGCACCGACTACACCATGGCTGACGACGGCTACTCCATCCGTATCCCGTACGCAAAGATCACTGCGGAATAATCCTTATCCCTGCTGATCTTGTAAGCTGCATGCAAACGAATCAGGTGGCCCCCCTGGGGCCACCTGATTATTCAAAAAGGAATTGGTGATACACTTGGAAGAAACTTACCTGCTCGAAATGCTCGATATCGAAAAGCAGTTCCCGGGCGTCAAGGCGCTGGACCATGCCAGACTCCAGCTGCGCCCCGGCTCCATCCACGCCCTGATGGGCGAGAACGGCGCCGGCAAATCGACGCTCATGAAGTGCCTGTTCGGTATCTATAAAAAGGACGCGGGCTCCATCCGGATGAACGGCAAGGAGGTCAACTTCGTCAACCCGCGCCACGCCCTTGACAACGGCGTCGCCATGGTGCATCAGGAGCTCAATCAGGTGCTCTACCGCAGCGTCATGGAAAACATGTGGCTCGGCCGCTTCCCGCTGAAGGGCGGCCTGGTCGACCATAAGAAAATGTACAACGACACCAAGGCCGTTCTGGACGATCTGGAGATCAAGGTCGATCCGAAGACGATCATCGGCACCATGGCCGTTTCGCAGCGCCAGATGCTCGAGATCGCGAAGGCCGTTTCCTACAACGCCAAGATCCTTGTTCTTGACGAGCCGACCTCCTCGCTGACCAGCGAAGAAGTCGAGCATCTGTTCCGGATCATGCGCCGCCTGTGCGATCAGGGCGTCGGCATCATCTATATCTCCCACAAGATGGACGAGATCAAGCGCATCTCCGACGAGGTCACCATCATGCGTGACGGCCAGTGGATCTCCACCGACAAGACGGAGAATCTCTCGACCGACGATATCATCAAGCGCATGGTCAACCGTGAGATGACCAACCGTTTCCCTGCCAAGGACAACGTCCCCGGCGAGGTGCTGATGGAGGTCTCCCACCTGACCGGCAGATACATGCCCACCTGTCAGGACGTCTCGTTCCAGCTCCGCGCGGGTGAAGTGCTCGGCGTGGCCGGACTGGTCGGCTCCCGCAGAACGGAGCTCCTGAGCACGATCTTCGGCATCATGTCCAGGGAGAGCGGCGAGATCACCCTCAAGGGCAAGCCCATCTCCAACAAGACCCCGCGGCAGTCGATCAAAAACGGCTTTGCCATGCTGACCGAAGAACGCCGCGCCACCGGCATTTTCCCCTACGCCAGCATTCTGTTCAACACCGTAATTTCAAACCTCGGTTCCTATAAAAAGGGCCCGCTGCTTTCCGATAAAAAAATGGCCTCCGATACGGACTGGTCCATTTCCTCCATGCACATCAAGACGCCGTCGCAGAAGACGCTCATCAAGAACCTCTCCGGCGGCAACCAGCAGAAGGTCATTCTTGGCCGCTGGCTGCTGACGCAGCCGGAGGTCCTGCTCCTCGACGAGCCGACCCGCGGCATCGACGTCGGCGCCAAGTACGAGATCTATGAGCTGATCCTGCAGCTTGCCAAGCAGGGCAAGGCTGTCATGATGGTCTCTTCCGAAATGCCTGAGCTGATCGGTATCTGTGACCGGATCCTTGTCATGAGCAACGGCCGTATGGCCGGTATCCTCGAACGCGGCAAGGACTTCGGCGGCGTTGAAAACGAACAGGAAACCATCATGCGTCTGGCTGCGCAATATGTATAAAGAGGTTGAGAAAATGACGAATTCTAAGAAAATGAACCCGCAGAAGCTGAAGGATATGCTGCTCAAGTACGCGCTGTACATCATCCTGCTTCTGCTCCTTGTTGTCATCGTTGCCATCAAGCCGAACTTCCTCTCCGTCGGCAACCTGATCTCCATCCTGAAGCAGGCTTCCACGAAGGGCATTCTGGCCTACGGCGTCGCGGGCATCATCATCCTTGCCGGTACCGACCTGTCCGTCGGCCGTGTGCTCGGCCTCTGCGCGGCTGTCGCAGCCTCCATGCTGCAGTCGGTCACGTTCGCGTCGAGATACTATCCCAGCATCACTGAGCCGCTGCCCCTGATCCTGCCGTTCCTCGTCTGCGTGGCGATCGCGGTCATCATCTCCGCGTTCAACGGCTTCGGCATGGCCAAGCTCCACATGCACCCCTTCATCGTCACCCTGGGCACGCAGCTGATCTCCTACGGTCTGTGCTGCATCTACATCGAGAACCAGCCCTCCGGCTCCACGCAGGCCCTGTCCTCCCTGGACGCCCGCTATGTCGGCCTGGCGACCGGCTCGATCGATATCTTCGGCTTCAAGCTCCCGTACCTGGTCATCATCTTCCTGCTGCTGGGCGTTGTGACCTGGATCGTGTGGAACAAGACCCGCTTCGGCAAGAACATGTTCGCCGTCGGCGGCAACTCCGAGGCTGCTGAGGTCTCCGGCGTCTCCGTCACGAAGACCATCATGGGTGTGTTCCTGTACGCCGGCCTGATGTACGGCATCGCCTCCTTCCTTGAGGGCGCCCGTATCCAGTCCGTCGGCACCGCGACCGGCATCAACTACGAGCTCGACGCCATTGCAGGCTGCGTCATCGGCGGCGTCTCCTTCAACGGCGGCATCGGCACCGTCCCCGGCGTCGTGATCGGCTCGATCATCCTGCAGGCCATCAACTACGGCCTGTACTTCCTCGGCGTCAACGCGTATCTCCAGTACATCATCCGCGGCGCGATCATCATCATCGCAGTCGCTATCGATGTGCAGAAGTACGTTGCAAAAAAATAAAATCGCTGCGGTTTCTTTACAAATGCGCTGTATCCAATTATACTGGATACAGGGGCAGCGGGCGTCACGCGTCCGCTGCGCAGCAGGATCTTCCAGGGGGCGCGTTGCTGCTGCAACGCGCCCCTTCTTTTAGGGGCAGCACCGCACGATTCGTCCGCGCGCTTCGGCGGATCTTTTCCGCCAATCCTGCGGTTTGAAACATTCGAAATATTGCGCAGCCGTTGGCGACGAAGGAGCCTTACGGATGCGGCATACCCCTTGCGGGTACACAAAGTATTCCTTCATGTTTCAAATCTTGGCTTGACGGAAAATCTCTCGCCGAATCTGCTTGCCGAATCGTGCGGTGCTGCCCTGGAATTCATCACGAAGAAAGGACAATTCACCATGGTTACCATCCAAAAAGCCGCGCCCTGCTCCAAGGGCTCCGTCGCCTCCATCACGCTGGAAAACGCCAACGGCATGCGTGTCACGCTGCTGTCCTACGGCGCGACGATCCAGTCGATCCTCGTCCCGGACAAGGACGGCCGGATGACCGACGTGCTGCTCGGCTATGACCGGGCCGCCGACTACGAGGTCAACAGCGGATATCTCGGCGCCTGCATCGGCCGCAACGGCAACCGTATCGCCGGGGCCGCCTTCTGCCTGAACGGCCGCCGCTATACACTCACCGCCAACGAGGGCAAAAATCAGCTCCACGGCGGTCTGTGCGGCTTCGACAAGAAGATCTGGAGCTATACCTGCCGCGAGGACAGTGTGGAATTCACCACCGTGCTCGCCGACGGCGAAGAGGGCTTCCCCGGCCGGATGGAGGTCGCCATCACCTTTACACTCGACGACGAAAACGGCCTGCACATCGACTACCGCGCCGTGTCAGACCGCGATACCGTCGCCAACTTTACGAACCACGCCTACTTTAACCTCAACGGCCACGGCAGCGGCGACATTCTCGGCCATACCCTGCAGCTGCAGGCCTCCGCCTTCACCCCCGCGGACGAGCATACCATGCCGACCGGCGAGATCACCCCCGTGGACGGCACCTGCATGGATTTCCGCGCCCCGAAGACGATCGGCAGCGGCATCCATGATCCGCTGCTGAAGCCCTTCGGCGGCTACGACAACAACTTCTGCCTGGACGGCAGCGGCCTGCGCAAGGTCGCCGAGGCCGCGGGCGACAAGTCCGGCATCGTGATGGACGTCGAGACGACGCTCGAGGGCGTGCAGCTCTACACCGCCAACTTCCTGTCAGACCGCACCGGCAAGGGCGGCGCGCACTACGGCCCCTTCGGCGGCTTCTGCCTCGAGACGCAGCACTATCCCGACGCGATCAACCAGCCCGCGTTCCCCTCGCCGGTCCTGCGCCGCGGCGAGCAGCTGCATGAAACAACGATCTACCGCTTCGGCGTCAGAAAGTGAGGTCCCGCGCTATGATCAGCCTTGGTATTGATATCGGCGGCACCGGCTGCAAATGCGTCGCCTTCCGCGATAACGGCGAGCAGGTCGCCCTCTCCTACCGCGAATATCCCACGAAGCCCGGCGAGGTCAACCTGGACGCGCTGGCGCTGCGCGAGAGCGTCTTCTTCGTCATCTCCGACTGCGTCCGCAAGCTGGAGGACCCGAAGGACGTCGCGGCCATCACGGTCTCCTCCTTCGGCGAGTCCTTCGTCCCCGTCGACAAGGACGGCCAGCCGCTGACCGACATCATCCTCTACTTTGCCAACACCGAAAGCGGCGCGTTCACCGACCTCGTCAATTCTATCGGCGCGGAGAAGTTCATGCGCATCACCTGCGTCCTGCCCGACGCGTCGTACTCGCTGGCCAAGATGCTCTACTCGCTCAAGGCCGCGCCGCGGCCCGTGTGGAAGTTCCTGTTCATCGCGAGCTACATCTGCTTCTGCCTGTCCGGCGAGAGCGTGGCGGACTACTCCCTTGCCTGCCGCAGCATCCTCTTCGACGTGCGGAAGCTCTGCTGGTCCGACGAGCTGACCGCCGCCTGCGGCATCGACCCGGCCACGCTCCCCACCGTCCTGCCGACCGGCTCGTGCGCCGGGACGCTGCTGCCCGAGGTCGCCTCGCAGCTGGGGCTGCCGCAGAGCGTCAAGGTCGTCATCGGCTCGCATGACCAGATCGTCAACGCGCTCGGCTGCGGCGTCGCCGCGCCCGGCGACGCGGTCGATATCACCGGTACGGTCGAGTGCATCTGCCCGCTGTTCGCCTCCATCCCCGAGACGCTGGACTTTGAGCGCGAGAACTACGCCTGCGTCCCGTATCTCGACGGCAAGGGCTACGTCACCTACGCCTACAACATTTCCGGCGGCGCCGTCGTGCGCTGGTACCGCGATTCGCTGGCCTTCTACCTCAAGGAAGCGGCAAAGCAGCGCGGCTGCTCGGTCTACGATATCCTGAACGAGACCTGCCCGGCCGAGCCGACGGGTCTGATCGTCCTGCCTTTCCTGCAGGGCATGGGCGGCACGCCGGACGTGCTGACCGGCGCGCGCGGCACGATCTACGGCCTGACCATGCACACCACGCCCGCGGATATCTACCGCGCCATTCTCGAGGGCCTGACCTTTGAGATGCAGTACAATCTGGAAAAGCTCGCCAAGTACAACATCCACCCGACCAAGCTCTTTGCGGCCGGCGGCGGCGCGAAATCGCCCGTCTGGCGGCAGATCAAGGCCGATATCCTGAACGCGGAGCTGCTGCCCACGCTGGCCGAGGAGGCCGGCGCGCTCGGCAGCGCCATCCTGGGTCTGGCCGCCGCGACCGGCGAAAAAGACCGCACGGCCCTGGCCGCCCGCTTCGTCCGCTACGGCGAAGCCTCCCGCCCCGACGCCGAGCGCCACGCCTACTATCAGAAGCAGTACCAGCTCTACAAGGATCTGCGGGAATTTGAAGTCCGCCACGTCAAGGGCTGAGGCGCAGGATGGCTACCGGAACTGTATTTGACATCAAGCAGATGGCGATCTATGACGGCCCCGGCATCCGCACGACCGTCTTTCTCAAGGGCTGCCCGCTGCGGTGCATGTGGTGCCACAACCCGGAGGGGCTCAGCTATGAGCCGCAGCTGATGGTCTCCGACAACAACTGCCTGCACTGCGGCGCCTGCGTCCGCGCCTGCCCAAACGGCGGGCAGCACTGCACGGCCTGCGGCCGGTGCATCCGCGCCTGCCCGCAGGGGCTGCGGAAGCTCTGCGGCACGCGCTATGAGGCTTCGGCGCTCGCCGAAAAGCTCCTGCGCGACAAGGACTATCTGACCGCCATGGGCGGCGGCATCACCTTCTCCGGCGGCGAGCCGACCGGCCAGCCGGAATTTCTCCTGGAAGTGCTGGACCGCACCGCCGCCATGCACCGCGCCATCGAGACCAGCGCCTACTGCAGCAGCAAGGTCTTTTCCGCCGTGCTTGAGCGCGTAGACTACGTCATGATGGACCTCAAGCTCATGGACCCGGAGCGGCACCGGCACTACACCGGCGTGCCGAACGAGCCGATCCTGGAAAATCTGGAGCGGCTGAAAAAAAGCGGCAAGCCCTTCCGCATTCGCATCCCGGTCATCCCGGGCGTCAACGACTCGGATGAAAATTTTGAACAGACCGCCCTGCGCCTGACGGACGCGCCCGCGCTCGAGCAGGTCGAGCTGCTGCCCTACCATGTGACGGCGGGCGCAAAATACGCCATGGTCGGCCGGCAGTACCGGCCGGAGTTCGACACCGCGGCCGCTCCGAACCTCAACACCGGGATCTTCCTCGCTCACGGCATCGCCTGCACGCATCTGTAGTTGACAAACCTGTTTTCCATCGTGTATGATAATATTAACGTTAATATTCCTGATTTTCATGCACTTTGAATCACACAGGAGGGGCTTTTATGAAAACCGAACATATTCAGAAGCAGCTGGACTTCTTTGTCCGTGACAAATCGCACCGCGCCTACCGCAAGCCCGCGGAGGACCCTCACGCGTTGGCCGCGCAATTCGCCGCGCAGGGGCTCGACGACATGCAGCGCTCCGTCGGACGGCTGCGCTATGTCCTCGCGCAGGAGACGCCGGTCGTCTTCCCCGACGAGCGCATCACGCTGCTGCGCACCGTGCGCACCATCCCGGAGATCCACACCGAAGAAGAGGACCGGAAGCTGCACGAGACCCACGCCTTCCACGAAAACGGCCGCGTGTTCAACATGTGCCCGGATTACGGCATGCTGATGGCCGACGGCTTTACCAAAAAGGCGGAAAAGATCCGCGCGCAGCTGGAAGCCGCCCAGACGCCGGAGCAGAAGGAATTTCTGCAGGCCATGCTGGACGTGCTGGACCTCGTCACGGCCTTCGCCGCCCGCTACCGGGAAGAGGCCGTCCGCGTCGGCAACCAGACCGTCGCCGACATGCTCGCCTGGATCCCGGCCAACGCGCCCCGGACGCTTCTCGAGGCGCTGCAGTTTCTGCGCCTGCTGCACTACGCCATGTGGTGCAACGGCAACTACCACAATACCCTCGGCCGCATTGACCAGTTCCTGTATCCCTATTACCGGCATGACGTGGATGCGGGCCTGCTGACGAAGGATGAGGCGCTCGAGCAGCTCGAGGAGTTCTTCATCTCCTGCAACCGCGACAGCGACCTTTACATCGGCATCCAGCAGGGCGACAACGGCCAGACCATCGTCCTCGGTGGCTCGAACGCAGACGGCTCCGACGCCTATAACGAGCTTTCCGAGCTCTGCCTGCTCGCCAGCCGCGATCTGTGCCTCATCGACCCGAAGGTCAACCTGCGCGTACACAAGAATACGCCGCTTTCCGTCTATGAGCTCGCCACGACGCTCACGAAAAAGGGCCTCGGCTTCCCGCAGTACACGAACGACGAGATCGTCGTCCCCGCGCTGCTGCGCTGGGGCTACGACAAAGCCGACGCGTACAACTACACCCTGGCCGCCTGCTGGGAGATCCTTGTGCCCGGCTATATGGACCTCGTCAACTGGGACAGCCTGAACTTCCTCAAGTCCGTGCAGGACGCCTGCGAGCAGCTGCCCAAGTGCGAAACCTATGAGGCCTTCGCCGCGCTCGTGCAGAAAAACATCGCCGCGCAGGCCGAAACGCTCATGGCCGGCACGAAAAATGTCTACAAGGAGCCGTCTCCGCTCGTGAGCCTCATGTGCCCGGACTGCCTCGAGCAGATGCGCGATATCTCCGCGCCCGGCAAGTACAACAACTACGGCTTCCACGGCGATGGTCTGGCGACCGCGGCCGACTCCATGGCCGCCATCCGCAAATACGTCTATGACGAGAAGACCTTCACGCCCGCGCAGATGCTCGACATGCTGCACGCCGATTTCAAGGGCTACGAGCGCGAGCAGAACATGCTCCGCTATGAGGGCCCGAAGTTCGGCAACGACGACGATTTCGTCGATTCCATCGCCGTGCAGCTGCTCGACTGGTACGCCGACGCGCTGGAGGGAAAGAAAAACGACCGAGGCGGCTGCTTCCGCGCCGGCACGGCCTCCGCCATGTATTACATCTGGCACTCCAAAGAGGCGCCCGCCTCCCCCGACGGCCGCAGCGCGCATGAGGCGCTGCCCTGCAACTACTCCCCGTCGCTCTTCGCCCGGTGCGAGGGCCCGATCTCCATCATCAAATCCTTCGCCAAGCCGCACCTGACGCGCGTGGCCAACGGCGGTCCGCTCACCATCGAGCTGTCCGACACCATGTTCCGCAATGACGACGCCATCCGCAAATGCGCCATGTTCGTCAAGAGCTACATGGACCTCGGCGGCCACCAGATGCAGATCAACGCCGTCAACCGCGACCGGCTGCTCGACGCGCAGAAGCACCCGGAAAACTACCGCAATCTCATCGTGCGCGTCTGGGGCTGGAGCGGCTACTTTGTCGAACTGAACGAAGTTTATCAGAATCACATCATCAAACGGACCGAAATGATCCTCTGACACCGCAAGAAAGGAAGAACACTATGCTCGAAGCACTGAAAGAACAAGTTTTGAAGGCCAATCTGGAGCTGCCGAAGCACGATCTTGTCACCTTCACCTGGGGCAACGTCTCCGCCATCGACCGCGCGAGCGGCCTCATCGCCATCAAGCCCTCGGGCGTGGAATATGACGAGATGACCGCCGACGATATCGTCCTCGTGAGTCTTGAGACCGGCGAGCGCGTCGAGGGCCGTCTGAAGCCCTCATCCGACACGCCGACGCATCTGGAGCTCTACCGCGCCTACCCCTCGATCGGCGGCATCGTCCATACCCACAGCCGCTGGGCCACCAGCTTTGCGCAGGCCGGCGTCGGCATCGACGCCATGGGCACCACGCAGGGCGACTATTTCTACGGCCAGATCCCCTGCACGCGCAGCATGACCCCCGAGGAGATCCGGGACGCCTATGAGAAGAACACCGGCCTTGTCATCATCGAGGAGTTCCGCCGCCGCGGCATCGACCCGGCGCAGATCCCCGCCGTGCTCGTCCACAACCACGGCCCGTTCACCTGGGGCAAGGACGCGGACGAGGCCGTCTATCACGCCGTCGTCCTCGAGGAGGTCGCGTTCATGAACTTCCACGCAAAGATGCTCAACCCCGCCGCCGGCCCCATGCCGCAGGTCCTGCTCGACAAGCACTATCTGCGCAAGCACGGCGCGAACGCCTACTATGGCCAGGGCTGACGCCATGAGCCAGGAAGCGCTGCAGGCCTGCATCCGCGACGAGCAGACCTATCAGTTCACCCACTTTTCGCACCGCGACGCCTGGGAGCTCGGCCACGCGCTGGTCAGCGCCTGTGAGCAGATGGGCGCGCCGCTCGCCGTGGAGATCGAGGTCAACCACGTCATCGTCTTCCGCTACTACCCGGACGGCACCGGCGCGTACCACGAGCAGTGGCTGCGCCGCAAGCGGAATCTGGTGAACTTGCTTGAAAAAAGCTCCCAGCGCGCCTTTTACGAGCTGGAAGTGAACCACGAGGATCTCGAGCGCGACTGGCTGCTGCCGCGCAGCGACTACGCCGCGTGCAGCGGGGCCTTCCCCATCCGCATCCGCGGCGGAAGCGTGATCGGCGTCGCCGCCGTCTCCGGCCTCCCCGACCCCGGCGACCAAACCGCCCTCCTGACCGGCCTCCGCACATATTTCGAGACACATCAGGCATAAGGACCAGCCGCAGACAAATGTCTGCGGCTGGTTTTATATTGTCTTATTGCGCACGTTCCAGCGACGCATGGCTTCCCCTATGAGGGGAAGCTGTCAGCCGCAGGCTGACTGATGAGGTGGCCAGCGTCTCGTAGACGGAAGTGCCCCCACCTCATCCGTCACGGCTTCGCCGTGCCACCTTCCCCTCATAGGGGAAGGCTTTGGGTGCGTATAAATACAAAAACCAATGTAAAAAGGTACAGCCTGACAATCTCAGACTGCACCTTCTATTGACTGCAATATTCAAAGGCAACTGCTATCAAATTTGATTCCTACGTATCAAGCGGCGCGTAGCAAGACGCCCGTAAGGTGACTCCCGAGTGGAACGACGCCTGAAACATTGGTTCTCGCCTAAATTCAGAGGCAGAACGCACCAAACGCGTCCCCAAGCGCCCTTTTCTCCCCTATCTTTTCCGGCAAGACGGAAAAGATAGGGCCGCCGGAGGCGCGTCAGAAACGGCCTCGACGGAACGAGCCCCCGCTGTTCGCGGAGTCTCTTTTCCTCTGAGCCCGTTTCTTCCTTTCCAAACCGCAAACTGAATTTGCGGTTTGGGTTTTCATGCGAATCTGCGACGACCTCTCAGTCAGCCTTCGGCTGACAGCATCCCTCCCCCTTTTGTCCCTTCGGGACATTTCCCCCTGATAGGGGGAATCGGCCCCTGGAAGGGGAGCCTTGGGGGGGCGCCGCCGGAAGTACAGCTTGTTTATTCTACGATCTCGCCGCCGAGGTAGACGGCTTTGGGGGTCAGGTCGGAGGCGCAGACGACGAAGTCGGCGAGCTTGCCGGGCTCGATGGAGCCGATCTCGGCTTCGCGGCCGATCTGGCGCGCGGGAATGATGGTCGCGGAGCGGATGGCCTGCTCCATCGGGATGCCGAAGGAGATCGCCTTCTGCATGCACAGATACAGGTTCGTGGCCGAGCCCGCGATCGTGCCGTCGGCCAGCCGGGCCAGATTGTTTCCAGCCATACGTCCTGCCCGCCGAGGGTGTACTGCCCGTCCGGCATGCCGCAGCAGCGCAGCGCGTCGGAGATGAGGCAGATCCTGCCCGGGAACAGGCGGAAGGCCATGCGCACGGCGCTCGGGTGTACGTGCTGGCCGTCGCAGATGAGCTCCGCGATCACATCCTCCCGCTCGGAGGCCGCACCGATGGGGCCGGGCTTGCGGTGGTGGATGCCGGGCATAGCGTTATACAGGTGCGTCAGATGGCGGGCCCCGGCGGCGAAGACCGCCGCGGCATCCTCATAGCTGCAGTCGGTATGCGCGATGGAGACCGTGCAGAGCTTCGCGGCCTGCGCGGCAAAGTCTACTGCGCCCGGCAGCTCCGCCGCCACGTCCACGATGCGCACCAGCCCCTCGCTGGCCTCGTAGAGCGCGCGGAACGCTTCGAAGTCCGGCAGGCGGAGGTACGCGCCGTTCTGCGCGCCCTTTTTCTTCTCGGAGAAGAACGGCCCCTCCATCTGGATGCCCATCAGGCGGGCGCAGCCGGGGTGCGCGGCGCGGTTGTGATCCGCTGCCGCGCGGAACGCGCGCGCGAGCACGTCATACGGCAGCGTCATCGACGCGGGCGCGAACGACGTGACGCCGTTCTTTGCCAGATAGCGCGCCATCGTCCGGATGCCGTCCGGGTCGCCGTCGGAAAAATCCGCGCCGGAATTGCCATGGTTGTGGATATCGATCAGGCCGGGGATCACGCGCGCACCGCCAAGATCCGTGCCCGGCATATCGGGACTTTGCGCCAGGACCTCACCGAACCGCCCGTCCTCGACGGTGAATGCGCCGCGGACAAAGCCCTGCGGCGTGAAAATTTCTGCATGTTTAAACAGCATCTGGAACCTCCGGCAGACTGGCCGCGGCCATCGACTGACCGACGCGGCGGAATTTCTCATCCGGCAGCATGACCTGCACCTTTTGGGCGAGTGCCGGGTATTCCTCCCGCAGGATCCTGCAGCATTCGCCCACGATCAGCTCGCCGCCCACGCCGGAGGCGACGCGGCCAAGCACGATCAGGTGCCGGATATCATATGTCATTTCATAGAGCGGCACCGTATGCGCCAGATACGCGCCGATGGTGCGGAAAATGTCCTTTGCCCGCTCGTCGCCGCCCTCGGCCAGCGCCTGTACGGTCTTGAGCTTCTCCGCGGGGCTCAGCCCCTCGTCCAGCGCGATGCCGGCGGCGGGCGCGAGCTTGATGACGGCGTCCTGCGAGAAATACTTGCAGCCCACGCCCCGGTCGCCGGACCATTCGTCGACGGCGGCCGTCTCGCTCAGATCGACCGGCGCGAACGCCAGCTCGTTGAACCAGCCAAGCAGATCGCCGCTGCGGTCAATGTACCCGGCCGCCTCGCTCGTGCCCATGGCAAGGCCCATGACGCAGCCGTCCTGCAAACTCATCGCGCCCGCGAGCGCGGTCACGTCGCCGTCGTTGGCGACGACGATCGGCACGTCGCCGATCTCCTTTGCCGCGCGGTCATAGATGGACTTGACCTGCTCGCGCTGCGCGCGCGGGATCTTCAGAAACAGCGAGGAGACCATCGGGCTGTTGCCCACGAACGTCCCCGCGGACGAGACGCCGATGCCGTCGACCCGCGGCAGCTTGGAAGCGGCGGTCTTGAAGGCGCTGACGATGCCGTCATACTGGTAGCTGAGATCCTCTGAGGTCTTCGGGTGCCAGACGACCTCCTCGGAGTAGACGGTCTGCCCGTCGATCACGGCCGAGACCTTGCGGTCGGAGCCGCCGGCGTCAAAGCCGATGCGGCAGCCGTTGGTGTGGCCGCCGACACGGATGGGCTTTTCGTTCGGTTTGGGCAGGTGCACCCAGTCACAGACGACGATCTCGAACGGGACCTCAAACACGTCCTGCATGAAGCCTACGTCGAACGCGCGCCGCCCCTCCGGGCAGTATTCCGCCTGCAGGCGCTTTGCCAGCGCATCGTCGCCGCAGAGCCAGACGCGAAGGCCGCCCGCGCTCCAAAGAAGCAGCTTCACAAAGCGCTCGATGTAGCGGTAATTGGCCTCGGCGAAATCCTCGCCGCGCAGCTTCGTCTCAAACACGGAGACGGCCCCGTGGTCGCGCTCGACCGCGAGGGCGAACGGGCGCGACGCCTCTTTTTCATATTCCCTGCGCCAGACGCCGAAGGGGATGAACGCAGGGTCCAGCAGCGGCTGATTTTTGAGCGCTGCTTCGATCCCAAGATACTGCATGTTGTTTCCTCTCAATCTTTTGTGTCCGGCCAGAGGCGTTCTTCGTAGACGCCTGCGGCCTTGAGCGCGCGGATGGCGTCCTTGACGGAGGCCAGATCCTCGCGGTAGGTCACGCCGTGCCAGACCTCCTCGCAGGGCAGCACGCGCACGCGGGCCGTGCCCGCCTGCAGCTGGGCGTTGACGGCGACGGGGAGATAGAACTCGCGCTTCAGCGGGTCCTGCGGCACATCCTCCGCAAAGAACGTTCCCAGCCGCTGCCAGAGCTCCGTGACCATCGGCTGGGTAAAGCCCCAGATGTTCATGGAGACGATGGTGTCGCCCGGCAGGTCGATGAAGGTCTCGTTGTCCTCGGTGTAGACGGCGTGCTCGCCGCGCTGGTAGATCTTCGTGCGCTCGACGATGTCGACGAGCATCCCATCCCGCACCTCGCACACGCCGCGGGCGACGGAGCCGAACTTCGTCACGGTATTGCGCACGCGGTAGCCGACCATGGCGTACTGGTGCGGATCCTCGTTCGTGCGGAGGAACTCATAGATCTCGCTGAAGGCCGTGCGGCCATAAAAATCGTCCGAATTGATGACCGCAAACGGCCCGTGCAGCACGTTCCGGCAGCAGGCGACGGCCTGCCCCGTGCCCCAGGGCTTGATCCGCCCCTCCGGGACCTCACAGCCCGCGGGGATATCCGTCAGCTCCTGATAGACGTACTCGACGTTGAAAAACCGCTCCATGCGGTCGCCGATCCGCTCGCGGAACAGCGCCTCATGCTCCCGCTTAATGATGAAGACCAGATCGCGGAAGCCCGCGCGGCGGGCGTCGTACATGGAAAAGTCAATGATGCTGTGACCCTCGTCGTCGACGGGCTCCATCTGCTTGAGTCCGCCGAAGCGGCTGCCCATCCCGGCGGCCATGATCACAAGCTTCGGTGCATCCTGATACATAAAACTGCCTCCTATCCTGCCATCCCGGCAGCTCATAAAAATTCGATCTTCTGTGCCTGTACATCCACCCGCGCCGGGACCCCGAGCGGCACGATGCAGCGCGGCAGCGCGTGGCCGACGTTCAGCCCGCACACGACCGGCAGCGCCGGATCATCGATCACCTGCCGCAGCAGCTGCTCATATTCCGCCTGCCATACGCCGTCCATCGGCCGCCCGACCAGCACGCCGCTGACCGCCGCGAACACCCCGGCGTCCTTCAGGTATTCCAGCGCCTTTTTGTATTTCGCGGGCGCCATCTGTTCCTCGCTCGACTCGAGCAGCAGGATCCTGCCCCGCCATTCCTCTTTTGCCGGGAACAGCCCGTATTTCCGGCAGATCTCCGGCATGTCCGCATAGCGCGCGGGGTCAAACATGTCAAAGATGCTGTCGATGCAGCCGCCGAGGATCTCGCCGGAAAACTGCCCGCTGCCCTGCAGCAGGCGGAAGCCGCCGAGTTTCTTTGCCGCGAGCGGCGTGCCGAGCTGTGATTCGTCAAAGTTCTTCCGGCTCTCATACACGGTATCGCTCGGCCGGATGCAGCGGATGCGGCCGGTCGTCAGCAGCTCCTCAAAATACTGCCGGGTGTAGGGCAGCATCGTCCGGCTCAGCTCGCAGACGTCCGGGAGGAACGCCTGGCCGTAAAACGTCGGCAGCCCGACCTTGCGGAGCATGAAATGGTCGATCGTGGTGTCGGAAAAACCGAGGAAGGGCTTCTGCGTCACGGCCCGCTGCAGTTCGCCGGTCTCAAACAGATACGGCGCGAGCCGGTAGGTATCGTCGCCGCCGATGGCACAGAGGATCAGATCGATCTCCGGGTCCCGGAACGCCTGCAGCAGATCCTCCGCCCGCCATTCCGGATGCGCACGCAGCGCCTCGAGCCCCGCGCGGGCATGGGGCAGGAACCGGACCTGCAGGCCGTAGTCCTGCAGGCGCGCAAGGCCGAGCCGGACCTCATGCTGCACAAACGGCTCGCCCAGGATCCCGCTCGACAAGCTGACGATCCCGACCGTCCGGATCATACGCCGTCCCTCCCCTGCATACTCTTATTGTATATGGTATCGATTCCGCGGCCCGTTTGCAAGCCTTTTCTGCGCACTTCCCGGAAAATACCCGGAAATTTCGCCGCATCCGGAATGCTTGCAGATTTCCAGCTCCTGTGGTACAATGCATTTACCAAAAATGAAATGAGGTGAGGACACGAATCTGTCTGCGCTGATCGCCGGGGCCGGCCCGGTCGCCGGTGTGATCATCTCTGTCGCGCTGATGCTGTTTTCCGGCTTTCTGATGACGCGGCTGACCAAGCTCGCGCGGCTGCCGAACGTCACGGCGTATATCCTGGCCGGGATCCTCATCGGCCCCTATGTTCTGAACCTCGTGCCGCAGCGGATCATCGACGGCACGGATTTTCTTTCTGATATCGCGCTGGCCTTCATCGCGTTCTCCACGGGCGAGTTCTTCAAGCTCGACATCCTGAAGAGAAACGGCATGAAGGTCGTATGGATCACGATCCTGGAGGCCGTTCTGGCCTCAGTCTTTATTTTTATCCTGACGTATTTCGTGCTCCGGCTCGATCTGGCATTCTCGATCGTGCTGGCTGCACTCGCCTCGGCCACGGCCCCGGCCTCCACGATGATGACCATCCGGCAGACGGGCGCGAAGGGCGATTTTGTCGATACCCTCCTGCAGGTCGTGGCACTGGATGATGTGGTGGGGCTGGTCCTCTATTCGGTCGCCATCTCCATCGCGCTGGCTTCTTTAAGCGGTGCGAGCGGATTCTCATTCGAAACGCTCGGCAGGCCAGTGGTGCTGAATCTGCTGGTCGTCGGGCTCGGCAGCCTCTTTGGGCTTTTTATGAAGCTTCTGATGCCGCAGAAGCGTTCAAAAGACAATAAGCTCATCATCTCCGTGGCGCTTTTGTTCGCGTTCTGCGGCGTGTGCGCGCTGCTGGACCTGTCTCCCCTGCTCGGCTGTATGATGATGGGCACGGTCTATACCAACATCGCGGACGACGACAAGCTCTTCAAGCAGCTCAACTATTTCAGCCCCCCGATCCTGCTTCTGTTCTTCGTGCGCTCCGGCATGTCGTTCCAGCTCGATGCGCTGGTCTCCTCGTCCGGGAATCTCGACGGCGTGCCGCTGCTGGTGATCGGCGTGAGCTATTTCCTCGTGCGCATTCTCGGCAAATACGCGGGCGCGTGGCTCGGCTGCCGGCTGGTGAAAAAGGACCGGCTGGTGCGCAACTATCTGGGCCTTGCCCTCATCCCGCAGGCGGGCGTAGCCATCGGCCTCGCGGCCCTCGGCGCGCGGACGCTCGGCGGCACGATGGGCAGCGATCTGCAGACCATCATCCTCGCCTCGAGCGTCCTGTATGAACTCATCGGCCCCGGCTGCGCGAAGCTGGCGCTGTACTTATCCAGATCGTATTCTACCAAGCTCGAGGACGTCGCCGTCGTGGCGGAGGTCACCGAGACCGGCGAACAAAAATCCGACGTGCAGCTGCTCATCGAGCGCATCCGGAAGATCCAGTCGGAGCTTCCGCCGCTGGAGAGCGACGTGTCGGAGGAAGAGGCCGCCTTTACCGAGGCCGCCGAAGAGCAGCTGGCCCAGACGCAGGCCCAGCGGCGGTATTTCTATCTCAGGAGGTAACAGAGCATGAAAACAGACTGGATCGCCGGGCTTCTCGGCCCGTGGAGCGCGGAGCTGACGCTCGGCTCCATCTTTCTGCGGCTGGCCGTCAGCATGGCCCTGGCCGCCATCATCGGCTGTGAGCGCTCGAGCAAGCGGCACTCGGCCGGTCTTCGCACCTTCATCCTTGTGAGCCTCGCGGGCACGGCCACGATGCTCATCGACCAGTATCTCATGGACGTTCTGCCGATCACAGTCCCGGTCCTCTCCGCGGCCGCCGTCATCGGCATGACGACCATCAGCGGCAACTCCATCCTCTTCAGCTCCAAAAACCAGATCAAGGGCCTGACGACCTCAGTCGGTCTCTGGTGCTGCGGGATCGTGGGGCTGGCGCTCGGCGCGGGGCTCTATACGCTGGCGCTGGTGCTGTTTTTCGCGCTGCTGTGCAGCATGTCCGGCCTGCCCGCGCTCGAGACGCACCTGAAAGACCGCTCGAACCACTTTGAGGTCCATCTGGAGCTCAAAAACAAGTCCGACCTGCCGGACTTCGTCTCGACCGTCCGCGCCCTCGGCATACGCATCGACGATATCGAGTCGAACCCCGCGTACTTGAATTCCGGCCTCAGCGTCTTCACCGTCTCCTTCACCGTGGCCAGCGCCGAGCTCAAGCAGTACAAAAAGCACGGCGAGATCATCGAAGCCCTCCGCTCCCTCGACTACGTCTATTACATCGAAGAGATGAACTGACACGGCAACAGCAATACAGCGCCTGTCCTGTGGACGGGCGCTGTTTTTTCGTCGTTCTGCCGCTGTTCTGTCCTTCTTCTCCGGACTTTTGTCCGTGGGTGGGATTGTTTTTTGCCGCTGGCTGTGATACACTGATACAGCCGCGCGCAGCGCGGCAGAAGAGAGGAGACAACCATGAACCACGCAGAACACAAAAGAAGTACGTTTTCCGGAAAGATCGGCTTTGTGCTCTCGGCCGCCGGCGCGTCCGTCGGCCTCGGCAACATCTGGCGCTTTCCGTATCTGGCCGCCAAATACGGCGGCGGTATTTTCCTGCTCGTCTACATCATTCTGGCCATGACGTTCGGCTATACCATGATCGTAGCAGAGACCTCGCTCGGCCGCATGACCGGCAAGAGCCCGGTCGGCGCGTTCAACACGTTCGGCAGCTCCGGCTGGCTGAAATTCGGCGGCTGGATCAACGCGATCATCCCCATCCTCATCGTGCCGTATTACTCGGTCATCGGCGGATGGGTCGTCAAATACCTGGCCGAGTACGTCCTCGGCCACGGCAGCCAGCTCGCGGCTGACGGCTATTTCGGCTCGTTCATCTCGAACGGCGTGTCCACGGAGCTCTGCTTCGTCATTTTCGCCGTGCTGACGCTGGCGGTCATCTTCGCGGGCGTGGAAAACGGCATCGAGCGCGTATCCAAGTTCATGATGCCGGTGCTGGTCGTGCTGTCGATCATCATCGCCGTCTATTCCGTGACGCGCCCGGGCGCGCTGGCGGGCGTCAAATACTTCCTCGTGCCGGACATCGAGCATTTCTCGTGGATGACCGTCGTGGCCGCCATGGGGCAGATGTTCTACTCGCTGTCCATCGCCATGGGCATCCTGATCACCTTCGGCTCCTACATGAAAAAAGACATCTCCATTGAGGGCTCTACCCGCAACGTCGAGATCTTCGATACGGCCATTGCCATCATGGCGGGCCTGATGATCATCCCGGCGGTCTTCGCCTTCTCCGGCGGCGACCCGGCGGCGCTGAATGCCGGCCCGTCACTGATGTTCATCACCATCCCCAAGGTCTTCGACTCCATGGGCCTCGGCACGGCCATCGGCATTCTGTTCTTCGTCCTCGTGCTCTTCGCCGCGCTGACCAGCTCGATCGCGCTGACGGAAAGCGCCGTCTCGACCTTCCAGGACGAGCTCGGCTGGGGCCGGAAGAAGTCCACGGCCGTTGTCGGCGTCGTCATGCTGGCGCTCGGCACGCTCTCGTCGCTCGGCTACGGCCCGCTGGCAGGCGTGACGATCATCGGGATGCAGTTCCTTGATTTCTTCGATTTCCTGACGAATTCCGTCATGATGCCCATCGCGGCCATCGCCATCTGCCTGCTGGTCTCCCGCGTCGTCGGCGTCGGCCGGATCGAGCAGGAGGTCCTGCTTGGCGAGTTCACGTTCTGCCGCAAGAAGGTCTTCAACACCATGATCCGCTTCCTCTGCCCCTTCTTCGCCGCCATCATCCTCCTGAGCTCCGTCGCCAACGCCCTCGGCTGGATCTCGATGTGATAACAACCCCCGGTGCCGTTCCGCTGTGAACAGCACCGGGGGTTTCTTACGTTTTTCTCCCGCTGACGCGAATCTCCGGATAAAAACGTGCAAAGATCTGAAGAAATGCCATTGACAAACGCGGGTGGGGCGATACGATAGAAGAAAGAGAAAGGCGGTGGCAATGTGGAGCAGTTTTTCTACCAATATGCGAATCAATAGTTGAACCGCAAGAGGAGGGCGGCGAAAGCGAGGGAGGAGAAGATGTGGAAGAGCAGACCGGCGCAGGAACGGACGTGCGAAGCAGACTGGATGTGCGTTTTGGCCTGCAGCCAGTTGAAAAAGACCTCAATCGGCTGCCGCAGGGCACTGATGCGGGTGGATACGGCATCTTCGGAAACAAGAACATCGTACTTTTTCCGCTTTCGCGGCGTGATGAGCGCGACGTTCCGCTCGGTTTGCAGATGGGATCTCCATTCTGCGTCGATATAGGCACGATCTGCATAGAGCCGGCCGTCTGTGACCGGTGCGCAGTCCAGATCGATCTGCTTTGCAGCCCACAGGTCGCAGAGACTGGCTTTGCTGATCTGTACGGCGCGGGGGATGGGAAGCTGATGCGGGCGCAGTTGGGCAAAAACATGCAGCTTGACGCCGTGATACCACAGATTCTTCGTGGGATTTCTCGTTAAATTGCAGAGATCCCGTGCCGTTTTCGCAGTATTTGACCGGGAACCGACAGACACCATGACCGGGCAGGAATCCAGCACATACCCGTGCGTCGGCTCGCTGCTGGCAAGCTTTTGCTCAAACAGAACCTCGGCCAGCGCGGCAAAGGCTGCTGCCAGCCGATTCAGCCGGCGGCAGAACGCCTGATAGCTGGGCAGTTTCTGGAACTCGCCCAGATGGTATGTTCTGATGAAATTGTAGATACTCTTCCGCGTCAATAAGCCCTGCTGCGCGCCCCATAAGTATGCGGTCATCAACTCCACGTCTGTAAATTGGGCGGACTTATTGTTGCTTCCGTGTTGCATTTTCTCCGCGATTCTGCTATCCTGACTGTGATGACAAATCGCGCAATAGAGTTCGATCAGTTTGTTCACACCTTACTATCTCTCTTCTTGCGCCTTTTGTCATCTTTTTTTCGGTTTCTACTATTGATTCGCATCCAAGGTAGTTGGGTACCAAACCTTATTGTTTTTCAGTATGTTTTTTCAGATATGGAAAAGCACTCGGATGCAAAAAACATAAATGATTTTATTGAAACTTTTGCACAGTACTATAATGAGAAGGTCGTTCCAAACACATACATTATCCTTAATGACATAAATCTGGGGAGAGGTTATGGTGGTGGTCGGGATTATTTTGACCAGTTACGCAATAAACTTTGTAGTTCCATTTCCAGAAAAGGACGATTTTGTAACGATAATTCAAAAAGCATTTATTATCCGAGAGGTTATCCGTACGGGGAAAATTCCGATGGTGAGTTTCCCAAAAATGAGAACCGTTTTGATTGGTCTCCATGGGAAAAATATTCTCCATTCGATACTTGCGCAAGTGCACAGATGATTATAAAAAAGGTGGTGAAAAAATGATAATAAGTGCCAGCCGAAGGACAGATATTCCAACATATTACTCTGAATGGCTATTCAATCGTCTCAAGGAAGAATATGTTTTGGTAAGAAATCCTATGAACATTCACCAAATTGGGCAAATAAGCCTTTCTCCTGATGTTGTTGATGGTATTGTTTTTTGGACAAAGAATCCGCTTCCGATGCTTCATCGTCTTTCAGAACTTGACAAATATAATTACTACTTTCAATTTACACTGAATGCATACGATAGAGATGTCGAACCAAACATTCCATCAAAAAATAATGTAATTATTCCATCATTTCAGCAATTATCAAAAGCTATTGGAAAAGATCGGGTAATATGGCGATACGATCCGATTTTCTTTAATGAGCGTTATACAATGGAATATCACTGCAAATATTTTCGTGTTTTGGCATCAAAACTTGGTGAATACACAGAAAAATGTACTGTGAGCTTCCTTGATTTATATAGAAATACTGCCCGCAATACACAACCTCTGAAAATTCAGCAAGAAACAAAAAGGCAACAACTTGAAATCATGCAAAGATTTTCAGAAATTGCCAAAGAATATGGTTTCTACATTGATACCTGCGCCGAGGCAATTGACCTTAAAAAATTTAGTATTGCACACGCTCGTTGCATAGATAAAGAGAGATTTGAACGATTAGGAAAATGTAAATTATCTGTTGAAAAAGACCCGAATCAACGTCCTGAATGTGGTTGTATCGCAAGTATAGATATAGGAACCTACAACACATGCAGAAATGGATGCTTATACTGCTACGCAAATTATAGTCATAATACAGTAATGCGCAACACTCAAATACGCAATCCAACATCGCCTTTACTTTTTGGAGATGTCGGGCCAGACGATGTTATAAAAGAACGAAAAGTAAAATCCTGCAAGGAATGTCAAATGACTTTGTTTGATCTGTAAAACTCAGCAATAAAGTTGGTATCAAGGAACTCGAAAATACGCCGGACGCAAGCGGCCACATGGCCGCCACGCCCGGCGTTTACTGTTATTCGTTCTCCTATGTGAACCGGAACTTCTGACCGTTATAGTCGGCATCCGTCATGCAAAGGTGCCGGCGCGGATATACTTCCGAGCGACACTTTCGAAAGAGTGTGGATAAGTATATCAGTTTTTACAACGAGCCGCACCACCGATCTTTCGAGGCGTGTCTGAAGTAAAAAGCCTTGAACCCATTGAGGATTCAAGGCTTTTTGGCAAGCAGCACCCTTTTAGATCCCTCGACTTAAAATCTCCTGAAATCTCAAGGGTTTTCGCGTTTCCTGCAAGTCAAAGCAGCTTAGTCTCAAGGGCTGAGTAGAACCAAAATAGATGCTTGCCCTCTGTTGTCTTTATTATAGCTCTTATTGCACTGTTTTGCAATGAAAACTACACACATGGTCGCATTTAATATATCACTTCATTTTGCAGCCATTCTTATCTCTCAGTGTGTCCGCCATAACACACATGCGGTTCACTCCGGTTTTGGGGAGCGAAAGCATTACTTGCCCAACAAATGGAATGCCTGTGGTGTCCGTTCCTCCCAGAAGGCAGGCAAAAGACGCGGCTGCGCACAGATCCGGTTTGAGCAGTTCCAGTGAAAAGTCTGCCGTATACTGGCCGCTTGCATGTTTTCTGAGCGTTCCCTGCTGACAACAAGCAAAGTTGGCACTGGTGCTTCGGCCGCTCAGTCCAAAAATCAGACTCTCCTCTACGGGTTCAAAGGGACAAGAGAAGGTAACTGTTATGCTTTTTTTCTGATTGGATTCCAGATATACCGGCGCAGCATCTATCCGCCGAGTCTTTTGTGAAGCAAACATTTCAAGCGCATCCAAATCTTTGCATATTCTCAAATTATCTGTTTCACGAAGCAGCGTCAATGCATTCTCAACCTTACCACAGCGGATGAGGCTTCGTGCTTCGTTCTCCGCCCTTGCTATAGCCTCGCAGTCGGCGTTCCAAAGATCAGACAGAAGCTTACGGCCGTCGTCTGCGGTGTCACAATACAGCAGATCCATTGCATTTTGGTAATCACGGAATCTCTGCCAGACACTTCTTGAATATCCCATCTCTTCGGGTGCTGATAAATAGTGTTTTGCGGCTCGCTCAACAGGCTTTTCCATGGAGTTCAGGGCTTTCGGAAGTCCTGCGGCCGGGTGTGTCGGCATATAGGGAAGCTGGCAGGGCCGCCCAAGACAAGTCCATATTTTTGTAAACAATGCCTCATTGGAAAACTCACATACGATGCTGTCTACAGTGGAGCCGGTGCAAATGCGGCGGATACTGGAATAATGCGGAGAGCGCCCAGGGCCAACCCGTTCCGCGTCATCCGGCGTGCCCTCATAGTGTTCAGACATGATATTGCCTAATTCACGGGGTGAAACCTTATGGTTTGGGCGGCAAACAAAGGGCAGATCATTTGTTGTGTTCCCGCATTTCTGATGCATCAGCTTCTGAAGAGCGTGCTTTGCGCGCAATACATTATAAGGTTGGTGTTGTTTTTCCTCTATCGCATACGCCTTTGCAAAGTCAAAATCCTCAAAACTGCCATCCTGCCGGGGTTTATACCACCCTTTTTCTATGGCGTATTCAACCAGATCCGGCGAATAGTAGGCTTCCGGGAAGTCGTTGAGCCCGTGCAGTGTATAGTGATTAGGCATTACTGCCACCATATTGTCCGGAATGCGAACTGCCATATAATGTCGACCGCTGACGATCTGAATCATAAACGCTTCGTTCTTGTCTGCAAACGTGTAGCTTCGTCCGTCTGGCGCATATCCATATGTATCGACCATTTCGATAGCGATCTGCAGCGCTTCCCGCGCCGTCGATGCCCGTTCAGCTACTATGCGGCGAAGATTTCCCTCTATGCCGCCATTGCTCAGGCGAGACGGATCCCGTGTGTTCTCCTTTGAGACTTTACAGCTGTTACTTACAATAAGAATGCCCGCATCGTTGAAATAGGTATCTGCATTGGACAAGCCGTACATTCCTGCTTTCACTTCGACCCATAGATACCCATGTGTATGTTCAATCTGAGGGATCAACGCCCGCCCATTTTCAGCAGGGATCACAGAGCCTGCCTGCCAATTCATTTGCGGGACATCGCCGCGATAGACTTTGCAATATACATTGTCATCCTCGTTATGTGCGACAAGGACCTGGCCGGTCGTTGTCGCATTCTTTCCGGCAATCAATGTCATGCAGTTCCACGCAGAACGATCTGAATGATCACATACATGCTCAATAAACTCTCTGTCCAGCATTCTGATTCCTCCCACTGTATTTTGTAAAACCAATTTGCAAGTGCGCAGAGCACACACTATTCAGTCTCTTCTCTTATGGGGATACGCAGGATCGCGCAGGTGCCTTCACCAACTTTGCTGCGATATGCTCACTCAACTAAGCCATATTAATAGTTGTTGAAAACAAGCTCTTTTCCATAGACTTCAAATATATTGTGAGCGTATCGTAGTGCGAATCTGCGGTTATTTTTTCAATGTTCTTGTTATTTCCCTTGATTTCGACGATGCCAATTATTTACAATAACATATGAGACTGGATAGTATCAGCGTGGCAAGATGACATGCAATTTCATTTATAGCAGGTAGGTCGTAACTGCTATAAATAACGACCAGCCGGGGCAGGACCGACATATTATTCCGTCTCAATTCGTTTGTTTTGAATGCGTTGAATTCTAATTTTCTTTTGGGTATCTTTATTTGGAAAAAACTTGTCTTGCAGTTGCTGGGTTAATGCATTTTCAAAATCGCTTCTAAAAACAAGGGCGTGGCTAACAACTCTCTTCACTAAAATGTCAAATAAGTCACCTACGGATTCGCGATCTAAAGATAAGGCCTCCGCTGCAAACGCCTTTGGAAGTGCTTGTTTTTCGGACATCATCAGATGCTCCAATTTATAGCTGCTTTTTTGCTTATAATCAAAGTCAGATAAATATGACATTGTATTATCTTTAGCTGAATAGTAAATAAATAAATTATACATATCCAAAAGGGTTCCGTCAAGATTTATGCGCAAAAAGATTTGCAGGCTCCGGCTGAATGAAGTCAGCCGGCAATAGAGGCATCGTCCAGAGCTGCCTCCAAGTGCTTCATGTTCATGTACTTCTTGCAGCCCCACTGGGTACCTGCCACATGGCGGAGCCGGGCGCAGACCAGCATCAGGGCGGAATTTCCATCAGGGAACGTCCCCACCACCCGCGTCCGCCGGCGGATCTCCCGGTTCAGCCGCTCGATCACGTTGTTGGTACGGATGCGCGTCCAGTGTTCGCTGGGAAAATCGCAGTAGGTCAGCGTCTCCTCAATGCCGTCCTCGACCTTCTTGGCGGCCTCCTTCAGCTTCATGGCGCGCAGCTCGGCGACCACGGACTTCTCCTTCTCTCGGGACGCCTTTTTGCTCTCCTGAGCGTGGATCGCCTTGAGCATTTTTTCCACAATTTTGACCTTGGATTTGGGCACAACAGAGAAAACGTTGCGGTAGAAATGCACCGTGCAGCGCTGATATTTGGCGTCCGGGAACACCTCGCCCACGGCCTCCAACATCCCCATGCACTTGTCACCGACGATGAGTTTTACGCCGTCCAAGCCGCGTCCACGAAGCCATTGGAAGAAGCTGACCCAACTGGCCCTGTCCTCCTTCATGCCCTCGGCAGCGCCCAAAACCTCACGAAAACCATCCTCATTGACCGCGATTGCCACCAGAATCGCCACATTTTCGTACTCTCCGCCCCAGTTGCGGCGCAGGTAGATGTCGTCCACGTAGACGTATGGATAGTGGCCGCCCTGCAAGGGGCGGTTGCGCCAGTCCTCGATGTGGACGTAGGCTTTCTTGTTCAGCTCGCTGATGGTAGCGGGTGAGACCTTGCTGCCCCACAACGCCTCCGTGATGTCCTCCACCCGGCGCACGGAAACGCCCGCCAAATACATCTCGATGAGCGCCTCCTCCACGCTGCTCTCCCGGCGGCGATACCGCTCGATGATGGCGGTTTCGAAGGATACGCCCTTGAGCCGGGGTACGTGGAGCGTGACGTCGCCGGAGGTCGTGGTAAGGCTGCAGTCATAGTGGCCGCTGCGATAGCCTTGACGAGCCTCGCTGCGCTCGTCGCGGGTGGCTTGGGTCAGCGACTCCGCCTCCCTCTCCAGCAGCTCGTTCAGGGTTTCCTCCACACTGCTGCGAACCAATTCCTTGATTTGGCCCTTGATAACTTCCTCGTTTAGCTGTACAATTTTCTCGGACATAGTTTGCTTGCTCCTTTCAGAATGGTGTGTCGTGACTTCATTCTACCAGAGCCTGCAAGCTATGTCTTCTTTTATGCGGTTTTCAATTTGCGCAACTTATTGTACATTATCACGAGGTTCGCCCACATCAGATGCTGCAGTACAAGGCACATCAAGCGTTTAAGGCGGCATATTAAAGTAGTCATATCAAAAAGCCGTGTTCATATAGCAACGCTGGCATATAAAAACATCTTCGCATTTTGATGTTTCCCGATATATATAAGCTATACACAAAAAAAGCAGAAAGCCTTGTACCGCGGGGCTTTCCGAATAGGAAACCATCCGTGTTTCGATAAAAAATTTCGAAACACGGATGGTGTTCATTTTGGTACGGGTAGTGGGACTCGAACCCACACGCCTCACGGCAGAGGAACCTAAGGGTGACGTCACCTTGGTGAAAGAAAAAATACAGAAATATGTTGGCGGAGTGAAATGTATTTTGTCTACAGAGATTCAAGTGCAGTCTGATAAACTGCCGGTCAGGCATACATTTGTTCGCTCCCAAATCTGTAAAACGAGCCGAAAATCCACCAAATAAGCGGCCAACACGTCTGAATAGGCAGAGCCGATTGAACAATATGTCGGATCCGATTATAATGAATTTGCACAATATCAAAAATTGCTTATCTATGATGAGGTAATTCATGAAAATCCACGATGTTATACATGGCTTTGCCATACGAGCTGTTCATGAGCTTTCGGAAATTCGCGGTAAACTTTGGGAAATGGAACATGTAAAGAGCGGGGCAAAATTGGTTTGGCTGGACCGCAAGGATGAAAACAAGACATTTTCCATCACCTTCCGCACATTGCCATCGGATGATACCGGAGTATTCCACATATTGGAGCACTCGTTGCTCTGCGGTTCGCAACACTACCCGGTGAAGGAACCTTTCGTAGAACTGATGAAAAGCTCCATGCACACCTTCCTCAATGCCATGACATTTCCCGATAAGACGGTGTATCCTGTTTCCAGCCGCAATGACAAGGATTTTATGAACTTACTGCGGGTATATATGGATGCAGTACTGCACCCTGCAATTTATTCCCACCCGGAGATATTTTTCCAGGAGGGCTGGCACTACGAATTGGATAAAGACGGAAGCATCGTTTATAAGGGTGTGGTGCTCAACGAGATGAAAGGCGTTTTCGCCTCGCCTAATGCCATTGTGCAAAAGGAAATATCCCGCCTGCTATTCCCGGACACTTCCTATCGCTACGTCTCCGGTGGAGATCCTATCCATATCCCGGAACTGACCTATGAGCAATTTATAGAGCATCATCGTCGTTTCTATCGTCCTGATAACGCCTATATCATTCTGGATGGCAGCGTAGATCTGGAACTTGTGCTAAACGTGCTAGATACGGAATATCTTTCTGCCTATGATAGAGAAAATACGCAGCTTTCCATTCCTATGCAGCGTCCAATCAAGAGCGTTCCGAAAAAGGCTTATTACGAACTTCCACCTGATGAACCGGTAGTTGGCCGCGCACGGCTAATTTGGGGCAATGTTCTGGGCGATTTCCGCAATAGAGAAGCACAGATGGCATTGCGCGCTCTGGCGGATACGTTGTGCGGCAGCAATCAGTCCCCTCTGAAAAGGGCTCTCCTATCCGCCAAACTTGCGCAGGATGTCCGCATCAGCCTGATGGATGGTATCCAACAGCCCGTTGCCATTCTGGAAGTCAGAAATATGGATGAAAGCTGTATAGCTGCAGTAGAAAACACAGTTCAATCTGAACTGAAACGGCTTTGTCATGAAGGGTTGGATCACGAGCAGCTTGCTGCCGTCCTTGCCAACTATGAGTTCCAGATGCGGGAGCGGGACTACGGCAGCATGCCCCAAGGGCTCGGTTTCAGTATGGATATTCTGGACAGCTGGCTCTACGGCGGAAACCCGGCAGCCAATCTGGAAACTGGAAAACTGTTCACCTCTCTGAACCGGAAGCTAGAGGAAGGCTGGTTTGAACGGCTGCTTGGGCAGATATTTATGGATAATCCCCACAACTGCCAGGTGCTGCTGCTGCCTTCCGCCACTTTGGCTAATGAGAAGCGGGACGCTGAGACGGAGCGGCTGCGCGCAGTCAAGAAAAGTTGGGGCGTGGAGGATATTTCTGGTCTTCAAAAGCGTCAGGCAGCGCTCATTGCATGGCAATCCGCAGCAGATACACCTGAGGCGCTTGCGGCGCTCCCAGCTCTGCAGCTTTCTGACATTGCGGTACAGCCGGAACGTATCCTCCTTGAAGAACGAACTCTGGCGGGGCGCTGCCTGCTGCGCCATGACATTTCTACCGGCAGGATCAGCTATGTCAATCTGTATTTTGACGTCAGTGATTTTTCTCAGGAGATGCTGCCTGACGTCTCGTTTCTCTGCCGTTTACTGGGGAACATGGACACGGAACTCCACGGCAACTTACAACTGCAAAGGCTGTGCCGTCTGAATATAGGCAGGATAAATTTCTCTGTGGAAGCCTATGGAGGCGTCAACGCACCGGAGAACTGCCGCACATTCCTCTGCGTATCCTTCAGCGCCATGGATATCAACTTGGAATCAGCCGCGAACCTGATTGCTGAGATCATCACCGGAAGCAAGTTTGATGACCAATGTATGATCCATGAACTTCTGCGCCAAGCCATCGTATGGATGGAGCAGAATATCATTGATTCCGGCTCCGGGTATGCCATGACCCGAATTGCTGCGGGACATTCTGCGCAGGGTGTTGTCCGGGAGTGCACAGGGGGCTTTACATACTTTCAGCGGCTGAAGACACTGGAAAAGAACTTTCAGCGGTATGCGGCAGAGTTTTCTCGGGAGTTGGCTGCACTGAGCAAGGAGATTTTTGCAAAGAACCGGTTGACCATCAGCATCACCGGTACCAATGATAATGCCGAGGCTATTCTGGAAAATGCGGTTATCTGTGTCTTGCCGGTATCAAGGCAAAAAGAGACTGTCTGCTCCATCCGTCCATGGAGTAAACGGCGCGAGGGCATTGTGATTCCAGCCGATGTTTCTTTTACAGCCATGGGTGGGAATCTACTCCAATATGGCGGCGCATATAACGGCAGCCTGCAGGTTTTGAGTCGTATTGTCAGCCTTTCCTATCTGTGGAATGTCATCCGCGTCCAGGGTGGCGCCTATGGAACAGGGCTATCTTTGAGCAATTCCGGAAATGCTTGCTTCTACTCCTATCGGGATCCCACCGCCGCCCGATCCCTGAATGCCTACAGGCAGACTGAAGGTTTCATCAAACAGTTTTGTGGTACAAAGCCTGATTTGACCAGATTTATTGTGGGCACCGTGGCGGAGATGGACCCGCTCATGCTGCCCGGCAGACAAGGCAAAGCGTCAGATCGTTGGTATCTGACGGGGATTGAGTATGCAGATCAGTGTGCCGAACGCAGAGAAATCCTGTCGACTACGCCGGAGAGGCTGGCAGCCTTTGCGCAGCTCATGTATGAAGTGAGCGAGAATGGCAGCATCTGCGTAATCGGATCCAAGCGGCAGATCGAGTCCTGCGGGGAAGAAATTGACAGCATCTGTATACTGTAAGGAGAAGAAATATGAATGAGGTTTTGTATAACGCTTATGTAAAGATTCTGAAAGAGGAATTGCTTCCCGCAATGGGCTGCACGGAGCCAATTGCGGTGGCATACGCTGCGGCTCTTGTCAGAAAGACACTGGGAACAATCCCTCAGTCCGCAGAGGTTCACGTCAGTGCCAATATTATCAAAAATGTGAAGAGCGTGGTTGTCCCTCACACCGGCGGTATGCGCGGCATCGATGCAGCAGTGGCGGCGGGGATCATTGCAGGGAATGCCGACCGGGAATTGGAAGTCCTGTCAGATGTCAACGAGGAGGAAGTCAGGATAATGGCGCACTATCTGAAGCAGACGCCCATCTCCATTGCAGCTTCTGACAACGGATATATCTTTGATATCCAGATCCGCGCCAATGCTGGGGAACACACTGCCTTCGTCCGGATCGCCGGAAGTCATACCAACGTGATCCGGGTGGAGAAGGATGGTACAGTTCTGCGCGATCTGAAGTATGAAGAGGGCGGTCGTGCAGAGGAAACGGATCGGTCGCTCCTGAATGTGGAGAATATCATTGAATTTGCAGACTGTGTGGATATTAAAGACGTGAAAGCTGTCTTGGATCGGCAGATTGACTTCAATGTTGCCATTGCAGAAGAGGGACTCAGCAGAAAGTGGGGAGCAAACGTTGGACGTGTTCTTCTAAACGCCTATGGAAACGATGTGGCCAACCGGGCAAAGGCCATGGCGGCGGCAGGGTCTGATGCCCGCATGAGCGGCTGTGAGAGGCCCGTTGTCATCAACTCCGGAAGCGGCAACCAGGGAATGACAGCCTCCCTGCCCGTTATCGTCTACGCAAAGGAACTGAAGGCATCACAATCTCAACTTTACCGGGCGCTGGTTGTGTCCAATCTGGTGACCATCCATCTCAAAACCGGCATTGGCCGTCTCTCCGCCTACTGCGGCGCTACCAGCGCAGGCTGCGGCGCAGGTGCTGGAATCACCTATCTCTATGGCGGTAAGGCCAATGAGATTTCACATACCATTGTCAACGCCGTGGCGATCAACTCCGGCATGGTCTGCGATGGAGCAAAGGCTAGGCTGTGCAGCCAAAATTGCCTCCGCGGTGGAGGCTGGGCTGCTAGGCATGCAGATGCAAATGCAGGGTGAGCAATTCTATGGCGGCGATGGAATCGTAGTCAAGGGTGTGGAGAATACCATCCGCAATGTGGGACGGCTGGCTCGCTTTGGCATGGCCGAGACGGACAGAGAGATCATCGACATGATGGTTTCCAGTCAGCCGCAGAGATGCTGACCCATGCGCATCCTGCGAGGATGAGAGCGGAGGAATGTTGATTGAAAGTCGTCAAAAAGCGCTGCAAAAGTGCAGTTTGGACCTGCATCTGCATTTTCTTTGGAAACGCAATCATTGCTTTTGCGATTGCTGCGTTTGTTATGCCACACGGCCTGATCATGGGTGGGGCAACGGGTCTCAGCATCTTAATCAACCGTGTTCTGAGGTCGGATATAGCCGTGGTGGTTCTGAGCCTGAATCTTTTGGCATTGCTGCTGGGCTATGTTGTATTGGGAAAGAAATTTCTGATCACTACAGTTGGCAGTTCGCTGCTGTATCCTGCGCTGCTCGGACTTGCGCAGAGGATCCCGGGCATTACAGCCCTGACGGACGATCTGCTGTTGGCCTCACTGTTGGCGGGAGGACTGATCGGGATTGCTGTTGGAATGGTAATGCGTGTTGGCGGTTCCACGGGAGGCACAGATGTTTTGAACCTTGTTCTTCACGAATGGTTCCATCTCCCAGTCTCTGCTTTCGTCTATCTGGTGGATATCATGATTCTGGGAGGACAGGCCATATTCTCCGATCCTGAGCAGGTCCTCTACGGTGTTGTTCTGCTGGTAACGGAAACCATCGCACTGGATAAGATCATGCTGATGGGGCAATCGCAAGTGCAGCTGTTCGTGATATCTGACCATTTTGAAGAGATTCGGCAAAAGCTCCTGTTGAAGCTTCATGCCGGGGTGACCATGATGCTGATCGAGACTGGATGCACAGGCACCCAGCAGAAGGGCGTGCTGTGCGTCATTCCGCCGCGCAAGCTGTTTGCCGCTAAGGAACTGATTCAGTCCATTGATCCTGATGCATTTATTACTGTCACACAAATCAAAGAAGTCCGAGGGCAGGGATTTACCTTGGAAAGAAAGGATTATTTTCCGCCTTGTCAGCGAGACGAATGACAGCCCATCAGCAACTGACAAGCATCCATGGCTCAGCCCGCCCGGCATCATTCCGGGCGGGCTGATGTGTATCTTATGGTTTTCATGCGGCGCGCAAGATGCACAATATGAGCTTTTTTGCGCGCATGTCTCCGGATTTGACAGCAGGCAGAGCATATTGAGCAGGAAAACAGGCCGAATAAGCAAGAATTCCGGCCTGTGAAACGGAGCGTATTGCTAGATAAGAATCTCATCTGCTATACTAAATCCATAAAAAACAGAGAGGAGCGCGGAGTATTATGGACAATTTGCTGCGAATCTGCAGCTTGGATCAGCTGGCTGATGACACGGAGATGCAAGACTATCTGACAGTTCGAATCAGCCAGAGACAGCTGGAACAGACTGCTTTTGAGGTGAAACCTGTATTGGGGCCTGTGGAGAAGGGTGACTACCTGGTTGTTACGCTGCACAGCAAACAGAAACAGTATCAGGCAGAGCAGGCACGCATCTGTGTGGGAAAGGGCCTCTGGAACGCAGCCTTTGAAGCGGCTTTGGTGGGCCTAATGCTGGGGCGCAACTGCATTTCAGTGGACGGTGTGGCCATTACCGTAGAATTGCACTCCATCAAGCGCAAGGTTCAGGCTGAAATTACGGATGCTTTTGTCAGGAGGCAGTTTCTGGATGGGGTTGACACCCGTGAGGACTATCTGAAACGTCTGGAGGAGCAGCACCGGGAAACAGAACTGGCCATGCGGAAAAAAATGCTCACTGTCCGCACACTGGAAATGCTGCGGGCGCGCTCCTCTTTTCCACCGTTGGAGGATCGAATTGAGGAGCTTTACCTGCAGCAGATAGAAGCGAGGCGATATAAGGCAGAACGCAAGGGCTGCACGCTAGATGAGGTTCTTGGGCCAACCCCGGAGATTCGAGAGGAGAAAAAACGGGCTTATCGGGAAAAAGCTACCCAGTTAGCCCAGTATTATGAGATTGTTGCGGAACTGGCCCGCAGAAATGAACAAGAACTTGCCTGTGAAAACTGGGGGCCGCAGGCCATGGAGATGGCCGTTTACCTCATCAAAAGCGCCTTTGGCGATCAGTTTCGGGTGGTTTATGAAGCGTGAGTCAACAAGCAGATAAGCAAATGAAAAGGAGAGAGACGATGAAAGTCAAAGCGCAAGACAGCATCTCCGCCAGAGAACTGTGGCGGGATATGCTCCAATTCCTGCGGCAAGCAAGACTGCCATATTTGCTGATTGTTCTGGCAACGGTAATTGCTCTGGCACGATCCAAGATTGCCCTGCTCATTCCGTCCTATATGCAGCAGTTCTATGCCGGCGATTTCAGCACGCACATCATACTTTTGCTCATTGGAACAGGCATTCTCCGGTATGTCATCTCCATGGTAGTGGACTGGATTAACCGCCTCTGTGCCGCCCGGATTACTCGGAATATCCGCAAGAGTCTGGTGTCCCGGCTGTTCCGGATGCCAGTGGCATTTTATGAGAAAAATACGCCAAAATCGCTCATTAGCCGTACAACTGATGACACCACAAAAATGAGCGCGTTTGTTTCCACGGTGGTCGCCGATGTCATTTCCAGTGTCTACGGCATAGCGGGCGTCTGTGCGCTTCTCTTCACCTACCACTGGAAACTGGGCACCACCATGCTTCTTATCATTCCCGTCTCCATTACCATCTTTGTCCTTTGCGGCAAGCTGAACTTTAAGGTCAACTTCAGCGTTCAAGGCAAACTGGCAGAACTGACAAAGAGCATCATGGAACGCGTCCTCCGTCTCCGACTCATCAAGGCGTCTGTCAACGAGCAGGAGGAGGAAGCAAACGGCGGTCAGGACATTGAAGAATTCTATCGGACCAAATTGAAATTCGGCGTGGCTACTAGCGGTATTTCTACTCTGGACATGTTTAACCAGTATTTTCGGCAGGTCATCGTTATTCTTGTCGGCTTTGTGCTGGTTCGTCAGGAAGCCATCGGTGCGGACATATTCATTGCGTTCTATCTGTTTGAAGAACAGCTGTGCGGTTACCTTGTGAAACTCATGAACAAGTGGAAGGAATTTAAGGGTTGTCAGGGCTGCGTGCGGCGGATATCCCACATTTTCTCCGAGCCGGAGGAAGCCCTCTCAGGGAAAGCGCCGCAGGAGGACGGTCAGATATGCTTCGATCAGGTATGTTTCTGCTACGATGACAAGCAAGTACTCGATCATGTCAGTTTCCGGATTCCGGAGCGTCAGCTGACTGCCATTGTAGGCCGGAGCGGCGCCGGAAAGTCCACCATTCTCAAGCTGATCTCTGCCTATTACCCGGTACAGAGCGGTGAGATCCGCATCGGCAGTCAGAACATCTCGGCGCTTGACAAGCAGCAATGGCGGCGTTCAATCAGTTATGTCTCTCAGGAAATGCAGCTTTTCTCAGGAACCATTCGGGAGAATTTTCTCTATGGGATTACACGTGCCGTGAGCGAATCCGAGCTTCAAAACGCACTGAAAACGGCTTGTGCAGATCAGTTTATCGCAGCTTTTCCAAAGGGACTGGAGGAACAGGTCGGCGTCAACGGCGCTAACCTCTCCGGCGGACAGAGCCGACGGCTGATGATTGCGCACGCTTTGCTGAAAGGAACAAACCTGCTGCTTCTGGATGAGATTACCGCGAATCTGGATGTAGAATCTGCCCGAGCAATCAACAAGACCATTCGATCCATCGCAGCGGAGAAGACCGTTCTCATGGTTTCCCATGACATGAAAGCAGTAGCGGATGCGGATAATATTCTGGTTTTGGACGGCGGTACAGTGAGTCCCATGGGTACCCATGAGGATTTGATGCGAACAAATGATGTGTACCGGCAACTGCAACTGGCTGCTGGCGTATAAGGAGGTAACGGCATGAAAACGAGAAAAGCAGACTGGACGGCATACTTTCAGCTTATTCATCGGGCAAATATCCCTCTGCTGGTACTTCTGGGTTATTTTTTGGTTCAGCTGGTTTACTCCCGTATATCTACGGATCTGGTGCCATTCGCATCAAAGATATACACCGGAGAAATACTCGATACCGCTCAAATCGGTCAATATGTGCTGCTGGTGGCGGTCATGATTGCCATATGGTTGGTGCAAAATCTCTTTCAGTACTGGTTCACCTATCGTACAGACCGGCAATTCCAGCTAGTCACGTGGCAGAGCATGGTTCATCTCCCCATGGCTGCTTTGGACAAGCAGAATGCTGCAACGCTTCCAAGTCGTGTCACCAGCGACTCCACAAAACTCAGCATGCAGTTTTTGCAGATGGTCGGAGTCCTGACCAGCGTGTATACCATCTATGTGACGCTCTCCAATGTGCGAAAAGACAGCGCGTTTATGGCCGGGTTCATGCTGAAAATGCTGGGGGTCCTCTTGCTCTGGATCATCCTTTCAAGCGTTGTCTGCGGACGTTTCAAGTTTAGGGCTTCTCTGCGGTTTCAGGAGACATACGCTGCCTTTACGGATTATATCACGGAGCGCCTGTCCAACATCCCGCTCATCAAATCATCCGCAGCGGAGGAGACGGAAGTCATCCGGGCTGTGAAAGAGATTGATGGGCAATACCACGCGGAGATTCATCAGATCAACGTGGAATATATTACTACATTCATCTCCCAGAGCTGCATGTACATCTTCCAGGCATTGGTACTTCTTACCGGAGCCGTGATGGTTCGCAGCGGGACACTGGATCAGGCCGGAATGCTGACCGCTTATCGCTACTCTCTCACATTGCCGGTATATCTGATAACAATTATGAACGCTTACCTCACTGTGAAAGAAAGTCAGGGCTGCGCTGACCGAATCAGCGAGATTGTCGCTGCCGAGCCGGAGCGCTGCCAGCGGAAAAAGGCTTTTGCAATGGAGGATGCAGATATTACCTTTGAAAACGTTACATTCCGCTACGGAGAAAAGCGGGGGCTATGCAGCGCCAGTTTCACAATTCCGGCGAACAGGGTCACGGCAATTGTAGGCCCCAATGGTTCCGGTAAATCTACAGCGGTCAGCCTGATGGAACGCTTCTATTTGCCGGAGACCGGCTGTCTCCGTTTTGGCGATTGCCTCGTGGAGGATATCCATCTGAATGAATGGCGCCGCTCTATTGGCTATGTTTCTCAGGACACCACCCTCATCTCCGGTACACTGAGGGAAAACCTAACCTATGCTCTCCACCGGCCGGTGGAGGAGACCGAACTGCAGCAGGCGCTGAAAATTGCCAACTTGGAAGACTTCGTAGCCGCACTGCCCAAGGGCATGGATGCCGACCTGGGTGAGTTGGGAGAAAAACTGTCCGGTGGTGAGCGGCAGCGCATTGCAATCGCCCGTATTATTCTGCGCAGCCCGGAGTATCTGATTCTGGACGAAGTTACCAGTGCGTTGGATGCGGAGAACAAGGCAGCGGTTATGGGTGCTCTGCGAAAACTGATGGTGGGAAGGACTTGTGTACTCATCTCCCACGATATGGACATGGTGCGCAGCGCAGACCACATTGTGGTTCTTGACGAAGGAAGCGTTCAGGCGGAAGGCAATTGTGATCAAGTCATAAAAAACAGCGCTTATTTTGCAGAATGCTGCAGCGCGGCGTGTCAATAATTAGGGGGAACAAGCGATGATGGATATATGCGGCTATGAGTACCACCCAGATGGTGTATGTGCCTACCAGATCCGTTTTGATCTGATTGATGGAGTCGTTCGGAATGCTGAAATCCGCGGAGGCTGCGATGGCGGACACCAGGGGCTTTCCCATATGGTAGAGGGAAGAACTCCGGAGGAGATTATTGGGATCTGCAAGAAGGTCGGCTGCCATGACGGAAATTCCTGCCCAAAACAGCTGGCGCTGGCGCTGGATGAGTGCCTCGGGAAAATTGCTGCCTATCAGCAGAAGGAGGCCAGCATCTGATGGAAAAGCATTACGAATATAAAAACGCGCCGCAGGTATGCTCGGAGACGATCAGCTTCGACTATATTGATGGTAAAGTCTTTCATGTAAAAATTAGAGGTGGCTGTATAGGAAGTAATTTGTCGCTATGCAAGTTGGCCGAAGGTCTATCGGCAGAGGAAGTTATTGCTCGCTGTGCAGGAATCAATTGTAACGGCATAGGTACTTCCTGTCCGGATCAATTGGCAAAGGCGGTACAGGCATGTATTGACAGCCTTTCATAACAACTATGCCAGGATACGACTCGAACCATTGAGCTGTATCCTGGCATCTTTATTTGACGGAAGATTGAACTGACTATAAAAATGTGGTATTATTTAAAAAAGTAAAGATGAGGGGGCAAAGTAGATATGCGCAGCTTTGACATCTTTGTAACGCTCTGCGGTGCAGTAATCGCCAGCTATGCAGCGATGGGCTTTCCTCGAAAGATGGTTTTGCTGTGCAGCGTCCCGCCACTGTCGCTTCTGTTTTTGGCCAATTTGTTTTTAACCTTACCCCTAAATCTGTACGGATGGCTATTGCTTGGGACACTTGTCTGTTTGGCAACAGCATGGATGTACAGCAAGAAGAATGAGAGACTCCTGACCTTTTCTGCCGCTCTCCTGTGTGCAGAGACAGCCCTTGCGTTCCAACAGCTGTGGTTGCTCTGCCAATACTTTGACGCAATTCTTGCTCAAATTATACAGATAACACTGATGGTGGGCGGCGTATATGCGGCACTATCTGGTAGGCTTCGCCTTATAAACCGTGAAAGGTGGCAGCTTTTGTGGGATTCAGCGTCAGAGAAGGATTTTCGTGCCCGGCAGATATGGATTGTTCTGGTGCAGCTTTTTCAGACTGCTATCCTGATTGCAATGGCATATCTGACGTCCGGTATCGCAATGGCAGGCCTTTGGCTGAGCGTGTTTGCGTTCTTTGCCATTGGAATGTATGTCGCGTTTTCCTATTCTTTGCTGATCAGCGAAGTTTCCTATCTGGAAGATGCTCAGGAAGCTTCCCAGCGCTTTTTTCACGCCATCCGGTCTCAAAGACATGATTTCTTGATTCATGTCCACACGATCTGCGGGTTGCTTTCTTCTAATCAGATTGATGCTTGTCGTGAGTATACAGAAAAGCTGTCAGAGGAAGTTCGCCGAAGCAACGAGGTAATTCCACTGGATGATCCTGCGGTCAGTGCGCTTATCAGTGACTATATTGCCCGCGCTGAACAGCAGGGAATTTCCATTATCTGCTCCATCAAGCACGATATGAAGCAGATTGCATGCTCTGCATTTGAGCTGAACCGCGTTCTGGGCAATATGCTGCAAAATGCAATGGAAGAAGTAACACAGTACAAAGCTCCAAACCGATGGATGGAGCTTCTTGTCATGAAACGGGCTGGCCGGTCTGTCATCAAAGTAACAAATCCGTTTCTTAGGGATCCGGACAGCTTGACTCATGCCGCTGAAATGAATATCAGCACAAAGCCGAGTCACGAGGGGATTGGACTGAAGAATATCGAACGTATTGCAAAAAAGTATGGTGGAGCTTTTTTTATCGAGCTCGATGGGCAAAAAATCAGCATAGTGGTACAGATTCCCGACAGGATCAATCAGAGCGAGGACGGACATGAAAATTTTAGTAATTGACGATGATGCTGCGTCTTTGGCAGCTACCAAAAGCATGTTGGAACAATCTCCATTGGTGGATAAAGCAGAAATCGCAAACAATATGGATGACCTCAGCGCCTCCCTCCGAGCTGACCCGCCGGATGCCGTGCTAGTCGATGTGGAAATGGGGCGTGTATCAGGCTTCGAAGTTGCTGCTTATTTGCAGAAAGCGTATCCGCAGATCCCATATATATTTTTAACGGGGCATGCTGAGTGGGCGCTAAAAGGCTACGATTATTCTCCATTGGATTTTCTGACAAAGCCGCTTTCGTCTTTTCGCTTGGAACAGTCATTGGAAAGAATTGCGGCATCCCATGCGGCTCATGGAAAGGAAGCAGAGCCGTCCAGTAGAAAAATAGGGATAATGGTCAGCCAAGGGTATGTCTTTCTTGCAGAAGAAGAGATCCTATATATTGAGCGGATCAACCGGAAGGCGTGCATTCATCAAAACAACGGAGTGTCCATAACGCTGAATGATACACTGAAAAATCTGGAGCAGATTTTTAGCAAAGACAAGTTCTTTCGATGCCATCAGTCTTTCCTGGTTAATCTGAACTATATTGAGGGTATCCGCGTTGAAAATGGAGGAAACGTATTCTTTTTACAACTCCATGGTTGTCAGGATTGCATCCCATTAAGCAGAAAGGCGTATCCCGAGCTGAAAAAATGTCTGGAGGCACACGGAATTTGGTTCCACTAAGGCAGCGCCGACACGGACGTCACTCTAAATCCATTATAGTTGATTCAGTTCCTCCGCCAGCGCATCTGCGATGCGCTGCCGTTCTTCCTCACTTTCTGCACGCGCATACGGTTCCAGCGAGGCGTCCCGCTTGCATTCTGCGTCGCGCGTCCATGCTTCAAACTCGGCCTTGGTCATGTCCTTCCGCATCGTGCGTGCATAATATTTCTTGTATGCCCGCTGCTGCACCTGCCAGACTTCATTGTTCGCAACTTTGTCCTTAAAGCTGCTGGCCGCGCCGATCTCCCGGCAGGTCTTGCTTGGGTCCTCCGGCGCAGAACCGGCGCAATAGGCAAAGGTCGCGCCCGGCGTCTGCAAAAACCATCGCCCGCAGTTGGCGCAGCGCTTCGGAACAAAGCCGCGCTGTAAGCCCATCATGAACTCTGCATACACAAAATCCAGCAGCCGGTCAAAGTACATTTTTTCGACCACCTCTGCTTCGCGTCCAGTGCCGCGGATGCAGAACTGCGCGTCCACCTCCGGGCTTGCGCCAAGGCTGACGCCGCTGACAAACGGCTCCAATCCCTTTTTCTCGATCTGCTGGGCCAGAGAAGTTTTTCTCTGGCCCTTTTTCTTTTCAAATGGCTTTCCCGCAAAAATGCCGTCCAGAAACCACGCATAGCGCTCCTGAATCAGCCGGATAGCGTCCAACTGCTCCTGCATGAACCGTGGCAGCGTATCGTCCTGCATCACATATTCGCAGAACGCTTCCTGCGCGTCTCCCACAAACAATTCGCTCACATCCATGCTTGCAAACAGCTGAACGTCATTCCAATACAGGCGGTAAAGCGGCAAAGACGCAAATCCATTTGCCACAGCCTGAAACGCCTGCGCTGCCTGCTCTGCATCCCTTTCTGCAACGGCCTTCCGATATGAATTCAATAATTCCTGAAACGGCGCAGCGTCAAGATTCAGAATTTCTGTCAGCACAGCGCCGTAGGGCTGCATCGCCGGATTGGATTCTACCCAATAGCCGGACGCGCCGAACTCCACCTTCGTATTGGTGCGAGGCCGATGAAAATCCAATAAATCTTTTCCCAAAACGCCCATGTGCGTGCGCCTCCTTTGTAGAGAATGTATTTACGCTTGTGTAGTGTATGCGCTTAAATGATACATTACCTATTGTGAAATGTCAATGGTTGTGCTATCATCTGATTGCAGATTTGTAGATAATGTATCTATAACAAATAAAATCGAAATGAAGCGAAAAAATGGCCAAACTGGAAACCATCAACGCAGAAGATCTGCAAAACCGGACATATGAACCGACGCAGTTCCTGATTGACGAACTCATTCCGGAGGGCTTGCATATCCTCGCGGGCGCACCGAAGATCGGCAAGTCGTGGCTGGCGTTATGGCTCTGCTTATGCGTTTCGCAGGGGCAGCCGCTCTGGAATTTTGCAACAACGCAGGGCGAAGTTCTGTATCTCAGTCTCGAAGATTCGTTCCAGCGTATCCAGACACGGCTCTTTGACCTGACGGAAGATGCGCCGCCGACGCTGCATTTTGCGATCATGGCTGACACATTAAAGCACGGGTTGGAACAGCAGATCGAGCAATTTTTGACTGAACATCCGGCAACAAAACTCGTTGTCATCGACACGCTGCAGCGTGTGCGCAGCGCGTGCAGCGACAGCAATCTGTATGCAAATGACTATCAGGACATCGGGCTTCTGAAAAAACTTGCTGACAAACGGCACATCGCAATCCTCTTGGTTCACCACCTGCGCAAGCTCCATGACGATGATCCGATGAACATGATCTCCGGCTCAACAGGTTTAAGCGGCGCGGCTGATTCGACCTTTGTTCTTCAGAAAAGTTCTCGCCTTGCCAACATTGCCGCGCTGCATTGCACCGGGCGTGATATCCCAGACCGGACTTTGAAACTGAAATTTGGCGAGGAAGATCACGTCTGGAAACTGCTTGAGGACAGCAAAACTTGCAGCGGCGCTTCTAAGATTTCAACGCTTCAGATTGAAAATCTTCTCTCTGAACTTCTGCAAAAAGAGTCTGAAATTAGCGCCCCTGCAAAAGTGTTGCTGGAGAAGATCGACCCTGCCGGAATTGAGGGCTGGACACCGAACAGCTTCTCGCATCAAATCCGAAAAAGCATTGATGCGCTAAGGAAAAACGGCGTTTTCGTATCGTTTCGAAAGAGCAACGGAGAGCGCCTGATCTGCCTGAAAAGGGTCGATGGTGCCGATCTTCCCACCGTGGAAAAAATCGTCACTATCGACCCTGCGGGTGTGTCGAGCGCCTGCACCGCGCCGTGAGGCGCGTGTCGCCGCTGTGTGCGGCTTTCTGCCCCGACAACGAGTGTGTGCGCGGCACAACGGGAAAAGCCAACGTTGCGCCGACGTGCGGGCAACGCCGAAAAACGCGGGTTCAAAACGCAGAGAAGCCCCGCCGCGGCGGGAAAAATCCTCCCGTTCGGGAGGAGCCAGCATCGCGTTTGTCTGGTCTGCGGCAACGCCGCTGCCCGCCTTCCGCACAGTTTTTGGGCAGAAGCCCAAACCCACTTTATCAACGATAGGAGAACACATGAAAAAAGACATCAAATTCAGCACCCGCATGGCGTCCGCAGACCGCGAAAAAATCCGGGCATTGGCACAGAAGGCGGGCATGTCCATGAGTGACTATGTGACCGCCTGCTGTCTTGGAAAACGCATCGTCATTATAGATGGTCTGAAAGATGTTCTGCGGCAGCAAAAAGCCATCGGCAACAATCTCAACCGGCTGACGGTACTGGCGAACATGGGCAAGGTACAGTTCGCCAATTTGGATTCTGCCGTGTAAATTCCAGGCAGGAACGACCCATCAATATTTACGATTGTAATACCAGTAGCACCCGGTATAAATGAGCGATTGAATACAAGTCAGCGCGCAGAGAACTTTGCCAATGAGCGGCTGATGGAAAACCAGAATCGCTGCGAGGACGGCAAGCAGCTGCGCGTAAATGCAGATAAAAAACGTCAGACTGCGCGCCTTATTTGCAACATATGCTGTTCGCTCGTCCTGAAGCGAAGCATCATAATCAGCCGCCTGATCGGGATCACGGCTGAGCCGGGCTGCGCGCAGCAGACGGACAAGCCCAAGCACGCAAACGCCGCCGCCAAACGATGCAAGCCAACTGCTTTTTATAAAATATCCTGCGATCGCCAAAACGGCTCCAAGTACGAAATACAGCATACCAAGTCTTTTCTGTTCCTTCAGTTTCATGCATCTTCCTCCTCGAAAATGAAAATATCCTCAATTCGCGCATCAAATATCTGCGCGATTTTGTGCGCCAGAAGAATGGACGGATTGTATCTATCGTTTTCCAACGAAATAATGGTCTGCCGCGTTACACCAAGCAGGCTTGCAAGTTGCTGCTGCGTCAGCCCGCGTGCTTTGCGTTTTTCTGCAATGCAGTTCTTCATATATACACCTCTTTTCAAAAAAGTAAAGCTCGCTTTACATCAACATTATAACGCCTGCGTCGAAAATATCAAGCTAATTTTACATTTGTGTTTCAAATTTTATGTCAGAGTAGTTGGGTACGGATTTGAAAACACTGCTGACGAAACAGGAAGCACAGGAAGCATTGACCGAGATGCAGATGAGCGCAGCAGAATTCGCAGGACAGGCTGGGAGTCTGAGCGCGGGGGATTCTTCCGCCTGCAAGGAACTGACCGAGAGCACACAGAAAGCTGTGACTTTGATTTCGGAGAACGGCGAACGGGCGATTTCTACGGTGATACAAGAAGCGAAGAAGAAAATTCACCTGTGCGCGTGGATCTCGATTACGGCGGTGATCTTGTGCACTGCGCTGTGCGCCTTGGCCGTGCTGTGGAGCAGATGACGGACGATGCACCGACACGTGACGGAACGACTATGCCGCTGCATATTGACAGCAAGCGCCGGAAGAAGCTCCGGCAAAAGAAAACCGCCCTCGGCCATGCCGAGGACGATCATGAAGATTGGGATATGAAACAGGAACTATGAAAGGAACGCCTATGGCAAGAAAACGAAAAGAAAACATTTCGGAGGTCATGTTCAGCTACGTCGGTACGGATGAGCAGTTCGATGAATTTTTGAAAATGCTGGTGCATGACTACCTCTCGGTAGACCAGCCATATACAAAGTCGCAGGAGGATTTTGTTGATCATGTAGATTCCTGCTGCGCATGATGGATTGTTCTAGCTATTCGAAAAACAGTGTGCTATGGTGTGTGCTGCAATCGGCACACGCCATAGCGGAAAGGAGGAACCATGAAGGTCTGGCTGTATTACCGCCTGAGCCGGGACGAGGATGATGAACTGAACTCCCTGACAAATCAGCGAAAGATCATTTACGAATACGCCGTCACAAACGGACATGAAGTTGTCGGTGAGTCCTTCGATGACAATGTCAGTGGAATGCACTTCAACCGCGAGGGCATCGATAAAATCTATGAAGTGGTCGAAGCGGGCAAGATTGAAGCCATCATTGTCAAAGACCTATCCCGGCTGGGCCGTCACCGAACGCAGACAGCCCTGTTTATCGACTACCTGCGGGAACACGACGTCCGCGTCCTCTCGGCGACGGAAAACATCGATACGTTCAACGAAAACGATGATCTCATCATCGGCTTCAAGGGCTTGGTCAATGACAGCCTTGCATAAAGCATGACAAGAACAACCGCGGTGCGGGTGTAATCAGAAATCTACAACATAGGAAAGCTCTGTGCTGCGTGTTGAACGCGGCACAGAGCTTTTTCCGTTTCTGGCGGTTTGGGGCGGCATATTTGATGCCCTGTACGCAGGACGCACCTTTGCACTTCACGGAATCGGATAATAACCAGCCGAACCGCAAAAGGTCACGCAAAGCCTCGCACCGGCTGCACGATACCGTGAATCGCGGAACGATGCAATCCATACGCGCAGACGGCAGATACTTCACGAATCAGGCAAGCATTGATTTTTCTCACCTGATTTCACGCCAGCTTTGCCCGAAAATCTCTGCAAATCCGGTTCGTTTGGAAAGTGTTCACAGTTTAATTTGCAAAACCGTCTTGGCAAAGACATCTGGGGTTAAATCAATCTTCATGACCGGAGGTAGAAAATGTCTACCTCATTTCTGACTGATAGGATGGATTTGTATGCGATTTAGGGTCGAAAATCAAGGATTATTTCTCCTGTAAGCGGTTTCAGAAAATACAGACATATAATTTTGCATCGTACCTAAAGCGCAGCTTAGACGGTGAGTAGGACGGCTTTTTCGCCTTTTCAATTTTGCATAAAACAACTATTTCACAGCCCTTTGATGGGGTGCAACCGCTGGTTGCTAATTTTTCAACCTCGCTTGGTGGACTTTTCGAGCCTCTTTTGATAAACTGAACACAGAAAATCTGCAAAGGAGAACCCGTCAATGACACTTGGAGAGAATATTGTACGCCTGCGAACACAGAAGAACTGGTCGCAGGGCGACCTTGCCGACGCGCTGGAGATCTCACGCCAGAGCGTATCCAAATGGGAGACCGACGCATCTATTCCCGAACTCGACAAGCTCTTAAAACTCTCTGAGCTTTTTGGAGTGACACTTGACGAACTCGTGCGTGGTGAAAACGTGCCGAAGACAGATCCTGTGCCCGCGTCCTTTGCACCGCAGGCAACACCCGAGCGTGAAAAGCGCCGTACCATCGCTGGAACAGTTTTACTGTGTACTGGTGCAGTCATTCTGGTTTTCTGCCTGCTGCTCGCCGGTGATCTGCTGACAGGGCTGCTGTTCGCGTCACCGTTCCTCATCTGCGGCATCATCTGCTTTGCTGTGAAGCGGCGTGTTGGCCTCTGCTGCGGCTGGGCGGTCTATCTCTGTATTGATCTCTATCTCCGTTTTGCAACCGGTCTTTCGTGGACAACCATCTTTATGACGCACCTCTGGACGTATGAGATGAACTATTTGTGTCTCGCTATCGCGTGGGTGCAGTTTTTCGCTATGCTTGTGATGATCGTCTGCACGATGCGCTCCTACCGTGCTCTCAAGCTGTCCGCAACGAAAAAAGAGGTTACGTGACTTATCGTCGGCTGGGTTGCCGCGCTCGTCGTGCTGCCGCTTTTGATGAGCTACGGCATCATGCCGCTCATGCCGCTCACCTACAGCAAGTTCTCCCCATATTTCTTCATCAACGTTCTGTATAGCTATGTGCGTTTGGCACTCGTCAACGTTTTGCTCGTGCGCACACTTGCCATCTGGCGCGTGAAGCGGGAAGCGAAGAAAGCGAACCGCAATGCGACGGAGACTTAGGAAAATATTACACATGGTCTAAATATGTCGCTTTCTGATCACCATATTGAAAAAACATGAGAACCAAGCCCCTTTACTGTCTGCATTATACCCGGCTTTCGTTCAAGATGCTTTGCAAAAATGGAAATTCAATTTCTGTTATCCAATGGTTTTGGGACTATCCCCAAAATATAAAAACAGAGCGTTTCGGCAGTCAGCCGGAACGCTCTGTTTTTCCGGTGTGGGTACTCACCGGATTTGCTTGCTATTCTGCAAGAAAATCCCGGTCAACCTACGCTGGGCTGCTGACCTGCCGGGAATGTGGGAATACGTTCATTCCTGTGATCCGCTGCTGGAACGGCAGCCGCCGTGTGGAATACGTCTGCCGGGGTTACCACCGGAACGGGAAAGGTTATTGCAGCTCTCACCAGATTCATGAAGAAATTCTGGATAAAGCTGTCTGGAATTATACAGAAAAGCTGCGGGAACAATACGCAGCCGAACTGAAAAAGGTTACACAGTTGCAAAAACAGTGGGTATTGAGGAAACCAGTCCTCGATGCCCACATTTTGTCGTTGCAGGTGAAAATACAGGAACTGGAACAGGAGATTGATACAATTGTGATGGAGAAATTGAACAATTAAACGATAGTCGGAGGAACCCTAAAGCCCATATCCCCAATTCTAAGCACGCGATTAAAATAAAATAGGGAAAGAGTACTTTGAGGGATATCTTTGATGCGATTGTACTGCGTCAAATCCCACCCGTTGATTTTTGCGCGTTCTGCGTAGCGTTCGCACGCACCAATGACGCTGTTTGCGGCGTGTTTTTTACTAATGCCCTTTTCAAGATATAACTTTGATGCATCAGCAACGGAACGCCAAATAATTCCATAAATTTGTGAGACAGAAAAATCATTCAAAATGATTTCAAATGTTTTGTAGGTTTTCTCTCCTGGTGTAAATTCAAAATTGACTTTATCCAATTGATACTGCAAGTACTCTATACATTCAGCAACCGCAATCTCTTTCCAAAGCTCAAGCGCTTCATCAGCATAATCTGCTGAATAATAACTGGGATTCAATATCTCAGTAAACAAATCTTGCTTGTTCTTGGGAAATACCAAGTTCAAGAAATAGGTCACTTTATAGGTGTAGAATGTATTTGGGAAATCCTCACTGTCCGTGGGAAATGCTTCAAGAGGAGATTGTGGGCTGACAGCGATAATTTGCGTATGGATCAAATCAGAATATATCTTAGTTCTTAGGTCATCTGTAGGTGCTAAAATCACTTCAGCTCCAGAATATGGCGCAATTTCATAGAGATTTTCTTTTAGCAATGCTCTGCACAGAGTTCCTAAGAACACTTTGTTTCGAAATGAGAGGCTGGAGAAATCAACAGGTGTTCGAGGTCTTGAGTATACTTCCTGAATTTGTTTTAATTGCTCAATGCGAAGAAGCTGTTCTTCTTCCAGACAGTTTTTACATCTGCAATGTGCTTGAAAAGGTTTGTGCCCGCAAATTGGACAATATAAATCCCTCTCATATTTAGGGAAATCCTTCGTTGCTTTAGAAGGGCGATTGATTACTAAGAATTCATCGCAATACTCACAAGAGTAATTGGGGTAGACTTCAGGAGGGAAAAGCTTATATAATTCTGCGGCACGAACAGAGAGCTTGTACTCTTTAATTAACCTTGACGCGGCTTCGCCATTATAATAACGTTGCATTAAGGCCTCAATTTCTTCAGAGGATAGGTGACCTAAATCCTTTTGCATCAATGTTCACACCCCTTTCGCTTTTTTATTTTACACTATATCTCACGATTTGACAACGAAACAATAAAACAAAACGCTGTTGGGATAAACCAACAGCGTTAATGGTACGGGTAGTGGGACTCGAACCCACACGCCTCACGGCAGAGGAACCTAAATCCTCCGAGTCTACCATTTCCACCATACCCGCATATATGAGCGACAGCGCGTTCTGCCGCTATTTTGCTGTCCTCTGATTTTGACTCGGTGAGGAAACCGAGGCGGAGCGTAACGCTTGATCCGCGTTTATAAAAACAGGCGAGCCTGCTTTTACCGAAGAATGTCCACGGCGAGGGATGGCACACAAAACCTTTCACCAAGGTGACATCACCTAAATCCATCGTGTCTGCCAATTCCACCACGGGCGCATACAAACAGCCTAAGAATATTGTGACTTTTATTAATTATACAGAGAAAGCTCGTGCAGAAATATATACGTACCTCAATGTGCACGCCACTCCGTTAGACCATTGGCGCTTCGCCCCATTACAACGCCTGCTGCGGTAGAGGGGCTGCTGAATACTCGGTTCTCTGTGAACGTCCAGTTTGTATCAATGATACCATTTTCAATTAGTTTCTGCCGAAGTGTACGGATTTGTTTGGGACACGATTGCGTCACAGTATCTGCAACCTGCGAGCCTTTTAAAACCACAAATCCCTCATTTGTTCGCATCCCTGTTGCATTTGCCCCACGAGTTGCCTGAATATAAAGCATTTGGCTAGTGATTTCTGTGGCACCTACATTCTCTGAGACTAATGGTTCTAGGAACTTATGGCCTAAAACATTATTAATCATGCGAATATTATATAAGAATTCTTCCATTTCAGCCTGCTCTGCTTCCGTTAAAGAGGCATCAGCGGGAATTGTAGAGTTTTCGATATAGTAGCGATCGGCCTCTTTTGCAAGCAAATAACATCGATGCTCCAAATACTTGATATGAGCTTTATTTAGACGGTTATCCTTACTGATAAACACAATACACTCATTCCAAAAATCTTTTCCATTAGGAGCGTCATGCTGTTTCAATCGCTCGTACACATTTTCGGCTTCACCAATATATACGATTCCCTTATCATCTGAATCACTTTTACCAAACAGAAAGTAAACACCACAGGCAGATAAATCCATCCTATCATCACAGTGTTTTACATCAATGCGTGGAATTTTGTAGGCTTTTCCATTCCAATTGGAAAGCTCACACACCCACCGCTTGTTGGGATTCCCTTCAATAAGGAACAGCGATATTGTCTTACCAAACACCGTCATTGTACTCCTATAACTAAGACTTTCACCAAGGTGACAGCACCGAAATCCGGCGTGTCTGCCAATTCCACCACAGGCGCGGGCGGCAGCCGGGGGCGGCTGCCGCTTTATTGTAGCATATCCGCGTTTCGCTTGTCAATCGCGCAGCTGGCGGCTGGCGGCGTAGGCGGCGCGCAGCGCCTGCTCATACTGGCTGTCGTTGACGAGCAGGAGGACGCATTCGCCGCACTTGAGCAGCAGGTGCACCGGCACGCCGCCGGACTCGACCGCCTGCACAAGCGCGGGGACCGACGCCGTGCTGCGGCACAGCGCGGCGAGCACGCTCAGATTCTCCCGCAGCGTGCAGCGCTTCGGCTGCAGCGTCTGCTGCGCCTGCTCCTGCAGGCGGTGCAGCGCCTCGGAGCCGGGTGCCATCGGCAAAATGGCCGCCGTCTCGCCGCAGACACTCTGCAGGGAAAACGGCGCGATCTCCGCCTGGCGGCAAAGCGCCGCCAGCCCCTCCTCCGCGCCCGTCAGGCGCAGCAGGGCCAGCTGCCGCCGGCCGGCAAAGCAGATCTGCCGCACGCCGGGCTCAAGCTGGGTGCGGACGAGCGTGCCGGGGGTCTCCGGCTCGAGTGTGCTGCAGATGCGCAGCGGGATCTGCGCGCGCTGCACCGGCGCGACGGCGTCCTCGTGCAAAACCTGCATGCCGATGCGCGAGAGCGTCTGCAGCTCCTCATAGCGCAGCTGCTCCACCTGCGCCGGGCGCTGCACGAGCGCGGGATCGGCCGCCAGCACGCCCGGCACATCCGTCCAGTTTTCGTACAGATCCGCGTGCAGCGCCACCGCGGCCAGCGCACCGGTCACATCGGAGCCGCCGCGCGGGAGCGTATGGATCTGGCCGTCCGGCAGCGCGCCGTAGAACCCCGGCGTCACGATCTTCCGCCCGTCGGCGAGCGAGCCCAGCGCGGCATAGGACGCAGCCGGGCGCACGCGGCCCGCCGCATCGAACAGCAGCCAGTCTTTCGCGTCGACGAAGTCGAAGCCCAGCAGGTCCGCCATCAGCCGCGCCGAGAGATATTCGCCCCGCGAGACGATCCAGTCCCGCGGCGTGCGGCGGTCCATGGCGGCGTAGATTGCCTCGAGCTCCGCCTCGATGGGCAGCGTCAGCGCGCAGCCGTCGCGGATCTCGCGGTAGCGGTCGGCGACTCTGCGCCACAGATCCCAGCAGCTCACCCCATACTGCAGGTGCGCATGGCAGAGATACAGAAGATCCGTGATCTTATGGTCGGCCGCGTGCCGCTTGCCCGCGGCCGACACCACGACCACCCGCCGCGCCGGGTCGGCCAGCACGATCTCGCGCACGCGCGCAAAGCCCGCGCTGTCGCACAGCGACGAGCCGCCGAATTTGGTCACTTTCAGCATGAACTCCCCTCCTTCCGGGAATGATGACGTTCGGGGAGACCGGGCCGCGCTCGCAGCCGGCTCCCCTGTGCATCCTATGCCGCGGTGTCGAATTCTGTCCTGTCCGCAGGGGCGAAATTTTTCGGAAAACGGGAGCAAATTCTGCTTTACTTTTTCCATTTGGTATGCTATTCTAACGAGGTAGCGCCCTGCGCTTACGACCCGCTTCCCAGTTTCGGGACACTGCCTGCTCACACGCAGGTCTTCTGCCTGCCCGATACTTGGATCCCGGGAATATTTTGAAAGGTGGAAACACAACTATGATGCGCAAAGAAGAAAAGACTGCCATTATCGAGCAGTACGCGACTCACGCTGGCGATACCGGTTCTCCCGAGGTCCAGATCGCTGTCCTCACCGCCCGGATCAACACCCTGACCGAGCATCTGCGGGAACACAAGCAGGACAACCACTCCCGCCGCGGCCTTCTGATGATGGTCGGCAAGCGCAGAAGCCTTCTCGACTACCTCGCCAAGAAGGACATCAACCGCTATCGTGCAATCGTTGCAAAGCTCGGCCTGCGTAAGTAAGTCATAAGAAAGGGCGGTCGGGCGACCGCCCTTTTTTACATCAACCCATCCACATGCGTGGGTTCCATTTAGCAGTTGAAAGTAGCGTCTGCGGGCGGACGCCAGTTTCAAGTGCTAAACCTCCCACGCAGCAACACAAAGGAGGTTCTTTCATGATCACCCATAAGCAGTATCCGAATCACCACATTTTTGAGACCGAGATCGGCGGCCGTACCTTCACGGTCGAGACCGGCAAGGTCGCAGAGCTCTGCAACGCAGAGGCCATCTGCCGCTACGGCGATACCGTCGTGCTCGTGACCGCCGTCGCCTCTCCCCTGCCGAAGGCCGGCATCGACTACTTCCCGCTGACCATCGAGGTCGAAGAGCGGATGTACGCCGTCGGCCGCATCCCCGGCTCCTTCAACCGCCGCGAGGGCAAGCCCTCTGACCGCGGCGTGCTGATCTCCCGCCTCATCGACCGCCCGATGCGCCCGCTGTTCGACGAAGAGCTGCGCAACGACGTCGTCCTGACCAACACCATCCTCGCGCAGGACTATGACAACCCGGTCGAGATCGTCGCCTCCATCGGCTCCTCTCTCGTCATCGCCTACTCCGACATTCCCTGGAACGGCCCGACCGCGACCACCAATGTCTGCTATCTCGACGGCAAATATATCGTGAACCCGTCGCAGGACGAGCGCAACGCCTGCGAGTGCTTCGTGACCATCGCCTCGACCCACGAGAAGGTCGTCATGATCGAGACCGAGGCCAACGAGGTCAAGGAAGACATCCTCATGGAGTGCATCAAGCTGGCCCACGAGACCAACGTGCACGTCGTTGAGTTCATCAATACCATCGTCGACGCCATCGGCAAGCCGAAGTTCACGTTCGAGAAGGCCGCCGTCAACCACGAAATGCTCGACGATCTGTGCGAGTACGGTCTGGACAAGATCGCCTACGCGCTCGACACCGACGACAAGAATGTCCGTGAAGCCCGCCTGACCGAGGCCGTCGTCGACTTCAAGGAGAAGTTCGGCGAGAAGTACGCCGACGACTGGGATGTGCAGATCGACGTCTGCCTGTACAAGATGCAGAAGAAGGTCGTCAAGAAGTGGCTGCTCGAGGGCAAGCGCGTCGACGGCCGTACCCCGGACGAGATCCGTCCGCTGGACGCCGAGGTCGGCGTTCTGCCGCGCGTCCACGGCTCGGGCCTGTTCACCCGCGGCCAGACGCAGGTCCTCTCCGTCTGCACGCTGAACACGCTCTCCGCCGCGCAGAAGCTCGACACCATCTATGACGAGACCGAGCGCCGCTATATCCACCACTATAATATGCCGCAGTGGTCCACCGGCGAAGCCCGTGCGAGCCGCTCCACCTCCCGCCGCGAGATCGGCCACGGTGCGCTGGCTGAAAAGGCCCTGCTGCCCGTGATCCCGTCTGTCGACGAATTCCCGTACGCCATCCGCGTCGTCTCCGAGGTCGTCTCCTCCAACGGCTCGACCTCGCAGGCTTCCATCTGCGGCTCCACGCTGGCTCTGATGGACGCGGGCGTGCCCATCAAGCGCCCCGTCGCCGGCATTTCCTGCGGCCTCATCTCCGACAAGGAGACCGGCACCTGGCGGACCTTCACCGACATCCAGGGCGTCGAGGACTTCCACGGCGAGATGGACTTCAAGGTCGCCGGTACCACCGAAGGCGTCACCGCCATCCAGATGGACCTGAAGAACGACGGTCTGACCATGGAGATCATCGCCGACGCGCTCGAGCGCTGCCGCAAGGCCCGTCTTGAGATCCTCAACGAGATCATGATCCCCTGCATCGCCAAGCCGCGTGACCATGTCTCCGAGTTCGCGCCCAAGATGCTCACCATGAAGATCGACGTCGACAAGATCCGCGAGGTCATCGGCAAGGGCGGCTCCATGATCCAGAAGATCGTGGCAGAGTCCGGCGCGCAGGTCGACATCGACGACGACGGCACCATCCACATCGCTTCTCCCGACGCTGCCTCCTGCGACGCCGCCAAGAAGATGATCGACGACATCTGCTTCGTCCCCGAGGTCGGCAAGCTGTACTACGGCAAGGTCGTCCGCATCCTGCCGATCGGCGCGTTCGTAGAGCTGGCCCCGGGCAAGGACGGCATGATCCACATCTCCAAGCTGGAGAACCGCCGCGTCGAGAAGGTCGAGGACGTGCTGAACATCGGCGACATGACCTGGGTCAAGGTCACCGAGATCGACGAGAAGGGCCGCGTCAACCTCTCCCGCAAGGACGCCCTCAAGGAACTCGCCGCTGCCGCAGATAAGAAATAAGCATGATAAAAACCCCCGCTGGGCCTTAAACAGGCCCCGGCGGGGGTTTCGCGTTCTTCTGAAGCAAAAAGGCTCCCCTGGAAGGGGAGCTGGCGCCGAAGGCGACTGAGAGGTTGTATCAAGTTTGCAGTTGCCGTAGAACAACTGCCATCAATAGAAGGTGCAGTGAAAATTTTGATGAATGCTACCTTCTTGCGGGGACCTTGTAGGGGCGGGGCTCTGCTCCCCCCGCTGTTGCTGATCTTGTCGGAAGCACGGGCGGAGCAGAGCCCCGTCCCTACAGGATGTACCCAGTGGCTTCCCCTATGAGGGGAAGCTGTCAGCCGTAAGGCTGACTGATGAGGTGGACAGCGCCGCGTAGACGAAACTGCCTCCACCTCATCCGTCACGGCTAATGCCGTGCCACCTTCCCCTCATAGGGGAAGGCTTTGGTGCCTGCAAATACAGAAAACCTCCCCGCAAAAAGGTGCAGCCTGACAAACTCAGACTGCACCTTCTATTTACCGCAAATATTCAACCACAACTGCCCACAAATCTGTTGTACCGTATCAGGCGGCGCGTAGTAAAAAACTCGTAGAGTGACTATCGAGTGGAACGACGCCTGAAACATTGGTGCTTGCCTGAATTTAGACGCAGAAAGCACCAAACGCGTCCCCCAGCGCCCTTTTCTCCCCTATCTTTTCCCGCGCAAGGGAAAAGATAGGGGCCGCCGGAGGCGCGTCAGAAACGACCACGACGGAACGAAGCCTTGCAAGCAAGGCTTCTTATCCTCTGTGCTCGTTTCTTCCTTTCCAAGCCGCAAACTGAATTTGCGGTTTGGGTTTTTTTCTATGCAAATCTGCGACAACCTCTCAGTCAGCCTTCGGCTGACAGCTCCCTACCCCTTTTGTCCCTTCGGGACATTTCCCCCTGATAGGGGGAATCGGCCCCTGGAAGGGGAGCCTTGGGGTCACGTTGCTGCCAGTACGAAGGTGATGAGCGTTGCGCAGATGGCGCAGGCGATCATTTCGTAGCGGAACTCCTGTCCGTCGTGGATGCGCTGGATGGCGCGGAAGGCGAAGATCGTGCCGATGAAGGCCGCGGCCAGCGCGAGGATTACGAAAACCAGCCTCATCCGTCCAGTCTCCCGCCGCAGGCCGTGCAGAACCGTGCGCCCTCCGCCGTGACCGCCGCGCCGCAATGCGGGCAGGTATTCGCATTTGTCTCCGCCGCAGGCGCCTGCGGGGCTTCCGGAGCCTCAGGCGCGGGTTCCGTCGTTTCCGGCGCTTCTTCCGGGGCAGGCTCCGTGACGACCGGCGCGGCCGGCTGCGCGGGCTGCGTCTCGGGCGTATGGACCGGGATCACAGGCGGCACCGGAGCGGACGGCTGCTGCGGCGCAGCTGCGCGCCGGTTCTGGATCTCCACATAGAACGCCGCACTCAGAATGCCGAAAAACAGCGGAGCCAGCAGGCTGTAGGCCAGATTGAACACGAAGCGCACGATCTTGAACAGCACGCCGAGATACGGGATCGCACCGAGCAGCGACAGCACCGCGATCCCCACGATCCACGCGCCGGTCGCCAGCATGTCCGCGCCGAACATTTTGCCCTTGTAGCCCATGGTCTCGGCCTTCGAGACCTTGATGGCCTCGGTGGGCTTCACATCGTCGCGCGTCATGAGGATATAGGGCGTGAACCGGTATTCATACGCCCGGATGACGCCGAAGACGATGCCGGCGACCGGGATCAGCGACCACAGGAAGATCCACAGATACATCCACGCCATGCCGCCGAGCACGTGCCAGATGCGCTCCTTGCGGAACGCGGAAAACAGATAGGCCGTCTTCGGCTCCAGCCCGGTGCGGTAGGTGTTGAGGTAGATCATCGCCATCGAAGCGTCCAGCAGCAGCGCCGCGCAGAACGCGACCGCCGGGACCCCGACAAAGCCGACCTGCGCCGCAAGCAGCAGGACCCCCGCCAGCAGCGACAGCCCCCAGAGCCGGAACGGCCGCTTCATCAGAACGGAAAATGACTTTTGATACAGATCCTTGACCATGGAAAATTTCCTCCCTTTCGGTTTCTTCCATTTGTATTTCCATTATAAGAGGGCCGGGGCTTTGCTGTCAAGGCACAAAGCCCCAGCGTCTGTCTGTTCAGACGCCGGGGCGCGCGTTTTGTTCCATTTACAGCTTCAGAAGGGCTTCGCCGGCCTTGTAGATATCGCCCGCGCCGACGGTCAGGATGATGTCGCCCGGCCGGGCGTTCGCCTGCAGGTAGGCCGTGACGCTCTGCAGACTCGGGCAGTAGACCGAGCCCGGGATCTCCGCGGCCAGATCCGCGGAGCTGACGCCCACGGTGTTCTGCTCGCGCGCGGCGTAGATATCGGTCAGCACCGCCTGGTCGACCGTACGCAGCTCGTCGACAAAGTCCTGAAACAGCGCGCGGGTCCGGGAATAGGTGTGCGGCTGGAAGGCGCAGATGACGCGCTGGTAGTGCATCAGGCGGACTGCCTGCAGCAGCGCGTGCAGCTCGTTGGGATGGTGGGCATAATCGTCATAGACGTCCGCGCCGCGGTAGCTGCCCTTGTACTCGAGCCTGCGGCCCGCGCCATGGAAGCTGGCGAGCGCGGTCTTCGCATCCTCGCCGGAAATGCCGAATTTCCACGCCACCGCGCACGCAGCCAGCGCGTTCAGCGCGTTGTGGCGGCCGATGACGCCGAGGCGGACCTTCGCATACGGCTCGCCGCCGCAGATGACGTCAAACTCGCTGAAATCCTCCGAGAAGTTCTTGCCGTACACGGTGTTCGACGCGTCGAAGCCGAACGACAGATACGGCAGACCCTGCAGCGTGTCGCGGGTGTTCTGGTCATCGCCGTTGGCGACGATCAGCCCGTCCTCCGGCACGAGCGAGGCGAACGTGCGGAACGAATGCTCCACATCGGCAAGATCCTTGAAAAAGTCCAGATGGTCGGCGTCGACGTCGAGGATGACCGCGACCGTCGGGAAGAAGTTCAGGAAGGAGTTGCAGTATTCGCAGCTCTCGAGGATGATGGTATCGCCCTTGCCGACGCGGTGGCCCGCGCCGAGCAGCGGCAGAAAGCCGCCGATCATGATCGTCGGGTCCAGCCCGGCCTGCATGAAAATGTGCGTGAGCATGGAGGTCGTCGTCGTCTTGCCGTGGGTACCGGCGACGCAGATGGCGTTCTTGTACGCCTGCATGATGTAGCCCCAGGCCTGGGCGCGCTCAAAGATGGGGATGCCTCTGGCGCGGGCAGCGGCGATCTCAGGGTTGTCGTTGTGCGCGGCAGCCGTGCGGATGAGGCAGTCGGCGCCCTCGATATTCTCGGCGCGGTGGCCGATCGAGACCTGGATGCCCTTGGCGATCAGCTCGTCCGTGGAGACGGAGGCGTTCATGTCCGAGCCGGAGATCTCCATCCCCATGCGCCGCAGCACCAGCCCCAGCGGGCGCATCGACACGCCGCCGATGCCGACCAGATGGCAGTGCTTCCCGGGCTGCAGATACTGCTCGATATGTTGACAGGAAGGATGTTCCATGTATGGTTCCTCCAAAAGATTTGAATTGCAAGCGCGCGCGATCGCGCGTATAATGAAACTGACAGCATTATATTATATACGGATTTCGGCAATAAAACAAGAAGTATTTCGGATTTCTGCGCGGAATGCGCGGAAGACGAGGGGGGGGATGAACATGCGGCCGGATGCGATCTTACAGACGCTGGAGCGTGCCGGGTTTGAGGCGCGGTACGTCGGCGGGTGCGTGCGCGACACGCTGCTGGGCCGCCCGGTCCACGACTGGGACATCGCCTCGCAGGCGCTGCCGGAGGACGTCCTACGCCTGTTCCCCCGCTGCGTCCCCACCGGGCTGCAGCACGGCACGGTGACGGTCCTTCTGGACGGTACCAGCGCCGAGGTCACGACCTACCGTCTCGACGGTGCCTATCATGACAGCCGCCACCCGGACGGCGTGCGCTTCGTCCGCAGTCTCGCGGACGACCTGGCCCGCCGGGATTTTACCATCAACGCCATGGCCATGGACCTGTCCGGGACCATCACAGACCTTTTCGGCGGCCGGGAGGATCTCGCCCGCGGCGTCATCCGCTGCGTCGGCGACGCGGAAACGCGCTTCCGCGAGGACGCGCTGCGCATGCTGCGCGCCCGCCGCTTTGCCGCGCAGCTGGGCTTTGCGCTGGAGGCCGGGACCGAGGCGGCCATCGGCCGCTGCGCCGGGCTCTGCGCCGCCCTCTCCCGCGAGCGCGTGCGGGAGGAGGCGGAGAAGACCCTGCTGTCCGACCGGCCGGCGCTCTTCGGCCGGATGCTGGAAGAGGGGCTGCTCGCCGCCTGCCTCGCACCGCAGCGGGCGGATTTCTCCGCGCTCTCCGGTCTTCCCAGTACGCCGGAGGCCCGGTGGACCGGCGCGAAGCTCGCCTGCCCCGCGCTGCAGCCGGAGGCGTTCCGCCTGCCCGCAAGGCTCTGCCGCCTGGTGACCCTCACCGCCGCGACCTGGCAGGAGGACCGGACAGAGCTTGGCTGGAAGCGGCTCATCGCCGCGCACGGCTGGGAAACTGCCCGCCTGCAGGCGGACATGCAGCGCACCGACGCCGTGCGGCAGATCGAATCGCGCGGCGACTGCGTCACCCTGCGCCAGCTGGCCGTCACCGGCGCGGATCTCCCGCAGCTGTGCGGCCGGGACGTCGGCCGGATGCTGCAGCTGCTTCTAGCATATGTGCTGGAGCACCCCGCTGAGAACCAAAAAACGCGCCTCCTGACCCTCTCCCCGCAGCTTTGGCAGCGAGAATCCAAAAACAACAGTTGACTTTTGCCCTCCCCATCTGCTATAATAGTCCAGCAATGGAGGCTTAGCTCAGCTGGTTAGAGCGCTTGCTTCACACGCAAGAGGTCGACGGTTCGAGTCCGCCAGTCTCCACCATCAAGCTGCACCCAAATAGATGCCGCTGCAAAAAGCCCAGAAGTTCCACGACTTCCGGGCTTTTTTGCGCCCAATTTTTGAAGTCGGAAAAAAAGATATCAAAAAGGGTTTTGGCAAAATCAGTGGACTTGAACCTTTACGCACGCGATTTGGGGCCGCTTTTCCGGAGTTTTTTCGGGAAAGCGGCTCGTTTTTGTTCTCGGCAAAGTGTAGAATTTTGACTGGCGTTTTTATTGGTCTTGCCGAATACCAACTCCAAGCACAGATGCCAGCGCGTTAGCCGGCTGTGCGACGTTTCAGACGTTAAAACCGCAGGCAAGCCTCCACCCGCTCCAGGACGAAATCACAGCGTATTGGCGATGCTGGGACGCGAGAAAGCAAAACACCCGCTGCAACGCAGCGGGTGGTCGTTTATCTGCTGGCTCTCAGCAGAGCATCGGTTTTTAATGTCATACCCATCATGTCTTTGTGGGCTTCGCGGTTATCCCGACAGAGCGGCGAGAGAAACGTCAGCGCGTTCTGAATGCGGCTCAGATCAGACGCAGAGAGTGTGTTCTCATGCAGATGGCGCAGCACCCGGCGATAGGATTCGCGGAGCTTTGCGTCCACGGACGGCTGAAAGAAATAGTTTGAAATCAGGCCGCCGATCAGCGCGGCTTCGTTATCGGTGTACTGCATAGTGATTGCCCTCCTCTACGATGTTCACGCAACAAACGTGGCAATCATACCACAAGATGCAGTACCGGTCTATATCAGAAAACGGGCGAAATAAGAAACATCGCCCGCAGGCGAAGCCTGCGGGCGATCCGTTTCGTTCATAGACCCGCATCTGGCGGCGGTGTGGGGTCTCACAGGCTGAGGCAGGCGTAATAAATGGCGCCGACGGCCTGAGCGAACTGGGCGACGGTATAAATGGGATGCGCGGCAAGCTGCTGCATGAGGGCGGTATTGGCCAGCGCGTCATTGGCGGCGTGCTGGACGAGCTGCGGCTCGCGCCGGTGCGCGCCCTCGCAGAGCAGGCGGAAGCAGACCTCATTTTTGACCAGCCGGCCAAACAGCGTGCGGGACTGCACGCCGGGGTGCAGCAGAAGCTCCGTCTGCTCCCAGGTGACTGCCATATGCTCGCCGATCTGGCGGAAAATTTCCTGACACGCGGGACTGCCCGCTGCGGCCTTTTCCATGAAAAATTCCAGACATGGCTTCCGCATATCCTGTGGTTCGGTCGGCACGAGCAGTTTTTCGCCCTGCCAGCGGAACAGGCCACGCGCCATGGCCTCCGCCCAGAGGTCCGGCTCCTGCTGTGGCAGATATTTCGCGGCCAGACGGAAAACGCCGGACTGGCACGGATATTTCTGCAGCGTGCCGGGCAGATTGGTGTTGAAATTCAGAACGCTCCTGGCGTCGTCGGCATCAAACTGCCGCTGACGATAGCTGCCGAGGTCGATGATGAAGTTATAGACCTCCAGCGGGATCTGAGGGATGGAGCCGTCTGCGCGGACCCAGCCGGTGCCAAGCTCCGTGCCCAGCGTGTGCGCGAAAAAGCCCCGCGAGGTATCCGCGCCGGCAGCCGCCTGCTCAACGGCTTCAGTGAAGGCTGCCATCGGGCCGTCGTTTGTGAGAAGGACGCGGTTCTCGGAGCCGGTATAGGCAGCGAGAAGCTCGCGCAGGCGGCCGACCTTTGCAAATTCCGTCTCATAGTCCAGAGCCGGATTATTGCGCATGCCGCGGGTCTTATAGGTCTCGCCGCCGACGATGCGGTTATCAATGACTACGTCCGGAAAGCTCAGGCCGATGGCGTCAAAGCTGCGCAGTTCCTGCCCTGCGGCGGCCTCCATCTGCGCAAGTGCAGCTTCCATGCCGGCGCGGTCGGCGTGCTTGTCCAGTGCCTCCTGCACGATGCGTTCCTGTTTGCCGCAGGCGGCCAGACTTGCCGCTGCGCGCAGAAGGCGCGTAAGGAAGACGATCGGCTCCGTCAGCTGATCAGCCTGCGTGAATGCGGCAGGGAACCAGTCAAACTCCTTGAATACGCAAAGATCTCCGTTCACGCTGGCGCAGAGCTTGATATCCGTGCCGCCGACGTCGATCCCAAGCAGCATGGCGTGCGTTGCGCGTGCGGGAAGCCGAGAAAGAACCGATGCGCCGGTGCAGACCGGAAGGGACTGCGCCTCCGGCTCGTCGTAGAGGGGATGTGTCCGGAAGGAAAAGCCTTCTGCATCCGGCAGCAGGGCAGTGAGAATGCGGTCGTTGACGTTCAGGCACTTTCCGTATCCGGTACGCTGCAGACGGGGCGTATGCAGCTGAAAAACCTCCGGGAGCGTCGCGACAAGCGCCTGCAGCGCCTGATCGGCGGGATCAAAATACAGATCCACGGCACGCGCGCCGAGCGAGGAAAGAAGATTATAGAGAAATGCATGAATATATTCGGCGAGGAACGCGGCCTCCTCCGTGCAGTCCGCGGGCGGCAGCTGCAGCGGGAAGCTGCGGGCTGTCCCGTCGTAGAGCGTCAGCCGGAGATGAAACGGTCGCGTGCCGGTCTTTTGAAAATCGCGATAGACGTCGGTCAGGTAGACCGGCAGGTCTGCGTGAGCCTGCTGCAGGAACTTCTGTTGCATGGAATTACTCCTTTATAATGTGGTTGACGCCCGCGCGCTGGACGATCGAATAGAATCGGTCCATTTCCTGCGCGGAAAAGGCGCTGCCGCCAACCGGATATGCCCGGCTGAGCGACTGATACTTGCTTCTGCACAGCGGATTGAAGTTCAGAAGCTCATAGCAGACCCCGGGCGCGCGCGCGGCAAGATAGCAGGCGATGGCGTGCAGATTCTCTGCGTCTGCCGTATAGCCGGGGATAAGCGGCGTGCGCACAAGGACGTCCGCACCGCTGTCGCAGAGCAGCTCAAAATTGCGGAGGATCGGCGCGTTATCAACGCCAAGCACGGCTCTATGCCGGACAGGGTCGAAAAGCTTGATATCGATCAGGAAATGGTCTGTGACCGGCATCAGACGGCGGACGGTTTCCTCCGGGACATAGAGGCTCGTTTCGATGGCGGTGTCGACGCCGGCCTTTTTGCACAGGGCAAGCACCTCGCAGGCAAACTCCGGCTGGGCGAGCGCTTCTCCACCCGAGAGTGTCACGCCGCCCTGCGAGCCGAAGAACACACGGTCGCGCAGCAGAAGAGCAGCGGCCTGTTCGGCGGAGATCTCTTTGCCGCACAGCTCCATCGCGGCTGCGGGGCAGGCCGTGACGCACGCGCCGCATGCATCGCAGCGGGTGCGGTCAATGACCGGGCAGGGCTGCATGGAGATAGAGTCTTTTTTGCAGGCCTGCGCGCAGCAGCCGCACTGCAGGCACTGGCTCTGCCGGTGCCACAGCTGCACCTCGCGGCGCAGCCCCTCCGGATTCTGACACCACGGGCAGCGCAGAGGGCAGCCCTTCAGAAACAGGGTCGTCCGCAGCCCCTCGCCGTCATGGACGGCGAAGCGCTTGCAGTCAAAAATCACACCGGTCATACGCCTTCATACGCCCTTCTGGCAATGATCTCGTCCTGCAGATCCGGGGCAAGCTCCGTAAAGTAAGCTGTGTAGCCTGCAACCCGGACGGTCAGGCCACGGTATTTTTCCGGTTCGCGCTGCGCCGCGCGCAGATCGGCTTCATTCAGCACGTTGAACTGGATATGGCTGATGCCGAGCGCGCAGACCGCACGCAGGAGCTGAGTAAACTTCCGGATCCCCGTGTCTGTCTGGAAAAACGCAGGCAGGAACTTCATGTTCAGCAGCGTCCCGTTGCTGGCCCTGCGGAACGGCAGGCGCGCGACGGACTGCAGAAGCGCGGTCGGTCCGCTGGTGTCGCGTCCATACATGGCGGAAACGCCGCCGTCGGCCAGTGGATCTCCGGCCAGACGGCCGTCCGCCGATGCGCCGACGTTCTGCCCCATGGGGACATGCGCCGAGACGGTATAAAGCCCCATCTGATAGATGCCGCCGCGGCCGTTGCGGTACCGCTCCAGGCGCGAGGCAAAATAATTGACCCATTTTGCGCCGATTTCGTCGACCCAGGCGACATCGTTGCCGTATTTGGGGACTTTGTGGAGAAGCATCGCGCGAAGAAGCGGATCGTCTTCAAAGTTGGTCCGCAACGCGTGCAGAAGGCGTTCGGCAGAGACTGTTTTTTCTTCATAGACGAGCTGACGGATCGCAGCGAGTGAATCGGCTACGTTTGCGACCTGAATGGCCTGTACGCCGGTGAGGTTATAGTGTGCGCCGCCGCGTGTGACGTCAAGCCCCTTTTCCATGCAGTCGTCAATGACGGCGGACAGGAAGGGCGTGGGCAGGAGCTTCGCGTGCATCTGCTCCACAACAGCGATGCAGGCAGCCATTTTATCGCAGAATGTATCGATCTGCGCGGCAAATGCGGCCTCCAGCTCGGCATAGGTTTTGTAGGTCGTAAGGTTCCCGAGATCGGGGCCGAGCGGCTTTCCGGTCAGAAGATCGATGCCGCCGCTGAGCGTCAGCTCGAGCGCCTTGACAAGGTTGAACATGGCAGCGTCGCTCCAGCCGAGGGCGTTGCCGTGCGTGGTCAGCTCCACGCAGCCGACGATCGCGTAATTGCGTGCGTCGTGGTCGCTGATGCCGTGCGCCGTAAGCGCAGGAATGACGGCCTCGTCGTTGAAGATCTGCGGCATGCCGCTGCCGAGGCCGATGACCCGACTGGCTGCCTCCAGCAGCTCCTGCGGAGAATCGCGGAAGATGCGGAGCGAAAGATTGGGCTGCGGAAGCAGGAGCAGCGCCTGCGCCCGCAGGAACAGATAACTCAGCTCGTTCGACGCGTCGCTGCCGTCATCCTTCTGGCCGCCGATGGCGACATTGAAGCCGATCGGGAAGCCGGCAAAATAGCGTGCGCTGCCAGAGTTGCGCAGATAGACGATCTCGTTGAATTTGAGCCACAGACACTGTGTGATCTCCAGTGCGTCGCTGTCCGTCATGCCGCGGGTGCGGCTGAACCGGTAATACGGGTACAGATACTGATCCATCCGTCCCGGAGAAAATGAGGAGGCGTTGCCCTCCATCTGCAGAATGACATACAGAAACCACGTGGCCTGCACGGCTTCCTGGTACGTTTCGGCGGGAGCCGAAGCAAGCTTGCGGCAGATGCGCGCGACCTCGCGGAGATTTTCTGCGTCAGGACCGGCGGCCATCTGCTCTGCCAGATCGGCATAGCGGCGCATGAACGTGCAGGCACCGTCCATCACAAGGATGATGCTCTCATAAAAATCGCGGTGCGCCGCATCGGCCGTTTCCAGACGCACAGCAGCCTGTGCGCGCAGGCCGGCGGGGCCGAGACGGAGCCACTTCTCCGTATTCGGGCAGATATGGCCCTGCGAATGATCCTTCTGGTTGATCTTTGCGACTTTTGCAATGGCGTCTACCTCCGGGCCGATCGCGGCGCGCACCTGGTCTTCGAGCGAGCGGCCCTTCCAGTAGGGCAGGATCTTCGTGCGGAACTCCGTGATATCCTCCGGCCGGACCTGAAAGCGGTCCTGCGCGCGAGTCGGCAGCGTTTCAAATTCACGGTCGACCCACGACGCGCCGGTCTCCGGGAAGACGACGCCCGCGCGCACGCCGGGCGTGCGGTTGCCGACGATCCGCTCCTCGGGTTCCAGACGGATGGACATCCGTGTGAGCGCGGCCTGCAGGGCGCGCGCCCTGCGGATGCAGGGCGGCTGCCCCTCGGTCTGCTGATAGACCTCGGTGACGATCCGGGCCTGCTCGATGCTGACATAACGCGGCTCGTCCAACATTTTCTCCTTCAGAACGGAAATACGCTCGCTGCCGGGCAGCGACAAAATAGCGGAATGGTCCATAAAGCGTCTCCTCCGGGATTTGATAAAACCAATTTAGCACACGGCAGGGACAAAGCACACTCACAGAAGCGGACGAAAGGTATACGATTATGAACAGCTGGCTGCGGCGGCACTTGACGCGGCGGCGGAAAGATGATAAAAAGGAGAAAAGCACAAAACAGGAGGGTGAGCGGATGAATTACGAAGAAAAACTGCAGATCATTCAGGCCGGCTGCCCGAAACTGCGCTTCAGCGCGCAGTTCACCGACCAGAGCAGCCAGTGGAACTACAGCAGGCATGCGCACCCTTATCTTGAACTGCTGTATTTTACCGAGGGCGGCGGCGGGATTGATGTTTCCGGACAGCGGCTCTGCGCCGGGATTCTGGATACGATCGTCTATCCCGCGGGCTGGGAGCATCAGGAGCAGGCCAGCGCTGCCCGGAAGCGGGAGATCATCTGTCTGTGGATCGAGCTGCCGGAGCTGCAGCTGGAAAAACCGATCCAGATCCGGGATCATGATAATCTGTTCGGAAGGCTGTTTTCCTATCTCTACCGCGAGGCCAGCCGGCCGGATGCGTCGGAGTATGTGCTGGAATATGGCATGAAGCTTTTGCTGACGGAGCTTCTGCGCTGTGACGCGCATCAGACGGGGACACCGGAGCGGCTGCAGCTGGTGATGCAGTATCTGCAGGCCAACTACGCAAAGCCGATCACGCTTTCTCAGCTGGCCGCGCTGGAACATGTGAGCGTCTCCTATCTGTCACGGCAGTTCCGCCGGTATACGGGAAAGACCGTCATTACGTATCTCAACGAGCTGCGGGTACAGGCGGCGCAGGCGCTGCTGATTCAGACGGACGAGCCGGTCGAGACGATCGCGGAGCGGGCAGGCTTTGAGTCGCCCAAGTATTTCAGCCGGATCTTTCGTGCGAAGATGGGGATATCGCCGAAAAGCTACCGCGCGCAGATGCGAAAAATATAAATGGAAATGGCCGCAGAAACACTTCTGCGGCCATTTTGCCGGGTGTCAGTCTTTTGCTGCCGGGTATTCGTTGCAGAGAAGTCGGTAGGGCGGCTCGTCCTCCTCGATCTTCGGGAAACGGCCAACCGGCGGGTTGAAGCGGTTGTCGGTGTTGTCGTCGTTGCACTGACTGACCTCGCCGAGCAGGACGGGGCCGGAGCCGGGCTCGACGTTGAAGTCGTGGTACAGGTACTGCGGGATGTGGATGCTCTCGCCCGGGGTCAGACGGATCTGCGTGCCGGCCGGGACGGTATATGCCTTGCCGTCGCAGTGGACGGTCACGTCGGAGACCTTGTCGATGGACTCATCGGGCAGGCTGTTGTAGACGCGGATGAGCACGTTGCCGCCGCCGCGGTTGATGATGTCCTCGGTCTTGTACCAGTGGAAATGGTTTGGGGAATACTGCCCTTCCTTCATGTAGAGCAGCTTCTCGGCGTAGACCTTTGGATACTTGTCCTGCATGGCGCGATTGCCGTTGCGGATGGTGATGAGTGAGAAGCCAACCTTGTCGAAATCACCGAGACCGTAGTCCGTGATGTCCCAGCCGAGCATGCAGTCGCGCACCTCATCGTATTCGTGTCCGACGGACTGCCACTGTTCCGGCGTAAAATGGCAGAACGGCGGCAGATAGCAGTGCTCCTGCCGGCACATGGCCTCAAGCTCCTTGAGTGCTTTGTTGATCTCACTGCGTTTCATAGGGAACCTCCATGACTTAGATAGCTGCCGCAGTCGAAACGGACGCGGCGATAGTTTCTTCGGCTGTGACCTCCCGGCCAAGCTGCGAGGACAGGCGAATGCCGTCCTGAATGAGAAGTGTGTCAAGAGCGAGCTGCGCCGTCGGGAGCATCGGGACACGGCCAAGCAGCGCCGCAATCCAGTGCGCTTCGGACGAGGCGTAGGCGTATTCCAGCGGCTGCGTGTTCAGCCAGCGGAAATTCATCTTTTCCAGATCGCCGGTGCAGTCCAGCTCGGTGTCGCAGATGGTCGTGTGGAAGCTGAACGGTTCCAGCTTCAGCCCGCCCTTGCTGCCGAGCAGAATGCCCGGGTCCATCTGATCAAGATGGACGGCCCAGGATTCAAACAGATCCATCGTGACCTGCCGGTCGAAACGGACCAGACCGACGCCGAGCTCCTCCACATCGAACCCGCTTTCCAGCCGCCGGGCTTCATCCATGGCGATCTTCTGATAGAGCTGGCCGGACATGCGCCGCGGCGCAGGCATGCCCATGAGATAGAGCATCAGGGAAATGTGGTAGATGCCGAAATCATACAGTGCGCCGCCGCCCGCAGTTTTGCTGTTTACAAAATCCTTGCTGCCAAAGCCGTCGACAAACGGCCGGTTGCGGCGTCGGAAGCCAACGGTGCGCGCATGGTAGATCTCGCCGAGCGCGCCGCCGTCGACCAATCGTTTGGCTGCGCGCGCGTAGGGACGGTAGAGAAAACCGAGCTGGATGTGGAGCGTTTTCCCGCTGGCTGCGGCGGCGTCCAGCATGGCCTTGCCGTCATAATAGCTTCCGGCCAGCGGCTTTTCACAATAGACATGCTTGCCGGCCTGCAGCGCCTGAATGGCGGCTGACGCGTGCAGATTGCCGTGCAGGCAGATATCGATCGCGTCGATATCATCCCGCTGCAGCATGGCGGTATAATCGGTATAGACATTCGGAATGCCGAACTGCTGCGCGCAGCGCTCGGCGGACTGCTGCGTGCGGCTGCACACAGCGACGACCTGCGCCTCCGGGATCTGCGCATACATATTGAGATGCTTCTGCGAGATCATCCCGGCCCCGAGCAGTCCGATGCGGACGGTATCCATAAATAGGTGCCTCCTTGTAAGTGCGTTTATTTCAGATAAAGCACGAAACGGTGAAAATGTCAATAGAAATTTATGGCGTGCATCCGCGCGTAGTATAATTAAGGAGAGAACGCGTTGTTCCTTTCGCAGAAAAAATAAAAATCAGCGAAATGACCGAAAAGCCCGTCGTTTTTTTGGAGGGTATTTCGTGTTGACAAGATTTTTTGATGATGTATCATCGAGATAAACGATTACGTAAACGTTTATCTCGCACAAACAGAAAATGGAGGGCAGCAATGGCAGTAACAATCAGGGATGTGGCTGCCGCAGCCGGTGTATCCACCGCTACAGTGTCACATGTGTTCAACGCGACCCGCTTTGTTGCCCCGGAAACGGCGGAGCGGGTACGGGAAGCGGCGAAGCAGCTCGGGTATATTCCCAGCATCAACGCCAGCAGTCTCAGAAGCAACCGCTCTAAACGGATCGGGCTGCTTGTGCCATCCATCGCCTCGTTCTTCTCCGTGGATATTCTCGACGCAGTCGAGCAGGTCCTCGTCAAAAACGGTTATCAGCTCGTGCTGGGCTGTTCGCACGAGAATCTGGAGCGGGAAAAGGAGCAGGTGGATATTTTCAACTACCAGCAGATCGACGGCATGCTTATGTTTCCGGCGCCGGGCGACCACAGCTATCTGGACAGTCTGCCAAAAGACTATCCGATCGTGTTCCTTGACCGAAGCGCAGACAACTGTGTCCGGGATGTTGTTATGGGCAACAACGAGCAGGCGGCCTATGAGATCGTCTGCCAGATGATCTGCGAAGGTCACCGCTGCATTGGCGTGGTGAACGGCACGGAGGGCGTCTCTGCACTGACAGAGCGTGTTGAGGGATACAAACGGGCGCTGCGGGACAATGGTCTTCCATTTGAACCGGCACTTGTACAAAACGGCGCATCCACGTCAAAGGGCGGCTATCAGGCCACGCGGCAGCTGCTTGAAAACCGGCAGATCAGCGCGATCCTGTCCCTGTCCCCGGCCATGACGGTCGGATGCTTCCATTATCTCATTGAGCATAAGATCCCGGTTCCCCGGCAGATCGCGATCGTGAGCTTTGGCGATTCCGAATGGGCGGAGATCACGAATCCTCCGCTGACGACCATGCGGCATCCGCTGTTCGAAATGGGACAGATGGCGGCGCAGCGGCTTCTGATGCGGCTGGAGGAGGCGGCAAAGGCGGAACAAGGGCAGCCGAAGGCACCCTATGAGACGGTCCGCCTGCCCATCGGGATCGTGCGGCGAAAAACATTCTGATCCAGCGCAGCAAACAAATTTACATTACAAATCAATGAAGGAACGAAGGAGTGTAACAGAAACAATGAAAAAGATGATCTCTTTGATCCTGTGCCTTGCGCTCGTGTGCTGCCTGTTTGCAGGCTGCGCAGCCAAGACCGCAGACGACACCACAACCCCGGCAGATACCTCCGCCGACACCGCACAGACCGAAACCCCCGCAGCTGAAACGGAAACCCCTGCCGCCGATTCCGAAAGCGATGAGAGCGGCATCGAATATAACGGCAAGACCAAGCTTGCCATGTTCGGCCCCCTGACGGGCGACAACATGCAGTACGGCATCAAGATCCGCGACGGCGCGGAGCTTGCGCTCAACCAGTTCAACGCCGCCCACGGCACGAACTTTACCATCGAGTTCAGCGACGACAAGGGCGACCCGAACGAAGCGGTCAACCTCGCAAACAAGATCGTCTCCGACGATACTGTCGTTGCAGCGCTGGCGGGCTACGGCTCCTCCTGCGCGATGGCGACCGCGTCCGTCTTTGACGAGGCCGGTATGATCCTCATCGGCGTTGCCGCTTCCCACGCAGACCTGCCCGGCATGGGCGAATACGTATTCCCCATTCCCATGAGCCAGCGCCTTGAGGCTGTCGGCTTCGCGGAAGCGACCGAGAGCTACTGCGGCATCGGCAGCATCGCCATCATCTACCAGAACACCGACCACGGCGTGCAGGCCGCCAACCTCTTCAAGGAGCAGTGGGAATCCATGGGCGGCACCGTCAGTGTCTATGAAAGCTTTGTTCCGGGCGAGACGAAGGACTTCTCCGCCGTCCTGTCTAAGGTGAAGGAAGCCGCCCCCGATATCCTCTATGTCAACGCCTCCTACAACGATTGCGCGCAGGCATTCATGCAGGCAAAGCAGCTGGAGCTTGACGCACAGTATGTCGGCCCCGGCATGTGCGTCAACGAAGAGTTCCTGGGTCTGGTCGGCGACCAGATCGACGGCACCTATATCCTGTCCTCCACGCCGTGCTTCCTGCCGTCCGTCCTTGAGGCCGGCAACGTCGACGAAGCAACGCAGGCATTTATCGATGCCTATAAGGAAGCATACGGCGAAACGCCCGACGGCTTCTCCGCACAGGGCTATGACTCTGTCAACATCGTTCTCAACAGCATCCTGAAGGCCGGCACGACCGACGCAGCCGCAGTTGCGACGCAGATCGGCCAGATCCGCGACTATCCGGGCCTGTCCGGCTTCGACATGAGCTACAACGACCAGAAGGAAATGGACAAGGGCATTTATGTCTTCCAGCTCCAGAACGGCACGTTTGTCCGCATGAACTGATCGGTAATTACCCCACAGATCTGCTGCATCTGTACCTGCTGTAGCAGATGCAGCAGAATCTTTTATCTGGAGGCGATGTAATGTTATTACAGCAATTCATCAACGGCATTACGATCGGAAGTACCTACGCGCTCGTGGCAATTGGCTTTACGATGATCTTCGGCGTTCTCGAGCTGACGAACTTCTCGAACAGTTCTCTGTATATGTTCGGCGCCTATGTGACATGGCTTTTGTATGGTGTCGGCATGAACTTCTTCGTAGCCTTTGCGCTGAGCATTGCCCTGACGGGCCTGCTTGGCTTCAGCATTGACCGGTTTGCCCTGCGGCTGCTGCGCAAACGGCACGCGCCGAAGCTCTCTGGTCTGATCACGACGCTCGGCATGTCCATGGTCATTGATAACGCCATCATGGTGTTCTGCGGCACAGACTCCAAATCGTTTGAAAACCATCTGGATTTCGGCAAGGTCTATATCGGAAACGCCATTATCAGCTGGACGCAGATCATCATTCTGATCGTCGGCTTCTCCCTGATGATCGCGCTCTCCATCCTCGTCTACAGGACGAAGATCGGCAAGGCCATGACGGCCATTGCGCAGAATCAGGATGCGGCAAAGCTGATGGGCATCGATACGAACAAGGTCATTGAGCTCACGTTCGTGATCAGCGGCGTTCTGGCGTGTATCGCGGGTACGATGGTGGCAATGTACTACCGCAGCATCGAGACGACAATGGGCAGCCTCATCGGCACCAAGATCTTTGCAGCTGCGATCCTCGGCGGCGTCGGCATCCTGCCGGGCGCTATGGTAGGCGGTATTCTGCTCGGCATCGTGGAGACCATGGTTTCCGCGTATATCAGCACCGGCTACCGTGACGCCATCTCGTTTACGATCCTGATCGTTGTTCTGCTGTTCATGCCCAACGGCATGTTCGGTAAGAAGGCCATTAACAAGGTATGAGGGAAACGCGATGATAGAGAAACTGAGTATCCAGCTTGTCAGATACAAGCTGCCGCTGCTGATTTTTGTTGCAGTGCTTGCCATTGTGTTTCCAATGGTATTTACCTCGAAATATGTGCTTCGCATTGCGATTCTATGTCTCATGTACTGTATGCTGAGCGTCAGTCTCAATCTCATGACAGGCGTTCTGGGTCAGATGTCCTTCGGCCACGCAGCCTTCTGGGGGATCGGTGCGTATACCGCGGCGATCCTGACCAAGACCTGCGGCTGGGACGGCCTCGGCGTGTTCGCTGCCGCAGCGCTCACGGCCGGCTTTGCAGGCCTCATCCTGAGTCTGCCGGTCATGCATCTGAAGGGCTATTATTTCACGATCGTCACCATGGTGTTCTGCCAGATCGTGCGCATCGTGGAGATCAACTGGATGTCCCTGACGAACGGCCCGCTCGGCATTATGGCAATTCCCAAGCTTTCGGTGTTCGGTTATACCATCAAGACCCAACCTGCGTATTACTATATGATCCTGATCCTGCTGGTGCTGACCACCCTGCTCGTCAATAAGATTATTCACTCGCGTATGGGCGACGCCATCCTCGCGATCCGCGACGATGATCTGGCGGCCGGCGCAATGGGCATCAACGTGTTCAAGTATAAAACGCTTGCCATCGTCATTGCCTCGATGCTCGCCGGTGTGGCCGGCGCGTTCTACGCAGTTTATACCAGTTATATTGACCCCAGCTGCTTTACCAACGCAGTTTCCAACAACATGCTGGTCATGGTCATTTTCGGCGGTCTCGGCAACATGTTCGGCAGCTTCCTCGGTGCAACGGTCCTGACGATCCTGCCGGAGGCGCTGCGCGGCTTCTCGGAATACCGGCAGATGGTCTTCGGCGCAATGCTGGTCATTCTGATGCTGGTGCGGCCGGAGGGACTGTTCGGCTCGGTCAACTTCAAGTATATCGGCCAGCGCCTGTCCCTGAAGAAATCCAAACGCGGAGGTGGCTCACATGTCTGAGATCCTGCGCACAGAGCATATCGTACAGCGGTTCGGCGGCATGGAAGCGCTCAAGGATATCAGTATGCGTGTAGAGAGCGGCGAGATCGTCGGCGTCATCGGTCCGAACGGTGCCGGTAAGACGACCCTGTTCAACTGCATCACCGGCATGTACTGCCCGACGGAAGGGCGCGTGCACATGCTGGGCACGGACATCACCGGCTGGCGGCCCTACCGCATCACTGCACACGGCTTTGCGCGGACGTTCCAGAATATCCGTCTGTTTCAGAAAATGTCGGTCCTGGACAACGTCATGGTCGGCATGCATGTAAAAACAAGGCTCCCGTTCCCGCAGAATCTGATCCCCGGCCGCGCCGATAAGGTGCGGAAGGAGGCGGAGGCGCGTGCGGAGGAACTGCTGAAGATCCTGGGCCTGTATGAGGTCCGCTATGAGATGGCGACCAGCCTGCCCTACGGCGACCAGAGAAAGGTCGAGATCTGCCGCGCGCTTGCCATCGAGCCGAAGCTGCTGCTGCTCGACGAGCCGGCGGCTGGCATGAATGAGGTAGAGACGGAGGAACTGCGCACCATCGTGCACAAGCTCCGCGAGATGGGCAATACGATCCTGCTCATCGAGCATGATATGCGCTTTGTCATGAATATCTGCGACCGGCTCTACGTCCTGAACGACGGTGCGCTGATCGCCGAGGGTACGCCCGACGAGGTGCGGGCAGATCCGCTCGTCATCGAAGCCTATCTTGGAAAGGATGAATGAAATGTCATTATTGAGACTGGAAAAGGTCGTTGTCGATTATGGCAGCATTCATGCGCTCAAGGAAATCGACATCGATGTCAACACGGGCGAGGTCATCACCCTCATCGGCGCAAACGGCGCCGGAAAAAGTACGACCATGAAGGCCATTATGGGCCTCATCCCGGTCAAGAGCGGCAAGATCTGGTTCGACGGCAAGGAAATCACCAATCTGGACACCAAGAATATGGTCCAGTCCGGTATCATCCTTTCCCCGGAGGGCCGGCAGGTGTTTCCGCGCTTCTCGGTCATGGATAACCTGATGATGGGCGCATATCTGCGGCCAAAGACGGAGATCGCCGAGAGCCTGCAGACCGTATATGACCTGCTGCCCAAGCTCAAGGTTCGCAGCGGTCAGCTGGCCGGTTCGCTTTCCGGCGGTGAACAGCAGATGCTTGCCATCGGCCGGGCCATGATGGGTAAGCCCCGGATGCTCCTGCTCGACGAGCCTTCGCTCGGTCTGGCGCCGCTCATCATCAATGAGATCTTCGCCATGGTCGACCGGATCCGCGAGATGGGAACGACGATCCTGCTCGTGGAGCAGAACGCACGGATCGCGCTCAAGCATTCCGACCGCGCTTACGTATTGGAGACCGGAAGCATCGTACTGAGCGACCGCGCCGATCAGCTTCTGGAATCGGACGAGGTACGCAAGGCGTATTTCGGCGGACTGTAATATTTTTGGAGGAAAAATCAAATGATCACACATACACAACGTGTCAAGGCAGCGCTCGAAGGCAAGATGCTGGACCGTCCGGCATTCGCAGCATGGGGCCCGCATATGAATCTGGTCGACCGCAATGCCAAGGATTTCGCGCGCGCGACCATTGACTATCAGAACGCTCACCATTTTGACTTCATCAAGGTCATGCCGAACGGCATGTACTTCCCCGAAGCCTTCGGCCAGAAGCTGAAGGATGCGGATTTCATCCTCGATGAGACGTGGCAGAACGTGCAGGTCAACGCTATCAATGACCCGCATGAGTGGGCGAAGCTCAAGGTGCCCAGCATGAAGGAAGGCGTCTTCGCGCGCGAGATCGAAGCAGTCAAGCGCATCGCGGACTATTTCCAGGGCGATGTTCCCGTTCTGCCCACCGTATTCAGTCCGTTTATCTGGATGGGTGAGATGACCGGCGGCTTCTTCCGTCAGGATACCATTGTGGCGCACTTCAAATACTCCGAAAAGTACGCGCGGATCGGTCTGGAGATCGTCAACGAGACGAACGAGCTTCTGATGGAGGAGTTTGTCAAGGCCGGTGCGGACGGATTCTTCCTTGGCTATCAGGCCGGTATGGCCGGTCTCATGGGCAAGGAGATGTTCGAGGAGTATGGCAAGAAGTACGACATCCAGAACATCGACAAGATCAAGGACAAGACGTGGTTCAACATGGCGCACATCTGCCACGGCGACGCAGCGCTGTCCGAGTGGTTCCTCGATTATCCGGTCGAGGCCTTCAACTGGGCGGATCAGTATCCGGAGCACCACTCTCTCGGCGAGATGCGTAAGCTGACCGACAAGGTTCTCATCGGCGGCCTGAATCATTCCGATAACGGCAGCTACAAGGATCTGTCCATCATGATCAAGTCCCCGTCCGACCTGAGCGGCTCGAACCGTGACACGATCAAGGCGCATATCAAGAAGAAGGTCTACGACGCCGTCGAGCAGGCCGGCCCGAAGCTGATCGTTTCCGGCGGCTGCGGTTGGGGCCTTGGTTCCCTGCCCAGATTCTCCCTGTGGGAAGAGGTCATGGAAGAAGTAGGAGCAGAGCTGAACGCAAAGAAGTGAGCAAAAACAGATGAAAAAAGCAGATTCTGATTACAGGGCTTTTCTGGATATCCTGAAGGAAGAGCTGATCCCTGCCGGCGGCTGCACAGAGCCAATTGCCATCGCCTATACGGCGGCTGTCGCGCGCAAGACGCTCGGCTGCCGGCCGGAGCATATGGACGTCTATGCCAGCGGGAACCTGATCAAAAATGCCAAGGGCGTCTATATCCCGAACGGCGGCGAGCTGCGCGGCGTGGACGCTGCGGCGATCCTCGGCGCGCTCGGCGGGAACGCCGACCGCATGCTCGAGGTGCTGCTGGATCTCCCGGACGGCGTTCTGGATGAGACGCAGGCACTGATGCAGCAGAATTACTGCAAGGTGCACGTGATCCAGGGCTCCGAGGCGCTGCACCTGATCGTCAACGTGCAGGCTGACGGACAGACGGCGGAGGTCGAGCTGAAAAACGCCCATACGCATATCGTCCGGATCGAAAAGAACAGCGAGAGTGTCTTCCGCGCAGAGGAAGACGGCACGCAGGACGGCTTTACGGACCACAGCTGCCTGACGGTCGAGAAGATCGTGGACTTTGCGAATACGTGCGACCTTGCGGATATCGAACCGACGCTGCAGAAGCAGATCGACTGCAATATGCAGATTGCGGAAGAGGGGCTGAACAACCGTTGGGGCGTCAACGTGGGAAAGCTGTATTATGAGAACGGCAAGCTGCTGCAGGCCTATGCGGCCGCGGCCTCGGACGCCCGCATGAGCGGCTGCAATCTGCCGGTTGTGATCGTGTCCGGCAGCGGCAATCAGGGCGCGACGGCGTCTTTGCCCGTGATCGTATACGCCGAGAAGCACGGCTGCAGCCGCGAGCAGATGCTGCGCGCGCTGGCGCTGTCGGATCTCATCGCCATCCACCTGAAGTCGGGCATCGGCAGACTGTCCGCCTACTGCGGTGCGGTCTGCGCGGCCACGGGTGCGGGATGTGCCATGACATATCTGGACGGCGGCACGCTGGAGCAGATCGATCAGACGATCACAAACTCCATCGCGACCTCCTCCGGCATGGTCTGCGACGGGGCAAAGCCCTCCTGTGCGGCCAAGATCGCCACAAGCCTCGAAAGCGCCATCATGGCGCATGATCTTGCCATGGCGAACCGGGCCTTCCAGTCCGGTGAGGGCATTGTCATGGACAATGTGGAGCAGACGATCGACGCGGTCGGCTGTGTGGCCAGCCAGGGCATGCATATTACGGATCAGGTCATTCTGAACCTGATGACGCAACAGAAAGGAGCACGGGCATGAAAGAACAGAATTATCTTGACCACCTTGTCGGCGTCTTCGGCCAGCCGGTCGCAGAGAACCCCGGCGTGATTATTCAGGACGCCGCGTTTGCGGCAATGGGTCTGGAACGCTGGCACTTTCTGACGCTGGATGTGGATAAGGATCAGCTGGAAAACGCCATCAACGGCTTGAAGGCGTTCAAGATGCGCGGCATCAACTGCACGATCCCGCACAAGATCGCCGTCATGCAGTATCTGGACGAGATCTCGGAGAGCGCGCAGCTCATCGGCGCGGTCAACACCATCGTCAATACCGACGGCCGCCTGTATGGCGACAACACAGACGGCAAGGGCTTCATGATGTCGTTGGAGTCCAACGGCATTGACGTCAAAGGCAAGCGCATCGTTGTCCTCGGCGCAGGCGGCGCGGCACGCGCGATCTGCGTGGAGCTGGCGCTGGCCGGCGCAGCGCATATCACGATCGTCAGCCGTCCCGGACCTAAGAATCTGGCCCCGTCGCTGCTGGAGATCCTGCAGACCAGAACCAGTGTGGACGCCGAGACGAACGACTGGGTCGGCACCTACAAGATTCCGGCCGGCACGGATATCGTGGTCAACGCGACGAGCGTCGGCCTGTATCCGAACGTCGACGCGATCCCGAATTTCGATCTGGACAGTCTGACGCGCGACATGTTCGTGCAGGACGTGATCCCCAATCCGACCGAGACCGCACTGATCAAGGAGCTTCGCCGCCGCGGCATCCGCTGCGAGACCGGTGCCGGCATGCTCATCAATCAGGCTGCCCTGAACATCGAGATGTGGACCGGCCGCAAGCCGGACAAGACAGTTATGTACCGGGCGCTGGAAGAGGCGCTGGCCTGAGCCGCCGGCGCGGCTGCAGGAAAATAAAGCTTGAGGGAGACTGTCATCTCCTCCGATCGCTTCGATCCGAAGCGGCCGGAGGGGATCTTTTTTATACATGTATTTAAGCAAAAACGACGTTTTTTTACAACGATTTTATCTCCTGCTGGTCGATGACTTTACATGGCGCTGGCATACTGACCTGCGTACAGAAAAGAGGAGCGGCATGAAAATACGTTTGGAGCGGATCACCAAGAGTTTTGAAAAAAAGCAGGTCATCAGGCAGACGGACCTGACAATTGAAAGCGGCAGCTTCACCACGCTGCTCGGCCCCTCCGGCTGCGGCAAAACGACGCTGCTGCGCATGATTGCGGGGCTGGAAACGCCGGATTCCGGCGAGATCTGGTTTGATGAGCGATGTGTGTTTTCGCGGGAGAAAAAGATCAACCTGCCGCCAGAAAAGCGCGGCTCGGCTTTGTGTTTCAGGATTTTGCTCTCTGGCCGCACATGACGGTGTTTGAAAACGTTGTGTTCGGGCTGCGGGCCAGAAAAGATACAAGGAATCTGCAAAACCGGGTGCGCGAGGCGCTGCGCGTCGTGCATCTCGAGGACTTTGAAGCGCGCTATCCCCACCAGCTCTCCGGCGGACAGCAGCAGCGCGTCGCCTTCGCAAGAGCCATCGTCATAAGGCCCAGCTGTACTCTCTTTGACGAGCCGCTCTCCGCGCTCGACGCCCTTCTGCGCGAGCAGATGCGGCAGGAACTCAAGGATCTGGTCGCGTCGCTCGGCCTGACCGCCGTGTTTGTCACCCATGATCAGGCAGAGGCCATGAGCATGAGCAGTCATATCGCGGTTCTGAATGCGGGAACAGTCGAGCAGTACGACACCCCGGAGGGCATCTACCACCGGCCGGCCACGCGGTTCGTCGCGCGCTTCGTCGGCAAGTCCAACTGGCTGAGCGAAACAGAGCTGTTCCGCCCGGAGGCGGCGTCGCTGGAAGAGAAGCCGGGGTTCCGGCGGTTTGAGCTGCCGGTCACCGGCGAGGAGTACCTCGGCGAGAGCTACAATGTGCAGCTGCAGTATCAGGACAGTACCTGGACCGTTCACACGCGGCACAAAATGCCGATCGGTGAACCACTTTCCGTTTATATAGACCCAACTCAAATCATCGTATGTAAAAAGGAGAAAGCTGAATCATGAAAAAGAAAATGCTTGCATTGCTGCTGGCCTGCCTATGCCTGAGCCTTGCGGCCTGCGCAAAGACCGAAGTACCTGCTGCGGAAGCACCCACCCAGACGCAGCCCGCCGAGACCCCTGCCGCCCCGGCACAGACGGAAGAAACGCCCACGGAAGAAACCCCTGCCGCTGAAGAAGCCCCCGCACTTTCCGGCAAGGTCACCGTCTACATGCCCAGCCCCGCGGGCCTGGCCGACAAGCTGGCCGCCCTCTTCACCGAAAAGACCGGCGTCGAGGTCGAGCAGTTCCAGGGTACGACCGGTGAGATCCTCGCAAGACTCGAAGCCGAGCAGGTCAACCCCGTGGCAGACGTTGTCATCCTCGCTTCGTGGTCGGATGGCCTGAGCATGAAAGCGGACGACAAGCTCGAAAGCTATACTCCAGCCAATGCCGACAAGGTCAACGAAGGCTGGATCGACGAAGACAGCGTACTCTTCGGCTCCAGCGCCTCCGCAGTCGGCGTCATCTATAATACGACCGTCGTTCCCAAACTGAGCGCCGACTGGGTGGAGCTGGCAGATGCCCAGTATAAGGACATGATCGCCATCCCCGCCCCCGAAAAGTCCGGCGCGTGCAAGGACTTCCTTGCGGGCTTCGTGACCGGCACGGCTGACGGAGAGGCCATCCTGCAGAGCTGGGCCGACAACGGCCTGACCGTCCCCGGCGCGAACAAGGCGGCGCTCGAAGCCGTCACCACCGGCGAAAAGGGCATCCTGATCGCGGGCGTGGACTACAACGCCTATTCCTCCATGGTCAAGGGCGAGCCGCTGAATATCTACTATCCGGCTTCCGGCACAGTCGTGAACCCCCGCCCGGCCATGATCCTCAAGACGGCCCCCAATATGGCGAATGCCAAGGCATTCATCGACTTCCTGTTCTCGGATGAGGCGCAGCAGCTCGTGGCCGACGCTTACCTGCTGCCCGGCCGCAGCGATATCCAGTGCGACAGCCGTACCAACCTCTCCGACATTCCGCAGATCCCGACGGACTGGATGAAGATGATGGAGGTCGCCTCCGACACCGCGGCGAAGCTCAACAGCCTCTGCCAGTAAGTACGGAGGGGCTATGAGAACGAGCAGCTTCAAAAAAGATCTCCCACGGCTTTTCCTGCTGGCGCTTCTGACCGGCCTCATTCTCTGTCCCCTGATCACAGTTTTTGCCAAGGCGGTCATCATCGATGGCCGCCTTGACCTGTATCAGGCGTGGCGGACCATTGCCAGCGCGGAAAACGTGCAGACGATCTGCAATTCGCTGCTGCTCGGCGTGTGCGTCGTGCTGTGCTCGACCGTCATCGCTGTGCCGACGGCCTTTCTTCTCGCGCGCACGGAGCTCAAAAAGCACAGCTGGCTGGATATCATCTTCATGATCCCGTTCATGACGCCGCCGTATATCGCGTCGATGGGCTGGATCCTGTTCATGCAGAAAAAGGGCCTGTTCCAGCAGCTGTTTCCGGCGACGGGCGCGTGGTCGGAGGGCTTTTTCTGCTTTGGCGGGCTGGTGCTGGTCATGAGCCTGCACGTGTTCCCGTTCCTTATGACCATGCTCAAAAACGCCATGCTGAACATTCCGGCCAGTCTGGAGGAGAGCGGCGCGGTCTTCGGCGCGGGCTTCGGCCTGCGGCTGCGGAAAATTTTCTCGCCGCTGCTCACGGGAAACTATGCCATCGGCGCGCTTCTGGTGTTCGTGAAGACGCTTTCCGAATACGGCACGCCCTATACCCTGGGGCGGCGCATCGGTTTCTATGTGTTCACCACCGATATCCATCGCTATTCCACCACCGCGCCCATCGATTTCGGCCGTTCGGCGAGTCTTTCTTCTATCCTGGTCTGCATCTGCATGGTGATGTGGCTGCTGCAGAATGATATTACGAACAAAAAAAGCTACCGTCTCGTCAGCGGCAAGGGCAGCCGCCCGGCACAGACGAAGCTGTCGGCTGCGGGGAAGCTCGGCGCGTGGCTGTGGGTGGCGCTTGTGGTCCTGATCGTCATCGGCGTGCCATACTTTTCCATCATCTCCACGTCGGTCATCAAGCTGCGCGGCTATGGCCTTGCTGCGGGCAACTTTACGCTGGACCACTATAAGGAGCTTCTGACCACACCGAAGGCGCTCTCCTCCATCTGGAAGAGCCTGTTTCTCGCCGTTTCGTCCGCGACAATCTGCTCTGTAATCGGCACGGCCGTCGTGGTCGCCGTACGGAAATCCACCGGCTTTTTCAAAAAAGCGCTGGAGGGCATAAGCCCGCTTCCCGAAATGCTGCCCAGCATCGTCCTTGTCATCGGCATCATGCTGTTCTGGAACGCGATCTATCAGGTCCTTCCGCTCTACAACACGATCTGGATCATAGTGCTGGCCTATGTCGTCTTGTATCTGCCCTACACCGTGCAGTATGTGACGTCCGCCTTCACCCAGATCAACGACAGCCTCCTGCAGGCAGGACGCGTGTTCGGCGGGACGCCGGCATATGTCTTCCGCCGCGTCACGCTGCCGATGATCTCGCGCGGCATCTTTGCCGGATGGATGATGATCTTTATCATTGCCTTCCGCGAGCTGGTGACGGCCAGCCTCATCGTGCCGCCCAATACACTTGTCGTTTCGACGTATATCAACCGCGAATTTGAACAGGGGAGCGTGTCGCTCGGCATGGCGATGGCCGTTCTGTGCGTCCTAATCACGACGACGGCGCTGCTCGTCTTCAATCGCCTCGTCGGAAAGCAGAAGGGAGCGTAATATGGAAGTTCTGATCGCCGGCGGCGTTGGAGAACACGGGAGAAATTGCTTTTTCGTCAAGGGGGAGCGCATCTGCTTTCTCGTCGACTGCGGAAAGCTGGCCGGGAGCGCGCAGCCGTATCCGAAGCTGACGCCGGAGCAGATCCTGTCTTTGCAATACGTCTTTCTGACACACAGCCACGCCGACCATACGGGCGCGCTGCCGTGGCTTCTGGAGCAGGGCTTTGCCGGGACGATCGCTGCGAGCGACGAGACGTTCGGCCAGCTGCCGTTTTCCCTTCCGGATACAACGCCGCTCCGCTCGTTCCGGCCGCCGGAGGGTCTTCGTCTGCGCTGGGGCCGGAGCGGCCACTGCCCGGGCAGCGTCTGGTATGAATTTGGACTGGAAGGGCAGACGCTGCTGTTCTCCGGCGACTATACGGAAAGTTCCTTGCTCTACCCAGCGGATCCCATCCGCCGCGTCCGGGCGGAGCTTGCCGTGGTCGACTGCGCCTACGGCGCGGACCCGCGCTCCCCGGCGGTGCTGCGCTTCAATCTTCTGACCTGCCTCGCGGACAGGCTTTCTTCCGGGAAACCGGTTTTGCTGCCGGTGCCGAAATACGGCAGGGGATTGGAGCTTCTGGCGCTGCTGCGGCGCGCGCGGCCAAAGACGCCGGTATACGGCGACGCGCAGCTTCTGTACCAGCTGAACTGGCTGCAGACCGACCGCTTCTGGTGTGCGCCGAGCGCGCAAGACAGTCTCGTGAAGACACAGGTGCAGCCGCTGACCGGCGTTCCGGAGGGCGGCGTGTGCTTCCTGTCCGATCCGCAGCTGAAGCGCGATGGATCGCGCAGCCTGGCGGACGCGTTCCTTGCCGCCGGCGGCAGCATCGTCATGACCGGCACGCCGGAGCACGGCTTCTACAGTGAGAAGCTCCTGCAGGGCGGGAAAATGGAGCTCCTGCGCTATCCCGTCCACCAGAACGAGGCAGAATACCGCGCCCTGCTCCGCCAGAACCGCTTTTCCAGAGCAATTCCCTATCACACCCCGGATTTTTCCGCAAAACCGGAGATCCTAATCTAATAGATATCCTGAAATGAGGTAGAACTATGACGTACAAAACCATCGTGATCGACTATGCGCCCAAAGCCAAAAAGATGGCCGCCGCCGTCGAGCAGACCGCGAACGAAAAAGCGCAGGACGGCTGGGAGCTGGTGACCTTCTCCGTAACGAACTCCACAAAGGCAATTCTGGTGTTCCGCACGCCTGATGCAGTGCCGCAGGAGCAGACGGCTGAGGCGGTCGGTGACGCGGAATGAAGCAGGCGATCATCGACATCGGCTCGAACTCTATCCGCCTGACGCTCTACGAAACGGAGGGGCAGCGCTTCAAGATTCTCTTTCGCGAGAAGATCATGGCCGGCCTTGCCGGCTACGTGGAGGACGGAAAGCTCAGCGCCGAGGGCATCGAATGCGCCTGCGCGTGGCTTCTGACCTTCCGGAAAATTCTGCAGACGCTGCAGATCGAAAACGTCCGCGTCTTCGCCACGGCCTCGCTCCGCAATATCTCCAACACCGACCGGGCGCTGTCCGTCATCCGCGCAGCGACGGGCTATTCGGTCGAGGTCATCTCCGGCGAGGATGAGGCGCTGTTCGGCTATGCGGGCGCGATGCAGGAGCTGCACCTGACCGGCGGCGCGTTTCTGGACATCGGCGGGGCGAGCACAGAGATCGTCACGTTTGAAGACGGAAAACCCGTGGATTTTGCCAGCTTTCCCATTGGCTCACTGAGCCTGTACCGCCGCTGCGTCAAGAAGATCCTGCCGGGAGACGGTTCTTTGAAGCGTCTGCGGCAGGAAATTTCTAAAACCATCGACGTCAGCGACGGCGCGCTTGCCCCGCGGGCGCTGCTCGTCGGCGTCGGTGGTACGGCACGCGCCGCGCTCAAATTGGCGCGGCATTATTGCGGAATCTCGGACGATTGCCGCAGCATGACCGCCGAGCAGCTCGACAGTCTTTGCGCGTTCCTTTGCAGCGGCAAAAAAGAGGCGAGCGATCTCATTTTGCGGCTGGAGGCTGAGCGCATCTACACGCTCGTGCCGGGGCTTCTCATTTTGCAGCACGTATTCCATCTGTTCCGGGCGGAGCAATTTGTCGTCAGCAAATACGGCGTCCGGGAAGGGTATCTATGCCAAAGAATTTTGAAGAACCATACAGATATACCCAAAACCGTGAACTGAGTTGGCTGCGTTTTGACCGGCGTGTGCTGGAAGAAGCGGCAGACCCAGGCGTTCCTGCTTTGGACCGGCTGAAATTTGTTTCGATTTTCTCGAGCAATCTCGACGAGTTTTTCATGGTGCGCGTTGGTAGTCTCTTCGATCTTGCTCACATGACGCCGGATAACACCGACAACAAAACCGACTGGACACCGGCGGAGCAGCTGCACCATATTTACCGCGTCATTCCGGGGCTTCTTGCCATGAAGCAGCAGATCTATACTGCCGTCATGGAAACGCTTGCCCAAAGCGGCATACAGGATGTCTCTCCGGAAACGCTGGACGCGGGCGAGCTGAAGCAGATCAACCGTTTTTTCAAAACAGAGCTGCTGCCGATCCTGTCTCCCATCGTGATCGTGCCGAACCATCCCGTTCCGCACCTTGTCAACAAACGGCTGTATGCCGCGGCCCTGCTGGAAAGCAAAAAGGGGCATAAGGCGATCGGCATCGTGCCGGCGCCGGACAGCGCGCCGCCGTTTTTCCTGCTTCCGGGCGAAACGCGCTTTGTGCGCACGGAAAACATCCTCCTGCGCTGGCTGCCAACGCTGTTCGACGCCTATACGGTGAAGGAATCCTGTGTGCTGGCCGTGACCCGCAATGCGGACATCAGCTTCGACGATGAAAAATTTGAGGACAACGAGGAAGATTTTCGCCGTCAGATGAAAAAACTCCTCAAGCAGCGCGACCATCTGGCTGTTGTGCGGCTGGAGCTGAGCAGAACGGTCTCGGAGGAATTTCAGAAAACTTTGTCCATGCTCGTGCGCGTGCAGACCCATCAGGTCTTTGCGGACAGCAGCCCCCTCAATATGCGCTATGTGTTCCGCCTGACCGGCGACCTGCCGAAGGAAGTCTCTGCCCGCCTGCTGTATCCAGCCTATCGTCCGCGCTGGGCGGAGGAACTGCGGCAAAATCAGCCCATCCTTGCACAGGTGCAGCAAAGGGATCGGCTGCTGTTTTATCCCTACGATTCCGTCAAGCCGTTTCTGCACCTTCTGAACGAGGCGGCGGAAAATCCGCAGGTACTGTCCATTAAAATCACGATCTACCGGCTGGCCTCCTCCAAGATCGCGCAGACGCTCTGCCGCTCGGCGGAAAACGGCAAGGAAGTATTGATTCTCATGGAGCTTCGCGCCCGCTTCGATGAGGAAAACAACCTTGTGTGGTCAAAGATGCTGGAGGAGTCCGGATGCCAGGTGATCTACGGTGCGGAGGGCTTCAAGTACCACAGCAAGATCTGCCTCATCACGCTTCGCAATCGTAACAAAACCAGCTACCTCACGCAGATCGGCACCGGCAACTATAACGAAAAGACCAACGCCATGTATACAGATCTCAGCCTTATGACGGCCGACCAGACGATCGGCGAGGACGCGGCTGCGTTTTTCCGCAATATGCTGGTCAACAAGCTGGACGGGGAATATAAGAAACTCTGCGTATCGCCGTTCGGCATCAAAGATATCATAGCAAATTATCTAATCACAAATTTAATAAAGGTGTGTTTGTTACGCCTTTTAACTCCATACCGAATGTAAAAGAATTAGAAGACGAGAAGTCGTGGACATATGGAAGAATGCCAGAGTACCTTTGGATTGGATTAATTCTGAAAAAATTTGGTCGCGATGATGGCTTTCAGAAGCTATCTAAAATAATCTCGCTACTCCACGAGATTGCGCCAGAGTTATATACCACCAGAATGTCACAAATATTAAAACTTCCAGATGAGAAGCAAAGTGAGTTTTATCATTACATTGTAGTTATTGGAGCAAAAGAAGCACTTGCGCCATTAACGATTTTCCTCACTGCAAGTACTGCACCGCTATTTGCAGAACCTTTTTATTTCGCTGCCCAAAGTGTAAAAGATCGATGCAATATGCTAATAGAAACAATGCGTGACTGGATGGAAAAATTGTTTATATACACGATTGACGATCTGGATAAACCCAAGGAGCGACGCAAAGGAACACGATATATTGTCAGCCCATACCGGCTGCTGATTAACGATGGAAATTATTATCTGCTTGGATATGATGAAGAAAAGCACAAGATGCTGACCTATCGCGTTGACCGGATGAAGGACGTTCGGTGCATGGGCGAACCAAGAGAAGGCGAAGAAGCGGCAGCAGCAATTGAAATCAGCAAATATGCGCAGCAGTGCTTTTCCATGTTCGGCGGGCAGACAACGCGCGTACAGATTCGGTTTATCAATATGCTTCTGGACACAGTCATTGACCGCTTTGGAAAGAACGGCGTGGAATATGCCAAGCTAGATGACGGGCATTTTACCATCACTGCGGAAGTTCGTGTCAGTGATCCGTTTTTCTCTTGGGTCTGCACATTCGGCAGGCGGGCAAAAATTCTGTATCCTGATTCTGTTGTTGCATCATTCAAAGCATACCTTGATAAAATTCGGGAAATGTATGAAAGTTGTTAAAAAGAAAAAGTAAAGCTGTTTGAAAGACAGAAAAAGGTTGCAGAAAAGATGTTATTTTCCTGCAACCTTTTTGCTTCTTCCCATAGCCTTATTTGGTTTGTGTGTGGCACCCGCGTGGCACCTGCACGGTTTATGAATGGCGGAAATCCTTGCAATATCAATGCTTTGGGGCGTCAGCCCCATGATGCTTCACACGCAAGAGGTCGACGGTCCGAGTCCGCCAGTCTCCACCAAAAACCGACAAGTTTCTTTGAAACTTGTCGGTTTTCATTTGTGATAGACGGTAACAGCGGGAAACGAACCGTGTTTTGAGAAAAATGCAAAATTACAGTCTCTGTTGTCCGCCGGGACCTTCGCTGTCAGGTGTCGGTCACGCTCTTTTCCGGATATAGTGCACGAGGATCCGCAGGAATTGGGTGGACGTGGGGGCGGCGGTCAGCGGGCGGGAAGTAAGGCTGCGCAGGAGGACGGCGTTTTTATGCCAGGAAGCGCAGGCGAACCCATCGATGCTTCGGACGACCTGGAGCGGGTTTGCGCTGTACTGGTCCGCCACTTCCGGATAAAGCCGCTGCGATGGCTTCACCAGCCAGTGCGGGTTGAGCGCGGCGAGATAGACCGCGTAGGAGAGATGGAAGAAAGCGGTGTTGGTCGCGGAGAAACCGAGGCGGTATAACAGATCATAGACTTCGACGATGTCCGTTACGGCATTCATGCTGCATCCGTCCCCTCCAGTGCCTGAACACGGTCCATAAACTGCCGGACCAGATCGCTCTGCGCATCCGCGTCCAGCATGGAAAAGAGAAACATCAGGGTCGGGGCAGAAGCGGTGTATTTTCCGCGTTCCAGATCGCTGTATGCACGACTGGAAATGCGAAGCTGCTCTGCCATAGCTTCCTGCGTCAGCGCCTTCTGCCGCCGCAGGGAAGAAAGCTCCCGGGAAAGAAGCTCCGCGAGCAGCGCCGGGTATGGTTTCATTCTGAGGACCTCCATAGGTTATAAATTCTATGGAGATTTTATGTCGAAACGAAGTGTACTTCCACGAAGTGCACTTCGTGTTTTACGATGCAGATATCTGCTGTCCGTTCAAAGTCTGTGAAAATGCCCCTGCTTTTTCCGGTTGACGATGAAAACCGGCGGTGTTCGTTGAACATCGCCGGTTTTATTTTATGGGGCCGCCGTGTGATGATCAGTCTTTGGCGGGCGGGTATTCGTTGCAGAGAAGTCGGTAGGGGGGCTCGTCTTCTTCGATGGCGGGGAAGCGGCCGACGGGGGGATTGAAGCGGTTGTCGGTGTTGTCGTCGTTGCACTGACTGACCTCGCCGAGCAGGACGGGGCCGGAGCCGGGCTCGACGTTGAAGTCGTGGTACAGGTACTGCGGGATGTGGATGCTCTCGCCCGGGGTCAGGCGGATCTGCGTGCCGGCCGGGACGGTATAGGCCTTGCCGTCGCAGTGGACAGTCACGTCGGAGACCTTGTCGATGGACTCGTCGGGCAGGCTGTTGTAGACGCGGATGAGCACGTTGCCGCCGCCGCGGTTGATGATGTCCTCGGTCTTGTACCAGTGGAAATGGTTTGGGGAATACTGGCCTTCCTTCATGTAGAGCAGCTTTTCCGCATAGACCTTCGGATACTTGTCCTGCATGGCGCGATTGCCGTTGCGGATGGTGATGAGCGAGAAGCCAACCTTGTCGAAATCACCGAGACCGTAGTCCGTGATGTCCCAGCCGAGCATGCAGTCGCGCACCTCGTCGTATTCATGACCCTTCGTCTTCCATTCCTCAGGCGTAAAGTGGCAGAACGGCGGCAGATAGCAATGCTCCTGCCGGCACATGGCTTCAAGTTCCCTGAGCGCTTTGTTGATCTCTGAACGTTTCATGAGCGTCCTCCTTCTTATCTTCTCTCTACAAAATAATGCACAGAATGCGGGAAAGGTCAAGTGGGGATTTTGGCATGAGGCATTCGTTGCCTCCGGCGGCCCTATCTTTTCTCTTGCAAGAGAAAAGATAGGGGAGAAAAGAGTGCGTGGGGACACGGGGTGCTTTCTGCGTCTGCATTCAGACAAGAACCAATATGTTCGTCTGGCGTTCCACTCGGGAGTTACCTCACGTATGTCTGACTACGCGCCGCCTGATACGGTGGGTATCAAATTTGTAATTAGTTGCTGTAGAATATCTGCCATCAATAGAAGGTGCAGTCTGAATCTGTCAGGCTGCACCTTTTTGCATTGAATTTTATGATTTGCTCTGTATCCTGTAGGGCCGGAGCTCTATGAGCTCCGGCGGGGATGTTTTTTGGGGGGATCAGCGGCGCTTGCGGCTGCGGAGGTGGATAACGAGGCCGATAACGAAGCCGAGGCAGGCGGGGAGGAGCCAGCCGAGGTTCAGGTCGAACAGCGGCAGGTACTGCCGGGCAAAGGCGACCAGCCGGTCGAGATGCAGCGAACTCTGCACGCCTGCGGGCAGCGTCTTCATGAAATCGAAGATCGCGGCAGCCCAGGTGAAGGCCATGACGGAGATATAGACGGCCTTGTCATGGTGGAAGAACTTTCCGATGAAGGCCAGGATGATCAGCGCGATCGCAGGCGGGTAGATGAGCATGAGCACGGGGATGGAATACTCGATGATGGCGCTCAGACCCACGTTGGAGACCGCGAAGGAGAACAGCGTAAAGAGGATGGCCCAGGCCTTGTAGGAGAGCTTGCCGTGCGTCATCTTGACAAAGGTCTCGGAGCAGGAGGTCACGAGGCCGATGGAGGTCTTGAGGCAGGCGAAGGTGATGGTGACGGCAAGAATGATCTGGCCGACGCCGCCGAAGTAATGGCCCGCGATCTGCGTCAGGGCGATGCCGCCGTTGTCGGAGATCTCAAACAGCCCGCGCGACTGCGTGCCCATGAGGATGGTCACGATGTAGATGACGGCCATCAGGATGCCCGTCAGCGCGCCGGAGCCCAGCACGTCGACGGCGACAGCGTCGTCATTGTCCACGCCCATGCGGCGGATGACGTCGACGACCACGATGCCGAAGGCCAGACCGGCGATGGCGTCCATGGTGCCGTAGCCCTCAATAAAGGAGGAAAAGAAGGAACTAGTCCCGGTCGCGTAAGCCTCCACGGGCTCGACCGCGGCGATCGAGGCGCCGGGATTGGTGAGCGCGGCGATCACGAGCACGGCGAGGAAGAGAAGGAAGATAGGGTTGATGATCTTGCCGATCCAGACCGTGATCTTGCCGGGGCGGAGCGAGAAGAACAGGACGAACGCGAAGAAAATGGCCGAGAAAATGAGCAGCGCAAGCCACTCTTTGGACGGGTCGAGCAGCATGGGCGCCACGCCGGTCGTGAAAGAGACGGTCGCGCATCTGGGGATGGCGAACAGCGGGCCGATGGTCAGATACAGAAGACAGGTGAAGAAAATGCCGTAGCCCTTGCCGACCTTGCTTGAGAGCGTCTGCAGCCCATCGGAGTGCGTGATGCCGATGGCGGCCACGCCGAAGATGGGGATGCCGACGGCAGTGACGATAAAGCCGATGATGGCGGGGATGACGTTCCGGCCCGCCAGCTGGCCGAGATGGACGGGGAAGATCAGGTTGCCGGCGCCGAAGAACATACCGAACAGCGTCCCGGCCACCAGAATTTTTTGCCGCATGGTCAATTTTTTCACAGTCATAGCGATCAGCTCCTTTATTTATGAACTGATTATAAAGGATATACTTGCAAAAGTAAAACGCGGGATTATAATAGTTATATGACGATTCGTAATACCCTCTGTCATACCCCATCCGGAAGGAGCCAACTATGGACAGCAAAAAACTGGAGATCCTGATGACCGCCGTTGACCTCGGCAGCTTTTCCAAGGCGTCGGAGGTGGTCGGATATACGCAGTCGGGCCTGACGCACCTGGTCGACAGTCTCGAGCGCGAGATCGGCCTGACGCTCGTGCGGCGCGACCACAGCGGCATCGCCCTGACCGAGGAAGGCGAGGCCCTGATGCCCGCCATCCGGGAATTTCTGCGCGCGAACGCGAAGCTGGAGAACCGCATCGCCGCCATCACGGAAAAATCGACCCGGACCATCCGCGTCGCGGCCTACGCGAGCATCGCCATGCGCTGGATGCCGGAGATCCTGTACCGCTTCCGCCGCGTCTGCCCGCATATCGACGTGGACCTGCGGACGGTCGACCATGAGCTCGAGCCGTTTGAGCTGCTGGAAAAATGGCAGACGGACGTGATCTTCGCCGCCCGCCAGAGCGGCTTCGCCTGTGACTGGACGCCGCTGCACGACGACGCGATGTACGCCATCGTCCCCGCGGACTATCCGACAAACGGGCGGGACTTTTTCCCCATCGAGGCCTTTGCGGGCAAGGAATTTCTGATGCCCTACGGCCGGTTCGATATCGACGTCGGCGCGGCGTTCCGGAAATACGGCGTCGAGCCCATCATCCGCCCCTGCTATGTGGACGACGAGACCGTCATCCGCATGGTCGGCAAGGGGCTCGGCATCTCGATGATGGCGGAGATGATGATCCGCGGCAAGCTCACGGGCGTCAAGACCCTGCCGGTCCGCCCCTGCGTCAGCCGCGAGCTCGGCATGGGCCTGCACCCCCGCGAGCAGCTCCCCCCCGGCATCTCCCGCCTCCGCGAATGCGTGCTGGAGTACATCGGGGAGCTGTGAAAGAGAAATCAGGTTGGCGACTGCAAAAGGAAACCAGGCGTAACGCCTGCGGCCATTCGCGGAGGCATATTTTTCGATCGCAGTCGTGCTGTCGGGGGACTTCCACACGGCAAAAACTTTGCGCCATCTAAATTAGTGATCAAATGAGGCATAGCAAAGGCGGGAGCATCTCAAATGGTGCTCCCGCCTGCCTCTATAAAATAAGAGCATGAAGCAAATTGCATTAGATCCGCTCTCCATTGCTGCAAATGCTGGCCAAACCACCAAGAAATATAAAAATACCATTTAGGATCGGCAGCTGCGATATCGTGATATAAATATATTTAGTTCCGTCATAGGCAGGGCTCCTTTCTAAGTTTTATTATAAGAAAAAGTGGCCAAAAGTCACGCAAAGAATTCCTTTGCGCTGACAAAAGCGTCTCGATATACAACAGGAAAGGCAAAAAGCAAGGGTAGGCATGAACCTCGCCCTTGCTTTTTCAAGCAATGTTCTCAATAGAACTGACAGATCCGACCACATTCCACACTTAGGTCATATAGCTCGGATCATCATTGTTACACTGAATCGTGCTGTTTCGTTTTGCGTGTTTCGAATCGGTTTTTTACAAGGTTTGAACAAGCAACACGAAGTGCACTTCGTGGAAGTACACTTCGTTTCGACATAAAATCTCCATAGAATTTATAACCTATGGAGGTCCTCAGAATGAAACCATACCCGGCGCTGCTCGCGGAGCTTCTTTCCCGGGAGCTTTCTTCTCTGCGGCGGCAGAAGGCGCTGACGCAGGAAGCTATGGCAGAGCAGCTTCGCATTTCCAGTCGTGCATACAGCGATCTGGAACGCGGAAAATACACCGCTTCTGCCCCGACCCTGATGTTTCTCTTTTCCATGCTGGATGCGGAAGCGCAGGGCGATCTGGTCCGGCAGTTTATGGACCGTGTTCAGGCGCTGGAGGGGACGGATGCAGCATGAATGCCGTAACGGACATCGTCGAAGTCTATGATCTGTTGTACCGCCTCGGTTTCTCCGCGACCAACACCGCTTTCTTCCATCTCTCCTACGCGGTCTATCTCGCCGCGCTCAACCCGCACTGGCTGGTGAAGCCATCGCAGCGGCTTTATCCGGAAGTGGCGGACCAGTACAGCGCAAACCCGCTCCAGGTCGTCCGAAGCATCGATGGCTTCGCCTGCGCTTCCTGGCATAAAAACGCCGTCCTCCTGCGCAGCCTCACCTACCGCCCGCTGACGGCCGCCCCCACGTCCACCCAATTCCTGCGGATCCTCGTGCACTATATCCGGAAAAGAGCGTGACCGACACCTGACAGCGAAGGTCCCGGCGGACAACAGAGGATGCAACTTTGCATTTTTCTCAAAATACGGTTCGTTTCCCGCTGTTACAGTCTATCATAAATAAAAACCGACAAGTTTCAAAGAAACTTGTCGGTTTTTGGTCCGAGTGACTGGATTCGAACCAGCGGCCTCTTGAACCCCATTCAAGCGCGATACCAAACTTCGCCACACCCGGATAGCTATTGAATTAGCTTATGTATCATAGCATATCCAGTCTGGTTTTGCAAGAGGTTTTTTATTTTTTTCGCTGGTTTGCCGTCAGGCCAGCAGCTCGGCGGCTGCGGCGGCGAGGGAATCGAGCTGGCGGGTGGCTTCTTCTACGGTAGGCTTGACCGCGCTGAGGTAGGCTTTGATCTTCGGCTCGGTGCCGGAGGGGCGGATGATGAGCTTTGCGCCGCCGGGCAGGCGGTATTCAAGCACGTTGGCCTTCGGCAGGCCGGTGCCGTCCTGCTCGTAATCCGTAAAGCCCTCGACCGGCAGGCCCGCGACGCTCTGCAGCGGGTGTGTGCGCAGGCCGGACATCAGCGACGCCATCTTCTCCATGCCGGTCTCGCCGGCGAAGGTGAAGCTCTTCTGCGCGTTGCAGAAGCAGCCGAACTCGGCGTAGAGCGCGTCGATCGCGTCGCCGAGCGTCATGCCCTTTTTCGCGTACCAGGCCGCAGCCTCGCAGATAAGCAGCACGGCGTTGACCGCGTCCTTATCGCGCACGTGCGGGCCGGAGAGATAGCCGTAGCTCTCTTCAAAGCCGAAGACATAGCGCTCAGGATGGCCGCCCGCCTCCAGCAGGGCGATCTGCTCGCCGATATACTTGAAGCCCGTCAACACGCGGCGCAGTTCCACGCCGTATTTGTTGGCGACAGCCGTGACCATGTCGGTCGAGACGATCGTCGTGACGGCGACGGGGTTTTCCGGCATCGTGCCGTTGGCGATGCGGCTGCGGCAGATGAAATCCAGCAGGATGACGCCCATCTCGTTGCCGGAGATGAGGCGGTAGCCGCCCTTGCCGTCGGGTACGGCGGTGCCGCAGCGGTCGCAGTCCGGGTCGGTACCGATGAGGATGTCGGGGTGCACGCGGTCGCAGTACTGCAGGCCGAGCTCCATCGCCTGGCGGATCTCGGGGTTCGGGTACGGGCAGGTCGGGAAATGGCCGTCCGGCTGCTCCTGCTCCTTGACGATGGTCATGTTCCGGATGCCGAGCTTCTGCGTGAGCTTTCTGACGCATTCGAGTCCCGCGCCGTTGAGCGGCGTATAGACGAGCTTCAGATCCGCAATGCCGTCGCCGCTGCCGACGCGCTGGGCATAGACGGCGTCTACAAACGCGTCCAGCACCTCGTCCGGGATATACCGGATGCGGCCCGCGGCGAGCGCGGCGTCAAAGTCCTCTGTTCTTGCGGCCGTGAAATAGTCCATCTGCTCCAGCAGCGCGACCACGCGCTTGGCAGCCTCGGGCGTCATCTGGCAGCCGTCGGAGCCGTAGACCTTGTAGCCGTTGTAGGCCGCAGGGTTGTGGCTGGCCGTCACGCAGATGCCAAGGCCGCAGTGCAAATGCCGCACAGCGAAGCTCAGCGCCGGGACCGGCTCGAGCCGGGGATAGAGATACGCCGTGATGCCGTTGGCAGCGAAGACCGCTGCGGCCTCCCGGGCGAAAACGTCACTCTTGATGCGGCTGTCATGGCCGATGGCGACGGTCTTCGGCAGGTCCGTCTCGTTGAGATAGTCGGCGACCGCCTGCGTCGCGCGGCGGATGACGTAGATATTCATCCGGTTCGTGCCCGCGCCCAGAACGCCGCGCAGACCGGCCGTGCCGAACTCCAGATCGCGGTAAAAGGCGTCGGTGATCTTGTCCGCGTCGTTCTGCATGGCGGCAAGCTCCTGCCGCAGCTCCGGGTCCAGCGTCTTCTGCGCACACCAGTGCTGATATCGTTGTTCCGCAAGTTCCATATCTGCATTCCTCCCGCAAATTGGTTTTTTGTATTATACCATAGCCTGTACATTGTGGCAACCGGCAGAAAACGCGCAGACGGCTGCCTGCGCGTTTTGTGTTATGCGTAGCTCAGTGCTTCGCCGATCTGGTCCGGCATGCTGCCGCCCGCTTCGATCAGGGGCAGGTACCAGTCGTCGTAGTAATACGGCAGGAGCGACTCGTCCGCAGCGCGCACATCCTCCCAGTCCATGCCCCAGGGGCGCAGATAGATCGTATAGACGAAGGAGCTGCCGCTGCCCTCTGGGTCGGTATAGACGCCGGAGATGCAGATCATGTCGTGATACGGCATGGATTCGGGCGCAGCCGCGTCGATATACCACGCGTCCGCACCGGTCAGCGGGCAGTTCAGGAAGCTGCCGTCTGTCGAGACGAGCCGTCCGCTCGTCGTGAGATCGGCCTCCGCCTGCACGCTTGCCTGGGCGATGTACTCCCCTGCCTCGCAGGAATCGTCCCAGAGGGTGAGCGTTCCGCTGCCGTCCTCGCCGAGGTCGATGCGGGCGCAGGCATCCCACCAGCCGCCCTCGCTGAGCGCGTAGTCGCCGGTGCCGGACTCGATGATCCACCAGCCGTACCAGTCGCCGTTCCAGAATTCGTTCTGTGAAGCGGTATGCAGCGACGGATCCACCGGCTCCGTCTGCATTTCATAGGGCGCAAAGAGCCTTCTGCCGATCAGCCCCCCACAGGACAGCCAGCAGCACCAGCACGCCCGCAACGATCCCGATGATGAGCGGCGCTTTGGAGCGCTTTTTCGCCGTCTTCGGCTGCGGCGTGGGATACGGAGCCTCCGGCGGAGGCGGAAAGCCGTCCGCGCGCTGCGGCTGCGGCGCGGCGGGCCGGGTCTGCGCCGCGGGCTGCGGCTGGGGCGTCTGCTGCTCAAGCGCGGCGCCGCATTCGGTGCAGAACTTCGCGCCCTGCTCTACCTCGCTGCCGCAATAGGGACAAAAAGCCATATTCGTTCTCCTTTCCTTCGCCGCCCCCCGCAAAGGGCTGCGGCGCAGTCCGTGATCTTCCATCTTTATTCTACGGGGACGCGCCCCGGTTTGTCAATCGCCGCCTTCGCGCAGCAGTGCCCAGCCCTCGCCGAACGAATCCGGCATCTGCGCCGTGCCCTGCGCCAGAAGCCGCGCGTACCAGCTGTCGTAGCCCGGCGGCATCATATCCTCATACCAGCAGCCGCTCACATCCCCTGTCCGCACGTCGGACCAGTCCACGCCCCACGGCCGCAAATACAGCCGGATCCGGAACCAGCTGTCCGACGCCGGGTCGCCCGCAAGGGCGCTGAGGCAGATCATCTGCGGGAAATTCCGCACGTCCGTCCGTGCCGGGTCGCAGCTCCAGCCGTCTTTCTGCAGCGTTTCGTCCCAGAACTTCCCGCTTTTCAGCGCCAGACTGCCGGACGGGCCCTCGCCCTTGGCGAAGCGGATCTTCATTTTGCCGATGCGCTCGCCCGCGGCCGTCTCGGTATCCCAGACCTCGATGCTCCCGGCGTCCTCCGTCCGCGTGATGCGGGCGCAGGCGGCCCAGGCGCTGTCCTTGAACTCGTCATAGTCGCTGCCCGCGTCGACGATCGCGTACCAGCCGTACCAGTCGCCGGGCCAGCTGATCGCATCCGGCTCGGGCGATTCTTCCGCGGCCGGTCCGGCTTCTTCCGGCTGCGCGGGTTCCTGCGCCGGTGCGGCGCTTTGGCGGAAGCTCAGGCGGATGTCCGCGCCGAACAGGTCTGTCTCGATCCGCCCGTTTTCCAGCGTTCCGCGGCAGGTCTCGCGGCCGGAGGTCAGCGTGAGCGCCGTCCCGTCCAGCTGCCAGCGAAATTCCGCCTCGTCGCCGCCGAGGCAGAGCGTCCCGCGCCCGTCCTCCCGCAGCTCCAGACAGCTCTCGCCGCTGTAGACCTCGTCCATCGGCGTCCGTTCGCCGCCGTAGATGCAGACCGACTCGCCGGAGTATCGCCCGGCAGCCACAGCCGGGACAGCCGAGCCCTGCGCGCGGCACGCGCACAGCAGCACGCAGAGCGCCGCCAGCAGCATCCATCCTGCATTCCGCTTCATCCCGGCCCTCCTTCGCCGCCTTTCGGCCGCATCCCTGTTTTTTCCTCTGTTTTCAGTATAACGCATCCGCCCCTGCCGCGCAAGCATAAAGTCTTTGCCGCTCAGAGTCGTCTTTTTCAAACGGCTATTGACGAACACGGCGAGGCTGTGTATAATGGGCTTACTACTTAGGAATACTAAATAGTAATACTAACGTTGGAGGATGCGTATGGAGGACCGATATGTACAGCAATTCAAAAAAGGCTCTCTGGAGATGATCCTCCTGTCCCTGATCGGGCGCAAGGAGACCTACGGCTATGAACTGATCGCCGCGCTCAACGCCAGCGCATCCGTGCTGGGCTATGCAAAGGAAGGGACGATCTACCCCATCCTGTACCGCCTGCAGGAGGGCGGGCTGATCCGGTGCCGTCTGGCTCCGGCGGCGGCAAACGGGGGCGCAAAAAAATATTACTCCCTCACGCCCCGGGGCAAGGAAGTATTGCAGGAATTGATCGGGTTCTGGGCGAGCTACGCGGACTGCGTCAACGCCTTTCTCGCCGCTTATCAGCAAACGGAGGAAGCCAAATGAAAAAACAGTATATCCGGCAGGTCAGAAAGGACCTGCATATCCCCCGCAGCGCGAAGGCCGAGGTCGAGCGGGATCTGCAGGAGATCTTCGCCTCCGCCGCGGAGCACGGAGAAAGCGAGCAGCAGGTCGCGGAGCGGCTGGGGACGCCGCGGGAATTTGCCGACCGGACTGCGGAGCAGTTCGGCTTCGATCCCGCCGCGCGCCGGAGGCAAAACCGGCTGCTCCAGATCGCTATTTCTCTCGCCGTGGCCGCCGCGTTCGCGCTCTATGCCGCCGCAGCCGCGCAGCGCGTGCCGCCCGGCGCGATCGGACAGGCGGACGCCATGACGAACATCCGGGTCGAAGGGGCCGGGTTTGACGTGACCCTGCTCCTTCTCGCAGCCGGGATCCTCGCGGCCGCGTTTGCCATCCTCCAGCTCATCCGGGCCGCCCGCAGCGGCAGGAGGGCGGCATGAAGAAGCTTGTTTTGGTTGCTGCGGCCCTTTTCCTGCTGTCTCTGGCGGCGTGCTCCGATTCGGCGGCCCCTGTACCGTCTGACGGGGATGCGCAGACGGGCATCGTCATGCTGGACGCGGGCGTGTGGCCCGAAAACGACTATACGGCGGGGCTTCCCGTGCCGCCCGGCCGCGTTGCGTGGGCGATGCTGGATCCCGGGCACGAAAGCTGCAGCATCAGCCTCACCGATCTCACCGAGAATGACTACCGCAGCTACCGTAAGCAGCTGGAGCAGGCAGGCTTTACCGTACTGGAAGAGACGTCGGAGGAAGTCCGCGGTCAGGCCTACGTTTCCATCGGCACGCTTCTGTCCGGCGAGACCGTCAGCCTGAGCATGAGCTACATCCCCGGCAGCCTCACGCTCTATCTCCGCCCGCCGGTCTGACCTCTCCTTAAAAACAGTGCCTCCGTATGACCCAGGTCATACGGAGGCGTTTTCTTTGTTCAGCCCTCCGACAGAGGCTCGAGCGTCCAGAATTCCGTGTGATGGGTGCTCTGCCCCGGCGCAAGTCTTGCAAGCACGCCGAGCGTTTCAAGCTCCATGACGTCAGGGTTCAGATACAGCTCCACGTTGCAGCCGTGGTCGGTGCACTGCGCGATCGGATGGACCTCACAGCTGACCGTCAGCCGCTGGCCGAGATTTTCCGCCGCGATCTTCCCCTTCGCCGTGTAGACGCCGAGCTTCAGGCTCGTGCCGCGCGGCAGATGGCGCGCGCAGATCTCCTCCGGCCCGAACTGCAGCCGCTCATCCGCGAGCGACGTCTGGCCCCAGAGCGACAGGACGCGGCCGGGCGTATATTCCCCTGCCGTCCCGCCGGGGAACGGGATCCGGGCCGTCCCGCCGCCGCGGAGCGTGCAGACGCCCCAGGCGGCCGCCTGTACGGTCTGCGGATTGCGGTTCGTCAGGATATGCTCCGCCGACAGCCGCCCGTCCGGCAGAAAGCGCAGGATGAGCGTCTTTTCAAAGCCGGTCCAGGGGTCGGTCCGCTGCCGCAGGCAGACGCCGTCCGCGAGCAGCTCGCAGGTGACCGGCGCATTGTCCGGGTAGTAGGACCGCGTGCTCTCCGGTGAGGACCAGAAGCGGTGCCCGCCGTAGATGCGCCAGCCCGCCTCCGTCGCCAGTCCGTCGGACAGATCGTCCGGCTGGCTGTAAAAGAGGTTTGGCTTCCCCGCGCAGCTCAGGTGCACGATGCGGATGCCGAAATCCAGCGCAGCGGCAGCCTCCGTCCGGCCGTCGGACAGCCAGATCAGATTGCCGCGCTTCGCGTCCATTCTGTGTTCGATCTGCATAGGCGCTCCTTTTTGAAAAGGGAGCGGCAGCGCCGTTCCCTTTTCGTGTGTTTTATAGATGCTGGTACGCGTCCGTGACCTGCTTGCACAGGTGCTCCAGCGCAACCTGGAAGAACTGCTCGCCCTTTTCCGGCGCAGCATCGCGCGGGTCGCGGACGACGCACTTGTCCGCGGGCGGATGACCGGTGAACACGCAGTCGTCCGCGATGCCCCAGTCGGTGTATTTGAGCTTCACATCCCGGGGCGGCAGCTGGGAAAGATCGACACAGCCGTCCGTCAGATACTGCATGAGCGAGGTCTCCACGTCGCAGGCGTGGCCGAAGTCGATCGTCTCGCCTTCGCGGGCGATCGTCGGAAAGCCGACGATGACCTTCGAGGGCGTTTCGTTCGAAAACTCAACGGCCAGCCGTTCGAGCGTCGAGGTCTGCCCCCACGCGCCGTGGCCGTTGACGATCACGATGAGCCGGTAGCCCTGCTGCACCAGCAGCCGCAGGTGCTCGCGGACGATCACGGCGAACATGTCCTCGCGGGCGTAGAAGCTCTTCATGCTGTTTTTCGGCACGTCCATGCCGAGCACATACAGCTGCTCCGGGTTTTCAAAGCCCTTGTCGCGCAGGATCGACGACGGGCGCTCGCGCTCCGTGCCGATGAACAGCGTCGGCATCACGACGCCGCCGGTCCTCTCCGCCGCGCACCTAGCCAGCGACTGCGCCAGCAGCGCGTCCGTGCCGTAGGGCATGGCGGGGCCGTGCCACTCCAGCGGGCCGACCGGCAGGTAGACGATCGAGCAGCGCTCACGCTCCGCCAGGATCTCGCCCGGCCGCAGGAGCTCCAGTTGTACCGTTCTCATAGACGCCTCCTCTGCTCAGATCAGTGCGGATTCTTCCTTTCGGGACCAGTCGCCCACGCTGCGGTAGCCGGCGGGGAGGGCGGCGGGGGTCTGGAACGTGGACTGCAGCTGGCAGAAGCTGCTCGTCTCCGCGCTCGTCATGATGCCGTGCATCGTCTCGAAGACGTGGTAGGCCATCTCCTTGCTCGCGCGGTGATCGCGCCCGGCCAGGATGGACCAGGCCATCTCCGCCGCGCCGAGACCGCGGGAGTTCTCCTGATACCCGTGCGTGAACGGGAATTCCACCGGCTCACACAGCGGCTTCTGCAGGTACACCGGCGCGCCAAACTGGTTCGGGTCGCCCATGGTGAGGATGCCCTCCGTGCCGTAGATCTTCAGGCAGGTCTCCTCGTCCTCGATGCAGTCGGAGTTCATGTGCAGCGTGCCCAGAACGCCGTTTGCGTACTGCATCGTCGCCGAGATGACGTTCGGCACCTGCACATCGTATGCCTGGCCGAAGCCCGGCGCGCCGATGCGGGTGTTGACGCGGTCAGGGTCATTCGTCGCCGTGAACGCGGCGACGGACCGGACCGGGCCGAGGATGGCAGCCAGCGCCGTCAGGTAGTAGCCGCCCATGTCGAAGCCGATGCCTGCGCCCTTCTTGGCCAGATGCGTCAGGAACTCGGCGTAAATGCCGTAATCGCGGGAGATGGACGCGCGGCAGCTCAGGGGCTTGCCGATCAGGCCCTTGTCCACGATGTATTCGGCCGTCTGCACGGAGGCGCCGAGGAAGGTATCGGGCGCGACGCCCAGATGCAGCCCCTTCTCGTTCGCGATCTGCACCAGCTCCTTGCCCTGCCAGAGGTCGACGGCGATCATCTTCTCACTGAACACGTGCTTGCCCGCCAGCAGCGCCTGCTTGATGATGGGATAGTGGGCCGCGGGCGTGGTCAGGCAGATGACCATCTCGATCTCCGGATCCGCGCAGATCTCGTCGAGGCTCATGGCCTTGATCCCGAACTTCGTGGCGCTGGCGTTCATACGTTCCACCATCAGGTCGCTGCACGCGACGAGCTCCATGACCGTGAACTTCCCGTTCGTGAGGTTCGTCATGTAGATATCGCTGATCGAGCCGCAGCCGACGACGGCGGTCTTGATTCGTTTCATTTGGATGCCCTCCTGCTTTTCTTACAGGCCCGCGATGACCTCGCGGATGTGCTTGGCGGTGGTGTTGATCTCCTCTTCGGTCGAGTTGATGTTGATGCCGCAGCCGGATATCATCCGCAAGCTCTCGGCTGCCGGGATCCAGGTCGTCTGCCCCCACAGCCTCTGCGCAGACGGCGAGGCCTACGGTCTGCGCGCCAACATCGCCGCCGCGCCGGAGCAGATCGCGCGCGACGTCGTCGCTTTCCTCGCAGAAAAGCTTGCCGGACGGCATGGCGTCATCGCCGTCTCCCAGTCGTCGGACAATGCGCAGGAAAACGCCGTCACCCGCGAGCTTATCCGCCTCGCAAGATCAAGTCTGCCGCATGTTGTCATCAACGCCGACCTGCGCTTTACCGAGCATATGGAAAAGAACAAGCAGCTCGTCATGGACTATATGAAAAAAACGCCGGACCTGCTCGGCGCGTACACGACGGCCGGCGCGGCCTGCGCCTGCTGGGCCGCGGCCAAGCGGGCGCTCGGCCGGGACGATATGATCATCGTCGGCACCGACTATACCGACGAGACGCTCGACCTTGTCGAGAGCGGCGAGGTGCAGGCCTTCGTGGCCCAGCCGCTGTACGAGGAAGCGCAGACGAGCGTGATCGCGCTCGATACCCTCCTGCGCGGCAACAGCTACCCCTTCTTCACCTCGCTCGACGCGCCGCTCGTCACCCGGGCCAATATGGACCGCTACCGCAAGCTCCTGCAGGACGTCAACAACTGGTACGCATAAAACGATCCCCGAAGACAAGGTCTTCGGGGATCGTTCTGTTCTTTGTTATCCCAGCAGGAGCCTCTGCAGCTCCTCCGGGGAGGCGGCGAGGAAGTCCGCGCCCGCGGCCGTCAGCTCCGCGCGGCTGCCGTAGCCGTACAGCACGCCGACGGTCTGCACGCCCGCCTGATGGCCGCCCAGAATGTCATATTCCCGGTCACCGGAGAGGACCGCGCGGGAAAGATCGTCCGTGCCGTTCTCCCGCAGGACCCGCCGCACGACATTGACCTTCTTCCCGGCCTCCGGATCCTCCGCGCTGCCGCCGCAGACGCCCGCAAAATACTGCAGCAGGTCAAAATGCGCCAGTACCTGCCGCGCCATGGTCTCGAGCTTCGAGGTCGCGACATACATCCGCTTGCCCGCGCCCTGCAGCGCCTGCAGGCATTCCCGCACGCCGGGATACGGCTCGTTTTCCAGCCAGCCGGTCACGCGGTAGTATTCCCGGAACCGGTCGATGGCCGCGGAGATCTGTTCCTCCGGCAGATACTTGCCGAACGACTCCCACAGCGGCGGGCCGACAAAATAGCGTAGCTCCTGCTCGCTCAGGCCGTCGATGCCGAACGACTGCAGCGCGGTCTTCGCCGCGTGCATGATGCCCGGCCCGGAGTCCGTCAGCGTTCCGTCCAGATCAAACAAAAGAATATCCCAACCCATCGCCCAGCCTCCCAAGTCTTTTGATGCGATTATACCGGCCCACGCGCCCTCCTGTCAATGCGCAGAGCGCACAAAAAGGCTCCCCTTCCATGGGAGCCGGCACGAAGCGCCTGCGAGGCGGCCCCTTCCGCCCCCTACAGAACGCACCATCCATGGCTCCCCTTACAGGGGCCGATTCCCCCTATCAGGGGGAAATGTCCCGAAGGGACAAAAGGGGTAGGGATGCTGGCAGCCGAAGGCTGACTGAGAGGTTGTATCAAATTTGCAGCGACCTCTCCGTCTCGGCTTCGCCGAGCCACCTCCCCTGGAAGGGGAGGCTTGGGATCTGCGCACCCCAAGGCTTCCCCTATGAGGGGAAGCCTTGGATGCCGCCAGCCGCGCAAAAAGGTGCAGGCCAAATTTGTTGGCCTGCACCTCTTTTGCGGTTTGATTTTTACTCACTCGATCGCGATCGCCGTCGTCCTCGGCAGCTGTTTCGGGGCGCTCTTCGGGATGGAGAGCTGCAGGATGCCGTTTTCGAACTTTGCACGGATATCCTTCGGCTCCAGACCCTCGCCGACGTAGAAGCTGCGGCTCATCGAGCCCGCGTAGCGCTCCTGCCGGATGTAGCGGCCCTGCTTGTCGGTATCGTCCTTGTCGAGGCTCTTGGCGGCCTCGATGGTCAGATAGCCGTTGTTCAGCTCCACATTGACCTCTTCCTTCTTGAAGCCCGGCAGGTCGACATCCAGCTCATACGAGCCCTCGGTCTCCCGCACGTCGGTCTTCATAAGGTTCTTGCTGTGCTTGCCATAGAGCGGATCGCGGCCGCGCGGCAGCATCCTGTCCATATCAAACGGATCGTTCCAGAATTCATCAAACAGATTTTCACCAAAAATGCTGGGCACCATAAGTCATACCTCCATTCGTACTGCGCACCGGGAGCCAGCTCCCGGCGGGACTTGCGTACCCTTCATGTAACAACATTGTATTTTGTTCCCTCGGGACTTTCTTTCCGTCCCTCCCTCAGGAACAGCTTCAGTATAGCACCGGTTTTAGCAGTGTCAATAGGGGAGCGCTAAAATTCACAAAAGAAGCGAAATCTGTTCACAGTCTGATAAAAAATACAGGCGCCCGCACGGATGCGGACGCCTGTAACTGCTTTTTCCGTCAGATCATCTGGCACGAGACCTCCGCGCCGGGTGCGAGGATCCTCGCGTATTCGGCCAGCCGCTCCTGCATTGGGCGGAGCGCGGCGGGGTCCTGCCCCGGCACGCCGAAGACCGGATAGAACACATAGCGGCTGGTCTGCCGCGCGCAGGTCCGCGCGTCGGCGCCGGCGATCATGCTGAAGATGATGCCGCCCTCGTCGCGGGCGCAGAGATCGCCGGGGTACGTATGGACCAGATCGCCGCGCAGCCCCACAAACGGCTCCTTCGCCTGGGCCAGATACAGCTCGGCCGGGCCGAGCAGCTGCTCAACATCATGCGTCCCCGTCAGCACGTGCGTTTCCAGCTCAGCCAGAAACGGCACGGCGGTCACGGCATTGCTCTTGGGGAACTCCCGGCCCTTGAGCAGCACGGATTCAAACTGCATCATGACCGGAAAGGTCTTTTTGAACTTCCGGAAGAACCGGAAATACGGATTCTGACCGAACACGTCCGCACGGACATAGTCCCTGTATCGCCCGCACAGCGCAGCAAGATGCTCGTCGACCATGGCATAAAAGCCCGCCTCGTCCCAGCTTTCCTTGTCCGGATACCGAACCTCGACCCAGGCAAACGGGATCTGAGCCTCCTGCAGGGTCGGGCCCTTTGTGATCTGCAGCATATCAGCGCCTCCTACCGTGTTTTTCCATATTATATCACACACGGCAGGGGCGCTGTCAAGCGGCCGCGGCCTTACTCCGCCAGCTTCTTGCCGAGGGCCTGGCAAGCGCTCAGCGCTTCGTCGTCCGGCGCTTCGCAGCAGGTCACGCTGTCAGCTGCCAGCCGGATGCCGGCAGAGGCGCAGTCCTCTTCCCACGTGCGCATCCATTCGCCGTCGCCCCAGCCATAGGAGCCGAACAGCGCGACAGCCTTGCCCGCGAGCGCGGACTTGATCCCGTCGAACATCGGCGCAAACTCCGTCTCCTCCAGCTCCTCCGCGCCCATGGCCGGGCAGCCGAGCGCGACGGCCTCCAGCGCCGCGACCGTATCCGCGGTGACGTCGGCCGACGTCAGGACGCTGCATTCCGCGCCTGCCTGCCGCATGCCCTCTGCAACTGCGTTTGCCATGGCCTCGGTGTTGCCCGTGCCGCTCCAATAGATCACTGCTGTTTTCTTCATAATCTGTCATCCTTTCTGGTCCCGGACGGCCGGTCTGCGGCCAGCCGGATCTGCTTTATCGGTCTGCGACAGCTAACTTATCCAGGCCGGAGCCGGACCGCCAGCGCTCGCAGTAAACCTGCGTACATTTTTTATATTTTGCAAAGGTCTGCCGCGCCTGCCGCTCGTCGCCGTACACCTTCCAGACGCCGGTGCATTTGGCGTTCGCCGCGCGGTTTTCGATGAAGCCCTTCACGTCCTCCGGCGGGTAGCTGAGAAACAGGCCGACCTCATGCGGGAATTCCGCCGAGCTGCGCATCCGCCGCACGAGCGCCGCCACGCAGCCGCCGCAGCTGCCGCAGGGATATCCGGCCCCGGCCAGCAGTTTGGCCGCCGCGTCGGAATCCAGATCCCGCTGCAAAGCCGCCGGGCGGTAGAGATACAAAAGAGCCTTTCCCTTCGTAAACCGCAGCGGCAGCAGGCACAGGCCGCGGGCCTGATAGCGTCGGTTGAACGCGCGGATCTCGGCGAGCAGCGCCGCCTTGTCCTCGCACGGGCAGGGAAAGAGGCTGCCCGTCTTGATCCCGGCGAGCGTCGGCGCGGCCTGCCGGATCACAAGCTCCTCTGACATCAGAATGCACCCTGCACGGCGTACTTATCCAAAATCCCGCGCAGCGCGGACAGGGAGCTCGTGTGGCAGCGCTCGATGATGGTGTTCTGCCCCTTCAGCTCGCTGAGCGCTCCCTGCACCATCTTGTGGGACATGGTATTGGTAAAAAAGATCATCAGATCGGGATTCCCCAGTTTGTTCCGAAGTCCGCCGGCGGGCTTCGTGAAGATCTTCGACTGACATTGATAGCTCTTGCAAAGGTCCTTATAGCGGCGTTCCATACATTCGTTGCCGCCCAAAATCACAACACTCATAAGCTCGTCCTTTCGGTTTAAATTTGGTTAGATATCTCTAACTAGCAGATAGACTTTGCCCCTGTCTTCCGGCCCTCCGGACCCCCGCGCAGCTTTGACTGCAGGGTTGGGCTCTCCCCATTTCAGTTAGAGGTATTTAACCATCTGTCCGGATTATAGCACACCTTCCGCGCATACGCAAGCAGAAATTTCCCGGGAACGAAGAAAGTCCCGGCCCGGGGCAGCGCACTGCCCCGGGCCGGATCGTTTGACAGCATTTCAGCAGGTTTTTCGCCGCGCTCAGATCGCCTGCCCGTTTTTCAGCTGCAGCTGCAGCTTGTCGGCGATGAGCGCGATGAATTCCGAGTTGGTCGGCTTGCCCTTGGTATTCGAGACCGTGTAGCCGAAGAAGCGCTGCAGCGTCTCGAGATCGCCGCGGTCCCACGCGACCTCGATGGCGTGGCGGATCGCGCGCTCCACGCGTGAGGGCGTGGTGGCGAAGGTCTTGGCGACCTGCGGATAGAGCACCTTCGTGATGGCGTTGATGACGTCCATATCCTGCACGGCGATCATGATCGCCTCGCGCAGATACTGGTAGCCCTTGATATGCGCGGGCACGCCGATCTCATGGATGATCGAGGTGACCATGGCCTCGATATTGACCTCCTGCCGGCGCTGCGCCGACTGGCGGAGCTGGCCGTCGATCGCAGTCATCTCGTGGATGCGCTCGGCTACGGCGTCCAGCTCGCACGGCTTCGTCATAAAATACTGCACGCCGAGCGACGCGGCCATCCCGGCCACATACTCCGTCATGAACCCCGTCAGCACCAGCGCTGCCGGCGGCTTGTCCATCTCCCGGGCGCGCTTGAGGACCGTGATGCCGTCCAGCTTCGACAGCATCAGATCCAGAACCAGCACATCCGGTTTTGCCGCGCGCATCAGCTCGACTGCGCGCTGACCGTCGGCGGCGGTACCGACGATCTCGTAGCCGGAAACCTGTTCCAGCCTCCGCTTGACGTGAGCGCAGAATTCCTCGTTCCCGTCTGCGATCAAAATTTTGACACGGTTTTCCATCTAAGACCTCTCCTCGTTATATGGTTTGTGTCAGACACTGACTTTTTTATCGCTGCGACAACAATACTGTAACATATTCTGGAAATATTTTCAATTTATTTATTCTAGTTTTTTCCAGAATTTTCCGACAGATTTTGATCTCTTCTATTATGTCTGTAAAAAATCCGTTAAATTTCAAAGAAATCAAATAGATTCAATATTTTTATCTATATATAAAATGGATTCGCATTCCATTTTCAATTATAGAACTCTATTTTCCGCCTTGTCAAGTATTTTCCTGTTTTTCTCCGTTTTGTCTTTTTCTTCCGCATGCATTTGTGCCAGGTGCACAAAAAAAGCAGGATCCGCCGCGCAGGCAGACCCTGTTTTTTCGAAAATTTCCGTCTCAGCTGAGGTATTCGCGTTCCAGATCCCGCACCATCCGCACATAGCGGGCCTTGCAGCTCTCGTTGCGCCCGGCGAGCAGGTCCTGATAGCAGGGCGCGAGATATTCCTCGCGGATGCGCGCGTAGCTCGCGTGGCGGTCCGAGCAGGTGTTGATGCAGGTGACGATGCCGGGGGCGATGTTGTAGTATTCCCGGATCAGTGCCTCGCCGTCGGGCTGGGAACGGAGATACCCGTCGCGGAAGGCGCGGAAGGCCGTCAGCTCTTCGCAGTCGTCCGGCTTGCCGAGCTCCTGGCAGACGGCCGTCGTGATGAAGCACAGACCGAGGAACTTCTTGCGGAAGCCGCCGGAGATGGATTCATAGTCGCCCAGATAGAACGGGGACTTCGGATACCGCTCCACCCACTGCTTCTGCAGGATCGTGACGAATTCCTCGCTGATCGGCAGCTGCTGCTTGCGCACCATCGGCACGAAGAAGATCGCAAGGACGATCTTCTCGTCCTCCATGTCGCCCTTCTTCTGCCAGCCGGCCTCCAGCTCATCGAGCATGGCGGCGGCCGCGCGCCCGAGTAGCTGCGTCTGCTGCTCCGGGGCCACGCCGCGGGCCAGCTCCTGAATGACCGGCGCGCAGCCGGTCTCATAGGTCTCAAAGGCCTCGAAGAAGACGTCGCGCATGATCTTTTTCTGATAGCCGCCAAAGTTTTTGATGCACCAGCCGAGCCGGGAGACCGCACGGTCATAATACGCCGCCCGATCCTCGTCCGCCTCCTGCGCAGCCGGCGGTTCAGCCGCCAGCTGTTCCTTTGTCAGCCGCGCGCCGCAGTACATGCAGGAGAAGCTCGCAAGCTCCGCGGGGATGTGCAGCGTGTGCCCGCACTGCGGACACAGCCCGGTGATCATGTCTTCCATAGAAGCCACCTGCTTTCGTGAAGTTCCTTCTATTTTTTCATACTTTCGCGTTTCTGTCAAGTCCGGAAGCGACCGGGGCCGCCGGATGCGGCGCGCCTCCCATGCCTTCCCCTATGAGGGGAAGGCGGCACGGCGAAGCCGTGACGGATGAGGTGGGGGCAGTTCCGTCTACGCAGCACTGTCCACCTCATCAGTTGCCTTGCGGCGACAGCTTCCCCTCATAGGGGAAGCCATTGGAGTACATTTTGTAGGGGCGGGGCTCTGCTCCTACAACGCATAACGCAAAACCTCCCCGCAAAAAGGTGCAGCCTGACAAACTCAGACTGCACCTTCTATTGACTGCAAATATTCAACGGCAACTAGTTTCAAATCTGATACCCCCGTATCAGGCGGCGCGTACCAAGACGCCCGTGAGGTGACTTCCGAGTGGAACGACATCTAAAGCATAGGTGCTCGCCTAAATTCAGAGGCAGAACGCACCAAACCGTAACCAAGCGCCCCTTTTCTCCCCCTTCTTTTCCGGCAAGACGGAAAAGAAGGGGCCGTCGGAGACATTGGCAGTCGCAAATCTGTGACAACCTCTCAGTCAGCCTTACGGCTGACAGCTCCCCTGAAAGGGGAGCCTTGGGCGTCGTCAGAGGTTTTCTGCTTCAATATCTCCCGCGTCGTTCTGGAAGGAAAAAACGCCTTTTCGGCAGCGGCGGCAGATGAAGACCTGCTTATAGGGCGCAGCCGGGAACGGCCGGTCCTGCAGGATCAGCCCGCCGCTTTCCGTCAGCATCGTCCGCGTCAGCAAAAACCTTCGCTCCGCCGTCTCCGGGATCCACGCAACACGCAGGATCCGGTCCGTCCCCGGGATCCACCCGGCTTCCATCGGTCCTCCGCAATATGGGCAGTCCATTGCTCGCCTCCTGTTCCGCGCAGTTACTCCATCACCAGCACGCAGGCCTCTTCCTGTTCCGGCAGGTCGGAAAAATCGCTGTCCGCGGCGTACAGAGCCGCGGCATAGTGGTCCAGCAGCTCCTGGGCCAGCGTTCCCGTCACGCGGTAGAGCCGCGCGCCAGTCTTCGTCGTCTCATACGGCGTCGCGCGCAGCTCCGCCGGGGTCCCCTGCCCCCACAGGAGCAGCACGTCGAGCTGCGTCTCGGCCGACAGCGCCGCCGCTTCCTCCGCGGCAGCCGGGTCCGGCTCGCCCGCCTCGGGCTCGATCCTCTCGAAGATCCGCTCCGCCGCCGAGCCGACGTTGACCGTCACGGAGTTCTCCCGGTCAAAGCCCGGCAGAGACAAGATCCCCGCCTGCCCCGCCAGCAGCACGAGCGCCGCAGCCGCGGCGATGGCCGCAGCCGGGAGCCAGACGCGGCGGGCCGGCTTCTTTTCCTTCCGGATCTGCTGCATGACATTGTCATGCAGCGCCTGCGGCGGCTCCAGCTCCGCGTCCTGCAGCGCCTCGTCCAGCGCGCGCAGCTGCCGGTAGGTCTCACGGCAGTCCGCGCACGCCTCCAGATGGGCCTGCAGCGCCGCCCGCTCCTGTTCGGTGCACATTCCGTCCAATTCCGCGCTCATGAGCTCGAGCGCCTTTTCACAGTCCATCGCTTGCCCACCTCCAGTTATTTCGCTCTGTTAGACGCATCGGTTTCAAAAAAGTTCCCGACGTCCAATCTTTTTTTCAGCTGCAGCCGCGCCCGGGCCAGACGCGACTTGACCGTGCCGACCGGCAGGTCCATGATCTGCGCGATCTGCTCATACGTCAGCTCCTGCACCACGCGCAGCTGCAGGATCTCACGGAAATCGACCGGCAGCGCGTTCATGGCAGCGCGGATGGCCGCCTGCTTTTCGTTGAAGATGACCCGTTCCTCCGGCAGCGGCTCCGGATCCGGGACGGACAGCTCCTTGCCCTCGTCCTCATCGCCTGAGAACGTGAGCGAAACGTGCTGCTGCCGCTTTTTGCGGCGCAGAAAATCGATGCACACGTTCTGCGTCAGCCGGAACAGCCAGGTGGAAAAGGCCGCGTCGAACTGATACTGCTCCAGCGTCCGCCAGAGCTTCAGAAATACCTCCTGCGACAGATCCAGCGCGTCGTCGGCATTGCCCGCCATGCGGTAGCAGATGTTGTAGACCGGCTTCTGGTGCAGCAGCATGAGCTGCTCAAAGGCGCTTTCGTCCTTCGCCGCGGCTCTGCGGATCAGGATATCGTCCTGCAATGGTTTCACCTCAAATCTCTCTGTATCCCTCTTGCGATCGACTCGATCTCGTCCATGGAGGAGATCGAGGAAATTTTCTCTTTATAATATCCGCTGTGCGCCACCCCGCGCAGATACCACGCGAAATGCTTTCTGGCCTCCAGACAGGCGATGTGCTCGCCCTTGTCCTGCGCCGCGAGATGGAACTGACGCAGCGCCGTCTCGACCCGCTCGGCAAGCGGCGGCAGCTCCGGCACGGGCCTCCCGTCCAGCGCAGCCTGCGCCTGCCAAAAGACCCAGGGGTCGCCGAACGTCGTCCGGCCCAGCATCAGCAGCGCCGCGCCCGTCCGGGCCTTGCAGCGCACGGCGTCCTCCGCGGTGAAGATATCGCCGTTGGCGATGACCGGGATGCGGACCGCCTCGCGCACCGCGCGGATGCTGTCCCAGTCGGCGAGGCCGGAATAGAGCATCGTCTTCGTCCTGCCGTGCACGGCAATGGCCGCGGCCCCCGCCTGCTCGAGCATGGCGGCGAGCACAGGCGCGTTGCACGAGCCCTTGTCCCAGCCTTTGCGCATCTTGACCGTCACCGGCACGTCCACCGCCCCGCAGACGGCCTCGACGATGCGCGCAGCCTTCTCCGGATCCTTCATAAGGGCGCTGCCGTCGCCGTTGTTCACGATCTTCGGCATGGGGCAGCCCATGTTGATATCGATAAAATCCGCGCCCGACGCCTCCAGCGCGAGCGCAGCCCCCTCCGCCATCACGGAAGGGTCATTGCCGAAGATCTGCGCACCGCAGACGCCGATGGGCGTCCTGTGCAGCAGCGACCGGCTCTTTTTGTCCTGATAGATGAGCGCGCGTGACGAGACCATCTCCGTCACCGTCACTGCCGCGCCCAGCTCCGCGCAGATCGTGCGGAAGGCCAGATCCGTCACGCCCGCCATCGGCGCGAGGACCAGATCCCCCCGGATCTCCAGATTCCCGATCTTCATCCCGTCACAGCTCCAGCGTATCGTCCTGGTCGATCCAGTCCTGGACCTGGACGATGGTAAATTCCGTCCGCGAATTGCGGATGACCACGCGCCGCAGTCCCGCGTTGATGATCATTCTCCGGCACATCGAGCACGAGGTCGCGTCCGACAGGATCGCCCCTGTCTTCGCGTCGTGCCCGACGAGATAGATATCGCCGCCGATGCACTCGTTGCGGGACGCGGAGATGATCGCGTTGGCCTCGGCATGCACGCTGCGGCACAGCTCATACCGCTCGCCGCGCGGCACGCACATCTGCTCGCGCACGCAGTAGCCGAGGTCAGAGCAGTTTTTTCGCCCGCGCGGCGCGCCGTTGTAGCCGGTCGCCACGATCTCGTCGTTGCGGACAATGATCGCGCCGTACTGCCTGCGCAGGCAGGTCGACCGCTCCAGCACGGTCTCGGCGATGTCCAGGTAATAGTTCTCCTTTACGATCCGCTCCATGGCGCTCCCTCCGTTTTCTTCGGCGTCTTTCTTCTTTTCTGTTCTGTTTATCATATCACACTCTTTTTCGCAGCACAACCAAAAAACTTGCCCCTCGCCGCGAAGTGTGGTATATTGAAAACAGAATTGCTCTGAAAGGGGGATTTTTTCATGAAGCGGCGCAGGATCCTCAGTCTGCTCCTCATTGTCGCCATGCTGGCCTGCCTCTGCGTGCCGGTCTCGGCCGACGGCGAGCTGTTCTTTGTCGCCGTCAACGATACCATCCCCCTGACGCTGACCGTCTTCCCGACCTATTCCGGCGGCACGCTCTATGTCCCCTATCAGGTGTTCGACAGCCAGCCCTGCGGCGTCACGCCGTCGTATAACCAGACCCGGCAGACCTACGTGCTCTTCAACCGCAGCCGCCAGATGCTCTTTGACCTCGCCGCCGGCACCGTCAGCGACGAGAGCGGCAGCGTCTCCACGGCGAACGTTCTGTACCGCAGCGGCATTTTGTACCTGCCGCTCACCTTCTGCGCCTCGCACTTCGGGCTCAAGACCACGATGCTCGAATCCGCCGGCGGCTATCAGGTCCTGCGCTTCACCGACGGCAGCGAGGTCTATGACGATTCGCTGTTCATCGAAAAGGCGGAAAATCTGATCGCCTACCGCGTGCAGCAGTATGCCGGCGGCGGCCAGACACAGGACAAGCCGTCCGAGCGTCCCGGCGGCAATCCGGGCACGCAGACCGACCCTGCCGCCGAGAAAAAGCCCGCTACCGTCTTCCTCGCCTTTACCGACAGCCAGACCATGCGTGACAGCATGGTCGCGCTGAAAAAATACAGCCTGCAGGGCTCGTTCTTCCTGACCGAGGACGAGATCCTGACCGACCCCGCGCTGGTATTCGAGCTGCTCGCCGCCGGACATACCATCGGCCTGACCGTCCCGGACGGCGAAGCCGACCCCGCCGCCGCGCTCGCCCGCGCAAACGACGCGCTCGCTGCGCTCGTGTGTCAGAAGACGCTCCTCGCCCTGCTCCCGGCCGGCGCGGAAGCCGCGGAGGGCTATTGCTGCTTCTTCCGCCCCGCCGCCCCCGTCACCGCCGCAGAGGCTGCCGCATCCGAGACCGCCCACCTGCTCGTCTGCTCCGCCGACGCCGACGCCGCGCTCTACACGCTCTATACCTCCGACGCCCGCACCCTGCAGCTGCTCGAGACCAGCGATTACGCCTGACGGAAATCATTTTTTCAGAATTTTAAAAAAACACTTGCATTTTCCGAAAATATCTGATAGAATAACTCCGCCGATGGGGGTATAGCTCAGCTGGGAGAGCGCATGACTGGCAGTCATGAGGTCAGCGGTTCGATCCCGCTTATCTCCACCAGAAAAGTCCTGAAATCTCACGATTTCAGGACCTTTTCTTTACTTTCCTCCGCAAATAATCAGCCGCATTTTTGCAGTCATGCGACCTGACCCAGATTTGACCCAAACGGGCGCGAAAACGCGGTGGATTTATCGAGATTTATTTGACAAAACAGCACGAATATACTATTTTTCAATCGTTTTCCGAATATTTTAGCGGCGGCTGCAAGTTGCAGCCGCCGCTTTGATTTTACGCTTCAGATCGCGTTTCGGATGGTGTTTCCGATCGCGTCTGCCGCGCTCTGTTTCATGCCCGGCGTCGAGTGGACATAGGTGCTGAGCGTGAATCCTGCGCTGAAGTGTCCCAGCGTTTCTGAAAGCGTCCGCACGTCCACGCCGCTTTTCAGCGATAAGGTTGCAAATGTGTGTCTCATGTCATGAAATCGCACATGCTCCGCGCCGATTTCTTTAATAATCCGATCATGCAGCCTGCGGAAGCCATCCGGGTCCCACGTCTCCCCGGTACGCGGAGATGGGAACAAGTACGGATTCGCAGGATGGCGGTCATGTTCTTCTACGAGAAGTTTTACTGTTTCCTCTGGGAGCAGCACTGTTCGGATGGAATTTGACGTTTTCGGTGTACTGATGACCAGCTTTCCGTCCTGCCGCGCGACGCTTTTGTTGATCGAGAGGGTACGGTTTTGAACATCCAAGTCCTCCCACCGTAGGGCCAACAATTCCCCGCGCCGCAGGCCCGTTGTCAGCTCCAGATACATCGGCGCGAGAATCCCATGCTCTTTCGCCGCACTCAAATATGGTCCGATCAACGCTTCCGGCAGGATGTTCATTTCCTTGCAAGTGTTTTTCGGAATTTTGCATTTCTTTGCTGGGTTCGCAAGAATCAGCTTCTCCTCCACCGCATATTCTAATGCCTTATTCAGCACCACATGAACGCACTGCACCATGCGGGGACTCAGACCGTGTTCTTTCAGCTCCGGCTGGTTTTTCTTTTGCACCCGGCCGCTCTTGAGCAGCTCGTTGTAAAACTGTTGGATTTGCAGCATCGTCAGCTTTTCCAGCTTCACACTGCCAAGCTGCGGAATTATATGATGGTCGATGGCGTTGTGGTAAAACTCTTTGGTCGAGTATCGAACCTGCGGCTCGACGTAAACGGAGTACCACAGCTTCAGCCACTGTTCGAGTGTATAGCTCCCTGCTTTCACTGGGTCGAGTTTTTTGCTGTCCTCGATAGCGGTACGCAGCTTGTCTTTGACTTCTGCCTGCGTCTTGCCAAGCACATTTTTCGTGATCGCCTTTCCGTTTGCATCATAGCCCGCCGTATATCTGCCTTCCCAGCGTCCGTCTTTTCGCTTTCGAATGTTGCCTTCGCCGTTGGCTCGTCGTTTTGGCATCGTGTTTACCTCCTTCGATTTTTGTCAGCACACACGATTACCACAAGCACACCCGAATCGCAAGTCCAATTTTCCGTCACGCGCATTTTTGTTCCTCACACCGCCGGTCCAGCCATTCGAGAAATTTCTCGCGTGAAACGACAATCCGTTTGCCAATCTGAACTGCCGGAAAGTCTGCGCTATGCGCGAGCTTGTAAGCTCCGGCTCTGGAGATGCCGAGAACGGCGGCAACGTCTGTCATGTTCATCATCAGCGGTAATTCTTCCAGCGAGTAATACTGTTTCTGGTTCATCTGTCTTCCTTTCTCCTATTCTGGGAATCGAAATTGGTTTTTGAATGGCCGAAAAGAATTACCCAGTCGAAGTTTTTCATCCTGTTTTCTTCACGCCGCCACGGTGGGCGGACGCGGCGTTTGCTCTGCGCAGACCTGCACGGATGCGCGGTCGGCCCATAAAACCGCACACATCGGCACAACGCGCCCCACGCCGCGGAGCAAACAGCTGCGCCGATGTGCATTTCTGACTTGTGCCGTAGTTCAACCATCAACTCTCCGCACGCAGGCGGCTTTGGGGTCAGGGTTCGCCCTGCAAGCTGCGTTTTGGTACCAAAATGCTATCCAAAGCCGCCTCCAACCAAAAGGATACAGAAATGGTTTCTTTTGGTAAATACCGGCATGCTGGCAAAGCGTCCGGCTTTCCGGCACGGCGGAAAGCCGTCCAAATCCGCCGCGATCTCCGCCCCTCGGAAGCTGCTGCGAGGTGGCAGGATTGCCTTGATCCTGCAGGTTTTTCCAATGGATTTGTGAAGTTTATAGAAAAATGCGTGGCGGACAGAAAAGGTTTGAAATCTCGAGTAAATTCGTGTATATTGAAAATTAAGATAACCGCCGGCCCGGACAGATAGTCAGCCGGCGTGATGGACGGCTCAAAGAGAGAAGGCGTTATCAAAAAGAGCCGGAAAGTGAATACAGAGGAGCGTGATTTAGTTGGAAGAACTGCTGCGCATGGAGCACATCAGCAAACGATTCGGTGACTTCTATGCGAACCACGATGTCAATCTGTCCGTAGCCAAGGGCGAGGTCCATACCCTGCTCGGCGAAAACGGTGCGGGCAAATCGACGCTGATGAACATTCTGATCGGTCTTTACCAGCCGACGGAGGGGTCGATCTTTCTCAACGGCAGGCAGGTGCGGATTGAGTCGCCCAGCCAGGCGGTCAAGCTCGGCATCGGCATGGTGCATCAGCACTTCATGCTGGTCGAGGCGATGACCGTGTTTGAAAACATGATCCTCGGCGACCGGAATTCCAAGGGGATCTTCATCGACCGGGAGGCGCGGCGGAAGGAGATCCTCGCGCTGTCGGAAAAATACGGGCTGGACGTGGAGCTGGACAAGCTGATCACGGAGATCTCCGTCGGCGCGCAGCAGCGCGTGGAGATCCTGAAGGCGCTCTACCACGGCGCGGAGCTGCTGATTTTGGACGAGCCGTCCGCGGCGCTGACGGACATCGAGGTCGAGGGTCTGTTCGCCATCATGAAAAAGCTCGTCAGCGAAGGAAAATCCATCATCTTTATCAGCCACAAGATGCGTGAGGTGCTGCACATCTCCGACCGCATCACCATCCTGCGCGCGGGCGAGGTCGTCACGACGGTGGACGCGCACGGCGTCACCGGGCAGGAGCTGGCCAACATGATGATCGGCCGCGAGCTGCAGCAGTCGCAGTACGAAAAGAAGGACGTGGAGGCCGGAGCGGTCATCTCCCTGCAGAACATCGATTATCATAAGGAGTCCAAGCACGCGGGCCTCAATGACGTCAGCCTCAGCATCGGCCGGGGCGAGATCGTCGGCATTGCCGGTGTGGACGGCAACGGGCAGACGCAGCTCGCGCAGCTGCTGACGGGCGTGCTCTCGCCGGAGAGCGGCGAGTTCCAGCGCAAGGGACAGAAGATCGCGGTCTTCAGCCCGCGGGCCTCGATCGAGGACGACGTGGCGCTCATCCCGGAGGACCGGAATCTGCAGGGCCTGATCGGCAACATGTCGATCGCGGACAATCTCGTGCTCAAGCAGACCGACGAGCCGCAGTTTTCCTCGCTGCACGGCCTGCATATGAAAAAGAAGACCATCTCGGCCTATGCCCGGGAGATGATCGGCAAATACGACATCCGATGCCAGTCCTCCGACCAGGAGGTCCGGAATCTCTCCGGCGGCAACCAGCAGAAGGTCATTCTCGCCCGCGAGCTGGAATCCGATCCGGATGTGCTGATCGCCGTACACCCGACGCGCGGACTGGATATCGGCGCGACGCGCTTCGTCCACGATCAGATGATCGCCGCGCGCGACCGCGGCGTGGGCATTCTGCTCATCAGCGCGGACTTCGATGAGATCCTTGAGATGTCCGACCGGATCCTTGTCATCTTTGAAGGTCAGATCATGGGCGAATATTCCGGCAAGAACCCGCCGATCGAAGAGATCAGCCTTGCCATGACCGGAAAGTGAGGGGAGCGCGCGTATGAAATTCAAAAAATCACTTGGGGCCTTCCTTGTCCCGCTGCTTTCGATCCTGCTGGCGTTTGTCATTGGCGGGATCATCATGGCCGCGCTGGGCGCGGATCCGTTCCTCGCAGTCAAATACCTGTTCCAGGGCGCGTTCGGCTCTAAGGCCGGCATCGGCACGACGCTGGCCAAGGCGACGCCCCTGATGTTCACGGCGCTGTGCGCGTGCTTCGCGTACCGCTGCGGCGTATTCAACCTCGGCGGTGAGGGCCAGTTTCTGATGGGCTCCATCGCGGCGTTTCTGACCTGCTACTTTACGGGCCTGACCGGCTTCGGCGGTATTTTGCTGGCGCTGCTGGCCGGCGCGGTGGCCGGCGGCTTCTGGGGCATGATCCCGGGCGTATTGAAGATCACGCGCGGGCAGAACGAGATGATCATCTCCATCATGCTCAACTATGTGGCGACGCTGTTTATGGGCGTGATCTACACCAGCTGGATCCGCGACGCCTCCGTGCCGCAGACGCCCGCGATCGACGATGCGGTGCACCTGCCGCGGATCATCAGCGGGATGCGCATGACGTGGGGGCTCGTGATCGCGGTGGTCGTGGGCCTGCTCCTGTACTACTTCCTGTTCTGGACCAGCCCCGGCTTCAAGCTCCGGGCCGTTGGCCTGAACCAGACCGCCAGCCGCTTCAACGGCTTCCCGGTCCGGCGGTATATGCTGATGAGCTTCATCGTCTCCGGCGCGATCGCAGGTCTCGGCGGCGGCGCAGAGCTGCTGGGCACGCAGTTCCGCCTCATCAACGGCTTCGGCGCGGGCTACGGCTTTGACGGCGTGGCCATGGCGCTGATCGGCCAGCTGCATCCGATCGCAACGATGGTCGTGGCGCTGTTCTTCGCCGTTCTGCGCGTGGGCTCGACCACGATGCAGGCCGCCACGGGCGTGCCGACCAGCGTATCCGATATCATCCAGGCGCTTGTCATCGTCTTCTCCGTCGCCGGTATGGCGCTGACGAAGCTGCCGGAGTTCCAGAGCTGGAAGAGCCGCGTGTTCGGCAAGAGAAAGGCAGGTGCTGTGTAATGGATTGGATCTTGAGCTTACTGCTGGCAACGGTCCGTCTGGCCATTCCCGTGCTGCTGATCTCCCTCGCGGAGCTCTACGGCCAGCGGGCCGGTATGGTCAACATCGGTCTGGAGGGTCTGGCGTCCATCGGCGCGCTGGTGGGCTTTCTGGTCTGCTATGTGACGGGGTCGAACTGGCTGGGGCTGCTGTGCGGCGCGCTGGCCGGTATTCTGGTCAATATGATCTACGCGTTCTCCACGGTCACGCTCTGCGCGGACCATACGGTCTACGGCATGGCGGTGAACATCTTTGCGCCGGCGCTGGCCTCGTTCATCTACCGGGTCTATTTCGGCACCGGCTCCGACCTCAAGCAGATCACCACGATGGCCTCCATCGCCATCCCGGGGCTGAAGGATATCCCGGTGATCGGGCCGCTGCTGTTTGACCAGAGCCCGATGGTGTATCTGACGTTCGTGCTCGTGATCGTGACGGCCGTCTTCTTCGGCAAGACCCGCGCGGGCCTGAGCTACAAATCCGTCGGCGAGCATCCGCAGGCTGCGGCGACGCTGGGCATCAACGTCATCGGCGTCAAGTATCTCGCGTGCGTGATCTGCGGCGCGCTGGCCGGCATCGGCGGCGCGTACCTCACGACCTGCTACTCCAGCACCTACACCGACGGCATCGTCGCCGGGCGCGGCTTCATCGCGCTGGCCGCCGTCATCTTCGGCCGCTGGAACGCAGGCGGCATTCTGCTTGCCTGCCTGTTCTTCGGCTTCTGCGACGCGCTGCAGATCCGTCTGCAGGTGTCCGGCATCGCCATCCCCTATCAGTTCTTCCAGATGATCCCCTACGTGGCGACAGTCGTCGTCCTGAGCCTCATCGGCACGCGGCAGGCGGGCCCCAAGGCCAACGGCAAGCCCTATCGCCGCGAGCAGCGGTAAACGCTGGCGCACCCGTTCAGTAATAACACGCCCTGTGTTATTATAGATGATGCCGGCGGCGCGGGCTGCCGGCGCAAAATCCAAATCTACGGAGGAAAAACTATGAAAAAGATCATCGCAATGCTTCTGGCTCTTGTCATGCTCCTCTCGCTGGCGGCCTGCGCCAGCTCCGGCAAGACCGACGCCCCGGCTGCTGCGGACACCGCCGCTCCGGCCGAAACGACCGACACCACCGACACCGCTCCCGCAGCCGACACCAAGACCGACGGCAAGACCTACAAGGTCGCCATGATCTGCGACTCCAGCATCAACGACGGCGGCTGGGGCGCAGCCTGCTACAACGCCATGGTCGCCGCAGCCGAGAAGAAGGGCTGGCAGACTGAGGTCACCGACTCCATCTCGCAGGACTCCTACTATGACTCCATCGTCGCCTACTGCGCGCTGGGCTATGACATGATCTACGCCCCCGGCAACCAGTACACCGACGCTGTCCTGCAGGCAGCTGAGGAATATCCCGACGTCGCCTTCGCCCTGCTGAACGGCGCAGTCGACACCCCGGAAAAGGCTGTCAACAAGAACGTCTCCTCCCTGCTCCCGAACGCACAGCAGATCGGCTGGATCGCCGGCGCGCTGGCGGGCCTGATGACCGAGACCGGCAAGCTCGGCTTCATCGGCGGCATGGAGCTCGACACCACCAAGGGCAAGATCGCGGGCTTTGAAGAAGCCGCGAAGTACGTCGCCGAGCAGGAAGGCAAGACCGTCGAGCTGCTCAACGTGCCGTACGCCAACTCCTTCTCCGACGCCCCGAAGGGCAAGGAATTTGCCACCGAGCTGATCTCCCAGGGCGCTGACGTCTTCTTCGGCGACGCTTCCGCCGTTGACTCCGGCGCGCGCGAGGCCATCGATGCCGCCAACGCCGCTGCAGGCGAGATCAAGATCTACGACATCGGCCAGCCGGCAGACATCCTCGGCCAGAACGAGTGCATCATCTGCTCGCAGGTGACCGACAACTCTGCCATGGTCGTCGCCTCCATGGAGGCTGTGGAAGCCGGTACCTTCGGCGGCGAGACGCTCTACGGCACACTGCAGAACGGCACGCTGTCCGCAGGCGCGCTGAGCGATCTGGTCCCGGCCGACGTGCAGGAAAAGTACCTCGGCTACATCGAACAGATGAAGGCCGACACCTTCATGAAGTAAGATCCGGAACCAGCATTTTCCCCGGTAAATGACCAGCCCGGCTGGCGCTTGTGCGCCAGCCGGGCTTTTTTCTGCTTTTTTGCTCAGTCCGCATGCGCGGACAGGCGGCGCATCCACCTTCTCCTGCGGAAGACGGCCAGCGAGATGCCGAAGCGGAGGCATTCCTCCAGTGACAGCGCAAAATACACATACGGCACCGGCAGCGCAAACACGAAGGCCGTCACGAGCCCCGCCGGAACACCGAAGCCCCACGTTCCGACAAGATCGATGGCCATGACGTACGCCGTCCGCCCGCCGCTGCGGAGGATCCCGCCGCCGAGGATCATATTGAGGACCTTGCATGACGCGACCAGCGCATAGGCCGTGAGGATCTGCCGGGTCAGCCGCTTTACCCCGTCCTCCACCTGATAGATCTCCACATAGACACCGCTGAGCAACACCACGAGCACGGACAGCAGCGCGGCCCCGGCAGCGCCGTAGACGAGCAGGCGCTTGCCCGCCGCATAGGCGGCGTCTTCGTCCCCGCTGCCAAGCCGCTTGCCGACGATCACGCCCGCCGCCTGCGACAGGCCGCACAGCGCGCCGATCACCAGCCCCTGCACGGGCGCGGTCAGCGTCATGGCCGCGCTGGCGTCCGTGCCCATGCGCCCGTAGATCGCGGCGTAGACGTTTTCGCCCAGGCACCACGTCACCTCGCAGATCAGCAGCGGCAGCAGCATAGCCAGATACTGCCGTCCGCGCCCGCGCACGGGCGGCGTGCGCCTGCCGTCCGCCGCGGGAAGCGGCGGCGTCTTCCGGCAAAACAGGAGCATCAGCAGGAAATTGACCCACTGGGAAAGGACCGTCGCGATCCCTGCGCCGGTCGCGCCCATGGCGGCAAAGCCGCATTTCCCGAAGATCAGAATATCGTTCAGGACCGTATTCAAAAGCGCGGACGCGATGCCCGCGTACAGCGGCAGCCGCGGCTTTTCCGCGCAGCGGAACGCCGCGGCAAGCATTGTCGCCCCGGCCATGGGCAGATACGTCCCGGCGAGCAGGCGGCGGTAGCCCGCCGCCGTCTGCAGCGTCTGCGCATCCGCCGTATAGGCCCGCATGATCGCCCCGGGGCACAGCAGGCAGAGCACGGTGAATGCCCCGGCCAGCCCGAACCCCAGCCAGAGATTCGTAAAAAAGCTCCGCCGGACCTCCGCAGGCGCGTTCTGCCCCAGATACTGCGAGATCATGATCCCGGCCACCGCGCCGATGGCGGCGATGACGACCGCGTAGATCGAGGCGAATTTCCCCGCCAGCCCGACGGCCGCCACGCTGACGGCGCCCAGCTGTCCGATCATGATCTGGTCGACCAGGCTGAACGACGACTGCAGCAGCGACTGCAGCGCCGCGGGGATCGCCAGTGTACAGACCGTTCTGAAAAAGCGCTTTTCTTCCTGCATCCCGGTCCCTCCGTTCGTTTTTCTTTCATTGTAACGACCGGATGTGCAAGACGCAAAAGTTAAGCGCGTAACTTTCGACAAAAATAAGATGTTTGGTTTGTGCAGAATGCTTATTTCCGTATCCGCGTGCTGCCCCGCACCACAAGCGTGACCGGCAGGATGACCTCCTCCCCAACCGTCCGGCCCTCCCGCAGCGCCTGCAGCTTTTCCATGGCGATCCGCGCCCGGGCTGCGCCGTCCTGCCGGACCGCGGTCAGGGCCGGGCTGACCATCTCGGATACCGGCGTGTCGTCAAATCCCGCGACGGAGATCTCCTCCGGCACCGCGATCCCCTGCCCGCGCAGAAAGCTCATCAGGTCGATGGCATAATGATCCGAGACCGCAAAAGCCGCCGTCACGCCCCGCAGCCGCTCGAGCTGCTGCTCATAGTACGCCCACCGTGCATCTTTTTGCATCGGGATCCGCAGCAGCTCCGCGTGTCCCGGCGCAAAGCCGCGGAAAAAGCCCTCGATCCGGTCACGGTCGATGCCCGTCTCATTGTCGGACAGGCAAAGCGTGCGCGTATGCCCCAGCGCCCGGAAGTGGCGGCCGACCTGCTCGCCGCCGCCAGAATTGTCGATGCTGAGGTTGACGATCCGCTCCGTCTGCCCGCAGATCCCGTCATATACCACGAACGGGATCCGCATGTGATTGCGGAGCGTCTGGTAGTCCTGCGCGCAGAAGCCGATCACAACGATCCCCTCCATGTTCCACATGGAGGCAAAGCGGAGGATCTGCCCGGCGTCCTTCGCTTTTTTCACCATCATGAACCGGCCGGTCTTTTCGATCTGCGTGGAAAGCTCGTTCAAAGATTCGGCGATAAAAAAATCGCTCAGCGTGCGCCCCTCATACTTTTCGTGGTCGTTGACAAACACGCCGATGATCCTCGAGTCGTTTTGTGCCAGGAGGATCCCCGCCATGTTGGGGATATACTCCCGCTCCTCCAGCAGCGCCGTCACGCGCTGGACCGTCGCGTCAGAGACCTTCTGCGTCTTCCCGTGGATCACGTTCGATACCGTCGCCGTGCTGAGCCCCAGTTCCTCCGCCAGATCACAGATCCGCACCCGCCGTTCCTCCATTCCCCTCTCCCCTTCCCACAAAATCCTTCTCCCCCATTCTATCCCCCCTCCCCCACCAAGTCAAAGGCTATCCGCGGAACCCCATAGAAAACAGCTGCCGTTTTGTCTGTTTTCATCTGAACGTTTTTTGCTGAGTACTTGACAATGGTGTGATGACAGCGTATAATAACGCAGCGTTATATAACTGAGTGTTATAAATCAAGGAGGATTCTATGCCGGCTGTCAGGAGGATCTCGCGGGATGCGATCGTGGATGCGGCGGTGGAGGTGCTGCGGGAGGGCGGATTTTCGGCTGTCAACGCCCGCAGCGTCGCAAAAAAGCTGGGTTGCTCAACGCAGCCGATCTATTCGTCGTTTCAGAACATGGACGAGCTGAAGGCCGCGCTCCGCGCGCGCGCCATCGCGCTGCACACACAGCGCGTGCAGGACTCCCTGCGCGCCCATGAGGGGAACGACACCCGCTACAGCAGCTACGGGATGGGCTTCGTCAAATTCGCGGCGGAGGAAAAGCAGCTGTTCCGCTGGCTGTATCTGGAGGGCGGGCAGATGGAGCCGTACCAGAACGACATTCTGCTGCCGGAAGTCCTGCGCGCGATAGAGGATGAATTCGGCTACCCGGAAGACGTCGCGCGCCGGTTCCATCAGGACATGATCTACTACTCCTACGGGCTGGCGATCCTCGCGAACACCGACCATCTGCATCTGACCGAGTCCGAGCTCCGCGAGGCCTTCCGCCGGGAGTTCCGCGCGCTGATCGCCATCCACGGCAAGCCCGCAAAGCTGCCGGAATTTGCTGTGAAAGCGGGTGTCGTCCTGTGAATCTGAAGGTATCGTTCTCCTGGGTCGGGCTGGTGGTCTTTGCGCTGCCGATGCTCATCAATCTCGCCTATGCCGCCTTCCCGCCGGCCGGAAAGGCGGGGCCGCCCACACCCGTCACCCGCTGGGTGGAGCTCGTAGAGCAGAGCAGCCGCATCGCTTATCTGCTCGCCGTCATGCTGCTTGTCAGCCGCGAGCCGGTCCGCCCGCAGGGCGTCTGGTTCTGGCTGGCGGTCTGCTTTCTGGCCTTGTACTACGCCGTATGGATCCGCTATTTTCTCGGCGGACGGGAGATCGCGCTGCTGCAGCGCGCGTTCCTGCTGGTCCCGCTGCCGCTGGTCGTTTTCCCGGTCCTCTATTACCTGTGCGCGGCGCTGTGGCTGCGGAACCTGCTGGCGGTGATCCTGATGCTGATCTTCGGCGCGGCACATCTGACGGTGTCGATCCAGTCGTTTTCTGCGCCGGGCGCGTAAAAAAATTCCTGTTTGCCGCGTCCGCGCTATTGACAAGGCTGCTCCGGCCGCGTATAATGTTTGATATACATCGAATGATGTGCATCGAATGATATATTTTGAAAAGGGGCACGGACCATGGCGCCGAAGAACAAGTTTACAAAAGAAGAAATGGTGGCAGCCGCGCTGCAGGTCGTCCGGACGAAGGGGATCGAGGGGCTGACCGCGAAGACGATGGCGGACGCGCTCGGCACGTCCACGCAGCCGATCTTCACGGCCTTCGGCTCGATGGACACCGTCCGGCAGGAGGTCTGCGCCGCCGCCGTGCGCGTGTACGACCGATATACGAACGCGGGCCTGCAGGAGAAGATCCCCTTCTTCGGCGTCGGAATGCAGTATATCCGCTTCGCGCGGGAGGAGCCGGAGCTCTACCGGCTGCTGTTTCTCACGCGGGCGCAGGGGCAGGGCTGGAGCGCGATGCAGTCGATGAAGCATCTGCAGACGCTCGTCCGGCCGACGCTGATGGAGATCTACCAGATCATAGAGCTGGAAGCGGATCTGTATTTCCGCGATCTGTGGTTCGTGGTGCACAGTCTGTCCACGCTGATCGTGACCGGCGACTGCCCGTATTCCGACCAGGAGATCGGGCAGGTCCTGACAGGGGTCAGCATCAGCATCTGCAAGTCCATCAAGGAGATCACCGGCTTCGCCGCCGGGACGTTTGACCGCGACGCGGCCTTTCGCGCGCTGGTCGGAAAGGGACCCAGGGTACAGGAGGATGATTAACATGACTGAAACGCTTCCGCTCAAATTGAATTGGCTCCGCTGTCCCCGCTGCGGCGGCAAGACGCGGACACAGCTCCGGCCGCACACGGTGCTGGAGGATTTCCCCCTGTTCTGCCCGAAATGCAGATACACCTGTGTGATCCGGTTTCAGAACGGAAAAACAGAAGAAATTGAAATGCCAGACGCTTAGACGCAGTGCAGACCACAACAGACGTGGAACGCGCTGCGTCTTTTATTTATTGTCAGGAATGAAGGAAATGCCCATGAAAGAATTTATAAAAAAGCACCCCGCACTGGCGGATGTCTGTGATGTGATCTTGTCCCTGCTCTGCGGCAGCTTCGCGCTGCTGGCCTTCGGCATCGTCTGGATCCTGGAAAAGCTCGCAGACGCGCGGCAGGGACAGGAGGGAAGGTGGCGGATATAAAAGAAATCGTTATCTACGTCCACGGGAAGGGCGGCTCGGCGGCGGAAGCCGGGCATTACCGGCCGCTGTTCCCGGACGCGGAAGTCGTCGGCTTTGATTACCGCGCGCAGAGCCCGTGGGAGGCCGAAGCCGAATTCCCACCGTTTTTCGCAGCGCAGCGGAAACGCTGTGACCGCCTCACGCTGATCGCCAACAGCATCGGCGCGTTCTTTTCCATGTCCGCGCTGGATGCAGCGCTGGTCGACCGGGCGTATTGGATCTCTCCCGTAGTCGATATGGAGAAGCTGATCGGCGATATGCTGCAGTGGGCCGGCGTGCGCGAGCAGGAGCTTGCCGAAAAGCAGGAGATCCCCACAGCCTTCAGTGAAACGCTGTCATGGAAGTATCTGACCTACGTGCGGGCGCATCCGATCGCATGGCATGTGCCCACCCGTATCTTGTACGGCGCGCACGACGATCTGACCGCGCCGGAAACCATCTCGGCCTTCGCCCGGCGCGTCGGCGCGGAGCTGACCGTCATGCCGGACGGCGAGCATTGGTTCCACACGGAAGAACAAATGCGCTTTCTGGACGCCTGGATCACGGAAGGCGCCGGAAGATGAGGAAACATAGATGAAGCAGGAAGACATCATGAAACTGGAAGCGGCCATCGCGGCGGACTACAGCAATATCGCCGGGATGGTCGTTCGGAAGGACGGCGAGACCGTCTATGAACGCTATTTTGGCGGCTGCACGGCGGAAACCCGCCTCAACGTGTTCTCGGTGACCAAGAGCATCGTCTCGATCCTGCTCGGGATCGCGCTGGACCGGGGCTGCCTTAGAAGCATCGACCAGCAGGTCCTGGAATTTTTCCCGGAATACACGCCCAAGCGGGGCGAAAAGACAATTCAGAATATTACGATCCGTGACATGCTCACCATGACCGCGCCCTACAAATATCGCTCCACACCCTACACGAAGTATTTTACCAGCCCGGACTGGGTGCGGTTTTCCCTCGATCTGCTGGGCGGGAAGGGGCCAGTCGGCGAATTTCGCTACGCACCGCTCATCGGGCCGGACATCCTGACCGGCATTCTGACGCGGGTGACCGGGCAGTCCGTGCTGGACTTTGCAAAGGAGCATCTCTTTGCCCCGCTGGGCATCCCCGTGGAGCGGAGCATCACCTTCCGCAGCAGGGAAGAACTGATGGCCTTTTACGAGTCGACCGATCTGCGCGTCTGGGCCGCGGACCCGGCGGGTGTGAACGCGGGCGGCTGGGGGCTGACGCTCTCGCCGATGGATCTGGCAAAGCTCGGGCAGCTGTATCTGGACGGCGGCATCTGGAACGGGCAGCGGCTCGTATACGAACGCTGCCCGGTCCGTCAACAGCTACCCGTTGGACGGCGAGACGAAATATGTCTATCTGAACGCCCAGCACTCCTACGACATGCTGCCTTCGACGGAGCATCTCTCGGTCGGAAAGCTGACGCTCTGCAACAACGGAACGCAAACCCTGCTTGGCAGAGGCGGCAACCACATCGGGGATTATTTTCTCTACGAGATCGACCTGACCGGCTCGCTGCTGGAGCCGGAGGTCAAGACATATGAGGATCTTCGGATCGTGGACCTGCTGCCGGACGGCATCCGCTACGACTCGATCTATCTGCTGCAGGGCGTCTCCGGGCTTCCGCTCCTGGACGGCGGCAATGCGTATCAGCCGGAAATTCTGGAAAACTACCACAATTCCGGCCGGACCGCGGTCATTTTCCACCTCAATGCGGAAAACCTGTAGCGGACACTGGCCACGGTAAAACTGGCCAAGGTGTACTTCTGGGTGCAGATCGAGCAGAGCGCGCGGCCCGGTACGGTCCGGAACGAGGTCTACGTGGTCGGCGACAATCTGGACGAATACCAAGGCCAGACCGGCGGCACAGCGGACCGCTACGACCTCAACAACAACGGCGAGACCGACGACAAGATCGCCTATGCGTTCTCCGACGCCACGATCATCGCCGTCCAGTCGATGTACGCGGAGAAATTCATCGCCCCGGCCGGGTCGGACAGCTGGAGCAAGCAGGGACTGCTGGTCAAGGCCGGATCCGACTTCGACTACCTGCTGGAGATTGTCAACGAGACTGCCGCTGTGCATACCGGCCTGACGGTCTACAATACCCTGCCCCGCATTGGCGACCCGAATCTCTTCGGCGCATCCGGCCGCGGCTCGGAATTCCCGGTCCGCCTGCGCAGCGCCATCAGGCCGCCGGAGGGCTATACGGTCTATTACACCACGAGCGACGCTGTCTACACCCATTCCATGGAGGAGATGGTGAACGCCGATATCTGGGCAGCCACAGTCTCTGACTACGCGTCCGTCACCGCCTTCAAGCTCGTCGCCGGGGAAGGGACCGAGCTGGCCGGGAACTCAAGATTCCAGGTCCGGATCCCGGTATGCGCGCCGAAGACCTTTGACGAAGACTCCATGGCTCTCCTGCGCGCGAAGGTCGATCAGGATCAGGCCAGCGGCACGGTCTCGTGGCTGCAGGCCGTCAACGCCTTCGGCTTCCGGACCGTGCAGGCCCCCACGGTCAAGGAATCCAACACGGTCTGGGCCCGGGTGTGCTTCGCGGGCTTCTGCGTGAAAAAGGTGAACGGCGCGACCCAGGCGGCGCTGCCCGGCGCGGAATTCACGCTGACGGATGCCGCGGGAACCGTCGTCGGCACGGCCGTCAGCGATGCGGACGGCCGCCTGCAGTTCCGCGAGCTGACCGAGGGTGCCTACGTCCTGCCCAAGACCGGCGGCCGCAGGACCGCTGCCTTCTACGTCCCCGGCGCGTTCCTGCTCCTCTCCGCCGCCCTCCCAGACCTCCGCAAACGCCGCAGCCGGAAGCACTGAGGCAGCATCCCCGTCCAATCCATAACGCCGCCGGCGCAAAAGCGCCGGCGGCGTTTTTCGGCAAAATGCCGGGTTTGTCTGTATCTTCTTGCAAAGTTCTCCTGCATATGTTACACTTTTTACTGGAAAAAAGTACAGGAGGCACGGCATGGATCGGTATCGTATCATTGAGGTCAAGCAGAGCGTCTTTGCAGACAACGACGCTGCGGCGGAGCGGCTGCGCGGCGAGCTGGACGCGCAGGGCACATATCTCATCAACCTGATGTCCTCGCCCGGCTCCGGCAAGACGACGACGCTTCTGCGTCTGCTGCCGCTGCTGCAGCGGCAGCTGCGCGTGGGCGTGATGGAGGCGGATATCGACTCCGACGTCGACGCGGACACCGTCTCGCGCACCGGCGCAAAGGTCATCCAGCTGCACACGGGCGGCATGTGCCACCTCGACGCCGGGATGACCCGCGAGGGGCTGCAGCAGCTGGAGGCGGCGGGGCTTGACCTGGTCATTCTGGAGAACGTCGGCAATCTCGTCTGCCCGGCGGAATTCGATACCGGCGCGCATCTGAATCTGATGATCCTCTCCGTCCCGGAGGGGCATGACAAGCCGCTCAAATACCCGCTCATCTTCCAGACCTGCGGCGCGATGATCGTCAATAAGATCGACGTCCTGCCGTATTTTGATTTTGATCTGGACAAGGTCACCGAGTTTGCACGGCGGCGCAACCCCGATCTTGAGATCTTCCCCATTTCCGCAAAAACCGGCGAGGGCGTCGAGGCGCTCGCCGACTGGCTCTGCACCCGGATCCGCACACACAAAGAAAAGAAGAAGGAGACAAACGCATGATCGATCAGGAACTGAAGCAGCGCGCGCTGACTCCCGCCGCCAAGGGCGAGGCTGCACCGCGGGAGAAAATTCTGAAGCTTGGCAAAAAGATCACGGACGTCGTCGACCACAAGCTCGGCAAGGTGCGCGCGGAAGACGCGGAATACTGGGGGCTGGCCGGCGTCGTGACCGACGAGATGGCCGACATCGCCCTGACCATGAAGCTCCGCACGCCCTACACCGTCGAAGCGCTCTGGAAGATGAACAAGGTCACGGAGGAGCAGAAGCCGCATTTCCAGGAGCTGCTCGACCAGATGAGCTACATCGGCCTTCTGGAATACGACTACGGCTACCACTATGACCACAACGGGCGCACCGCGCCGCCCTCGGAGCGGCGGTATATCCTGCCGATGTTCGTACCTGGCAGCGCGGAGCTGTTCAACATGGAGGAGGATGCGGAGCTTTCGGGCCGGAACCCCCGGCTGGAGCAGCATCCGGAGCTTGCCAAGTTCTTTGAGCGCATGACCTACGTGCCGCTGGCGGGCAAGACGCATCTGCTGCCGCCGGGCGGCGGCGGCGTGGGCATGCACGTCATCCCGGTGGAAAAGGCCATCTCGATGGAGAACCAGACGCTCGACATCGAGCATCTTTCCTACTGGCTGAAAAAATATGAGGGGCACATCGGCGTCGGCCAGTGCTCCTGCCGCACGAGCCGCGCCGTGCTCGGCGAGGGCTGCGCGGACGATAACATGTGCTGGTGCATCGGCGTGGGCGACTTTGCCGACTACTGCCGCGAGACCGGCAAGGGCCACGACATCACCTACGAAGAAGCCATGCACATTTTGCAGGCGGCCGAGGATAACGGCTTCGTCCACCAGATCACAAACATCGACGGCGAGAACAAGATCTTCGGCATCTGCAACTGCAACGTCAACATCTGCAACGCGCTGCGCACCTCGCAGCTGTTCAACACGCCGAACCTCTCCCGCAGCGCCTACACGGCGGAGGTCGACCGGGCCAAATGCGTGGCCTGCGGCAAGTGCGTGGAATACTGTCCCGCGGGCGCGGTAAAGCTCGGCCAGAAGCTCTGCGACAAGCACGGCAACACCGTGGAATACCCGAAGCATGAGCTCCCCTACGGCCTCAAGTGGGGCGAGGAGCACTGGGACCCCGACTACCGCGACAACAACCGCAAAAACTGCTATGACAAGGGTACGGCCCCCTGCAAGACCGCCTGTCCGGCGCACGTCGCCGTGCAGGGCTATCTGAAGCTCGCCGCGCAGGGCAAGTATCAGGAGGCACTGGCCCTCATCAAGAAGGACAACCCCTTCCCCGCCGTCTGCGGCCGGGTCTGCAACAAGCGCTGCGAGGAAGCATGCACCCGCGGCACGATCGATCAGGCCGTCGCCATCGACGCAGTCAAGAAATTCCTCGCCGAGCAGGATCTGCACGCCGAGACGCGCTATATCCCGCCCGTCGTCGTCGCCTCCAGCCGACTGACCGGCTGGGACCAGAAGATCGCCATCATCGGCGCAGGCCCCGCGGGCCTGTCCGCCGCGTACTATCTGGCCACCCGCGGCTACAAGCCCACGGTCTTTGAAAAGTCCGCCCGTCCCGGCGGCATGATGACCTACGGCATCCCGTCGTTCAAGCTGGAAAAGACCGTCATCGACGCCGAGATCCAGGTCCTGCGCGAGCTGGGCGTGGAGATCCGCTGCGGCGTCGAGGTCGGTAAGGACGTGACCATTCCGCAGCTGCGCGAGCAGGGGTATCTGGCGTTTTACGTCGCCATCGGCTGCCAGGGCGGCCGTCTGCCCGGCGTGCCGGGCGAAACGGCCAAGGGCACCGACATCGCCGTGCACTTCCTGCACGAGGCGCTGGCCGACGAGACGCAGCGGATGGAAGGCAGCGTCGTCGTGGTCGGCGGCGGCAATGTCGCCATCGACTGCGCCCGCACCGCGGTGCGCTTCGGCGCGGAAAAGGTCTCGATGGTCTGTCTGGAATCGCGCGAGACCATGCCTGCCGCGAAGGACGAGATCGCTGAGGCGGAAGAAGAGCACGTCGAGATCTGCGCCGGCTGGGGTCCGCAGGAGCTGCTGCAGGACGAAAGCGACCATGTGACCGCCGTCGTGTTCAAAAAGTGCCTGCGCACCATCGACCCCGAAACGGGCCGCTTCTCCCCCGCCTACGACGAGAGCGAGACGATCACCATCCCGGCCGACCATGTCGTCTTCGCCATCGGTCAGGCGATCGAATGGGGCTCGCTGCTCCAGGATACGAAGGTCGAGTTCCACCGCGGCAACTACCCCGTCGCCGATCCCCTGACCTATCAGACGGCGGAGGAGGATATCTTCGTCGGCGGCGACGTGTATCACGGGCCGAAGTTCGTCATCGACGCCATCGAGGAGGGCAAGTGCGCCGCCGAATCGCTGCACCGCTACGTCCACAAGGGCGCAGATCTGAAGATCGGCCGCAACCGCCGCGATTTCATCATGCTCGATAAGGAGAATTTCTCCGTCAACTGCTACGATCACGCCGCCCGGCAGACCGAGGCCGTCGACCCCGCGGTCGACCCGCATTCGTTCCGCGACGCGCGCCGGACGCTCACGCCCGAGCAGATCCAGGCCGAGACAGCCCGCTGCCTCGGCTGCGGTGCGAGCTGGGTCGACCCGAACAAGTGCATCGGCTGCGGCGTTTGCACGACGAAGTGCGTCTTCGACGCCATCCATCTCAAGCGCGACCACCCCGAATGCTCCACGATGATGAAGGCCGAGGACAAGCTCAAGGGCATCGCCTCGATGGCCGGCAAGCGCCTCGGTGAGACGCTGCGCGGCCGGAAGGACTGAGCCATGCACGAGCTTGGCGTGGTCTTCCACATTGCTGACACGCTGGCGAGGATCGCGGAAGAAAACCAGGTGACGCGCATCCGCCGCGTCACGCTGGAGCTCGGCGAGGTCTCTACCGTCGTGCCGGAGTATCTGATCGACGTGTGGAACTGGAACTGCAAACGCACGCCGCTTCTGACCGGCTGCGAGCTGGTCATCGAGCGCATCCCCGCCGTGACACACTGCGGTGCCTGCGGCCGGGACTACCCCACCGTACCGCAGGGCAAGATCTGCCCCCACTGCGGCAGCCCCCAGACCTGGCTCCTCCAGGGCAACGAATTCACCATCAAAGAGATCGCGGTTCCGGATACATAAACACACCCCCGCCGGTTTCCCCAAGGAAACCGGCGGGGGTACATTTACAGGATCTGCAGGATATCGCCCTTGAGGTAGAGAGACTGCTCGGAGGACAGGCTGGCGGGGTGATCGCGGGACTGCATCAGCGGCTCGAGCAGGCGCGCGTCGCGGCCGGCATCCTGCGCGGCCTCGCGCAGCATCCGGAGAAACAGCTCCGGCGTCATGAACTGGCTGCACGAGCAGGAAACGAGGAAGCCGCCCGGGCGTACGAGCTTCATGCACTGCAGATTGAGCTCCTTATACCCGCGGTAGGCGCTTTCGAGCACCTTGCGGCTCTTGGCGAAGGCGGGCGGGTCGCAGATGACGAGCCCGTACTGCCGTCCTTCGGCGGCATACTGCCGGGCGAGGTCAAAGACGTTCGCGCAGGTCGTCGTGACGCGGTCGGCCACGCCGTTAAGTTCTGCATTTCGCCGCACGAGGGCCAGCGCCTCCTCCGACACATCCACCGCCTCGACCGACGCCGCACCGTAGAGCGCGGCATGGATGGAAAAGCCGCCGGTGCAGCAGCAAAGGTCGAGCACATCCTGCCCGGGCGCGTAGGGCTTCAGCCGCCCGCGGTTTTCCTGCTGGTCGAGGAAATGGCCGGTCTTCTGCCCGTTTTCGATGCAGACGAGCATCCGCGCGTCGTGCTCCCGGATGATGAGCTCCTCCGGGACCGTGCCGTAGACGCAGGCCTTGATCTGCGGCAGCCCCTCTTTTTCGCGCACGGGCAGATCGTCCCGCTCATAGATCCCGCGCGGGGCAAAGATCTCCGTGAGGATCTCCACCAGCGTTTCTTTCCACTGCTCGAGACCGAGGCAGGCGATCTGGAACGACAGGCAGTCGGCAAATTTGTCGACGGTCAGCCCCGGCAGCCCGTCCGACTCGCCGAAGACCACCCGGCACGAGTTGGAAAAGCCCAGCGTCTGCCGCGTCTGCCACGCCGCGCGGATGCGGCGGGCGAAAAAGTCACGGTCGATCGTCTCCTCCGCCCGACGCGTGAGCACGCGGACAGTCAGCTTCGACCGGGCGTTAAAGAACCCGCGGGCCACGAAGTGCTGGCGGCTGTCCAGCACGTCGACGACGCAGCCGTCGGTGCAGATATCGTCCGCCCAGTCCAGCTCGTTGTCATAGATCAGCTTCTGCCCCTTCAGCACACCGGCTTCCTCCCCCCGGCGCAGGCAGACCTTCGGATAGTCCATAGCTCCTCCTATAGCTCGAGCGTATAGCGCTCGCAGGCATTGATGATGGTGGTGCCGCCGCGCTGCAGCACGCGGGGGATCGCATGGCCGTACTCCGTATGCACGTGGCCGTGGATCAGATAGCGCGGCTGATAGCGGTCGAGCAGCGGCAGGAAGGCCTCAAAGCCGCAGTGGGCAAAGTCCTCCGCGTCGCCGAAGCCGCGGGCCGGGGCGTGCGTAAGCACGATATCGATGCCGCCCGCGCGGCGGATCTTCCAGCCGAGCTTCCGGATGCGGGCTTCCATCTGCCGCTCGGTGTACTGGTTCCGCCCCCCGGAATACAGGGGGCTGCCGCCAAGACCCACGATCCGCAGGCCGCCCACCGTCACGAGCTTGTCTTCGATGCACTCGCAGCCCTCCGGCGGGCGCGATTCGTAGTTGTCGTCATGGTTCCCCCGGACATAGAGCAGGGGCGAGCGGCCGAGCGTGGCGAGAAACGTCAGATATTCGGCCTTCAGATCCCCGCACGAGAGCATCAGGTCATACTCCCGCAGACAGCCGGGCTTGTAAAAATCCCAGAGATAGCGGCTCTCCTTGTCCGCAAGCAGAAGCAGCTTCACAGCAGCGGCCCCCTTTTCTTCGGCTGGAGCGCATCGCGGTAGACGCCGAGCAGGCGCACCATCGGCTGCGCCATCGGCAGCAGCTCCTCATAATCCGGGATCTTGCCGGTGACATTGCTGCACAGCCAGTCCATACGCAGGATCGTTTCCGGCGAGAACCACTGCTCGCCGTCATTGCGCAGCGTGCCCTCCTGGTCGGTGATGCGGCGGTGGAAGGGCGTCAGCTCGCCGTGCACCAGCGCCTCACGCAATACCCGCAGCAGCTCCCGCGGGCCGTCCGGCACGCTGGGGGCCAGCTGCACGTCGACCGCGCCGCTGGCAAAGCCCCACCAGTAATTGACCGCCCCGGCGGCACTCAGCTCGTCCCAGCCGCCGCGCAGGATGCTGCGCGCGAGGCGGATGTAGATCTCGCCCCAGTTGCGGATCGGCAGCGCCTCGCGCCGCGGCTTTCCGTCCTCTACGCGGCACAGGCCGCGCCAGCCGTTCTCTTGCCCCGGCCGCTTGAGGTCGTGGGCGCAGATCATGCCAAGCCCCTCCGCCGCCAGCGCGGCGGCAGGCTCCTGCTCGCAGCACGACCAGCGCAGCAGGATCTGCGCGTCCGGCCGCGTCAGCTGCGCGCCGAGGGCAAAGGCGTTGATGGCCGCGGGCGTACCGAAGACCGGCGCGTCGGCGACGTAGCCGATGCGCGCGTCCTCTGCCAGCGTCCCGGCCAGCGCGCCGAGCAGGAATTTGGCCTCATAGATCCGGCTGTAATACGTCCGGACGCCGGGATACGGCATATCGACCGAGCAGTTGAGAAAGCGCACGCCCGGATACTTGGGCGCGAGCTTGCGGCAGGCGAAGATCAGCGGCACCGTCGTGGTGAAGACGACCTGCGCGCCGTCGGCCGCGGCCTGTTCAAGCGCGTCCTCGGGACTCGGATAGTCCGTCACGAGATAGACCCGCGCGTCGACGGCCTCGCCGAGCGCCTGCACCAGCTGGCGCCGCCCGGCCTCATGCGCGGCGATCCACGGGCTGGCCTCCGGCGCGCATTCGTAGACGAACGCCGCGCGCAGGCACCCGCGGAAGCCGGTCAGACGGCCAAGCAGGCTCTGCGGCTCCGGTGCAGCCTCGGTCTGCACGGCGATCTTGCCACCCTGGGCGACAGCCTCCAGCTCCGGCCAGATGGCGCGGATGGACCGCTCCAGCTCCGCCTGCGTCAGCACGCGCAGATCGCCCAGCGTGTACGCGTGCAGCCAGGTCAGCAGCGCCTCCGCTGTCGTGACGGGCGGCGCTGACTGCGTCAGCTTGTCATAGGCGGTCTTGAAGGTATAAAAGGCCGTGAGGAACGCGCGGCGCTCGAGCTGCGACCAGACGTGCTCGGCGTCGAAGCCGAGCGCGGCCTGCAACTTCGGATAGTCGCCCAGGCGGTTGAAATGCACCTGATACAGGCCGCAGCGCTCATAAAAATGCAGGAATTCATAGTAGACCCGCACAGCCGGGTCGTCGGAGTACAGCGGCAGCACGCGCGTGACGTACGCGCGGATGGTCGGCGCGCCGAAGCTCCGCAGGACGCTCACGCGCTTGTTGCCCTCCTGCACGTAAAACTGCCCCATATACTCAAAGCAGCGGATGGGGTCGACGATGCCGGTGTCGCCCAGATGCGCCTCGCAGAGTGAGATCCACTTGCTTGCAAACTCCGTCCCCAGGTCCAGCAGCGGCATGAAATTCGCCGCGAAGGCCGTCTGCCGCCCGGCGGTATTCATCCCGACGATCTGGGCGATCGGGATCTCCAGCTCGCCCAGATCCACGCGCCCGGCCACCACGCCGCCCTGCAGCAGCTCCTCGAGGACCTGCGGATAGGGGTCGCGCCCGCGGTGGACGCAGTCGCGGTAGCATTTCTGCCCGGCTTTGAGCGCCAGCTTGAACTGATGCAGCGCTTCTTGTCTGTTGATGCTCGCGGTCATGATCCGGTGTCTCCCTTCTCATTTTTATGTGCAAGAGCCGCCCGCGGTTCGGGCGGACGGCTCAGATATGATACTTATATTTCCTGTCTGCCCTCCAGGGCGCGCAGCAGCGTCACCTCGTCGGCATACTCCAGCTGGCTGCCCACGGGGATGCCATAGGCCAGCCGCGTCACCTTCACGTCCATCGGGCGCAGCAGACGCGACAGATACATAGCCGTGGCCTCGCCCTCGGTGTCCGGGTTCGTGGCCATGATGACCTCGCGCACGCCGCCCTGGGATACGCGGGAGAGCAGCTCGCGGATGCGCAGATCGTCCGGGCCGACGTGGCTCAGGGGCGAAATGACGCCGTGCAGCACGTGGTAGACGCCGTGGTATTCCCGCGCACGCTCCATGGCGATGACGTCCTTCGGCTCGGCCACGACGCAGATGAGCGAATGATCCCGCTCCGGGTCGGCGCAGACGCCGCAGAGCTCCTGATCGGTCAGATTCTGGCAGACCGGGCAGAGCCGGACGCTGTTTTTCGCGTCCACGATGGCCTGCGCGAAGCTGTCGGCGTCCTCCTTCGGCAGCGACAGCACATAAAACGCCAGCCGCTGTGCCGACTTCATGCCGATGCCGGGAAGCCGTGCAAACTGTTCGGTAAGCCGCTCGAGCGCGGCCGGAAACGCGCGCATCAGAACAGACCGCCGAGGTTCAGGCCGCCCGTGAGCTTGGCCATGTTGGCGGACTGGTCGGCCTCTGCCTTGCGCATGGCCTCATTGACGGCCGCGACGATCATATCCTGCAGCATTTCCACATCTTCCGGATCGACTGCTTCGGGATCGATGGTGATCGACTTGAGCTCGCGGTCGCCGCCGCATACGGCCTTGATGACGCCGCCGCCCGCCGTTGCCTCATATTCCTTCGCCTGCAGCTCCTCCTGCATTTTCATGAGGTTCTCCTGCATTTTCTGCGCCTGCTTCATCATCTGCATCTGGTTTCTGCCGCCCATCGGCATACCGCCGCGATATCCGCCTTTTGCCATGTCATGTTCTCCTTATCGTCGTAAAAATTATTTTATCGTAAAAATGTCGCTGTGCTGCTCGCCGAACTGCACGAGCGCGTCCATGGGATCCTTGCCGAGGTTCGAGACCTGGTTCTTGAGCGCGAAGCGCACTGCGACGGGCCTGCCCAGCAGCGCGGACGCCTTTTCGCGGATCAGCTGCTCGATGGCGGGCTTTTTGACCATGCCGAGCACGAACTCGTTGTCCGCCGCCATGATGAGGGTGTTTTCGCCCTGCAGCACGGGGTGCAGCGGGCCGTTGGCCGCGAAGAAGCCGCGGTCCTTGGCCGAAAGCTCCGCCCGAAGCTTTTCCGAGAGCGCGGGCCAGAAGCCCGCGGGTGTCTCCGGCTTCGGCGCGGCGGGCGCCGGCTGCGCCGGAGGCATCTCCGGGAGCTGGCCGCGCGCGGGATCGTCCGCATCGTCGGGGAAGGGCGGGCGGTCGTCGTCATATTCGTCGCCGGAGGTCTGCGGCGCAGCCTTGACCAGAACGCCGGAAGCCAGCTGCTCCTCCACGCGCGAGATGCGCGCGTTCAGCGCCTGCGCGTCGAGCCGCAGCGCCGGTTCACACAGCTGCATGAGCAGCAGCTCCGCCGCCACGCGCACGTCGGTGTTCTTGCCGAACGAGGCGCGGGTCTTCTGCGTCTCGGTCAGCACGCGCATGAGTTCGCCCGGGCTGAACATGTCCTGCAGCGCCAGCGCCTGCTGCTCCGTTGCGATGCCGGAGAGCATGGCAAGCCCGCTCTTCGGCGCGGTATGCAGCACAAGAAGGTCGCGGCACAGCGCGCACATCTCGCCGAGCAGCGCGCCCACGTCCTTGCCCGCGGCATAAAGAGACGAGAACACCGTCAGGGCCTTCGCCGTGTCCTGCTGCGCGATGGCCTGCATGAGCTCCGCCGTCCGCCGCTCACCGGCAAGGCCGAGCGAAGCGTAGACGCTCTCGAGCGTCACCGCGCCGCCTGCCGCCGAGGCACACTGGTCGAGCAGGCTCACGCCGTCGCGCATGCCGCCGTCGGCGAGGCGCGCGAGCAGGTTCACCGCGTCGGGCTCGATCTCGATATGCTCCTGATAGGCGATGAAGTTGAGCCGCGAGGCGATCTCCTCTGCCCGCAGACGTTTGAACGCGAACCGCTGGCAGCGGGAGAGGATCGTCGCCGGGACCTTCTGCAGCTCGGTCGTGGCGAGGATGAACAGCAGATGGGCCGGCGGCTCCTCGATGATCTTGAGCAGGGCGTTGAACGCCGCCGTCGAGAGCATGTGGACCTCGTCGATGATATACACACGCATTTTGACCGTGCCAGGCGTATAGATCGCGTCGTCGCGCAGCACGCGGACAGAGTCCACACCGTTATTCGACGCCGCGTCGATCTCCAGCACGTCCATGCAGCTGCCCTCGTCGATGGCCCGGCAGGACGGGCACACGCCGCAGGGGTCGCCGTGGTTCGGATTTTCACAGTTGACCGCCTTGGCCAGGATCTTGGCGCAGGAGGTCTTGCCCGTGCCACGCGTGCCGGTGAACAGGTACGCATGGCTGAGCCTGCCCGTCTCGAGCTGCGCGCGCAGCGTGTCGGTCACGCTCTTCTGCCCGACCACATCCGAAAACGTCTGCGGCCGGTATTTCCGGTACAGCGCCTGATACATCCCCGTTCGCCTCCATTCTGTCTGGTATTATACACGATTTTTACGGGAAAGAAAAGAGCCGGGGCAAAAATTGCCGTTCTGCATCCCGCCGCAGCAAAAAGGCCTTCCCCTATGAGGGGAAGCCATTGGGGGGCGCTGCCTTTTGTAGGGGCGGGGCAAACAAAGCAGACTTCCCCGCAAAAAGGTGCAGACCAGCGAATCCGGCCCGCACCTTCTATTGATGGCAGATATTCTATGGCAACTAGCTGCAAATCTGATACCAACCGTATCAGGCGGCGCGTACCAAGACATACGTAAGGTGACCACCGAGTGGAACGCCAGACTGAAACATTGTGGCCCGCCTAAAATCAGAGGCAGCATGCACCCCGCGTCCCCAAGCACTCTTTTCTCTCCCATCTTTTCTCTTGCGAGAGAAAAGATGGGGCCGCCGGAGGCGCGTCAGAAACGACCACGACGGAACGAATCCTTGCAAGCAAGGCTTCTTATCCTCTGTGCTCGTTTCTTCCTTTCCAAACCGCAAACTAAATTTGCGGTTTGGGTTTTTTCTATGCAAATCTGCGACAACCTCTCAGGCGCGTAGTTTATGCCATTATTGGTACGCCAGCTCCCCTGGGAGGGGAGCCTTGGTTTCAGCGTTTTTCTTTCATCAATTTCTCCATCACTCCGTTTTTGCGGAAAAACACCAGCAGCGGCACGCCGAGCAGGTAGAGGACGACGGCTTCGCCGAGCAGGACCTCGCCGCCGTTGATGAAGAAGCCCTGCACAAGCGCGGTCGGCGTGAGCACATACGCCAGCATCGCGCCGACGAGCACCGCATTGGCCAGCATGATCGGCACGGGCACGAGCCAGTCCTTTTTGACTCTCGCGGCAAGCAAACAGCCCAGCAGCGTCCCGGCCGTGCCGATGACGATATCGAGCGCGGAGACCGTGGAGAAGATGTTGGAGATCAGGCAGCCCAGCGTGAGGCCGACGGTCAGCGTCGGCTCGAGCACGACGAGCACGCATAGGGCGTCTGCGATGCGGAACTGGATGTTGCCGTAGGCGAACGACGCGGTCAGGATCGTGATGGCCGCGTAGAGACCGGCGGCGACGCCGTTCAGGGCGATCTGGCGGGTGGTGAGTTTTTTCATGGATGGTTCCTCCTTCTGCAATTGCCGGAGGGATAAAAAGATGGACGCAGTGCGCCCATCTTTGCTTTTCAGCTTTCCCTAGTTTTATTTAAAGACAGGATGGTCACGAACTGTCTGCGCCGGTTTCCGGCGCTATGCAATTGCGGCTGTATTCTACAAAAAAGCCGTCCGTTTGTCAACCGAGAATTTTCTGCCCCGCGACAAATTTGGCCGTGAGGTTCCGGTCGTCGGCCAGATAGGCCGCGCGCTCGAGCCGGGCGCGGACCGAAAGCTCCTGCGGATGGTCCAGCGCCGCGTCGTCCAGCACGACGGCGTCAAATTCGTAGCCGTCCAGGAACGAGCCGACCTTGCCGAAGAACGCGCCGCCGCCCATGGTGGCAAGATAGAACGCGCGGTCGAACGACAGGGGCTTCACGTCCTGGTCATACAGCCGCCAGCGGAGCTTCGAGGCCTGGATGGCGTGGGTCATGGCGCGGAGCATGCTCTCATGGCTGCCGCCGGCGACATCCGTCGCAAGACCGACCTGCAGACCGTTATCGAGGAATTTATTGATCGGCGCGACGCCGGAGGCGAGGTTCATGTTCGATTCCGGCGAATGGGCGATGAACACGCCGTTTTTCTGCATCAGCGCCTGCTCGTCCTCGTTCGAGTGGACGCAGTGCGCCATGATGCACGGATATCCGCCGCCGAACATGCCGAACTGCTCATACGCGTCGCCGTAGTTCTTCGAGCGCGGGCACAGCTCGCGGATCCAGGCGATCTCCGAATAGTTTTCGGACAGATGGCTCTGCACCGGCAGGTCGTATTTCGCCCGCAGCCGCGCCAGCCCGAACATCAGATCGTCCGTGCACGACGGGATGAAGCGCGGGGTCAGGATGGGCCTGACGTGGGCATAACGCTCCTGCGTCTCGCAGATCCAGCGCTCGGTGTCACGCAGGGCCTGGTTGGTGGAGATCTCGCGCAGGTAGACCGGCGAGTTGCGGTTCATATTGACCTTGCCCACGAAGCATTCCAGCCCCATCGCGTCCAGCTTCTGCATGAGAAGCTCCGTCGCGGGCACATGGATGGTGGCAAAGATGGCCGCGCGCGTGGTCGTGCTGCGCAGCAGATGCGAGGCGAAGCTGCCATACGCCCTTTCGGCGTAGTCCAGGTCCTTGTATTTGGATTCCTCCGGGAAGGTATAGGTGTTGAGCCACTCCAGCAGCTCCATATCCATGCCGAGCCCGCGGAAGGCGAACTGCGGCGCGTGGACATGCAGGTCGGACATACCGGGCAGGATCAGCCGATGGCCGTAATCGAGCACCGGCAGCGCGGCATAGCGCGCCGGCAGCGTCTGAAAGACGCCGGTGACGCGCCCCTGCTCCACAACGATGCTGCCCTGTTCCAGACAGACGATCTCGTCCATGCTCCGGCTGAAGCAGATATCTCCCTTTACTATATAAGTGTTCACTGTCCCGTTCTCCTTTGTTCTCAGCGCTTTTCCGCGCGTGCCGCGCAGACGCAGGCCGCTTGTGGTGCCTGCCCATTCCAGAATATCATATCATAATATCGTACAGAAATTCCACTTATGTTCTTGGGCGTTCTTCACGAAATCGGCCCGCCGCAATCGGGCAATTATAACAAAGCGCCGAAAAAACTAAAAAAGTTTTTGGTCGGACCTTCATTTTTTTGTATTTCTATCCCGCAAATGTGAAAAAACAGATTGCTTTTTTGTATAGAATCAATTAAAATACAGGTATCCGATTTTGCTGCGCGGGGCTCCGCACAGCAGGACTGTGACTTCTGTCACAAAATTTTTTAGGAGGAACGAACACATGAAAAAGATCATCGCTCTGCTTCTCGCCGTAGTCATGGTCTTCGCGCTGGTTGCCTGCGCTTCCACCGCCAAGACGGACGACACCGCGGCCGAGACCACTCCGGCTGAAACCACCGAGACCACCGAACCCGCTGCTGAAGAGACCGAGGCTCCCGCCGAGGAAGAGACTCCGGCTGAGCCCACCGGCGATGCTGTCGGCACCGACATCAAGATCGGCGTCGTTCTCATCGGTGACGAAAACGAAGGCTACACCTACTCCCACATTCTCGGCATCCAGGAGGCCACCAAGGCTCTGGGCATCAGCGAGAACAACATCGTCTGGAAATACTCCATCGGCGAAGACGAGAGCTGCTATGACGCCTGCGTCGACTGCGTCGACCAGGGCTGCCAGATCGTCATCACCAACTCCTACGGCCATCAGTCCTTCTGCCGTCAGGCCGCTGAGGAATATCCCGACGTGCAGTTCGTCGCTATGACCGGCGACACCGCCAGAGCGGATGGCCTTGCAAACTTCCACAATGCCTTCACCGGCATCTATGAAGCCCGTTACGTCGGCGGCGTCGTCGCCGGTATGAAGCTGCAGCAGCTCATCGACGAAGGCAAGGTCGAAGACAAGAACAAGAATGCTGACGGCAAGATCAAGATCGGCTATGTCGGCGCTTATCCGTACGCAGAAGTCGTCTCTGGCTACACCGCGTTCTTCCTTGGCGTGCAGAGCATCGTTCCCGATGTCGCCATGCAGGTCCAGTACACCAACTCCTGGTTCAACATCACCGCTGAAAACGAAGCTGCCAAGGCTCTGATCGCCGACGGCTGCATCATCGTCAGCCAGCACGCTGACTCCACCGGCGCTCCGTCCGCCTGCCAGGAAGCGCTTGACGCCGGCACCACCGTCTACTGCGTCGGCTACAACGTCGACATGCTCGCAGTTGCTCCGACCGCCGCTCTGACCTCTCCGACCAACGTCTGGGAAGTCTTCTATGAGTACGCATTCAACGCTGTTATGAACGGCGAGTCCTTCGACACCAACTGGAGCCAGGGCTATGAGGCTGACGCTGTCAAGCTCACTCCGCTCGGCGAGTCCTGCGCACCCGGCACCCAGGAGAAGGTCGACGAGGCCATCGCAGCCATCAAGGACGGCAGCCTGCACGTCTTCGACACCAGCAAGTTCACCGTTGGCGGCGAAACTGTCACCTCCGCGTTTGCAACCGATACCGACGGCGACTTCACGCCCGATGCTGACGAAGCGATCTTCGACGGCTACTACCACGAGTCCTACTTCCAGTCCGCTCCGTCCTTCCAGCTGCGGATCGACGGCATCACCGAGCTGAACTAAGTCCAATACGCACATAAAAAAGCGGCTGCTTCGGCAGCCGCTTTTTTTGAGGTAATAGGGAATCGTGAATCAGTGTGGTGTGCCGCGAAGCGGCACTTTTTTGATCGCTGGCGCAGCCAGCACCACACCTCTTCACACTTCACGCTTACTTTTTACTTCTCAGTAGTTCTCTTCCCGCAGCTCAAAATAGCTCTGCGGATGGTTGCAGGCGGGACAGACCTCCGGCGCCTTGGTGCCGACGACGACGTGCCCGCAGTTGCGGCACTCCCAGACCTTGACCTCGCTCTTTTCAAAGACCTGCGCCGTCTCCAGATTGTGCAGCAGGGCGCGGTAGCGCTCCTCATGGTGCTTCTCGATCTCGGCGACCAGGCGGAAGCGCTGCGCCAGCTCCGGGAAGCCCTCTTCCTCGGCGGTCTTGGCGAAGTCCTGATACATGTCGGTCCATTCGTAGTTTTCGCCCGCGGCGGCTGCGGCCAGATTGGCCTTCGTGTCGCCGATCCCGGCCAGCTCCTTGAGCCAGAGCTTCGCGTGCTCCTTCTCGTTCTCCGCCGTCTTCAGAAACAGCGCCGCCATCTGCTCGTAGCCTTCCTTTTTCGCCACGGAGGCGAAGAAGGTGTACTGGTTTCTCGCCTGCGACTCGCCCGCGAACGCGGCGCGCAGATTGGCCTCCGTTTTCGTGCCTGCATACTTGCTCATATCTGTGTCTCCTTTTCAATTCAGATTTAAAATATCGTGTCTTGCTTTCCGTGATTCTATTCTAGCATACCCGTTTCAATTTTGCAAGTGATTCTTATTATTATTTTATTTCCATCTTGCCTCTCCCTGCCCCATATGCTAAGATACCCCTGACCACCACGAAAGGAACCCATGCAATGACAAAAATCTTATTCGTCTGCCACGGCAATATCTGCCGCAGTCCGATGGCGGAGTTTATTCTGAAGGATCTGGTGCGGAAGGCGGGGTGCGCGGCGGAGGTTCGGATCGCGTCAGCCGCGACCAGCCGGGAGGAGTTTGGCAGCCCGATCTATCCGCCCGCGCAGCGGCAGCTGCGCAGCCACGGCGTCCCGTTTGACGACCACCGGGCCCGGCAGATGACGCGCGCGGACTACGACGCATACGACCTGCTCATCGGCATGGACAGCCGGAATCTTGCCAACATGCGCCGCATCTGCGGCGGCGACCCGGACGGGAAGCTGCAGCTGCTGCTGCACTACACCGGGCAGACGCACGACGTTGCCGACCCGTGGTACACGGACGATTTTGACGCAGCCTGGCGCGACATCGAATCCGGCTGCCGCGCGCTGCTGGCGCAGCTGAAAAAATAACGGAGAAGCTGTGTGCTTCTCCGTTTTTTATGCTTCGAGCAGATAGCTCAGGCCGAGCAGGATGTACAGCGGGCCAAAGCAATAGGCCATGAACAGCTCCTTCTGCGGCACCTTGCGGCGAAAGCCGTCCGTCAGGATCAGGATCTCCGCAACATAGGCCCCCGCGCCGCAGAAATAGGCGATGGCGCGCAGCAGCTTATGGATATCCGCCAGCGCGAACGACGCGAGAAACAAAGCTGCCGCCGCTCCCGCCGCCAGATTCCGCGCCACGAGCAGGACATGCTCCCGCCTGGCTTCCTCGGCCGATCTTTCCTCTGCGATCGTGTAGACTGCGTTCTTTCTTTCCATGCAGTTCCTCCGGTCTTTTTAACGATATTATAACAGAGGATCGGGGTCCTGCCTAGTCTTTTGGAAAGAAAACCGTCTGTTTGGAGCAAATTTCGATCCGCTCCCCCGTCATCGGGTGTGGGAAGACGAGCCGGGCCGCGCAGAGCTGCTGAAACTGCAGGCCGTGCGCGTCGGAATATGCCTTCGCCTCGGGGCCAGTGTACTGCGGGTCGCCGAGGATGGGAAAGCCGGAGGCCATGCAGTGCAGGCGGAGCTGGTGCGTGCGGCCCGTCATGGGGTGCAGCTCCAGCAGGGCGGTCTGCCCGGCCGTTTCCAGCACGCGGTAGCGCGTGAGCGCCTGCTGCCCGCGCGCGTCCACGACGCGGATCAGACTGCCGCCGCCGACCTTATAGACCGGCAGGTCGATCTCGCCTGCGTCCTGCGGCGGATGGCCAAAGACGGAAGCCAGATAGGTCTTTTCGAGCTGCTTTTCCCGCAGCAGGCGGCAGAAGCGGTCGTGCACGTTCGCGTTTTTTGCCAGCAGGACCACGCCGAAGGTATCGCGGTCGAGCCTGGTCACGGGGTGGACGCCCGCGCCCGCGGCGCTTTGCTGCAGGTGATACAGGACGCCGTTGGCCAGCGTTCCGCTGTTCTTCTGCGGCGAGGGATGGACGAGCATCCCGGCGGGCTTGTCCACGGCGAGGAAATACGGATCTTCATAGAGGATGGAAAGGGGCATCGGTTCGGGATCAAAGCCCTCGGTCTGCTCCTCGAGCACAACGCGCACGCGGTCGCCAGGCTGCACCGGGCAGTCGGTATGGGCGGGCGCTCCGTTTACGAACAGCGCGTTCTGCCATTTGAGCCGCTTGACCAGCCCCGCCGACAGTCCGAATTCCCGCCGCAGCAGCGACAGCAGCTTCGTCTGCCGCGCAGCCGTCTGTTCCAGGATCATCTGCCGCACCTCCCTTTGCGGCTATTATACCGCCTCCCGCACGCGGGCGCAAGCGCGGCGCGCTTCAGCCCTCCGGCTGCAGGCCGGAATGGTCCCAGATCTGCTTGAGGAGCATCGCGGTGATCGGGAAGACGATCATCCCGCCCACGCCGAGCAGCCGGTAGCCGGTATAAAGCGCCAGCAGTGTCAAGACCGGGTTGAGCCCCACCTGCTTGCCGACGAGCCGCGGCTCAAGCGTCTGCCGGCTGAGCGCGGCCGCACCGTAGAGCACCACGAGGCCGACGCCCGTCTTCGTCTGCCCGCGCAGAAACAGCACGAGCGCCCACGGGATCAGGATCGTCCCCGTGCCGAACACCGGCAGCGCGTCGACCACCGTAATGACGAGCGCCGCGAGCAGCGGATACCGCACCCGCAGCACGAGAAGCCCCACGTTCAGGATCAGGAACGTGATCCCCATCAGCTTCAGCTGCGCCCGCAGCCAGCCGCCGAGCGTCGTGCGCACATGGCCGCCGAGGCGCTGCAGCTTTTCCAGCCACTCCGGGCGGGCCAGCTTCCGCAGCCAGGTGCGGATGGCCGGCAGCTCGCCGGAGAGCATGAAGCTCGACAGGACCGCCGTGACCGTGAACAAGACCGCGTCCGGCAGCCGCCCGATCACCCCGGAGGCCCAGGAAAACAGCGACTCATAGAGCTTCGAGCCGAAGCCCGCGCCATTCTGAAAAAACGACTCCACCCCCGCGCGCAGCCCCTTGCCGAGCCCATCCGGCAGCTTTTCCGCAAGCGAGAGCAGCCGATCCTTTAACCGCAAAACCGGCGGCGCGAGCCCCCTCGGCCAGCTGCGGCAGCTGCCGGGCCAGATCCGCCGCCTCCGTGCAGAGCAGGCGGCAGAGGAAAAACGCCCCTCCAAACAGCAGCACAAACAGCGTCAGCACGCACACGCCAGACGCCAGCCAGCGGGGAAACCTCGCCCGCGTCTGCAGCAGCCGCACCGGCTTTTCCGCGAGCAGGCTGACCGCAAGCCCGATGAGGAACGGCCACAGCACCGGCAGCAGCAGCGCCGCAAACGCCCACGCCCCGGCCAGAATGCCCAGCGCGATCAATCCCGTTCTCCAGATCCTGCGGCTTTTCATTTTTCCGTACCTCCTGCGGTTTTTTTGCTTGCATTTTGCGGCTTTGTAGTGTATAGTGGAGTCGATTTATAGACACTTGCTTTTCTGCTGCGGACAAACATGAGGTGAATCATATGGAACAAAGCCCGAAATATTACATCGTCGAAGCCTCCGCCCTGCCGGAGATCTTCCAGAAGGTCGCCGAGGCCAAGCGGATGCTTGAGACCGGCGAGACCGATAAGGTCAATGTCGCCGCCCAGGCTGTCGGCATCAGCCGCAGCGCCTTCTACAAATACCGCGACTCCATCGCCCCGTTTCAGAACCTGATGGCCGGGCGCATCATCACCTTCCAGATGATGCTCAAGGACAAGGCCGGTGTTCTGTCGGAGATATTAGCTATTTTTGCCAACTGCGGCGCGAATATACTGACCATCAACCAGTCGATCCCCACCGGCGGCCGCGCCATGGTCACCATTTCGGCCGAGACCAGCAATCTCAGCTGCACGCTCGAGGCGCTGACCCAGAAGATCGCAGAAAGGAAAGGCGTAGTCAAGGCGGACTGCGTCGCGGGATAAACCATGCATGCATTTCAATATTACGTACCCACCGAGATCGTATTCGGCGCAGGCAGCGTCAGCAAGCTGCCGGAACTGCTGAAGAAGCGGAAGCTTTCGCGCGTGCTCGTCGTCTACGGCGGCTCGAGCGCGAGAAAGAGCGGATTGCTTGACCGCGTGTTCCAGCTGCTGGAGAAAGCGGGCGTCAGCTACCAGACGCTCGGCGGCGTGCAGCCGAACCCGCGCGTGGCGCTGGCCCGCGAAGGCGTGAAGCTGGCGCTTTCGTTCGGCGCGGAGCTCATTCTGGCCGTCGGCGGCGGCAGCGTCATCGACACCTGCAAGGCCATCGCGCACGGCGCGGCCAACCCGGAGACGGACCTGTGGGAGTTCTGGAAAAAGCGCGCGGTGCTGACGCGCTCCATGCCGGTCGGCGTGGTGCTGACCATCCCGGCCGCGGGCAGCGAGACGAGCGATTCCGCCGTGCTGACGAACGCCGAGTCCGGCGAGAAGCGCGGGCTCAACACCGACCTCAACCGGCCCGTCTTCGCCATTCTCGATCCCGTGCTGGCCGCGACGCTGCCGAACCATCAGGTCGCCTGCGGCGTGAGCGACATCCTGATGCACACCATGGACCGCTATTTTAACCCCGTCACCGACAACGATCTGACCGACGAGCTGGCCGAGGCGCTGCTGCGCGTCGTCCTCCGCAACGGCCCCGCCGCCGTGCAGGACCCGCACGACGAGACGGCCATGAGCGAGATCATGTGGGCCGGTTCCCTCTCGCACAACGGCCTGACCGGCCTTGGCGGCAAGAAGGACTTTGCCCCGCATCAGCTCGGCCACGCGCTGAGCGAGAAATTTGACGTCTACCACGGCGAGAGCCTCACCGCGATCTGGTCGAGCTGGGCGCGCTATGTCCTCGATACCGATGTTTCGCGCTTTGCCCGCTTTGCCCGAAACGTCTGGGGCGTCGAAGCGACGGACGACAAGGAAGCCGCGCTGGCCGGCATCGCGGCGCAGGAGGCCTTCTTCCGTTCTATCGGGATGCCGGTGCGCATCCCCGCGCTTTCCTGCGGCAGGCAGGATGAGGCCGGTCTTGCTGATCTGGCCAGCCGCTGCAGCTACGGCAGGACCCGCACGATCGGCACCTTCCGCGTGCTGGGCTACGACGATATCCTCGCCATCTATCAGCTGGCGAACAACGAAGAATAAGGAGAACCACTATGAAGAAGATCGCGATCCTGGGCGCCGGTACCGTCGGCGGCAGCTGCGCCCAGATCTTGCTGCGGGACGCAGCGGTATTGGAAAAGAATGCGGGCGAAGCGCTGGAGCTGGCCTATGTCGTCGATCTGCGCGACATGCCGGACGCGCCCTTCCACAACAAGATGGTAAAGGACTTTGCCGTTGTGGAGGCCGACCCCGAGGTCTTTCTGGTCATTGAGGCCATCGGCGGCTGCGGCGCGGCGCTGAATTTCGTCCGCCGCTCGCTGGAGGCCGGCAAGCATGTCGTCACCTCCAACAAGCAGCTCGTCGCCGAGCACGGCACGCAGCTGCTGGCGCTGGCCAAGGCCCACGGCGTGAGCTTCCTGTTTGAGGCCTCCGTCGGCGGCGGCATCCCGGTGCTGCACCCGCTGAGCCAGTGCCTCGGTGCGAACGAGATCCTCGAGGTCCGCGGCATTCTCAACGGCACGACGAACTTCATCCTCACGCAGATGCTGGAGTTCGGCCAGAGCTACGATGCCGCGCTCAAGGACGCGCAGGCCCGCGGCTACGCCGAGCAGAACCCCGCCGCCGACGTCGACGGCATCGACGCCGGACGCAAGATCTGCATCCTGGCCGACATGATGTTCGGCAAAAACGTCGACCCCGCCCGCGTCTCGATGACGGGCATCTCCACCATCACGGCGGAGGACGCTGCCTTTGCCGAGTCGGCGGGCATGAAGCTGAAGCTTCTGGGCCGCGCCATCCGTCAGGGGGAGCAGATCGCCGTGTTCGTCTCGCCGCATTTTGTGGCGGGCGCGCAGCCGCTGGCCCCGGTCTCGGGCGTGCTGAACGCCATCGAGGTGCTCGGCAATAACATCGGCAACGCCATGTTCTTCGGCCCCGGCGCGGGCGGCCCGGCGACGGCCAGCGCGGTGCTGGGCGACGTGGTCGATATCGTCCGCAACCCCGGCCGCAAGCAGCCGGTCGACTGGTCGGCGGAGCCCGCCGATCTGACCGATCCGGACGCCTTCGAAGCCTCGTTCTTCCTCCGCACGAAGCTGGACAAGGCCGCGTGTGAGCAGGTGCTCGGCGAGATCCGCTGGCTGCCCGATCAGAACGGCTTCCACGGCGGCTTCACCGGCAAGACCTGCAGAAAGGCCATCGCAGCCGCCGGTCTCGCGCTGGACGCGGTCTGGCCGGTGCTGGAATAAGTTCGGTTCTGAATCCGTTCTCCCCTGTCATACATCTATGACAGGGGGGATCTTTTATGAGACGCAAATGGGGACTCGTGTTCACGCTGGCCGTGCTGGGCGGGGCGGCGCTGCATTTTTTGTACGACGTGTGGCCAAATCCGCTCACGGCGGTTCTCGCGCCGGTCAACGAGAGCGTATGGGAGCACCTGAAGCTGCTGTACTGGCCGTTCCTCGCGGCCGCGTTCGTGCTCGCGCGCGGCGCGGACGACGCAAGAGGCCGCTGGTGCGGGCTGCTGGTGGGGTTGCTGGCCGCGCCCTTGCTGCTGCTTGTGGCGTATTATCCGCTCCGGTACGGCTTCGGCGTGCACGGGCTCTGGCTCGATCTGCTTTTGTACGTGCTGGCGATGGGCGCGGGGTTTTTGCTCGCATACCGGCTGCAGCGCAGGGCGCTGCCAGCAGGGCTCTGCGGCCCGCTGGTGATCGCGGCCGGGGTCTATGGGGCGGCGCTGGCGCTGTTTTCCTTTGCGCCGCCAGATCTGCCTATTTTCCGCCCGTAGGGGCAAAAAAATCTGCAGTTTGCTGTTGACAAGCCGGGTTTTCTCCGCTATAATACTTCGGAGAAAACAAAGAAGGAGCGGCGAGCACCGCACCTCACCTCAAGCGTTGCGAAGAGGTTCATAATTTCCTCCGCCCCTGGCGGAAGTACGGATTTTATGTGCGGGTGCTTTGCGGCATCCGCACTTTGCATTTGGAGGTGCTTTACAATCGGTAAATTAGAACATCAGATCAACGAGGAGATCCGCGACAAGGAGCTTCGCGTGATCGGAGCTGACGGCAGCCAGCTTGGTATTATGACCTCGTCCGACGCCCTGGCGCTTGCCGAGGAGAAGGACCTTGACCTTGTCAAGATCGCGCCGAACGCGGTTCCGCCGGTCTGCAAGATCATGGACTACGGAAAGTTCCGCTTCGAACAGCTGAAGAAGGAAAAGGAAGCCAAGAAAAACCAGAAGGTTGTCGAGATCAAGGAGATCCGCATGTCCCCCAGCATCGATACCAACGACTTCAATACCAAGGTCAAAAGCGCTGTCAAGTTCCTGAACGATGGCAACCGGGTTAAAGTCACCGTACGTTTCCGCGGCCGTGAAATGGCGCATACGTCGCTCGGGCAGGAGTTGCTGAAGAAGTTCGGCGCCGACTGCAGCGAGATCGCCACGATCGCCAAAGACGCCAAGCTCGAGGGACGCAACATGTCCATGTTCCTCAGTCCCAAAAATTCCAAATAAAATACAATAGCAATTACACGGAAGGAGAACCACTATGCCTAAGCTGAAATCCCATAGCGGCGCCAAGAAAAGATTCAACCTGACCAAGAACGGTAAGGTCAAGAGAGCGCACGCATTCAAGAGCCATATCCTCACCAAGAAGACCACCAAGCGTACCCGCAACCTGCGCAAGAACGGCTACGCCGACGTGACTGTGGAAGATATCGTGAAGAAGATGATCCCTTACAAATAATCGTAAGGGTTGACGACACATAGGAGGATAATATAATGGCAAGAGTTAAAGGCGCAATGATGACGCGCAAAAGAAGAAATAAGACCCTGAAGCTCGCGAAGTCCTACTGGGGCTCCAAGTCCCGTCACTTTAAGATGGCCAAGCAGGCCGTTGCAAAGTCCGGCGTTTATTCGTATGTCAGCCGCAAGCTGAAGAAGAGAGATTTCCGTCAGCTGTGGATCGCCCGTATTTCCGCGGCCGTCGCTCCCTACGGCATCAACTACAGCCGTTTCATCTACGGTCTGAAGAAGTCCGGCATCGAGATGAACCGCAAGGCTCTGAGCGAGCTGGCCATCGCCGATCCCGAGGCGTTCAAGGTCCTCGTTGAGACCGCCAAGAAGGCTCTGTAAGAAAATTTCACGGCCGCCATATGCGTATGGCGGCCGTTTTCTATTAAAAAGGAGAAAAATATGTCCTGGAAAGCAGTTCTGTTTGATATGGACGGCGTCCTCATCGACTCGGAGGAATACATGGCCAAGACCGGCGTGCGGGCGCTCAAAAAGTACGGCATCGAGGCGAAAGAGAGCGACTTCACCGAGTTCGTCGGCTGCGGAGAAAACCGCTATGTCGGCGGCGTGGCGGAAAAATACGGCGTGCCGTACCGCACGGAGATGAAGGACTATCTCTACGAGTGCTACGGCGAGCACGTCAAGGAAGAGGCCAACATCCCGGACGGTGTGCTGGACGTTCTGCACACGCTGCGCAGCCGCGGCTACAAGCTGGCGGTCTGCTCGTCGGCCGACCGCGTGAAGGTGCTGATGAACCTCGGCGCCATCGGCGCGGAGCAGACGCTTTTTGACCATCTGGTGACCGGCACGGACATCAAAAACCCGAAGCCCGACCCCGAGATCTATCAGACGGGCGCGGCCAGCCTGGGCCTTGCCCCGGCCGAGTGCATCGTGGTGGAGGACGCGCCGAGCGGCATCCGCGCCGCCCACGCCGCCGGGATCCAGGCCATCGGCCTTGCCACCAGCTTCCCGGCCGAATATCTGCGCGAGCAGGCCCAGCCCGACTACCTGCTGCCGGACCTCAAATCGATCCTGACCATGCTGTAAGCTTGAAAAAATCCCCCTTCTGCGAAGGCAGAAGGGGGATTTTTTGCGTTATTCCTCGAAATTGTGCGCGTCCTTGAGCACCATGTCCTTGACTTTCATCAGGCGGACCTTGGTCGCGCGGTCGTTTTCCTCGAGCTTCATGGAGATGTATTTGATGTTCTTCTCCATCTCGGGGATCATGACGTATTCCAGCGCGTTGACGCGGCGGCGGGTCTTTTCGATCTCAGAGGCGAGCAGCTGCGTCTTCTTTTCGGCCTGCGCAAGCTCCAGCATGTCCTGGAACACGGAGGCGAGCGCCCCGAGCGCATCGTCGAGCTCGCCGGAGGTCTGCGCGAAGCCGTAGGGGTAGATGGACGCGGCGTCCTCGCTCTTCGTGTGGAACTCATAGATGGGGACGGAGACCGACATGATGTTTTTGAACGTCATGTCGAGCGTCGCCGACTGCTTGGGGTAGAGCAGCGCCTGCTGCAGCATCTCGGGGGACATCACGCTCGACGCGACGGTCATGGCGCGGTTGGCCTCCTCGATACCGGCCTCGACCTTGGCGCGCAGCGCCTTGTTCTCCCGCACGATGAGGAAGAACTGCCGCATCAGCTCGTCGCGCTTGTCCTTGAGCAGCCGGTGGCCGCGCACGGCGGTGCGGAGCCGGCCCTTGAGCCGCGTGAGCTCCATCCGGGTCGGATTGATCGTTTTACTGGCCATGAGCGCACCGCCTTACGCCTGCTTTTTGGGCAGGTACTTCTCGATGAACTCGGGCTTGATGCGCTTGAGCTCCGTCTCGGGCAGGATGGAAAGCAGCTCCCAGCCGATGTTCAGCGTCTCCTCGATCGACCGGTTCTCCTCGTAGCCCTGGCTGACGTAGCGCTGCTCGAATTCCTCGGCAAACTTCGCGTACAGCCGGTCCGTGGGCGAAAGGGCGCTTTCGCCGAGGATGGTCGCAAGCTCCTTGGCGTCCTTGCCGGCGGAATAGGCGGCAAAGAGCTGGTTCATGGTGCCCGCGTGGTCCTCACGCGTCTTGCCCGGGCCGATGCCCTTGTCCTTGAGTCGGGACAGGCTCGGCAGCACGTCGACGGGGGGAATGACGCCCTTGCGGTAGAGATCACGGCTGAGGATGATCTGCCCCTCGGTGATGTAGCCGGTCAGGTCGGGGATCGGGTGGGTCTTGTCGTCTTCCGGCATGGTCAGGATCGGGATGAGGGTGATGGAGCCCTTCTTGCCGATGCGGCGGCCGGCACGCTCATAGAGCGTGGCAAGGTCGGTATAGAGGTAGCCGGGGTAGCCGCGGCGGCCCGGGACCTCCTTGCGCGCGGCGGAGACCTCACGCAGAGCCTCGGCGTAGTTCGTGATGTCGGTCATGATGACCAGCACGTGCATCCCGCACTCGAAGGCCAGATATTCGGCGGCGGTCAGGGCCATACGCGGCGTTGCGATACGCTCGACGGCAGGGTCGTTGGCGAGGTTCGAGAAGACGACGGTGCGGTCGATGGCGCCCGTGCGGCGGAATTCCTGGATGAAGAACTCCGATTCCTCGAACGTGATGCCGATGGCGGCGAAGACGACGGCGAAGTTCGACGCGTCGTCACCCAGCACCTTCGCCTGACGGGCGATCTGGGCGGCCAGCTGCGCATGCGGCAGGCCGGAGCCGGAGAAGATCGGCAGCTTCTGGCCGCGGACAAGGGTGTTGAGCCCGTCGATCGTGGAGATGCCGGTCTGGATGAATTCGTTGGGGTAGTCGCGGGCAGCAGGGTTCATGGGCAGGCCGTTGATGTCCTTCATCTCGGCCGCCAGGACCTCGGGTCCGCCGTCCTTCGGGTGGCCCATGCCGTTGAAGACGCGGCCGAGCATATCCTCGGACACGGCCAGCTCCAGCGGGTGGCCCAGGAAGCGGATCTTGCTGTCCTTCAGGTTGATGCCAGCGGAGTTTTCAAACAGCTGGACGACGGCGGTATCGCCGTTGCACTCGAGGACCTTGCAGTGCCGGACCTCGCCGTTCGGCAGCTCGAGCTCTGCCAGCTCGTCGTAGGTGACGCCCTCGACGTTTTTGACGATCATCAGAGGCCCGGAGACCTCACGGATGGTACGATATTCCCGGATCATTCAGCCTCAGCCTCCTTTGCCACTTCTTCGATCTGCTGTTCCATGTCGGCTTCGATCTGCGCGTAGACGTCCTGATAGCGTTCCGCCGGGACGGTCTTCGCACGGCCGATGGCGGCTCTGGCCGCGATGGCGTAGAGCTTCCAGATATCCGCGCCGCGCGCGATCGCCGCGTCGCAGAGATCCTTGTACCGCAGGATCAGCTCCAGCAGCCGTGCCTGCCGGTCGAACGACGAATACTGGTCGTTTTCGAGGAAGGCGTTCTGCTGCAAAAAGTCCTCGCGGATCATCTTGGCGGATTCGAGCGTCAGATTGTCGGCGGGGCTCAGCGCGTCCTGACCGACGAGCTTGACGATCTCCTGCAGCTCGGCTTCCTTCTGCAGCAGGGCCATGGCCCGGCCGCGGTTGAGCATGAAGCTTCTGCCGAGATTTTCATCGCACCAGCCGCGCAGCGTGTCGAGATACAGCGAGTAGCTCGTCAGCCAGTTGATGGCCGGGAAATGCCGCGCGTAGGCCAGCGAGGCGTCCAGGCCCCAGAAGACCTTGACGATACGCATCGTCGCCTGCGAGACAGGCTCGGAGATATCGCCGCCCGGAGGCGAGACCGCGCCGATGGCGGTCAGCGATCCGCGGCGCTCGTCCGCACCGAGGCACTCAACACAGCCCGCGCGCTCGTAGAACTGCGCCAGACGCGAAGCGAGGTACGCGGGGTAGCCCTCTTCGCCGGGCATCTCTTCGAGTCGGCCGGACATCTCACGCAGAGCCTCTGCCCAGCGGGAGGTGGAGTCGGCAATGACGGCGACGTCATAGCCCATGTCGCGGAAATACTCCGCGATGGTGATGCCGGTGTAGATGGACGCTTCGCGCGCCGCGACCGGCATATCGGAGGTGTTGGCGATCAGGACGGTCCGCTTCATCAGCGGCTCGCCGGTATTGGGGTCGTGCAGCTCCGGGAACTCCATCAGAACGTCGGTCATCTCGTTGCCGCGCTCGCCGCAGCCGATGTAGACGACGATGTCGACGTCGGACCACTTCGCCAGCTGATGCTGCACGACGGTCTTGCCCGAGCCGAAGGGGCCGGGGACGGCGGCGGTGCCGCCCTTGGCCAGCGGGAACATGGTGTCGATGATGCGCTGGCCGGTCATGAGCGGCTGCGAGGGCGTGAACTTCCGGTCATACGGCCGGGCCACGCGCACGGGCCACTTCTGCATGAGGGTGAGGTTTTCCTCGCCCTTCGCCGTTTCCAGCACGCAGACGGTCTCGGTGACCGTGAACGAGCCGGACTTGATCTCCTTGACGGTACCGGCCACGTTGGGCGGGACCATGATCTTGTGCAGCACGGCGCTCGTCTCCTGCACGGTGCCGATGACGTCGCCGCCGGAGAGCTTGTCGCCCGCCTGAACGGTGGGGACGAAGTCCCACTTCTTTTCCCGGTTCAGCGCCGGGACCTGCACGCCGCGGGCGATGGTCTCGCCGCAGAGTTTGCGGATCTCGGTCAGAGGACGCTGGATGCCGTCATAGATGCCCTCCAGCATGCCCGGGCCAAGCTCCACGGAAAGGGGCATGCCGGTCGTCGTGACCTCGGCGCCGGGGCCGAGGCCGCTCGTTTCTTCATAGACCTGAATGGAGGCGGAGCCGCCCGTCATATTCAGGATCTCACCGATCAGCTGCTGTTGGCCGACGCGGACGACGTCCGCCATATTGGCGTCTTCCATCCCCTCGGCAACGACCAGCGGACCGGATACCTTTACAATTCTACCTGACATTTCATCGGATCCTTTCTAAATTTAAAGGATAGTTAAATGATATTCGAGCCTACGGCCCGTTCCACCGCGGCGTTCAGCGCGCTCATGCCCAGCCCCTGGCTGCCGCTAGCGCCGGGGATGAGGATGACGGCCGGCGTGACGCTCGTCTCGAACTTTGCGATCTGCGGCGCCAGCGCGGCGGCGTAGGTCTCGGTCACATAGATGATGGCGTACGCGTCGGACTGCCGGGTCAGGCGGTGGAAGGCCTCCGCCGCCTCTTCGGCGGATTCCACGGGGAACACGGCGAGCCCCAGAGCCGCAAAACCCATGACACTCTCGCGTTCGCCCAAAACTGCGATCTTATACATAAGGCACCTCGCTCAAAAATACAGCTCCCGCAGCCGCGTGCGGATGGTATCGGCAGGAAGCCCGATCTGCAGGCCGTTCACGATCATCCGCGCCGCGGCGATCTCGGTCTCCAGCGCGCAGAGATAGGCGATCACGACCTGCTCGCCGAAGACGACGGTCCGGGCCTTTGCGAAATACGCCGTGAGCGTATCGTCGCACAGCCGCTCGAACGCGGTCAGAGAGCCGGTCTGTGATTCGTCGCCCGCCTGTGCCGCGGCAAAGAGCGCGGAAGCGGCAAACAGCGGGGCAAACGGTTCGTCCTGCCCCAGCGCCCGGCAGATCTCCGCCGGGTCGACGCTGCCGCCGGGGACGAGCACGCCCTCCAGGAAGCCCGCGTCCTTCTGCATCCGGCGGGCACGGACGGCGGCGCGGAGATTCGCGCTGTCCGCCTGCAGAGCGGCATAGCCCATGAGGAAGCTGCTGCCCACCTGCGCGGCTGCGGCATGGTATTCGGCAAAATACGCGCGGTCCAGGATGAGGTCCGCCAGCTGCGGGTCGGCGCTTCTTGACAGCGCGTCGCGCGCGGCCGTCATGGCCTCCAATACCGCCTGCGGCGCGGGGCCTGCTTCGCCGGTCTCATACGCCGTCTTGAGCGCCTGCGCGTCCACGCGGCCGCCGCCGAGCAGCAGGCCAGACGGGTCCTTGCCCATGGCCTCGGCCTTGACGATGGTCTTGGCGTTGTGGTAATCGTAGCGCATGCGGAAGAGGCTGACGATGCCGTCCTTCGGCGCGATCGCCTCCAGATCGTCAAACACGGCGGTGCGGCGGTCGTTCAGCGCCCGGTCCAGCCCGACGCTCAGCACGTCCGCATAGCCGCAGCCCTCCAGGATCCGCGCGGCCTCCTGCACCGAGGAGGCGAGCATCCGCTCCGCCTTTTCCCGGCTCAGCAGCTGCGGCTCCTTCGCCCGCAGATACGCCGACACGAACAGATAGTCGGTATCCCTGCACGCTCTGGTTTTCTTTTTCGTTTGTTCCGTCACATCGGCCTCCCGGCTTCTCAGCCAAACAGCCGGGCCGCGACCTTGCCGGAAAGCTCCGGCCGCAGGCCGTCGACCAGCGTCCCAAGCGAGCAGTTGGTCTCGATCAGACCGTTTTTCAGCACCACGCCGCCGCGGATCGGCCGCATTTCGGCCGAAAGCGTCAGCTGCGCGGGCTTACCGGCCTTCTGCAGCAGCTCGTTGGCCTTTGCCGTGACGGCTGCGCCGACGCGCTCCCGGTCCTCCGCGGAGAAGATGAGCTCCTCGCAGCCGGACGTGCTCGCGCCGCAGGCCAGATGGGCGCAGAGGGCCTCATACTCTGCCTGCGGCAGCGACCGCAGCTGCTGCTCGGCCTGACGGAAGGCCTTGTCGACAAGCGCCTGCTTCGTCTCGAGCAGCTGCCGGCGCGCGGCCATGCGGGCCGCGCCCTGGTCGCGCTCGAGCTGCTTGGCAGCCTCGGCCTCGACCACCGCCGAGAGCCGCTGCTGCTCGGCCGCGATCTTTTTGTCATAGTCCGCCGCGATCTGCGCCGCCTTTTCCTCGGCCTGGCCGCGGATGGCGGCGGCTTCCGCTTCGGCGTCCGCGAGAATGCGGGCGGAGATCTTTTCAATTCCGTTCATCGTTTCGCCCTCTTATACAGGGTTACTTGCTGATATTGATGATCATCAGCATGGAAGCCAGCAGGGAAAGAATGGCGTAGAACTCGACCGTGACACACAGCACCATGCCCTTGGACCAGTGGTCGGGCTTCTTGGCCAGCAGATTGATGGACGCGCAGGCCACGCGGCCCTGTGCGATGGCGGAGATCATGCCGCCGAGCGCCATGGGCAGGCAGGCGACAAAGTACTGCAGGCCCTGCGTGATGGTCAGGTCAGGCAGCGAGCCGGACAGAAGGCCCATGCGGAAGATGGCGAAGAACCACACGACGAGGCCGTACAGGCCCTGCGTGCCGGGGATGACCTGCAGGATCAGGACCTTGCCGAACTTGGCCGGATCCTCGCACAGCAGACCTGCGCCCGCCTCACCGGTCATGCCGGTGCCCTTTGCCGAACCGATGGCGCACAGCGCCGCCGCGAGACCTGCGCCCAGAAGCGCCAGAGCCAGACCGCCGAATGCATCAAAAAAAGCTTGCATGATGATGTTTCCTCCTTAAGATTGAATGTCTACGTATTTGGTGTTGATCGCAAGGGGTTCAAACGGCTTGCCGCCGTCCTGATAGAATTTTCCGAAGTATTCCAGACACTGCAGACGCAGGTCATGGACATAGCAGCTGAGCAGGTTCAGCGCGAAGTTGAGTCCATTGCCGGCTACCGACACGAGCAGGAAGAACACCACGTTCCCCGGGATCGCGCCGAGCGTATTGAAGACCGATGCAATGACAGAGCCTGCCAGCATCAGGGTCATCAGTCTGGAATACGAAAGAATGTCGCCGAAGTAGCCCGTCACATGGTTGTAGACGGAGCCGAAGATCGCCGTCACCTTGCCGAAGCCCTTCGCGCTCCAGCCGGAGCCGACCACGACCATCGCAAGACCCACGTACAAAACGATGTTCGTCACGCCGAGCGCCATGCACGCGATGCCCGCGAACACGATCCACCAGGTGAGCTCCTCCCAGATCGCGTCCATGATCTGGCCCTTCTTGATCTTCTCGACAAAGCTGATGGCCATGCCGGTCACGATCTGGACAAAGCCGAGGGCCATGGCCCCGATCAGGATGGTGATGGTATCATCCAGCGGGGTAAAGAGCGACGGGAGCGCCTTGAACGTGGTATCGGGATCGATGATACCCACGAGCTGCGGCAGGAAGTCGCCGAAGAAGCCGCCGGTCAGCGCGCCCATGAGGAACGTACTGATGCCGCAGGAGAACATGAGGCCGAACATCTGCCCGCTTGTTCCCTTCGGCCGGGACTTTTTCGTGATGATGATGGAAGCCAGGATCATCAGAAGCCCGTAGCCCATATCTGCCATCATGATGCCGTAGAACAAAATGAAGAACGGCGCCATGAGGGGGTTCGGGTCCACGCCGTCGTAGGCCGGCAGCGAGTACATCTCCGTGACCATGTTGAGCGGCCACGTCAGCTTGTTGTTCTTGAGCTTGACCGGCACGTCGGGATACTCCTCCGGTGCCGGGTCCGTCAGCTCCCACGCGCAGCAGAAGCCGGAGAGCAGCGCCTCGAGCTTTCCCACGTCCTCGCACGGCACCCAGCCGCCCAGGCAGAAGGTCTTCTCGGAGTGTACCAGCCGGTCGGCCGCCTGCGCCTTGGAGATCTCCTGCGTGCAGCGGTCAAAGGCCAGCTGCAGCGCGGACTTCTGTTCAGCAAGTGCGGTCAGCTCCGCAAGCTTTTCGGCGTCCTGCTGTTCGCAGGCGGCAATGGCCTCGTCGGTCCGGCGAATATTCTCCGCCGCCGTGCCCTGCACGCCGTCAAACGTGGTCAGGGCGAAGCCCGCCTCACGCAGTGCCGCGCCCACGGCCTCCGCCGCACATTTGTGGACGAAGACGAGCAGATACCGGCTCTGCTGGTCGGCGCTGATCTGCTCGAGCTGCACTTCATCCGCCGCTTCAAAGACTCTGGCGCGCAGCGCCTCCAAGTCTGTCTGCGCCGGGACGGTGCCGAGCAGGATGCGCGTGTGCTGCGTCCCGAGAGTCTCCAGCGGGAGCGGCAGCTGCTGCCACGGCACGAAGCTCTCGCGCACGGCTGTCAGCCTGCTTTTTTCCGCGGCCAGGCGGCTGCGCGCGTCCTGCGCGTCCAGAACGGCCTGGGCCGTGTCCAGCGCGGCGGCATAGGCCTCATCGCTGAACAGCTCGCCGATGGTCTTCTCCGGCCGGGCGGCAAACAGACCGCCCTTTTTGGTTTCATAGTGTTTGAGGGTCTCCAGTGCGGATGTGAGCCGGGCGGACGTGCGGAGCAGCGCATCCGCGCTTTTCCCGTCTCCGGCACAGAACACCTGCACCCCCTGCGTATCCGTCAGCGCGCACGGCGCGCCGATCTCGACGCTGCCGAGCAGCTGCAGCTGGCGGATCAGCTGCGTCTGCTCCTCCGAAACGCCGCAGATCCGCAGCTTTTTCATTTTTAAGATTGCCATTCGCTGTCCCAGATCCTCTCTACGATCATTGACGCAGCCGCGTCAGCGTGGCTTTTCGCCGCCTGTTCCAGCGCCGCGCACTGCTCTGCCGTGGTTTTGTTCAGCTCGGCGCTGAACGCCTGTGCCTGTTCGTCTGCCAGCCGCTTTGCCTCGCGCAGCTGTTCCTGCGCGCCGGCGGATACGGCCAGCAGACGCGCCGCGCCGTCTTTTTCCGCCTGCGCGGCAAGATCCGCAGCCTGCTGGCGGGCCTGCTCGCAGCACGCGCGGGCCTGCTTTTCCGCTGCAGAGATCACATCGATTTCCTGCATTGCCAATTCTCTCACCTCCCGGATGGCACACACGGCGCTGCTTTCTATAAAAGCAAACGCCGCAGTTCCAAATCAAAAATTACATGGTTTATATCTATTTTCATGTACTGGCGTCAGTTGACAAGGGCACACATGGTTTTCCCGGGCCTGGACAGCAGCTGGCGTCGTTATCCTCGTTGATGGGCCTCAGCCCATCTGCCTCGTCTGGCTTGCCAGCCGCCGTCCATGCTCCGGGAAAATTCGAAGACCCGCCGGGCACTCCGGCGCGTTTTTCGCAAGGCAGAGGACGCAGGGGCCTGACATCATACCGTCAGGTCTGCCGAGGCCCGTTCCTTTGGGCCGAGGCCTTGCTAGCGCCTGTCAAGGACGATAACGCAGCGAAAGGCGGGCCGGAACATCCTGCGGGCATGTGTGCTCTTGTTAACTGACGCCAGCGTACTTATTTTATTCAGTCTATCATAGCCGTTAAGATTCCGCAATAGATTTTCGATACAAAATGTCTGATTTCGCTTTTCCCGAAAAAATGCGTTTCATCGCTGGCATTTCTCCAAAACATGCGATATAATAAATAATTGAGCGCATAGGAGGGTTTGCCATGGAATCGTATCTGAGCGGCTACTGCCGCACCATCGACGCCTCGCGCATGGTCCTCGTGGAGGACGGCGAGGCCGACTGCGACTACGAGCGCTGCGATTACCGGGACGTCTGTCCGATCGGGCAGCAGATCACAGCGCTTCTGAACGGGGAGGAACACGCATGAATATCTGCCTGTACGGGGCCTCGAGCCCGGAGATCGATCCTGTTTATCTGGACGCCGCTTATGCCTTCGGCCGCCTGCTCGCGCAGCATGGGCACACGCTCGTCTACGGCGGCGGAGCGCAGGGCGTGATGGGCGCCGCGGCCCGCGGCGCATATGAAGCGGGCGGGAAGATCACCGGCATCGCGCCGACGTTTCTGCAGGTGGACGGCATTTTGTTCGACCACTGCACCGAATTTCTCCTGACCGACACCATGGCCGAGCGCAAGACCGCCATGATCGCCCATGCGGACGCGTTCGTCATGGCCCCGGGCGGCTTCGGCACGCTGGAGGAGTTTTTTGAGGTGCTGACGCTCAAGCAGCTGGGGCGGCACAACCCGGCCATCGCCGTGCTCAATACCGGCGGCTTCTATGACAGCCTGCAGAGCTTCGTCCGCTCCGCGGTGGAGCGGCGCTTCATCCGCCCGGCCTGCCTGCAGATCTACGCGCTGCTGCCGACGCCGGAGGAAACGCTGGCCTATCTTGAGCAGTACGACGCGGCGGCGCTTGATGTCCGCCATCTGAAAAATATCTGACTTCCGGTCCCGCCTGGCGCAGCTTCTGCGCCGGGCGGGACTGTCGTTTCGACAGTTTCGAATACTTTCCCATTCATTTCGCTTGACAGGAACACAGTGCGGGTGATACCTTATAAAAAACAACGCTTTTTGCAGACGGCGCGCCGTCTGCCCCGGAGTTTGCGTATGAAAACCAGAAAAAAGGGCCTCTGGGTCCTGCCGCTCGCGGCGTTGCTCGCGGGGATCTTTTTCCTATCGTTCCTGATCGGCCGCTACCGCGTCCCTGCTCTGCAGGTGCTGCGGCTGCTGACGGATCGGTTTTTGTCCCTCATCTCCTTCGGCCGCTGGGGTCTCGCGCCCACGTGGACGGCGGAGGAGGCCTCGGTCGTCGTCCAGATCCGCCTGCCGCGGATCCTCTCCGCCGCGCTCATCGGCGCGGCGCTCTCGGCCGCGGGCACGTCGTATCAGGCGATGTTCCGCAACCCCATGGTCTCGCCGGATCTGCTCGGCGCGTCCACGGGCGCGTGCTTCGGCGCGGCGCTGGCGATTTTGCTCGGCGCAAGCTACGCGGTGATCACGGCCAGCTCGTTTCTCTTCGGCCTTGCGGCCGTGGGGCTCACCTATCTGGTCGGCCGGCTCAGCCGCATCCGCTCGACACTGGCGATGGTGCTGGCGGGCATGATGGTCGGTTCTCTGTTTTCCGCAGGGACCTCGTTCATCAAGCTCGTCGCCGACACGACCGACCAGCTGCCCGCCATCACCTACTGGCTGATGGGCGCATTGACCTCTGTTCGTTTAGACGATCTGCACTTTGCCATGGTTCCCATTTTGTGCGGCCTGATCCCACTTTTTTTTCTGCGGTGGCGGCTGAATCTTCTGTCCGTCAGCGAGGCGGAGGCCCGCAGCATGGGCGTCAACACCCGGCTTCTGCGCCTGCTCGTCATCCTCTGCGCCACGCTGGCGACCGCGGCGAGCGTCTCCATCAGCGGCATGATTGGCTGGGTGGGGCTCGTGATCCCACATATCTGCCGGCTGCTCGTCGGGCAGGACACGCAGCGGCTGCTGCCTTGCTCGATGCTGCTGGGCGCGAGCTTTCTGATGCTGGTCGACGATCTGGCCCGCTGCCTTGCCGCGAGCGAGATCCCGCTCGGCATCCTCACGGCCTTCGTCGGCGCGCCGCTGTTTCTCTATCTCATCGTCAAAGGAGGGAGGCGGCATGATGCAGATTGACGTGCAGGACCTTGTCTTCTCCTACGGCGGCGCGGACGTGCTGCAGGGCGTCAGCTTCTGCGCGGACAAGGGCGAGCGCATCGCCGTGCTCGGCCCGAACGGCGTGGGAAAAAGCACGCTGTTCCGCTGCCTGCTCGGCTTTCTGGAGCCGAAGCGCGGCTGCGTGAAGATCGCCGGGCGCGACGTGCAGGCGTATTCCCGCCGCGCGCTGGCGGCGGAGCTGGCCTATATCCCGCAGTCGTACCACCCGATCTTCGACCATACGGTGCTCGAGAGCGTCCTGATGGGCCTGAGCGCGCAGCTCGGCACCTTTGACCGGCCCTCGCGCGCGCAGGCCGCGCGCGCGATGCAGATCCTTTCGGAGCTCGGCATCGCGCAGCTGGCCGAGCGCGGCTGCACGCGCATCTCCGGCGGCGAGCGGCAGCTGATGCTGCTGGGCCGCGCGCTCATGCAGAACGCACACACGCTCATCATGGATGAGCCAACGGCGAGTCTGGACTACGGCAACAGCTTCCGCGTCATGCAGCGCATCGAGTCGCTCTCCGCCGGAGGCTACAGCGTGATCTTCTCCACGCACGAGCCGAATCAGGCCTTCCGCTACGCGACGAAGGTGCTCGCGCTCAAAAACGGGCGGGTCCTCGCCTTCGGGCCGCCGGCCGACGTGCTGACGCCGGAGCTGCTCGAAGCGCTCTACGGCGTCCGGGTCGCCGTCACGCAGGTTTTGGCCGGGGGACGGAGCTTTTCCGTCTGTACGCCGTATGGCGGGGAGGAGCTTTGATGTTTACGTGGACGCCGGAGATGATCCGGCTCATGCAGAACGCCAACGCGCGCAGCGAGTATCACCGGCAGCTCGCCGCCATCCTCGCACCGAAGCTGGCCGGCTGCCGCACGCTCTGCGACGCGGGGTGCGGGCTGGGCAGCCTCTCGGCAGCGCTGAGCCCGTATTTTGACGCGATCACCGCCGCCGACGTCTCCGACGCCGCGCTGGACGTGCTGCGCGAGACCATCCGGACGCAAAACCTCACCAATATCACCCCCCTGCCCTGCGATCTGCTGCAGAGCACAGACCGGACGCGGTATGACGGCATGGTCTTCTGCTTTTTCGGCAGTCTCGCGGAGATCCTGCCCGTGGCGCGCAGGCAGTGCGCCAAAACGCTTGTCATCATCAAGAAAAATTACGAGCTGCACCGCTTTTCCCTGACCGCGCAGCCCATCCGCGGCGAGACCGCGCCCGCGGCCTGCGAGGCGCTGCGCGCGATGGGCATCCCGTTTACCTTCGACACGCAGGAGCTCGAGCACGGGCAGCCGTTTGCCTCGCTGGACGAGGCCGTGCAGTTCTTCCGCATCTACAGCAAGGACGAAGCACCCGGGGCCGTCACGCCCGAGGCCGTCCTTCCCCGCCTGCAGAAGACCGGCGACGACGCGTTCCCCTACTATCTGCCGCAGATCAAGCGGCTCGGTATTCTGACGATCAAGATGGAGGATCTACTATGAAAGAGCTGTTCACATCCATGCTGCAGGCGCTCTCGGACGGGCAGAGCGTCGTGCTGTGCAGCATTCTCGCCTCGTCCGGCTCCACGCCGCGCGGTGCGGGCGCAAAAATGGCCGTCTTCGCCGACGGGCATACGGTCGGCACCATCGGCGGCGGCGCTGTAGAGAAGTGCTCCGGCGAAAAGGCGCTGGAGGTTTTGCAGAGCAAGCAGTCGCTGGTGCAGGGCTACTGCCTCGCGCCCAACCAGGTCGCCGACATCGGCATGATCTGCGGCGGCAATGTGACGGTCTATTTCCAGTACTTTGACCCGGCGGACGAAAACAGCCGGGCGCTGCTGCAGGGCATTCTGGAGCTGCTGCGGGGCGACGATGACAGCTGGCTCGTCTACCGGATGGACGGCGGCTGCGTCAGCGCCATGGGCACGTTCGACGAGGCCCACGGCCTGCGCTTTACGGACTGCATCACGCCCGAGGCGCTGCGGCCGATGCTGCTCTCCAACGCGTTCACGAAAAAGGGCGACCCCGGCTATTATATCGAGCCTCTGACGCAGGCCGGGCACGCCTATATCTTCGGCGGCGGCCACGTGGGCACGGCGCTCGCGCCGGTGCTGGCCTCGGTCGGCTTCCGCGTGGTGATCTATGACAACCGGCCGGACTTTGCAAAGCCGGACCATTATCCGTCGGCCGAGCAGGTCATCCTCGGCGATTATCTGGACATCGGCGCACACCTGACACTGACGGAAAACGACTACGTCTGCATCATGACGCCCGGCCATCAGGCCGACCGCGAGGTCCTGCTGCAGGCCCTGCGCTCCCCCGCGACCTACATCGGCTGCATCGGCAGCCGCCACAAGATCGCCGCGACCAACGCCTATCTCATGGCCAACGGCATCCCGGAGGCGGATCTTGCCCGCGTCCACGCGCCGATCGGACTGGAGATCTACGGCCAGACCCCGGCGGAGATCGCCGTCTCCGTCGCCGCGGAGATGATCCGCCACCGCGCGCTGCGCGCCGGGACCGACAAAAAGCCGTCGAAGGGGTGAGGACATGCACGTATTTCTGACCGGACCCGTACAGATCGGGAAAAGCACCCTGCTCCGCACCTCGCTGGACGCGCTGCAGCCGCAGAAGCTCGGCGGCTTCCGGACCGTCTCGGCCCAGCCGCAGGCCGACGGCAGCCGCCCGGTCTACCTGCACCCCGCGTGCAGCCCGGACGAGCTGCACGAAAGCGCCAACCGCGTCGGCATCCGGCGGCCGGGGCTCGGCATCGTCTCCTTCCCGGCCGCATTCGAGACGGCGGGCCTCGCCGCGCTGGCGGGTGCGGAGGACTGCGACCTTCTTCTGATGGACGAGATCGGCCGCATGGAGCGGCGGGCGGAGGGCTATTCCGCGCGCATCCTGACGCTGCTGGACGGCGGCGTGCCCATCCTCGGCGTCGTCCAGAAAAAGGCTGACACCCCGCTGGCCCAGACCATCCGCTCCCACCCCCGCGTCCGCCTGATCGAGGTATCCGAAGAAAACCGCGATACCCTCCTCCCCACCATTCTCGAAGCCCTGCGGAGCTGAGCATCCCGGATATACAAACCGCGCCGCTGGCAAAATCCAGCGGCACGGTTTTTTCAAGAAAATTCTGCACCGGTCGCCGGGCGCATCCGGCGGAAGCCGATGGCGGTCAATACAGGGCGTTCCCGCAGCTTATGCCCACACGAACCAGCAGTAGAGGTAGCCGGTGAGGACGGCGAGGAGGGTGAAGGGGACGCCGATCTTGAGGAAGTCGGTGGCCTTGACCTCGTAGCCCTCCTTCTGCAGGATGCCGATGGCGGCGATGTTGGCGGACGCGCCGATGGGCGTGAGGTTGCCGCCGAGCGTCGCGCCGACGAGCAGGCCGAAATACAGCACGTGCGCGTCGCAGCCCATCATGGCCGCGATGCCCTGCACGACGGGCAGCATCGTGGCGACATACGGGATGTTGTCAATGAAGGCAGAGATGATGACGGAGCCCCAGACGATGATCGAGTACATGCCGAACAGACTATTGCCGCCGAGCTTCACGAACAGGGCGCTGATGTCTTCGATGACGCCCGTCTCGGTCAGCGTGCCGATGACGACGAACAGGCTCATGAGCAGCAGGAGCGTCTCAAAGTCGATCTCGCCCAGCGCATATTTGACGGGGCCGAAGTGCTTTTTCTGGAGAATGGAGCGCACGAGGCCGATGAGGAACAGCGTCATGCAGATCAGGCCGTTCGTCAGCGCCGGGCGGCCCGGGATGAACGACGCTGCGATCAGCAGCACCACCGTGCCGCACAGCAGCCAGGTCGGGAACAGGTCTTCCACGGCCGTCGGCTCGCCGACGGTGACCTTGCCCTTTTCCTTGCGGAAGATGAACATGATGACCGGGACCGTGACGAGCGCGCCCAGCTCCACGGCAAAGAAGATGGAGCATTTGCCGTCCAACACGATGAAGTCCAAAAAGTCCATGTTGGCGTATCCGCCCAGCATGATGGACGTCGTGTCGCCGACCAGCGTGGCCGCACCCTGCAGGTTGGAGGAGACCGCGATGCAGATGAGCAGCGCGACCGGGGAGATCTTCAGCTTCTTGGCGATGGACAGCGCGACCGGCGCGATCATCAGGACCGTCGCCACGTTGTCAACGAACGCGGACACGACGCCGGCGAAGACCGACAGCGCGACCGCCACCCACATGACGTTGGGCGTCTTCTGCAGCAGCAGGTCCGCCATACGCTCCGGCATTTTCGACTCGATGAACAGCGCGACCGTGCCCATCGTACCGGCCAGCATCAGAAGGACGTTCCAGTCGATGGCCGAGAAGACGGATCCGAGCGGCATCGCGCCGGAGACGACAAAGATGACCGCCGAGATCAGCGCGACATACGGCCGCCTCTTGGGCAGGGCGATCATCAGGATATACGTGATTGCGAAGAGGATGATGGTGAACAGCTTCATGACAGGGCTCCTAACTTTTCTTTTTCATTTCTTCCGGGAATATTTTACCGCTGCCCGGGGCTCCGGGCAGCCGGATAAAATCACAGGGGCCGCGGCGCTCAGTCAGCAAAGAAGGTGATCTTCCCGCTCGTGATGACCGTGATGATGTCCGCGATCATACACACGACGGTCACGATGCGCGAGACGTTCGCCAGCGCGGCGGGCAGCTCGACAAAGGACAGGATCGACAGCACATAGGCCGCGGCCATGATCCAGCCGATGACCTTCGCGGCCGTCGTCTTCCCGGCCGCGCGGTAGAGGCCGCCGACCAGACCGTCGAGGAAAATGACCAGCACGAGCAGCAGCCACTTCGGCAGCTGCTCGATCCCGTTTCTCAGCTTTTCCAGTGTTTCCATGTTTTTTGTTCTCCTTTTGCTCCGGTTTGGAGCGTTTCTTTTTTTAGACGGATCGGCAGAAGGAAAGGTTCCCGCCGCCGGGAATTTTTTTACGCCATCCGCTGGCCGTTGATCACGAGCGCGAAATGCAGCCCCAGCTTCTCCGCCGCGCGGCGGCACAGGAGCATGCGGTCCATGAAGATCTCAAAATACTCGATCACCGCGCACACCTCCGTGTCGATGGCGAGCGTGAGACAGATCTCCTTGTCGGTGAGCGTGACCTCGTGCTTTTTGACGGAGTAGTTGACGCGGTCGTGGATGTCGAAGGCGGCGCGGGCCTTCGGCCGCACACGGTTCGCGCGCACGTCCATCTTATCCGCCAGGATGAGTGCCGCTGCCACGGGGTTGACCGGGAAGGCGGTCTTCTCGTCGTGGTTGCCGATGGCGGTGATGATGGTGGCGGTCTCCTCGGGCGCCGCGCCCATCTTGTCGAGGATTCGGAAGGCCATGACCGCGCCGGACTGCGCATGGTCGATGCGGTTGATGACGTTGCCGATATCGTGCAGCCAGCCCGCGATGGCGGCGAGCTCGCACGTGCGGTCGTCATAGCCCAGCGTCTTTAAAATGGCGCTCGCCTGCGCCGAGACAAGGCCCACGTGGGCAAAGCTGTGCTCCGTAAAGCCCAGCGCGGACAGCGATTCGTCCGCCTTGCGGATGTAGCTTGTGATCTCCTCACTCTGCTTGACCTGTTCCAGTGTGATCGACATAGGCGCTCCTTTTCTCTTTCTTTTACAGGTTGGCCAGCGTTATGCCCGTCAGCCAGTGCAGCAGTTCTTCTGGGGTAGCGGGCTTGCCGGCTGTAAAAAACTCTGTCCGGCCGGGGACCATCTGCGTATCGTCGTCGCTCTCGGCCCAGGTGACGCGCTGCAGCACGCGCAGCCTGCAGGTGCCAAGATCCGTGACCTCCGGCGGCACCTGCCGGTGCTGGATGAGGATGGTCACGCCGTAGTTATCCGAGGTCCAGCGGCCGAAGTTCGTCGTCGGCTTGCGCCATTTCCAGCGGCAGCGGGCCCCGCCGTCCTCCATCTTCACGAGCTTCAGATAGCCGCCCTCCACGTCCTGCACACAGCGCATGAGCCAGATGACGTGGTAGCCCGCCTTCTGAAAAAACTCGCAGACGTCAAAAAAATGCGCTTTCATCAGCAGCCCGTCCTGCAGCATGACGACAAACTGGTTGATCTGGATATAGGCAATGCGGGTCTGCCCCTCGACGGTGACCGGCACGTTGCGGTTTTCCTCCGGCACGAGCGACTGCCAGCGCGCGAGCCACGCCTGCTGACTGTCCGCTTTTTCCTGGCGTCTTCTTCTGATGGCGTCAAACAGCATGGCCGGTCCTCCTGGCAGATTTTTTGGCATTTTATCATTTTAGATTTTACCTGCGCAGAAAATACTTGTCAAGTAAATTGACGGATCGATCCAAAACTATTAAAATAAAGGAAATCAGGAGGACGTTTTATGGATCAGCATCCGTCTGTCAACAATCTGTATCTCTCCGAGCGCCTGCAGAAAACGCTTGCGGGCGTCGGCAGCCATACCGTCACGACCGTCATCGCCCCCATGGGCTACGGCAAATCGACCGCCCTGAAATGGTGGCAGCAGCAGCTGGCCGCCCGGATCCCGCACGCGCAGGTCTTCCGCCAGCTCGTCGCGGCCGACAGCCGCCAGGATTTCTGGGACGGCTTCTGCCGCGCGCTGCGGCCGCGGCCCGTGCTCGCCGGGCAGCTGCAGGCACTCGGCTTCCCGGCTGACCCGCATACCATGCGCCTGCTGCACGAGCTGCTGCAGGACGCGCTGGCCGGGCATCCGGATCCCGTATTTTTCATTCTCGACGACGTGCATCTGCTGCAGAGCGTCGATCTGCCCGGCATCGTCTCGTTTCTTGCCGAGCGGCTGCCGCCGCAGGTCCACATCGTCCTGCTCTCGCGCAACCAGATCTTCTCCGCCGCCGCGCAGCTGCGGCTGGGCAGCGGCCTTCTGACGATCGGCGCGGCCGACCTCCGGCTGCGGCCGGAGGAGATCTGCCGGTATGCCGCCTGCTGCCGTCTTCCGATGACGCTTTCGCAGGCGCAGGCGCTTTTCGCCGTGAGCGAGGGCTGGCGGGCCATGCTCTATCTGATGTTCCGCGCGTATTGCCAGACCGGCGTCTGGCAGCCGGATTCCCGCAGCGCCGACACGCTCATCGAGCAGGTCATGCTCGACCCGCTGGACGAGCGGCGGCGGCTGTTCCTGCTCAAAAACTGCCTGACCGAGGAATTCACCGCCGAACAGGCCTGCTTCGTCTGGCAGGAAGCCGACGGCGAGGCGCTGCTGCACGATCTGACGCACAACAACGCCTTCATCACCACTGGCGACGCGGGCGTCTACCGCTGCCACCACATGCTGCGGATGCTGCTGCGCCGGAAGTTCGCGCTGCTGGACGAGGCGCTGCAGCAGTCGGTCTGCCGCAGGCTCGGCCAGTGGTACAGCCGGGCGGGCGAGGAGCTGCTGGCCGCGGAGTTTTTCTGCCGCGGCGGCGACTGGGACGGCGTCCTGACCGCTGCGGCGCGCGACTGTGGAAAGTCTATCTGCGGCGAGCACCGGCAGATGCTGCTAAGCTGGTGCCAATCGTGCCCGGAGGAGGCGCTCCGGCGGCACCCGGACGCGCTTTGCGTGCTGATGCGCAAGCTCTATTCCTTCCGGCAGATCCCGGAGCTGCTGCGGCTGCAGAAGCTTCTGTTTGAGAGCCTGCAGGCCGGCAGTAGCCTTTCCGAGGCGGAGAAAAGCAACTATCTCGGCGAATGCGACCTGGTGATGAGCTTTCTGCGCTACAACGACATCGCCGCCATGAGCGAGCTCCACCGCTCGGCCTGCGCGCGCATGACGCGCACGACCCGCTGCATCGACCTCGGCGGCACGTGGACCTTCGGCTCGCCGTCGGTCCTCATGATGTTCCACCGCACACCCGGGCAGCTCGACGAGGAAAACGCGCAGATGCGCGCGTGCATGCCCTACTACTACAAGGTCACCGACGGCCACGGCAGCGGCGCGGAGCACTCCATGCAGTGCGAGACCGACCTGCTGCGCGGGCGCTTCACCGACGCGGAGATCGGCTGCCATCTGGCCAGAGACGCCGCGCAGGCGCGCGGCCAGTACAGCATCCTCCTCACGGCGGAGTTTACCGCCCTGCGGCTTTCCCTTCTGCAGCATGGAGAGGCCGGGATCGACGAGACGCTCGCGCAGCTGCACGGGACGCTCAAATCGCAGCGGCAGTTTCTGCTCCTGCGCACACTCGACCTCTGTCAGGCGTGGCTGGACGCCATGCGCGGCCGCGCGGACCCAGGCGCGTGGTATCTGACGCCGGAGGCGGACGCATCGTTCCTCAGCCCGGTGCTGCCAATGCTGCGCATCGTGCAGAATGAGGTGCTGCTGGCCCTTGGCGAATGGACGAAGCTGCTCGCCCGCGGCGAGAGCTGCGCCGCGCTGAACACCGCCTTACATACCTGCCTGGCGGATATCTATCTGCATATCCAGCTCGCCTGCGCGCAGTTCCAGCTCGGCCGCCGGGAGGATGCGCAGCGGGAGCTCGGCACGGCCCGGCGCCTCGCCGCGCCGGACGGCCTGACCCTGCCGTTCACGGAGCACGCGGCGCTGCTCGGCCCGCTGCTGCGATCACCGGAGACGGCCGCCGCGCGTTCGCGCGTCAGCAGTCTCAGCCCGCGGGAGCTGGAGATCGCGCAGCTCGCCGCCGCACGCCGGACGAACGCCGAGATCGCCGAAGCGCTGCACCTGTCGGAGGCCACCGTCAAAAACCACCTCAAGCGCATCTTTGACAAGCTCGGTCTTGACGGCGGCGCGCGCGGCAAGCGGATGCTGCTGGCCGATGTGTTGCCCAAGATTAGCCCCTGAGGGGCCTATGAAACCCGACTGCTCCACGGTAAACTGGTATCAGACCGTTTATCGTGGAGTTTTTTTCAATTTCAATCCGGGAGGATCATCATGAAAAAAGTCAGGAACCTGCTTCTTGTGCTGTTGGCTGCGGTCCTGTGCCTGCTGCTTCTGACCGGCTGCGGCGAAAAGGATGTGACCGTCTCCGTCACACTCGTCAACCGCTCCGGACGCGAGATCTCGTCCATCAGCATCACCCCTTCGACCAGCACCGAATGGGACACCGAGTTTGTCGACGGCGCGTTCGCCGACGGCGAGACCATCAGCGCCAATCTCGGCACCTACAAGGAATCCGAGGTCCCCTCTGCCTATAACATCCTCGTCTACAACGACGAAAACTACATCCTGTACGACACCAGTGTCGACGAGCTGGATTTCGCGATCCAGGACGGCGACTATATCATCTTCCTGCCGCCCGAGGGCGAGGTGCCCATCGAGATCGCGCACGACTATGACCCGTCCGACTATGACGAGGCGGACGAGACCGCCTATGCCTTCGAAGAGACCGAGCCCACGCTTTCCGGCGATCTGAGCGGCTATACCGGCTGCTGGAAGCTCGCGGGCGAGCCGTTCTACTTCGTCATCAACGAGGACTACGAGTGGATCGCCATCAACCTCTACGGCGAGCAGGTCGGCCCCGGCTACGTCGTGGACGAGGGCGAGAACATCACGCTCTGCATGGAGGATGATTCCCAGCTCGTCTCCCTGTGGCAGACGGCCTACGGCGCTCTGAGCGATGCGAACGGCAATACGCTCACCGCCATGGACTACATCATGCTCCTGCCCACGCCCGAGGACGATCTGAACCAGACCGCCGCCTTCCCCGGCGGCTTCACCAACGTCACCATCGACTATCCCATCCAGATGGAGGCGCATGAGCAGCCGAACGTCTCGAACGCGCTGAGCTTCAACGCCGTGATGGAAGACGGCACAGATGACTATTACTCCAACATCATGATCGCCTTCCAGCCCATCGAGGGCTTCGACCCCTACATGGAAAAGGGCGCGGCCACCGCGAAGGCCTACATGGTCAAGATGCTCGACGACTTCATGAAGAGCATGTACGGCAGCTATCTCATCAAGTCCTTCGGCTCGGACTTCAAGGATAACGGCGACTATTACAGCCTGACCGGCTATATGTGGCTCGACGGCGACATCTTCTCCGGCGATCTGACCCAGCCGGTACGCGGCTGCATGGAGGTCCGGTATTACGGACCGACGGGCTACGCCCTCGTCGCCACGACCATCGCGCTCGAAGGCCGCATCCGCAACTACTTCGACATCTGCAACAACATGCTCACCACCCTCTCCTACACCGCCGGCTGGAGCACCGCGCCCAAGCCCGTGCCTGCCCAGCCCACCTACTCCGGCGATTCCGGCGACTACGGCACGCCGTACTACTGGTACGACGAGGACGGCGACGTCTGGTACTGGAACGGCTATGAGAACGAGTTCATCAGCTACGGCTCCGACGGCTACATCGATGACGACACCGGCGAATACATGGAATCCAACGACGCCGGCTGGGATTACAGCGACGAATATTACGACGACTACGATCCGTGGTCCGATCCCGGCGACGGCTGGGGCGACTACACCGAAGACGACGGCTGGGGCGATTATTTCTAAGCCCCGCCACCCGAAAGGAGGACGCCCATGCGCGCAGATCTTGCTCTGATCGGCTTCATCCTGACGCTGGCGGGCGGCATCACGCTGCTCGTGCTGCGCCGGCGCCGCGGCGGCGTGCCGCTGCTGCTGGGCGGGATCGTTCTGCTGCTGGCCGCAGCCGCGTTCGCGCTGTATCTGGCAGCGACGCTTCTGCTGGTGCTGGCAGTCCGGTAGCTCCGTTTGCGAAAAAAGAAGAAAAATGACATAGGATTTCACAGATATTTAAAATCTACCCCCTAAGTTTTTTAATACCATCCTGATATTCTATACTTGCAAGAAGCAAACGTCTTTTTCATTTTTCTCCTTTTCTCCATATTGTTTAGAACGCGCGCAGACAAACTGGTCATTTGTCTGCGCGTATTCTTTTGCCCGCCTTGTTTTTCCCCGCCCTGCGTGCTAAACTATCCAAAAAAATTACTTGGAGGCCCTGTCATGATCTATACCGTTACGCTCAATCCCGCGCTGGATAAAACCGTGCAGATCCCCTCGTTCCGTCTGGGCGAGGTCAACCGGATCTCGGCCATGCGCACCGACCCCGGCGGCAAGGGCATCAACGTCTCCAAGGTCCTGCGGGAGCTCGGCGAGCCGAGCGTGGCCGCGGCCATCCTCGGCGGCGCGGCCGGGCAGAAGATCGAGTCCGCGCTGCGCGCGCTCGGCATCGAGGGCATGTACCTGTTCACCGGGCACGAGACACGCACGAACCTCAAGATCGTCGACCCCACGCTGCACACCAACACCGACGTCAACGAGCCGGGTGCCCCGGCGGACGAAGCCGTCCTTTCTAAGCTTCTCACGCAGCTGACTGACCGACTGCGCCCGGGCGATCTGGTCGTGCTGTCCGGTAAGGCGCCCGCGGGCGCGCCGGATACGCTCTACCGCGACTGGATCCTGGCCTGCCGCGCCGCCGGTGCGGCCGTGTATCTCGACGCCGAGGGCGAGCTGCTGCGGCAGGGCGTCACGGCCGATCCCGCGCTCATCAAGCCCAACCAGGCGGAGCTCTCCGGCGTGATGGGCCGGCCCCTTACGACCGAAGACGAGACGATCCGGGCCGCGCAGGAGCTGCTGGCGCAGGGTGTCGGCTGCGTGGCCGTGACGATGGGCGCGGGCGGCGCGCTTTTGTGCTGGGAGGACTGCGTGCTGCGCTGCGAAAGCCCGCGCGTACCGGTCGGCAGCACGGTCGGCGCGGGCGACAGCGTCGTCGCGGCGCTGGCCTACGCACGGCAGCGGCAGCTCTCGCGTGAGGATACGGCCCGCCTCGCCATGGCGACGGGCGCGGCCAACGTCATGTGCTCCGGCACACAGGCGGCCAGGCTTGGTGACATCGAACAGCTCCTGCCGCAGGTGTGCATCACCAGACTGTGAACTGTTCACAATTTCTTTACCGGTTTTTGAAACCCTGTTCAAAATCTTCCGCTATATTTAAAATATAAGAAGTGAAACAAACCGATCGGTTCTCTTCTGCATCTTCCGGCGATGCGCCCGGCTGATGCCGCGGAAATATCTGCGGATAAGCCGACAGCCGTGCGCGTGACAATCGCCGTCACCCCTCTTCTTTTGGAATCCTCTCCAACCCATCCTTACGCGCAGTCCAAAGGCGGCCTGCGCGTAAGCCGATGGCAAATAAAAGCAGCAGCCCGGACACTTTCGTGTCCGGGCTGTTCGTTTTATGCCGCAGCTTTTTCGCGGGGTTCCAGGAAGGTGCTGGGGTGTTTTTTGCAGGTCGCAAGGCTCACAAGCACAAGCGCCAGCGCACAGGCAATCGCCCCCGGGACTGTCGCGCCGAGGCCGAAGGGCTGCCCCAGCAGCTTCCACACGATCGTCACCGAAAAGCCCGCGCCCATACCGGCCAGGATCCCGGCTTTCGTCGCCTTTTTCCAGTACAGCGCCGCAAAGGCGGGCAGGCCCGCGGCGGCCGCATAAAAGCTCCAGGCAAACATCAGGATATTGTACGCATTTTTGATATACAGCGCGATGAACAGCGCGCCCAGCGGCAGGATCACCGCGAACACACGCGTCAGCCGCAGCTCCTTTTTCTCCGGGATATCGGGCCTGAAGACCTTGTAGATATCATGCACGCAGGTCTGTACGGAGACGATCAGATAACTGTCTGCCGTGGACATGATGACAGACAGGATGCCCGCCAGCGCCAGACCTGTCAGGCCGACCGGCAGGATCTCGATCGCCAGCGCCGGGACGACTGCGTCGGTCGAGCCGTAGGCCGCGAGCTTCTCCGCCGGGACCAGCTGGTGCGCCACGACGCCCATGAACCACACCAGCGGGATCGTCAGTCCGTAGGCCAGCGTCCCGAGGAACAGCCCCTCCTTGGCCGACTTGCGGTTCTTGGCAGCAAAGGCCCGCTGCCACATCTCCGCGCCAGCGAGGGTGAAGACGAAATAGGTGATGATATCGCCGACGATGCTGCCGTCCAGATACGGCTTCGCCAGCTCTGGCGCGAGATTCTGCACAAAATTGCCGATCCCGCCGAGCTTGATGAGCGACGACGTCGGAATGAGGATATACACGAACAGGATCAGCATGACGAACTGAAAGACGTCCGTATAAATAACGCCGAACAGGCCGGAGGTCGCCGTATAGATGATGAATACCGCGCAGGCGATGAGCGCGCCCATCTCATACGAGATGCCGATCTCGCCGCCGAGCATGTTGATGATCGTCGCAGTCGCCGTGACCTGCGAGGCGACAGTGCCCATCATCGTGAACGCGATCAGGCAGCCGAGCACGACCTTGGCCGTCTTCCCGAAACGCTGCTCAAACAGATCCGGGATGGACGTGACGTTGAATTTCCGTCCGACGTCGGAAATGCGTCCGGCAAAGCCGGAGAAGATAAACATCCCGAGCAGATACGGCAGCGCCGTCATGATGGCCTTGAAGCCGCTGGAATACGCAACGCCCGCACGGCCCATCAGGCCGCTGCCGCCGATGATGGTCGCGCATACCGTGGCCATCAGCACCAGCGGCCCGAAGGACCGTCCGCCCAGATAATAATCGTCCATGCTCTTGACCTTTTTGACCACGACCAGGCCAATGAGCACCATGGCGATCAGATAGGCCGCAATGATGGCCAGATCGATCGCGTGAATTTCGTTATGAACCACAAGTGTCTCCTTTCCCTTCCGGCAGGCAGACACCTGCCGGACTCATGTTGCTTCCGTTTTCCTGAAAAACCGGGCGACAGCCTCCCGGGCCTCCGGGTCGCCCACAAAAATGACCAGATCGCCCCCATACAGCTCCGCGTACGGGCCGGGTGAGATGAACATGGCCTCTGCGCGCCGGATCGCGACGACGGTCGCGCCCGTTGCCTGCCAGAAATGGAGCGAGCCGAGGCTCCGCCCCGCATCCGACCAGTCCTGCGGAACGCGGCAGGCATAATTCTGCAGCTGCTCTGCAGCCTGTATGGGCTGCATGGGATCGTCCAGAATGCTGCCGCACAGCTCTGAGACCTGCCGCGCGACCGCCTCCTGCTGGGCGAGCAGCGCGCGCAGCTTCTGCTTTTTCCGCCGCAGCTCGAGCTTTTCGCCGATCATTTGCAAATAGCGCTTCGCATTCTCAGCGGAGCGCACGTACACCCCGCTCTGCTCCTTGACCGTTACGACCTGCATATCGCGCAGCAGCTGCACGGCCTTGCGGATCGTCTCTGGAGAGACCTGATACTCTGACGAGAGCTTTGACCGCCCGGAAAGCTTTTCCCCCTCGGCAAACTGTCCCTCCGCGATCCGCCCGGCGACGGATCCCGCGATCCGCATATATTGCGGGAGTTCCTCGTTCTCCATACCGGCGCCCCCTTTCCCGCGATTTTATACCATTATACAAACTGACAACTTTCTTTTCAAGATGAATTTTCAGTTTTTAACGAAATCCAAATCTCCCAGGGCAAAAAAATCCGGCTGCACAGCAGAGCCGTACAGCCGGAAGCTTGAGGAGGCTATTTTGATTAGATCATTCTGACCTTGTCGTCCGACAGGAAGAACAGCGCCAGCGCGCCGGGGCCGACGTGCGAGCCGGTCACCGGCTCGTAGTCCACCAGCAGGATCTGCTTCGGCGGGCAGCTGCTGCGGCGCAGCAGCGAGGCGAGGATCTGCGCGTCGGGCGCGCAGTCGGCATGTGCGATGCCGACCGTCTGCGTCTGCGCGTCGCGGACCAGCTCTTCATAGCGCTTGGCGATGGCCTCGATGGCGCGCTGGCGGCCGCGGAGCTTGGCGAAGCAGACGATCTTGCCCTGCGGGTCGCCCTTGAGCAGGGGCTTGATCTGCAGCACGGTCCCGACGGCGGCTTCGAGATTGGACAGGCGGCCGGTCCTGCGGAGGTAGCGCAGGTCGTCGACCGTGAAGATCTGCGCCATGCGGTGCCGCAGCGAACGCAGAAGGGTGTAGGTGTCGTCGATGCTCATCCCCTCGCGGCGGCAGTCGACCGCGCGCATGACGAGCAGACCCTCACCGAGCGAGGCGCTGTAGGTGTCAACGAGCAGGAGCTTGCGCGCCGGGAATTCCTCGCGCAGCTGGCGCGCGGCGATCTGGCCGGAGGCGTAGGAGCCGCTGATACCAGAGGACATGCTCACGAACAGCACGTCCTCCCCCGCCTCCAGCATCGGGGTCAGCACATCGAGATAGCGCTGCGGCGGGATCTGCGAGGTCGAGACCTTCGTCCCGCTGCGCATCTGCGCATAAAAGGTCTTCGCGTCAAAGGTATTGAGGTCCAGACAGGCCTGCTCATCTCCGTCCGCGTGGAAGGTGAAGGGAATGATCGTGATATGCTCCTGCTGCAGATACGCAGTCGGGAGATTGGCCGAGGTATCGGTTACGATTCTGAACATGATGTTGCTTCTTTCTGCATATAATCTTCCGTATTAGATTACCACATATCAAGTGCAATGTCAATTCGTCTTCCAGTACAAATATTCGTTGCATTTTATCCGGAATGTGCTATACTGGTTACGAAAGGTGTGTGTAAGTTTATGGAATTCGACAATGACCTTGTCGTAGGCAAGCTGCGGCGCTGGGAAAAGTATCTCGCCGCCTACCGTCTGCCCGCGTGGGAGCAGATCCCGGATCTCGGGCTGTACATGGAGCAGGTCGTGCTGCTTCTGCGGCAGTACCTTGACTATCTGCCGCCCGAGCTCAAGCAGCCCGAGCCCATCACGGCGGCCGCCATCAACAACTACGTCCGCACCCGGCTTCTGCCGGAGCCGCGCAAAAAGCGCTATTACCGCGTGCATATCGCCTATCTGATCATGATCTGCACGCTCAAGCAGGCGCTCCGCCTGTCCGAGCTGCAGACGCTGCTGCCCGGCGATCTTCCGGAGGACGAGGTCCGGCGCACCTATGACGCCTATGTGCGGCGGCACCAGCTGTGCGCGCAGTATTTCATCGACCAGGTCCGCCTGACGGCCGCCGCCATGTTTGACCGCGAGGTCACCATGGAGCTTGCCGTCCGTGACACCCCGGAGATGATCACCTCCGCCGCCATCCTGAGCGGCTTCGCCCGCCTCTTCGCCGAAAAGCTCCTGCTCCTCGAAGGCAAGACCCTCGCCACCGGCGGCAGCATCGAAGTCCGTACCTGACAAAAACCACCTCCGGCAGCTGCCGGAGGTGGTTTTCTTTTTTTCGTTATACCCCGATCCTTTGTGTGCGCCAGGCTTCTCCATGCGTACCATATAAAAAATCAAATTCATGCAGAAAAATCCGCCGGTCTGTGATAGAATCAAAGCAAGCTGTGTGCAGGGCAGCCTGCGCGGATTCTGACGGAAGGATAAACGAACATGAAACTTGTGATTCTGGATGGTTATACGGAAAATCCCGGCGATCTGAGCTGGGATGGGCTGCGGGAGCTGGCGGAGGTGACGGTCTATGACCGGACGAGCCTGACAGATCCCGCGCAGACGATCGCGCGCATCGCGGATGCCGAGATCGTGCTGACCAACAAGACGCCGCTGCCGCGGGCGGTCTTCGAGGCCTGCCCCAACATCAAAATGGTCGGCGTGCTGGCCACGGGCTACAACGTCGTGGATATCGCCTGCGCCAGGGAGCGCGGTATCCCCGTCTGCAACGTCCCGGCCTACGGCACCGCCTCGGTCAGCCAGTATGCCATCGCCCTGCTGCTCGAGGCCTGCCACCACATCGGCCACCACAGCGACGCCGTCCATGCCGGCCGCTGGGCCAGCTGCCCCGACTGGTGCTTCTGGGATTACCCGCTCATTGAGCTCGAGCATAAGACGATCGGCATCATCGGCTTCGGCCGCATCGGCCAGTCGACCGGCCGCATCGCAAAGGCGCTCGGCATGCGCGTGCTGGCCTATGACGTCTTCCCCACCGACGCCGGCCGCGCCGTCGGCGAATACGTCGAGCTGGACACGCTGCTCGCCGCCTCGGACGTGATCGCCCTGCACTGCAATCTGACGCCGGAGAACGAGAAGATCATCTGCAAAGCGAACATCGACAAGATGAAAGACGGCGTGATCCTCGTCAACAACGCCCGCGGGCAGCTCGTGGCCGAGCAGGATCTGGCCGACGCGCTGAACAGCGGCAAGGTCGCCGCCGCCGCGCTCGACGTCGTCTCCACCGAGCCCATCCGCAGCGACAATCCCCTCCTGCAGGCGAAAAACTGCATCCTCACCCCGCACATCTCCTGGGCCCCCATCGAAAGCCGCCGGCGTATCCTGGACTGTACCATCCGCAACGTCCGCCAATTCCTCTCCGGCACCCCGGAAAATAACGTGTGGGGGTAAATTTCCTGATTATGAAACCCACCGTATTTTGATTGAAATACGGTGGGTTTTTTGCGCGGAGGCCAGTTCAGTCTTCTGGTTTGGGGGGTGTCTGTCATGTATTGCCCTGAGATCCATCACCCGCATAAAAACCGCCCGGTCATCCTGCGGATGGCCGGGCGATTTCATGAGTTTACGGGCGGATGATGCAGTCGGCCTGGAGCTGTTTTTCGGCGATGACGTACATGTTGGTCACCTCGCCGACGCGGAGCTTTTCGGTCAGGCCGTAGTAGTTGAGGCAGGTGCCGCAGGTCAGGATCTCGACGCCCCGGCTCTGCAGCGCCTGCAGATCCTCGAGCGAGGCCGAGCCTTCACAGGTGACGGCCGCGCCGGCGTTGTAAAACAGGATCGCCGCGGGCAGCGTCTCCTGCTGCGTGAGCGCGAACAAGAACGCCTTGAGCAGGGCTCTGCCGAGCTCCTCGTTCCCCTCGCCCATGTGGTCGGTCGAGATGACGACGACGGTCTTTTTCTGCGCCGCCGGGGCAGCGCAGGCGATCGCCTCCTCCTTCGGCAGCTCCGCGCCCTCTGCCGCGGTGATGGTGACGCGGTATTCGGCGTCCGAGATCGTCTCGACCTCGATGCTGCAGCCCTTGCTCTCGGCCAGCCGTCGGAGATTCTGCACCGCCGTTTCATTGTCGACCAGCGTCTCCACGCTCCCCGCGCCGCCAAGCGACTGCAGCGCCCGCAGCGTCTTCACGACCGGCAGCGGGCAGGCATCCCCCATCGCATTGATCCGGATCATAACCCTTCCTCCTTCGTGCTCCTGTCAGAAATATAACGTCTGCCTACAGTATATCCCCTCCCCACCCCGGATGCAAGCATTTTCACCGCATCAGCGGTCACGATTTTGAGAGGAGGCGCGACGGAGTGGGTGAGAGATGACTTTTTGATGCAACGCATAAAAAAGTCGTCGCGAACTAGCGCAGTCCGCGACGACGATGTATGATCGCTACACAAAAGATGAAATCCTTCCCCCAATCAAATCTGTGTATAGGGAAGGCTTTCCAAGCGCACCTCGTAAAGCTGATTCTCTCTACACAGTTGATTTGCTTCATAAAAAGCGACCTTTGCACAAATGAGATAAATCCGAATCATTTTGGCTGTGTATGCTTCTATGTGCGCATATCCCATATAAGCACACCTGTGTACACTATACAAATATGCCAGCATCCCCGCATCATAGCAGTCGGCACAATGCGCTTGTGCCGGAAAAATACGCATTATTCTTAGCGTTCTTTTGATGCAGTGCTCTGCAACATCCTCAAACGGGTATTTCAGCAGGAGCAAATCAGCACGTTCTGCGTGATTCCTGCGCCCCCGTTCGATTGCTCGATAGCAGTATTCTCCGATTAATATGATTTTTCCAGTTTCTTTTGGCCTTTGCTTTTACCGTGCTCACGTGTCCCGAAAAACTCGTCTTTGCGTTTTAAAACTGGGTCATACCAGTCAGCCTTCTGCTTTGCCCACTCGACCCAGGCGGCGCCTTCCTCCGTAAGTTCTCCGCGCTGCTCGACCGCAGAGACATATGCCCTGATTCTGCAAGCGACCTCAAAATCCTCCGCTTCATGCACGAGTGCGTTGGTACGGTCCACTTCCTCGTTATACCGCTCACGCCGGGCATTTCGCTGTCGCTCTTCCTCTTCTCGCTTGCGTGCGGCTTCTTCACGCGCTTCTCGTTCGATGCGCAGTGTGTTTGCTGCCTCGTAGAGCAAAACAATGATATCGCCCAGCCGGTCTTCAATCACGTAGGATTTACAGTCGCGGAAGCATTTTTCCTTGCCCACTGCAAGAGATAGCTTCCCATTATACACATGATCATATTTTCGGATGTTCGGCTTTGATGCCCATGAATATTTCCGCTTTTCTTCTTCGTATTTGAGAAGCTGTATATTCTCTTCTCGTGTCGGAATATGCTCCACCGTATCTTGTGATTCAGAAACGGATAGAGAAACCGTTTCCCCATTGACGACGAACTTCAGATCATCTGTCAGAGAACAGCCAAGGGGTTCGATTGCTTTGATCAAAGCATCAAAAATGCGGCAAACGCTTGGCAGCGCCGTCTCAGATATCGTGTCAGCAAGAAATGGAACAGTCTCTTTATTTTGTCTGTTCCGCTACGGAGCCTTGTTTCGATTTTCCTTTTGCCAGACAGCGATTTTCTTTCTATGGGCAATAATTTTAGGGTGCATTCTGGAACTTTCATCCGGTAAAATGATTTGCGCTGCAACGGACAAAACAGCGGATTTCTCTTCTGGCGTCAGGAACTGGAGGACCTCAGCTGCGGTTTGCGGTCGTGCTTCAAGACCGGTCCTAACACCGGACTTTGCTGCCGGTTTGTCGCTGTGCGGCAGCGGTCCTCATTGTGAACAGCATATCCAATCGGCAGCAGGTTGTTGCGCATACCCAAAGTAAGGATATTTGGCGAGATGCTGAGGTAATCCGCCGCGATTTTTATGGTGATCTTTGCAGCATTACAGATCTCGTCATCGGTGTACTTCCCCATACAGTTCACCTCCTCCCAGCAGGACTTGTCAATTCTATATTATAACATAATTCGGCAAACATAAGATGATGAATGAAGTAAACTGTCAAAAAATCTCCAGAGCGCATTGTTTTTTAGGAGGATTCATTCTCCGGAAGCCCGGAAATCTTCTCGTTTCATGCGGTTGCGGTCATAAACTTTCCCACTCGGTACGCTGCGCGTCACGGGCGATATCCCGTACCAGCTTCCGCGCCGTTTGCTGTGAAATTCCTTCTGCGTCCGCTTGCGCTGCTTCTTCAGCGGTACTGTATTTGTCATACTTCATCTCCCCAATTTTACATTTGAATTACAAAGTGCGGTTTTGTCTTGCGTCCGGTTGTCATCTCTGATATTTTGTAATATCACAATCTTAAAGGAGGCAAGCAAAATGGACTTGAAGACATTCCCCGTGATTGACCTTGTTGCCACGGGAAACAACATCCGCCGTCTGCGTATGGAGCGCGGCCTGACTGTCCGGGAGCTGCAAAGCTACTTTGGCTTTGAAGAACCACGCGCGATCTACAAGTGGCAGAAGGGCGAGAGCCTGCCAACGGTAGACAATCTCTATGCGCTCGGAGTGCTCTTTGAGGTTCCGATGGATCAGATTCTGGTTCCTGTTATAAAACTGCATATCGTCAGTGAGCAGCAGGCCGAGACCTGCTGCTCACATCATTTTCTCCCCGGCTATTTTGGATACGGCAAGCGTCCGATGCAGCTTCCACCATTTGCTCCGTTCGCGCGGCTTACTGCGTGACAAGTCACACATTCAGCTTGGCGCACGGAAATATCCGAATTTGATCGTGATTGATCTCGTAATCAGCGAGTAGGCTTGCTTGCCTTACATATGGAGATGTCAGTTTGGATGCAGGAAAGCGTGTGATATAGAAAAAAACGGTTTTTACGTAAGAGCGTCTGGTGAGGATGGAGAAGCAGAACGCTTCTTTTTTCATTCCATAGAAGCTCGTAGGGTGAGCCAAACCAGAATATCTTTCTAAAAGCGTGCAGCATTATCGTTCATCTGCACCTGAACCGGTATCCACATTCTCTTGGCTTGCCGCATCCAAAATAGCCGCGTACGCCGGGGCGTTATGCCCCGGCGGTTTCTGTATAGGCCTCGAATGCTTCGGCAAAGCTGGCGTTCACATCAAAGGGCGGCGCATAGTCCACCTTCGACGTGACAAGGCACAGGTCGATTCTGGCGGAAGTCTCATCCGCCTGCTGATTGAGCTTGCCGAGTGCAGCACGGATGACCTTGCGGTCGTAGTTGATCGTCGTCACCCGCCGCACATCGCAGCGGTAGGAGATTTGATTGCCCTCAGCGTTGAACCGGTAGCCGGTGCCGCCGTTTGAAATCGTCTGCTCGGAGCTGCGCAGATCATTCATCCGTTTGAACGTGCGGGCAATGCTCTGACGCGTTGCGTTGAGGCTGACCGCGCTGTCCATATCGATGTCCAGCTCCGATTTTGCCTTGCGGATGGCAGCGAACAGCTTGCCTTTCTCGTCCAGCAGATACAGGAGGAAACGGGCAATGTCTGTAATTCCCTCATAATACTCCGTTTCCGGCATCGCAAGGACGGTTTCGTCCTCCGCTTCCGCCATGACCTTATGGCGCAGATAGGTGTTCTCCACCCGCGTGACGTTGGAATCACGGTCAAGGGTGCTCTGCGCTTCGTCCAGAAACGACTGGAGCTTGTTCTGGTAGCGGAACGCTTCTTTCAGATTCATGTTTCTTCACCTCTGGTTTTCAAGTTATTTTCTGGTTTCATTGTAATGGTCTATCGTCTAAATGTCATGGAACTTGTGGTTCACCCCGTTCGGTTGATTCATGCTCCACCATTCTGTGAGCAGTATATCTTGATTTCTCAAGGCTTTCAGAAACGAAGAACTCCGCTTCTCGACAAAATTGTTCGAAAAGCGGAGTTCATTCACTTTATGGTCATTCGCTCTATTGCCGGTCAGATCTTCAAATACTCCATCATACTCCTCTGAAGCCGGTTGTGGATCTGCGTCAGTTCCTCCTTCGTGCAGCAGAAGAGAACCGGAATCTCCTCCAACGTATAGCCGCTGCTGAGCGTACCTGCCAGCCATTTTTCATCCTCCGGCAGTCGCTGCATATAATCCCGCAGGCAGACATACGAGCGAAAATCCGCATGCTTCGCACGAAAAACGCTCAGCAGCGGGGCCTTGCTCTCTGTGGTAAGCGGCTGATCTACTGATGGCGTGTAGTATCTCGAGGTCTCCTGTACCTGAAAGGCACGCAGCTCTGTCTGGATCTCCAGATAAGCGCGTGCCCAGCCTCCGACGCCTGCCCATAGGAACTGCGCCGGATATTTCTGATATACATCCAAGAATGTGCACCAATCAATGTAACGTGCATCTTCCTCAAGTCTTTCCGGCAGGAAGAGATCCCGGCCGATGGTCTGGATCATCTGATCGATCAGGCTTATTTCTCTGCAGGAAAACCGCCGCTTCATTGCTTTCTCCTTCCGCCTGCTTTTTTCACACTTTGACGGATCACGGCAATTTCCGGTTCCGGCAGATCCTTGCAGCAGCCGACCCAGGCATTCTCCGGCTCATACCACTCCATTTCATAGACGGCAGGCAGCTGTATTTCTCTGTCTTGCAATAGCTGCAGCAGTCTTTCGTGCCGCATGCTGCTTCTATCCATATGGAAGTGAATATTCGGTGTCCGTTCCGGATAGAGCGCGATGCAGCGTCCGCCCGGGCTGATCCTGGCACAGTAATCGCGCTACTGCTCCGCTGCGTGCTTTCTCAGCTCTCCGTAGAGCGAGACCCGGCCGTCTTCGAGAATCTTGACGCGCGGCCGGTTTCGGACCGTGCAGGTCGTCGGAAAATCCAGAAACGTACAAAAATCGATGCCGCGCAAGTGTTCAAAAAAGTCCATATCTGCCTCCTTTATCGTTTGTCAAATCAACTGTATCTCCATCATAGAGGGACCGGACGCAAAATACAATTGACAAGTTATATCAATTTCTCGCCTGAAATCCATATCGTTTCCCGATATATTGTCGTTAGAAAATCTGATATAATGAAAAAATGCGGTGTAAGGCAGTCATTTTCAGCATTGGGCCGCCCGCATGACAACGCGATTGCCGAGTCTTTCTTTGCCTCCTTCAAAAAAGAAGAGGCGTACCGCAGAGAGTACACCTCAGAACAGAGCTTTCGAAAAAGCGTCGAACAGTATGTTATGTTTTATAATACCAGCAGGCCGCATCAAACGCTGAATTATCAGACACCGCAGGCGTTTGAAGAAGCCTACAGGGAACGTTTATAAAAAAGCTGTGTTCAAACAACGTCTTTCCGTAAAAATAATAGTTTCGCATTCTGAGAGTTTTGATGTGCATAAGCTCAGCAGATAAAAAAGAAAAACCTTGATTTCTCAAGGCGTTAAAGGCAAGAAGAAACCCGTTTTTCAACTGCCCTGCGTACTCCGGCTTAAATTCGCCGGTTTTGAGTTCAATTACCACGTAGCAGCGGAGGTTCAAGTTATAAAACAGCAGGTCGATATAAAAATCGTCGCCGCCGACATTCAGATGATACTGATTGCCGAGAAACGCAAACCCGGTCCCAAGCTCCAACAGAAGCTTCGTCACATCTTTCACGAGCGCCTCTTCGATTTCCCGTTCCAGCATATCCGTCTTGAACGGGATAAAATCGAAAATATACGGGTCTTTCATTGTCTGGATGGCAAGTTCACTCTGTGGGGACGGCAGCCGCAATTCAAAATTAGATACCTTTTCAGCCAGCGCCTGCCGCTGATATAGGTCACTCTCGATCTGATGCACCAGAACGTTGCGCGACCAGCCGTTTTTTCGACTCTGTTCTGCATACCACAGCCGTTCGACTTTGTCCGCGACCTTATCCAACAGAACAACGTTATGGCCCCACGGAATTTGTGCAACAGGTTGTTGCACAAATTCATCGGCTGAATACGCCTCCGCGAACTTCGCCATATATTTGAGATTCCGGACGGAATATCCCTTCATCTCTGGAAAGGACAACTTGATATCCGCGGCAAGGTTTTCAACAAACCTGCTGCCCCAGACCTTATGCGCGTTGATGACCGTACCGATGGCGTGATACAGTCGAAGCAGCTCGCAGTTTACCTGAACCGCCGCGCGATACTGCGCCGTGCGGATCTCCTGCTTGACTTGCTCGACTGTTTCCAGATATTCGTTTGCATTCATCAGCATCATTCATCCCTCCCTACAGACTTATTGTAACAGAGGAAAACGGGAAAAGCAAATGTACAATGTGTGCTGCCCACCCAATCAAGCACATTGGAAATACCAATTATGCCTTTAACCGCTCCCTATTCAGCGACAACTTCAGCAACAGCATCTTGAATTCCGGCGATATCCATGACGCGAATTCGCAGCCAATCATCGGATGCGCAAATGTTCCGCCGCCTTTGCCTTGCTTGGAAGCGATACCGATCGCCTTTGTTTTCTCAATCCATAGCTTTGGCGTCAAAGTAAACGAGGCAGTTTTCTTTTTCTCTAAAAGTTCAATGTAGCCCGCTTCTCTATAATCGGGGTTATTTTCCTGCTCCCACAGATTTAAAAAGGCTAGTGTATTTTCACTACGCAGCCAGCTCTGTATCACATATCCCGGGGTATTCTTGCTGTGATTTCGTGCAAGCTCAGTCAGCGAAATATAACTATCATCCTGCTTTTTGTGCTGAGGCTTCGACTGCTTTCTCTGTTCCATGCGGGTCAACACCTCCGCCTTACTTCTTTTATAGCCGGCAAGAACAGAAAGCCTGTATTCGTCGATCTCATTATCCTTCGCAATTCGCAATATAATTCGGTCCCGCTCCTCACAGGTGATGATATCCTCAGCTACGAGGGGCTCCAACAAGTTTCCGATACCGATCATATCCACCAAACTAAGTTTCTCTGCCACACTGATCACCTCTTAAGGTCATTGTAGCATAATGCACAGAAATATAAAAGATGGATCAGTTCTGAGGCATAATATGCGAAACATAGCGCGTACTTTTTCTCGGCAAGCCCTCCTTGTCATAATCAATGTTACAGCGTGCCGCCTTTTCAAATTGTACATCCAGAAACTTCTTTAGCCCGATGATCGCCACATATTTTCCGTTAGAAAGAAGATGGTCTACCGCGGCACGAGTCCATTTTGCCTTTCCAGTCGGAGACGGTATTTGTTTTGAAAAAAGCATATCTGCAACCTTTCCCAAACTTGCACCTGCCATGTAGAGGTCAAAAACCAGGGCAACGTTATCTGCTTCACTCCTGCTGATTTCAAGTGTCCCGTTGTTGGTCAAAGTAAAACCATATGGTATTCTCATGTTTTGTTCCTCCTAAAATAAAAATTCCTATGTTTGCTATCTCATCCAAGAGATAAAACATAGGAATAAATGATATTTTGTTACCTTCTGCGTTGCCATTCTGCACAGCTTTTGAGTTATTTCATGTGATTCTCCAGCAAAAAAAGCAAAAGCCGTGTATAACTCAAGTTATACACGGCTTTTGTCTAATTTGGAGGTGCCGCCCAGATTTGAACTGGGGAGTGAAGGTTTTGCAGACCTTTGCCTTACCACTTGGCCACGGCACCGGATATGAAAATAGGAATGCGCTGAGGCATTCCTATTTTATTTGGAGCGGGTGACGAGGCTCGAACTCGCTACCTCCACCTTGGCAAGGTGGCGCTCTACCGGATGAGCTACACCCGCATAATGGTGCCTCCGGTCGGAGTTGAACCAACGACACGCGGATTTTCAGTCCGCTGCTCTACCTACTGAGCTACAGAGGCATATTGAGGCGAGATCACTCTCGCCTCAATACATTATGGCGACCCGGAACAGACTCGAACTGTCGACCTCCAGCGTGACAGGCTGGCGTGCTAACCGACTGCACCACCGGGCCAGGTAAATTGGGTGGAAAGTACAGGGCTCGAACCTGTGACCCCCTGCTTGTAAGGCAGGTGCTCTCCCAGCTGAGCTAACCTTCCGTTCCATCAAGCCGCATCTCTCAGCGACGAGTGTATTATAGCGGCCGATGCAAAAAAAGTCAAGAACAATTTTTCAAAATGGCAGACTTTTTTCTCAGCCCCGTCCGATCCCTACGCCGGCTGCAATTCCATACTTGAGAACAGCTCCGCCGCCGTGGTATCATAGGCGGTGCCGGAGCCCTCCGGCGCGCTGAAGGTCAGCGCGTAGCAGTGCGCGCCCTCCGAGATGACCTTGCAGCGGTACAGCCGCCCGCCCTCGTCGGACGCGGCGTACCACGCGAACTGCCAGACCGGCCGGCTGCGGCTGCCGCTCTCATACACGCGCAGCGCGGACGCGTCAAAGCCGGACAGGCTGCGCACGACGCTCTGCATGGACGCGGCTGGCAAAACCTGCGTCACGATCTCATACCCGCCGCCCGGCTGGGTATAGACGTGCTGCGTGCCGGCCTCGGCAAAGACCTCCTCGACCGCGTCCTGCGGCAGGCGGACACAGATGACGCTGGACGCGCCGTCCGATTCCCGCACGCAGCCGCCGCCCACCGTTTCCCAGACGGTCTGCGCCGAACAGGCGCACAGGCCCGCCATCATGGCCGCCAGAACCAAAATTACGATCCGTTTCATATCAAACCCGCCTCCATCCAAAGAAAGGAGATCCGCACATGCTTGTTCCCCTGCTTCTTATGAATGCAGCCGGCTTCGGAATTATGCTGCTTGATAAAAATTTGGCCCGCCATCACCGCCGCCGGGTGCCGGAGGCGCTGCTGCTGGCGTTTGCCGCCTGCTTCGGGAGCGCGGGCGTGCTGGCCGGGATGCTGATCGGGCATCACAAGACCAGAAAGCCCCTGTTCACCGTGACGGTGCCCGTGCTGCTGCTCGCGCAGGGCGCGGGACTATATCTCCTGTTCGGTCACTGACGGAGCTTGCGCTTGTTGCCCTTGGCGTCGACGATATAGGTGTTGTCCAGCTGCTGGCGCAGATCGCCCACGACGGAATCGATGTAGGCCCGGCGGAGCTTTGCCCGCTCCTCGTTTTCCTCCGGCGTGAGGCCGACGGTCTTTGCCTTGCGTGCAAGCTCGTTGATGCGCTCGATGTCTCCCTTTTTCATAGTAACGCTCCTTATAGAAATCTTGTAATTTCGATCGCGATGCGGCCCTTTTTCGTGCTGCCGCCGATCGTCTCCAGCCGGATCTTGCCGAGACCGCGGATGGTGATCACGTCGCCCTCCGCCGCTTGCTTGTCGCCCTTCATGCAGGGCGCGTAGTTCAGCTCGCATTTTCCGGCGGCGATATAGTCCGCGGCCTTGCCGCGGCTGATGGAAAAGCCGGAGGAGGCGACGCCGTCGAGCCGCAGCGAGGAGACGGTATCGCGGACGGCCTTGACCTTCTGCTCCGGGACGCGGATCTGGTCGATGGGGAGCTGCTCCACATGCAGCTTCGTGCGGCCAGCGGAGAGAAAATTCTGCAGCAGGTACGGCAGGATCTCCCGCGTGACGAGGAAATCGCAGCTGCCCTCCGAGACATAGATATCCCCCACCGTCTCCCGCTTGATCCCGCAGCCCATGAGCGCGCCGAGAAAATCCCGGTGCGTGAGCGTGTCGCCCGCAAAATACACCGCGCGGACGGCCGCGATGGGCCCCTCGTCCCCCGTGAGCCAGCTCTCGTCCAGATACTCCGGCACATAGCAGCAGACCTCGCGCTCGGCCATGGCCGGGCCGCCGAAGAAGACAAAGTCCTGCCCCCGCAGCAGCTCCGCGGCGAGCATCTGCTCACGCTTGGACAAAAACGCCGTCGCGGAGGGGATATTGCGGGCAGCCGCGGAAGTGATGCGCTCATAGACCCGGGCCAGCAGGATCTCGTCTTCCTTCGTCTGCGCCATCCGGGCGATCTGTTCTCGTTTGTCCATGCTCCGCCTCCTGTTCTTCAGAGGTATTGTAGCAGTCCGGCGAAAAAAAAGCAATGGTGCTTGGTTTTTGCAGGGAAAGGGATTATACTTGAAATCAAGAACAGCGCGCATAAAGAGGTGCGTCCACCTCATCAGTCTCCTTTCGGCGACAGCTTCCCTTCGCAGGGGAAGCCATGGAGGTCTTCTGTAGGGGCATGGCTCTGCTCCGCCCGCTGCTACTGATCTCGTCGGAAGAACGGGCGGAGCAGAGCCCCGCCCCTACAAACTGCCCCGCAAGAAGGTAACAGCCATCTGTTTTTTATCCGCATCTTCTATTGACGGCAGTCGTTCTAATGCAACTAGTTGCAAATTCGATACCCCCGTATCAGGCGGCGTGTAGTCAAACATACAAGAGGTGACCATCGAGTGGAACGACGCTTAAAAGATAGGTTCTCGCCTGAATTCAGAGGCAGAACGCACCAAACGTAACCAAGCGCCCTTTTCTCCCCTATCTTTTCCGGCAAGACGGAAAAGATAGGGCCGCCGGAGGCGCGTCAGAAACGACCACGACGGAACGAGCCGCCGCAAGCGACGTCTCTTATCCTCTGTGCTCGTTTCTTCCTTTCCAAACCGCAAACTGAATTTGCGGTTTGGGTTTCATGGCAAATTTGCAACAACCTCTCAGTCAGCTTCGCTGACAGCTCCCCTGGGAGGGGAGCCTTTTGGATAGAAGACTTCTTGGAAAGAGGACCATATATGAAAGTGATCATTCTTGGCGGCGGCGCCAGCGGGCTGATGGCGGCGCTTTCGGCCGCGCGGGACGCGCGGAATACCGTCACCATTCTTGAGCGGCAGTCCCGCGTCGGCCGCAAGCTGCTCGCCACCGGCAACGGCCGGTGCAACCTGACCAACCTGCAGCTCTCCCCCGCCCGCTACCACGGGCAGGACCCCGCCTTCGCCCAGGCCGCCCTGACGCGCTTCGGCGTGCAGGACACGCTGGAATTTTTCCGCGGGCTCGGGCTTCTGACCGTGGCAGAGGACTCCGGCCGGGTCTATCCCCTGTCCGACCAGGCCAACAGCGTGCTCGACGTGCTGCGCTTCGCTGCGGAGCAGGCGGGCGTGCAGACGGTCTGCGGCTTTGACGCGCAGAGCGTCCGGAAAAAGGCCCGCGGCTACCAGCTGACCGCCGCAGACGGCACAGGATTCTTTGCCGACAGGCTCATCATCGCCTGCGGCGGCTGCGCGGGCAAGGCGCTGGGCGGGACGATGGCAGGCTATGACCTGCTCGGCCAGCTCGGCCACAGCCGCACGCCGCTGCACCCCAGCCTCACGCAGATCCGCACGGACCCGGCCCCCATCCGCGGGCTCAAGGGCGTGCGGGCCGACTGCCATATCCGCCTGCGCGCGGGCGGCAGGACCGTGCAGGAGGACGCGGGCGAGGCACAGTTTACGGAGACGGGCGTCTCCGGTCCGGCTGCGTTCACCCTCTCGCGGCAGGCGGGGCAGGCGCAGGCGGCGGAGCTGCTGCTCGATCTGCTGCGGGCCTACCCCGAGCCGCAGGTCCGGGAGCTGCTCGCCGCGCGGAAGACTGCCCTCCCGCAGCTGGCGGCTGAGGACGCGCTGGCCGGGATGCTCCATCCGCGGCTGGGAAAGACGCTCTGCCATGCCTGCGGGCTCGGGCAGCAGCCGCTGGCCGGGGTCCCGGACGAGGCGCTGGCGGCACTGGCGAAGAAGATCAAGAATTTTGCCCTGCCGGTCACCGGCGTCTCCGGATTTGAGAGCGCACAGGTGACGGCGGGCGGCGTCCGGACCGCGGAGTTCCGCGCCGACACGCTGGAAAGCCGGCTCGCGCCGGGCGTGTTCGCGTGCGGCGAGGTGCTGGATATTGACGGCGACTGCGGCGGGTATAACCTGCAGTGGGCGTGGTCGTCCGGCTATGTGGCCGGTATGCTTGGAAAACAGGAGGAAACCCGATGATCCGCATCCGTGATATCTCTCTGCCGCCGGACGGCGATATGGCCCGGCTCGTCCAGGCCGCGGCGCGGCAGCTGCGCATCTCCCCGAATGAGATCAAGCAGCTGGATCTGAAGCGGCGGTCCGTCGACGCACGGAAGAAAAACGACGTGCGCATCATTTATACCGTCGATGTGGCGGTCAAGGGCCGGGAGGACAAGATCCTCAAGATGGCCCACTGCGCCAGGGCTTCTCTCGCGCAGGACCCGGTCTATCACGTCCCGCAGCCGCGGTCCATCCCGGCGCAGCGGCCCGTGATCGTCGGGTTCGGCCCGGCGGGGATGTTCGCCGCGCTGGTGCTCAGCATAGCGGGGCTGCGCCCGCTCGTGCTCGAGCGCGGGCAGGATGCCAAGGCGCGGCACGCGGCCGTGCTGAAATTCTGGAAGACCGGGACGCTCGACCCGGAGTGCAACGTGCAGTTCGGCGAGGGCGGCGCGGGGACGTTCTCCGACGGGAAGCTGAACACCGGCGTCAAAAACGAGCGCATCGGCTGGATCCTCGAGCAATTTGCCGGGGCGGGTGCGAGCGCCGATATCCTCTACGATGCCAAGCCGCACATCGGCACGGACGAGCTGGTGACGGTCGTGCAGAATCTGCGCGAGACGATCATCCACTACGGCGGCGAGGTCCGCTTCGGCGTGAAGGTCACGGGACTCGTGACCGAGGACGGCCGTGTGACCGGCGTGCGCGCGGCGCAGGGCGGCGAAGAGGCCGTCATCCCCGCCTCCTGCGTGCTGCTCGCCATCGGGCACAGCGCCCGCGACACCTTTGAGGCGCTGCACGCGCAGGGCGTGCCGATGGAGCCGAAGCCGTTTTCCATGGGCGTGCGCATCGAGCATCCGCAGCGGCTGGTGAACGAGAGCCAATACGGCCCGTTCGCAGACGCGCCGGGGCTCGGCGCGGCGGATTACAAGCTGAACGTGCGGCTGCCGGACGGATCCTCGGCCTATACGTTCTGCATGTGCCCGGGCGGGTACGTTGTCGCGGCGGCCTCGGAGGAAGGCGGCGTGGTGACGAACGGCATGTCCGACCACGCGCGTGACGGCGAAAACGCGAACGCGGCTTTGCTCGTGACGCTGAACCCGACGGATTTCCCGGACCGATCGCCGCTTGGCGGCATGTACTGGCAGCGGCAGCTGGAGCAGACGGCCTTCCGCGCGGGCGGGAGCAATTACCGCGCCCCGGCGCAGCTCGTCGGCGATTTTCTGGCGAAGCGGCCGTCGCAGACGCTCGGCGCCGTGCAGCCGACGTACCGCCCCGGCGTGACGCTCTGCGAGCTGCATACCGTCCTGCCGGAGCGGATCACCTCCGTTCTGGAGCAGGCACTGCCGGAGCTGGACCGGAAGCTGCACGGCTTTGCCGCGCCCGACGCCGTCCTGACCGCGCCGGAGACGCGCAGCTCCTCGCCCGTGCGCATTCTCCGCGACGAGACCCGGCAGTCGCAGCTGCGGGGGCTCTATCCCTGCGGCGAGGGCGCGGGCTATGCGGGGGGCATCACCTCCGCCGCGCTGGACGGCATTCTGACGGCCGAGGCCGTGATCGAAGCACAGAAAGGATGAAGATGCGATGACAGACCTGATCCCCTTCCCGGCCATGCCGGAGGAAGAAGACCCGCAGGCGCTCTCCCGCGAAACGCTGCTGGCGCAGGCGCAGGAGCTGCGGGAGAGAATCGCGGACCTCGACGCGCGCGAGCCCGCGGACATGATGAGCGCGCAGTACGAGCGCTGGGCCGCGCGCCACGAGGCGCTGGAGGACGCGCTCGACGATATCCTCGATCTTCTGGACGAATAAAGAAAAAACGGTGCAGCCCGGGGGGCTGCACCGTTTTTCTTTTTATTGTTCGCCGAATTCCAGCCGGACGATCTGCATGCGCATCTGGTTGTCGCCCACGCGCGCGAGGAAGCGGAAAAAGCCGGAGACCGACGGATCCTTGAGGTCGTGGTAACCGAGCATATAGCCCCGGCTCGAGACCCGCAGCCCCGGCGCGATCCGCGTCGGCGGGCACGATCTGCGCGAGTTCACCTGCGACAGTCTGCTCTGCAACATCTCCATGGTGTTCCAGAACGTGTATCTGTTCCACGATACCATCCGCGCGAACATCCTCTTCGGCAAGCCGGACGCCACGGAGGAGGAGATGATCAAAGCGGCGAAGAAGGCCCGCTGCCATGACTTCATTATGGCGCTGCCGGACGGCTATGACACCGTCGTCGGCGAGGGCGGCGGCACGCTCTCCGGCGGCGAAAAGCAGCGCATCGCCATCGCGCGCATGATGCTCAAAAACGCGCCCATCGTCATCCTCGACGAGGCCACCGCGAGCATCGACCCGGAGAACGAGCATCTCATCCAGCAGGCCATCTCCGAGCTGACGCGCGGCAAGACGATCATCACCATCGCCCACCGCCTCGCGACCATCCAGAACGCCAACCAGATCCTCGTTGTGGCAGACGGCCGGATCGCCGAGCACGGCACGCACGCCGAGCTCGTGCAGCAGGACGGCCTGTACCGGCGCTTCACCGCCATCCGCGAGCAGGCCGAAGGCTGGCGCATCGCTGCCGAATAACTTTAGATCCAGACTAAAACAGGGAGATCTCCGTCCACGGAGATCTCCCTGTTTCCTTTTCCGATTGACTCCGATTTCCCCGCCGCTTATAATGGTAGATACATAATTTTTCCTGCCCGCGACGCATGTGGCGAAAAGCTGGTCTGTTTGCCGGTAAGCTGGCATTTACCAGCTGCACCCACGTTCTTATCTTTTTATTGAGGGAGGTGGCTTTGTGCAGATAGAGAAAAACATTGCAGCCACACTGCGGCACAGGATGGAAGCGGAGAAGAAAAGCAAGCTGGAATTTTCCAAAGAGCTCGGCATTCCGCGCTCGACATTTCAGGGCTATCTGAAAGGAGAAAACTGCCTGCGGTCGGATTCCATTGAAGAGATCGCCAAAGGCCTCAATATCACCCCGGCACAGCTCATCTCCGGCCCGGAGGACGCCGCTGCGGAGTCCCTCCGGCTCGAGACGCTCCTGCCGCAGATCCCGGCGCTGCACCCGCAGGCGCAGCGGCTGGCGAAGGACGCGATCGCGCTTTTGCAGACTGCCTTCCGCGTCTCGCAGGAGCTGACCTGCATCGATGCGCACGCCTCCGAGCAGGATGCTCCGGAGGGCACTTACCGATATTTTCTGCAGGAGACCTGGCAGCCGGCGCGCATGCGCTGCTCCTACGGGCTTCTTGGCCAGCAGCGGCAAAGCGGCTGCTGGACGACGCTTGCGGTCATCTCTCCCTTTTCCGACGACCGCGCCGCCGTCGAGCGTCTGGCCCGTCTCTGCACCACCCAGCAGCTCGACCCCGTCCACCTGTTCGACGTCATCCACGACTTCCTCGACCAGAAAGCCGCATCGGTGTAAACGCTCCGCCGCCGAATCTCCGCTCCATCTTCCCCCACCCGCGCCGCAGCACCAAAAAAGCCCATCCGTCCGGATGGGCTTTTTTCGTGTTATAAAATCGCCGCGACAGCGGCACGTTACTTTTCACTCTTCCCGCTTACTTCTTACTTTTCAAAATCCCGCACATCGGGTTTTGGGAGAAGTGAAGAGTGAAAAAGGAATAAGTAAAATCCCGCATACTTGCGTATGCGGGATTTTGGCGGAGCGGGTGGGATTCGAACCCACGGTACCGTTGCCGGTACACCTGATTTCGAGTCAGGGCCGTTATAACCACTTCGATACCGCTCCGTATGTTTGCTGCAGCCTGAGTATTATAGCAGGCACAGGCAGCAAAATCAAGGAAATTTTCCGCCGATTTACGTGCGTTTGATAAACTGGCGGCTGCACTTCGGGCAGCGGATGTTGATCTTGCCCTTACCGCGCGGCACACGGACGACCTGGCGGCAGCCGGGGCAGCGGAAATAGCGGTACTGCTTATCCGTCAGGCGGCTGAAAAACCGCAGGAAGGCGGTGTTTTCGCGGCGGCGGGCCTCAATATTGCGCGAATACATCCGGTAGATCGACCAGATGAGCGGGATGTACGCCAGCAGGCTCAATACCGACATCCACTGCACCCACCGGCCGCCGATGGCGCTGATGAGGATCAGCACGAGCGCCGCACCGAGCAGACACTGGTTCAGCCGGTCCGAGCCATAGCGCCCGGCCATAAATCTGCGAAGCCCATCTCCGATTTTCCGAAACATTTCCGTCACTCCGTCCATATGGTTTCATTCAATAAACCCCATTATAGAAACCTGCGGACAAAATACAAGCGGACGGGGCGATTGTTTATAAAAAGTTTAAATCTGGCCGGTCTTTTCCCGCTTTTTCCCCGGCAGACGCACGCTCAGTACCGCGATCCCGCCCAAAACCAGAACGATCCCGCAGACCGCCGCCAGGCTGAGCGGCTCATGGAAGACGATCGTGCCGATGACGGCCGACGTGACCGGCTCGACCGAGGCGAGGATAGAAGCCCGGCTCGACGGCATGCCCTCGAGGCCCTTCGTGTAGAGGATATAGGCCAGAAAGCCTGTCAGCAGCGCCATGGCCAGCGCCCACGCGATCAGCCGCGGCTGCGCGGCGAGCGTCCCGGCGATCAGGCGCCAGCCGGTCAGCGGCGCGCAGCCGAGCGAGCAGAAGACGAAGGTGTAGAACGTGATCGTCCACGAGCTGTAGCCGCGGTCGATCGCACAGCGGCCGAAGATCGAATACAGCGCGTACCCGAAGCCCGCGCCGAGGCCGAGCAGCAGCCCCCGCAGCCCGAGCCGCTCCGACGAGCCCACGCCCGACACCAGCACGCAGCCCGCCAGGCACAAAACCAGCGCCGTCAGCTTCGCCCCCGTCAGTTTTTCCCGGAAGAACACGATGCTCATCAGCATGACGAACACCGGCGCGGTATAGAGAAGCACAGCCATGACCGCGAGGCTCGCAGCCTGCATCCCCGTAAAATAGCACCAGGAAAACAGCATCAGGCTGCAGATCCCACTGCCCGCGAAGCACCAGATATCGCGCGGGCGGAGCCGCAGCTTCTGCCGGTCGAACAGCAGCAGATACAGCCCGACGAAGATCGCGCTCGCCAGCACCCGCAGCTGCATCACATCGATGGCGTAGAGCCCGGCGGCGTTCAGCTGCCGGACAAACAGGCCCATGCTGCCCCAGAAGATCCCCGCCAGCAGCACACATCCAGTCGCTTTCCAGGTTTTCATATCGTTCTCTCTTTCTCTTTTTGATGCGCTCAGTTCTCTGTCTGCAAAACGACGGTCACGACCTCCGGGCGGTTGCCGATGCGCAGGGGCAGCTTGCGGCTGCCGCCGAGCCCGCGGCTGACGACCATGGCCGTCCCGTCCTTTTCGTACAGACCCGCGGTATAGTCCGGGAACAGGTCCATATGCGTGCCGAAGACCGCGCCGATGCCGGGCAGGCGCACGATGCCGCCGTGGCCGTGGCCGCACAGGACCGTCTGCACGCCCATGTGCGCCCAGAGCGGCAGCTCGTCGTTGCGGTGCGAGAGCATGAGGATATACGCGTCCTTGCCGTACTGCTGCCGGATCTCGCGCACGAGCTGCGCCGGGCGCTTCTGGTCATACGGGCCGTTCGGGTCGTCCACGCCCGCGAGGACGATGGACGCGCCGCCCTTCTCCAGCAGCCGGCATTCATTCGGCAGGCGGATAACGCCCACCGCGTCCAGCAGGTCAAACAGCGCCTGCCGCTTTTCGCGGGAGAGCACCCACTCGTGGTTGCCCGTCACGTAAAATGTCGGCGCGAGCGCCGTTAAGCCCTCGAGCAGGGGCGGGAGCATGGAAACGTCGGTGAATTCGTCGGCCAGATCGCCGGTCAGGGCGATGATGTCCGGGCTTTGCAGCCGCACGAGCGCGAGCAGATACCGGCTGCCCGCGTCAAAGCGTCTGCCGTGCAGGTCGGAGATCTGCACCACGCGCAGCCCGGAAAACGCCGCGGGCAGCGCCGCGCTGCGGACCTCGACCGTGCTCGAAGACAGTGTGAAATTTTCAAACCACGCCGCGCCGGCCAGCACCAGCGCCGCCGGCAGCAGCCAGCGGCGGCAGCTTTTTTGTCCGTTTTTCCCCATGCCTGCGCCTCCTTTTTCCATAGTCTATCATATCCGTCCCGCAAAGAAAAGCAGAACTGTGGCGCCGGCGGGGCATTTTTGCGCCGTCATGGGCGAAAAAACCGCCTCCGGCGGGGCTGTATCCCACATTTTGTATTGTGATATTCCATCCATGATGCTATAATATGCGAAAAAGAAAATAATAATGGATGTGCATTGGAATTGAAGTACGGAACCTGGACGGTATCGTCCTATGAGCCTGCCGACGCAAGGGCCCTGTGCGCGGCGGGCTTCTCGCCGATCACCGCGGCGCTGCTGTGCAGCCGCGGCTACCGGGACGCTGACGCGGCCCGCGAATTTTTATCCTGCAGCTACCCCCTCTCCTCCCCGTTCGACCTGCTCGACATGGACAAGGCCGCCGCGCGCGTACGGCTTGCCCTGCAGCGCCGCGAGCATATCGCCGTCTTCGGCGATTATGACGTTGACGGCATCACGGCCACCTGCCTGCTGACGGAATATCTGCGCAGCAGGGGCGGCCACGTGACCAGCTATATCCCCGCGCGGCTCGAGGAGGGCTACGGGCTCAACCCGCTCGCCATCGACACGCTCAAAAAGCAGGGCGTGGAGCTGATCGTGACGGTCGACTGCGGCATCACGGCCAATCAGGAGGCGCAGCTGTGCAAAGAGCTCGGCATCGATCTTGTCATCACTGACCACCACGAGTGCAAATCCGAGCTGCCGCAGGCCGCGGCGCTCGTCGACCCGCACCGCAAGGACCAGCCCCAGCCCGTCACGGAGATGGCGGGCGTCGGCGTCGCGTTCAAGCTGGCCGCCGCCATCGAGGGCGACCAGGAGAAGCTGCTGGACCAATACTGTGATTTTCTGTGCCTCGGCACCGTCGCGGACGTCATGCCGCTGACGGGCGAGAACCGCACGATGGTCGCCCGCGGCCTGCGGGCGCTGGCCAACCCGAAGCGCGTCGGCATCGCCGCGCTGATGGCCGAATGCGCCGTGCAGAAGGGCCCCGTCACCGCGGGGACGATCGGCTATACGCTCGCGCCGCGCATCAACGCCGCCGGGCGCATGGGCGAGGTGCACGTGGCGACCGAGCTGTTTCTGACCCACGACGCCGCCCGCGCCGTGGAGCTGGCTGGGACGCTCTGCCGCCTCAACCGCAAGCGGCAGGAGATCGAGGGCAGCATCTACCAGAGCGCCGTCGCCATGCTGCCGCCCGGCGGGCCGCCGCAGGCCATCGTGCTGGCCGACGAGAGCTGGCACCAGGGCGTGGTCGGGATCGTCGCGTCGCGCATGGCGGAGGAATACAGCTGCCCGACCTTCCTCATCTGCCTCGACGGCGACAAGGGCAAGGCCTCCTCGCGCTCGTACGGCGGATTTAACCTCTTCCGCTCGCTCGAGCAGCTGTCCGGGCTGCTCGAGAGCTACGGCGGGCATGAGCTTGCCGCCGGGTTCACCATCCGGCGCGCGTGCATTGAGCCCTTCCGCGAGAAAATGCTGCAGCTTTGCAGCAGCTTCCGGCAGTCGGACGCCTGCAGCACGGCGCTCGCGATCGACTGCGAGATCCCGCCGGAGCTGCTGACCATCGAAAATATCCAGGCGCTCGACGAGCTCGAGCCCTGCGGCGCGGGCTGCCCGCGGCCGATCCTGTGCATGCGCGGGCTGCAGGTCACGGAGCTGACCGAGGTCGGCGGCGGCAAGCATCTGCGGCTGCGGCTGAGCAAGGGCCCGTTCACCTGGGGCGCGATCTTCTTTTCCACCAACGCGCAGCGGGCCGCCGTGGCCCAGGGCGACGTGGTCGATATCGCCTTTACCCCGCAGATCAACGAATACCGCTCCATGCGCTCGGTGCAGCTCAATCTGGTCGATATCCGGCCGGACAAGGCCTTCCGCGAGGCGCAGGGGCATGACCGCGCGGTCTACCGCAAGCATCTTTCCGGCGGCGAGCTCAGCTGCGACGAGGCAGACTCCCTGCTGCCGGCGCGGCAGGACTTCGTCGCGGTCTGGCGGTATCTGGCCGCATTCTCGCAGGACGGGACGCTCTGTGAGGAGCTCGGCTGCCTGAGCCGCAAGATCTCGCGCTGCGCAAAGCTCCCGCTGAGCGCCGGAAAAACGCGCATCTGCCTGGACGTTCTGGCAGAGCAGGGGCTCGTGCAGCTCGAGCAGCGGCCGAAGACGCTCTTGATCCGCCTGTGCGCCGACGGGCGCAAGGTCGATCTGGAAAAGAGCCCGATCCTCATCCACCTCAAAAAGCAGAAGGCAGGAACCTGAATGGAAACCAGAGAAGAACATTACGCCTCCATGATGCAGGCGATCACCCGCTACGCGCCCTCCGCCGATCTGGAGGTCATCCAGCGGGCCTACGAATACGCCGACGAAAAGCACAAGAACCAGCTGCGCAAATCCGGCGAGCCCTATATCATCCACCCGCTGGCCGTGGCGGAGATCGTGGCGGAGATCGGTCTGGACACCGACGCGATCACAGCCGCGCTGCTGCACGACTGTCTGGAAGACACCGACGCGAGCTTTGAGGAGATCTCCCGCATGTTCGGCGAGACCGTGGCCAACCTCGTCGAGGGCGTCACGAAGCTCACGCGCGTGCAGTATTCCACGATGGAAGAGCAGCAGATGGAAAATCTGCGCAAGATGTTCATGGCCATGTCGAAGGACATCCGGGTCATCCTCATCAAGATCGCCGACCGGCTGCACAACACCCGCACCCTGCAGTACCAGACGCCCGCCAAGCAGATCTCCAAGTCCATGGAGACGATGGAGGTCTATGCGCCGCTGGCCCACCGGCTCGGCATGCAGAAGATCAAGTGGGAGCTGGAGGATACGTCGCTGCAGTACCTCGATCCCGAGGGCTATCAGGAGATCATCGACTACCTCAAAAAGAACGAGGACAGCGCCAACAGCTTCATGAACGCCATCCAGTCGAAGATCACCGAGCGGCTGGCCTCCGTGGGCATCCACGGGTCGATCTACGGGCGGATCAAGCATACCTACTCCATCTACCGCAAAATGCGCGCGCAGAACAAGACGATCGACGAGCTGTACGATCTCTATGCCTTCCGCGTGATCGTCGACAATATCGCCGACTGCTATAATGTCCTCGGCCATATCCACGACCTTTTCAACCCCATCCCCGGCCGCTTCAAGGACTATATCTCCACGCCGAAGCCCAACATGTACCAGAGCCTGCACACGACGGTCATCGGCTCGCAGGGCATCCCGTTCGAGGTGCAGATCCGCACGTGGGAGATGCACCAGACCGCGGAATACGGCGTCGCGGCGCACTGGAAATACAAGCAGCACGCGGGCGAGGGCTCGGAAAAGGAATTCGAGTGGGTCCGGCGTCTGCTCGAGAACCAGCAGGACGTCGAGGCCGACGACTATATCCACTCGCTCAAGGTCGACATGTTCGACGACGAGGTCTTCGTCTTCACGCCCAAGGGCAAGGTCATCTCCCTGCCCGCCGGCTCCACGCCCATCGACTTTGCCTACGCCATCCATTCCGCCGTCGGCAACTCCATGATCGGCGCGAAGGTCAATAACCGCATCGCCAGCTACGACGCGCCGCTGCACAACGGCGATATCGTCGAGATCCTGACGTCCAAATCGGCCAAGGGCCCGAGCCGCGACTGGCTGAACATCTGCCAGTCGAACCAGGCCCGCATCAAGATCAAGCAGTGGTTCAAGCGCGAAAAGCGCGACGAGAACATCGTCCGCGGCAAGACGAGCTTCGACGCGGAGCTGCGCCACATCGGCGTCGACCCCGACCTCATCCAGAACGACGACGTTCTGCCGCTCGTGCTCAAGAAGGTCAGCTTCGAATGCCTCGACGACATGTACGCCGCCATCGGCTACGGCGGGCTCACCGCGGCGAAAGCCGTCGGCCGCATCCGCGACGATCTGACCAAGGCCAGCCGCTCGCTCGCGCCCAAGCCCCTCATGCGGCAGGAGACGCCCGCCGTCAATGCCTCCGGCGTCATCGTGGAGGATATCGGCTCGTGCATGATCAAATTCAGCCGCTGCTGCACGCCGGTCCCCGGCGACGAGATCATCGGCTTCATCACCAAGGGCTACGGCGTGTCCGTCCACCGCAAGGACTGCCCGAACGCGAAAAGCGCGCAGGACCCGGCGCAGAAGGGCCGCTGGGTCAAGGTCACCTGGGCCGAAACGCCGGACGCGCTCTTCTCCACCTCGCTGGAGATCGAGGCCGACGACCGCGACGGGCTGATGCTCGACGTGGCGACGATCCTCACCTCCCTGCGCCTGCGCACGAGCGAGATGAGCGCCCGCTCCGTCGGCGGCGGCACCGCCATCGTCTGCCTGCGCTTTGGTGTGCACAACCTCACCGAACTCGAAAACGTCCGCACCCGCCTGCGCGGCATCTCCGGGGTGCACAACGTCGAGAGAGGGACGGAGTAAACCGCCTTGCCGCAGCTATAAAGAATGAACGCCCCTACAACCTGCCCCGCAAAAGGTAACATCCATCCGGATTTCCACCGTTCCTTCTATTGATGGCAGATATTCTACGGAAACTAGCTGCAAATTTGGAGCCCCCGTATCAGGCGGCGCGTACCAAGACGCCCGTAGGGTGACCACCGAGTGGAACGCCGAACTGAAACATTGGGGTCTGCCTGAATTCAGAGGCAGGACATACCCAACCGTAACCAAGCGCCCCTTTTCTCCCCCTTCTTTTCCGGCAAGACGGAAAAGAAGGGGCCGCCGGAGGCGCGTCAGAAATGACCACGACGGAACGAGCCTCCGCTATTCGCGAAGCCTCTTTTCCTCTGTGCTCATTTCTTCCTTTCCAAACCGCAAACTGAATTTGCGGTTTGGGTTTTATAGCAAATTTGCGACAACCTCTCAGTCAGCTTCGCTGCCAGCATCCCTACCACTTTTGTCCCTTCGGGACATTTCCCCCTGATAGGGGGAATCGGCCCCTGGGAGGAGCCTTTGCGAGGGGGGGCTCTCGAACCGATACACACAAGAAAGGATCCCATTATGAAAGCAGTCGTTACCCGCGTGAATTCCGCCAGCGTTTGTATTGACAGCGCGCTGCACGGGCAGATCGGACGGGGATTTCTCATCCTGCTCGGCATCGGGCCGGACGATACGCCCGCGCTCTGCCGCAAGCTGGCCGAAAAAATCCTCGGTCTGCGCGTATTCCGCGATGAAAATGATAAAATGAACCGGTCGCTCGCGGATGTGGGCGGAAGCGTGCTGGTCGTGAGCCAGTTCACGCTCTACGGCGACGTGAGCCACGGCCGCCGGCCGAGCTTCATCGGCGCTGCAAAGCCGGACCTCGCCATCCCGCTCTACGAGCAGTTCCTCGCCGAGTGCGAACACCTCGGCTTCCCGCCGCAGCACGGCGAATTCGGCGCGTATATGCAGGTCTCGTCGGAAAACGACGGGCCGGTCACCCTGATCGTCGACACGGACGATCTCAAATAAGGAGACGCTATGAACATTCAGACGCTCACGCTGGGCCCGCTGGCCACCAACTGCTATCTCGTCCGGCAGGACGGCTGCTCCCGCGTTGTCATCATCGACCCCGCGGCAAACTCCAAAAAGCTTCTCGCCGCCCTGCAGGAGCAGGGGCTGACGCTCGAGGCCATTTTCCTGACGCACGCGCATTTTGACCACATCGGCGCGCTCAAAAACCTGCACGCGGCGACACAGGCGCCCGTCTTTGTCGGCGAGGCCGACAAGGACGACCCGAGCCATATGTGCCACGATCTGCTGCTCTACACCGACACCTATCGGGAGGGTGACGAGCTTACGGCCGCCGGGCTGCGCTTCCGGGTGCTCTCGACGCCCGGACATACGCCGGGGTCGGTGTGCCTGCTGTGCGAAAACACGCTGTTTTCGGGCGATACGCTCTTCGCCGGTTCCTACGGGCGGACGGATTTCCCCGGCGGCAGCGACGCGGCCATGTCCGCGTCCTTAAAGCGGCTGTCCGTGCTCCCGCCCGAGACGCGCGTGCTGCCCGGGCACGGACCGGCCAGCACCATCGCGGACGAGCTGCGCACGAATCCCTACCTGCGCGGAGGCTTTGCCGGATGAAGCTGTATCTGAAAAACCACACCGAGCGCTACCCCGTCGAGCAGCTGCAGCTGCAGCTGTTCGCGCAGGAGCCGAGCGAATTCTGCACGGAGCCGTTCACCGGCGACGGGACCGTCTCGTCCCTCTCGCGCGGAAAGCACTTCCTCACGGCGACCGCCAAGGTCACCTATCGCGGCAGGACCGGCTTCGCCTCCAACCGCGTGCGGCTGGAGGATGCCGACGTGCGCGCGACAAGGCGCATCCTGCAGCGCAGCTACTATCTCGCGGCCATGCAGGTGCTGGACGCCGCGCCCCCGTGGGGCGCGCTCTCCGGCGTGCGGCCGACGAAGCTTTCGACCCGCTGCCTTTCCGGCGGCGGCAGCGAAAAGACGCCGAGCGCCTGCTGCGCGAGACCTATTTTGTCTCTCCGGCGCGGGCAAAGCTCTGCGTCGACGCCTCGCGGCATACCATCGAGGCCGCCAAGCTGCTTGAACCGGACGATCTTTCGGTATATATCGGGATCCCGTTCTGCCCGACGCGCTGCGCGTACTGCTCGTTCGTGAGCCAGTCCATCGAGCGCTTCGGGGAGTTTTTGCCTGCGTATCTGGACGCGCTGCTGCGCGAGATCGCGCATACCGGTAAGCTGCTGCGGGATTCCGGTTTCCACATCCGCACGCTCTACATCGGCGGCGGCACGCCGACGACGCTCTCGAGCGCGCGGATGGCGCAGCTGCTGGAGGCCATCCACACGAGCTTCGATCTTTCCCGCTGTCTGGAATTCACGGTCGAGGGCGGCCGCCCCGACACGCTGGACGAGGAAAAGCTGCGCGTGATCAAAGCCGGCGGCGCCACGCGCATCTCCATCAACCCCCAGACCATGTCCGACAAGGTCCTCGCGGCCGTCGGCCGCCGCCATACGGCCCGGCAGACCATCGAGGCCTTCTACCAGGCGGTCCGCGCCGGATTCGATGATATCAACATGGACCTCATCGCGGGTCTGCCCGACGACGACGAGGAAGGCTTCGCCGATTCCATCCGGCAGGTGCTCGCGCTTGGCCCGAGCAACATCACGGTCCACACGCTGGCGCTCAAGAAGGGCGCGGCGCTGTTTTCCTCCCGGGCTCCGCTCCCGCCGCAGGAGGCGGTGGCCGCCATGCTCGCGGGCGCGGAAGATGCGCTGCGCGACAACGGCTACGAGCCATACTATCTCTACCGGCAGAAGTACATGTCCGGCAGCTTTGAAAACACCGGCTGGTGCAGGCCGGGCTACACCGGACTTTACAACATATACATGATGGAGGAGCTGCACACCATCCTCTCTCTTGGCGGCGGCGGGATGAACAAGATCAATCTCCCGGCGGAGAAGCTCGCCCGCTACCACAACCCAAAGATCCCGCAGGATTATATTTCCCGCATCGACACGATCCTGCAGCAGAAGGACGAGATCTTCTCCCTGCTGCGTCAGATCCGCGAACAGAACCCGTAAGGAGGGCTTCCATGGATACACTGTTTTCCCATGTCAATATCGTCACGATGAACGAGCAGATGACGCTCTGGCAGGACGCGTTTGTCGGCGTCACGGACGGAAAGATCGCCTATATGGCCAAAAAACCGCCCGAGGAGCAGCCGAAGAAGATCATTGACGCCACCGGCATGGTCCTGATGCCGGGCCTCATCAACTGCCATACGCACCTGCCGATGTACCTGCTGCGCGGCTACGCGGACGACCTCAATCTGCAGGACTGGCTCGAGCACTATATCTTCCCGCGCGAAGACCGGATCGACGGCCGCGCCGTCAAGGCCGCAGCGACGCTCGCCATCGCCGAGGCGCTGCGCTTCGGCACGACCAGCGTGTCGGATATGTACTATTTCTGCGACGAGATCTGCCAGGCCGTGGCCGAGTCCGGCATCAAGGCGAATATCTCCCGCGGCACGTCCATGTTCCTGGGCGACGATTTCTGCTTCGATACCTTCCCCGCCTGCCGTGAGCTCGTGGAGCTGAAGGACAAGTGGCACAACTACGACAACGGCCGCATTAAGATCGAGGCCTCCATCCACGCCGAATATACCTCGACCTATCAGCTCTGGGACGCGCTGGCGGAATACGCCATCAACAACGGCCTGCAGCTGCAGGTCCATCTGTCCGAGACGAAGAAGGAGCACGACGAGTGCGTGGAGAAGTACGGCCTCACGCCCGCGCAGGTGCTCGACTGCCACCATGTGTTCGACGTGCCGACCGTCGCGGCCCACTGCGTTCATGTGACGCAGGAGGATATGCAGCTGCTGGCAAAGCGGCATGTGTCCGCGGCGCACTGCCCGGTGAGCAACCTGAAGCTCGCCTCCGGCTGCGCGGACGTGCTCGGCATGGTCAAGGCCGGGATGAACGTGTGCCTCGGCACGGACTCGGTCGCGTCCAACAACAATCTGGATCTTTTTGAGGAGATCAAGGCCGCCGCGCTCATGGCCAAGGGCAAAACCGGCGACCCGAAGGCGCTTCCGGCAGAGGCCGCGCTCATGATGGCGACGGTCTGCGGTGCGAGAGCGCAGGGGCGGAGCGCCGAATGCGGCGTCATCGAGCTCGGCATGGACGCCGACCTCATCCTGCTGGACTTCAACCAGCCGCACCTCATCCCGTGTCACAACGTGCTCTCGCAGCTGGTCTACGCGGCCTCCGGCCACGACGTGGCGCTGACGATGGTGCGCGGAAAGATCCTATACGCCGACGGCAAATATCCCACGCTGGATATTGCAGGCGCACTGAAGGAGCTGCACGACTACGCCATCCCCAGAGTCTTTTCTGATGAACCGGAGGCGCAGGCATGAGCGGCGGACAGGCACAAAAGAAGCAGAGCTTCCTGCAGGGCGTGGCGGTTCTGACCGCGGCGACCATCATCGTCAAGCTCCTCGGCTTCATCTATAAGGTCCCGCTGCAGAACATCCTGCAGGAACGGGGCTTCGGCTACTTCAACACCGCCTATGACGTGTACAACGTCCTGCTGATGATCTCCACGACGGGCCTGCCCGTCGCCGTCAGCCGGATGATCTCACAGGCGCAGGCGCTCGACAATTACGCGCAGATCCGCAAGATCTACTCGGTGTCCATGAAGGTCTTTCTGACCATCGGCGTCGTCGGCACGCTCATCATGCTCGTGTTCTGCCGCCAGCTGTCGGTCATGGTCACGACGAATGAAAACTCCTGGGCGGCCATCGCGGCGCTGTCGCCGTGCGTGCTGCTCATCTGCATCGTCTCGGCCCACCGCGGCTTCTTCCAGGGGCAGAGCAACATGACCCCGACGTCCGTCAGCCAGGTCTATGAGGCCATGATCCGCGTGGTCTTCGGCCTCGGCGGCGCGTACCTGATGCTCAAAAAGACCGGCAGTCTCGTCTACGCGGCGGCCGGCGGCATCTTCGGCGTGACGGCGGGATGCATCGTGGCGGTCATCTATCTGCGCATCCAGTTCGGCAAGTCCAATCAGATCCTGCAGCAGGGCGGCGGCGAGGCCAAATCCGGCCGCCAGACAATGAAGGAGCTGCTCGTCATCGCCGTCCCCATCACGCTGGGCTCGGCAGGTCTGCAGATCATCAACCTGTTCGACACGATGATCTATATGCGCAGGCTCACCGGCGCGCTCGCGTGGTCGTCCGACGCGGCGGATACCGCCAAGGGCATCTATAACTTCTGCCAGACGATCTTCAATCTCCCCTGCTCGCTCATCACGCCCATCACCATCTCCATCATCCCGACCGTGACCGCCGCCCTGACCCGCGGCAATGCTGACGGCGCGCGCCATACGGAGGAATCCGCCGTGCGGACCATGGGCCTCATCAGCCTGCCGTGCGCGGTGGGGCTGGCCGTGCTGGCCGAGCCCATCATCCGCCTGCTCGCGGGCAACTACGGCCCAGAGAGCGTCGCCACAGCCACGCCGATCCTCGCGTATCTGGGCATCGCCGTCGTCTTCAACAGCACGGTCCTGCTCTTCAACGCCATCATGCAGGCGCACGGCGACGTGACGACGCCGGTGGTCAACATGCTCATCGGCGGCATCGTGAAGGTCATCGTCAACTATATCCTGGTCGCCATCCCGTCGCTCAACATCATCGGCGCGGCCATCGGCACCATCGTCTGCTATGTGACGATCACGGCGCTCGACCTCATCGCCATGCGCAGGACCGTCACAACGCATCCGGCCGTTGCACGTAACCTCATCCGCCCGGCCGCGGCCGCGGCGATCATGGGCGCGGCGACGTTCTTCGCCGAAGCGGTGCTGCGCCGCGTGACGAACTCCAACACGATCATCTGCCTGGGTGCGCTTGTGATCGCGGTGATCGTGTACGCGATTTTTGTCCTTGCGCTGCAGTGCATCACCTATGAGGACTGCCTGCTGCTGCCGAAGGGCGAAAAAATCGCAAAAATCCTGCATATCAAACACAAAACATGAATTTCCTACTTGCGAAAGAAACAAAAGTATGATAAATTTTACTAGCAAACCGCGCTATGACCTGTCCGACCTGATCCGGCTGGTGCATGTGCTGCGCGCGCCGGGCGGCTGCCCGTGGGACGCGGCGCAGACGCACCTGTCCATCCGCCGCAATTTCCTTGAGGAAGCCTACGAGGCCTGCGAGGCGCTCGACTGTGACGACGCGGCCATGCTCCGCGAGGAGCTGGGCGACGTGCTGCTGCAGGTGCTGTTCCACGCGGATATCGAAACCGGCCGCGGCCGCATGACGATCGACGACATCGCCGACGCCGAGTGCAAAAAGCTCATCTTCCGCCACCCGTTCCTCTTCGGCGGCGAGGCGGAGAGCTGGGACGAACTCAAGCAGAAGGAAAAGGGCCAGAAGACCACCGGCGAGGCCATGGCGGGCGTCGCCCGCTCGCTGCCGGCGACGTGGCGCGCGGAAAAGATCCAGAAAAAAGCCGCCAAAACCGGCTTCCGCTGGGAATCCGCCGATGAAGCGCTGGACAAACTAGCAGAAGAGACCGGCGAGCTGCGCAAGGCCGTGCGGGATCACACCAACATCGACGAGGAGCTGGGCGACGTGCTGTTCGCCGCGGTCAGCGTCGCCTCCACGCTGGAACGGGACCCGGAGCAGGCGCTGCACGCGGCCTGCGAAAAATTCATCAGACGCTTTACCGCTATGGAGCAGACGGCTCTTGCCGAAGGCAGGCCCCTGGAAACGCTTTCGAAAGACGAGCTGCTTGCCGGATGGAACGCGCAGAAACGTGTCGTGCCCGGCGGTGAACAATAACTCATATACTTTATGAAAAGAGGAACTACACATGAATAAGACCGAACTGATCGCGGAAGTCGCCAAGAAATGCGGCATTTCCAAGAAGGACGCCGAAAAGGCCGTCACCACCACCTTTGACACCATCGCTGACGCACTGAGCCAGGGCGACAAGGTCCAGCTGGTTGGCTTCGGCGGTTTTGAGACGAAGAAGCGCGAAGCCCGCATGGGCCGCAACCCCAAGACCAAGGAAGCCATCGAGATCCCCGCTACCACCATCCCCGTCTTCAAGGCCGGCAAGGCGCTGAAGGAAAAGACCGCAAAGTAAGTACGATCCCCGCAGGGCAGCCGGACGGCTGCCCTGTTTTTTGCGCGCCGATCACATTCCGTGAACTTTTTCGGATCACAGATCATAATTTATAAACTTTTTCCGGATCTCCGGTTGACTTTTCTCCCATTTGCCGCTATAATACTCTGGTCTGCGAGCGCAGACGATCCTTGCCGCAGGCGGGACCTGCGGCCATAAGTCCAGAAGGAGGTGCAACATCATGGCAAAACTTTCCGCAAAGTATGAGGTCCTCTATATCATCGACCCCGCACAGGGTGAAGAGGGTATCGCGGCTCTCGTGGAAAAATTCAAGGGTATCGTGGAGGCTCACGGCACTCTGACCAGTGTTGACGAGTGGGGCAAGCGCCGTCTTGCGTACCCGATCAACGACCTGATCGAGGGCTACTACGTCTACATGACCTGCGAAGTGACGCCCGAAATGCCGGCAGAGCTTGATCGTGTCTTCAAGATCACCGACGGCATCCTGCGTTCCATCATCGTCGCTGTTGAAGAGTAAGGAGGCACTCACATGCTGAACCACATCGTTCTCATGGGCCGACTGACTCGTGACCCCGAGCTGCGCCGGACCGGCAGCGGCGTCGCGGTCGCATCCTTTACGCTCGCTGTCGACCGCGATTACGCGGCGCAGGGCGCGGAAAAGGAAACAGATTTCGTGGACATCGTCGCATGGCGGAGCACAGCTGAGTTCGTCAGCAAGTACTTCACCAAGGGCCGCATGGCGGTCGTCTCCGGCCGGCTGCAGATCCGCAACTGGCAGGACAAGGAAGGCAACAAGCGCCGCTCGGCCGAGGTCGTAGCGGACAACGTCTACTTCGGCGACAGCAAGCGCGACAGCGCCGACGGCGGCTTCAACCAGTCGCAGGGCTACGCGCAGAGCTTCAATCAGATCCCGCAGCAGCCGCAGCCGGCGTATCAGGCGCCGCAGAACGTGTCTGCCGCCTCGTCTGATTTCTCCATGCTCTCCGACGACGATCCCGAGCTCCCGTTCTAACATTTTTCCACAAGACCAAGATAGGAGGATTCACTATGGCAATGTCTAATGATCGTGTTCATCCTCGCAAGCGCAAGAAGGTTTGCTCCTTCTGCGTTGATAAGGTGACGCACATCGATTTCAAAGACACTGTGAAGCTTCGCCGTTACCTGTCCGAGCGCGGCAAGATCCTGCCCCGCCGTACCACCGGTACCTGCGCTGCCCATCAGCGTCAGCTGACGGTCGCTATCAAGCGTGCCCGCCAGATCGCCCTGCTGCCCTACGTAGCAGACTGAGGTTTCAAGCAAAAAACCTGTCCGTATGGGCAGGTTTTTTGAATACGCGGAGGTTTTTATGTTTTCCATCACGCTCATCTGCATGGGCAAGCTCAAGGAGAAATTCTATACCGAGGCGGCCGCCGAATACGCCAAGCGGCTGAAGGCCTACTGCGCCTTCCAGCTCATCGAGCTGCCGGAATGCCGCCTGCCGGAGGATCCGAGCGCCGCGCAGATCGCCCAGGGCCTGCAGAAGGAGGCGGAGCTCATCCGCGCGAAGCTGCCCAAGGGCTGCTTTTTCTGCGTACTGACGCCGGAGGGCAGGCTCCTGTCCTCGGAGCAGCTGGCCGATACCCTGCGGCAGGCCAAGCTCGGCGGCCGGTCGGGCGCGTGCTTTCTCATCGGCTCGTCGTTCGGCATCGCGCCGGAGATCAAGGCGCTTGCCGACCTGCAGCTGTCTATGAGCAAGATGACCTTTCCGCACCATCTCGCCCGCGTCATGGCGCTCGAGCAGCTCTACCGCGCCGAGGCCATCCAGGCGGGCAGCAAATACCACAAATAACAGGAGGTTTTCGCAATGTTTCAGATGAAAGACGAAATGCAGACCGCCGTCAAGCACAACATCCGCGGCGGCGAAGGAAGCCCCAGCTTCCGTTACCTGTTCTCGGCCGAGCAGCTCGGCGGCCGCGCGGAGATGATGGCCGTCATCACCCTGCAGCCCGGCGAGTCCGTCGGCGTGCATCCGCACGAGACGAACGGCGAAGCCTACGTCATTCTCGAGGGTGCGGCCACCGTCACCGAAGACGGGCAGGCGCGCGAGCTGCACGTCGGCGACGCGGAATTCTGCGCCGACGGCCATACCCACTCCATCCGCAACCACACCGCCGCCCCCACCCGCTTCCTCGCCGTGATCGTCCCGAACAAGTAAGCAAACGCCTGATCGCCGCAGCAGACTCCCTGCTGCGGCGATCCTTGCACTGTTTTCATCGGTATGATAGGATAGGCACAAAGCATTTGTGAGGTTTTTATGGATCGGACATTTCAGAAGTTCCTGCGCAGCGGCCTGGACCTCGCCCCGTTGGGCGTGGAGCGGCGGGAGGAAAACCTGCCGTATTTCTGCACGCCGAAGGGCGCGGCCATCTTCGGCTGGGCGGGCGTCGACGGCATTCACTACTGCTTCATCCGCGGCTTCGGCGGTATGGTCTTCGCCGTGAGCCCGATGAACGCGGCGCCGGACTGCGTGCACCCGCTGGCCAGGGATTTCGCGGACTTTTTGCGGCTGCTGCTCGCCTGCGGCGACGCGGCGGCGCTGGAGCAGGCGTGGATGTGGGGGGGAAGCGCAGTTTGACGCTTTTTTGCGGGAAAATCCCCCCACAGCGGAGCAGGAAGCATGTCTGGCTGCCGTCGCCGCGCAGCTGGGTCTCACCCCGATGGAACACCCGTGGGCCTATCTCCGGGAGCTGCAGGCATCCTTTGACCCCGGCAAACTCAAGTACACAGAGGAATATTACAATGTCACCGGATGTCCGGCGGCAGAACCAGCGGAGCCGGACTGGAAGGTCTTCTTTGGCGGCGGCTTCTGGGGCGGACGGGGAAACGGCCGGGCCGGGACCGAGCTCCGGCTGGAAAGGCAGTTTGACTGGGCGGGGCGCCATTGGGTCGTCCCCGCGGCGTATGTCTGCGGCAAGGGACTGGTCGTGGACGTCTGCATGCGCGCGGAGGCGGACGAGATCCGCAGGTTCCTGCAAACGTGGGATCTGAGCCCGGAAAACGACTCGCGCGACAATTTTACGCCGGAGCAGCAGCTGCAGATCGATCTTGACAACCCGCTCGGCATGCGGCCCGACCCGCAGCTCACGCTGAACGGCCAGCCGCTGCAGCTCTCGCACGGCTGCACGGTGTGTTATAACCCCTGCCTGCCGGGAAGCTTCCGTTCGCCGGAGGCGGAGCGGACGCTCCGCCATTACGGGCTGGACGCCGCCTGTGGGTGGATGCTCTGCCGGTTCTCCTTTTTGTGGGTGGGCAAGCGCCGCCCGAAGATCCGGACTCTGACGCTCACGATGCGGCAGCGGCCGTGCCGCGTGCCCGGCCCGCATTTCAAGGTCCATGCGCCCGGCGATTTGTTCACCTTCCGCCACCCGGTCAGCGGGACGGACTATACGCTGCAGGTGCAAGAGCTGGCACAGGAAACGCTTCCGCGCGGGCTGCTCACCGCGTTTTACCCGACGCATTTCACCGCCATGCGCTACACGCTCTCCCCCGCGCCAAGCGAGGACATCCGGATCTGTGACTGCGATGTGGGCGACCAGCCGCTGGAGATCGGCCCATGCACGGATGCCCATGCGCCGGAGGCGCAGAGCAGCGCCGCCTGCATCGGCATCATCGGCGGTGCGGACGGGCCGACCGCGCTCGTGGTCGGTTCCGGGCCGGAGGGCAGCCACGGTGTCTGCTCCGCCCTGCACTTTGAACCGGTGCAGGATGACGTGGAATGGTGTGTAGAGTTTTTGACCCAGCCGTTTGCGGGCGCGGATATCCCGCTGCTATAACGAGCCCCTGCCCGGTGAGCGCACCGGGCAGGGGTTTTTATTCCGGTTTGACGCGCCAGTAGCCCGTCGTGTCCCGTGCCAGCAGCTTTTCGGCAACCGAAAGGACCGTGCGGAAACTGTCATAGACGTTGGCGCGGATCTTTTCAAATGCTGCCTCATCCGCGCGGTCGTCGGCACGCAGGGTCTGGCTGCGCCGGCCGCACCGGCGGATCTTTTCTTCCAGCCAGCGGTCCATTTCTGCGGTTTTCTTTCCGGTCATGCCAGCACCTCCACTTCTCCGCGGCCGACAAAGTCGCCATGGTCCGTCGCCCGGTTTTCGCCGCCGAACATCGTATTCGCGCCGACGGCAATATGAAATGTCCCCGCCATTTTCTCGTCCAGCAGCGTGTATCCGCACAGGTCGGTCACATTCGGGTTCATGCCGAGGCCCAGCTCGCAGACGATGCGGTTTTCCCGCGGCAGGCCCGCAAAGTGCGCCGCGACCGCCTCACAGTTGCTGCCGGTGATCTCGCCGTTCATGACCTGCAGGGTCACGTCTGTGTATGCCTCGCCCTCCAGATAGAGCGTCCCGAAGAACACGTCTCCGTTGGTCTTCGCCTCGACCGGGGCGATATAAATTTCGCCGCAGGGCAGATCGCCGTCTCCGGCATCGGTCAGCCACGTGCGCCTGGTCAGCTCCAGCTGCAGCACGCAGCCTTCGCCCGTCCGGACCGCCACCCGGCTGGCTCCGGCAAACTGCGCAGCCGCATGCTCGCAGGCGGCGCGGACAGCGGCATAGTCGACGTCATATGCGCGGTCCATGCGGCGGATATACTCCTGCGGGTCGAGGCCGGACTCGGCCGCGTTGGCCTCCGTCGGGATGCGGATCTGCGCAAAGCGCCTGCACGTCACAAGCTTTTCAAACAGCTGCAAGATATATCTGCGGTACAGCTCCGTCTGTGCACCTTCCAACTCGTATCCGAGCACGATCGGCTGACAGGCGAATACGTCCAGGACCGCGTCGAACTTCGAAAACAGGCCAAAGTACCGGTCATCAAAGCAGCTCTCCGGCCGAAACGCCGCTTGCTTTTACGATTTTTGCTATGGTTTCGCGCGTCATACGCACACCTCCTCTGTGTCTGCGATTCCATCATGCTCTCATCGGAATGTCAAGTCTGATTTGATAAATATAAAAATAAATAATCAGGATCCACTTCGAGATAAATAAACCCCGGCTCGGCCTATGCTGGCCGCGCCGGGGTCCCGGTCTGGTTTGTCTGCCTGACGGCGCTTATGTTGTCTGCTCCTGCAGGATCCGGCCTTCCGCGCTGATCGTCACGACGCGCAGGGGAAGGGCCCTGCCGCTGTGCGCGATCGCCTGGCGGGCGGCGTATTCCAGTCCGCCGCAGCACGGGACCTCCATGCGCGTGAGCGTCACGCTGCGCACGTCGTTCTCCGTGAGGATCGCGGTCAGCTTCTCCTCGTAGTCCGCGGTGTCCAGCTTCGGGCAGCCGATGAGCGTCACGCGGCCGCGGATGAAGTCCGCGTGAAAATTTCCATAGGCATAGGCCGTGCAGTCGGCGGCGATGAGCAGGTCGCAGCCGTCAAAATACGGCGCGCGGACCGGCACGAGCCGCAGCTGGACCGGCCAGTTCTGCAGCTGCCCGGGCGCGGGCTGCGCCGCGGCGGCCGGATGGTGCATGGCACGCACCTGTGTGCCGGGGCAGCCGCAGGCCAGCTTGTCCGGGGCGGGCACGTCCGGCTTTTTGGCCGCCTGCACGTTTTTTACCGCCTCGGCCGTCAGCTTTTCGAGCTTTGCGCGCTTCACGGCAGCCTCGTCATAGGCCGCGGCCTCGCGCTCGATAACATGGATCGCGTCCACCGGACAGACCGGCAGGCAGTTGCCCAGCCCGTCACAGTAATCGTCGCGGATCAGCTTCGCCTTCCCGTCCACGATGGCGATCGCGCCCTCATGGCACGCCTCGGCGCACAGGCCGCAGCCCGTGCAGGCGGCTTCGTCGATGGTGATGATGGTCCGTTTCATGTGTTGCCCTCCTGTTCGCGTTTGGCTTCCAGTCTTGCCCGGCGCTCGGCGTCCGCCTTTTCCTGATTGCGGCGGGCAATGATCATCAGCTTTTCATAGGTCTCCTCGCCCACGCACTGTTTGGCGTATTTGCACCACTGCACGCAGCTGAGCTTGTCGTTGTAGACGACGAAGCCGCACTTGTCGCAGGCGACCTCGGTGTCCGTGGAAAAAATCTCAATGGGATTGCCGCAATTCGGGCAGATGCGGTCCTCGATCGTCGGGGTCCGCGGCTTGCCCTGACAGCCGTCCATGATCATTCTGCGCACCTCCTTGACTTTCTGGTCTCAGTATAGGATACTATCAGAAAATAGTATGTTGTTTTTCCAACAAAGGAGCTGAAACTTATGGAGGTTTTTCCGGCACTTTCCGCGTGCTCGCTGTTTGCGGGGCTGACGCGGGACGAGATCGCATCCATTCTCCCCTGCCTGTCTGCGCGGCAGACGGGCTTTCGCCGCGGACAGTTTCTGCTGCACGCGGGCGACGAGGTCCGCTTCGCCGGGGTCGTGCTGGCGGGCGAGGTCGAGCTGCTGCAGGAGGATTTCTGGGGCAACCGCAATCTGCTGGCTGCGGCCGGGCCCGGCGAGCTGTTCGCCGAGGCCTTCGCCTGCGTGCAGGCGCGCGCGCCGGTGAGCGTGCTGTGCAAAACGGACGGGCGCGTTTTGTATCTCGATACCCACGCGGTCTTTTCTCCCTGCGAAAAGGGCTGCGCGCAGCACCGGACGCTGTCACAGAATCTCATCCGCGTGCTGGCGGAGAAAAACATGCAGCTGAACGAGAAGGCCGGGTATCTCTCGCAGCGCTCGACGCGCGAAAAGCTGCTGGCCTATCTCTCCGCGCAGGCGCGCCGGACCGGCAGCGCCAGCTTCCGCATCCCCTTCGACCGCCAGCAGCTGGCGGACTTCCTGTCGGTCAACCGCAGCGCGATGTCCGCCGAGCTCTCCAAGATGCAGCGCGAGGGGCTGCTGCGCGCCGAGCGCAGCGACTTCACGCTTTTCCAGCCGGAATGACCTTCATCCTCCGGCTTTCTTCTTGCTTTTCCCGGCCGGACGCGATATACTGAAGTTAGCAGGCAGCCGCGCTGCAAAGTATGAAGAAAGAAAGGATCTTTACCGGAATGAGTATTGCATACCAGGATCTGACCCCCGCCCAGGCGCATGAGGAATACGCAGCAGTCAAAGCGCAGTTTGACGCGCTGCAGGCCAAGCATCTGAAGCTGAATATGGCCCGCGGCAAACCCGGCAAGGAACAGCTGGATCTCGTCTCCGATATTCTGAGCATTCTGAAGACCCCGAAAGACTGCATCTCGGACGGCGTCGACGCCCGCAACTACGGCGAGCTGGCGGGCCTCAAGGAAGCGAAGGAATTCTGGGCGGACGTGCTCGGCTGCAAGCCGGAGGAGTGCTTCATCGGCGGCAACGCCTCTTTGACGCTCATGTACGATCTGGTCAGCAAGGGCTATACGCACGGCCTTGCACGCTCGGAAAAGCCGTGGTGCAGGCTCGATACCGTCAAGTGGCTCTGCCCCGCCCCCGGCTATGACCGCCATTTCAAGATCACCGAGTCCTTCGGCTTTGAGCTCATCACCATCCCCATGACCCCGACCGGCCCGGATATGGATCTGGTCGAAGAAGCTGTCAAGGATCCGGCTGTCAAGGGCATGTGGTGCGTGCCGAAGTATTCGAACCCCGACGGCATCGTCTATTCCGACGAGACCATCGCGCGCATCGCGGCTTTGAAGCCCGCCGCGCCCGATTTTGCCCTCATGTGGGACAATGCCTACTGCATCCACGAGTTTGACGGCGACTTCGTCCCCTTCCGGGACATCCTGACACTCTGCCGCGAGGCGGGCAATCCCGATATGGTCTACGAATTCGCCTCCACGTCGAAGGTGACGCTGCCCGGCGCGGGCTTCTCCGTCATGGCCACGAGCGAGGCCAACCAGGCCTACCTGCAGAAGCTCATCGGCATCCAGACCATCTCCTACGACAAGGTCAATTCCCTGCGCCACGTGCGCTATCTCAAGGACAAGGCCCACACGCTCGAACTCATGAAAAAGCACGCGGCCATCCTGAACCCGAAGTTCCAGTGCGTCCTGCGCCATCTCGATACCGAGATCGCGCCGCTCGGCATCGCCTCCTGGCAGCGGCCGAAGGGCGGCTATTTCGTCTCGGTCAACACGAAGCCGGGTCTTGCGAAGCGCACGCTGGCCCTCTGCAAGGAAGCGGGCGTCGTCATGACCGGCGCGGGCGCGACGTTCCCCTACGGCCGCGACCCGCAGGATTCCAACATCCGCATCGCCCCCTCTCTGCCCCCGGTCGAGGAGCTGGAGCAGGCGATGGAGATCTTCTGCACCAGCCTGCGCCTGGCCGCGCTGGAGCAGCAGATGCAGTAAATCTGATATTTCTACAAAAAAGCGCCCGGACAGCTGTCCGGGCGCTTTTGATCTTCGGGTTTGCGGGGTGCTTACTTTGCGAAGACCTTCTTCAGTCTTGCGAAGCGGGGCAGACCGTCGACCTTCTCAAGCTTCGTCTCGCCCTGGATGAGCGGCATGGCGTACTTGACGAAGTCCTCGGTGACGTTGTTGCCTTCCGGGGTGATCCACTCGGCCGGGAACTTCTTTTCGAAGTTGGCGACGTCGGAGAGGTCAAACAGCTTGGCCTTGCAGGTGTAGCCGTTCGTGCGGTCGCACTCGAAGCCGACCATCTTGTCGGTCACACCGGCGATCATCTGCTCGACAGCGGTCTTGCCGGACATAAAGGCTTCCTCGATATCGGTACCGGAGGCGCAGTGCGCGGCGCAGCGCTGCAGCAGGCTGAGCTCGATGCCGCGGACCTTGGCGCCGGTGCGCTCTTTCATGATGTTGGCGAGCGTCGCAGCCAGGCCGCCCAGCTGGGCATGGCCGAAGCCGTCGGTCGCGGCGGTCTTGGCCTCGGAGACGAAGCTGCCGTCGGCATAGTGCACGCCCTCGGAGACAGCGACGATGCAGTTCTTCTTCTCCTCATAGCGCTTGGAGACGTCGGCGACGAACTTGTCCATGTCGAAGTTGACCTCGGGCAGGTAGATGAAGTCGCAGCAGGGCTCTTCTTCGTTGGCCAGCGCGGCAGCGGCGGTCAGCCAGCCCGCGTGACGGCCCATGCACTCGATGATGGTGATCATGCCGGTGTCGTAGACGTGCGCGTCGCGGGAGACTTCCATGACGGAGGTCGCGATATACTTGGCGGCGGACGCATAGCCCGGGCAGTGGTCGGTGCCGAAGAGGTCGTTGTCGATGGTCTTGGGGATGCCCATGACGCGGCATTCGTAGCCGACCTTCTTCATATACTTGGAGATCTTGTTGCAGGTATCCATGGAGTCGTTGCCGCCGTTGTAGCAGAAATAGCGGACATCGTACTTCTTGAAGATCTCAAGAATGCGCTTGTAATCGGTATCGTCTTCATCCGGGTCCTTGATCTTGTAGCGGCAGGAGCCGAGGGCGGAAGACGGAGTATAGGGCAGGCGGTCAAGCTCGGCACGGTCTTCTTCGTCCATGCACAGAAGCTCGTCGTTCAGAACGCCCTTGATGCCGTGATATGCGCCGTAGACCCTGGTGATGCAGCCGGCGTCGAGCGCGGTGCGGATGCAGCCATACGCGCTGGCGTTGATGACGGAAGACGGGCCGCCGGACTGACCGATGATCAATGCGCCTTTCAATGCTTCAGACATAATAAATTACCTCCGTATGCGATTAGAATATGTTGAACAAAACAAAATATATCACATCCCGCGGAAATTAAATTCGTCTATTGCAAAAATAGCTGAAATTTGCTAGAATTCTTCGTGGAATTTGAATAAAACAAGGAGATGTCATTATGCCTCTGGTTACTTCTACCGAAATGTTCAAGAAGGCTTACGACGGCGGCTACGCCATCGGCGCTTTCAACGTCAACAACATGGAAATCGTTCAGGGCATCACCGAAGCCTGCCAGGAAGAGCACGCTCCCGTTATCCTGCAGGTCTCCAAGGGTGCTCGCGCCTACGCGAACCACAACTACCTGGTCAAGCTTGTCGAAGCGGCTGTCATGTGCTGCCCCGATATCCCCATCGTCCTGCATCTGGACCATGGCCCCGACTTTGAGACCTGCAAGGCCTGCATCGACGGCGGCTTTACCTCCGTCATGATCGACGCTTCCTCCAAGCCCTTCGCAGAGAACATCGAGATCACCAAGAAGGTCGTCGAGTACGCACACGACCACGGCGTCGTCGTCGAAGCTGAGCTCGGCACGCTGGCCGGCATCGAGGACGAAGTGAAGGTCGCCGCACACGAGGCTTCCTACACCCATCCCGAAGAAGTCGAGGAGTTCGTCTCCAAGACCGGCTGCGACTCTCTGGCCATCGCCATCGGCACCAGCCACGGCGCATACAAGTTCAAGCCCGAGCAGTGCACCCGCAATGAGCAGGGCATCCTGGTCCCGCCTCCCCTCCGCTTCGACGTGCTGAAGGAAGTCTCCAAGCGTCTGCCCGGCTTCCCCATCGTGCTGCACGGCTCCTCCTCCGTCCCGCAGGAGTATGTCAAGATGATCAACGAAAACGGCGGCAAGATGCCCAACGCCATCGGTGTCCCCGAGGATCAGCTGCGTGAGGCTGCCAAGCTCTCCGTCTGCAAGATCAACATCGACTCCGACCTGCGTCTGGCCATGACCGGCACCATCCGTCAGTTCTTCAACGAGCATCCCGACAAGTTCGACCCGCGCGAGTATCTCAAGCCCGCCCGCGCCAACATCAAGGAGCTCGTCCGCCACAAGCTGGTCGACGTCCTCGGCTGCGCCGGCAAGGCTTAATTTCTTCCGAAAAAATGCCTCTGCACATCTGTGCAGAGGCATTTTTTGCGTTCTTATTTCGCCGGTGCGTCCGCCGGTTCCTGGCTCTCGAGACCCTCGGCGAGCTTCTGCAGCGGCAGATGGCGCAGCAGGAGCTGCACGGGGTTGAGCTCGGACGCGGCGGTCTTCGCTCCGGCCTTCATGAACAGGCGCAGCGTACTGCCCAGCGCCTGCCGCGTGTCCTTGTCGAGCGTGCGGTATTTCTTGACCATGGCCGCCGCGGTCCGCAGGCCGCCCTCCTTGAGGTCGGTCAGGGTATCGGCGTCGGTGCAGGTCAGGATGTCGAACAGGGCATCGATGAAGGCCACGCGCTGCTCATCCGAGAGCGAGACGATGAACGCGCGCAGCGTCTCGTCAACGAGCTTGCCGCCCTCAGTCCGGTCTGGCAGGTGTTCAAAGCGCTCGCCGCGCACCTGCCAGGAGAAGCCGTCGTGCTGCATGAGGCCGATCTGCGTGCTGCGCACGACCTCGCACCGTTCCTCATGCTCCAGCAGGATCCCGACGACGGACGATTCCGGGATGATCGTGACGATCCGCCCCGCCACGCGCTTGTGCTCCGGCAGGGGCAGGAGCGAGGTGCGGAAGCCGGGGCCGTCGTTGTTGTAGACCTGCATGAGCTGGTTCTGCACGGCTTCGGAGCAGAAAACCGCGCTGTAGACCGCGAGATTGCCGCCCTTCGAGTGCCCGCCCACGCGCAGCGGCCGCTCCGAGAAGACCGCCGCCGCGGCCTGCAGATACTGCACAGCCATCCGCTGCGCGGGGACGACCGGGAGGAAGGCGAGATTGAAGTCCTCCTTCCAGCCGACGATGGTATCGTCGGTGCCGCGGAAGGCGACATAGGCCGTCCCGTCCGGCAGCAGAAGCGTGAGGGCGGAGAACTGCGTCTGCGTCTCGTCGTCGATCTTATTTTCATAGCCGCAGAGCAGCAGCCCGGAGAAGCGGGCGCTCGCCGCCATGCGGCGGCCAAGCTCCGGGATCTGGTCCGGGACGAGCACGCCCATGCTCTCATGCTCCCGCAGCACGTCATAGCGCCGCATGGCCTCCTGCAGAGGGACCGGCGCGTCAAAGCCGGGCGGGACGATGCCGCCGAAATCCAGATAGCACAGCTCCGCCAGCAGCAGATTGTCCACCTCGTTGAAGCCGCGCTCACTGATCTGCAGATCGCCGCGCCAGTCCAGATAATCCAGAATATTCGCCATTGCCATACCTCCGGGCATTATAGTCGTTCCTGTAAAAGTGTACCCATCATACACAAAAGCAGACCAAAACGCAAGGAAGGCGGGCGGAAAAAATGCTTAAGTTTTTCTGAAGTTCTCCAGCCTATAAACCTATTGACTTTATGGGGAATATATGCTATTCTCGTGTCAGAAAATAAGTATCCCATGCAAAGGAGCTGATATTGATGCAAGTCTATGCGGATAACGCAGCGACCACCAGAATGCACCAGAAGGCCATCGACACGATGACCTACCATTTGAATCATACCTTCGGCAACCCGTCGAGCCTCTATACCATCGGCCAGGAGGCCAAGGAAGTGCTCGAGACGGCCCGGGCCGATATGGCCGCCTGCTTTGGCGCCCAGCCGCGCGAGATCTACTTTACCTCCGGCGGCAGCGAGGCGGACAACCAGGCCATCACCTCCGCGGCCTACATCGGCGCGCGCAAGGGCAAAAAGCACATCATTTCCACCACGTTCGAGCATCACGCCGTGCTGCACACCCTCAAGCGCCTGGAAAAGCAGGGCTTTGAGGTGACGCTGCTCGACGTGCACGCGGACGGGCTCGTCACCGCGCAGCAGGTCGCCGACGCCATCCGCGACGACACCTGCCTCGTGACCATCATGTTCGCCAACAACGAGATCGGCACCATCCAGCCCATCCGGGAGATCGGCGCGGTGTGTCATGAGCGCGGCGTTCTGTTCCACACCGACGCCGTCCAGGCGGCGGGCCACGTGAAGATCGACGTCAATGAGATGAACATCGACATGCTGAGCCTCTCCGCCCACAAGTTCCACGGGCCGAAGGGCGTCGGCATGCTCTATGCCCGCCGCGGCATCATCCTCACGAACCTCATCGAGGGCGGCGCGCAGGAGCGCGGCAAGCGCGGCGGCACGGAAAACGTCCCCGGCATCGCGGCGATGGCTGCGGCCCTGAAAGAGGCCTGCGCCAACATGGACGAGAACACGAAGAAGGTCACCGCCCTGCGCGACAGGCTCATCGACGGCATCGCAAAGATCCCGCACTGCGCGCTCAACGGCGCGAGAAGCCCGCGCCTGCCCGGCAACGTAAACTTCTGCTTTGAGGGCATCGAGGGCGAGAGCCTGCTGCTGCTGCTCGACGCGAAGGGCATCAGCGCGTCCTCCGGCTCGGCCTGCACGTCCGGCTCGCTCGACCCCAGTCACGTGCTGCTGGCTATCGGCCGGCCGCATGAGGTCGCGCATGGCTCGCTGCGCCTGACCATCTGCGAAGACAACACCGAAGAAGACATTGACTATATTCTGGCTGAGCTTCCGCCGAGCGTTTCCTACCTGCGGGATATGTCCCCGGTGTGGAAGGATCTTATGAGCGGCAAGCGGCAGTTCACGCTGTAAGGAGGCGTTCGTTATGGCACTTTATACCCAAACCGTCATGGATCATTTCATGCACCCGCGCAATGTCGGCGAGATCGCGGACGCGGACGGCGTCGGCGAGGTCGGCAACGCCAAGTGCGGCGACATCATGAAGATGTACCTGAAGATCAAGGACAACAGGATCGAAGACGTCAAATTTGAGACCTTCGGCTGCGGCAGCGCGATCGCATCGAGCTCCATCGCCACCGAGATGATCAAGGGCCGCACGCTCGAAGACGCGCTGGCGCTGACCAATCAGGAGGTCGTCGACGCCCTCGGCGGTCTGCCCGCGCACAAGCTCCACTGCTCCGTGCTGGCAGAGGAAGCCGTCAAGTCCGCAATCCAGGACTATTACGACAAGAACCACATTGCCTACGACCACAGCAAATTCCCCAAAAAGGAAGACTGCGAGTCCTGCTGCCGGATGGTCTGATTGGAATTTTGAAAAGCGCTGCCCGCTGGGCGGCGCTTTTTTCTGTCCGCGGGCAAAAAGGCTTGACAAAGCGGCATGCGGGCTGTAAGTTATACAAGTATGAAAATTACCCATTGTTAGGAGGCCGGCTATGGCAGGCGGGAAACACATTCTGGGCAAGGCGAAGCGGCATATTTTCGGCACGGCCCGGGTCGGCGAAAAGGGGCAGATCGTCATCCCCAAGGAGGCGCGGCAGATCTTCGGCGTGCAGCCGGGTGATACGCTGCTCATCCTCGGCGACGAGGAGACCGGCATCATCGTCACCAAGCCGGATGTGCTGCGCGACGCGGCAAACGAAATTTTCGGGAAGATGGAGAAATAGAGATGGAACTGACAACGATGTATGAGTCGCTCGGCGTGAGCCGTGCGGTCTATGAATACGGCGAAAAAATTCTGGCGGAGCTGAAGCCCCGCTTCGAGGCGCTCGACCAGACGGCGGAATACAACCAGACGAAGGTCCTCGCCGCCATGCAGAAAAACAAGCTCTCCGCGGGCTGCTTTGCCGCGACGACGGGCTACGGCTACGACGATATGGGCCGCGAGGTGCTCGAGAAGGTCTACGCCGACTGCTTCGGGACCGAGGCCGCCCTCGTCCGCCCGCAGATCACCTGCGGCACGCACGCGCTGGCCGTCGCGCTGGGCGCGAATCTGCTGCCGGGCGACGAGCTGCTGAGCCCGAACGGCGCGCCGTATGACACGCTCGAGGAGGTCATCGGCATCCGGCCGTCGAAGTGCTCGCTGATGGAATACGGCGTCAGCTACCGGCAGGTCGACCTGCTGGCGGACGGCACCTTCGATTTTGACGGCATCCGGGCCGCGATCACGGAAAAAACGAAGCTCGTCACCATCCAGCGCTCAAAGGGCTACGCGACAAGGCCGTCGTTCTCCGTGCAGCAGATCGGCGAGCTGATCGCGTTCTGCAAGCAGTGCAAGCCCGACGTCATCTGCATGGTCGACAACTGCTACGGCGAGTTCGTCGAGCGCATCGAGCCGTCGAACGTCGGGGCGGATATGATCGTCGGCAGCCTCATCAAGAACCCGGGCGGCGGTCTGGCCCCGATCGGCGGGTATATCTGCGGCACGGCGGCATGCGTCGAGCGCTGCGCCTACCGGCTCTCCGCGCCCGGCCTCGGGCAGGAGGTCGGCGCGAATCTGGGTCTGCTCCCGAGCCTGTACGAGGGCTTCTTCCTCGCGCCGAACGTGGTCTCGGGCGCGCTCAAGGGCGCGATCTTCGCGGCGAACGTGTACGAGCGGCTGGGCTTCCGCGTCGTGCCGGATGGGAAGGAATCCCGCCACGACATCATCCAGGCCGTCGAGCTCGGCTCGGCGGAGGGGATGCTGGCCTTCTGCCGCGGCATCCAGGCGGCCGCGCCGGTCGACAGCTACGTGACGCCGGTGCCCTGGGCCATGCCGGGCTATGACGCCGAGGTCGTCATGGCGGCGGGCGCGTTCGTGCAGGGCTCGTCGATCGAGCTTTCTGCCGACGGGCCCATCCGCGAGCCCTACGCCGTCTATTTCCAGGGCGGTCTGACCTGGTACCACGCCAAGCTCGGCATCCTCATGAGCCTGCAGAAGCTCGTGGACGCCGGTCTGGCAAAGCTGCCGGAATGACAGGTTTCCTGTAAGATACAACATTTTCAGAAAGAAAGGACCCGGCGGTGTGCGCCGGGAATAGATCTATGTGGTTTTGGCTTGCAATCATCGCGCTCCTTTGCTGGAGCGGTTCGGACTTATTTTCCAAGATCGGCTGCCGCGACGGGCGGGACAAGTATAATCCCCTCAAGATGGTCATCGCCGTCGGCGTCGTGATGGGCATCCACGCGGCGTATGAGATCTTCGTGGGCGGCGCGGTCGTCACGTGGCACGTGATGTGGACGTATCTGCCGGTGTCGCTGCTGTATATCGGCTCGATGACGCTGGGCTATGTGGGCCTGCGGTACATTGAGCTTTCGATCTCGTCGCCGATCTGCAATTCCTCCGGCGCGCTCGTGGCGGTCCTGTGCCTCATCACCGGCACGCTGGACGAGTCGATCACGGGCGCGATGCGCTGGATGGTCATCGGCGCGGTGGCGCTGGTGTGCATCGGCGTGGTCGGCCTCGGCATCGTCGAGTCGAGGGAGGACGACGAGCTGCGCAAAAAGCGGCAGGAGTGCTCCAACTACAAATACGCAAAATCCTGGCTGGCGCTGTGTCTGCCGGTGGCCTATTGCCTGCTGGACGCGGCGGGCACGTTCGCCGATTCTCTCGTCCTGCGCACGCTCAATGAGGATTCGGCCAACTGCGCGTATGAGCTGACGTTCCTGGCCGCGGCCGTGATCTGCTTCATCTACGTCGTCATCATCAAGAAGGACAAGCTCGTCTTCAAGGCCGAAGCGCCGAAGTACGCCGGCGCCCTGTTTGAGACGGCGGGCCAGTTCGCCTACATCTATGCGCTGGCCGACGAGGCGCACGTCGCGCTCTCGGCGCCGATCATCTCGGCCTACTGCGTGGCATCCGTCCTCTGGAGCCGGATCTTCCTGAAGGAAAAGCTCTCCTGGAAGCACTACGCCATGATCGCCCTGGTCGTCATCGGCATCGTCATGATCGGGGTATTCGATATCTGAGGCAGGGCGTCTAAAGCCTTCCCCTCATAGGGGAAGGTGGCACGGCGAAGCCGTGACGGATGCGGTGGGGCAGTTTCGTCTACACAGCGTTGTCCACCTCATCAGTCGCCTCCGGCGACAGCTTCCCCTCATAGGGGAAGCCACTGGATCTGCGGAAATCCCCACGCCTTCCCCCGGGGGAAGGCATTTGGTGCGTGCAAATACAGAAAACCTCCCCGCAAAAAGGTGCAGACCAGCAAATTGGGTCTGCACCTTCTATTTACGGCAGTCGTTCTAAGGTAACTAGTTACAAACTTGATACCCCCGTATCAGGCGGCGCGTAGTCAGACGCTCGTAAGGTGACCACCGAGTGGAACGACATCTAAAAACCAGGGCCTTACCTAAATTCAGATGCAGTATGCACCAAACCGTAACCAAGCGCCCCTTTTCTCCCCCTTCTTTTCCGGCAAGACGGAAAAGAAGGGGCCGCCGGAGGCGCGTCAGAAATGACCACGGCGGAACGAGCCGCCGCAAGCGACGTCTCTTATCCTCTGTGCTCATTTCTTCCTTTCCAAACCGCGAACTGAATTTGCGGTTTGGGTCTTTCCCTGCAGATCTGCGACAACCTCTCAGTCTCGGCTGCGCCGAGCCAGCATCCCTACCCCTTTTGTCCCTTCGGGACATTTCCCCCTGATAGGGGGAATCGGCCCCTGGAAGGGGAGCCAAGGGGTGCGCATCGCCGGAAGTACTCAGAATTGAGCGGCGCCCCCTTTTCTTGTCGAAAATCCACAATTCCATGGCCGGGAAACGGCTTTTCTTTTTGCACTATTGCTTCTTTACATTAGCGCATCAGTATGGTAAATTATTAGCACGATAAACAAACACCCACACGGAACAACTTCAGGAGGAATAAGAAATGAAAAAGATGATCGCTCTGCTGCTCGCAGCCATGATGGTACTTTCCATGGCCGCCTGTGCATCCAAGACCGCTGAGACCGCTGCTCCCGCCGATACGGCTGAACCGGCCGCCGCCGGGACCGCCGCAGCCGCCGATTCCGACCTCGCCTACATCCAGGACAAGGGCACGCTCGTCATCGGCATCACCGACTTTGAGCCGATGGACTACAAGGATGCCGACGGCAGCTGGATCGGCTTCGACGCCGACATGGCCAAGGCCTTCGCAGAATCCCTCGGCGTCACCGCCGAATTCGTCGAGATCGACTGGGACAACAAGATCCTCGAGCTCGACAGCAAGACCATCGACTGCGTCTGGAACGGCATGACCCTGACCGCCGAGGTCACGAGCACTATGGAATGCTCCAACGCCTACTGCAACAACGCGCAGGTCGTCATCGTCCCGGCTGACAAGGCAAGCGAATACCAGACCGTCGAATCCGTCAAGGACCTGACCTTCGCCGCCGAGGCCGGCTCCGCCGGTGAGGCCGAGCTGACTGCGCTTGGCTATACCGTCACCCCCGTCAAGGCCCAGTCCGACGCGCTGATGGAGGTCGCCGCCGGCACTTCTGACGCCGCTGTCATCGACTCGCTCATGGCTGCTGCGATGGTCGGCGAGGGCACGGGCTACGCCAGCCTGACCTACACCTGCGGCCTCAACTCCGAGGAATACGGCGTCGGCTTCCGCAAGGGCTCCGATCTTGCCCAGAAGCTGAACGACTTCTTCAAGGCCAGCTACGCCGACGGCTCCATGATGCAGATCGCCGAGACCTACGGCGTGCAGGCTGCCATCATCGAGCAGAAGTGATTGACACAGCGCGCGATTTCCGATAAGATAGTCCATGGTTTCCCCGGTGGATGCCCCGCCGGGGAAACCGTGCGCTCCTGAACAAACGAGAAAAGGCAGGACAACCACATGACAACCTTCTCCGAGCAGTTCCCTATCGTATTTCAGGCCCTGAATGTGGGCTTTTTGCAGACGCTCAAGCTGTTTTTTGTGACGCTCATCGGCGCGATCCCGCTGGGTCTGATCATCTCCTTCGGCTCCATGAGCCGCTGGTCGCCGCTGGGCTTTCTGCGTCCGTATCTGAAAAAGCTCCCCAAGGACGGCAAGCTCACCTGGTGGCAGAAGACGCAGCTATGGTTCGCGGTCGACTTCCGGCCCATCCGCCTGATCGTGCGTTTCGTCATCTGGGTCGTGCGCGGCACGCCGCTGATGCTGCAGCTGCTGGTGTTCTACTACTTCCCCGGCCTTGTGCTGCACAAGAATATCTGGGGCAGCGGCGAGGCAGGGCGCTTCCTCGCATCGTCGATCGCGTTCATCTTCAACTACGCGTGCTATTTCTCCGAGATTTTCCGCGGCGGCATCCAGGGCGTCCCGAAGGGGCAGCAGGAGGCTGGGCAGGTGCTCGGCATGACGAGCACGCAGATCTTCTTCAAGGTGACGCTGCTGCAGATGGTCAAGCGCATCGTGCCGCCCATGTCCAACGAGGTCATCACGCTGGTCAAGGACACGTCGCTCTCCCGCATCATCGCCCTGCAGGAGATCATCTGGGCCGGTCAGGCATTCCTGAAGGGCACGCAGGGCATCTCCGGCGCGATCTGGCCGCTGTTCTTCACGGGCATTTATTATCTGATCTTCTCCGGTCTTCTGACGCTGGCGCTCGGCAAGCTGGAAAAGAAACTCGACTATTTCAAGGCGTAAGGAGGAGGCGGCATGTCAGTTCTGGAAGTCAGAAATCTCAAAAAAAGCTTTGACGCGCATACCGTCGTTTTGCGGGGCGTCGACTTTTCACTGAAAAAGGGCGAGACCATCGCCATCATCGGCTCGTCCGGCAGTGGCAAGACGACGCTGCTGCGCTGCCTCAATTTCCTGACCGTCCCCGACGAGGGGCAGATCGCGGTAAACGGCGAGACGCTCTTCGACGCGGCGGACCCCAACACGCAGAAAGAGAGCGAGATCCGCCGCAAGCGGCTGCATTTCGGCCTCGTGTTTCAGAATTTCAATCTGTTCCCGCAATACACGGCCCGGCAGAACGTCATGCTTGCCAGCGAGCTGCTGGCCAAAGAGCAGCCGGACTACAAGGCCCGCAAAAAGCAGATCCACGCACAGATCGCCGCGCACGCGGAGGAGCTGCTCACGCAGGTGGGGCTGAAGGAGAAAATGGACCTCTACCCGCACCAGCTCTCCGGCGGCCAGCAGCAGCGCGTGGCCATCGCGCGGGCGCTGGCGCTGCAGCCGGACATCCTCTGCTTCGACGAGCCGACCTCCGCCCTCGACCCGGAGCTGACCGGCGAGGTTCTGAAGGTCATCCGCTCGCTTTCCGAGCAGCACATGACCATGATCATCGTCACGCATGAGATGGCCTTCGCCCGCGACGTGGCCGACCGCGTGATCTTCATGGACGGCGGCGTGATCGTGGAGCAGGGCCCGGCGCACGACGTCATCGAAAACCCGCAGGCTGAGCGCACGCGCCAGTTCCTCGCGCGCTACCGCGAAAACCAGTAACTGCAGGGCTTCTATCTGATCCTTCATATACGCAGATGCCGTGAAACACAAGATATTGTGTTTCACGGCTTTTTCTATCGTCGATATCCACAAAATATAGTCCAAGATGCTTGACAGCGGCCCCAATATCCGGTATAGTTATGACTGCACCGCACCGGGAAGCAACAAAACCTGTCCCCGCGCGTTTTTTTACGCGCGCAGAAATAGAAAGAGAGGAACCGCCCATGAAGATCATCAAGCGAAACGGCTCGGAGGCTACCTTCGATCTGGTCAAGATCATCGCGGCCGTGACCAAGGCCAACAACGTCGTCGCAGAGGACGCGCGCATGACGCCGATGCAGATCCGCCGCATCGCCGAGAGCGTGGAAAACAGCTGTCTGTCCATGAACCGTGCCCTGTCCGTCGAGGAGATCCAGGACCTGGTCGAAGACCAGATCATGGCGCACGGCGCGTTTGAGGTCGCCAAGAACTACATCACCTACCGCTATACCCGCACGCTCGTCCGCAAGTCCAACACGACGGACGACAAGATCCTGTCCCTCATCGAGTCCAACAACGAGGAGGTTAAGCAGGAGAACGCCAACAAGAACCCGACCGTCAACGCCGTCCAGCGCGACTATATGGCGGGCGAGGTCTCCAAGGATCTGACGGCCCGCGTGCTGCTGCCGCAGGACATCGTCGAGGCGCATAACGAGGGCATCATCCACTTCCACGACGCGGATTACTTCGCCCAGCATATGCACAACTGCGACCTCGTCAATCTCGAGGACATGCTGCAGAACGGCACGGTCATCTCCGGCACGCTCATCGAAAAGCCGCACAGCTTCTCCACGGCCTGCAACATCGCCACGCAGATCATCGCGCAGATCGCCTCCAACCAGTACGGCGGCCAGTCCATTTCGCTGACGCACCTGGCGCCGTTCGTCGACGTCTCCCGGCAGAAGATCCGCCGGACCGTCCTGGAGGAGATCAAGTCCTTCGGCGTGCAGCCGTCGGAGGAGACGATCTCCAAGGTCGTCGAGACCCGGCTGCGCGACGAGATCCGCCGCGGCGTGCAGACCATCCAGTATCAGGTCGTCACGCTCATGACCACCAACGGGCAGGCACCGTTCATCACGGTCTTCATGTACCTCGGCGAGGCCCGGAACGAGCAGGAGCGCAAGGATCTGGCCATCATCATCGAAGAGACGCTCCGCCAGCGCATCGAGGGCGTCAAGAACGAAAAGGGCGTGTGGATCACACCCGCCTTCCCGAAGCTCATCTACGTCCTCGAGAAGGACAACATCACGGAAGACAGCCCCTACTGGGAGCTGACGAAGCTCGCCGCCCGCTGCACCGCCAAGCGCATGGTGCCGGACTATATCTCTGAGAAGAAGATGCGCGAGCTGAAGCTCTCCAAGGGCGAGACCGCAGGCCACGGCGACGTGTACACCTGCATGGGCTGCCGCAGCTTCCTGACGCCGGACCGGTCCGGCAACGGCTGGAACAACGTGGCGAACGCGGGCAACTATGAGCCGGGCAAGCCCAAGTACTACGGCCGGTTCAACCAGGGCGTCGTGACGATCAATCTGGTCGACGTGGCGCTGTCCTCCGGCGGCGGGCTGGATAAATTCTGGCGTATTTTTGACGAGCGGCTCGATCTGTGCTACCGCGCGCTCATGTGCCGCCACAACCGGCTCAAGGGGACGCTCTCCGACGCGGCCCCGATCCTCTGGCAGTATGGCGCGCTGGCCCGGCTCAAAAAGGGCGAGCCCATCGACAAGCTGCTCTACGGCGGCTACTCGACGATCTCGCTCGGCTACGCGGGGCTCTATGAGTGCGTGAAGTACATGACCGGCAAGTCCCACACCGACCCGGCCGCGACGCCCTTCGCGCTCGACATCATGCACCATCTCAACGACGCCTGTGCCAAGTGGAAGGCCGAGACCGACATCGATTTCTCCCTCTACGGCACGCCGCTGGAGTCCACGACGTATAAATTCGCCAAGTGCCTGCAGAAGCGCTTCGGCGTCATCCCGGGCATCACGGACAAGAACTATATCACCAACTCCTATCACATCCACGTGACGGAGCAGATCAACGCCTTTGACAAGCTGGCGTTCGAGTCGCAGTTCCAGGCGCTCTCGCCCGGCGGCGCGATCAGCTATGTCGAGGTCCCGAACATGCAGCAGAACCTCGACGCCGTGCTGGAGGTCATGAAGTTCATCTACGACCACATCATGTACGCCGAGCTGAACACGAAGTCCGACTACTGTCAGGTCTGCGGCTACGACGGCGAGATCGAGATCAAGGAGGACAAGGACGGCAAGCTCATCTGGGTCTGCCCGCAGTGCGGCAACACCGACCAGTCCAAGATGAACGTCGCCCGCCGTACCTGCGGCTACATCGGCACCCAGTACTGGAACCAGGGCCGCACCCAGGAGATCCGCGACCGCGTGCTGCATCTGTGACCCGCAAAACTCATAAAAAAACCGAAGCAGGCTTGCCTGCTTCGGTTTTTCTGTTTATGCCTGTGTGTCGAAGATGGTCTGCAGGATCTCGTCTTTGGTGACGCCGCCAAAGTAGACGGGCAGGTCAAAGCCGTCCAGCACCTTTCCGAACGCCTCGGGGCGGAACTGGCAGCCGGTCAGCGCAGCGGTCACGGCGTCCATGCTGGCGGCCGCCATGAAATCGCCGTAGAAGCGGATCTGCTCGGCCTTGCCCTCGTGGATCTCCGCATAGACCTCCAGATTGCCGCCCGACCAGCGGCGCTTGCCGGTGTAGTTGTAGCGGGGAGATCTGCCGTAGGTCCATTCCCAGGTGTCGTACTTCTCCTCCTTCAGCCGCTGCACCTGCGCCAGCTCCTCCGCGGTCAGCTGCTCCGGGGCGACATCGGTCTTGCCGAGACTCACGCGCAGGTGCGCCCAGAAGTCCTGCAGCGTCATATCCTGCTTCAAAAACGAGCGGATGTTGCCGATGCGGCTGCGGACGGATTTGCGGCCCTTGGACCGGAATTTCTCCGGGTCGACGTTCAGCGCGCCCGCCACCATGTCCGGGTCGGAGTCGAACAGCAGCGTCCCGTGGTGCAGGATGCGGGTCTTGTACACGCGCTGGGCCGTACCGGAGACCTTCCGGCCCTCGACCAGAATGTCGTTGCGGCCCGAAGCCTCCGCCTGCAGTCCGAGCGAGGCCAGCGCGTCCACGACCGGCGCGGTGAAGCGCTCGAGCCGCAGGCTGCCCGCCTCCTCGTCGGTGATGAACGAGTAGTTGAGATTGCCGAGATCGTGATACACCGCGCCGCCGCCCGTCGTGCGCCGCACGACATGCACGCCGTGGGCCTCGACAAAGGCACGGTTGATCTCCGCGGCGGTATTCTGGTTCTGGCCGACGACGACGGTATTGTCGTTCTGCCAGAGGATCAGATAGTCGCCGTCCATGCGGTGGGTCAGGACATATTCTTCAAACGCCAGATTGTAGGCCGGATCGGTCGAACCGGTCTCCAGATAGTGCAGCCGTTCCATTTGCTTCTCCTTTTATTCTGCCAGGTTCCAGAGCATCACGGCCAGAAGCTGCGTGATGCGCTCCATATCCTCGGCCGGGATATATTCGAACCGGCCGTGGAAATTTTCGCCGCCCGTGCAGAGGTTCGGGCACGGCAGCCCCTCGAACGAGAGCCGCGCGCCGTCCGTGCCGCCGCGGATGGGGACGACCTTCGGCTCGATGCCGAGCTGCTCCATGGCCCGTTTTGCGTTTTCGATCAGGAACAGGCAGGGCTCGATCTTCTCTTTCATGTTGTAATAGCTGTCGCGCAGCGTGAGCTCCGCGGTCCCGGCGCCGTAGCGGCAGTTGATCTCGTCGCAGACCTTCTGCATGACAGCCTTGCGGGCCTCGAACTTCGCCCGGTCATGGTCGCGGATGATATACTGCAGCTCTGCCTGCTCCGTCTCGCCCTGCAGATCGGTCAGGTGGTAGAAGCCCTCGTAGCCGTCGGTGTAGTACGGCGTTTCAAGCGCGGGCAGCAGCCCGTGCAGCTCCATGGCGACGAGCGCGGCGTTCACCATCTGCCCCTTGGCCGAGCCGGGGTGGATGGACTTGCCGCGGATGACGATCTTCGCGCTCGCAGCGTTGAAATTCTCATATTCCAGCTCACCGATGGCTCCGCCGTCGACGGTATAGGCGTAATCCGCACCGAAACCCGCAACGTCGAAATTGTCCGCGCCGCAGCCGATCTCCTCATCGGGCGTAAAGGCGAGCTTCACGGTGCCATGCTTCCGGTCGGATGTGAGCAGCAGCTCAGCCGCAGACAGGATCTCCGCCACGCCGGCCTTGTCGTCCGCGCCGAGGAGCGTCGTGCCGTCGGTGACGATCAGGCGCTTGCCGACGGCGTTTTTCAGCTGCGGATATTCCTCCGGAGAGAGCACGATGTGCTTTTCTTCGTTCAGCACCACGTCGCCGCCATCATAGGCTTCGGTGACGCGGGCGCGGATGTTCTCGCCCGGGGCGTCCGGCGCGGTATCCATGTGGGCGATGAGGCCGTAGACAGGGATATCCTTTTCGCAGTTGGCCGGGATCGTGCCGTAGACGTAGCCGTCCGCGTCGACATGCGCGTCGGCGATGCCCATGTCCTGCATCTGCCGGACCAGTTCTTCGGCCAGCGCCAGCTGCCGCGGCGTCGAGGGGCAGGTCTGCGAGCGCTCATCCGAGGTGGTGGGATAAGAAACCAGCTTTAAAAAACGATCAATGACAGTCATTGTTTTGCTCCTTTCGTGTGCGGCCGGTTCAGGCCTTCTGCGGCTCCATGGCGTCCGAGAGCGTGTCGGTCAGGGCGGCGCGAAAAAGGCTCCCGGCGTTTTCGTGGACGATGTTGAGGGCCGGGACGGCCTGCCCGAGCTCGATCTTGCTGTCCATGAACAGATCGAGGTCCAGCATGAAGACCTTTTCCTCGGTCGTCTCGCGGGTGCGGTTGTTGACCTTGCGCAGCAGGCCCGGGCCGGATTTGACGTTGGCCTTCGCCCCACCCGGCACCTGGAAGGTGGCGGAGAGCTCGTGCTTCAAAAACGCCGTCTCCTGCGCGTCCTCCTCACCCATCAGGCCAAGGAAGCCGGGGGTGATGAGCTCCTTCCACAGCATCCCGTCCAGCCCCAACGCCTCGCGGCGGAAGGCATTGACATACCGCAGGCCCACGCGCGTGAACCACGAGGGATGATAGGTCTCGATGAAGGCGGCCAGCACCCGGTCGAGCCGCTGGGCAAAATCCTCCCAGCGGGTATAGCCGTAGGTGGAAAGGGCGATAAATCCCTTGGTCAGGCTCACGCGCCACTGGCCCTCGGCGGAGACGAACTGATAATTGTTGACCGTCCCCTGCGGTACGGGCTTGCCGTTTACCATCTGCGGCGGCAGCTGCTCGATCTTTTTCTCATACTGCGGATAGTCGCGGCGGATCCGCTCCTGAAAGTCCGCGGGCTCGCTGACGTCGATCTTCAGGATCTCCGGGAAGCGCAGCTGGCAGATGACCTCGACCAGCTGCCGTTTGGCATAGATCACGCGTTCATCATTGGAAAACATGGCGCACTCACCTTTCACAACATTTTATATCATAATACTATATTTATCGGAAAAAGCAAGCCCGGCAAACCGGCTTGGCAAATTGCGGATTTGGTGCTATACTGGATCTGTATCTTGATCTCAGGAGGTTCTGGAATGGGATTTCTGCGTCTTCTCGCGGCCGGGCGGACCGCCGTGCTGGACGGTTTTTTCTCCGGCCTGACGTATTTCGGCTCGGAGCTGGCGTTTATGGCGGCGGCGCTGCTGATGTTCTGGTGCATCGATAAGCGGCAGGGGTATTATGTGTTTCTGGTCGGCGCGTTCGGCACGATCTGCAACCAGTTTCTGAAGCTTGCCTTCCGCATCCCGCGCCCATGGGTGCTCGACCCGGAGTTTCAGATCGTCGAGGCCGCCCGCGCGGACGCGACCGGCTACTCCTTCCCCTCCGGCCACACGCAGAACATCGTCGGCACGACGGCCTCGCTCTTTGCCTGCCGGAAGGAGAAATGGGTGCAGATCGTGTGCGCGGTGCTGATGGTGCTCGTGCCGTTCTCGCGGATGTATCTGGGCGTGCACACGCCGCTGGATGTGGGCGTGTCGTTCGTGCTGGCGCTGGCGCTGGCAGCGGCGCTCTATCCCGCGTTCCGGACGGAGCAGACCGCGAAAAAGGCCACGCCGTGGATCCTGCTCGGCGCGGCGGCGCTCTGCGGCGGGTATCTGCTCTACGCCTCGGCGCAGGCCCGGTGCGACTGGCCCGCGGGCAGCGAGGATCTTGCCAACATCACGCATGGTCTCAAAAACGCGTACACCATGATGGGCGCGCTGCTCGGCTTTCTGATCGTGTATTTTGCCGATGAGAAGAAGCTCCGGTTCGACGTGCATGCACCGTTCTGGGGACAGGTTTTGAAGCTGGTTTTGGGGCTGGCGCTGATCGTTGCGATCAAGGCGGGGCTCAAGCCGCTGCTCGTCACCCTGTTTGCAGGTTCGCAGGCGGAGAGCTTCGTGCGGTATTTTGTGATCGTCATCTTCGCGGGCATCGTCTGGCCGCTCACGTTCCCGTTCTTCGCGAACATCGGAAAAAAGGGCAAGGCGGCATGACGGCGGTCTGGATCATACTGGCTGCGCTGCTCGCGGTCGTTTTGCTGGGGACCGTCTTATTTCTGATCGCCTGTCGCCGCGGGCCGGTCCCGGATCTCACGAAGCCGGAAGTCATTGCCAAGTGGGGCCGTGCCGAACAGACGGAGGAAATTCTTGCGGGCGTTCGGCTCATGCAGGATGCCGAGAATGTTTTTCTGCCGTCTTACGACGGCCTGCGCCTGCACGGGCGGCTCTTGCAGCAGCCGGGCGCGAAGGGGACGATCCTTCTGTTTCACGGTTACCGGTCGAGTTGGGTGATCGACTTTTCAATTGTCCTGCCCTATTATTTCACGCTGGGCTATAACCTGCTCGCCGTGGACGAGCGGGCGCACGGCGAATCGGAGGGGACGTATATCACCTTCGGCGTGCGCGAGCGGCATGACGTGGCCACTTGGGCGGCCTATGCCGCCATGCACTTCGGCCCGGCGCATCCGCTGATCCTCGACGGGCTGTCGATGGGCGCGGCGACGGTGCTGATGGCATCGGAGCTGGCGCTTCCGGCCTCGGTGCGGGGCATCATTGCCGACTGCGGCTTCTCTTCGCCGTACGCGATCATGAAAAGCGTGCTGCACTGGCGCTGCCCGTGGCTCGTCTCCGGGCCGCTGCTGGCGCTTACCGGCGTTTTTACCCGGCTGTTCGGCGGCTTCGGCCTGCGGGAGGTCTCGGCGACCGAGGCCGTCGCCCACACGAAGCTGCCCATCCTCTTCATCCACGGCACCGGCGACCGGTTTGTCCCCTGCTCCATGTCGCAGGCGGCGTATGACGCCTGCACGGGAGAAAAGCGGCTGATCCTGGTCGAGGGTGCCGGACACGGACAGAGCTATCTGGTCGACCGCCCGCGGGTCCAGACGGCCGTCCGCGAATTTCTTACCGACTACATTTTACAGGAGGCATCCACATGAGACAGCAGCATGAAATCACCACCTCTGCGCCGCTGCTCGGCAAGGACGGCGATCTGCTCGAGCCCGGCTGGGCCCGCTCGCTCCTGCCCGTCTACCGCCGCGCGGATATCAAGGCCAGCCCCATGCGCATCAAGGAATGGGACTACTATCTCATCACCGACGGCCATATCGGCCTCGCGCTCACCATCGCGGACAACGGCTACATGGGCCTCGACTCCATCTCCTTTTTGCACTTCGATGAGGGCTGGGAGCAGACCACGAGCCGCATGCGCGCCCTGCCGCTGGGCAAAACGCACCTGCCGGAGTCTTCGGCCGACGGCGCAAGCGAGATCGCCAGGGGCGGCTATGCCATGACCTTCTACCATGAGGACGGGCTGCGCAAGCTCTCGTTCCACATGGACAAGTTCCGGGGCAAGGACGCGATCGAGGGCATCGTCCAGCTCTCCGACGAGCCGATTGAGAGCATGGTCATCGCCACGCCCTTTGACAAGCCCGGCCATTTCTACTACAACCAGAAGATCAACTGCATGCGCGCCGAGGGCTGGATCGAGCTGGGTGACCGCCGGTTCGAGCTGACGAAGGACAAATTCTTCGCCGTGCTCGACTGGGGCCGCGGCGTATGGACCTATCACAACACCTGGTACTGGGGCAGCGCCTCGGGCGAGCTCGACGGCGTGCCGTTCGGCTGGAACATCGGCTACGGCTTCGGCAACACTGAGGCCGCGACGGAAAACGTGCTGTTCTATGACGGCAGGATCCACAAGCTCAGCGAGGTCAGATTCGAGATCCCCATGGACGAGGACGGCTTTGAGGACTTCATGAAGCCCTGGGTCTTCACCAGCGACGACAACCGGTTCTACATGAACTTCACCCCCGTGCTCGACCGCAGCGCGTTCATGAGCGCGGGCGTAGTGCTCTCCGACCAGCATCAGGTCTTCGGCCGCTTTACGGGCCGCATCACGCTCGACGACGGGACGGTCCTGCCCGTGCGCGACTTCTTCGGCTTCGCCGAGAAGGTCGAAAACAAGTGGTGAGGCGATGCTGACCTACGACCTGTCCGGTGGCGGACAGCCGAAATATTACCGGCTCTACACCTGCATCCGGGAGGATATCCTCCGGGCCGAGCTTCTGCCCGGGCAGAAGCTGCCGTCCAAGCGGGCGCTGGCCGAGCATCTGCATGTGAGCATCGCCACAGTCTCCGGCGCGTATGAGCAGCTGGTGGACGAGGGGTATCTGGCGGCAAAGCCGCGCAGCGGCTATTATGTCAGCGCCATCTCCCGCCTGCCCTCCGGCTCTGCGGCGCAGCCGCGGCTGCGGATGCTGCCCGCGGACGACGCGCCCGCGCAGGAAGCTTCCGGCTACGGCTTCCGCTATTCCGCGCTGACGAAGCTCATGCGCGAGGTCATCGCCGACTGCGGCACGCGGCTGCTGGAAAAGCCGCCGCACTACGGCTGCGCGGAGCTGCGAAACGCGATCGCGGAATATCTGCTGCGCTACCGCGGGATGCTCGCCCAGCCGGAATGCATCGTGATCGGCTCCGGCGCGGAGTATCTCTACGGGCTCGTCGTGCAGCTGCTGGGGCGGGACCGGGTCTACGGGCTGGAGGATCCGGGCTATGAGAAGGTCCGGCAGGTCTACGCGGCCAACGGCGCAGTCTGCGAGCTGCTGCCGATGTCGGACGACGGCATCCGCGCGGACGCGCTGCAGCGCACAGACGCGACCGTCCTGCATGTCACGCCGTTCCACAGCTTCCCGACCGGCATCACGACCTCCGCTGCCAAGCGCAGCGAATATCTCGCCTGGGCCGCCGGGCGGGACGCGATTTTGATCGAGGACGATTTCGACTCGGAATTTTCCGAGAACAAAAAGCCCCTGCAGACGCTCTATTCCATGGACCGGCGCGGCTGCGTGATCTACATCAACACGTTCTCGCATTCGCTTGCGCCGTCCATGCGTATGGGCTACATGGTGCTGCCGGAGGCGCTGATGGCGCGCTACCGCGAAAGGCTTGGCTTCTACTCCTGCTCCGTGCCGCTGTTTGACCAGTATGTGCTCGCCCGGTTCATCTCCCAGGGCTATTTTGAGCGGCATCTCAACCGCCTGCGGCGGCAGAACAAGGGAAAAACCGAATAAAACACAACCACCGGCCTGAAGTGACCCCAAAAAGTTAGACAAGAAATAGAATTAAGCGACCGTAACGGTCTGAGTCCTGTATTGCACAGGACTCAGGCCGTTAAGCTTTAATTTAATCCGGCGGTTGTTGTAATAGTCAATGTACTCGACAATGGCCTTTTCAAGCTGCTCAATGGAATCAAACTTTTCGAGATAGAACAGTTCTGTTTTGAGCAGCCCAAAGAAATTTTCAGCGACAGCATTGTCCAAACAAGTTGCTTTGCGAGACATACTTTGCGTAATACCTTTTGCTTTCAGCATCTTCTGGTAAGTTTTCATCTGGTACTGCCAGCCTTGATCAGAGTGCAGGATAAGCTCGTCCACTTTATCCGGTAATTTCTGAAAAGCATCCTCAAGCATATCTGTAACTTGTTTGAAATTGGGATGGCGACTAAGGCTATAACTGACTACTTCTCCATTAAACAGATCAATAACTGGTGACAGGTAGAGCTTCTGATAGTTGACCTTAAACTCAGTTACATCTGTAACCCATTTACGGTTTGGCTCATTCGTTTTGAAGTGTCGTTCCAACAGATTCGGGGCCACTTCTCCGACCTCACCTTTGTAAGAATTGTACCTCCTCCTTTCACGGACGTGGCAGACTAATCCCATCTGTTTCATGAGCTTTTGTACTGTCTTGTGGTTCACACGAACGTCATTGTTGTGCAGCTCTTGTGTGATTCTGCGGTAACCATAACGTTTTTTATTTTTGTTGAAGATTTCAATGATTTTTTCTTTCACAATATGGTACTTTTCCGGCTTTTGAGACTGGTGCAAATAATAGTAGAACGTGCTGCGAGGAAGCCCGGCAAGTTGCAGCAACGGCTTCAGAGGATACTTCTGCCTTAGTTCCTGGACTACTTGTGCTTTTTGTTTTGGCGTTCCTCTTCCAGCACCAAGGCATTCAATTTTTTAGGTAGTCGTTCTCCATGCGCAGACGCTGATTCTCTGCAATAAGGTCTTCTTCCGTTTTCTTATCCAGCTTTGGCTTTCGACCTTTCTGCGTTCCACTGGCTGCACAGGCTCTGCCACGCCGTTCTTCCAGAAGAGTCTCTTTTCCCTCTTCCAGATAGATTCGTTCCCAGTCTTGAAGGGTGCGTCTGGGGATTTCATATGATCTCGATGCTTCGTGAAAACTCATTTGCTCCCTGCGCATCCGCTCTATGATCTCTACTTTCTGTGTTCCTTTATACTTGTGCTGCCCTTTCGGCATATTAAAACACCCCATTTCTTAGTACAAGTATTTTACCATACTTGTCTAACAAATGGGGGGCTGTTCAGCCATGCCGGCGGTTGTCTTTCCACAGCAAAAAACAGGACGGCCATAGCTGGGTGTACGTAAGACAGTATTGCGCCGAGATTGACGAAGCGGCACGAAATCGCATGGAGCTGATCGTGCCGGAGCTGGTGAAGCGCAACGGCGTGACCGAACAGCTGAAAGCCGAAAACCAAATGGAATGGGTGCGGCAGATGAACGCTTGCAAGGCACAGGCAGAGGAAGTTGTGAAAGCGGAATTGATTTATGATTGAGTGAGAAAGTCCGGGCAGAAAACTGTTCGGACTTTTCTCATATAGTCCAAAGTTGCGGTAGAAATGTTCACAAGTTTTATGGTATAATTTGAATACGAAAAGTGAGCAACAAATCGGAATTTGTAGAGGGGTGTGATTATATGAAAAACAATAGCCCACAAAAGCAGGCTGCCATTTCTTGGATCATTTTGATGATAGGAATATTGCTCGCAGTAATAGGAGCAATGACGGCAAAGGAGTACAGAGTAAACCTATGCCTGCTAATCGGTGCAATGGTTGTTGTTGGTGGTATTGTATATCATCTCACCATGATGAAATGTCCTTATTGCGGTTGCTCGCTTGTTGGTTATAGGCCGATCCCTAAAGAATGTCCAAAGTGTCATAAAAAATTTGAAGAATAAGTTCCAGTTTGGCGAACTGATAAAATCCCTTTAGGAACTAAAGGGCGCACTTCTATACTCTCCTATCGAGAGTAGTGCGTCCTGCGGAGCTTCATTCCCGGTCAGCAGAAGAAAACTGCATGACCGAGAATGTTGCGTCACTTCGTTCCGTCAAGGTGGCTACACCCCCTTGCGCCGCTAAAGCGGCTATCCCCTGTGGACTTGCCGTCCGCAAACGGTTTTGACAAACCGTTTGCCGCCAACAAGTTTGAAGATTAGACATAAACAAATCCTCCGCATGGTCTAAGCCATACGGAGGATTAACTGTTTTACGGACACCCGTCTATCCGGCCGCCCTGCGTTTTTATTCTATTCCTTACTTGGTCAGCGCAGCGGTATCCTGCGCGATCATGAGTTCTTCGTTGGTCGGGATGACCCAGACCGTGACCTTGGAGTCGGGGGTGGAGATAATGACCTCTTCGCCGCGGAGCTTGTTCTTTTCCGCGTCGAGCTTGACGCCGAGGTACTCCAGGCCGTCGCAGATGGACGCGCGCATGGAGCTGGAGTTCTCGCCGACACCGGCCGTGAAGACGATGCAGTCCACGCCGCCGAGCGCAGCCGCGTAGGCACCGATGTACTTGCGGACTTCATAGGCGAACTTGTCGAGCGCGAGCTGCGCAGCCTCGTTGCCCTTTTCGGCAGCCGCGTCCAGATCACGGAAGTCGGAGGAGACGCCGTCGGACAGGGCCAGCACGCCGGACTTCTTGTTGAGCATGGTCAGGCAGTCGTCGGCGGACATGTTGTACTTGTTCATGATGAACTGCGCGACACAGGTGTCGATATCGCCCGCGCGGGTGCCCATCGGGACGCCGGCCAGAGGCGACAGGCCCATGGAGGTATCCTGGCACTTGCCGTCCTTGACCGCGGACAGGGACGAGCCGTTGCCCAGGTGGCAGACGATGACGCGGTGCGCGTTCTCCACGCCGCCCATCAGCTCGATGCAGCGCTTGGAGACGAAGCGGTGGGAGGTGCCGTGGAAGCCGTAGCGGCGCAGATGGTCCTCGGTGTAATACTTGGTGGGGATGGCATAGCGGTAGGCCTTCGGGGGCATGGTCATATGGAACGCGGTGTCGAACACAGCGACCTGGGGCTTGCCCGGCATGGCCTTTTCACAGGCCTCGATGCCCATGAGGTTGGCGGGGTTGTGCAGCGGGCCGAGGGGGATGCAGTCACGGATGGCCTGCTTGCAGGCTTCGTCGATGATGCAGCTTTCGACAAACTTGTCGCCGCCGTGCAGGACGCGGTGGCCCACAGCGTCGATCTCGTCGACGGACTTGATGACGCCGTCAGCCGGGTCGACCAGGATGGACATGACCGCCTCGATGGCTTCCTTGTGGGTGGGCATGGGGATGTCCTTCTCCACCTTCTTGCCGGTCGCCGGGACCTTGTGGGTCAGACGGCCGTCGAGACCGATGCGCTCGCACAGACCCTTGGCCGTGACATTGCCGGTCGCCGGATCCATGAGCTGATACTTGAGGCTGGAGCTGCCAGCGTTGATGACCAGTACATTCATTGTTCCATTCACTCCTGTGTTTCTTTTTCAGTCATTCGTGGTACTATATTCATAGCTATTGTTCATCATACAACAAAAGCAAAAGGGAAACAAGAGTTTCCCAAGATTTTTTTATCGGAGGGCCGCTTATGCAGACGGTCGGCGTGATCTGTGAATATAACCCCTTCCATCTCGGCCACGCGCGGCAGCTGGCCGCGGTCCGGCAGCAGCTGGGCAGGGATACCGCCATCGTCTGCCTCATGAGCGGCAATTATGTCCAGCGGGGCGAGCCCGCAGTCTTTGACAAGGGCGTGCGCGCCCGCGCGGCGGTGGACGCGGGGGCAGATCTTGTGCTGGAGCTTCCGGTCACGGCGGCGCTGCAGTCGGCCGAGGGCTTCGCCGCCGGGGGCGTGCAGATCTTATCCGCGCTTGGCTGCGGGTATCTGAGCTTCGGGTGTGAATCGGGCAGCGGCGAGGCGCTTTTCCGCGCAGCGGAAGCGTCGTGCGCGCCGGAATTTGAAGCTTTCCTGCACGAAGCCATGCAGGAGGGTTTGAGCTACGCCGCCGCGCGGCAGCGGGCGCTGGCCGCCCTCGGCGCGGACGGCGAATTACTGACAAGACCCAACGACATCCTGGCCTTTGAATACTGCCGCGCGATCATCCGGCAGGAAAGCGGTCTGCGCCCGCTCGCCGTCCTGCGCCCCGGCGACTATCACGCGGACGAGCCGGATGCGGAACACCCGTCGGCGACCGCCGTGCGGCGGCTGATCCTGACCGGCGGAGACTGGCGGCCGTATGTCCCGGCGGAATGCGCCTGCGAAGGGGCCGTGCCGCACGCGCTTTACTGGGGCGAGCGCGCGATGCTCGCGCGCCTGCGCGGCATGGAGCAGGCGGACTGGGCGCGCACCGCGCATGGCTCCGAGGGCCTGTGGTCCAAGGTGTGGAAGGCCGTCTTGTCGCAGCCGGACTATGAGAGCATCCTCGCCGCGGCCAAATCGAAGCGCTACCCGCGCACGCGGCTGCAGCGACTACTTTTGTGCGCATATCTCGGCATCGACGGGCAGACGCTCCGGCAGACGCCGCCCTATGTGCGCGTGCTGGCCTTTGATGAGCGGGGACAGACCGTTTTGCGGCAGGCAAAAAAGAGCGGCGGCTGTATGCTTGTGAATGCCGGGCAGACGCCGCCGGACGCGGCGTATTATGAGCTGGAGCGCCGCGCCGCGGATCTGTATACGCTCTTTTCCCGCCCGGGCGCCCCATGCAGCGCCGGGACAGAACGCGGCACCCGGATCTATCAACGGAAACCTTAAATTTTGCGGTATTTTCCGAACCCCTCTTGACAAATCACGCCTCCTGTGCTACTGTGTTAATCACTTAATACAGCAGCACAGGAGGTGACTTCATGTCCTGGAAATTTCAGGCCGATCAACCCATCTATACGCAGCTCGTCGCGCGCTTGCAGCAGCAGATCGTTTCCGGCGTCTATCCGCCCGGGAGCAAGCTTCCATCGGTGCGCGAGCTTGCAGCCGATGCCGGTGCCAACCCGAATACCGTGCAGCGCGCCTTTGCCGAGCTGGAGCGCGCGGGACTGATCTACACGCAGCGCACCGCCGGCAAGTTCGTCACTGAGGATGCAGCCGCCGTCGCCGCTGCGCGCCGCTCGCTCGCCGAGGCGCAGACCCGGCAGTATCTCGCGGCCATGCGTGCGCTTGGCTGCGGAAAGCAGGAAATTCACAATCTATTCGATCAAATGGAGGAACAGGAACATGCCGATCTTTGAATGCCGCGCGCTGGAAAAGCGCTATGGCGCGGCCATGGCGCTCGACCATATCGATCTCGCGCTCGAACCCGGCCGTATCGTTGGCCTGCTTGGGCCAAACGGCAGCGGAAAATCCACCCTGATCAAGCTTGCCATGGGGCTGCTGCAGCCCACCAGCGGAGAAGTGCTGATCGGCGGCCAGGCACCGTCACCGCAGACCAACGCCGTCGTGTCCTATCTGCCGGACCGCATCACGCTCAGCCCCTGGATGAAGACGCGCCAGCTGCTTGATTTCTATGGCGACTTCTTTGCCGATTTTGACCGCGCAGCCGCCGAACGGATGCTCTCGCAGCTCGGTCTGGATCTCAACCAGTCCATCCGTCAGATGTCCAAGGGCATGAAGGAAAAGGTCCAGCTCGTGCTCACCATGAGCCGCAGAGCGAAGCTCTATCTGCTCGACGAGCCGATCGGCGGCGTCGATCCCGCCACGCGCGATTATATCCTGCATACCATTATTTCAAACTATAACCCCGAGGCTGCCGTCATCATCAGCACACACCTGATCGCCGATGTCGAGCCGGTGCTTGATGATGTCATTTTCCTCGATCATGGACATGTCGCGCTGCACGAGAGCTGCGAGGAGATCCGCGAGACGCGCGGCCAGTCGGTCGACGCCCTGTTCCGGGAGGTATTCAAATGCTGGGAAAACTGATCAAACACGAGTTCCGCGCCACAGGCCGTCTGATGGCGCCGCTGTTCGGCGCGCTCTTGCTGCTGGCTGTCTTTTCCCGCGTCGCAAAGCAGATCCTGCAGCAGGTGCCGAATCCCACGCGCGTCCTCTATATTGTCAGCGTCCTGCTCGCCATTGTCTATGTGCTGGCGGGTCTTGGCGTGATGGTCTTCTCCACCGTTCTGATGATCAAGCGCTTCCACCAGAACTTCCTTACCGACGAGGGCTATCTCATGTTCACGCTTCCCGTCAGTGTCCACAGCCTGCTCTGGTCGAAGCTGATCACCGCCGCGCTCTTTTTCCTCTTCACGTTTGCGGCGGAGCTGCTGGCCCTCGCCATCGTGATCTGGCAGGGCGGCGTGTCAACAGAGCTATATAACAACTTTATATCCGGACTGCGCGAGCTGGGCAGCTATTACACCGGTAACGGCATCGCCATTGCGCTGGAGACCTTTGCGATGCTGTTCGTCAGCCTGCTTGTCACCTGCCTGCTGTTCTACGCGCCCATGTCCATCGGCTACAGCTTTGCCAACCATAAGGGGCTTCTTTCCGTCGTGTTCTATTTTGTCATTCAGGCCGTGCAGCAGATCTTCGGCGTCTGCACGCTTGCAGGCCTTGCAGATGACAGCTCCCTCCTGAACCACCTGCTGCAAAATGTCTTTTCAGGCGGCCGCATGGTCGTCGTCAATGGGGTCGTCAGTGAGGCTCCGCACGCCGTCGCCCAGTTTTTCCACGGTACCATGCTCCTGTCCCTGCTCGCAGATCTTGTCCTCGGCGCGATCCTCTATTTTCTCACCTACTTCATGCTCCGCAAACGCCGGAACCTCCAGTAAGCGGCACAGCCAGCCTGCAGCCCGACGGCTGCAGGCTGTTTTTTGCGTTCCAGAAGAAAAATTGAAAATTATCCTTGCATTCTGGCGCATCCTGTGGTACTATATCTAGGCGTTTGAACCAAGGGAAGGGCAGTCTGCCTTTTTACAGAAATCTGATGAGAGAGGTGAAACTCATGAAGGAAGGTATCCATCCCAAGTACGAACAGACTACTATCAGATGCGCGTGTGGTGCAGTTATTGAGACTGGTTCTACCAAAAAGGACATCAAGGTTGAAATTTGCTCCAAGTGTCACCCGTTCTACACCGGCAAGCAGAAGCTTGTTGACACCGGTGGACGTGTTGACCGTTTCAACAAGAAATACGGCCTGAAGTAAGAAGACAGTCCGCACCGCGTATCGGTGCGGACTTTTTTCATATATGTCGCAATTTGCAAGAAACTGACGGAAGACGATACATGGAAGAACTGAATCAGAAACGAATCGACCGGGCCGTGCTCGTCGGCCTCAACGCGGACTGCTTTCCAAAGGAAGAGACCGCGACGGAGACGACGCTTGATGAGCTCGAAGCCCTGCTCAATACCGCCGGCGGCGAATGCGCCGGCAAGATCCTGCAGAACAAGCACACGCCCGACCCCCGCTCGTTCATCGGCGAGGGCAAGGCTGAGGAGGTGCGCCAGCTGGTCTTGTCCACGGGCGCGAACATGGTCATTTTCGATAACGACCTCACGCCCTCGCAGACGCGCACGCTGGAGGATATTTTAAAGACCACCGTGCTCGACCGCAGCGCGCTCATCCTCGATATCTTCGCCCAGCGGGCCAAGACGCGCGAGGGCAAGCTCCAGGTCGAGCTGGCGCAGTATCAGTATTACCTGCCCCGGCTCACCGTCTGGAATGAGGAGATGGGCCGTCTCGGCGGCGGCATCGGCACCAGAGGCCCGGGCGAGACGCAGCTCGAGACCGACAAGCGCTACATCCGCTCGCGCATCCAGAAGCTGCGCGAAAATCTGGAAGACGTGCGCAAGGTCCGCGCCGAGCAGCGCAGAAGACGGCAAAAAAACGATCTGCCCGTCGTCGCCCTCGTGGGCTACACGAACGCGGGCAAATCGACACTGCTCAACCACCTGACCGGCGCCGACATCCCCGCCAATAACCGCCTGTTCGACACGCTCGACACCACCACGCGGCAGCTGACGGTCTCCGACACCTGTCAGGCGCTGCTGTCGGACACGGTCGGCTTCATCGCCAAGCTGCCGCACCATCTGGTCGAGGCCTTCCGCGCCACGCTCGAGGAGCTGGAATACGCGGATCTTCTCATCCACGTCATCGACAGCGCCGACCCGGAGCGCGACGATCACATCGCGGTCGTCGACCGTCTGATCGCGGAGCTTGCAGCGCCCGGCACGCCGGTCCTGGAATGCTACAACAAGTGCGATCTCGTCGCCGACGACGAGATCCCGCGCGGGCAGGACAAGGTCGCCATCTCCGCCGCGAGCGGCTTCGGCCTCGATGCGCTCAAAGAAGCCGTCGAGCAGCTGCTCGGCCGGGGCAAGCACCATGTGAAGCTCCTGCTGCCGTATGCGGTCGGCGGCATGGTCGCCGCGCTGCACGACACGGCGCAGGTCCTGTCCAGCAGCTATACGGAAAACGGGATCGAACTTGACGCCATCGTCGATGAAACCTTGTTCGGCAGATTGCGTCAGTATGTAACAGAGGAAGTCTGATGGAGCAGCTCTGGATCCCCGCAGGGGAGGGAAATTCGGAATATATCGAAAAAAAATCCCGCTTTCTCGGCCTCGTCCTCCCCGTGACGACCGAGGCGGAGGCCCGGGCGCAGCTCGAGGCCGTCAAGAAGCGGGAATATGACGCCCGGCACAACTGCTGGGCCTACGTCCTGCACACCGGCCAGAAGCGCTACAGCGACGATGGCGAGCCGCAGGGCACCGCCGGACAGCCGATCCTGAACGTGCTCGAGCGTGAGGGCGTACAGGATGTGCTGTGCGTCGTGACGCGGTACTTCGGCGGCATCCTGCTCGGCGCGGGCGGGCTCTGCCGGGCCTATACGAAGGCCGCGAAGGACGCGCTGGACGACGCGGGCATCTCCGAGCTGCGCCCGTGGAGCGTGCTGCGGCTCGATTGCCCCTACGCGCTGTTTGAGCGCGTGAAGCTCGAGGCGGACAAGCGCGGCGGGCTGGTCCGGGACGCGGACTACGGCGCGCAGATCGCGCTGACGATCCTTCTGCCGCAGCCGGAGGAAGCCGCGTTCCGGAAGGCCCTGCAGGAGCTTTCCGCCGGGAGCCTCGCGCCGGAAACGACCGGCGCGGAGCTGCGCGGCGTGCGCATCCGGTGAACGCCAGATCACAGCTTTTCAAAAAATTCACGCAAACGCCACACGGAATTCAAAATTTCCGTTTATTCTGACATTGTAAGGTGGGACCGATATGACCGTGCGCGAACGGATGGAGCAGGAGGAATATGACGTTCTCTCCCCGCAGGCCCAGAAGGCCGCCGAGACGAAGGGCCGCCCCTCGCCGGAGGAGGACAATGACGTGCGCACCTGCTACCAGCGCGACGCCGACCGCATCCTGCACAGCAAGTCCTTCCGCCGGCTGATGCACAAGACGCAGGTCTTCCTCTCGCCGGAGGGCGACCATTACCGCACCCGCATGACCCACACGCTGGAGGTCGCGCGCATCGCGCGGACGATCTGCCGCGGGCTGCGGCTCAATCAGGATCTGGCGGAGGCCGCGGCCTACGGCCACGACCTGGGCCACACGCCGTTCGGCCACGCGGGCGAAAAGGCGCTTTCCAGCATGATGGAAAAGCCGTTCCGCCACAATGAGCAGTCTCTGCGCGTGGTGGACAAGCTCGAGCGCGGCGGCACGGGGCTGAACCTGACCTACGAGGTCCGCATGGGCATCCTCGGCCACACCGGAGATTTCATCCCCGAGACGCTCGAGGGCCAGATCGTGCGCACGTCCGACCGCATCGCGTATATCAACCACGACATCGACGACGCCATGCGCGCCGGGATCCTGACCGAGGCCGACATCCCGCCGGAGATCGCAGAGATCCTCGGCCATTCGCACTCGCAGCGGATCAACACGCTCGTCGAGAATATGATCGACAACACGATCGCCACCGGCACGCTCGGCATGCAGCCGGAGATCGCGCAGGCGATGGACCGGCTGCGCACGTTCATGTTCGCCCGGGTCTACACCAATCCCGTCGCCAAGGGCGAGGAGGCCAAGGCGAAGGACATGCTCTGCCGTCTCTTTGAATATTACATGCGGCGCCCGGAAAAGCTCCCGGCGGATTTTCTGCCGCAGCTGGACTTTGACGGCATGGAGCGTATCGTCTGCGACTACATCGCCGGTATGACCGACCGCTACGCGGTCTACAAGTATTCCGAGCTCTTCATCCCCACGACGTGGCAGGTGCGGTAAGCACCGGAAGATCCCATTTGAACTGAAAGGAGGTTTCTGCCTTGGCATTTCCGCAGCCGTTTCTTGACGCGCTCATCGACCGCAATCCCATCGACGAGGTCGTGGGACAATATGTGAGCCTGACGCGCCGGGGCTCGAACCTCTTCGGCCTCTGCCCGTTCCACTCGGAGAAGACCGCTTCGTTCTCCGTCGCCCCGGACAAGGGCATCTATTACTGCTTCGGCTGCCACGCGGGTGGCGGCGTGGTCAACTTCATCATGCAGATCGAGGGGCTGGACTTCCCCGACGCCGTCCGCTTCCTCGCCAAGCGCGCGGGGATGGAGGTACCGGAGGACGAGGCCTACCACTCGCAGTATCAGAAGCAGGAGCGCCTTTGGGCCCTGTGCAAGGACGCGGCGCGGTTTTTCCGCCAGCAGCTGTTTTCCCCCGTGGGCAAGCCCGCGCAGGCGTACATACAGAAGCGGGCGCTCAGCATGGACACGGTCAAGCGCTTCGGCCTCGGCTTCAGCCCGGACGCATGGGCGACGCTCACGGACACCATGAAGGAAAAGGGCTACCGGCTAGACGAGCTCATCGACGCCGGGCTCTCCATCCGGGGCAAAAACGGCGGCGTGTACGACCGCTTCCGCAACCGCCTCATGTTCCCCATCATCGACATCCGAGGGAACGTCATCGGCTTCGGCGGCCGCGTGATGGACGATTCGACGCCCAAATACCTCAACTCGCCGGAGACGCTCATCTTCAACAAACGCAAAAATCTCTTCGCGCTCAACGTCGCCCGCAAGAGCAAGCAGGGCCGCATCATCCTCACCGAGGGCTATATGGACGCCATCGCCCTGCACCAGTACGGGTTCGACTGCGCCGTGGCCTCGCTCGGCACGTCGCTGACGGAGGAGCACGCGAACATCCTCGCCAAGTACACCAATCAGGTCATCCTGACCTACGACGGCGACGAGGCCGGGCAGAACGCCACGCGCCGCGCCATCCCGATGCTCGAAAAGACCGGCATCCAGGTGCGCGTCCTGCGGATGCAGGGAGCGAAGGACCCGGACGAATTTCTGAAAAAATACGGCGCGCAGCGCTTTGAGGTCCTGCTCGACAGCTGCCAGAACCAGGCCGAATACCGGCTCGACAGTCTCCGGCGCAAATTCGACCTGACGCTCGACGAGCAGCGCGTGGAATTTCTCTCGCAGGCCGCCGCGCTCATCGCCTCGTTCCCGAACGCGGTGCAGCGCGAGATCTACGGCCGCCGCGCGGCTGAGGCCGCCGGCATCACACCCGAGGCCATGCAGCTGGAGGTCAAAAAGGCCTACCGCAAGTCCCGCGCCATCGAAAAGCGCAAACGCGAGGCGCAGGAGCTCGACATCGCGCGCCAGCGCGCGCCGAAGATCCGCGCTATCCACTACGACAACCTGCGCTCGGCCACGGCCGAAGAAGGGCTCATCTGCATGCTCCTGCGCGAGCCGGAGCTGATCGCGGGCGTGAAGCTCCCGGCGGAGGCGTGCTCGGTCGATCTGTTCGGCCGGGTGCTGACGCAGCTTCGCCAGCGGGTGCAGTCCGGCCGGCCGGTCTCGCTCGCCGCGATGGAGGGCGACTTCACCCCGGAGGAGATGTCGCACCTGTCGTATATCCTGAGCAAGGACACATCTCCGGTCTCGGATGAGGCGCTCGCGGATTATCTGCGCGTGATCCAGGAAGAATATGAGGGCCGGACCCGCGCCCGCTCGGAAGACAGCCTGCGGCTGCTCGCCGAGCAGAAGAGATCGACAAAACAGTATGGAGGGTAAGCTATGGGAAAAGAACTGGAACTTCTGCAGAAAATGGAACTGACCGCTGAAAACCGGCAAAAGCTCGAGACCCTTATCACTGAGGCGAAAAAGACCGGCAAGGTCTCCTCCAAGCATCTGGTCGAAACGCTCGACGACGTCGACGCCACGCAGGCGCAGACCGAGCAGTTCTATGACATTCTGGAGCAGGCCGGGATTGAGATCGACGTGTCGGACGTGCTGGAACTGATCGGCTCGGCCGACATGGACAACCCCACGCTCAGCGAAATGCAGGCCATCGAGGACGAGGGCCTGCCCGAGGATCTGGAAACGCCCGAGGCCCTGCCCGAGGACGTGGAGACCGCCAAGCTCGACGACCCCGTGCGCATGTACCTCAAGGAGATCGGCCGGATCAAGCTTCTCTCGCCCGGGGAGGAGCAGGAAGTCGCAAGAGCCATGGCCGAGGGCGACGAGAAGACCCGCGAGGCCGCGCGCAAGCGCATGTCCGAGGCGAATCTGCGGCTCGTCGTGTCGATCGCCAAGCGCTATGTCGGCCGCGGGATGCAGCTGCTCGACCTCATCCAGGAGGGCAATCTGGGCCTCATGAAAGCCGTGGAAAAATTCGACTACACGAAGGGCTATAAATTCTCCACCTACGCCACCTGGTGGATCCGCCAGTCGATCACGCGCGCCATCGCCGACCAGGCCCGCACGATCCGCATCCCCGTGCACATGGTGGAGACCATCAACCGGGTGCTGCGCACCTCGCACGCGATGGTGCAGAAGCTCGGCCGCGAGCCGACGACGAAGGAGATCGCCGACGAGCTGCACATCGAGGAGAGTAAGGTCGAAGAGGTCCTGAAGATCGCGCAGGAGCCCGTCTCTCTCGAAACGCCCATCGGCGAGGAGGAAGACAGCCATCTCGGCGACTTCATCCAGGACGACGAGGCGTCTCAGCCGTCGGAGGAGGCCACCTATACCCTGCTGCGCGAGCAGCTCGAGGAAGTCCTGTCCACGCTGACGCCGCGGGAGGAGCAGGTGCTGCGCATGCGCTTTGGTCTGGTCGACGGCAAGCCGCACACGCTCGAGGAGGTCGGCAAGCAGTTCGACGTCACGCGCGAGCGGATCCGCCAGATCGAATCCAAGGCCCTGCGCAAGCTGCGCCATCCGTCGAGAAGCAAAAAGCTCCGTGACTTCCTGAATTGACCCGAAACAGATTATTTACACTTTTCTTCTTGACATCCGGGAAAATATTCGTATCATAGTCTTATGCAAATTGAAACCTTGGAGGAATTCAGGATGTTTGAGAAAATTCAGGCGTATCTGGCCTCGCAGCTGGACATTCCGGCCGATGAGATCACCCGCGACACCACGTTTGAAAGTCTGGGCGTCGATTCTCTGGATACCGTCGAAATGGTCATGGATCTGGAGGAGCAGCTGGGCGTCGATCTCGAGCTTGAGGACAAGATTGCGACCGTCGGCGAGCTCGTCGATTTCGTCGAAAGCAAACTGGACTGAATCGTCATTGTCACGACGAGGTGCGTGGCAAGGCTGCACTACTTGGGGAGATAGCGGTGCCCTGTTACCCGCAATCCGCTACAGCGGGGAGGAATTCCCGACCGAGGGTGTATGCTGTGTCGTCTGACCCGGATAAGCGGTGTTGAAGATCTGGTCTTGCGCAATAGGGCTCTGTGAATCGTGTCAGGTGGGGAACCAAGCAGCACTAAGCAGACCACCCTGTGTGCCGCAAGGTTGCCGTTTCGGAGCTGGCTGTCCGGGTAACGGATGTAGCATCCATTCGAAGAAGGGTGTGCAGTCCTGCCATGCACCTCGTCAGCTTTCCGCATGAAAATACGCGCAGTCGGGATCCCCCGGCTGCGCGCTTTTTTGGTTTATTCCCCGTCGAACAGCGTCCCCGTCTGGCGGCGGGCCGACCGCTGCAATGGACTTCAGTGCAGACGCAGATAACGAGGATGGCCGGTCGATGGCCTTACCTACCCGCGTTTCTATGCACCATTAGATTTAACAGCCACTGTTTATGGTTCGTCTTCCTGATAAAAAGGCCAATGAACCACAGGCTCTAAATGCTGATAATACACACCCTCGCCGTCGCACAGGGCTTCATACGTAACACCGTCAACGGCGAAGCAGGGAAACGTTATTCTTTTTTCTGTATCATTTGTATATTGGAATATCACACAAATGGAGGCTGCCCCAGGCGCTTTGATATCTGTATCTTCCGAGCGAACAACGTTAAATTGCTCCATTCGCGCCACTGCGGACGCGATCTCCTGCCCATCCGTAAGCGTGATCGTTTCTCCACCGCCAATAAACTTTATTTCTGAAATCTCACCAGACAGCACATTCGCGAGATATTCTCCACCATTGGACGTTTTCCCGCCGAGATGCCCTGCTTTCGCACATCCCATAGATAGTAGAATCAATAGCAGGCTAAGCGTGAAGCAAATAATTCTTTTCATGAAATCGGCCTCCTTACCATTCGAAATCAAAACTACCTTCTTCCGCGGACTGGCTCTGATCTTCTTTCATATCACCCATTGGTATAATGCCAGTCCCCGGTGTCGATTCTCCGTGTGACTGCGCAATCCACAATCCGCCAAGTACCAGTGTACCAAAGATGCCTACTGCAATGATAACCTTTTTGATATCCCACCACCTTTGATGTCTCGTGCTGTCGGCATCACAGGGTTCGACCATTTCGATTGAGGGCTGCCCCTCCGTTTCCTGCCGCGTTGGCTCATCGCTTCCACAGAGATCGTCCAACGATACCCCATAGAGCTTTGCCATCTCCTTTAAATTTGCAACGCTTGGCGTAAGTTCCCCATTTTCCCAGCGCGAGACAGTGCTACGGGATACAAAGAGCTTGTCGGCCAGATCCTGTTGCGACAGCTTTGCCTGTTTTCTCATTTCTGTCAGTCTGTCTTTCATTTCTTTCGTTTTTATTATACCATAAATTTTCGCAATCGCGTGTGCAGATACTGCACATTGCCGTGCATTTTTGCTACATGTGTGTTGTAAAAGTGCACGCGTTCAGCGTATGTATGAGACATTTCCACCGCATTCGCGCTACCCCTCGTCAATCTTCCCAAAAATCAACTTCTTCCCCTCATCATACTGCTGAATCACAACCATGGCGGGCCTGCTTGATCACAGCTACGGTGATTACGCTGTAGCGGCCGCACTTCCCCCCCCCAGCTACGCGCCGCGATATACCCCACATCTCATTCCCCATCGAACAGCGTCCCCGTCTGGCGGCGGGCCTGCTCGATGACAGACGCGGTGATCACGCTGTCGCGGTTGCGCTTCTCCGGCTGCGTGCCGGAGGCGATATAGCCCGCGAATTCGCGCAGCTCGTACATCATGTTGTTGGGCAGCTTCTCGCGGTACGGCAGCTCCACAATCTCACCATTGCGGCGGACGAGCCAGATGCGGCGGATGTGGTTGATGTCGTCAAGGAGGATCGAGCCGTCCTCGCCCATGAAGGTCGTGGGTGACGCCTGTCTGCAGACCTTGGACCAGATGGCCTCGCAGACGAAGCCCGGATAGCGCAGAAGCGCGATGCCGCCGGCCTCAAACCCGCTTTCCAGATGATACGCCTCCGCCGACACGTGCGCCGGCGCGCCGAACATCGACACGAGCGCGTGGATGGGATAGCAGCCCATGTCCAAGATCGCCGCGTTGCAGAGCTTCGGGTCAAAGGCGTTGATGCCCTGCTCCCCGGCGCGCACGCGGTCATAGCGGGAGGAATACTGGGTGAATTCCGCCGTCACGCGGCGGAGCGTCCCGATCTCAGGCAGAGCATCCCGGATGATGGGCAGCGCGTCGTCAAAGACCAGCCGCATGGCCTCGAGATAGACCACGCGGTGTTCCTTCGCCGTCTCAATGAGCGTCCCGGTCTGCGCCGCCGTCAGGACGCCCGGCTTTTCCAGCAGCACGTGCTTGCCGTGCCGCAGCAGGCACAGGGCCTGTTCGAAGTGGCAGCGGTTCGGGCTGGCGATGTAGGCCGCGTCGAAGGTATCCGCCGCGGCAAAAGTCTCCAGATCGGTATAGACGGCATCCAGATGATACTTCTCCGCAAACTCCCGGCCCGTCTCCGCAGATCTGGAATAGATCGCCGCCGGGCGCAGCTCCGGCACCTGCTCCATCGCCGCCAGCAGCCAGTCGACGACAAAATTCCGCCCGATGATCCCCACGCGAATGGTCATAGTGTTCCCTCCATAGACACGCATCCGTCCGGCTCTGCCGGGCGGATGCTGTTTTTATTGTTTAACTGATCTTTCCGCCCTCGTGCAGCAACCGGTCCTTGATGTCCCAGAGCTTCTGCGACAGGTCGACGTAGTACGTGTGCGGGTTGTCGAAGCGCTTGACCTCGTCCCAGAGGGTATCGACCTGCTGGGCGCAGTAGGCCTGGATCTCGCTGAGCGCCGGCAGCTGGTAGACAAGCTCGCCGCCCTGGAAAATGGGCACGAGCAGCTCCTTGGCCGTGAAGTTATAGACCTTCTTGCGCTTCCAGGTCGCCTGCGGGTCAAAGATCTCCAGATCCCGGCTGTCGTCGACCGTCTCGTCATGCACGCAGAGATAGTCGGCGATGGCCTTGCCGGTGTCGTTGCCAAAGAGGCGGTAGACCTTTTTGAAGTGCGGGTTCGTGATCTTGCCGACGTTTTCGCTGATCTTGATCTTGGGGATGATGTTCCCCTGCTCGTCCTCGATGGCCGTCAGCTTGTACACGCCGCCGAAGACCGCCTCGGACTTGGCGGTGATGAGCCGCTCGCCGACACCGAACATGTCGATCTGAGCACCCTGGTTGAGGATATCCTCGATGATATACTCGTCGAGCGAGTTCGAGCACGAGATCTGGCATGTCTGCCAGCCGGCCTCGTCGAGCATCTTGCGTGCCTTGCGGGTCAGGTAGGTCATGTCGCCGGAGTCGAGGCGGATGCCGCACTTCGTCAGCCCGCGGGGCTTCAGAACTTCATTGAAGACCCGGATGGCGTTCGGGATGCCGGACCGGAGCGTGTTATAGGTATCGACCAGCAGGGTCGGGTTGTCGGGATAGGTCTCGCAGTAGGCCTTGAACGCCTCGTATTCCGACGGGAACATCTGCACCCACGAATGGGCCATGGTGCCGCCGGCGGGCACGCCGTAGAGCTGGTCGGTCAGCGTGCAGGCCGTGCCCTTGCAGCCGCCGATATAGGCCGCGCGCGCACCGTCGACCGCGGCGTCGACGCCCTGGGCGCGGCGGGAGCCGAACTCCAGCACCACGCGCCCCTTGGCCGCGCGGACGACGCGGTTGGCCTTGGTGGCGATGAGGCTCTGGTGGTTGAGCGTGAGCAGCAGGAAGGTCTCGACCAGCTGCGCCTGGATAGCGGGGGCGCGGACGGTCATGATCGGCTCACGCGGGAAGATGGGCGTGCCCTCCGGCACGGCCCAGATATCGCCCGTGAAGCGGAAGTCCCGGAGATAATCGAGGAAGCCCTCGTCAAACATATTCCGGCTGCGCAGGTAGGCGATATCGTCCTCGTCGAAGTGCAACTGCTGGATATATTCGATGGCCTGTTCCAGCCCGGCGGCGATGGCGTAGCCGCCGTTATCCGGCACGCTGCGGAAGAAAATATCAAAATAGGTGATGCGGTCCTGCATGCCCTGGACAAAATAGCCGTTGCCCATGGTGAGCTCATAGAAGTCGCAAAGCATGCTGAGATTGGCGTTTTTGTTGATATCCATGGTGTTCCCCTCATGTTCCGCCGGACGGCGGGATCAATTTTGATTTCACTGTGTCAGTGCCCGGGCACGCTGCAGCTTGCTGCGCGGCTGCTCGTGAAGATGAAAGCGTTCGGCAAGCGTCTTTGCAAATGCCTGCACGTCCGCCTCCTCGCCCGCCTGCAGCTCGAGCTCAAGCTCGCACAAAAGCTCCTTCTTCCCGCCGCCGGTCAGTTCGCCGAGATCGCCGCAGAGCGTGCAGCTCGTCTTTTCCGAGAGCCGGAGCGGCGCGGTGATGCGGGTGAATTTCGCCCCGCAGACCGGCAGCAGCGCCTCCGCGTCCAGACGGCCGATCGCCTCCGGCGCGCCAAGCTTTGCAAGCTCCGGCAGTGCTTCGTCGAGATATTCGCTCTCCACTTCCCACTCGCCGCGGGTATGGCCCTCGCCGGGCGTCTTCATGGTGACGACGCTGCGCTCGTTTTCCGTGCGCAGGCGGAGCATCCAGCGGTTTTTCTCCAGCAGACCGTCCTCCGTGTCATAATAGGTCGTCTGCATCCGGATATAGGCGAACGGGGCCTGCATCCGGCTGGCGACGGGCTCACTGCAGAGGATGCAGTCGAGTAGCTGCAGATCGCCGACCTCCAGCTTGTATTCGGTTTCCTTTCCCAAAACGGGTATCCTCGCTTTCAGGCGGACGCCCGCGGGCGTCCGCGCAGGATTTTCTCCATTCTACGTCATTTTGCCCATAAACGCAAGCGACACGCGGATTTTCTTTTCGCGCCGCGCAGGGTTTCCCGCGCCATTTCCCGACCGTTTTCCCGCCGCCCCGGCGGTAAAGTGGACGAAGGAACAAAGGAGGCGGCGCTATGGACATCAGACAGACGGATCCGGGCGGGCTGCGGCAGCGGCTTTCACAGGCGCTTGTCGCGCGGCCGCTGCTGCGGGGGCTGCTGCGCGCGCTGGGCGCGGGCGGCTTCTGCTTTGTGCTGGCGGGCGCGGGACTGCTGGACGGGCCTGTGCCGCTGGCGCTCGCGCCGGTATGCGTGCTGCCGTTCGGCCCGGCCGCGATCTGCGCGTATCTCGGCGCGGCGGTGGGCTACGCCGTGTTCTGGGGCCTCAGCGCGGCGCTGGAGCCGGTGGCGGCGGGGTTTTTGCTGCTGGCGGGCAGCTGTCTGCTGGCCGATCTGGTGCCGGACGAGCAGGGCTGGCTCACCTCGGCCGCGGCGGGCGGGATCTATGCGCTGCTGGGCGTCATCTTCGTCCTGCGCGCGGACGGCGGGCTGCAGGCGGCGCTGCAGCTCATTTTGCGGCTGGTCTTGCTGACGCTGAGCGTCCGCATGCTCTCGCCCGCGCCGGCAAACGCGCGGCTGCGGCCGTATGCGGCCGCCGTGTGTCTGCTCGCGGGGCTCGTGCGGGTGCAGCTGCCGTTCGGGGTGCCGCTGGCCGTGATCCCAGCGGCGGCGATCTGCGTGCTGGCCGCGGCCGGGCCGGAGGCGCTGGCCGTCGGCGCGGCCTGCGGGCTGGTATTGGATCTCGGCAGCGTGCCGAGCCCGCCGCAGACGGCCTGCTTCTGCTTTTCCCTGCTCGCCTGCCGTCTCGCGGCGGGGCGGAAGCTGGCGCGGGCGGCGGTATTTTCGGGGATGTATTTTCTGTGCGTGCTCGTCTGGGGCGGTGAGCACGCGGGCTGGACGCTCGGGGTGGCGGCAGGCGCGCTGCTCGCCTGTCTCCTGCCGCCGCTGCCGGAACACCCGGCAGCCGAAGCCCGGGCCGCCGCCCCGGATGCCCTCGATCAGGCGGCGGACGTGCTGCTCGCGCTCGAGGCGCGGGTGAGCCCGGCGCTCCCGGAGCCGCAGACGGCCCCGGCCCTGATCTTTGACAGCGCGGCAAGCGCCGTCTGCCGCAGCTGCGTGCGGCAGCAGCTGTGCTGGCAGGAGCGCGCGGACGAGACCTACCGCCTGCTCTGCGGCTGCGCAGGGACGATCCTGCGGCAGGGACAGGCCCGCGAGGGCGATCTGCCGCCCGCGTTCTGCAGCGCCTGCATCCGCGCCGAGGCCTTCCGCGAGGCCGTCAACCAGGCGCTGCGCACGCAGCAGGCGGAGCTACTGGCCTTCCGCCGCAGCGAGGAATCCCGGCAGATCGCCTGTGCGCTGCTGGGCCATCTGGCGCGGTTCGTGGGCACAGCCGGGCGCCGGCCCAAAGCGCAGGGCGCGCCGCGCTGGCGGCTCTCACTCGGCGTGCGGGCGGTCGGGCTGCGGGGCGATACGCTCTGCGGCGACGCGGGCGCGTGCTTTCAGGTCGGGGCGCTGCAGTATGTGCTGCTGTGCGACGGCATGGGCACTGGTGCGGGCGCGAAGGCCGACGCGGAGGAGGCCATTTCCCTGCTCCGCGCGATGATCACCGCCGGTTTTGCCGCGCCGGAGGCGATGGCGCTGCTCAACGAGCTGTATCTGCTGCGCGGCAACGGCTGCTTCTCCACCATCGACCTGCTCGAGCTCGACCTGTGTACGGCGGAGGGCGTGCTCTACAAATGGGGCGCAGCGCCGTCGTATCTCAAAAGGGCGGGAACGTCAAAAAAATAGGGACAGCCTCACCGCCGCCCGGGCTCGGTGTGGGAGAGGAACACCGGGCTGGAGGCGTCAGACTGTCCTTGCAAAGAGGAGAGCTGCTGGTGCTTACCACCGACGGCGTGCCGGAGGCTGCGTGTGAGCAGTACCTGCGCACCTGCGGAGCGCTGTCTCCGCGGGAGCTTGCCGCCGGGGTCGTCGCATGCGCCAGCGAGTCAGAGCCGGATGACCGGACGGCCGCCGCCGTGCAGCTCGAGCCGGTCTCCCTGCAGCCTCACCATATCACACGGCGGGCGCGGAATGTGTCGAAAGCGGGAGCCAGACCCCACATTTAGGAAATATTTCCCGACGAAACACAAAATACCGGCTCGAATCGAGCCGGTATTTGTGTCTTTCTGTCTGTGCCGCAAGGCTTTCTCAGGCGAATGTCCCTCTGGCCACGTCGCCGAGATCGCTCAGCACGCCCATCGCGCCCAGCACCGCGATCAGGATGATCGCCAGCACGTAGACGCAGAAATAGCTGCGGGCGTAGTTGCGCCGGTTGAGGTTCTGGCTGCCGACGGCGTGAACGATCAGGAAGATCCATCCGACCAGCGGCAGGGAATACAGGATCCCGAGCCCAAAATACGTCCAGGGCGACAGCGGCCGGTAGGCCTCCGGCAGGTGCTGCAGTTCAAAATCGTTCATACGCTTCCTCCTCAGCTTCGTTCCTTGCAGGTCAGCTCCGCCACGTCCAGGCGGAACACCGCGACGTGCTGCGCCTGCTCGTCTGTGAATACGAAGCTTTTTTCCGGTTCATAATGCGCCATGATGGCGGCGAGCGCCTGTTTTTTCTCCTCCATGTCCGTCACCTCGCCGATCCGGCCCGTGCCGATGACGCTCTGGTAGCGGCAGGAATAGCTGCAGCCGCTCGTTCCCTCGACCAGCGCGTAGCTGCAGTCGAGCTCAAAGCCGACCTTCGGCCGTGCCGCGATGCGTGCGGCCTTGCGCCCCTCCTTCGCGCCGTGGAAATAAAACCGGTCCGGCGTCCCGGGGACGAAGGCAAAGCTCAGAGGGACGATGTACGCGCCGTCCGGGTCGGAAAACCCGACGCGGCAGCAGTGGCAGGCGTCCAGGATCTGCAGGATCTTTTCGCGGTCCGTGACCGCGCGTTCCGCTCTTCGCATACGCGTTACCCCAGACGCGTGCCGCCGGTCTGGCGGATGGAGAGCACGTGGCAGCTGCCCGCGCCCAATACGGCCTCCGCCCCGCTGCGGAACTGCTCGAGCATCTCATCCGGCACGAAGGCGAGGATCGTGCCCGCGAAGCCGCCGCCGTGCACGCGGCAGGCGCCGCGGCCGTCCAGCAGCTTTTCGCAAAGAGCCTGCGCCAGCGCCATCTGCTGATGGGCAGTGCTGCCGAGGGGAATGATGTTCTGCAGCAGCATCCACGACGAGCGGCCGGAATCGCGCACGCCCGCGAGGAAGCCCTCAAAGTCTCCGTTTTTCAGCGCCTGTACCTGCTCGAGCACGCGGCGGTTCTCATCAAAGAAATGCATGGCGCGCAGGACGGCGCGGTCGCCGGTCTGTTCGCGGACCTGCTTGAGCTGCGCATAGAACTCCGCCTCATTGACCTCGCGCAGGACCTCCTTGCCGAAGCAGCGCGCGACGCTGCGCATCTCCTGCGGGATGGCGGCGTATTCGTCGGTCAGATCCGCGTGGTCCGCGCCGGAATCGAGGATGCAGGGCGTATAGCCGCAGTGGGCAAAGTCAAATTCCACACGCTCGACCAGCGGCGTCTGGGGATCGGCAAAGTCGATGAAGACCAGCCCGCCGACGCTCGAGGCCGTCTGGTCCATCAGGCCGCTGGGCTTGCCGAAATAGACGTTCTCCGCGTACTGGCCGATCTGCGCGATCTCGACCGCGGTCAGCTTCCGGTCAAAAAACAGCTCGTTCAAAATCGTGCCGATCAGCACCTCGAACGCCGCCGAGGATGACAGCCCGGAACCGGGCAGCACCGTGGACCGGACGCTCGCGTCAAAGCCGCGCAGCTCGCAGCCGCGCTGCTGGAAGGCGGCGGCCACGCCGCGCACGATCGCGGCGGTGGTGTTCTTCTCGTCTTCGTGGATGGACAGATCGTCCAGCCGGATCTCGACGGGCGCATAGCCCTCCGACGCGACGCGGATGCAGTCGTCGTCCCGCAGCGTCACCTCCGCCGTGGTCTGCATATTGACGGCGGCGGCCAGCACGCAGCCGTGCTGATGGTCGGTATGGTTGCCGCTGATCTCCGTGCGGCCGGGCGCAGAAAAGCGATAGATCGTTTGCATAGCAAGTTCCTCCGTCCCCCCGCCCTCCCGGGCAGGTCGTTTTTCCCATTATAGTACATTTCCGCGCCGGCGGCAAGAAGAAACTCCTTTGTCTGCGCCTTCGCACCCAGCCAGGGCTCCCCCCTTCCAGGGGACGATGTCTCCGACGGCCCTATCTTTTCTCTCACAAGAGAAAAGATAGGGAAGAAAAGAGTGCTTGGGGACGCAGGGTGCAATCTGCCTCTGAATTCAGGCGGGAACCTATTTTTTTCGTTGGCGTTCCACTCGATAGTCACCTCACGGGCGTCTGACTACGCGCCGCCTGATATGTCGGAATCAGATTTGTAGCTAGTTACCTTTGAATATTTGCGGCAAATAAAATGTGCAGTCTGGATTTGTCAGACTGCACATTTTTGCGGCAAAGTTTTGCGTTATACGTTGTAGGGGCGGGCTCTGCTCCGCCCGCTGCTGCAGATTTCGTCGGAAGCACGGGCGGAGCAGAGCCCCGCCCCTACAAGGTCCCCGCAAGAAGGTAACATCTATCTGGATTTCCAACGCACCTTCTATTGATGGCAATCGTTCTAAGGCAACTAGCATCAAACCCGATACCCCCGTATCAGGCGGCGCGTACCAAGACGCCCGTAGGGTGAGTATCGTGTGGAACGACGCCTGAATCATTGGAACTTGCCTCAATTCAGAGGCAGGAGGCACCAAACGCGTCCAAGCACTCTTTTCTCCCCTATCTTTTCTCTTGCGAGAGAAAAGATAGGGCCGCCGGAGGCGCGTCAGAAACGGCCTCGACGGAACGAGTCCCCGCTGTTCGCGGAGCCTCTTTTCCTCTGAGCCCGTTTCTTCCTTTCCAAACCGCAAACTGAATTTGCGGTTTGGCTTTTTCTATGCAAATCTGCGATGACCTCTCAGTCTCGGCTGCGCCGAGCCAGCATCCCTACCCCTTTTGTCCCTTCGGGACATTTCCCCCTGATAGGGGGAATCGGCCCCTGGAAGGGGAGCCTTTTCCGCTGCGGCGGGATGAAAAAGAAGGGGCCGGGGCCCCTTCTTTTGGTCGTTATGCGTTTGCGCGGTCCATCAGGATGATCTCCACGTCATAGCTGCTGCCGCTGCGGTAGATCGTGAGCGTCACGGTCTGGCCGGCGGTGAACTGATTTTTGACGCGGTTGAGCTGCTCCATGGTGGTGACGTCGATGCCGTTGATGGCGGTGATGATATCGCCCTCCGAGATGCCCTTGGCCGCGGCGTCACTGCTGGCGTAGACGCGCGTGACGTAAATACCCTCCGGCAGACGGTAATAGATGCGGTAGGTGGCTGGGAGCGTCTCGCCGTCGATGCCGATGGCGGGACGGCCGGAGACGTAGCCCTTCTCGATCAGCTCGTCGATGATGGGCTTGGCCGTATCGATCGGGATGGCGAAGCCGATGCCCTCGACCGTCGTGGACGAGGAATAGAAGTTGCTCATCTTCATCGTATTGATGCCGATGACCTGCCCGTAGCAGTTGATGAGCGGCCCGCCGGAATTGCCGTTATTGAGCGCGGCATTGGTCTGGATCAGGTTCATCGTGCGGTCGTTGACTGTCAGATCGCGGTTGATGGCAGAGATGATGCCGTCGGTCATCGTGCCGCGCAGCGTCACGCCCAGCGGGTCGCCGATGGCGACGACGCTGTCGCCGACCTGCAGCACGGATGAATCGCCGAACTCGGCCGCCTGCAGCCCGCTGGCCTCGATCTTGAGGACGGCCAGGTCGCTCGTCTCGTCGCTGCCGACGATCGCGGCGGTATATTCCTTGTCATCGTTCGTCAGGACGCTGACGGCCTGCGCATTTTCGATCACATGGTGGTTCGTGATGATATAGCCGTCGGCCGACATGATGATGCCGGTGCCGGAGGCCTTGCCGGACTGGGTCACGCTGATGATGGACACGACGCTCCCGCTGCAGCGGCGGTAGATCTCCTGCAGGCTGAGCGCCCCCGCGTCCTCCGACGCGCTCGTCGGCACGCCCGCGGGCGAGGACGAGATCTCCAGCTGCGGCAGCTCCGCCTGGGCCTGCGCCTGCACCGGGGTCTGCGCTGCCGGCGCGGGGCCTTCCGCGGCGGCTGCCTGCTCCTGTGCGGCGGGCTGCGGGTCGGCCGTCTGCACATCGGCGCTTTCGGCAGGCTGCTCCCGGCCGATGGTCAGCAGGAAGCCGCTGTCCGAGCGGTTGAGCGTCACGCCCACGTCCCGCACCAGATGCACCGTCCCGACGCCGGTCAGCACCAGCAGCGCAAGGATCACGATCGCCGTGATCCAGCGGCCGGTATGCCTGCGCCGCCGGTCTTCCATCGGCGTCGGCTGCGGCTGCCAGTTCTTTGTGGAATTGTCGTCATAGAAGCTGTTATTGTCAAAGCTCATATCAGACACCTTCTTGCTTGAAAAACGGAACGCTTCATTCCGACTCTCCTGTTTTCTATAGTATATCCCGGGAATTTGAACAAACGCTGAACAGTCTGTAAACCTTCCGCGCTGTTACCGGACAGCGGGCAGGGTGAAGTTGAACTGCGTCACGCCGTTTTCGCTCGTGGCCCAGATGTCGCCGCCGTGGGCGCCGACGATGGTCTTGGCAATGTACAAGCCGAGGCCCCAGCCCTCGCGGTCGGCGGAACGGGATTTATCCGCCTTGTGGAAGCGGTCAAAGAGCAGCGGAAGCTCGTCCTTGTCAATGGTGGGGCCGGTATTTTCGACCGACACACGGGCCTTGCCGCCGTCCGACTGCACGCGCAGCGACAGCCGCCCGCCGTCGGGGCAGAACTTGATCGCGTTGTCGATGAGGTTATAGATGACCTGCGTGATGCTGTCACGCTCGGCCCGGGTCCAGACGGGCTTGTCCGGCAGGTCGACGCGCACGTCGAGATGCTTGTTATAGATCTTCTGCTCAAAGGTGATGAGCACGTCGCTCAGCTCCTCACCGAGGTCAAAGCGGGTCTTGCGGCTGTCTTCGACGCCCATGGCCTGCAGCTTTGCGATATCGAGCATGTTGCGCACGAGCCGCGAGAGCCTGCGCACCTCGCCGGAGACGATCTGCATGTAATGCTGCTGCTTTTCCGGCGGGATCGTCCCGTCGAGCATGCCGTCGATGTAGCCGCCGATGGTGGTCATCGGCGTTTTGAGCTCATGCGAGACGTTCGCCACGAATTCCTGCCGCCGCTGCTCGGATTTTTCGAGCGAGTCGGCCATGGTGTTGAAGGCGTTGGCCAGATCGACGATCTCCTCGCCGCAGCTCTTCGGCACCTCGACGCGGGTATCGAGCTCGCCGCGGCCGAAGCGGCGGGCAGCCTCCGCGACCTTGTTGAGCGGCTGCACCTGCTGGTGCGACAGGAACGTCGCCGCGGCCATCGACAGCACGAGCACGATGATCGCACTGTAGAAAAACAGCGACGAGCTGCGCTGCATGAAGTCCGTGATCTGCGACATGTCGGAGGAGATGATCACATAGCCGATCGTCTGCTCCGTGTCGTCGGAGACGATCGGGCGGCCGGCAATATAGCGTCTGCCGTCATGGATACCGGTGAGCGTGCCGACGCGGAACGTCTCGCCATTCATGTCGATCTCGGTGATGAGATCGGCGTCAATCTGGCGGCCGAGGTGCTCGCAGTTGAATTCGTCGCACGAGCACAGAACAACGAAGCCGTTCTCATCGCAGACCTGCGCCTCGGCCTCGCCCACGTCGGAAAACAGGGAAAGGCTCAGACGGAAGTCCCAGTTCTCCTCCAGCTCGCCCGTGGAGTCATACGCCTCGGCCAGCGAGGCGACCGCCTGCGCGTCGGCGCTGAGCGTCTCTTTTTTGTCGTTTTTCAGATACCGCAGCATCAGAAACCGGAACGAGACGCCCGTAAAGAGCATGCAGACCAGCAGCAGCGCCGCGATGAGGGCGAACTGCCGGCTGAACGTTGTTTTCATGCTTACAGAACCTCGAATTTATACCCGACGCCCCAGACCGTCTTGAGGCTCCACTTGTCCGACACGCCCTCGAGCTTTTCGCGCAGGCGCTTGACGTGGACGTCGACGGTGCGGCTGTCGCCGAAATAGTCAAAGCCCCAGACCTCGTCGAGCAGCTGGTTGCGCGTGAAGACGCGGTTCGGGCTGGAGGCCAGGTGGTACAGAAGCTCCATCTCCTTGGGCGGCGTCTCGATGCGCTTGCCGTCGACGATGAGCTCAAAGGAATCGAGGTCAATGACCAGCTTGTCAAAGACCAGCCGGCGCGGCTTGACCTTCTCCTCTTCCCCGCCCGCGCGGCGGAGGACCGCCTCGACTCTGGCCAGCAGCTCCTTCATCTCGAAGGGCTTCGTCAGATAATCGTCGGCGCCCTGCTTCAGGCCCTGCACCTTGTCGTTCGTCTCGCCCTTGGCGGTGAGCATGATGACGGGGGTCTGGCTGTCCTGCCGGATGGTGCGCAGCACGCTCCAGCCGTCCATCACGGGCAGCATGATATCGAGCAGCACCAGATCCGGCCGCACCTGGCGGAACAGGGCCACGCCCTGGCCGCCGTCGGCGGCGATCTTTGTATGATATCCTTCCTTTTCCAGATACATCTGGACCAGTTCGGAGATATTGGGGTCGTCTTCCACGATGAGGATCGTTTTTGCCATAAAACTCTCTCCCTCCTATGCCATTTAGATTATTATACTGCCAGTGCGTACATTTGCGTGAACATTTTGTAAAATCCCGCGGCAGGCATATTTATGGTTTCCGTTTGCGCGAAACTGTGATATGATACGGTTATAAGACATACCTACTTTGACAATCGAACAGGAGATCTCAGACATGGATATCACACTCAGAATGAGCGATCATGCGCTCACCGCCCGCGCGGCCGCGGCGGCCGGTATCGTGCTGCTCAAAAATACCGCCGGAACGCTCCCGCTGCTGCCCGCGGAGGATGGCGCGCCCCTGCCCGTCGCCGTTTTCGGCATCCGCCAGCTGCTCACGCCCGCATACGACCGGGCGATGACGCCCTGGCGCGCGATCGGCGTGCTCGACGGGCTTATGTCCAGCGACGCCGTCCGGCCGGACGGGCTGCTCGCCCGCAAATACCGCACCTGGGCCATGGAGCACCCGGACGGCAGCGAGCTGCCGCTGACCAACGTGGACTTCGGCGCCCTGCGGCACAACTGCGCGGCGGCCGTCGTCGTCATCGGCCGCACGCCGGAGCAGGACCACACCCGCCTGACGAGCGAGGAGACCGCCATGCTCACGCGCGTCACGTCTGTATTTGACCGAACGATCCTCGTGCTGGCCGCGCCGGGGTACATCGAGCTGAATGAGGCCGCGCTCGCCTGCGGCGCGATCGTCTTCCTCGGCCTTGCCGGGCAGGAGGCGGGCGGCGCGCTGGCGGACGTGCTGACGGCGAAGGTCATGCCGTCCGGCCACCTTTCCTTCACGTGGCCGGAGAATGCGGAGGCCTTTGACGAGGCCTGCGCCGCCGTTGACCAGTTTACCGGCTACCGGTATTTTGATTCCTTCGGCACGCCGGTGCGGTATCCGTTCGGCTACGGTCTCGGCTATGGGAAGATCGAATTCGGAAGCGTCTCTGCAGGGCTCGACGGCTGCGACGTGACCGTGAGCGCCGAGCTCGTCAACACGGGCGAGACGCACGCGGCGAGCGAGCTCATGCAGGTCTACGTGACCCGGCCGGGCGACGATCTGACCCGGCCCGTCAGCTTCCTGCAGGCGTTCAGCAAGAGCCGCCTGCTCGCCCCCGGCGAGAGCCAGACGATCCGCCTGCGCTTCCCCATCACCGACCTTGCCGTCTACCGCGAGAGCGCGCACGCGTTCGTGCTGGACGCGGGCTACTATGATATCCGCATCGGCACGAGCAGCCGCGCCTGCTATCTCGCGGGCTCCATCCGGCTGACCCGCAGCGCCGTCGTGCAGGCAGCCGAGCCGCTCAGTCTGCCCTCCGTGCCGGAGCGCAGGCGCCCGGAGGGCGTCTGCTTCCAGTATCCCGAGGAGCTGGCGGAGATCGAGCAGGCGCACAAGCACGCCATCCGCTTCTCTGACCGCGCCCTGCCCCGCCGCAGCCGCAAAAAGGGCCGCCCCTTCACCGGCTGCCGCCCGGACGGCGAGGCGCATACGCTCGCGGACGTGCGCGAGGGCCGGTGCAGCGTGTTCCATCTCGTGGCCGGGATGGACACGGAGAATCTGGAAAAGCTGGTCTGCGGCTTCGGAGAAGAGGCCTCTGCGGTCCCCGGCGCGCTCGGCGCATCGGCGTCCATTGAGCGCTACGGCATCCCCGCCTTGCAGCTGGCTGGCGGCGCACAGGGTCTGCGCCTGCTGCGCGAGATCCCCGATGAAGAGACCGGCGAGACCGTCCGCCGGCAGAATATGACCGTCTTCCCCGCCCCGGCGCTGCTCGCGTGCTCGTTCGATCCGGACGTGATCCGGGCCGTCGGCCGGGCTGTCGGGCTGGAGATGGCGGAGTTCGGCGTGCAGCTGTGGCTCGGGCCGGACGCGAACGTCATGCGAGCGCCGCAGAAGAAGGGCTGCGCCGAACAGTGGTCGGAGGACCCGGTCGTCTGCGGCACGATGACCGCCGCGCTGGCCGCGGGCGCGTGGCCATACGGTGCGGTCGTGCTGCACGCGGGCCGGCTGCCGGAGAACGCTGCCGTCTCGCAGGCAGCGCTGCGCGAGGTCTACGGCCGGCCGTTTGAGCTGGCCGCGGGCGTCTGCCGCGCGGCCCGGTTGCCTGAAACTTCGATCTCCGGCTGGACGCTCACAGAAAACAGCCCGCTGCTGCGCGCCTGGCTGCTCGACTGCGGCTACGGCGGCATGCTCTGGGGCGACAGGACGCTCGCGGGCGACCGGATCGGCCTGGAAAAAGCGGCGCTGCGCATCCTCCGGCTCATCCTGCAGCTGAAAAAGGCGTGAGATCCACGTCAAAAACCGCGTGAAAAACCCAGAAACGGCATTGCAATCGTTTCAAATAGATGCTATAATCAGAATTACCCCTCTGGGGCATTCTGACGCCGGGGTGCGGCCTCCGCGGTCCGGCGCGGAATATCATTACGAAAGAGGTAGATTTTCAAATGAAGAAGTATCTTGCACTGCTTCTGGTCCTGGTCATGGTCCTGAGCCTGGCTGCCTGCGCATCCAAGACGGAGCCCGAGACCACCACCGAACCGGAAACCACCACCGAAACCGCTCCCGAGACCACGGAAGAACCCGCCGCTGAGGAGCCCGCAGCTGAAGAAGAGACCCCGGCTGAAGAGCCCGCTGCCGACGCTGCTTACTCCGTCGCCATGATCACCGACTACGGTGATATCACCGACCAGTCCTTCAACCAGACCACCTACGAGGCCTGCAAGGAGTTCTGCGAGGCCAACGGCCTGCAGTTCAACTATTTCAAGCCCGCCGGTGACTCCGACGCCGAGCGTGTCGCCATGATCGAGTCCGCGATCGACGAGGGCTACAACGTTGTTGTGATGCCCGGCTACGCTTTCGCAGGCGCCATCAAGGAAACTGCCGACATCTATCCCGAGGTCACCTTCATTGCGCTGGACGTCAGTGCCGGCGATCTGGGCGATGACTACACCCTGCCCTCCAACCTCTACTGCGCTGTCTATCAGGAAGAGCTGTGCGGCTACATGGCCGGTTACGCAGCTGTGAAGCTGGGCTACACCAAGCTCGGCTTCCTGGGCGGCATGGCTGTCCCCGCTGTCGTCCGTTACGGCTTCGGCTATGTGCAGGGCGTTGACGCTGCTGCCAAGGAGCTCGGCATCACGGTCGACCTCAAGTACGCTTACGGCAACCAGTTCGTTGGCGACGCTGACATCACCGCTGCAATGGACACCTGGTATCAGGGCGGCACGGAGATTGTCTTCGCCTGCGGCGGCGGCATCTATACCTCCGCGGCTGAGGCTGCTGCCAAGGTCGGCGGCAAGATCATCGGCGTCGACGTTGACCAGGCCGGCATCATCGACGGCGATTACGGCGAAGGCATGACCGTTACCTCCGCAATGAAGGGCCTTGCTCCCACCGTCAAGCATCTGCTCTCCGAAGTCGTGGCCGGCAACTTTGCCAACTACGGCGGCAAGATCGAAACGCTGGGCCTCGTCTCCGCCAACCCGGAAGAGAACTACGTCCAGATCCCGACCGCTTCCACGCAGTTCGAAGACGGCAAGTTCACCCAGGCTGACTACGAAGCGCTCGTCGCTGCCATGTTCGCCGGCGACGTCACCGTCTCCAACGACATCACGGCTATGCCCGCTGTCACCAACGTCACCGTTGAGGACTTCGGCAACCTGAAGTAATCTACATCCCCAAAGTGTGCAGGCTCCGGCCTGCACACTTTTTTTGTACGCTTTTCCAGAAAAACCGGGAAAACCGAAAAACTTTTTGCTTTATCCGCACAAATATAGTATAATGGATAAAATGGTTTCCGTCCTCGCAAGCGCGGGCCATAAAAACGGAAGGAGGGCGAAAAACTTGGAAACGCAGTACACGATCGAGATGCTCAACATCACAAAACGTTTCCCCGGTATCATCGCCAACGACAACATCACCCTGAAGCTCAAAAAGGGTGAGATCCACGCCCTGCTCGGTGAAAACGGCGCAGGCAAATCGACGCTCATGAGCGTCCTCTTCGGCCTTTACCAGCCGGAGGAAGGCGAGATCCACAAGGACGGCCGCAAGGTCGAGATCCGCGACCCGAACGACGCCAACGCGCTCGGCATCGGCATGGTCCACCAGCACTTCAAGCTGGTCGAATGCTTCTCCGTCCTCGACAACATCATCCTCGGCGTCGAGCCGAACAAAATGGGCTTCCTGCAGAAGCAGGAGGCGCGGAAAAAGGTCATCGACCTGTCTGAAAAATACGGCCTGCACGTCGACCCCGACGCCATTATCGAGGATATCACTGTCGGCATGCAGCAGCGCACCGAGATCCTCAAAATGCTCTACCGCGACAACGAGATCCTCATCTTCGACGAGCCGACGGCGGTCCTGACCCCGCAGGAGATCGAAGAGCTCATGCAGATCATGAAGAACCTCGCGGCCGAGGGCAAGAGCATCCTCTTCATCTCCCATAAGCTCAACGAGATCATGGAGGTCTCTGACCGCGTCACGGTCCTGCGCAAGGGCAAATGCATCGGCACCGTCGAGACCGCGCACACCACCGCGGAGGAGCTTTCGGCCATGATGGTCGGCCGCAATGTCAATTTCCACGTGGAAAAGGGCCCGCTGCACACCGGCAGCGAGGTTTTGTCCGTCGAGCACCTGACGGTCGCCTCCAAGGTCCATAAGAACAGCGCCGTCAAGGACGTCTCCTTCAAGGTCCGCGCGGGCGAGATCGTCTGCATCGCGGGCATCGACGGCAACGGCCAGACCGAGCTCGTCTACGCCCTGACCGGGCTGGAGCCCGCCGCGGGCGGCAGGATCACGCTCGAGGGCAGGGACATCACCCACGCCACCATCCGCCAGCGCAGTCTCATGGGCATGAGCCACATCCCCGAGGACCGGCACAAGCACGGTCTCGTGCTCGACTATACGCTCGAGGACAACATGGTCCTGCAGCGCTATTTTGAGCCGGAATTCACCGACAAGGCGGGCTTCCTCCGCCGCAAGAACATCCGGGCCTACGCCGACCGCCTCATCGAGCAGTACGACGTGCGCTCCGGCCAGGGCGCCGTCACCCCGGCGCGCAGCATGTCCGGCGGCAACCAGCAGAAGGCCATCGTCGCCCGCGAGATCGACAAGAACCCGGAGCTGCTCGTCGCCGTGCAGCCGACCCGCGGTCTTGACGTCGGCGCCATCGAATACATCCACAAGCAGCTCGTCGCCCAGCGCGACGCCGGCAAGGCCGTGCTGCTCGTGTCTCTGGAGCTCGACGAGGTCATGGACGTGCCGGACCGCATTCTCGTCATGTACGAGGGCGAGATCGTCGGCGAGCTCGATCCCAAAACCACCACGCAGGAAGAGCTTGGCCTCTACATGGCTGGCGCCAAGAGAGATGAGGTGAAAGCATGAAACAGAACAAAAACATTCTCAAAAACCCGGGGGTCCAGTCGCTGCTGACGTCGCTGCTGTGCATCCTGCTCGGTCTTTTCATCGGCTATCTTGTTTTGCTTCTCATCAACCCCACGGGCGCCTGGGGCGCCATCACCAACGTCATGAAGAACTTCCTGACGTACTCCTCGGCCAAGGCCCAGCTCAAATACCTCGGCAACACCCTCGTGCGGACCGCGCCGCTGCTCATGTGCTCGCTGAGCGTGCTGTTCGTCTATAAAGTCGGCCTGTTCAACATCGGCGCGGCCGGCCAGTATGTCGCGGGCGCGTGCGCCTGTTTGTATGCGGCTTTGTATCTGCACTGGCACTGGCTGCCGTGCATGCTGCTGGCCATCGCGGCGGGCGCGCTGCTCGGCGTGATCTCGGGCCTGCTCAAAAGCTCGTTCAATGTCAGCGAGGTCATCTCCGGCATCATGCTCAACTGGATCGCGCTCTACATCACCAACATGCTCCTGACCAACGTCAAGGAGGCCACCAGCCCCTACACCTACCAGCTGAAGGCCGAGGGCCCACAGGCCATCCTGCCGCAGATCAGCCTTTCGAAGCTCCTCAGCGGCAACCAGTACGTGACCATCGCTATCCCCATCGCCATCGTCTGCGCCGTCGTCATCTGGGTCGTTCTGTCCAAGACGCTCTTCGGCTATGAGCTCAAGGCCACCGGCAACAACCCCAACGCCGCGAAATACTGCGGCATGGCAGAAAAGCGCAACATCATCCTCACGCTCGCCATCGGCGGCGCGCTGGCAGGCCTGGGCGCTTCGCTTCTGTACCAGACGGGCTATGAGCAGTGGCAGTGTACCTACTCCTCCGTCCCCTCGATGGGCTTCAACGGCATCGCCGCCGCCTTCCTCGGCGGCCTCAGCCCGATCGGCTCCATCTTCGCCTCGTTCTTCATCCAGCATATCACCGCCGGCGGCGCATACGTCGACAAATCCCTCTACTGCTCGCAGATCTCCGATCTGATCTCCGCGATCATCATCTACCTGTGCAGCTTCGTGCTGTTCTTCAAGACGGTGCTGAGCAGCTGGATCGCGCGGCATGAGGAAAAGAAAGCGCGCAAGGCGGCCCAGGCCGCCGGGAAAGGAGGCGAGCAGGCATGATCCTTCTTCTGCAATATACGCTCCTGTTCGCGTCGGTCCTGCTGCTCGTGGCATTGGGCGGCTGCTTCTCGGAGCATTCCGGCGTCATCAACCTCGGTCTTGAGGGCATCATGGTCATCGGCGCGCTGGGCGGCGCGCTCACCATGCGGTATCTGCCGACGGGCACGTCCAACTTTGTGATGGTGCTGCTGGTCATTCTGGCGAGCATCGCGGGCGGCATGCTCTATTCCGTGCTGCTGGCCGTCTCCGCCATCAACTGCAAGGCGGACCAGACCATCGTCGGCACCGCCATGAACATCCTCGGCACCGCCGCGGCGACGGTCATCGTCAAGGCCATCAATACCGCGGCCAACCCCAACGACGTCTCCTCCACCATCCAGTACGTCGAGCCGAAAAAGGCGTTCCTCGTGAACATCGGCTCGTTCGAGTTCAACTGGTTCATGCTCGTCGCGGTGATCGCGCTCGTGATCTGCTACATCACGCTCTACAAGACGCGCTTCGGCCTGCGCCTGATGGCCTGCGGCGAGCATCCGCAGGCGGCGGCCAGCGTCGGCATCAACGTCTACAAGATGCGCTGGGCGGGCGTGCTGATCTCGGGTCTGCTCGGCGGCCTCGGCGGCATCGTGTACATCACGTGCGGCGTCAGCGAGTGGAAATTTGAATACGGCGTGGCGGGCTTCGGCTTCCTGTCCCTCGCCGTTATGATCTTCGGCCAGTGGAAGCCGACGCGCATCGCGCTGGCGGCTCTGCTGTTCGGTCTGTTCCGCGCGCTGTCCAACGTCTACTTCGGCTTCAGCTTCCTGGTCAGCCTCAATATCCCCAGCGGCGTGTACAACATGCTGCCCTACGTCATCTCGCTGATCGTCCTTGCCTTTACGTCGAAAAACTCCCGTGCCCCGAAGGCCGAGGGTATCCCCTACGACAAGGGCCAGCGGTAACTGCATTCTCTGCCTCCGGCAGGTTCTCCCGGACCTGCCGGAGCCTTCCCATTTCACGTTTTTTCAGCAGGAGGTTTTTCATCCATGCGAATGGTCGATCTCATTGAAAAGAAGCGTGACGGCGGCGTCCTGACCGACGACGAGATCCGCTTCATCATCCGGGGCTTTACGGACGGCTCCATTCCCGACTATCAGATGTCCGCCTTCGCCATGACCGTCTTCTACAAGGGCATGACCGACCATGAGACGGCCGTGCTCACCGACGCCATGATGCATTCCGGCGACACCGTCGACCTCAGCCGCTTCGGCGACAAGTCCGTCGACAAGCATTCCACCGGCGGCGTCGGCGACAAGACGACGCTGATCGTCGCGCCCATCGTTTCCTCGCTCGGCGGCAAGATGGCCAAGATGTCCGGCCGCGGGCTCGGCCATACGGGCGGCACGGTCGACAAGCTCGAATCCATCCCCGGGTATCAGACCACGCTTTCGGCGGACGCTTTCATGCGGCAGGTCGAGCAGGTCGGCGTGGCCGTCATCGGCCAGTCCGGCAATCTCACCCCCGCCGACAAGAAGCTCTACGCCCTGCGCGACGTGACGGCGACGATCGACTCGCTGCCGCTCATCACGTCCTCCATCATGTCCAAAAAGCTGGCGGCCGGCGCGCATTCGATCGTGCTGGACGTCAAGATTGGCTCCGGCGCGTTCATGAAGACGCTCGAAGACGGCCAGAAGCTCGCCGAGAGCATGGTCCGCATCGGCCGGGCCTGCGGGCGGAACGTCGTGGCCGTCATGTCCAACATGGATATCCCGCTCGGCTTCTACATCGGCAACGCGCTCGAGGTGCGCGAGGCCGTCGAGGTCCTGCAGGGCCATGGCTGCCCGGATCTGACGGGCGTTTGCATCACGCTGGCGGCCAATATGCTCCACCTGTGCAACGGCTGGCCCATCGAAGAGGCCACGAAGCAGGCGCAGGAGGCCATTTCCTCCGGTCGCGCCTTCGAGCAGATGAAGCGCTGGATCGCGGCCCAGGGCGGCGACGCGGCCGTGCTGGACAATGTCAGCCTGCTGCCGCAGGCGTCGGTCCAATACGAGCTCAAGGCGCCGCAGGCCGGCTACATCCACCACATGGACGCGCAGAAGATCGGCGAGAGCTCCGCGATCCTCGGTGCCGGCCGCAAGACGAAGGACGACGTGATCGACCCGGCCGCCGGTATCGTCCTGAAGGAAAAGACCGGCGCGAAGGTGGAGCAGGGCCAGACGCTCGCCGTTCTGCACACGGACCGGCCCGAGACGCTGGCGGACGCCGAGCGCGTCTTCCTGGAGGCCATCCGCTGGGGCGCGGACGCGCCCGCGGCGCAGCCGCTCATCTACGGGATCGTAACGGAATAAAAGAGGAGACAGAGATATGTCAGATGTGATCGTCATTGGGGTCGCCGGCGGGACCGGCAGCGGAAAAACGACGCTCGTCAAAGCGCTCGTGAATCGCTTCGGCGATAATATCAGCGTGCTCAGCCACGATAATTACTACAAGCGCCACGACGAAATGAGCTATGAGGAGCGGACGCATCTCAACTACGACTGCCCGGACGCGTTCGACACCGACATGATGATCGACCATCTGCGCATGCTCAAAAACGGGCGGGCCATCGACTGCCCGACCTACGACTATACCATCCACAACCGGGCGGAGGAGGTCCTGCACATCGAGCCGCGGCGGGTCATCGTGGTCGAGGGCATCATGATCTTCGTCAACAAGACGCTCTGCGACGAGATGAACATCCGCATCTTCGTCGACGCCGACGCCGACGTGCGCCTGTGCCGCCGGATCCGGCGGGACGTCAAGAAGCGCGGGCGGAGCATCGACTCCGTCATCGACCAGTATCTGACCACCGTTAAGCCCATGCACGAGCTCTACGTGGAGCCCAGCAAGAAAAACGCGCACATCATCGTCCCCGAGGGCGGTAAGAACCTCATCGCGCTGGAAATGATCATCAACCGCATCCAGCGTCACATCGACGCCTCTGCGGACTGACCCCGCAAAGCAAACGGCCCCGGCTTTCCGAATGGAAAGCCGGGGCTTTTTATGCTTCAGATACCGCCGGAGACGTAGTGCTTGCGCTTGTTTTCCTCCACGCGGTCCTCGATGGCGTGGGCGGCCTTGTAGTAGCCGCGTTTGATCTCCCGGACCGTGAGCTTCACCAGCACGATCGTCAGGCACACGGCCGGCATGAGGCCGAAGAGCGTACCGAGGATCAGCAGCAAAGCCGCGTAGCTCTCGGCCATCCGGGCGGCGTTTTCCCAGTAGGGATAGATGACGCCGTTCGTCGTCATGACCCGCTTGCCGAACTTCCCGATCACCGAGATCAGGCCAGAGAGAGAAAACCGGCCGGTATTCTGCACGATCACGCCTTCGCCCACGGGGAATTTCTCCGTCATGAGCTTCTTGGCGAAGCCCGAGACGGGGTCGGGCAGGACGATTTCATAGCAGTCGATGGGCAGCTCCGCCATGGCGTTCAGCGCGGCGTAGCTCATGTAGATCATGGCCTTGGAGGCCGACTGGACGCCTGTGGGGTCGGAAGACGCCTCGGCTCCGGCGTCCAGCGCGGCGGCTGTGGCGAAGTCGTCCTCACTTTTGACCACGCCCGCGATGGGGAAGGTCTTGCCGTTGATCGTCACTTCCATCCCGGCCACATCGCTGCTGCCGAAAAGGTTGAAGGCTGTCTGCGCGTCGAGCACGACGCGGTCGGCCATATAATCCTCATCCGACACGTAGCCGCCGGACAGCAGCTGCAGCGGATGGAACAGGAAATAGTCTCCTCCCACGCCGATGGCCGTGACCGTCACGCTGCCGGGCGACTTGCCGGAGACGGACAGCTGGGTGCTGCCGCTGTAGGCGTCGGCATAGAGGCGCGCGGAGGTGTCCGCACTGGGGTCCTGCGCGTCGGGTTCCGGCGCGAAGATGGAGTTCTGGACGAATGCGTCCTCCAGCGTCGCGCGGAACGAGCGGATAGAATCAAGGTCGATGGTGCCGTTCACCGGCAGGAAGGCGGAGACCTGCGCAAAGCGCTCGCCGCTGCCGCCGCGCCAGACGTCGGCGGCGGACTGGGTGATGAGCGCGCCGGTCACCTTCCCCAGCATGGCGAAGCTGAACACAGACAGCGCCGTCTGGATCAGGCAGGCAATGAGGAGGGCAAGCTTCCCTCCGTGCAGCCGCGGCAGCCTGCGATGCCGCTCAAACCGCCCGCGCCGGATCATCCGTTATCGGCCAGCCGGACCTGCTTGCCGGCTTCGATGGGCTTGTTGCTGGTGGTGATGATGAAATCGCCGGCGCTGATACCGGAGACGGCGGCGGACTTATCGTCGCGCGCGAGCTCCTGCACGGTGACGCGGGTGGCGATGTAGCGGCTGCCGAGCGGCGAGCTCTTCGACTCGAGCACGTAGACGAACTTGCCGTTCGAATCCTCGCGCAGGCCGGAGAGCGGAATGAGCGCGTCATAGTTTGCGCTCTTCTGCCCGATGGAGAGCGTCACGTTCTGTCCGGCCTGGATATCGCCGGTGAGGGTGAAGACGAGGGTTCGATTGCCCGCGGTCTGGGAGCTTGTGATCTGGTCGAGCGTGGCGACGGCGTCGCCGCCCCAGAAGTTGACGAGCTCGGCGGTGTCGCCGGTCTTGACCTTCTTGGCCTGATCGTTGGTGACGTCGATCTTGACGGTAAAGCCGCGGTCGGTCACGTTGATGGTGGCCAGCGGCTGCTCCTCGCCGCCGATGGACTTGCCGGCCGAAGCGTTGATGGACGCAATGGTGCCGGACACGCTGGATTTGACCTCCAGCTCATCCGCATTCTCGCGGAGCTTGTCGACCTCCGCCTGCTTGCGCTCGATGGCCTTTTTTGACGCTTCCATATCGACGGAAGAGGAATCGCCGAGATTCTGCTTGAAAACGAGATCTTCAAGGGCTTGCTTCGTAGATTTTACTGTGTCTGCTGCGCTTGATGCTTTAGTGAGTTTGTCAATCTCAGTCTGCTTGTTACTGACAGCTGTTTCAGCAGCGGAAGCTCTCTCTGTACAGCTCTTGACAAGATTCGCGCAATGATCCGCATTGTTTTTCAGGTTGCTTAATTCCGTGCGGGCATTGCTTAACGCAGTTGGATTGTACACCACACTCAGTCGAGAATACTCCGTGCACAAAGTTGCTAGTTTTGATAAGTCTTCCGTGATGGTCTTATATGCCGTGGCAATAATACCGGCATCGTTTGCCATCTCTGTCTGCCCCTTCTCAACCAAATATGCATATAACATCGTATCCTTTTGGCAGTAACCTGCAGCAATAGGCTGTGATGCAATCGAGACAACCGTGATAACGTGTTTGTTGTCATAGGTGACACTTGAAGTGGGTTCCGCGGTAAGTTCAAGCAGTTTCGAATAATACTTACCATATACAACTATATCGGCATCATAATCATCTGTGGCAGTTTTTAGTTCTGCGTATTTGTCCTCGGCTGCTTCCATCTCTTTTACTTTAGCTTCCTGTGCCGTGACATCAGCATCAATGGTTTCTTTATCTGTCTGCAATTGTTTTAGTTCTTCCGAAATTGCCTTGCTTTGTGCGGTTAAATTCGTCAGCTCATTTTCCGCAGCTGTAATGGCCGCAGTCAGTTGTGCTGCATTTACATTTGTATATTGATTGTAAACCGCCAGTGCCTCATTATAAGCTTCCCGAGCCTTCTGCACGTCGTAATTCTCCTGTGCGGCGGTGTTGCCCGCCTCGATGAGGCTCTTGTCATAGTTCTGCTGGAGCGTCTCGAGGTCCGTCTCCGCCTGCTTGAGCTCGTCCGAGTCCTCCGCTTCCAGCACAAACATCGTATCCCCCACGTTGATCTCCTGGCCGGTCTTGACCAGGACGCTGGCGACCTTGCGGGTCTGCTTGATGGTGACGTTATAGACCTCGCTGGCCTCGACGGTGCCGCTGCCGCGGATGCGGGCGTTGATGGCGCCGGAGGCGGCCTGCTGCGCCGCAACCTCGGGCAGGGAGGCATTCATGATCGTCTTGGAGAAGAAGGTCAGCACCAGCAGGACCGCCAGAAAAATGATGGCCGCGGTCTTGACCCATTCGCGTTTTCTTACACTGTTTTCCATGTCTCTTTCCTTATCCTTTCACAGAGCCAGAATGTGCGATGCCTTCCACCAGATACGCCTCGCCGTGCAGAAACAGCAGCAGACCGGGGATCATATAGATGACGGCGGCGGCAAAGGCGATGCCGATCTCGCCGGCGTTGATGCTGGACAGGAACATCGAAAGCGGCTGCTTCTCCACGTCGTTGAGCAGGATCAGCGGCTGTTCGACCATGTTCCAGTTGTCGATGAACACCAGGATCGCAATGGAATAGAGGGCGCTCCGGCACTGCGGCAGGCAGATGTTCCAGAAGATATGCCACTCGTTCGCGCCGTCGATCTTGGCCGATTCGATGACGGCCATGGGGATGCGGCGCATGAATTTGGTGAGCAGAAAGACCGAGAACGGCGCAAACGCGCCGGGCAGGAAGATCGCCCACCGGGTATTGAGGATCTTCAGCCAGTCGCTCACCAGATAGTTGGGGACCAGCGTGACCTGATACGGCATGAGCATCAGGATCACATAGAAGAAGAACAGACTGTCGCGCACCTTCCCGCGCCAGCGGGTAAAGCCATAGGCCGCGATGGACGCGACCATGAGCTGCGCGAAGACGATCGGCGCGGTCAGGATGACGGAGTTCCAGAATTTCAGCAGATAGTCCGGGCTTTTGAGCAGGACGGTGAAATACTGGGTGAAGCTGACCTTGTCGGGGATGAATTTGAGTTCAATGGTCTTGGAGATGTAGCTCTTGCCGTCGTTGGCGTTTTCAAAGACCTGGCCGTAGCTGGCCGTGATCTCGCTCTGCGTCATGAAGGAGTTCGTGATGGTCAGAACCGTCGGCAGCAAAAACAACAGCGCGAACACCGCGCAGAGCAGAAAGCAGACCGTGCGGGAAAAATAGCGTTTTTTCTTCATCCTTCCACGTCCTTTCCGAAGATGTTCTCCACGAAGAACAAAAGGGCAATGAGGATGACGATGACGATCGCCAGCAGCACCGCCGCGGCGGACAGGCGCTGGTAGTCGGCGGAATTGAACATGTTGTTCATGAAATGCTGCATCATGTAAAGCCCGTCGTAGGGGTAATTGCCGGTGAGAAGATAGATCTCGCGGAAGACCTTGAACGAGTTGATGATGGACAGGATCGTCACGAACAAAACCGTCGGCGAGAGATAGCGGAGCTTGATGTGGAAGAACTGATAGGCCGCCGACGCGCCCTCGACCTCCGCGACCTCGAGCAGCTCGCGCGGGATATTGCTGAGTGCGGCCATGAACAAAATCATGTTATAGCCGAGGTTTTTCCACAAAAACAGCACGACGATGACGACCATGCAATAGTCGGATTTCAGCCAGTCGATCTTATCCGCGCCGAAGACCTGCAGGAATTCGTTGATGACGCCGTTATAGTGGAACAGCACCTGCCAGATGAGGATGATGGACGCAATGGGGACCATCATGGGGCTTAAAAAGAAGGTGCGGAACTCGCTTTTGAGGGGGATCCGCGCCTCGAGCAGCAGCGCGAGGCCAAGCGACAGCACCACCGCCAACGGCACGGACAGGCCCGTGAACGTGAACGTGTTTTTGACCGCGATCTTGAACGCGCCGTTCTGCCAGACGTTGATGTAGTTCTTGAGCCCGGCGAAGCTGTGGTCGGTCAGGCCCACGGTGAAGGAATAATAGATGACGATCAGAAACGGGATGATATAAAACGCCAGCATCCCGAGAAAGCTCGGGCCGGAGAAGCACATGGAGGCGAGAAAATCGCGTACCTTGTTGTTCATCCGCGTCCAGAGGCTTTTCCCGGACGGCTTCGTCTCATATTTCCCGCGCGACCGGAGAGAAAGCTTTTGCACAGTCTGCGTCTCCTTTGCGTTGGAACATGCTCATAACTCCCGGCCGCCGGGCGATCGGGATTTATCGGCATTTTCAGTGAATGGAATGCTCCGTCCAAAGGCTCCCCTGAAAGGGGAGCTGTCAGCGAAGCTGACTGAGAGGTTTCGCAGCAGGCAGCCGCAAAAAACGAAAGCCCTATGCAGATCCGCACTGCCCGCAGGACCTCTCCGTCTCGGCTTCGCCGAGCCACCTCCCCTTTCAGGGGAGGCTTACAGGAGCACCCGTCTCAAGGCCCCCCTTGCGCACAAGGGGAGCCTTGCTTGATATTTACCGCTGCTCCTGCACGTACAGGTTGACGCGGCTCTGGATCATGTTGGCGGTGGTCTGGACATCCTTGTCGCCGGCGAAGTAGGCGCTGACCTCGTCGGAGACGATGGAGAGGATCTCGTCGTCATAGTCGACGATGCCGGTCGCGCTGTTGATGACGGAGAGGATCTGGTCGATGTCCTCCTGCGTCAGGGCGTAGACCTGCTGCCAGGTGCTCTCGCCGTTTTCAACGACCTCGTAGCTGCCGATGGACATCTTGTCGGGTTCGCCGTCTTCGTCCCAGTCGACCTGTTCGCCGTTTTCGTCGAGCTGATACTGCTCGGTCATGACAGAAGTCATCTTCTTATCAAAGGCCTCCTGGCTGATGGGGAAGGCGTACATGGACTCGGCGTCCTCGTTCGTCTGCCGGATCATGGTGCTGACGAAGTCCCACGCGGCGTCCGGATATTTCGTGACGGAGGAGATGGCCATCGGGCACTGGATATAGAACGAGTTGCCCGGCTCGCCGCTTTCCGACGGATAGCCGACGAAGGTGACCTTGTCCTTTACGGGGTAGATATTGTAGATATAGTCCTCAAAGCTGTAGAAGCTCGTTGTGGCCATGAGCTGCTTGCCGCTCAGAATGCGGGTCGCGTCGGATTCCCAGACAGGATCGTCCATGGTATCGACGGTGGCCGCCTCCGAAGAATAGGCGATCCCGTCGTCCGTGCTGCTGTCGTCGGGGAAGGAATTGCAGAAGGCCAGCAGCTGCTGGAAGGCCTCGGAATCGAAGGTGCACTTGCCCGTCGTCCAGTCGACGAAGGCGGCCAGATTGCGCGTCAGGCAGTTATTGAGCACGGAGCTCTTCGTCCAGCCGGTGGAGAAGACCGTTGCGCCCTCCTGCAGCTGCGTCATGGCATCCTGCACGGCGGCGACGTTCCAGGTGTCATACTGGTCGACGATGGAGGACAGGGCATAAGCCGTCTCTACGGAGAATTTGGTCGGCAGCTCATAGAGCTTGCCGTCCTTCTCGATCGCCTTCAGGACCTGCGGGACGAAGTAATCCCGGCTCAGGCCGCTGCCGCCGTCCATAAATGTATAGAGATCGGCCACGACGCCCTTGGCGGCGTATTTGTCGATGGGCAGGCTGCTGGTCAGGAACAGATCCGGCACGCTGCCGCTGATGATCTCGGTGGTGAGCTTGGTGATGCCGGCGTTATAGTCGTCGTCTGTGGCGTATTCGCTGTAGTCGACGACCTGGATGCGGTACTGGTCGTTCGACTTGTTGTATTCGACGATCTTGCTGCGCAGGCTCCAGTCAAGGCCCATGCACGCGAGCGTCAGGACGGTCTTTTCCTTGACCTCGGAAGCGTCAATGCGGTGCAGGACGATAAGCTGGTAGGCGGTCGTGTCGCTGCTCCAGTCCTGCGTCATGCCGACGACGCGGCCGTCGGAGAGCATCCCGGAGTCATACATGTTGCTGGTGTCGACATCGCAGGCCATCCAGTCAACGAGCTTGTCCTTCGTATCGCTCGCGAAGGTGTAGCCATAGATGTTGTCGTTGTTCTTGTAATAGAAATCGTAGGCGTCGTCGCCCGGATAGACGTTCCAGACGTTGGCCGGCATCTTGATCTTCTCGCCCCAGGTCTTCGTCTCAAGATCGACGGGGATGAAGAACTGGCCGTTCTCGTCGGTGCTCTCCGCGGTGTCGGTGGCGTAGTTGTACCACAGGATACCGACCTGATCGGGCTGCAGGCGGCAGAGGCTGCCGCTGTACTGGCTGTCGTCGATCTTGAACAGGAGCTTCCCTTCGGCGTCCAGCACATAGATGTAGTTGTAGTCGGTGACGTAGAGATTGCCCGCCGCGTCGACGGCGAAGGACGAGATGTTGCTGCCCATGCCATCCTCCTCGTCCGTGCCATCGTCGGTCACGGAGAGGTCGACATTGGCGATCGTGCTGCCGTCGGCGGCGACGTGCATGAGGTAGGCCGTGCTCATGTCCGTCGAGGGGTAGTCATACTTGTTCATGGTGTTGGGATCGAAGTCCGCGGGCAGGTCATACTTTGCCGCATAGACGTTCACGAGCATCCAGAGCGTGCCGTCGTCGGAACCTGCCATGTTGTAGCAGTCAACGTTGCCCTCACAGTCCTCGGGAACCGTGGGCAGCTGCAGGTTGGGAAGCTGGGTGCACGCGCCGGTATCGGGGTCGACAGACAGAAGGATCAGCTCCTGGGTGTAATACGACCAGGTGTCGCCCGTGTCCGGGTCGGTCTGGACGATCTCGTCGCCCTGCACGTAGGCGGTCAGGAAGATCGTCGTGCCCGCGGTGCACATCGTGTTGACGTACTGGATGTTCTCGGGCAGCTGCAGGTCGAGGTAGTCGGCCTGATAGGCGTATTTCGCCGTCGTGGCGGCGGGCTTGGTCTGGTCGATGAGCGAGCCGCTGGAGTCGGTCTTGCTGCCCGGCGTGTCAGAGTTTTTCGAGCAGCCCGCAAACAGGCTCATCACAAGCAGAGCCGCCAGCGCGAGCGCAAAAAAGCGTTTGAATTTCATGCTGTTCTCCTTTTTCATTCAGAAACTATATGTTGTACCATTGTATGATCGTGTCAGCCTATTTTGCTGCCTGTATCATACCAAATCAAAGACGCAAAGAAAAGTCCGGCGTTGCAAAATTCAGATATTTTTAAGAACTGCCGTCCGGGTCCCCTGCGGGCAGGATGGGAAGGATGACCTCGGCGGTGAACTTCCCGCTCTCGGTATAGCGCTTGAAGCTGCCCGACATCTGCGCCATGATCTTCGCACAGGTGCGCAGGCCGATCTTGTTGGATTCGATGCGCCCCGCGCCGGGGTTCACGCTGTTGGACAGGCAGACGTGCAGCGCCCCATCCTCCAGCAGCGCCGCGATGGCCACGGGCCGGGCGGGGTCGGCATATTTGCGGATGTTGTCGAACAGATTGTCGAACACGCGCTTGAGGTAGGTCACGTCGGCCTCGATCTGCACGTCCTGCTGCGGCAGGAGCAGCTGGACCGTAAAGCCCTGCTGCTGCAGCTGCGCGCGGCTCTCGCCCAGGAGCTGGCCGAGCAGGATCGACGCGTCATAGCGCTCCAGCTGCAGCGGCAGCTCCTTGCAGCCGAACAGCAGGGAGTAGCGGAACAGCTCGTCGGTCAGCCGCTTGAGCTGCTCGGCCTTGCCGTAGGCGGCGTCCAGATAGCTCTGCAGCTCCTCCTGCGTCCGGTACTGCCCGGTCTTTGCCAGATCCAGATACCCCAGCAGCGCGGTCAGCGGGTTGCGGATGTCGTGCGACATGGCGGTGATGAGATCGCTGTTCTGCTGCAGCGCCCGCTGCTCCTCGCTGGTCTTGCGCAGCAAAGACAGCCGCATCTGCTCGACGCTCGCGGTCAGCTGCGCGAGCTCGTCGCTGCCCTTCGGCTCGAGCTGCAGATAGAGATTGCCCTCGCCGATGGACTGCACCTCGTGCGAGATGGCCACGACCTTGCGCGCCACGCGCCGGTTATACGCCAGCAGCGTCAGCGCCAGCACGGCGCAGCCCAGCAGCAGCGAGACGACCCAGGTCACATCGTAGAGCCGGCTGTCCGAATTGTCATAGATCACGGCGTAGACCGTCCCGTCGCGGAAGGCGATCGGGTAGACGACCTCGGCCCCCTGCTCCTTCAGGGAATAGGCGTCGACCGCGGCGATGTCCGCGCCCCACCAGCCGATCTCGAGGATCTGCCGCTGGTCGCGGTAGAGCAGGATATAGTAGTCCTTCCTGCTCTCGCCCCACTGGGCCAGCGCGTTCGTATTGCGGGTCGTCAGAGCGTTCTGCCGGACGTAGCCCTGCAGCTCCTGCGCGGCCCGGTTCGTCCGCTTCAATACGGCCGCTTCGCTCAGATAGCAGCGCTCGATGATCGCCTCGCCCGCAGTCTCGGCCAGCAGCGCCGCGCCCACGCCCAGCACCAGCCCCAGCAGCAGCACGAACAGCGGCTTGACGCTCAGCGAGAGGAATCGTTTCTTTTTCTCAGTCAATCTGATAGCCCTTTCCCCATACGGTGCGGATCAGCCGCGGGTTGGCCGGATCCTCCTCCAGCTTCTTGCGCAGATTCACGATATGCACCATCACGGTATTGTTGGACGCCGGCATGTACGTCTCATGCCAGACCGTCTCATAGATCGTGCGCACCGGCACGACGCGCCCGCGGTTCTGCGCCAGGCACTGGAGGATGGAAAACTCCGTCTCCGTCAGCTCCAGCGGCGCGCCGTCGAGCAGCACGCGGCGGTTTTCCTCGTCCAGCACGATGCCGGGGCGGAGCATCCGCCCGCTCGATTTGTTTTTATACACCCGGTAGCGCCGCAGCAGCGACTCCACCTTCATCATGAGCTCCGCGTGGGAAAAGGGTTTGGCCAGATAATCGTCGCCGCCGGCGTCGTAGGCGCGGCGCTTGTCGTTTTCCTGCGTCTTGGCCGTGAGGAACAGCACCGGCGCCGTCGAGCAGGCGCGCAGCCGGCTGCACGCGTCGTAGCCGTCGAGGTCGGGCATCATGATATCCATCAGAATGAGGTCGATCTCCGGGCAGCGCCGGATGGTCTCGACGGCCTCGAGGCCGGTCGCCGCCTCCAGAACGGTATAGCCGCTGTTTTCAAGCAGGATCCGGCAGATGCGCCGGATATCCGGCTCGTCGTCCACCACGAGAATGCGGATCGTTTCTTCCATACTTGACGCCTCCTTTGCCCGTCCATTGTATCACAGCTCGCCGGAAAAGCGGGCGGAATTAAGAATTTTTAAGACATTTCTTTGCGCCTGTCCGGAAATGTGCCCGGAGTGGCCGAAAATGCGCGTGACGAAGGGCGAAAAACATGATATACTATAGCAGCATCAACGCAAACAGGAGGGGCGGGCATGGAGCTGCTTTATACCGACGCGCGCATCGTGGTCTGCCTCAAGCCCGCAGGAGTTTTGTCCACCGACGAACCCGGCGGCATGCCGGAGCTGCTGCGCCGCGCCCTCGGCGAGCCGGAGACCGGCTGCGTCCGCACCGTCCACCGGCTGGACCGGCCGGTCGGCGGCGTGATGGTCTTCGCCCGCTCGCGCATGGCGGACAGTCTGCTGTCCAGGCAGGTGCAGGCGCATACGTTCGAAAAGGACTATCTCGCCGTGCTCGAGGGCGTCCCGGCCCAGGCATCCGGCGTGCTGGAGGACCAGCTGCGCCGCGACACCGCCGCCCGGCGCACCTGCGTCGCCGACGCGCCCGGGCCGGATACGCGTCCGGCGCGGCTTTCCTACCGCGTGCTGGGCGAGGAAGGCGGCCGCGCGCTCGTCCTCATCCGGCTGGAGACCGGGCGCACGCACCAGATCCGCGCGCAGTTCTCTTCCCGCGGGCTGCCGCTGTGCGGCGACGCGAAATACGGCGCGGCCGCGCCCGGGCAGCTCGGATTGTGGTCGTACCGGATCGCGTTCTGCCACCCGCAGACGGGCCGGCCGCTGCAGTTTTCCCATCTGCCCCCGGCAGAAGACCCCTGGCTGCCATTCCAAACAGCATTATCACAACTTCAAGGAGGTCCCCATGGCCAGAACGAAAGAACTTGATATGCTGAACGGCGCGCTGCTGCCGAAGCTCATGATGTTTTCCCTGCCGCTGGCGCTCACGGGCATTCTGCAGCTGCTGTTCAACGCGGCAGACGTGATCGTCGTCGGCAAATTCGCGGGCAGCACATCGCTGGCCGCCGTCGGCGCGACCTCGGCGCTCATCAACCTTCTGACCGGCGCGTTCATCGGCATCTCCGTGGGCGTCAACATTCTCGTCGCCCGCTATATCGGCTGCCGGGACGACGCGGGCGTCAGCCGCGCGGTCCACAGCGCCGTCACACTGAGTCTGCTGCTCGGCGTGGTCACGTTCCTGCTGGGCTTCTTCCTCTCCACGCCGATGCTGGAGCTGATGGGCACGCCCGACGATGTGCTGCGGCTGGCGAGCCTCTATCTGCGGATCTATTTCATCGGCATCCCCGGCGCGCTCATCTACAACTTTGCCGCGGCCATCCTGCGCGCCTACGGCGATACGAAGCGGCCGCTGCTGTTCCTCGCCGTCTCGGGCGTATTGAACGTCTTTCTCAATCTGTTCTTCGTCATCGTCTGCCGGCTGGACGTGGCGGGCGTCGCCATTGCGACGGTCGTTTCGCAGTATGTGTCGGTCGTGCTGATCCTCGTCTGCCTCATGCGGCAGACGGGCCCGGCCCGGCTCAGCCTCCGCCAGCTCCGGCTGCACCCGTCCGAGGCGCTGCGCATGATCCAGATCGGCCTGCCGGCCGGACTGCAGTCGGTGGTCTTCAACATCTCGAACGTCATGGTGCAAAGCTGCGTCAATTCCTTCGGCGCGGACGTCATCGCGGCCAATACCGCCTCGGCCAACATCGCCGCCTTCACCTACACCGCGATGAACGCCGTCTTCCACGCCGCCATCACCTTCACCAGCCAGAATCTCGGCGCGCGGCGGTACGACCGGATCTGGAAGATCTTCTGGAACTGCCAGCTGACCGTGATGCTCATCGGCGTGCCGCTGTGCGTGCTGAGCACCGTCTTTGGCCCGCAGCTGCTGAGCATCTATGTCTCCGCCGACGATCCGGCGCGTGACGCCGTGATCGCAATGGGCATGATCCGCACATACTATGTCACGACCCCCTATTTCCTCTGCGGCATCATGGAGGTCTGCTGCGGCATGGTGCGCGGGCTCGGAAAATCGTGGCTGCCGATGGTCGTGACGATCTTCGGCGCCTGCGTGATGCGGATCGTCTGGATCTACACCATTTTCGCGTGGAAGCATACGCTTCCCGCCCTCTATGTCTCTTACCCCATCAGCTGGGTCATCACCGCGGCCATGCATGTCGTCTGCTTCGTCTATTTCTGGAAGCGTATCCGCCGGAAGCTCGAGCAGACCGCACCCGCGGCAGCGGATATCAGAAAGGAGTCCTGATTTTTCTGTATGCGAGTCATTGATATCGACGACGTCATCTACGCCATGCGCAGCCAGACGCAGTTCGTCCTGCGCTGTGAGGAGGTCTTCCACGACAAGATCAGCGCGGCGGCCGGCGCCATTCTCTCGGCGCAGCCGCGCAAGCCCTACGTCTGCCTGACCGGCCCCTCCGGCTCCGGCAAGACGACCACCGCCATGCGCCTGAAGGCGTATCTGGAAAACCTGGGCGTCAAGGTCTGCCTTCTGAGCATGGATAACTTTTTCCTGCCGCTCGCCGAGCGGCCGAAGGATCTGACCGACTGGGAATCGCCCCTGTGCGTCAACCGCCAGCTGCTGCTGGGCACCATCGAGAAGCTCTCCAACGGCGAGACCGTGCAGGTGCCCTGGTACGACTTCCCGAACAACCGCACCGGCGGCTACACCCCCATGGAAGGCAGCCGCGAGGCCATCATCATCGCCGAGGGCATCCACATGCTCAATCCACTGCTCTTTGATCCCATCCGTGACCGCGCGACCGGCATCTATGTCGCGCCCCGCACGCGCATCATCACCCCGGGCGACCGCATCATCCACCCCGAGCAGGTCCGGGTGGCCCGCCGCATGATCCGCAACTACCAGGGCCGCGGCAACTCCCTGCGCGAGACCATCATCCGCGCCCAGTCCGTCAACCAGGGCGAGCAGAAATACATCGCCCCCAACAAGCCGAACGCCTCCATCCACATCGATTCCTTCCACGACTACGAGCTGTGCATCCTCGCCAAGTACCTGCGGCAGATCCCGCAGTTCGCCTCGGATCTCGACGACGCGTTCATCGCCGAGCACGGTCTGACGGTCCTCATGGACGTGGTCCGGAGCCTGCCGCCCCTGGATACGCCGTATGTCCCCCGCGACTCTATCGTCCGCGAATTCGTCGGCGGAAGCATCTTCCAATATTAAAAAACAGCCCCGCACGCCATCGCGTGCGGGGCTGTGAGACTATCTGGAAACTATTTGCACTGTAAAAGCTGTAGATCAGTTGCAGGGGCAGACATCCCTCTGCGCCACACCGATTGCCTATCAGATTTTTGGTGCCGAAAGAGCCTGCCATTGTTGGTGACGGCTGAATCGGTGCTCTGAAATCTGCAGTGTGCGCCTGCGGGCGCGGAAAGTGCGCTTTAGAACCATGTTCTTGTTCTGGAATAGCGGAACAGCTCCCAAAGCGTGATGAGCACCTGCACGGCGGCACAGACGACGAAGATGAGCTTCAGATACGGGATCGACGGGATGGAGAGATAGATGCACAGCCCCGCCGACCAGATGAGCGCCGTAATGGAAAGCCCCTGCATCAGAATGCCCCACCACAGCGACGTGAACACGATGCACACGATGCTCGACACCGGCACCGCGTACAGGAAAAACAGCCACGACGGGAACGGCACGGCCGCGATCGTGAAGGCCGTGAACAAGATCGCCGCGATCACGAACACCAGCGCCACCGACAGCAGCACCACGTAGATGTGGAAATGCGGGTTGGACTTTTTGGGCGGCTCCTCCTCGCCGATGAGGTTGCTGACGGTGATGCCGTAGAGCTGCGCGATCTGCGCGAGGATATAGACGTCGGGCAACCCCTCGCCCCGCTCCCACTTGGAAACGGACTTATCGGAGTAATTGAGCTTGCGCGCAAGGTCCATCTGGGTATCCTTATGGGCTTTGCGGTAAGCGGCGATATTTTTTGCTGTGGTGCGCCGCAGCGTCTGTTCGTCCTGGATCATAAGGACGCCCCCTTCCCCTGAAAGCATTGGTATTACAGGAAATTCTACTGGCAGTAGAGTGCCGTTCTCCGACGGGTATCGGCCGGTGCCGCGCCGGTAGGGTGCATATTTCCTGCCTGTATGCTATAGTGCAAGCATCAGCAAGGCAGATCGCATAGCTGCCGGGCTGACGATATACTGGAATACAGTATAGCACTTTTTTTCATCCTGTGCAATGCGCAGTTTCTGCCGATTGCACGATCCGCACCCGGCATCTCACACACCGTGCCGGGTGCGTTTTTTCTGCAAATTTTTACCGGCGCTTGCGTTTTTCCGCGCCGCATGGTAGAATCAAATTATAAAGAACAGAAGGGAGTTTGAGAGCATGCGCATGATCTCCTGCTGAAAACCTGGCACGATCGTAACACGCTGGCGGCGAAGACCGTCTGGTTCGTTGTGCCTTTTCGCGGGAAATCTGCTTTGTCTCTCAGCCTCCGTGCAGACCGTCTGCCCATTTTGCGGCAGACGCAGGATGCCCTTTGGCTGTGGGAGCGTTTCCCGCAGCCAATTTTTTATTAGGCAGCCGCCGATCCGATCGCCTGCAATTGTCGATGGAATCATCGGCTGCCTGAAGGAGGGCATACCGATGGCATTGATCCAGATCACAGACCTGACCTTTACATACCCCGGCAGCTTTGACCCTGTATTTGAGCACGTCAGCTTCCAGCTCGACACCGATTGGCGGCTCGGCCTGACGGGCCGCAACGGCCGCGGCAAGACGACGCTCCTGCGCCTTCTGCAGGGCCAGTATCCCCACCAGGGCACGATCACAGCCCCCGGCGGGTTCGAGTATTTCCCGTATCCCATCCCAGACGCGGCGCTCACGCCGCTCGAGCTGCTGGAGTGCAGCTTCCCGGACGTGCCGCAGTGGCGCCTGCGGCGCGAGCTGGCGCCGCTATTCGTGACGGACGACGCGCTGTACCGCCCGTTTTCCACACTTTCCGGCGGCGAGCAGGCGAAGATCCTGCTGGCGCTGCTTTTCGCGCGCGAGGGCCGGTATCTGCTCATCGACGAGCCAACGAACCATCTCGACGAGACGGGCCGCGCACTCGTCAGCCGGTATCTGGCCAAAAAGTCCGGCTTTCTGCTCGTCTCGCACGACCGCGCGTTTTTGGACGGCTGCGTCGACCACATCCTGTCCATCAATCGCGGCGGCATTGAGGTGCAGAAGGGCAATTTCTCCTCATGGTATGAAAACAGGCAGCGGCAGGACGCGTTTGAGCTGGCGCAGAACGCGCAGCTGAAAAAGGAGATCGGCCGTCTGAAGCAGGCCGCACGGCAGTCGCGCGCGTGGGCCGACAAGGTCGAGAACACGAAGATCGGCCCGCACTCGGCGAAAGTAACGGGCGGGGCCGACGCCATGGGCGGCCGCGCCTACATCGGCGAGCAATCGCGCCGCATGCAGCAGCGGCGCAAGAATCTCGAACGGCGGCAGAACGCCGCCATCGAGGAAAAATCGGCGCTGCTGAAAAACATCGAGCAGGCCGCGCCCCTGAAGCTGCACCAGCTGCCGTATCACACGGACCGGCTGGCGCTGCTGCGGGACGTCTCGGTGTGCTATGGCGGCGCGCCCGTGTGCCGCGGCGTCAGCTTCTGCGTCGAGCAGGGCGACCGGATCGCGCTGCGCGGCGCGAACGGCACCGGGAAGACGAGCCTTCTGCGCCTGCTGTGCGGCGAGGACGTGCCGCACACCGGGACCGTGGAGCGCAGCTCCCGGCTGCGGATCTCCTACGTGCGGCAGGACCCGTCCGGTCTGCGCGGGGATCTGGGTGCGTATGCCGCGCGGTACGGGCTGGATGAGAGCCTGTTCAAGGCGATCTTGCGCAAGCTGGACTTTGCGCGGGTGCAGTTTGAAAAGGACATGGCGGATTTTTCTGCCGGACAGAAGAAAAAGGTGCTGCTGGCGCGGAGCCTGTGCGAGCCGTCGCATCTGCTCGTCTGGGACGAGCCGCTCAATTATGTGGACGTGCTCTCACGCATGCAGATCGAAGACCTGCTGCTGGAATTCCAGCCGACGATCGTCTTTGTGGAGCACGACCGCGTCTTCTGCGATCACGTCGCGACAAAGGCCGTGATGCTCTGACAGCTTGACCTTTCGCCGCGCCGCGGGTACAATGGGAGAAAACACGCCGGAGGAAGAAGCCTATGGACAAGCAGGCCGTCGAGGCGCAGCTGTGCCAGCTGCCGATCAGCCAATACGCATGGATCGATCCGCAGACGATCGAATTTTCCGACCGCATCCGCTACGTCTGCGAGCACGAGTGCCCGATGTATGGGACGAGCTGGGCCTGTCCCCCGGCCGTGGGGACGGTCGCGGCCTGTCGGGAACGGATCCTGTCCTACCCCGGCGCGCTGGTCTTCACCACGCTTTCCGAGGTCGATGACATCGCCGATCTTTCTGCCGCGCTCGCCACGCGCGCGCCGCACGAGGCCGTCACGCGGCAGGTGCGGGATATCCTGCGGCAGTTTTCGCCGGATGTGCTCACCCTGTCCACCGAGTCGTGCGCGATCTGCGAACACTGCGCGTATCCGGACGCGCCCTGCCGCCACCCGGAACGGATGTTCCCCTGCGTGGAGAGCTACGGCATCGTCGCCACGGCCCTCGCCGAGCAGAACGGCATCGAATTTTATAACGGCAACATCGTCACCTGGTTTTCGCTCCTGTGCTACCGGTAAACGCACCGGCAGTCCCGCTTTGCGGGGCTGCCGGTTTCTTTATGCGTTGTTTTTCTGGTTATTCTGCGTCAGGATGCGGTCGATCTCCGCCTGGGCGGCGTAGACCTCGTCGTGGAAATGCCGGGCGGAGATGCGCTCGGCCCCGTGGCCGAGGATGATGAGCTGCTCGAGATTGTCGCTCGTCGCCACGCGCACGCGGCGGCGGCCGCGCAGCTCAAAGCTCAAACGCTCGATATACTGGTCGGCAGTCTCCGCCTGCCGGGTATAGACGATGTGGATGTTGTGGTATTTCTCCACCGAGCCGAGGCCCTGCGGGACCTTGTACGCGTCAAAGACGAGGATCAGCGTGCAGCCGCGGTAGCCCTGGTAGTTGCACAGCAGGTTCATGAGCACATGCCGCGCGGTATCGAGGCTGGTGCGGGAGAGCTCCTTGAGCTCGTCCCAGGCGAAGATGATGTTGTAGCCGTCGACCAGCAGGAAATCGTCCGCCGGGCCGAGGGCTTCGAGGAACTCGCGCTTGTCCTCGCTGCGGAGCATCATCTGCGGCAGCACGTCGCGGCGGCGGATGGCACCGTAGGTGCGCTCAAAGATCGCCAGCAGCTCCTTTTCCAGCTCCGGCGCGCCGCCGGGGGCGACGGAGCGCACGATGCGCTGCGGCGCAGGCTTGACCGGGCCGCCGAAGCGCAGCAGCGGCAGGTGGGCCGCGTCGTCCACGTCCTGCCATTTGACCTCGTAGCCCGCGCCGTGGCCGCAGAAGATGGAGCCCGCCGGGTTTTCCAGATCCCGGGCCGGGTCATAGCCGGAGGCGCGGACGAGCGCGTCCTGCTCTTTGCAGGGCCGGTAGCCGTCCACGCGCAGCTGCAGCCGCCCGCGGCCGCGGGTATAGGCCGTGACCTCGTTCGGGTAGCCGCGCAGCAGCCGCACCGGGGCGGCTCCGCGCAGGATGGTCTGCGCGCCGTCGGTCTCCGGCGGGTCGTAGTCGCCCTGCATCCGCTGGATGTCGGTGATCGCCCGGCCGACGCATTCGGCCGGAAGCTCCAGCCGGAACACATACCATGGCTCGAGCAGCACCGACTTCGCCTTCATCAGCCCCTGCCGCACCGCGCGGTAGGTCGCCTGGCGGAAATCGCCGCCCTCGGTATGCTTCTGGTGCGCCCGGCCGGAGACGAGCGTGAAACGGATGTCCGTGACCGGCGCGCCGGTCAGCACGCCGCGGTGGACCTTCTCGGCCAGATGCCCGAGGATCAGCCGCTGCCAGTGCAGGGCCAGCGTGTCGGTCGGACACATCGTGTCGAACTGCAGGCCGGAGCCGGGCTCCGCCGGCTCCATCAGCAGGTGGACCTCGGCGTAGTGCCGCAGCGGCTCGTAATGCCCCACGCCCTCGACTGGGGCGGCGATGGTCTCGAGATAGACGATATTGCCCTCGTCGAAGACGACCTCCAGCCCGAAGCGCTGCGCGATCAGCTTCTGCAGGATCTCCATCTGCACCGGGCCCATCAGCTGCACGCGGATCTCGCGCAGCAGCGCGTTCCAGACCAGATGCAGCGCGGGATCCTCCTCTTCCAGCACGCGCAGCTGGCCGTAGGCCTGCGCGGCGTTGGTCCCGTCAGTCAGAAGCAGCCGGTATTCCAAAACCGGCTGCAGAGCCGGGGCCTGCGCCGCCGTCTCATGGCCGAGGGTCATGCCGGGCATCGTCTTCGTCAGGCCGGTCACGGCGCAGACGGTCCCGGCCGGGGCCTGCTGCAGGAGCGTAAATTTGCTGCCGGAATACAGGCGGAGCTGGTCGGCCTTCTCCTGCCAGTCCTCGCCCGCAAGCAGCTGCTTGACACCAAGCGTGCCGCCCGTGACCTTCAGGAAGGTCAGCCGCGCGCCCTTTTCGTCCCGCGCGATCTTATAGACGCGCGCGCCGAAGTCGGTCCCGTATGCAGGCGCCTGCACGAAGCGGCCCAGCGCGTCCAGCAGCGCGTCCACGCCCTCCCGCTTCAGGGCGGAGCCGAAGAAGCACGGAAACGCCTTCCGGTGCGAGACGGCGGACGCGATCTGCGCGTCCGAGACCCTGCCGGAGGCGAGATATTCGTCGAGCAGCGCATCGTCACAGAGGGACAGTTCTTCCTGAAGCTGCGATTGCGGCTGCGAAAAGTCGATGCAGCGCTCGTCGAGCTCCCGCCGGAGGCTCTGCAAAAGGGCGTCATGGTCGGCCGTGCCGATGTCCATCTTGTTGACGAACACGACCGCCGGCACCTGATAGCGCCGCAGCAGCTGCCAGAGCGTCGCGGTATGCTCCTGCACGCCCGCCGTGCCGCTCACGACCAGCACGGCGCAGTCGAGTACCTGCAGCGTCCGCTCCATCTCAGCGGAAAAATCGACGTGGCCGGGGGTATCGAGCAGCGTCAGCGTGCAGCCCGGCAGGGGCAGGACGGCCTGCTTGGAAAAGATCGTGATGCCGCGGCTGCGCTCCTGCGCGTCGGTATCGAGAAACGTATCCCCGTGGTCGACGCGCCCGAAGGCGCGGATGACGCCCGCCTGATAGAGCATGGCCTCCGACAGCGTCGTCTTGCCCGCGTCCACATGCGCGAGCAGACCCACGCAAAGGCGCTTTTCCGTCTGATGTGATCCCTGTGCAGCCATAAAAAACCTCTTGTGCTGATGATTTTGAGGTGATTATACCACAAAAGAACAAAAACGCCAAGAGGTGCCCCAAGGCTCCCCTTCCAGGGGCCGATTCCCCCTATCAGGGGGAAATGTCCCGAAGGGACAAAAGGGGTAGGGATGCTGTCAGCGAAGCTGACTGAGAGGTTGTAGCAAATTTGCAACTGCCTGATGCCTCCGGCGGCCCTATCTTTTCCCTTGCGCGGGAAAAGATAGGGAAGAAAAGGGCGCTTGAGGGTACGGGGTGCATTCTGCATCTGATTTTAGGCAAGGCCCTATTTTTCAGGCATCGTTCCACTCGGTGGTCACCTTACCGGCGTCATACTACGCGCCGCCTGATACGGGGGTTCCAAATTTGCAGCTCGTTGCCATAGAATATCTGCCATAAATAGAAGGTGCAGACCCAATTTGCTGGTCTGCACCTTTTTGCGGGGAGGTTATCTTTATTTGCTTTGCACCTTGTAGGGGCGGGGCTCTGCTCCTACAGAATGCACCCCATGGCTTCCCCTATGAGGGGAAGCTGTCGCCGCGAGGCGACTGATGAGGTGGGGCAGCTGCGCAACCGGAAGACTCCCACCTCATCCGTCTCGGCTTCGCCGAGCCACCTCCCCTGGAAGGGGAGGCGTTGGGGTGCATTCCCGCTTACCCGACCGGGTACGTCACGCCGTCGACGGTGATGGAGGCGAGGTCAGCCAAGTCGATGAGCTGGGAGAACAGCCAGGTCTCCTTTACATCGCCACTCTCCCAGCTGCCGGCGTAGGAGCTGCCCCATGAGCCGTAGGTCCCATACGGGCTGTCCTCATGGCCGTTTTCCGCGCTGGAGAGTGCGAAGCTGGTCCCGTCTTTAAGGGTGATGGAGACCGCTTCGTTGCTCGTCTCGCCGCTGCCATATATTCCATCGAGCTGGAAGGAGATCGGCGAGATCGTTGCCGTCTGCCAGCAGTAGCGGTCATCCGGGCCGGATTCGCCGTCCAGCTCGATCACCAGCTCCTGCTCCATCTGCGCCGGAACGGGGATCTCAAACAGATCGACATTCTGGTCATGATGGCTCATATCGAACAGGATCCGGTCGCCCGGTTCGAACTCGCCGCCGATGTTGGTCAGCAGCGCATAGGCCGTGCTTCCCTCCACCTGCATGATCTCCATGCTCATGCCGCCGTTTTTCCATTCCAGCCGATGATCCGCGCCGAAGCCGCCGAAGTTTGTGTTGTTATGCGCACCGACCCACAGCATTCGCTTGAGCTCCTTCTGGTAGCCGTCCGTTTCCGGGATCGCGGCAAGCTCCGCCGCCGCATCGTCGTTTTTCGCGTCGATGCGCAGGATAGCATAGAGCGAGTTTCTGGAAATGAGCATGGATTCGAGCGTGAACGTAAAATCATCCGTTTCTGCCGACACGCCTGTATCCGACAGATCTGCGATATCGGGCACCTGCATGGTCCCTTCGTCGATCATGGCCTGCTCTTCCTCGGTGTAGGTCGGCTGTGTGATGTCCACGTCCGTCGTTTCGTCGTAGCTGGCGATATGACCCTCGATCAGCGCAGTCTTCTCTCCGAACAGCCGGTCGAAGCCGAACCAGCCGTTTGTGTAGGCGGCGAAGGCCGTGCCGCACAGCAGCGCGGCGATGGCCGCCGCGAGCAGCGCCGTCCGGACCGGACGGGCCGGTCTTTTTTTCGTTTTTTCAAGCTTTTTCATAGTTTTGTTCAGGATCCTTTCCTGTTCGCCGCGCTCCAGCGCGGGCAGCGGATACTCTTTTTCCGGTGCATAGCGCATGAGTTCATCCCACGTCGTCTTCACAGAACAGCCCTCCCTTGGTCAGTGTTTTTCTGAGCGCCTCCCGGCCGCGCAGCAGGCGCGAGCGGACCGTCGAAGCGTTCATGTGCAATTCGTCCGCAATCTGCGCGGTCGTCTGGCTCAGGTCATAGAACCGGTAAAAGATCTCCCGGTCCTCCTCCGGCAGCGCCGCAAGCGCCTGCGCGAGCGCTTCGCAGCGCTCCTTTTCGACCATCTGCTCCCAGAGGCGGTCGAGCGTGATGAGCGCATCGTCCTCCAGCGGGAGATAGACGTTCTTTTTCCGCATGGCCTCCGCCGTCTGCTTCCGGGCGACCGCGCCGAGCCATGGGCGCAGCTGGCCGCGCGTGATATTTTTTGCGCCGCGCCACAGGGCGAGAAAGACGTCCGACGCGATCTCCTCATGGTCCTCCGGCGTCAGGACGCCGCGGCTGCGATTGCGGATGACGGCGAGCACGTACGCGCCGTACTGCGCGAGGGCAGCCTCGAGCGCGCCCGCACGCTGCTCCTGCAGCTGCCGCAGCAGCTCTTTTTCGTCCAATCCGCATCCCTCCTTTGCGTTTTGTATCAACATGCTGACGTCCATCATGTCGGGGGAAATCCGGTTTCTGTTGCAGGAAATCAAAAAAATACCCGCTGTGTCCTGCATCGGACACAGCGGGCGGTTTTTGTTTACTCGACGGTGACGCTCTTGGCGAGGTTGCGGGGCTTATCGATATCGCAGCCGCGCTGCAGCGCGACGTAATACGCGAACAGCTGCAGCGGCACGACGCCCAGCAGCGGCAGGAACATCAGCTCCGTATCCGGGATGGTCAGGATGCCGTCGACGCGGCTCTCCATCTCGGCGCGGTGCGACTCGGTGGCCAGGGCGAGGACGCTCGCGCCTCTGGCCTTGACCTCGATGACGTTGCTCATGGCCTTGTCAAACAGCGGCGTATAGCTGCCCAGCGCCACGACGAGCGTGCCTGGCTCGATGAGTGAGATCGTCCCGTGCTTGAGCTCGCCCGAGGCGTAGGCCTCAGAGTGGATGTAGGAGATCTCCTTGAGCTTCAAAGAGCCCTCCATGCCGAGCGCGTAATCCAGATTCCGGCCGATGAAGAAGACGGAATCGTGGTTGAAGTACTGCGAGGCGTAATACTGGATCTGCTCGCGGTTCGACAGGATCTGCTCGACCTGCGCGGGCAGCGCGGCGATGGCGCTCGTCAGGCGGCGCATATCCTCCGCCGTGATGGTCTTCCGCTGGCCGGCCAGATAGATGGCCAGCAGGTCGAGGACCGCCATCTGGGTGGAATACGCCTTCGTGGTGGCGACGGCGATCTCGGGTCCGGCCCAGGTGTAGAGCACATCGTCCGACTCACGGGCGATGGAGCTGCCGACGACATTTACAATTGAGAGGATGCGCGCACCGAGGCTCTTCGCCTCGCGCAGGGCGGCCATGGTGTCGAGCGTCTCGCCGGACTGGCTGATGACGACGACGAGCGTGCGGCTGTCGATGATCGGGTCGCAGTAGCGGAACTCGGAGGCCAGCACGACCTCGACCGGGATGCGCGCGAGCTTTTCCAGATTGTATTTGCCGACCATGCCCACGTGGTACGACGAGCCGCAGGCGATGATCTTGATGCTGTCATAGCGGCTGATGTCCAGCTGCAGGCCGTCGAAGACGACCTCGCCGTCTTTGATGCGCGGCAGGATGGCGCGGCGCAGGGCCTCGGGCTCCTCCATGATCTCCTTGAGCATGAAGTGCTCGTAGCCGCCCTTTTCCGCGGCGGAGATCTCCCAGTCGATGTGGTGGTGTTCCTTTTCGATGGGCAGCTCCATGGCGTTGAAGAGCTGGATACCGTCGCGGCCCAGGATGGCGACCTCGCCGTCCTCCATGTAGACGACATCACGGGTGTATTTGACCAGCGCCGTCACGTCGGAGGCGATGAAATTCTCGCCCTTGCCGAAGCCGAGCAGCAGCGGCGCGTCCTTGCGCGCGGCGTAGATATGATCCGGATCGTCCGAGCAGAGGATGCCGAGGGCGTACGCGCCCTCGATCCGGTGCAGGACCATGTACAGAGCGTCCGAGACCGTCGAGACCTCGGGCAGGCCCATGCAGTATTCCATGAGCTGCGCGACGACCTCCGAGTCGGTCTGCGAGGTGAACCGCACGCCCTTCTCCTGCAGAAATTCGCGGATCTCGAGATAGTTTTCGATGATACCGTTATGGACGACGGCGATCTTGCCGTTCTGGGAGACGTGCGGGTGGGAGTTGATATCGTTCGGTTCGCCGTGGGTGGCCCAGCGGGTATGGCCGATGCCGAGCGTGCCGGGCAGCTTTGCGCCGCCGTCGGTCTTGGCGATCAGGTTCTGCAGACGGCCCTTGGCCTTTGCGACCTCCAGAACGCCGTTCTGCTCCACGCAGATGCCCGCGGAGTCGTAGCCCCGGTACTCCAGACGCGAAAGGCCCTCCAGCAAAATGGGCGCAGCCTCATTTCTGCCTACGTATCCTACAATACCACACATATGAAATTGTTCCTCCTGTAATATTTGATCACAGGACAAACTCGCAGTTCATTTGCCTGAATTCCGTTCGACGCCCCTCTGTTTTGCGGTCGCCCGCATATTTCTGACGCCGTGACGCGCACGGAGAGCACGGAAACGCATCCGCCGAACCTTCGATCACGTTTCTCCTCGTTGTCCTGCCGCCTCCGGCAGGCACATGGCGCTTGTGATGGCGAAAAGCCAGTATCCTCCTTTCCTTTCAGAACCTCTGAAACAGAGCTTCCTATTCTGCGATGCTACCATTATATGCGAAAAGTTACAAAAAAGCTACTGTTATTTCTCCGCCTGCCCGTCTTCCGGCTCCCAGAACATCCGGAAGGCTGTCGGCAGGGCGATGCTGCGCGAAAATTCCGCGCCGTCCACCCAGGTAAAGTCCCCGCCCGGCTCCGCCACACGGACATAGCAGCAGCGCATGTGCCACTCGACGTGCGTGAAGACGTGCGTCCGCTCGATCACCTTCTGCAGCTGCTCCGGCTGCAGGCCCCACTGCTCCAGAAGCGAAAGCGCCTGCTGGGCAGAAAGCGTCCCTTCGGTATTCGGCAGCTCCCAGAGGCCCGCGAGCAGCCCCGTATCCGGCCGCCGCCGCACGGCGTACCGGCTGCCGCAGGAGAGGAAAAAGACGGTCAGCTGCTCCTGCCGCCGGGGCTTTTTGGCCTCCTTGACGGGAAGCGTATCCCAGCTGCCGTTCATTTTCGCCCGGCAGAAGCCCTGCAGCGGGCAAAGGGCGCACTTCGGCGCGCCGTTCGGCACGCACACGCACGCGCCGAGCTCCATGAGCGCCTGCGTCAGCTCCCCCCGGCTGCCGGGGTTTGCCTCATAGACCGGGCGGAGCAGCAGCTCATAGCTTTTTTTGACGCTCTGCTTCGTCACGGGCGAAGGGTCCTCCGTCACGCGTGCGAGCACGCGCAGCACGTTCCCGTCGACCGCGGGCGTGGGCCGGTCAAAGCAGATCGAGGCGACCGCGCCCGCCGTATAGTCCCCCACGCCGGGCAGCGCCCGGATCGCCGCATAGTCCGCGGGGAAGACGCCCCCGTGCTGCGAGACGATCACCTGCGCCGCCTTCTGCAGGTTGCGCACGCGGGAATAGTAGCCAAGGCCCTCCCAGAGCTTCGTGAGCCGCCGCTCTTCGCACGCGGCGAGCGCGGCGATATCGGGCAGCTCCGCGAGGAACCGGGCGTAGTAGCCCCTGACGGCCTCCACGCGCGTCTGCTGGAGCATGATCTCCGACAGCCAGATATGATACGGCTCCCGGTCCTGCCGCCAGGGCAGATCCCGGTGGCCGGCCGCGTACCAGCGCAGCAGCAGGGGCGCAAAGGTCTCCGGCAGCGAATGGGCCATTGCAGCGGCCCCCTTTCAGACAAAATCTTTTGGATGTATTGTATGCGCTTTCCCCGCGCTTGTCAAATCGCGGGGAAGACGGTATAATGGTAGGGAATTTTGATCACTGGAGGTACCTGATGTCCCTTGCGGAAAAACGGCTGTTCCTGCTGGATATGGACGGCACGATCTACCTGAGCGAAACGCTCTTTGACGGCACGAAGGATTTTCTGCGGTACGTGCGGGAAAGCGGCGGGAGATACCTGTTTCTGACCAACAACTCCTCCCGCGGCACGGACGCCTACATCGCAAAAATGGCCCGGCTCGGCATCGAGGCCTTCCCCGATGATTTCCTCACCAGCACGGATGCGACGATCCGTTATCTGCAAGGGCGGTATCTGCCGGACACCGTCTATTACGTCTGCGGCACCGAATCGCTCAAAAACCAGCTCCGGTTCGCAGGGCTTCATGTGGCGGAGCAGCTGCGGGATGAGATCAGCGTCGTGCTGCTCGGCTACGACACGGAGCTGACGTTCGAAAAGCTCGAGACGTGCTGCATTTTGCTGAACCGCGGCGCCGATTACGTGGCGACGCACCCGGATCTGGTCTGCCCGACCTGGTACGGCAGCGCGCCCGACTGCGGCAGCGTCGCCGAGATGCTGCACACGGCGACCGGCCGGCGGCCGAAGGTCATCGGCAAGCCGCAGCCGGAGATGGCCCTGCTCGCCATGGAGCGCACGGGCTATTCCCCGCGGCAGACCTGCCTCATCGGCGACCGCGTCTATACCGACATCGCCTGCGGCGTGAACGCCGGGATCGACACAATCTTCGTTCTCTCGGGCGAAGGCGTGATGGCCGATATCGAAAAATATCACGTGCAGCCCACCTACTGCATGCAGAATATCCGCGAAGTCCTCAACACCTTACAAAAGGGAGAAGAGAAATGAAGCTCAACAACAAGCGCACCATCCTGGTCGGCCTCGCGTTTTTGTCCATCTGCGCGTTCTGGCAGATGTACGACAGCGTCGTGCCGCTGATCCTCACCAAGACCTTCCACATGAACGAGACCTTCTCCGGCGCGATCATGGCGGCGGACAACATCCTCGCGCTGTTCCTGTTGCCGTTCTTCGGCTCGCTGTCTGACCGGAGCCATTCGAAGATCGGCAAGCGCATGCCGTTCATCCTCTTCGGCACGGGCTGCGCCGTCATCCTCATGAACATCCTCCCTCTGCTCGACAACAGCTACGCCGCCCAGCCCTCCGGGCTGAAGACGGCCTCGTTCGTCATCGTGCTGGGCCTGCTGCTCGTCGCCATGGGCACCTATCGCTCCCCGGCGGTCGCCCTCATGCCCGATGTCACGCCCAAGCCCCTGCGCTCGCGCGCGAACGCCATCATCAACCTGATGGGCGCGGTCGGCGGCATCCTCTATCTCGGCGTGGCCGCGGTCCTCTATCCCAATTCGAAGACGGCCGGGTTGGACCACGTCAACTACCAGCCGCTGTTCATCGTCGTCTCGGCCATCATGTTCATCGCCATTGCCGTCCTGTTCCTCACGGTCAAAGAGCCGAAGCTCACGGCAGAAAATCAGGCGCTCGAGAAGCAGCACCCCGAATGGAACCTCGCCCAGGACGACGGCAGCGGCCATGAGACGCTTCCGAAGCCGGTCAAAAAGAGCCTCGGCTTCCTGCTGGCCTCCATCGCACTGTGGTTCATCGGCTACAACGGCGTGACGACGTGGTTCTCGACCTATGTCGACGTGGTCATGGGCCAGGGTCTCGGCGGCGCGTCGACCTGCCTGCTGATCGCCACGGCGGGCGCCATCGTCTCCTACATCCCCATCGGCCAGATCGCCTCGAAGATCGGCCGGCGGCGCACCATCCAGGGCGGCATCGTGCTGCTGACGATCTGCTTTGCGCTGGGCTACGTGCTGACGACGGCCTTCTCGTCCATCAACGCCATCATGTTCATCGTCTTCGCGCTCGTCGGCCTCGCGTGGGCGGCCATCAACGTCAACTCTCTGCCCATGGTCGTCGAGATGTGCAAGGGCTCGGACATCGGCAAGTTCACCGGCTACTACTATACGGCCTCCATGGCCGCACAGGTCGTCACGCCGGTCGTGGCCGGCACGCTGATGCGGAAGATCGACTACCGCGTGCTGTTCCCCTACGCCGCGCTGTTCGTCGCCCTGAGCTTCGTCACCATGCTCTTCGTCCGCCACGGCGACGTCAAAGCCGCAGCCAAAAAGGGGCTGGACGCATTCGAGGATATGGACGACTGATCCCCACACAGGGACCGCCACCCCGAATTTGCCGTGGATCGCTGTCGAATGATCGCGCCACTACAAGGTCCCCGCAAGAAGGTAGCGCCCATCAAAAGTTCAGTCGCACCTTCTATTGATGGCAGATATTCTACGGAAACTAGTTGCAAATTCGATACCCCCGTATCAGGCGGCGCGTACCAGGACGCCCGTAAGGTGAGTCCCGTGTGGAACGCCAGACCAAAACATTGATACCCGCCTGAATTCAGAGGCAGTATGCACCAAACGCGTCCCCAAGTACTCTTTTCTCCCCTATCTTTTCTCTTGCGAGAGAAAAGATAGGGCCGCCGGAGGCACGTCAGAAACGACCACGACGGAACGAGCCGCCGCAAGCGACGTCTCTTTTCCTCTGTGCTCGTTTCTTCCTTTCCAAACCGCAAACTGAATTTGCGGTTTGGGTTTTATGGCAAATCTGCGACAACCTCTCAGTCTGCTTCGCAGACTGCTCCCCTGGAAGGGGAGCCTTGGTGCTGAACCAACTTATCAAAAGAAAGAAGTCTTTACCATGCTGACAATCTGCATCATTCTGATCGTGCTTCTGGCGCTGGATCTGCTGTTCACGCTGGCGCTGCGGTGCCGGAAGGGGCACCCGAAATGGGAGCTCCTCAAAAAATACCGCTACGCGCACCGCGGCTTCCATGACAAGCCCGTCATCCCCGAAAACTCCCTCCCCGCTTTCCGCCGGGCCATCGAGCACGGCTTCGGCGCGGAGCTGGACGTGCACCTGCTGAAGGACGGCACGCTCGCCGTCTTCCACGATTCCGATCTGCGGCGCTGCGCGAATGTAGACGGCCAGATCGAGGATCTGACGCTGGAGGAGCTGAAGCAGCTCCGGCTCGAGGGCACGGACGAGCAGATCCCGACCTTCGACGAGGTTCTGGCCCTGTTCGAGTCCGCCACGCCTCTTATCATCGAGCTCAAGACCGCGCGCGGCAACCATCATGCGCTGGCCAAAGCCGTCTGCGAGCGGCTGGACACGTACAAGGGCGAGTTCTGCATCGAGTCGTTCGACCCCTTCGCGCTCATCGACGTAAAAAAGCTCCGCCCGGAGATCTGCCGCGGCCAGCTGTCGATGAATTTTGAGAAGGACAAGGCAGGACTTCCCTGGTACAAGCGGTTCATCGCGGGCAATCTGCTGCTGAACTTTTTGACCGTCCCGGATTTCATCGCCTACAAGTTTGTAGACCGGAAGGGCTACTGCCTGCGTGCCTGCGTGCGCACCTGGGGCGCGCAGGAGGTCAGCTGGACCATCCGCAAAAAAGAGGACCTGCTCGCCTGCGAGGCAGACGGCAGCATCCCCATCTTCGAACGCTTCGACCCGGACGAACCGTAAAAAACCGGCCTCCACAGCTTGTGGAGGCCGGTTCTTACGGATTTTTCGGTTCGGCCGGTTTGGCCTTGACGCGGGCGGATCTGCGCCGGCGCGGGCGTCGGGCCCGCGGCTTCTGGGTGAGCGCGGCATAGCTCTTGGCGACCTGCTCGGTCGGCTCGTAGACCAGACGGCTGACGCGCAGCGCCTCATCCTCGTGGGCCAGGCGGACACGGATATAAAAATCGCCGTCCGTCTCACAGTGGGCCTTGGTCAGATAGCGCCTGCCCTGCTGCGTATACCATTTTCCCGCCGTCATCTGCCTGCCGCAGACCGGGCAGCGGTTTTCCTTTCCGCTCATCGCGCCGAGCGCGGCGGTCTTGTCCGCGTAGCCGTGGAATACCGCACGGCCGACACAGCCGGGCAGCTCCGCGCCGTGGAAGCCGTTTTCGTGCGCCTGCACGGCGGCGTCATAGGCGGCGATGCCCTCGGCCAGCCGCAGCCGCTGGCAGACGAGCGCCGTATGATAGGCGTCGCCCAGCGCGTCGTGCGCGGCGCGGGTCGGCTCGATGTCCATCATCTGCATGGCGGTCGAGAGCGCCTTCTGCGCGCCGGAGCCGTCGGTCTGGGCGTTGAAGATCAGCTGCGCGTTGTACCAGCGGGCCGTCCAGCCGTCGGCGAGGCCGAACACGGCGAGATTTTCCCGCAGGACGGTAATATCGTCAAAGCCCCAGGTGAGGAAGACGCACGCTTCCCCGCACCAGGTCTGAAACTTGGCCGCAGCCTCCGGAAAGCTCACGCCCTTTTCGCGCAGCACGCTGTCGCGGATGCCGGTGAGCGAGGCGACCTTGCGGTTCATTTTCTTAAAATATTTCGGCCGGATGAGGATCTGGAACTCGTCGGCGACCTGCTGGTCCTGCGTCATGCGCACAGCGCCGATCTGCACGATCTCGCCGCGCATCGGCGAGGGCAGCGCCTTCTTCGCGCTGTAGGACCCGGGCCACGGCTGGTTCCACTCCATATCCAGAATGATATACTGCATACTGTCTGACTCCTTTGCTGTCCATCCTGTATGGTATCATAAACTCGGCGGACTGTAAACAAAAAAACGTCTTCTGCATAGAATATGCCAATCATGCAGGAAGGCAGGGGCAAACGTATGCCATTTTTATTTTTAAGTCCGTCCACACAGTATTTCAATCCCTACGTCACGACCGGCGACGAGCGCTACTGGATGAACGCGCTGGCGGACGAAATGATGCCGTATCTGCACGCCAGCGGCATCACCGTCACGCGCAACGACCCGGACGGCAGCGCCGCGCAGTCGATCCGCGATTCCAACGCGTCGCGGCAGGATTTCCATCTCGCGCTGCACTCCAACGCCGCGCCGCAGGCGCTGGCCGGGCAGCTGCGCGGCGTCGATTTCTACTATTATCCGACGAGCGAGGCCGGGCTGCGCATGGCGAATATCCTTGTGGACAACATGAAGACCATCTATCCGCTGCCGGACCGCGTGCAGGCCCGGCCGAGCACGATCATCGGCGAGGTCCGCCGGACGCGGGTCCCGGCCGTGCTGGCGGAGATCGGGTATCACGACAATGTGGACGACGCAAACTGGCTGACCGGGAATCTGGACGCGGTCGCGCGGACGCTCAGTCTCGGCGTGACGGAGTATTTCGGCGTCCCCTTCCTCACGCCCGGCGACGAATTTGAGGCCGAGGCCGCGGGCGCGGACGGCTATCTGCGCCTGCGCTCGTACCCGGAGCCGGACGCGGAGATTCTCGCGCAGCTCCCGAACGGCACGCCCGTCACCGTCCTCGGCAATTTCGACACCTGGTACACCGTCCGCGCCGATACCCTCTACGGCTTCGCCCCCATCACCGACATCCAGCTCGCCGTCATGCCGCTGACAGAGGAATAAAAGCAGGGGGAGCTGGCACAGCGAAGCCGAGACGGAGAGGTGGGCTGCTCCCGAATATCCGACGCAGTCCACCTCATCAGTCTCCTTTCGGCGACAGCTTCCCCTCATAGGGGAAGCCATGGGGTGCGTTCTGTAGGGGCGGGGTTCTGCTCCGCCCGTTCTTCCGACGAAACCGCTACCCGCGGGCGGAGCAGAGCCCCGCCCCTACAATCTGCCCCGCAAGAAGGTAACATCCATCTGGATTTCCAACGTACCTTCTATTGATGGCAGATATTCTATGGCAACTAGCTGCAAACTTGACGCCCCCGTATCAGGCGGCGCGTACCAAGACGCCCGTAAGGTGACCACCGAGTGGAACGCCAGACCAAAACATTGGGGCTTGCCTAAACTCAGACGCAGAAAGCACCAAACGTAGCCAAGCGCCCCTTTTCTCCCCCTTCTTTTCCGGCAAGACGGAAAAGAAGGGGCCATCGGAGACATCGGGCAGTCGCAAATTTGATACAACCTCTCAGTCAGCTTCGCTGACAGCTCCCCTGGGCTGGGAGCCTTGGGGTCATGCTTGACAACTTCGGTATAATAATAACAAAAGAACTGAAAGGGATCATAGATCATATATGATGAAAAAACGAATTTTTGCTGGGGTGCTGGCGCTGCTGATGGTTTGTGGGATGCTCTCCGGCCGCGCGGCGCGGGAGGCGGAGCGATGGGACGTGCTGGCCACGACCGGGCCGGTCTGGTCCATGACCGGGGCGCTGCTGGAGGGGACAGGCCTCAGCTGCGGCCGGGTCATCACGGAAAGCGTCTCCTGCCTGCATGATTATACGCTGACCGTCGCGCAGATGGAGAGAATCGGCCGGGCCGACGTCGTCGTTTTAAACGGCCTCGGGCTGGAGGATTTTATGGAGGACGCGCTGCAGACCGCGAAACAGACCATTACCGCCTCGACCGGCGTTGAGACGCTTCCCGGTGAGGACGGAGACGACCCGCACATCTGGCTGGATCCCGCGAACGCCATCCGCATGTGCCGGAATATCGCAGACGGTCTTTCCGCCGTCTATCCGGACAAGCAGGCGCAGATCACGCAGAACCTGCAGTCTGTCACCGCAGAATACCAGGCCGCCCAGGCCTACGGCGACGAGACGCTGCGGGCGCTCTCCTGCCGGGAGCTTGTGACCTTCCACGACGGGTTTTCCTACTTCGCCCGCGCATTCGGCCTGACGATCGCCGCGGCCATGGAAATCGAAGAAGGCAGTGAGCCCTCCGCCCGCGAGATCGAGACCATCATCCATCTGGTCGAGAACCGGCAGATCCCCGCCGTCTTCTGCGAGGAAAACGGCGAGACGCTGACCGCGCAGACCGTCGCTAGCGAGACGGGCGCGGCGCTCTATGCCCTCACGATGGGAATGGGCGAGGGCGAGATGGGCTGCACGGACGCCATTTACAAAAATATCGACACGATCCGGGAGGCGCTTTCATGATCCCACATCTGCATCCGCACGCGGGCGACTGCGAACACGCCTGCTGTTTGAAGATCGAGCATCTGTCCGTCCGCATCGGCGGAGAGGCGATCCTCGACGATATCAACCTGCACATGCACTGCGGCCAGATGGTCGCGCTGATCGGGCCGAACGGCGCGGGCAAATCCACGCTCATCCGCGCCATTCTCGGCCAGCGCGACTACGAGGGGAAGATCACCTTCCATGAGGCCTCCGGCAAGCAGACGAAGCTGCGCATCGGCTACGTGCCGCAGAGCCCAGCCTTTGACCGCGGCGACCCGGTGAGCGTGATGGATCTGTTCACCTGCTGCATTTTCCGCCGGCCCGCCTTCCTGCGGCCGACGAAGGCCATGCGGGAAAAGGTCCTCGCGTGTCTGGAGAATGTCCACGGCGAGGCGCTCATCGACAAGCGCATCGGCGCACTGTCTGGCGGCGAGCTGCAGCGGGTCCTGCTCGCGCTGGCGCTCGAGCCGATGCCGAACATCCTGATCCTCGACGAACCGCTCTCGGGCGTGGACGTGGAGGGCATGAGCCTGCTCATGGACATGCTCGATGAGATCCGGAAAAAATTTGACCTTTCGATCCTCATGACGACGCACGATTTTTCCATGCTCGAGCGGTACTGCGACCAGGTCGTGCTGCTGCAGGGGAAGATCCTCCGGCGCGGGACACCGCTGGACGTGCTCTCGTCCGACGAGTTCGCAAAGGCATTCCACATGGGAGGAGGCGCACAGGCATGAGCGTCTGGTACGCGATCTTGAACGCGCTCGGGCTGCCGATGTTCGAGATGGATTTCATGAAAAACGCTTTGCTGGCGGTGCTGCTGATGGCCCCGCTGTTCGGGCTGCTGTCGACCATGATCGTGACGGGGCGGATGAGCTTCTTCTCTGACGCGCTGGGCCATTCCGGCTTTACCGGCATCGCCATCGGTGCGCTGTGCGGCGCGGTGCAGCCGATCTATTTCGCGGTCGGGCTGTCGGTTTTGTTCGCGCTGCTGTTTTCCTTCGTGCGCAGCCGGACGAGCCAGTCGGCCGACACGATCATCGGCGTGTTCTCCTCCACGGCGGTCGCGCTCGGCATTTTTATCGTCACGCTCGGCGGCCGGAGCTTTACGAAGTTCAACCGCTATCTGATCGGCGATATCCTCTCAGTCACACCAGGGGAGATCGGGCTGCTGGCGCTGGTCTTGCTGGCGGTCGTGCTGCTGTGGGTGTTCGGGTCGAACCAGCTGGTGCTCACGGCGGTGCATCCGCAGCTGGCCTCCTCCCGCGGCATTGCGACGAAGCGCAACGAGACGCTCTTTACCGTCGCTATCGCCATCGTCGTGACGCTGGCGATGAGCTGGGTGGGACTGATGGTCATCAATTCCCTGCTCGTGCTGCCCGCGGCGGCTTCGCGCAATCTGGCGCGGAACTTGCGGCAGTATCACCTGTTTTCCATCCTGTCGGCGCTGGGGTGCAGCCTGCTCGGGCTGATGACGGCGTATGTGCTCGGCTGCTCGGCGGGCGCGACGATCGCGCTGTATCTGGCGGCCTATTTTGCCGTGTCGTTCGCCCTGCGCGGGCGCGCGGGCTAGGGTGTCTCTGAGAGGCAGTCTGCGATAGAATACAAAATTCTGCCGGGATCTCCTGTGGATTCCGGCTTTTCTGCCACTTGTATGCAGAAAAAAAGTGTGATAAACTTTGAAGCAAAGGAGATGCGGACGTGAACTGGGAAGAGCTGAAAGAGGCAAAGCTGCCCATCGTCCTCTACGGCATGGGCGACGGCGCCGACCGGATCCTCGCCGCGCTCGCGGCGCACGGGCTGCAGGCCGCGGGCGTGTTTGCCAGCGACGAATTTGTCCGCGGGCAGGTCTTCCACAGCTTCCCCGTCCTGCGGTATGAGGAGGCGAAGCGGCGGTTCGGGCGGATGCTCGTGCTGCTGGCGTTCGGGACAGGGCTGCCCGCCGTTCTCGCGCGCATCGACCAGATCGCGCAGGAGCAGACGCTCCTGGCCCCGGATTTCCCCGTGGTGGGCAATACCCCCTTTGGCTGGACGTTTTATGAGGCCCATCGGGCCGAATTGGAAACGGTTCATTCGCGTCTGGCGGACGCGCAGTCCCGCCGGGTATTCGAGGATCTGCTCGCGTACAAGCGGAGCTGGCAGATCCCGTATCTTCGCCGCTGCGAGACGGACCCGGACGAGGCCTATGCCTCGATCCTGCGCCTTGGGCCGGGCGAGACACTCGTCGATCTCGGCGCGTACAAGGGCGATACCGTGCAGGAATTCGTGCGCTGGTGCCCGGACTACCGGGCGATCTGGGCCGTGGAGCCGGACGCGTATTCCTTCCGGCGGCTGACAGCTTCCACAGCAGGGCTCCGCAGCTGCACGTGCGTGCAGGCACTGGCCGGGCAGACCCCCGGCATGGCGCAGCTTGCCGCCAGAGGTGGCCGCGGCTCCCGCAAAGCTGCCAGCGGCATGCCGACGCCGGTCGTCAGCGCAGACCAGCTGCTCTGCGGGCAGAGCGCGAGCTTTTTCAATATCGATGTCGAGGGCTCGGAGCGCGAGGCCATCCTCGGCGCGGCGGAGACCATCCGGCGCTGTCGGCCGAAGCTGCTGCTCGCCGCCTATCACCGCAACGAGGATCTGTTCGCCCTGCCGCAGCTCGTGTTTTCCATCCGCAGCGACTATCAGCTGTACCTCCGCCACCACCGGCAGCTGCCGGCGTGGGACGTCAACTTTTATTTCGTCTGAATTTCTGCATAAGCTATATAGACAGAGGTCATTCCATGAAGATCGCAGATATCCACGCACACATTTTCCCTGACAAGCTGGCCGAGAAGGCGTCGCACTCCATCGGCGATTTCTACGGCGTCAGCATCGAACGCGAGGCCAACATGCACTGCCTGACGGCCGAGGACCGGCTGGCGGGCGTCACCCGCTGCGTCGTCTCCAACTCCGCGACCAGCGCGAAGCAGGTCTTCAACGCCAACACCTTCCTGGCCGAGGCCGTCCGCGGCCACGCGGGCTACCTTGCCTTCGGCACGATCTACCCGGGTATGGACGGCTATGAGGAGGAGCTTGACCGGATGCTGGAGCTCGGCCTGCGCGGCATCAAGATCCACCCGGACTTCCAGAAGCTCGCCATCGACGACGAGAGCGCCATCGACACCTACAAGGCCATCGCCAGGCGGGGGCTGCCGGTGCTGTTCCACATGGGCGACAACCGGTATGATTTCTCCTCACCCGAGCGGCTGACGAATCTGCTGCGGCGCGTGCCGGATCTGCAGGTCGTGGCCGCGCATTTCGGAGGCTGGAACATCTGGCCGCAGTCGCTGGCCCATCCGCAGCCGGAAAGCGTGCTGTACGACACGTCCTCCACGCTCGGCATGACCGACCGGGACATCGTCCTGCGCCTCATCGACAAGATCGGCCCCGACCGGCTGATCTTCGGCACGGATTTCCCGATGTGGAGCCCGAAGGAGGAGCTTGCACGCTTTCTCGCCCTCGATCTGGACGAGAGCTCCCGGCAGAAGATCCTGTATAAGAATTTCATGAAGCTGCTCAAGCTGCATGATGAAGACGAAGAATCAACGAAAAGAGGAGACGCACATGTATCAGATCGGCATTGATATCGGCGGGACCAACGTCAAGATCGGCCTGCTGAACGAGGCGCTGGAGCTCTGCGCAGAGATCTCCATCCCCTTCCCCCACACGACGGCGGAGGATATGGCGGCGCAGATCCGCGCAGCCGTCGGCCCGATGCTGCAGGCGCGCGGCGCGGCGCTTTCGGACGTGGAATCGCTCGGCGCGGTCGTCCCCGGCAGCATCGACGCGGCGGGCGAGACGGTCGTCGACGCGCACAACCTGAACTTCCACAACGTGCCCCTGCGCAAGATCCTGTCGGACGCCTTCCCCGGCATCCCCGTCTATATCGCCAACGACGCCAACGGCGCAGCGCTGGCCGAGCTCTATACCGGCGCGTTCGTCGGCTGCAAGACGGGCGTGCTGCTGACGCTCGGCACGGGGCTTGGCGGCGGCATCATCCTGAACGGCAAAATGTTCAACGGCGGCATGAACCACGGCGTGGAACTGGGGCATGCGTATCTGGTCGACGGCGGCGAGCCATGCACCTGCGGCAATCTCGGCTGCATGGAGGCCTACTGCGCTGCCTCCGCCCTCACAAGAGACGGCCGCCGCGCCATGCAGGCGCACCCCGAGAGCATGCTGACCGAACAGACCGGCGGCGACCCCGGCAAGATCACCCCGAAGCTCGTCACCGACTGCGCAAAGGCGGGCGACGCGGCGGCGAAGGCCGTGTTCGACACGTATATCGAGCATCTGAGCTCCGCGTGCGCGTCGGTCTACAACATTCTGGACCCTGAGGTCCTCGCCATCGGCGGCGGACTGAGCGCGGCGGGCCCGTTCCTGTTTGACCCGCTGCAGGAGAAGGTCAGCAAAAAGTGCTTCTACGCGACCCGCGGCAAGCTGGTCCCGGCGGTGCTCGGCAACGAGGCCGGCATGGTCGGCGCAGCCCTGCTCGCGCGCGACGCAAAGGTGTAAAAGATTCCGCCGCGGCGGTCCAAAGGCTTCCCCTATGAGGGGAAGCTGTCGCCGAAGGCGACTGATGAGGTGGGCAGTGTCACATAGACGCAAGTGCCTCCACCTCATCCGTCACGGCTTCGCCGTGCCACCTTCCCCTCATAGGAAGGCAATAGGCTGCGCACCCCAAGGCTCCCTTGTGTAAAGGGAGCTGGCGCCGAAAGCGACTGAGGGATTGCTGCTGCAGATTTGCGATAAGACCCAAACCGCAAATTCAGTTTGCGGTTTGGAAAAAAAGAAGAAATGAGCACAGAGGAAAAGAGACGTCGCTTGCGGCGGCTCGTTCCGTCGTGGTCGTTTCTGACGTGTCTCCGACGACCCTATCTTTTCCCTTGCGCGGGAAAAGATAGGGAAGAAAAGGGCGCTTGGGGATGCGTTTGGTGCATTCTGCCTCTGAATTTAGGCAAGCACCGATGTTTTCATCTGGCGTTCCACACGATACTCACCTTACGGGCGTCTTACTACGCGCCGCCTGATACGTAGGGATTAGATTTGTGAGCAGCTGCGTTTGAATCGCTGCGGCAAAACGCCATGCGGTTGAAATTTTTTACGTGGTGCGCATTCGCCGGACGTTGGGACGGTTTTTATAAAAAACAAGTGATATTGCATCAATTTCGAAAAGGAGCGATCAATATGGTAAGCATCAATTTTGAAGGCGCAAAGCAGTTTTATGCCAGACAGCCGGACGCGGCTGCGGCGCAGGCCGCGTTTGACACACTGGTGAACGGCACCGGCGCGGGCAACGATTTCATCGGCTGGGTCGACCTGCCGGTGAACTACGACAAGGACGAATTCGCCCGCATCCAGAAGGCTGCGGCGAAGATCCAGGCCGATTCCAAGGCGCTGGTCGTCATCGGCATCGGCGGCAGCTATCTCGGCGCGCGCGCCGTCGTGGAGCTTCTGAAGAGCCCCAACTACAACGCCCTGCCCAAGTCCACCCCGGACATCTATTTTGCCGGCAACGGCATCTCCTCCGACGCGGTGACGGAGATCCTCACCATGATCGGCGACCGCGATTTCTCCGTGAACGTCATCTCCAAGTCCGGCACCACGACCGAGCCCGCCATCGCCTTCCGCATCTTCAAGGCCGCGCTCGAAAAGAAATACGGCGCCGAGGGCGCGAAGGGCCGCATCTACGCCACGACCGACAAGGCCAGAGGCGCGCTCAAGACCCTTGCCGACCGCGAGGGCTATGAGAGCTTCGTCGTACCCGACAACGTCGGCGGCCGCTACTCCGTGCTGACGGCTGTGGGCCTGCTGCCCATCGCCTGCTGCGGCATCGACATTGAGGCGCTCATGCGCGGCGCGCAGGCCGAGCGTGAGGATACGCTTCGTTCCGGCGTAAACAGCGCCGCGGTGCAGTACGCCATGAGCCGCCAGGCCCTGTACGCGGACGGCAAGAATATTGAAATTCTGGCCGCCTACGAGCCCGCGTTCCGCTTCATGGCGGAGTGGTGGAAGCAGCTCTACGGCGAGTCCGAGGGCAAGGACGGCAAAGGCATCTTCCCCGCCTCCGTCGACCTGACGCCGGACCTGCATTCCATGGGCCAGTATATCCAGGACGGCATCCGCATGCTGCAGGAGACCGTTGTCTTCTTTGACAACTCCAGAACGTCCATCGCCGTCCCGTCCGACGACGAGAATCTCGACGGGCTCAACTACCTGGCCGGCCGCGAGATGAGCTACATCAACGAAAAGGCCATGCAGGCCACCAAGGCCGCGCACATCTCCGGCGGCGTGCCCGTCACCGAGATCCGTCTGCCTGAGATCGGCGCGGAAGCGCTCGGCGCGCTCATCTACTTCTTTGAGTTCGCCTGCGGCGTGTCCGGCTACATGGAGGGCGTCAACCCCTTCAACCAGCCCGGCGTCGAGGCCTACAAGAAGAACATGTTCCATCTGCTGGGCAAGCCCGGCTATTGATCCGCGATCCATGTTTCAAAGCAGCCGGAGGCAGGTTTCCTGCCTCCGGCTTTCTGCGCCCGCCGCGGTTTTTCTTGACGCTATGCGGCGGCATCGGCTATACTAGTACCCGGCACAAACGCCGGATCCGGACAAAACGGGAGGAACTTGACATGCTTTGTATCAAAAACGGCCGCATCCACGACGCGGTACACCGCGAGCCGTACACGGCCGATATTCTGATCGAAAACGGGAAGCTCCTGCAGATCGGCGCCGACCTGCACGCGGAGCAGACGATCGACGCGGCGGGGCTGGAGATCTATCCCGGCTTCGTGGACGCGCACAGCCACATCGGCCTCGACGGCTACGGTGAGCCGGGCGTGGATATCAACGAGCGCAACGACATCTGCTGCCCGCAGCTGCGCGCCATCGACGGCGTGAACCCGATGGACGAGAGCTTCGTCTACGCGCGCAGCGCCGGCATCACCTGCGTATGCACCGGCCCGGGCAGCGCGAACGTGCTCGGCGGCACCTTTACCGCCATCAAGACGGCCGGAACGCGCATCGACGACATGATCGTCAAAAAGGAAGCCGCGATGAAATGCGCGTTCGGCGAGAACCCGAAGCGCTGCTACGCCTCCAAGTGCGACTCGTCACGGATGACGACGGCGGCGATCTTGCGCGAGGCGCTGATGAAGGCGCGGCTGTATCTGCAGAAAAAAGAGGCCGCCGGGGACGATGTGTTCCGGCAGCCCGCATTCGATATGAAGCTTGAGGCGCTCATCCCCGTCCTGCGTGGGCAGATCCCGCTCAAGGCGCACGCGCACCGCGCGGATGATATCTTCACCGCCATCCGCATCGCCGACGAATTCGGCGTTCGCCTGACGCTCGAGCATACGACCGAGGGGCATCTGATCGCGGACGAGCTGGCGAAGACCGGGCTGTGCATGGCGGTCGGCCCGTCGCTCAACTTTGCGACCAAGGTGGAGGTCCGCAACAAGTCGTGGAAAACGCCCGGCATCCTCAGCCGTGCGGGCTGCCACGTGTCGATCATCACCGACTGCACGGTCATCCCGCAGCAGTATCTGCCGCTCTGCGCCGGTATGGCCGTAAAGGCGGGCATGGACCCGTTTGACGCGCTCCGGGCCATCACCATCCACCCGGCGGAGCACATCGGCATCGCCGACCGCGTCGGCTCGCTGGAGGCGGGCAAGGACGCCGATCTTGTGATCACCGACGGCTCGCCGTTCGAGGTCTCCACCACCGTCCGCCGCGTGCTGATCGGCGGCAAGACGGTCCATGCCGTCTGAGGCGCTTCCTGCCGCAAAAGGAGTTTTATGCTGAAAGAATTGTCTTCCGTTCAGGCGTATCTGCCGTTCATCCACGCGATGCTGGCCGATCCGGACTTCTGCGACCCCATGCTCGCCACGCCGGCGCAGCTGCACCAGCACCTGCTGGACGCGCACGAGGACCCGGCCAAGCACCTCTTCGGCACGTTTGACGGCGGGACGCTCACCGGGCTGTTCTCCGTGCTGGTCCTGCCGGAGGAGGGGTATCTGCAGCTGCTGGCCGGGCTTTCCCGGCAGGCTGCCGCGTACGACGCGCTGCTTTCGCACCTGCAGGCGGCGTATCCGGGGTATCAGGCCGACTTCGTCTATTCCCCGCGCAGCCGCCTGCTGCACACGGCGCTGGCAGACCGGCACGCCGCGTTTGACCCCGAGCAGCAGAAGATGGTCCTCCGCTCCCCTCCCCCGTATGTGCCGGACAGCCGCGTGCAGCTCTATACGCCCGCCTTCCGCGCGCAATATCTGGCGCTGCACGATGACGACCGGTACTGGACGGGCGAACGGGTGCTGGCCGCGCAGGACACGTTCCGCGTGCTGCTGGCGATCGAGGACGGCGCGGTCGCGGGCTATCTCGACCTGACGTACCGGAATGCGGAAAACGAGCCGTATGATCTGTTTGTCCGCGAAAAAAGCCGCTGCCGGGGGCTTGGGCGCGCGCTGCTCTCCTGCGCGATCGAGAAAAACCGGCCGAACGCCATGTCGCTGCTCGTGGACAGCGACAACCTGGCCGCGCGCCGCCTCTACGCGTCGCTCGGCTTCGTGGAAAAGCCCGAGGAAAACAACATTACGGCGCATTTGAAGCTGTAAAAACGTGGCCGCTGCTTGCCGCAGCGGCCTCGTTCATTTTTTATTTTGCCGTGCCGAGATACGCGGCCTTGACCTCCTCGTTGGCGGCCAGCTCTGCGCCGGGGCCCCGCATGAGGATGGAGCCGGTCTGCATGACGTAGGCCCAGTCGGCGACCTTCAGCGCCATGTTCGCGTTCTGCTCGATGAGCAGGACCGTGATGCCCTGGCGGTTGATCTCGCGGATGATCTCAAAGATCCCGCGCACGACGATCGGCGCAAGGCCGAGCGACGGTTCGTCCATCATGATGAGCTTCGGCTTGGCCATCAGCGCCCGGCCGACGGCCAGCATCTGCTGCTCGCCGCCCGAGAGCGTCCCGGCCTGCTGCCATTCGCGCTCCTTGAGGCGCGGGAACAGATCGTACACGCGGGCAAGATCGTCCGCGAGCGAGTCCTTGCGCAGGTATGCGCCGATGCGCAGATTCTCCGCCACGGTCAGGTTCGAAAAGACACGGCGGCCCTCCGGCACGAGCGTGACGCCGCTCGAGACGATCTGGTCGGTCGATTTTCCCACCAGATTCGTGCCGTCCAGCAGAATTTCGCCGGACTTCGGCCGGACCAGACCGGCGACGGCCTTCAGCGTCGTGGACTTGCCTGCGCCGTTCGAGCCGATGAGGGTGACGATCTTGCCTTCTTCGACGGTCAGGTCGATGCCCTTGACGGCCTCGATGCCGCCGTAGGAGACGACCAGATTCTTGATCTCCAGAATGTTACGCATCTTCGTCCACCCCCAGATACGCGTCGATGACGCGCTGATCGTTCTGAATTTCCGCCGGGACGCCCGCCGCGATCTGCTTGCCGAAGTCGATGACGTAGATCCGGTCGGAGATGTCCATGACGAGGTTCATGTGGTGCTCGATGAGGAAGATGGTCAGGCCGAATTCGTCGCGCACGCTGCGGATGAAGTTGGTCAGCTCGATCGTCTCCTGCGGGTTCATGCCGGCGGCAGGCTCGTCGAGCAGAAGGAGCTTCGGGTCGGTCGCCAGCGCACGGGCGATCTCCAGCCGCCGCTGCTTGCCGTAGGGCAGAGCCGTGGCCAGCTCGTCCTTGACGTCGTCCAGGCCCACGGCCTTCAGCAGCTCCAGCGCCTTTGCGCGCTGCGCGGCCTCCTCCTTCCGGTTGCCGCGGAAGGTGGCGGAGAAGACGTTGGACGTGCGGCGCACGTGCATGGCGGTCAGCACGTTTTCAAAGACCGTCATGGACTTGAACAGGCGGATATTCTGGAACGTGCGCGCGATGCCGCGCTTCGTGATGACGTCTGGGGTATAGGAGACGACGCGCTGGTCAAGATAGCGCTCCGCGCCTTCGCCGGCGTAGATCTTTTTCATTTTGCCGTGCGGGTGGTTGCAGACGATGGGCTCGCCCAGAAAGTCCACACGGCCGTTGGTCGGCTCATAGACGCCGGTGATGCAGTTGAAGGCCGTGGTCTTCCCGGCGCCGTTCGGGCCGATCAGCGCGACGATCTCGTGGTCATAGACGTCCATGGAAAGGTCATTGACGGCGACGACGCCGCCGAACTGCATGGTGACATGCTCAACGTGAAGAACGGGCGTACTCATGCCTCTTTGCCTCCCTTCACAGATCTTCTGGTCAATCGTTTGGCGAGTCCGGCCAGCGAGATCTCCCGATCGCCCATGATGCCCCGGCGGAAGAAGAGCACGACGATCATGATGACGACAGAGAACACGACCATGCGGAAGCCCGTGCGCAGCAGCGGGACCTTGAACGCACCGATGGTGGTCTCGATGGTGGTCTCATTGTCAAGGAAGCGCAGCCACCACTCGGAGCATGCGATGAACAAAAACGAACCGATGCAGCTGCCGGAGATCGAGCCGATGCCGCCGATGACGACGATGAGCAGGATCTCATACGTCATGGCCGATTTGAACGTGTTGGCCTGGACCGTGGTCTGGTACATGGCCAGCAGCGCGCCGGAGATGCCGGCAAAGAACGAGGAGATGATGAATGCCATGCGCTTGTGGTGGGCAAGGTTGATGCCCATGGCCTCGGCGGCGATCTCATCATCGCGGATGGCCTTGAAGGCGCGGCCGTAGGTCGAGTTGATCAGCAGCACGACGACGGCGATGCAGATGCCGACGATCACGAACGGCATGAAGGTATCGGAGAAATACGGGAAGCCGCGCAGCAGCTGCGAGCCGTTGGTGACGGGCGCGAACGCCTCGAGCTGGACCAGCGCGCGGATGATCTCGGCGAAGCCGAGCGTGGCGATGGCCAGATAGTCGCTCTTGAGCTTCAGGACGGGCAGGCCGATGAGGTACGCCAGCCCCGCGGCGAGCAGGCCCGCCAGCAGCAGCGAAACGAACACGCCGAGGACGGTGCCCGCCGTATTGCCGAGGGCGTTCTGCAGCGTCTCGGTCAGGGAGAATTTGAGCAGCGGATCATAGTACTGATACACCGTCGAGCGGATGCCGCTCGAGATGTTGATGGCGGCGAAGGTATAGGCGCCGACCAGCATGAAGCCCGCCTGGCCGAGGGAGAACAGGCCCGTAAAGCCGTTGAGCAGGTTCATAGAGACGGCGACGAGGGAATAGATCGCGCCCTTGCGCAAAACCGTCGTGAGCATGATGGGCACGCCCGGGATCCGGTCGAGCAGGAAGGCGAGCACGTAGATGAGGGCGATGCCCGCGATGGTCAGGATCGTCTGCAGGGAGAGGCCTTTTTTCTTTTCCATATGCTCCTCCTCAGACTTTCTCGGTCAGCTTCTCACCGAACAGGCCCGTCGGCTTGACGACGAGGATGACGATGAGCAGCGCAAACGTGAACGCATCAGAGAACGCCGTCAGCTTCATGCCCTTGAGCAGATTCTCGCAGATGCCGATGATGAACGCGCCGATGACCGCGCCGGGGATCGACCCGATCCCGCCGAAGACGGCCGCGACGAAGGCCTTGAGACCCGGCATGGCGCCGGAGGACGGGGCGATGGTCGTGTAGTTCGAGAAATACAGGAACGACGCGACGGCCGCCAGCGCGGAGCCGATGATGAAGGTGAAGGAGATGACGGAGTTGATCCGGATGCCCATGAGCTGCGCCGTCTCAAAATCCTTGGAGGCCGCGCGCATGGCCATGCCGACCTTCGTGCGCTTGATGAGGACGACCAGCCCGACGACCAGCAGCAGCGTCAGGATCGGAGTGATGACGGTCACGCGCTTGGTGGACGCGCCGAGGATGGTGATGGTGTCGGTGATCCACGGCAGCTCCGGGTACTGCTTGGGCACGCCGCCCGTCACGTAGTACGCGAGGTTCTGCAGCAGATAGCTCACGCCGATGGCGGAGATCATGACGGACATTCTGGGCGCTTGGCGCAGGGGCTTGTAGGCGCAGCGCTCAATGGCGAAGCCAAGCGCGACCGTCAGCACGACGACGGCGGGAATGGAGACGTACAGCGGCATGGAAGCCGAGAGATAGACCATGATCAGGCCTGCAACCATGAAGATATCGCCGTGCGCGAAGTTGATCAGGCGCAGGATACCGTAGACCATGGTGTAGCCGACCGCGATGAGCGCATACTGGCCGCCGGCGGAAATACCGGCGAGTATGTAGGGCAGCCATTGCTTGATAAAACCCATGGGGGACCTCCTGAATGATGTTTATCGCCATGTCCAAACCGCGAACCGCCCGCATGAGGCCAGCTTGGACGCGGCGATAAAAGAATGGGGTCATCCGGCAGCGGGTTCGATCGCTGCCGGATGAAAATGTGTACCGGCCAAGTAACCGATGATCCAATCGCCTGCGGTTGTCAGCGGATCTTCTGCCGCAACTGTGCAGTTTGAAAAACTTGAAATACACAAAGTATGTCTGCGTTTTCCAAACTTTCATTTGCGGCAAAATCTCTCGCTGACAACTCTTGTCGATCGAATCACCGGTTACTCTGAGATTTTCTCCGGCCGGAAACCATTGTGGTCAGTATTGCGAAATCAGTCGGCGTTCTGGACCTTGTAGAACTGGAAGCCGCCGTCGATCGCCTGCTTGATGTAAGCGGTGCTCTTGATCGCGTCGCCGTTGGCGTCGAAGCTGATGGAGCCGGTGACCGCGTCGATGGACAGGCCGGCCAGCGCGTCGCGGATGGCGGAGCCGTCGGCGGACTGGGCCTTTTCGATGGCTGCGACCGCGGTCATGTAGGCGTCATAGCCGAGGGCGGAGACCGCCGCGACAACGTCGTTGCCGCCGTTGTTGGTGAGGTTCTGGGAGTTGCCGTTCAGCCATGCCTTGTAGCCGGTGACGAACTCCTTGGCCAGGCCGGACTCGTCGTTCTCGTCAAAGAACGTGGAGACGAAGACCTGCATGTCGGTGCCGTTCTGCGCGTCGGAGATCGCGGAGTTCTCCCACGTGTCGCCGCCGAGGATGGGGAGGCTGATGCCGAGGGCGGAAGCCTGCTCGATGATCTGCGGGGCGTAGGCGATGGCGGACGGCGCGAAGATGACGTCGGCGCCGCCGGCGACCGCGTTGTTGAGGTACGCGGAGAAGTCCGCTGTGCCTTCGACGAAGGTCTCGTCGGCTACGATCTCGCCGCCGGCAGCTTCAAAGGCGATGACGAAGTTCTTGGCCAGGCCGACGGTGTAGTCGTCGCCGAGCATGGACAGGACGTAGGCCTTCTTGGCGCCGAACTCTTCCATGGCGAACGAGGCCATGACGGAGCCCTGGAACGGATCGAGGAAGCAGACGCGGAAGTAGTAGTCGTTGCCGGCGGTGACGGCTGCGTTGGTGCAGGAGCAGCCGATGGCCGGGATCTTAGCGTTTGCGAAGTAGGTGCCGGCGGCGATGGAGACGCCGGAGCCGTAGGAGCCGAGGACGACGGAGACCTTATCGGCGACCAGCTGCTGGGCCGCGGAGACGGCCTTGTCGGTCGAGGACTGGTTATCCTGGATGTCGAGCTCGATCTTGTATTCTTCGCCGCCAATGGTCACGGTCGGCTTGACGGAGTTGGCGTACTGGATGCCCAGGACCTCCTGCTTGCCGCCGGCGCCGTTGTCGCCGGACTGCGGCTCAAATACGCCGATCTTGATGACCTTGGAGCCGCTGGATGCGCAGCCTGCGAACAGGCACATGACCATGACGGCCGCCAGAAGCAGAGCGATGATCTTTTTCATAGAATTTTTCCTCCTTCTGTCCATGTACGATAGACAAGTGTGCACGAACTTATAGTCGACATTATAGCGAAGTAAAGCGCAAAATGCAAGCCCGAATTGCTTGTTTTTTGAAAAAAAATTCACACAGTGCGGACAAGTGTCTTCGTCATTCTGCACAAAGCTGGAATCCTGGCGAAAAAAGATGCCCGGCGGCAGGAGATCCTGCCGCCGGGCGGGGTGTTTTTGGAAGAGCCGGCTTACAGCTCGCAGTTGCCGACGGTCCGCGGGAACGGGAGCACGTCGCGGATGTTGGAGATGCCGGTCAGGTACATGACGCAGCGCTCAAAGCCCAGGCCGAAGCCCGCGTGGCGGGTCGAGCCGTACTTGCGCAGGTCGAGATAGAACTGATAGTCCTTCTCCTTCAGACCGCACTCGTGCATTCTCTGCAGCAGCGTGTCGTAGTTGTCCTCACGCTGGCTGCCGCCGATGATCTCGCCGATGCCGGGCACCAGGCAGTCCATAGCCGCGACGGTCTTGCCGTCGGGGTTGAGCTTCATGTAGAACGCCTTGATCTCCTTCGGATAATCGGTGACGAAGACCGGGCGCTTGAAGATCTGCTCGGTGAGATAGCGCTCATGCTCGGTCTGCAGGTCGCAGCCCCAGAAGACCTTGTAGTCGAACTTGTCGTTGTGCTCCTCGAGGAGCTTGACGGCCTCGGTGTAGGTGACGTGGCCGAAGTCGGAGGTCATGACGTGCTGCAGACGGTCGATGAGGCCCTTGTCGACGAACTGGTTGAAGAAGGCCATCTCCTCCGGTGCGTGGTCGAGGACGTAGGCGATGATAAACTTGATCATATCCTCGGCGAGCTTCATGTCGTCGGAGAGGTCGGCGAACGCGATCTCCGGCTCGATCATCCAGAACTCGGCCGCGTGGCGGGTGGTGTTGGAATTTTCGGCGCGGAAGGTCGGGCCGAAGGTATAGATGTTGCGGAAGGCCTGCGCGAAGGTCTCGCCGTTGAGCTGGCCGGAGACGGTCAGGTTCGTCTCCTTGCCGAAGAAGTCCTTGCTGTAGTCGATCCTGCCGTCTTCAGTGCGGGGCAGGTTATCAAGATCGAGCGTCGTGACCTGGAACATCTCGCCCGCGCCCTCGCAGTCGGAGCCGGTGATGAGCGGCGTATGGACGTAGACGAAGTCGCGCTCCTGGAAGAACTTGTGGATGGCGTAGGCGATGAGGCTGCGGACGCGGAAGACGGCCTGGAAGGTGTTCGTGCGCGGACGCAGATGCGTCACGGTGCGCAGATACTCCATCGAATGGCGCTTGGGCTGGATGGGATAATCCGGGGTGGACGGACCCTCGACAAAGACCTCGCTCGCCTGCAGCTCAAACGGCTGCTTGGCCTCGGGCGTCAGGACGAGCGTGCCGGTGACGATGACGGCCGCGCCGATGTTCAGCTTGGAGATCTCGGCGAAGTTCGCGAGCTCGGAGCCGTAGACGACCTGTACCTGCGAAAAGAACGTGCCGTCGGACAGGTTGATGAAGCCGAAATTCTTGCTTGCGCGCAGATTGCGCACCCAGCCGCCGACCTTGATCTGCTTGCCGGCATAGGCGTCAGTCTCTTTGAAAAGGGAACGGACAGAAATGAGCTGTTCCATGGTGATCGATCCTCTCTATGATAAAATGTCGGAAGTTACAGAAGCAGGATGCCCGCGCTGCGGCAGGCGTCGATGGTGGCCTTGTCCCAGATGCTCGACTGGACCTCGCCGATGTGGCAGGTACCGATCATCAGCATGCATACGCGGCTCTGGCCGATGCCGCCGCCCATGGTCAGAGGCAGCTCGCCGTGCAGGAGCATTTTGTGGAAGGGCAGATCGCGGCGGTCGTCGCAGCCGGCCAGCGTCAGCTGCCGGTCGAGCGAAGCTTCATCGACGCGGATGCCCATGGAGGAGATCTCAAACGCGCACTCCAGGACCGGGTTCCACATCAGAATATCGCCGTTGAGCTGCCAGTCGTCATAGTCGGGCGCGCGGCCGTCATGCGGCTTGCCGGACTTCAGCTTGCCGCCGATCTGCATGAGGAAGACCGTGTGATGCTCGCGCACGATGGCGTTTTCGCGCTCCTTGGGGGTCTTGTCGGGGTAGCGGTCCTCCAGCTCCTGCGTGGTGATGAAATACACGTCGCGCTCGAGCTTCGTGTGCAGGCTCGGGAAGGCGACGCCCAGCGCGTCGTTCGTCTCGCAGACCGCGCCGACGATGTCGCGCACGGTGCGCTTGAGATAGTCCACGGTGCGGTCTTCACGGGCGATGACCTTTTCCCAGTCCCACTGGTCGACGTAGACGGAGTGGAGGTTGTCGACCTCCTCGTCACGCCGGATGGCGTTCATATCGGTAAACAGGCCCTTGCCGACGTTGAACTGGTAGCGCTTCAGCGCCAGCCGCTTCCACTTGGCCAGCGAATGCACGACCTGCGCCTCCGCGCCGACGTCCGGGATGTCGAAGCTGACCGGGCGCTCATAGCCGTTCAGATTGTCGTTCAGGCCGGAAGCCTCCTCCACGAACAGCGGCGCGGATACGCGGCGCAGATTCAGCGCGTTGGACAGATTCGTCTGGAAATTGCTCTTGATGAATTCAATGGCGCGCTGCAGCTCGTAGACGGACAGGGGCGCGTGGTAGCCCTGCGGGATCGTGACCTTGCTCATGGGGAAGCCTCGCTTTCGTATGAAAAATTTACAAAGTATTATACACCAGTTTCCCCCGCCATGCAAGCCGGAAGTCGGAAATATGCAGAGTTTTTGCACTCCGCAGGCGGAAAAAAGGAGCCCTCGCGGGCTCCCTGCGTTTATTTTACCTTGAAGCGGATATCGTCGCCATAAAACTTGTATAAACGGTATGCTCCCAGCAAGCGTGAGGCAATCTGTTCAGAATAACGCGCGGATAAGTCGCCTAAGGGTAGATTTGTAGAGACGATTGTGGGCTTTGCTCCCATTAAGCGCGTATTAAGTATCTGGTAAAGCGCAGAAATGGTAAACTGCGTAGTCATCTCCGTACCAAGATCATCAATAATTAACAAGTCACAGGAAAAGTATTCTTCCGTGCAGGAGGTATCCGGCTGTGGGCGGAACTTTTCATTCTCAAACGCAGCCATCAGCTGCCCTACAGGTGCGTAACTCACAGAAAAACCACGATCTGCCACAGTTCTCGCGATGCAAGCCGATAAGTATGTTTTTCCAAGACCAGTTGCTCCGACAAACAGCAATGATGGTGACGTACAGGTAAAGTTCTGCGCATACGAAAGTGTATCATGATAGGTCCGATTCATGACTTCACGTGGGCTGCGCTTGAGTTGATTGTCATACTGCTCCGGGTAGAGATCCAGCCGGAACTTTTCAAAGCTCTCGGCGCCGAACAGATTCGTCAGCTCCTTCTTCTGCTCCTGGCGGCAGAGCTCCTTGAGGCATTCGCACATGACCGCGCCCACATAGCCCGTCCCGCCGCATGTCGGGCAGATGGGCTGGACGGTCAGATCGTCCGGCTCCAACCCCTCGGCCTGCAGGATCCAGTCGCGCTCCTGCTGGAGGGCGAGATTTTCCTTTTTGAGCTGCTGCATGGCGGCCACGGGGTCGCCCTGGCGGCGGAACGTCGCGGCCAGCACATGGGCGGCCGTCCGCCGCAGCTCCCGCTCAATTTCGCCCAGACGCGGCTCCTTTTCGTAGATCGCCGCGATGCGGGCGCGGGAGGACTGTTCGTTCTGCTCTTTTTCGCTCTGCAATCTGGCCATAGCCCGCTGTACAATGGTATATGAATACGCCATGTTCAACCCTCCTTATCGAAAAGCCGGTCAACAGCTGCACGCTCAAGCTCATTCAATGCGTCATGGTGGCGCTGCACTCCGTATCCCGGTTTCACAGTCTTTTGGCTGACCGGCGCGCGGTCGCCCGCTTCGATCTGGCTGAGGGTCGTGAAGCCCTGCTCGTGCCAGCTGCGCAGGATCGAGTTGCAGTAGGGCCATTTGAGCCCGCCCGTGGCCAGGCAGGTCTTTTCATAGGCCAGGCCGATCTCCTTTTCGCCGAAGCCCCAGGAGAGCCAGGTCAGGATATAGTTCTCCTCTCCCGGCGTGAGCCTGCGGCCGGAGATACCGAACAGCTCCTTGATCTTCCCCAGCTGCGACTGGCGCAGGAGCTGGTTCTGCATGTAGACCGCCGCCTGCTCCATGGTGTCGATGCCGTGGTCGGCCCAGTAATACGCTTCCTTTTCGATCGACCGCAGCGACGGCATCCGCGCGATGCCGCGCGAGCGCTGCCGCTGGATGCAGTAGTTGACAAGGATGGAGATGACCTCACCGGGCAGGCCGAGATAGCGGTAGATCGAGAGCAGGATCTTCAGCTCCTCATTGCTCAGGACCCGGCCCAGCCGCCGCTGCGTCTCGCCGGTGATGGCCTCGAATTCGCGGCTCGTGTGCGTCTCACGGATGACGTCCTGCTCGGTATAGACCGGAGCCTGCGACGCGTCGAGATGCCGCTGCGGTTCCTGCGGCCAGAGGCCGAGCTGCTGCAGCGTGGCGCAGGCCAGATCATACCTCGCCTCGCTCATGCGCAGCGCCTCGCGCGCGTTTTCCAGCGGGCGGCCCGCCGCAAAATGGAGATACAGCAGCGCCGCGTCGCCGTTGGCGGCTGCCAGCAGCCGCTCGACCGCGTCAGAAGGCAAAGATCGTGGCTCCGCCATGGCAGACGCCCCCTTTCCGTGAAAGCTCATCCAAAATCAAAGGCCAGATAGACATCCGGGAGTTTTTTCTCCTCCGAAAGCCATTTGCACATAGCAAAGGGCGCATTGCCGCCCGCCGTGCGCACGCGGCAGCTGGCAGCCGGAATCTTTTTTAAAAGCGCGGGCAGCACAGAGCCGTCCGGCAGGATCTCGTCCACGACAAGCGTATCGCCGCTTACGTGCGCGCAGGCGCAGCCGTAGTGGCTGCCGAGCTCCAGCCGGTAGAAGCCGGACATGGACGCCTGATACCGCAGGTCGGCAAGCGTATAGCGCACATGCGGCGTGTCGTAGAGGATCGTCTCGCGCAGGCCCGCATAGTCGACCGGCGTCAGCTCCTCGCATACACCGCGCGCCTCCGGCGCGGGTCCATCGTCGAGGAAATCGCTTTTCTGCGTGCAGAAGCCCATCGTCTCATAGTACGCGCGCAGCGCGTCCGTCGCGGGGACGAGTATCAGGCAGTCAAAATACCGCTTTTTCAGCTCCTTTTCCGCAAAGGCCAGCAGCTTCCGGCACACGCCCTGCTTCCGGAAGTCCGGATGCGTGGTCACGGCGTAGAGATACGCGGCCTTCGCCGTGCGCTCGCCCCAGGCGAGCTCCTGCGGCAGCGCATAGGCCGCGGCGATGAGCCGCCCGTCCTCCTCCGCGCAGAAGCCGGTCGCCGCAGGGTAAGAGATGGCAAAAAACGCCTCGATCTCCTGCTCTGTATCGCCGAAGCCCAGCACCCAGAGCGCCTTGAGCTGCGGCAGATCGTCCAGATTCGTCTTGCGCAGGCGCATGCTCAGTTCTCCTTCCAGTCGGCGACGTATTTTTCCAGCAGCACCGTCGGCTGGTACGACTCCTTCGCGCGGCGCAGGCCCTCGGAGCCCATGTCGTCCTCGCGGTTGAGGAACTGTACCTCGGGATACTTCTCCGCGATCATGCGGGAGAATTCCCGGTTGATCATGGCGTAGGCGCCGTTCACGTCCGGGAAGGCCTTTTCAAAGCCGACGTCATAATAGTCTCGGTTCATGCGGCTGCCCATGGAGAACGCGATGATCCGCTCGCCGTCGGACAGCAGCAGCCCGTCCATCTCCAGCTCGTCAAAATGGTCGAACGCGCGCTGCAGCGCGGTCTTTTCCAGCTGCAGCTGGTCGAGCTCCTGCGCGTTCACCGCGGGCTCGTGCGTCTCGTACCAGACGCGGAGCATCTCGTGGCACTGCGGCAGATTGTCGTCCGTGATGGGCGCGGTGAACCAGTCGGGGAATTCATCCTCAAAGCGGTTGCAGTGGTTGCGCTTCGACTGCAGCTTTTTCCCGTGCAGCTCCGAAAGCTCCTCGACTGTGTAGATATAGTCATAGGAATTGCGGCAGGCGGTAAACTCGAACTTCCCCGGGTACAGCGCCTCCAGCTCCTCCTTCTTGTCCTTGGTCAGGCTGCGCAGGCGCAGCGGACCGCCGCGCTCCGCGGCGTCGGCGCGGATGGCCTCGATGGCCCCCTTGATATCGCCCGCGCCTGCCGGGTAGAGATAGACCTCCCGGCCGCGCCAGGACGCGTGCTGCGTCAGATGATCGCCGACGCGGCCCAGCTCCCCAAAATAATCGGACCAGAGATACATACAGCTGAATGCATATTCCGCGCCGGGATACTCGCAGTTTTTCAGAATTTCATGCGCCCATACGCGGTCGGCGGCCTCCGCCTTGTGGAAAGAGATCATAAAAAATCCAGACTCCTGTCTTTTCGTAGAATTGTTTTTGATTCTCTGTCAGTATAACACGGCTGTCAAATATTTCGCAACAGCGTTGACAAAAATACGCAAAGCGGATACATTATATCTGAATAGCCCCTCTTTCATTCGGAGCGGGCGGAAAAGAGGAAAATACTATGTGCGAAGCATGCAAAAAGACATTTTATATCACCACGCCGATCTACTACCCCTCGGCGAAGCTGCACATCGGCCATACCTACTGCACCGTGGCGACCGACGCCATGGCCCGCTATAAGCGGCTGCAGGGCTACGACGTGATGTTCCTGACCGGCACCGACGAGCACGGCCAGAAGATCGAAGACAAGGCCAAGGCCGCGGGCGTCACCCCGCAGCAGTTCGTCGACAACATCGTCGCGGGCCCGAAGGGCATCCTGGACCTCTGGAAGCTGATGAACATCTCCAACGACCGCTTCATCCGCACGACGGATGATTATCATGTGGAGTCCATCCAGAAGATCTTCCGCAAGATGTATGAGAACGGCGATATCTATAAGGGCGAATACAAGGGCAAATACTGCACCCCCTGTGAGAGCTTCTGGACCGAGAGCCAGCTCAAGGACGGCAAATGCCCCGACTGCGGCGGCGAAGTCCACGACGCGTCGGAGGAAGCCTATTTCTTCCGCCTCTCCAAATACGCCGGCCGCGTGCGTGAGCTGCTGACGACGACCGACTTCCTCCAGCCCAAGTCCCGCGTCAACGAGATGGTCAACAACTTCATCGATCCGGGCCTCGAAGACCTCTGCGTCTCCCGTACCAGCTTCACCTGGGGTGTGCCGGTCGATTTCGACCCGGGCCATGTTGTCTACGTCTGGGTCGACGCGCTGTTCAACTACACCACGGCGCTCGGCTTCATGAACGAGAAGTATCACGACTACGACAAATACTGGCCCGCGGACGTACACTTCGTCGGCAAGGAGATCGTCCGCTTCCACTCCATCATCTGGCCCGCCATGCTCATGAGCATGGGTATGCCGCTGCCGAAGCACGTCTACGGCCACGGCTGGCTCGTCATGGACGGCGGCAAGATGTCCAAGTCCAAGGGCAACGTCGTCGACCCGTATCTGCTGGCGGAAAAATTCGGCGTGGACGCGCTGCGCTTCTTCCTGCTGCGCACGTTCCCCTTCGGCTCCGACGGCAACTTCTCCAACGAGCTGCTGATCAACACGATCAACATTGACCTTGCCAACGATCTCGGCAATCTCGTCTCCCGCACGACGGCGATGGCCGAAAAGTACTTCGGCGGCACGCTGCCCGAGGCACGTGAGGCCGGCGAGGCCGACGAGGCGCTCATCTCCATGCTCTCTGGCCTGCGTGACCGGTATGAGGCGCAGATGGAGAAGTTCCAGTTCCAGAACGGCCTGGAGGAGATCTTCAAGTGCATCCAGCGCGCCAACAAGTATATCGACGAGACCATGCCCTGGGCCCTTGCCAAGGACGAGGCGAACAAGCCGCGGCTGGCCGCCGTCATGTATAACCTGCTCGAGTCCATCCGCATCTGTGCGACGCTGCTGCTGCCGTTCATCCCGGAATCCTGCGGCAAGATCTTCGCGCAGATCGGCGCAGGCGCCGACGTCTGCACCTGGGAGGCTGCCAACACCTGGGGCAAGCTTCCGCAGACCGTGACCGTCCACAAGGGTGAGGCCATCTTCCCGCGCATCGACGCGCCCAAGGCGCTGGCCGAGCTCGAGGAGCTCGAGGCTGCGCAGAAGCGCGCCCTGCTGCCCGCCGTTGAGGTCGAGCCGCAGCTCGAGGAAAAGGTCGACTTCGATACCTTCTGCAAGTCCGACTTCCGCGTCGTCAAGGTCAAGGCCTGCGAGCGCGTCAAGAAATCCGACAAGCTCCTGCGCTTCACGCTCGACGACGGCACCGGCACCGACCGGCAGATCCTCTCCGGCATCGCGAAGTTCTACGAGCCGGAAGCCCTTGTCGGCAAGACGCTCGCCGCCATCGTCAACCTCCCGCCCAGAAAGATGATGGGCCAGGAGTCGTGCGGCATGCTGCTCTCCGCCGTGCATAAGGAAAAGGGTGAAGAAAGCTCCACCTCGTCATGCTCGACGACGCCATTCCCGCCGGCGCCAAGCTCTGCTGAATCCCCCCGGGCCTCCCTCCGGAGGCCCGGTTTTTTCTCTTCGCCAGAAAACGGTTGCTTTTTTGCAAAAAAGATGTTATGATATCCAAGAACTCCACGCAGAATCCATGCAACGCAGGATTCGTACATCGGTAGTACATCGGCTTCCCAAGCCGAGGAGGCGGGTTCGACTCCCGTATCCTGCTCCATGATTGCCGAACACTATAGATGAAATGGCGAAAAAGCCAGTCATCTCAATGGGTTCGGCAATTTTTTATTCTCAAAATTCTTTGGTAACTCCATAGATGAAATCACGGATGGCAGGGGTTTTGAACCTCTGCTTTTCCATATTCAAGGATTTTTTGCTGTCAGCGCCCTTTTTCAGAGGGCTGCGGTGGCTGGATTTCGGAAAAATTGAAGAAAAATCTTTCACAAAGTTATGGGCGCTGGATTGTTGGTTTTCACGAACCAATGACCAGCACCCTTTTTGCGCTCAAAAAGGGCGCTAGGATTGGAGGTATGATATGAACGAAGAACTTACACCACAGAAGGAACGATTTCTGCAAGAGGTAGAACGGACAATCCTGCGCAAGGAGCTGGACGCAAGGCTGCTGGAAGACGGTCTGGTCCACGTCAGATGGCACGAAAAACCGCTCTGCTCGGTTGACAGAGACGGCATCGTCCGTTTCCGACCAGTGGATATCACTGGACCGGCAGTAGACCGGCAGCTTCGAACGGTGATACAGGCTGCCGGACAAGTCAAAGAGTATATGCGGGTCTTTGAACGCGCACCCGCGCTGAAGGTTGTCGGTCTGGACGATACCTACAAGGTGCTTGCAGATTTCGGTGATGCGATGCTGGCTGGACAGCTTGGGAAAAAGGGCGCTCGGTTTGTGACGTGGGAGTGGGACTTCGACCGGCAGGGTGTTCACGCCGGTCATTACCACATGGAGAACTACGACGCCGCGAAGCTGGATTTTGCTGTCCGCGCAGGCTTGATAAACGAACAGCGCCTCTTTTCAGACGAGCAGCTTGCCGTGATCCGGAACGCCTGCGAGTTTGCGCTGGAGGATGACGCAACGCTCTCGTATGCCGAAGAAAAGCAGCTCCAAAATGTGCAGGAGCAGATCGAGTCGCTTCTGCCGCAGCAGGAACAGGAGCAGGAACAGCATTCCGAGATGGAACAGACAATGTAATATTCGCAGAGGGCCGGGATTTCTATTCAGAAGTCCCGGCTTTTTGCGTTCTTGGAGGTGAACGATCATTGTAGATAAATCAAAGCACTGGAATCTGCGCATCAGCCGGTGTGCGCCGGAGTGCTCGCGAGAGCCGCCGGAGCCGCTGGTGTGCAGCGATTACGAACGCTGTCAGCACTGCAATTACATGGCGCACGGCTTTCAGTGTGACCACGGAAATGGAAGCTGCGTGCTGACAGACATGGAAGAAATCAATGGAAGGAGGCAGATCCTTGTTCAAAGCATCGCTGGAAAATAACAATATCCCGGAATTGGGAACTGTTACAGTCGAGTTTCCTATTCCGGAAGATCAGTACGAAGAAACGATCCGTGCGCTGGAAAAAATCAAGATCGGCACAACGTTGGATAAGGATTGCTGTGTTGCAGATCTTCGTTCGACAGACTGCCCAGCATTGCGCAGGATGATCAACCGTATGGCGAACGTAGACGAGCTGGACTGGCTTGGAAAACAGTTGGAGAGCTTCGACCGGTATGAACTGCTGCAATTTAATGCAGCGGCAGAGCGCTTTGACCTATCCTCGGTGGGCGAAATGATCGATCTTTCCTTTCACTCCAGAGAGATAACAGTTATCTCTGACTTTAACGATCTGGAGAATGCCGGAAAGCGGCACCATCTGACGCTTCTCACTACCGGTGTTCCGGAAGAACAGGGGGCTTTGGTTGGCACAGAAACGGCACAGCGGTTAATCGCGGATCAGCCTGGCCATGTGACGCAGTATGGTGTTGTGTACGACAATGGCATGAAGCTGGAACAGGTTTATGACGGCAAGCACCTGCCGCCGAGCTGGTGGGCTGAAAACTGCCTGATGGAGTTGGAAATTGGTGCACAGGGTGAAACAGATAAAAAGAAGTTTGAGTGGGTGCAGCTCCCGACGAGTCAAATCAAGCTGGAACGCGCGATGCTTCGTGCTGGTATTCCATCCTGCGGAGAAATGCAGCTCCTGTTTTCAGGAAGCCGGTTTCCGGATGAAGTCGACTGCGCATTGGATTTTGAACAGGAATCCTTGTTTGAGCTGAACCGGTTGTGTCAGACGTGCGCAAATTTTCAGGATGCAGATTTTGAAAAACTCGGCGCTGTCTGCCAGATGGCGAAACCGACGTGTGCAGCAAATATCCGCCAGCTGGCAGAAAATCTCGATCAATTCGATTTTGCACCGAATGCCCACACGCCAGAGGAACTCGGAAAGTATATGATCCAGCAATCCGGTCATTACGCATACGATGAAAAACTTGAAGATTTTTACAACTACAGCGATTACGGCGTAAAGAAGCTGCTTCGGGAAGACGGTACATTTGTAGACCGCGGCTATGTTTCCTACCACGGCACACTGGCGCTGGAAGAACTGATGCGGGATGATCCGGCAGAAAGCTATCAGCAGGAGCAGGAGGCAAAAATGGAGGGCATGGCATGGTGACGCTGTTCTTAAGGCAGGGCGAAACCGGGAAGCAGGTGCTGCTCTCCTTCCCCGCAACCACTCCGGCAGAAAAAGAGGATGTGGCTTCCACGCTGGAATCCTTGAAATCCATGTCCAAAACAGTCACGATTCAGGGGGCAGCAAGCGAGGTCATGAATTTGGGATTATATCTGAGCGGCATAGACCTTGCCGCAGATGGCGAAGCCGAGCGCATCAATCAGCTTGCCGAACGGCTGGAGCATATGTCGGAGGTAGACTGTGACAAATTCGAGGGAATGCTGGATGCAAACAAAATTTCCAGCACAAAGGACATTTTGCAGCTGACGGAGCAGCTGGACGATTACGTCATTCTGCCCGGATGCAGCAGCGCGCAGTCCATCGGAAAGTATCTGATGGATTGCGGCGTCGCGCCGACGTTAAAGCAACTATGCAAAACCATTGACTATGAAACGGTCGGGCGGCTGTTTCTGGATGCGCACAGCGGCGCAGCGTGCAGCCGAGGATATGTTGTGCGAAATGAGAACTTGCCGCGGGCTGTCCTCAAAGACCTGCACATTGAATTGCAGCAGGAGGCTCATAGGAATACACAGATCCGCTATCTCTACCGCGACGTATCCAATTACAAGGTAGAAAATGAATGCGTTGTTACCGGCACATTCACGCAGGAGCAGATCGCACAGATCATGGACTGCTGCGATTTGGGCGAATACTTCATCCCGTCGCAGGTCGGCCTGCCGGAGCAGAGATTCGACAGGTATGACCCGGAAGAAGATCACTGCTGGTTCGAACTTTCCGAAGACGGCTTCGAGGAAACCGCAAAACCGGCGACGGTCGGGATCAGCGCGGAGCAGCTCGTGGAGAACTTTTCAGCCGCGAAGGAACACTGGAATGATACTGCGTTTCAGACTCAGACGCAGATGAATGAAATGACGTTATGAGGAGGTTTTATCATGAAAAAAGCAATCGTAATCACGCTTGGCGTGATCATTGGTGTGGCGGGCGTTCTTGCTATCTGCGCGCATCTGGCGGACGCCGCGAGACTGGCACTGTATATGCCGGAGGACGACGATGACGAAGATATCTACTGATTTGCCCGCATTCCATGTCCGGTCAGCGCAGCCGGAGGAAGCGGGCGCTTTCTTTGCCCAGACATCGGAGCAGGACGCACAGATGGGCGCGATCGGCCATGTCCGCATGGATTTCGGAAAAAGCGGCACGGAGTTCTGGCACACCTGGCATCCGCGCGGACGTGAGGAATTGAACTCGCCGGAGTTCAAAGCGGAACTCCAGCAGGTCGTTGACACGCTGCGGGAAACAGTCCTGAAAGACCTTTCCTCTATGCAGCGCTTTTGCTGCGAAAATGGCGGCGATATTCCTGGTGGTTGGTCACAGAATTATGGCTATGTCGCAGAAACGGAGCATTACGAATACTGCCTGCGCTGCAATCCCGTGCCGGGAGATTATCAAGCGTACCTGTCATGTTTTGATCTGGACGAGCAAAAGATCGACCACGCCTATCAGCCATTGGTCGGTCGGGTACATTTTATCAATGGCGATGCAAAACAGTTTACGGATGCCAGCGAATACCTAGACTGCATCCGCGAGGAACTGCCATACCGAGCAACGAGCGGCTTTTCTTTTCGTACAGTCACGCAGGCCCCGGGAATCCGCAAGGCAGTGGATGATATCGTGTTCGATTTTTATGGCGAGGAAAATCCGTGCAGCGAAGAAGATTATAATTTAGCACCATCTGAGGAAATACAGATGGACGGAATGTAAAAGGAGGTTCATATGGAATTCAAGGTTATCAAACGGAACGGCAACGCCATCGTTCCGGACGGAATGTTCAAGCTCTGTGGGATGGAAAACGCGAAGCTCATTTCTATGGTGCAGCTCAATGGCGGCATTCTGCTCATGCCGGAGAGCGTGAGTACCTATCAGCTTCTCATGCTTGTCGATGCGCTGAATGAGCTGGCGTGCGATTTTCTGGAGGCAGTCGCCATAGAATGCGGTCCGGCAGAGGAAGAACACAGAGGGATGACACTGGACGAGGTGCTTTCTGAATTTGCTGTTGCCGTTCCGGACTGGGCGCGTGAGAGCGCGGGAATTGCGAAAAATGCCAAGTTGGAGTGTTACACAGAGGATGGCAGCGGCGCGGTGCTGGTTCAAAAGGCAAGCCACCAGCATGACCTGACAGATATCCCGCGCTCGATCCTGCAATGTTTTCTGGCATCCGGGCGCAGCCTGTACGCGCTGAACGATATTCTGACTGCAGAAAGCGAGAACAGTGATGCAGAGTAAAATTCCGCTTTATCCCTACGGTGCAAAAGAAGCCCGCGAACGCGGCGAGATCGAAAAGTGGCGCGAGAGCTTCCGGGAAAACTGTGCCTGCGCGGGCGGAATCGATATCCTAATTCGGGAAAATTTCGACGGGATGCACCTGAAGGACGGCACGGTGGAAAAGATCGTCGAGCTTTACGGTTACAAGCGTGTGGAACACGTTCTGGCGAATACCGTGCAGGAGCGGCGCAGCGATGGCCGCTTCCGTCCGGACAACCGAGCTTGGGCGGACAGTCATTTCATTCCGGAGGATGAAATGCATAATTACTGCTTTGCCGCCCGAAGCCACTCTGCCATTCTGGATGGCTTCATTTCAAACTACAGAAAGCTCGTGATGAACCTCGGAATGTTTGACCGGAAGCAGTGCGAACCGGATTCGAGCGAACTGGATTACACCGGCAAGGTGCTTGTTCTCTCGCCAAATACCCTGAAAGAAGAATACTGGTCGCCCGAGAATCAGCTTTGGCTGGCGCAGAGCGGCTTTGGGTGCAGTCCGACTGCACGCGGCCGCTCCATTCTTTGCACCTGCCTCGGTGATGGAGAGCAGACGCGCTGGAACCGGAATGATTTTATTGGCGTTCTGAAAGACGAATATCTGCCGGGTTGGGCGAAAGAAAGCCTCAAGCAGTATCAGCGATCGGAACACGAAGAAACACAGGAAATGCAGATGGGAGGGATGTAAATTTGGACAGAAAAATGGTAAAATTCATCAAGGAGCAGTATCCACCCGGTACACGCATCCGCCTGAATTCTATGAGTGACCCATATTCACCGGTACCGGCAGGTATAGCGGGCATTGTGGATCTGGTGGATGATGCCGGTCAGATCCACATGAAGTGGAACACTGGCCGAACGCTGCCGCTGATTCCCGGCGAGGACAGCTTCACGGTGCTTCCGCCCAAGCTGGAAACGCTGAAGCTCTATATGCCGCTGACCGCCGATTTTTATGAACCGAACGAATACGGAGACCTCGACGAAAATGGCGTTACATTAGAGGGAGAAGAACTGCGCGGGTATGAATCGCAGATTGCGGCGGCGCTGAATAAATACCGAATGCCGGAGGAAGCGGAGCGCGGCGTTATGCACTGGTATGACGAAGCGGACAGCGTCAATCGTAAGGTTCATTCGGCTGTTTTTACAGTGGAAGAACGAAGCGGTCAGCTCTGGGGTGTGGCAGAATGCCGCGTAGCGGGCGAATTGACCGGTGCGGAACTGGAGACCCTGAAATCGTACCTCGAGGGGCAGGCCGCAGACGGCTGGGGCGAGGGCTTCGAACAGCGTGAGATTCGCGTGGATGGCAAAAGCGAACTGTACGTCCACCTCTGGAACTCGGATGAGTGGAGCATTCAGACCGAACAGGAGCGATTTGAACAGGAGCAGACAGGAGGAATGACCCTTGCGCAAAGTATGTGAGGTCTATCTGGTAAGCAGCGCATCGAGCGATGAACGCGGCGTGGAGCTGACGTTCCCTGTCAGCCAGTACGAGATGATGGACGCTTTCGAGCAGATTCACGCAAAGTCGCCGGGTGATGTGTATTGGCAGGTGGATGAACTCTATTGCTTTGACTATCTTGCCCCGCATCTGGACGAGAGTATGTCGATCTTCGAGTTCAATTCCCTGACAGAGCAGCTCAGTAAGCTGGATAGCTATCAGGAAACAGCGCTGGAAGGACTCTTGCAGATGCAGGTCAACAAGCATATGCAGGAGAACGGCGGCCCCATCACGGTGCAGGAGTTGATGATGCTGGCTGCCAACGTGAATCGTTGTCATGTGCTTGCAGATATCCATACGGACGAAGATCTCGGAAAATTCTATGTAGAAAACGGCTTTCGGGATGATCTGGACGCCCTGCCGGACAGCGCCTATGCCCTCTTGGATTACGCCAAAATCGGCAAACAGATGCGCGAAAGTGAAGCCGGTGCGTTCACCCCGCACGGCTACGTTGTCCGCACGGAGGAATTGCAGCCGCTGCCAGACTACGAGCCGCAGCGGGACATCAATTACATGATCCGCCTGGCGCTCATGAACCACGAAAACGAGCAGAAAACAGCCGTTCTGGACTTGCCTGCAACGCAAGAACGAATGATGGAAGTGCAGGAAGAACTGGACGCGCCGGAATGGTTTGACGCGCAGTTCACCGGCTGCGATGCCATCGTGCCGCAGCTAAACGCCATGTTGACCGATGTGGAGGATCTTCCGCGGATCAACGAACTGGCGCAGTCCCTTCAGGAATTGAAGGCAAGCGGGCAGCTTACAAAATTCAAGGCGGTGGTCAGTGCGACGCAGTGCGAATCACTGGACGATGTCTTCGACCGCATTGAAAAGCTGCCGCAATACTGCTTCGAGACAAAAATCCGCGATAGCGACGCGCTGGTGCGTGATGAGCTTGAATTTGTTCTCGGCGGCAAAGATGCAGACCTGATCTACAAGCACCTGAACCGCGAAGCCTATGCCGAAGATGTCCTCAAACAGTACGGCGCTGAGATCACGCCCTACGGTATGGTCAACCGCGCGGACTTCGGTCCGCTGCATGAGCCGATCTCGGAACAGCAGCAGGAGCAGACACAGGAACCGCAGATGGGGATGTAAAAAGCGCCTGCCGCTGGCAGACGCTCTTCTTATTTCCGTATTTCCATCAGCCGTTCCACCGGAACGCCGAGAACCTCCGACACATCCAGAAGCAGACCGACCGTCGGCTTGCAGACGGCGGTTTCGACGCGCTGCAAATGATTGCGCGAATAGCCCGCCATCTCGGAAAGCTGATCCTGCGTCAGCCCCTGCTCTTTGCGGTACCGCATGATATTCAACCCGATCTGGATGTAATCCTTATAGTGCTTATCCATGACGCACCTCCCTGATGCCTCTATTTTACGAGAGATGCCTATAGTATTCGTCGATATACTTTGCGCAAATACGCGGACTATGTTGTATTTTGGAGAAAATCATGGTAAAATACCACACAGAACGAGTATATGCCGAAACTGTGTGGTGAAAAATCATGATGAGCAACGAATTTGAAAAGGCGCTGGACGCTTTTCTGGAGGGAGCCGAGGCAGACGAAGCGCATCAGGCGCTCTATGACATCATCCGCGCTGCGTTCCTTGCCGGATGGCGCTCGGCGGGCGGCGATCCGCCGCAGGAGCAGAAGCTCTTTGAACTGATTCCGGGCGGGAAGCCGCTCAAACCATCTGAATAACGAAATTAACAGAAGGGCCGTTTTCCGGATAGAGGAAAGCCGCCCTTCTTTTTTTGCGCCCTTTTCCGGGAAATCGGTCCGGAAAGGACAAACATGAATGATGAAGAACTGCGCGACTATCTGAAACGCTTCTGCTTTGGGCGCGAGCATCTCATTTGCAGCCGCGACCTCGTGCGACAGAAGAATCTTCGGGAGAGCGACCTCCGCAAAAAGGTCAACCGCCTGCGGCGCAAGGCCGTCCCCATTGCCAGCAGCCGCGAGGGATACTTCTACGCCAGCAATGCCGCAGAGCTGTATTCTACCATCCGGCAGCTCAAGGAGATGCGTGCCGGTCTGGATGCGGCGATCTGCGGCTTGGAGCAGGCAATGGAGAACTTTTCTGAGAAGCCGGACGGGGGTGGCCGGGATCGCTAGACCGTTTATCCCTTGGATCGGCAGCAAGGAAAAGCTGATCCCGTACATCTGGCAGGTGTTCCCGCCAACTCCCAAATTGTACTTGGAGCCGTTCGGCGGAGGCGGCGCACTTTTGCTCGGTATGCAGCCCAAGGTCAGCCGCATGGACATTTACAATGATTTCAACTGTGATCTTGTAAACCTCTTTTTGTGTGCGCGGGAATGCACGGTTCAGCTTGTGCGGGAATTAAAATTTATCCCGTTCCATTCGAGAGCCGAGTTTGATCTCCTGAAAGAATTTATGAAGCACAAAGAGCTTTTGCAGCAGCGCATTGCAGACGAGCGAAATGCCGTGATGGAGTGCTTCAGCGGCGAGGAACGGGAAGAACTTTTGGAAATTCTGCGGGAGCGAAGCTGCCTGTTCGATGTCCAGCGGGCGGCCGCGTATTACAAGGTCTGCCGCGGCAGCTTCAGCGGCACGACCACCTCCTTTGGCGTGAAACCGAACAATCTGACGAACTTCCTATATCTTTTTGACGACGCCTCCAAGCGCTTGCAGGATGTAGTCATCGAGAACAAGGACTGTCTGGACATCATCCGTGAGCGCGACGGGCCGGACAGCCTGATCTACTGTGACCCGCCGTACTTTGACGCCGAGAGTTTATACGCTGTCGATTTTCCGAAGGAAAAGCACGAAGAACTGCACCACATTCTCTCGCAATGCAAAGGATACATCGTCGTGTCGTACAACGACTGCCCGTTCATCCGCAGTCTGTACGGCGATTTTTATATCCTTGCGTTCCGAAGGAACAATCCCCTCTCGCAGAAGCCCGGCGCGACCTACGGCGAACTCATTATCACGAACTACGACCCGCGCCCGTACATCCAGCCGCAGTTCAGCATGTTCCCTGCTGAGATCGAAAACGGCGACCTCGTGCTGGTGCATGAACCCGGCTGCGGTTCGCTGCGTGAAATTTATCTCAGAAGGAGAGGACATGAAACAGACAAAAACAACGCTCCGGCTGGAGCTGGAGGTGAAGCCGGAAATGGCCGCGAACTGTCAAATGGCAGCAATGGTTCCAATGACGGCGATGGCGACCGGGAGGCGCAGTATCCTCCTGGCCAGCCGCCAGATGAGCGCTGCAGCGGTGCTTGATACGCTGACGATGCTGAAAAGTGCGCAGGAAACACTGCTGGCGGCTTTGGAACAGGCTTGCGGCAGCTGCGATTCGCTCTGCGAGGACTATGCGCGCAGCGACGAAAACGCAGAAGCTGTCCTGCAAACCATTCCCGCAGAATTGCTGGCACGTCTGCGCAAACGCGGCCTGTGCCTGCGGCAGTTGGCGCGCCATCTGGTGAAGGGAGACACCGTCTATGAAGCATGACAGGAGGAAGAAATGGCGTATGTAAAAGCTCCAATTCCATCCGAGGTCTACCACCTGACGCAGATAGACAAACTGGACGATATTCTGGATGACGGCAAGATCCGGCGCTTTGGCGATACGGAATGCTGGTTCTGCGAAAGCCTTGAAAAGATGAAAGCCTACATGGAGCGAACCGTTCTCTGCGAAGGCAAGGCGTATTACGGCGTTAGTGGTCAGCTCTGCCGGTATCCGAAATTTGAGCCAGACAAGCACGTCATTCTGAAATTGAACCCCTGCCGCCGCGAAGGAAACTGGTACCGATGGAATCAGGAGATTCCGCTGCACAGCCCGCCAGAGCTGGTGCAGGCTGCGGCGGAGTTTTCCAAGCTGAAGATCGGTTATCGCGGCGATATGGCGTTCAAGAATGCCGAAATCATCGACGTGGAAGCCTTCCTGCGCGGTGAGATCATACGCCGAGACGTTCCGGAGCGAGAACAGAAAAATGAAATGACGATGCAGTTATAGGAGGAATCAACTACATGGATTTTTCAAACATGGAAGTCACCATCGACCACATTGCGGACGCTGGCACGAAGATCAAAGCCTACGCAACCGTCACCTTTGACGGGATGTTCAAGGTACACGGCGTTCGGCTGGCAGAATCCAAGCAGGGGCTGAACATCTTCATGCCGCAGAAAGCATTCAACAAAAACGGCAAGACGCTGTATACGGACGTTTTTCACCCCATCACAGCAGGAGCGCGCACGGCGCTCAAGGAAGCAGTTATCGACGCTTACAGAAAAGCGACGAAATAAAAAGCAGGAGGTTTCCAATGAAATATCGCGTTCATTGCCTGCGTCCGCCCTGAAGGTGGGCGTTTTTTTCATCGGCAAGCAACCTTGCCTTCAGGGAAGGAGGCACGACCACATGATCGAACACACGCCATACCGGGCGCGCGACCAGCCGGAGAGCGGTTCCGCGTCCCAAGACAGAAAGGAAAACAGCTATGCACAAATTTGAAAAACGGGACGCAAAGTCTAGAACCCTCGTCATCCTCGCCGTTGTCGGCCTCGCCGCAGCGATTACGGTCGGCATTTTCACCGCCGTCCGTCTGATCCGCAAGCCTGCCCAGTCCAAGGACAGTCCCAAGACGGGCATCGTTTATGACGATGCTGCCATTGAGGGCGGCTGGGACAACCTTTCGCCGGAAGAAATAGCGGAGAAGCTGAACGAAAAGGTCGCGGAAGGCATGATCAATATCAGCATGAACACTGCGCCGTACTTTGAAAACGGCACGTCTGAGGGCAATGTCATGATTGTCAACGAATCGATCAACAATTACCCCCAGCAGGTGGAGCTCATCCGCAACGATACCGGCGAACAGATTTACCAGAGCAACGCTATCCCCGTGGGCAGCAAGATCGAACGCGCCGCTCTTGATGTGGAGCTTCCAGCTGGCACATATGAATGCACAGCCATGTTCCACAATCTTGACCCCAAAACCGGCGATATTATCGGCACAGCCGGGGCCATCATCACCATCACTATTAAAAATTAAATTTATAAGGAGATTTTACCATGAAGAACACTAAGAAGATCATTTCCCTCGTCCTCGCCATCTGCATGCTCGCCTCCCTCGTCATTTCCACTTCTGCGGCCAACACAGTCGATACCTCTGGCGGCACGGGCACTTCTTCCGTCACCCTGTCCAGCACTTCGGACGGTTCCATCGGCGGCGACCCGGCGGCTACTAAGATGTCCGTGACCGTCCCCACCGTGCTGCCCATCGCTGTCGGTACTGACGGCACTGTTTCTACCGCGACCGACGCAAAGATCGTTAACAACAGCTTCGGCGCAGTTAAGGTCAACAGCGTTTCCATCGAAGCCGCGCAGGGCTGGAATCTGACCGCATTCGGCGACAAGGCTACGCTCGCCAAGGAAAAGGTTGATTCCAATAAGTTCGGTTTCCAGATCGCGCTCGGCAACGGTGAAAAGAAGCTGACCGACAACAAAAACGCTTCCAAGCAGACCCTTCTGGACGCTGCTGTCGAGGGCTGCTTCATGAGCGGTGTGGGTGATACCAGCGCCAACACAGTCGCAATTACCTACGATGCGATCGTGACCCCGGTTTCCGAGGCCGTCACGAACACCGCTATCGCCAGCATTTTGTTCATTATCGCATGGGATGCGATCGAGCTTCAGTAAGCAATTCACTTTCACGGGGAAGGCCACGCCTTCCCCGTGCGTTATAAGGAGGACTTCATTATGAAACGAAAAAGAATCCTCGCAATGATTCTCGCCGTTGCATCGTGTCTGTCACTGGCCATCAGCGCGTCGGCGGCAAACACAGTTGCCCGTAAAGCTACGGATTTTAAGGACTACGATGCAAAATCGTGGTATGCCGAAGCGGTCAGCGCTGCCGTGGATAACGGCCTGCTTTATGGCAAGAGTGCAACCGTCATCGACCCCAACGGCGACATGACCCGCGCGGAAATGGCCGCGATCATCAACCGCTCGTTCGGGTGCTATAAATCGGCTGACGTCAGCCAGTACAAGGACGTATCCAAAAACAAATGGTACTACAAAGATGTAGCGCTCGCCGTCCAGATGGGTACTTACAACGGGCGCAGTTCTTCTGCGATGGCCCCGGACGCGCCGATCTCACGGCAGGAGGCTATGACGGTCGTTGCCCGCGCGCTGGAACTGGACTACGATTCGTATTCCAAAACAGATCTGTCCACGTTCTCTGACCGCAGCGAGATTTCTAATTGGGCGCTGCCCTATGTGCGCGCGATGGTCGGTGCGGACTATATTCATGGTCGCGGCAAAGTCCTTGCCCCGCTGGACAACATCACCCGCGCCGAGTTTGCACAGATTTTCTATAACATTATCGGCACTTACGTTGTATCCAAGGGCACCTATGACAAGGACATTAAAGGCAGCGTCCTGATCCGCACCGACGATGTAGAGCTGAAAAACCTGACCGTAGACGGCGATCTCATCATCGGCTGCGGCGCGGCAGACGGAAAAATCACGCTCGATAACGTGACCGTCAAGGGCAGATTGCTTGTCTGGGGCGGTGGTACAAAAGCCGTGTACTGCAACGCTGGGACGAATATGCCTGAAGTAGTAGTCGCGCGTGTGGACGATGCCGTGAAAGTCATTTATGACAGAGATTCCACCCTTGCGGTCATTGACACAATCAAGGTTCGTATCACCGAACGTGCGAAGCAGCACAAGGAAACGGAAGTCATTTTTTACGACGTTTCCGGACTGCGCGAAGCCCAGAAGCAGCTCAACGCGATTGTCGCGGACAATCAGATTGCTCTTACTGCTCCTGCTCATCTATATGCTCTGGTCGGAGAAACCGGCGTGAAAGCCGAGTTCACCAATAACAGCAAAGCGGATACCTATAAAATTGAGATTCGCCGCAATAAAGACAATGCGCTGATTGCGGACGCTTTTGAGCTTGCCGCAGGCAAGAGTATTTCCGCGCTGACTTTGAGCGAAACGCCAGAGTTTGGGAACGTAGATTGCACCGTGACTGTCACCGCGTTCCGCGATGGCAAGCAGATTGGCACGCTGAACACGGAGCTGACGCTCCACACCGCGTATTTGTGGCCAAAGGAGGTGCAGTGACATGAAGAAATCTCTGGCCCTACTTCTCGTGCTGGCGCTCATTTTTGCGTTTCCGGTCAGCGCGTCCGCTGCGGAAACAACCGAGGCGCGTGTGCCGGTTACGCTCACGGTAGTCAACACGGTTTCGCCCATCTCCTGCACCGTACCCGCCGCGCTGCCTATTTCGCTGGTGGATGGGTATGTGGTCTGTGCGAACAACGCAGCCATTACAAACACTGGGAAAACCGGCGCGATCAAGGTCACGAAAGTGGACGTACAGGCAGGCACGTTTGAGATCGGCAGCTATGATGATTTCAGCGCAAGCAAAAACAGCATCGCGCTGTCCATCAATGGCTGCTCGACCAAGGGCGCGGGCGCGCTGACGCTTGCGGACGGCACATTTCCGGCGATCAATGCCGAAAAGTCGCTTGCCATCCGCTATAAGGCAAAGGTTTCTGCCAGCGAAGCCGTTACGAATGTCAATGCCGCGACCGTCATCTTCACGATTGCGGCTGTTATGGAGGGTTGAGCATGAAAATGAGAAAAATTACAGCATTGCTGCTTGTCCTCTGTATGGCATTCTCGCTGAGCATTTCTGCGTTTGCAGCCGAAGAACATGACCACCATGAACACACAGTCTATGAAAGCGCCCCGGATGAAGAAATCGCCGTGCAGTCCGCTTCTGGCGAGTCCGAAACGTCCGGCACGATTCCAGGCAGCAGTATCAAGTGGTCGCTGGATTCCAACGGTTGGCTGACCATCTCCGGCAGCGGCGAAGCGCCGGTCTTTACCAGCGCGGACGATCAGCCGTGGGCGGCTGTCCGCGACCAGATCACCGAGGTCTGGTTTGAGGACGTGGAAACGCTGACCATCCCAGATCTGGCATACTGGTTCGAGGGCTGCGTCAACCTGACCACCGCCGAGCTGCCGCTGACCCCGGTCATTGGCCGCCATGCGTTCTATAACTGCCCGAAACTCTCTACACTGACCATGTACTACGGCGAAACCGCGCTTGAAAGCATCGGCGAAGATGCGTTTTGGCGTGAATCTGACGCTGGCGACACGCTCTATATCGGCTATATCATCGGTTATCCAAAAGCATCGGTGCCATTCCACTCTTACGATTGGACTGCCTCCAACCGCAGTGACCGCTATTTCTACGATCTCTATGGCGTATATTCCAGCACTCCCGCGGACAGCGGCATTAGGAAAGCGCCGGGAGCCTCAGTGCAGTCCACTGGTACGATCATCGGCAACTGCCCGTCCTGCGGCAAATACGCGTTTCAGGGCACCTACGTGGAAGTCGCGCATTCTTCGCGCGGCCACGCAAATTACAACGAATGTAATTCCTGCCACTACGTTCAGTATCTTGGAACATACACCTACAAGAGCCACGGCGCTGGCGCTTACGGTTCCGGCACCTGCCCGGACTGCGGCAGCCACACATGGGTGCTGGACTACGAAAGCGCCGCCACCTGCACCAGCAATGGGTACCGCAGTTACAGCTGTGTCTGTGGTCAAACGAAGTCTGAAACCATCTACGCAAGCGGTCACAGCTATTCCTATGGGAGCTGGACACAGTATTCATCGTCACAGCACCGGCGCGAATCATACTGCCGGAATTGCGGCGATTCGGATTATGAGTACGCCAGCCACAGTATGAGCTACGGCTTGTGGAGCAATCATTCCGATACGCAGCACAGCCGGACGGCAACGTGCCGCACCTGCGGATATTCCACAGTGGATTACGGCAATCACAGCTATTCTACCGGTTCGTGGAGCAAGTACAGCGATACCCAGCACCGCAGAAGCAAGACTTGTTCCGGCTGCGGCGCATCGACCTATGACTACGCCAATCACAGCTATTCCTATGGCTCGTGGGTGTCGGACAGCGAAACGCAGCATAAGCGCACCAAGACGTGCTCGGCCTGCGGCGATTCTGGCTATGAATACGCTGACCACACCGACGCGAACGGTGACGGCAAGTGCGACGATTGCGGTGCAACTGTCAGCCTGACGATCAAGTGGGACGCCGGAACAAACGGCGGCACCATTGACAGCAAGGCCAGCATCACCACGACAGGCAAGCCGAATGCGACGGCAACCGCCCCGACGAGCACGCCGGTCAAGACCGGTCATGCGTTCAAGGGCTGGTACACCTCCGCTTCTGGTGGCAGTCTGTACAATACCGTGACCATCACAATGGCAAAGACGTTCTACGCACAATTTACCGCCAACAGCTATACGCTGACGTGGGATCTTGGCAATGGCACGACAGAGGAAACGAAGCAGACCTATGGGGAAAAGCTGACGTTGCCGACTGAGCCGACGCGCAAGAATGCCGAGTTCCTCGGCTGGTTCACGGAAGCGAACGGCGGCACACAGGTCGATGCCAACACCATCTACAAGACGGATGCTGACAGCACCTACTATGCGCATTGGGAAATTACAGAGGTTTTCTCGGTCACGGTTCCTGTTACACTGCCGCTCATCGTAGACGAAGGTGGAGAAGTTCATGTTGGCGCAGCGGAGATCATCAATGCGTCTACCGGTGATGTCATCGTATCCAGCGTCTCTATTTCCACCAAAAACGGTTGGCAGCTCGTACCCTACACGACCGATATGGCGCACGCCAAAGTCGATGCGAAACAGCTTGGTTTCAAGATCAACGACGTGCAGACCAGCAAGGCCGGCAATGCCGAAACGTTTGCACTGTCCGCTCCGTGGGAAATCACAGAGAACGGCAGGCTGCCTATCAGCTATGATGCCGTTGTCAGCGCCGTATCGCAGCCGGTAACGGCACAGGATGTTCTAAGCGTCGTGTTCGTTTTGGAATGGGGAGGTGAATAATTTATGATGAAAATTTTGAAGCGCGGAAAGCTGCTCATTTTCTGCGCACTGCTCTGCCTGCTGTTTGCAACGGTCGCTTCGGCGGCCGGCAGCGGCGATGTGGCATCCGCTGTTGAAAGCACCTGGACCACAGCGTCAACGCAAATCAAAACTGTTGTGGATAATGTGGTTTTTCCCGTGATTGACATGGTTTTAGCCATTGCTTTCTTCGTAAAACTCGGTACCGCATACTTTGACTACCGAAAGAGTGGGCAGTTTGAATGGACTGCCCCAGCCATCCTCTTTGCCTGTCTCGTGTTCACACTGACCGCGCCGACCTACATCTGGGGCATCGTCGGACTGTGATACCGAAAACAGCTTGCGTTCGCAGCAAATTACGGGTATAATACAGACAGAAATACAGAAGGAGATGATGAAGCATGGGTGTGCAGGAAGCTGAAAAGCTGAAACAGATCTGCAGCGTGATCCATCAGACTGTGGACACGGAAAAAATCTATCTCTTTGGGTCTTACGCCTACGGTGTGCCAACGCAGAACAGCGATTTTGACCTCTGCGTCATTATCCCGGACAACGACCTCCGCCCGGCCGACGCGATCAAAAAGATCCGCCGCGCATTATATCCGGTGCAGGATATGCCGCTGGATGTAGTCGTCTATCGCAGCGCGGATTTTACCAACCGTCAGCAGACAGCGTCTCTGGAACGCAAAATCTCACGGGAAGGAGTGCTGCTATATGCATAAAGAATGGTTGGAATTTGCAGCGATGGACCTGGACTCCGCACAGTTCCTGCTTGGAATGCGTCCGGTCCCGGTGGAGATCATTTGCTACCACTGCGAACAGGCCGCCGAGAAGCTCCTGAAAGCCGTGCTGGTGGCAGCAGATGTGGAACCGCCAAAAACACACGATCTGATCCAGCTCTGCAAAAAATGTGCGGAACTGGACGAGGAATATGAAGCTCTGGCAGACTCCTGCATTGAACTCTCGCCGTATGGCGTGCAGGTTCGGTATCCATCCAATCTGGATCTGAACGAGGACGATATGCAGTGCGCGTTGAATATGTGCCGCCGCATTGACGCGGCTGTGCGTGGAAAGCTGGCAGAGAAAGAAGAACAATAAAAACGCAGAACCAAGCCGCCGCACAGCGTTGTGCGGCGGCTTTTTGCGTTTATCGGAGGTGATGAACGATTTTTATTTGGGACTTTGTAGCATCCACGATTTTGGAACAGATCATGGATTGGGTCTACAAGCAGATCATCGGCTTCCTTGCAAACTTCTTTGCAGAGATGGGCAATATGGGAGCCGAAATGTTTGAGATGAGCTGGGTGCAGAGCATCGTTCTGTTTTTCTCGTATCTGGCTTGGATTTTATATGCGGTCGGCTTCGTGGTTGCCTGCGCGGAATGCGGATTGGAGTATTCGTCCGGAAGAGCTGATGTGAAAGGAACCGCCATGAATCTCATTAAGGGATTCATGGCGGTCAGTCTTTTTACGGTTGTACCGATCAGGCTTTATGAGCTTTGCGTGTCCTTGCAGGCGAATTTTGGATATGCCATCAGTGGTGCGGGCGCGAGCTTCGGAACGGCCGCCGGAAATATCATTGACGAGCTGACGCTTGAAAACTTTGCGGATTTTGCCACCACGCATGTCGGCGGCTTCGGTTCGGTTACCAGCCCGATCATGGTGCTGTTCTGCATCATCCTCATGGCGTATGCGGTCATCAAGGTGTTCTTTGCCAACCTCAAGCGCGGCGGCATCCTGCTCATCCAGATTGCGGTCGGCAGTCTGTATATGTTTTCCGTACCGCGCGGGTATCTGGACGGGTTCTATCAGTGGTGCAAGCAGGTCGTAGGGCTTTGCCTCACGGCTTTTTTGCAAGCTACGATTTTAATTGCGGGTTTGTCCTTATTCAGTGAACACGCCTTGCTCGGCCTGGGGTTGATGCTCTCCGCCGGAGAGATCCCGCGCATTGCGGGCGCGTTCGGGCTGGACACATCGACCAGAGCAAACCTGTCCAGCGCGGTCTATACCGCGCAGACGGCAATCAACATTACAAAAACCGTCGCAAAGGCGGCTGCGGCATGACGGAGGTGAGAGTATGAACACAAACTTTTTAGATGAAGACTTAGACATGGTCGAGGTGCTGGATCATCCGGCGCTTTTCTCAAACGGCAGAATCCCGCGCGAAGCTGTGCCGGAGGGCCTTTATGCATATGACCTCTATGAAAGCTGCGATACAGGCAATTTCTGCTATATTGCGCCGCTCGTAGTGGTCAACCACGGCGGCACGGTGCTGACCAGGCAGCCTATTGACTTCGGCGGCGCGGACCGGATCGACCTGACGGAAGACACCTCACCCAACTTCCTCGGCGGAGCGATGCGTGTGCATGATTTCATGGCGGCGTCTTTGGATGAGCTGCGGCAGTACAGCGAAGAACCGCTGCCTTCCTGCGAGATGTACTTGTAATATGCTTCGTTTTGCGGCGCTTCTTTGTTGCTTATTGTGAATAGCTTTGTTCCGACGCTTACAGTATGCTTGCTTTGCAAATCAAAAAAGAAAGGACGAAGCCCATGGCAGACAAGAAAAACCTCTGTGCTCAGATCGACACAGCCCTCCACGCGCGTGTGCGGCAGGAGCAGGAGCAATCCGGCAAAACACTCAGCGAGTATGTGGAACAGCTAATTCAAAATTATTACAACATGAAGGAGAATATAAAAATGACAGGCGATATGAGAACGATGGCAATCCAGCTTCCGGAAGAACTCTTCGAGCGGCTGAAGGCATACCTCAAGAAAAACGGTCTCAAACAGAAGCAGTTCATCATCGGACTGATCGAGGATGCATTAGCGCAGGATGAAGAAGATACCGCAGCGCAGGCAGACAGCGAAGGCGGCTCGGAGGCAGAAGAACCCGACGAACCGGACATGGATGCCGAAGAAGAATAACCATCCAACCGGAAGCCGCGGGGATCGCCTGCGGCTTCCGCTTTTGCATTTGCAGGCGTACTGTGGTATAGTTGAAATTGCAGATGGGAGGTGCGGCGCATGAACGAAAAAGAGCTGATCGGCAAGATCCACAGCTCCATGTACCATCAGCTTCAGGTGCGCGGATATGCCGCGCCGGTGGATGTGCTCATCGACACCGGCATCCTGCCGAAGCAGAAATATGAGGACTGGCGGTTCGGGCGTGTGCGGTATCTCGAAGCCGTGTGCAATGCCAACCTGAAACGGCTGTCCTTTGTGCTGCACCAGATGCGCGTGTATGCGCAGACGCATGATCTGAAGCCATCCTTCTGCTATTACAAGCGCTGGGGTGTCCGCAAGAAAAACGGGACCGGTCACAAGCCGGTCATTCCGCTGCAATTCAGTAAAAGCGGAAGCCCGGAAATCGAGCGGAGCTATGCCACCCACTTCGTCGATCTGGCGCGTGTGCAGGAGCTAAAAGCGGCGCAGCCGCAAACAGAAGAATAACCACCCAGCGCCGCCGCAGAAGATTTCTGCGGCGGCGCTTTTTTGCATTTTGGAGGTGATCGTATTTATATTTATCCCGATAACCTGAACGCCAAAGCCACGCTCTGGCTCTGGCAGCTCCGGGATCTGGCCGTCATCGGCATTGGGCTGCTCATTGCGGTGCTTGCGCTGACGCAGCTTGGATTGTTTCTGCCCATGGTGCTGGTGGCGGCGTATGCGTTTTTGTCCATCCACCTGGACGGGCTCAGTGTGCTGGACTTTCTCTCGTTCGTGGTCAGCTTTTATATCACAGAACAGCAAATTTTCGAGTGGGAGGAACCAGTATGAGGAAAAAGAAAGACAAACGGCGGCAGTCCACGCAGGATCTCTTAGGTGTCAAAAAGATTACAGACTACTGCATTTCCACGGATGCCGGTGATCTCGTTTTTTACATCATCAAGCCCACAAACATCAGTGTCCTCCCAGCTGGTGCGGTCAGCGCGAAGATCCGTGCGCTCCAAAATACACTCAGCGCGCAGGCCGGCGTGGAGCTGCTGGCAATGAACTCCCGTGAAAGCTTTAACGCGACGTGCCTCTTTTACCACGACCGGATGCAGGCAGAGCAGAATCCCGCGATCCGGGAGCTGCTAGAACAGGATCGTGCGTTTCTGGACGAAAAGCAGGTGCAGATGACGCTGGCGCGGGAATTTTATCTCGCCGTCCGATTCAAAAACGAGAAGCCCGACACGGCATATACGCTTTTGTCCACCATCGAGACAAAATTCCGCGACAACGGCTTTACCACGCGCCGCGCCGGGAAAGAAGACCTCAAGCGCCTGCTTGCCATCTATTTCGAGCAGAACACCACAACGGAGCGCTTCGAGGACTACGACGGTCAGCGCTTTCTGGAGGTGATTTAGTGGGGCTTTTCAAACGAAAACAAAAACCGGATGCGGAAACTGAGAATCTAAAAGCGTTTCTGGACATGATCGCGCCCAGCATTGTGAAGTTTGAAACCGGCTACTACATCTGCGGCAACACGTTCCGCTGCATTTGGGCGCTGCGTGAGTACCCAACATCGACCGATGACCTTGCCATCCTGCGGCATTTGGGCGAAAAGCACGGCGTGACGCTGCACATCTATACGCGCATGGTCTCGCCATTGGAGGAACGGAAAATCGTCCACAATGCAGAAATTCGAAACCGCATGAACCGCGGCAGCGCCCAGGATATGCAGCGGGCGGTGGAAGCAGAGAGCAATTTGCAGGATGTGGCAAACCTCATTGGTTCTCTGCACCGAAACAAAGAACCGCTGCTGCACTGCGCTGTCTACATCGAAATGATCGCGGGAGATATGCAGGAGCTGCAAATTTTGCAGACGAATGTGGAGGTCGAGCTCATGCGCTCGAAGCTGAACGTGGACAGGCTGAAGCTTCGCCAGCAGGCAGGCTTCTGCGCCGTCAGCCCGGTCGGATTCAATGTGCTTGGCACAGAGTATGAGCGCGTCCTGCCAGCAAGCTCGGTCGCAAATCTGTTCCCATTCAACTATTCCGGTAAAACGGACCGAAAAGGCTTTTACATCGGGAAAGACAAGTACGGCAGCAACATCGTGGTCGATTTCGACCAGCGCGACGAGGATAAAACCTCGGCAAACGTGCTGATTCTCGGTAACTCCGGTCAGGGCAAGTCTTACTTGATGAAATTATTGCTCTTAAACTTCCTTGAAGCCGGAAAATCTGTTATCACGCTGGATGTGGAGCATGAGCAGTGGGAGCTGTGCCAGGCGCTCGGTGGGTGCTTTGCGGACATCATCGAGGGAACATATAAGATCAATCTGCTGGAACCCCGCTGCTGGGACACCGATGCAGACCCATATGATGTGGACGCGCCCAAAGCGTTCCGGCAGTCCACGAGGCTTGCCCAGCACACCTCCTTCCTGAAAGATGTTTTCCGTACCTACAAGGATTTCACGACGGCGCAGATCGATACGATTGAAATTATGTTAACCAAACTATACACGGAATGGGGCATCACGGAGGACACAGACTTCTCGCAGATGCGGCCGGAGGACTATCCGATTTTATCCGAGCTGTATGACTTTATCGAGATCGAGTATGAGAATTTCGACGAAACAAAGCCGCAGCTTTATACCAGAGAAACGCTCCAGCAGGTGCTGTTGGGGCTGCACTCCATGTGCCGCGGCGCGGATTCAAAATTCTTCAACGGCCACACGAATCTGACCTCGACGCGCTTTCTGGTGTTCGGTGTGAAAGGTCTGCTGTCTGTGGCACAGAATGTGCGCAGCACGATTCTCTTAAACCTGCTGTCGTATATGTCAGATAAACTGCTCACCGAGGGCAACACGGTCGCGGCGCTGGACGAGCTCTATATCTGGCTGTCCAATCCGGTTGCCATTGAATACATTCGCAACTCGCTCAAGCGTGTCCGAAAAAAGGAATCTGCTCTCGTACTGGCAAGTCAGAACCTCGAAGACTTCGATCAACCCGGAGTCCGCGAGATGACAAAACCGCTGTTCTCCATCCCGCCGCACCAGTTCCTGTTCAACGCTGGTTCCATTGACCGCCGCGCGTACATGGATATGCTCCAGCTAGAGGACAGCGAGTTCGACCTCATTAAATTTCCGCAGCGCGGCGTCTGTCTCTACAAATGCGGCAACGAACGCTACCTGCTGGAAGTCCACGCGCCGCCGTACAAGGAAGCGTTGTTTGGAAAGGCAGGCGGCAGATAACAGATGAAAAGGAGATCATATGAAGCAAATTGAATTTGAATGCTGGGAACCGGATGCAGAGAATCCCTGTAAGCTGAAATATGCCGGTCAGCGCACAGCGGAAGATGTTTTTCACGAGCTGGAGGCACGACTGGACAGCGTCGGCTATCTGCCGGACGAGTATCTTCTTCTGGACAGGCGTTGGCAAAACGGATGCGAGATGCCCAGAGACGCTGGCTTTTTCTGTCGGACAGACTATGGCGGCAGCGAAGGAATCTATCTGGATGTGTTTCTGGAATGGTACGAGGACAGTCAGCGCAGGACAGAGCATTTCATGACCGGCAAAACGCTTGGCGAAAGCGGCGCGGATCTGGATCGGATGTTCCTCATTTCCTCTGCGATCACGAAAGCGATTCGCGGCGACAACAGTGTCCACGCGCGGTACATGGTGGTTGGAGGGCAGCCAGGACCGGAAGAAACGATGTCCCTGAACCTGTCTCCGGACGAGCAGCGCATCCGGCTGGGTCCGCAGGCAGAGGGAGAAGAAAAACTCCTGCGGCGCATGACCGGAAGCGTCACGGAGTACATGGACGCGGCTGGGATGTCCAATCGTCTGGACGAGAATGACCGGGCGCTTCTGGCTGAACACGATGGAGAGCAGGAAGCTGTGCCGGTCATGGGCGGGATGCAGCTATGAGCATGAGCGCAATAGCCGCGCGTGCGGCGGCGATGCTGCTGACGAGCGAAAAGGGGCGCAAGGGCGTCGGCTTTCTGCTGGTTGCCATCTTTGCACCGGTCATATTGATCGCTGCAATCCTCTGCTCGGCCACATCTGGTGGCGCTGACCACAACAATTCTGCCGTGGAAGCCTCTTTTTATGGGGTGACATATAGCGAAGACGTGCCGGATGAATTCAGAACCCACATTGCGGATATGCAGACCGCTTTCAGCCTTCTGGATTCGGCGGTGGCGGAGGCCAACGCGAATATGACCGACGGCAATCGCCTTGACCCGATACAGGTCAAGGCGATTTTTTATGCGCTCTGCTTTGGCGAGGCCGTGCCGAGCCAGCGCGCGGCAGACCGCTTCGTGGACTGCTTTTTTATCACGGAGCAGCGAACGCGAACCGTGGTCGTTGAACTGGAAGATGGCAGCATCATAGAACAGGAGGAAACCTATACCGCCACCGTACCGCTTTCGCTGGCGGCAGCGTATGAAAACCTCGCGGCAAAGCTCGGCAGAACCGTCACTGACGAGGACAAGGAAAATGCCGCACACATCTATACGATGATTGCGGGCAATGCCAACGGCAGCGACGGGAGCGGCGCGTCAGGCGGCACGATCCAGATTGACTACGGCTACGGCGGCGGCAGCACTGAATTGGACACGTCCGGCTTCACAAATCCGGCTGGCAAGAACGCCGACGATCTGGTGCAGTACGCGATTCATGCTTATCAGGAGCATTGGGGCTATGTGTGGGGCACATTCGGCCATGTACTGACGGAGAGCCTGTTCGAAGCAAAGCTGGCGCAGTATCCGGATGCTCTTGCAGGCAATGCGGATTTTATCCGTCAGACGTGGGTTGGCGGCAGAACGACAGACTGCGTTGGTCTGATCAAAGGCTACGGCTGGCTGGACGCAGAGACGGAAGAAATCGTCTACAACACCAACGGTATGCCGGACATTACCGCAAACGAAATGTATCATGCCGCGACCGTCTCCGGCACGATTGACACGATCCCCGAAGCCCCTGGTCTTGCCGTTTGGCACGACGGGCATATCGGTGTCTACATTGGAAACGGCGAGGTGGTTGAAGCAATGGGCACGCGCTACGGCGTGGTCAAGACCAAGCTCGAAGGTGCGCGTTGGACACACTGGCTGAAGATTCCGTATATCAGCTATGACTAGGAAAGGACAAATATGAACGTCTTGATGGTGGAGACAGGAAAGGCTCCGTATGAAACGCAGATCGGTGATGATCTGCAGAGTATGCAGGCTCTCGTCGGCGGATATATCCAAGCCGTGTATCCCTTTGAACAGCCCGTCGCGCTGGTCTGCTGCGAGTCCGGAAAGCTGGACGGACTGCCGCTCAACCGCGCACTGCGTGATGCGGATGGCGATATCTACGACATCATCGCGGGGAATTTCTTCATTGCCGGTCTCGGAGAAAATGATTTCACCGACTTGCCGCATGAGCTTGCCGAGCGGTTTGCCGAGCAATTCCGGCAGCCGGAAATGTTCGTGCGCGAGGGTGACAAAATTGTTGCCGCGCCGATGCCGGACGAGCAGGTGCAGGGCGGTATGTCGTACTGACAGGAGGATATATGAAACAGGCAAATATTCAAATCACATTCGAGGAAGAAAAATTGCGTGCCCTCCGGCGCTACATCGCCAAGCGCGATTCCACGCTGGAAGCGGAGCTGCAAAAAGCAGCCCAGCGGCTCTACGAGAAGGTCGTGCCTGCCGCTGTGCAGGAGTACATCAGCGACTGTACGCAGGATGAACCTGTGCGCAAGCCGCAGAAGAAACCGGAGGCGCAGGTATGAGCACGGCGGGCTTTCACATCACGGAGGACTGCGCGGAAGTCTATCTGCAAAACGAATCCGGCATGGAGTTTTTGCAGCTTGCCAGACGGCTCCATGATTATCTCCAGCAGGGACAGCGCCTGCCAGCGCGGAGTCTCTTTGAAGCGACGGACGACTGCAAAGAGATCAGCCGCGAGGCGTTCGATGCGCTGGCAAAGCACCGCATGGAGAACACCGGCGAGGTCAGCGGACTGTTTGAGCTGGACTTTGACGCGCGGACGCTTTCTGCACTCAATATCATGGACGGCTGGAAGGTCTACGCGATGCAGGACATGGCGGATGCGGCAGCGCAGGCATATCAGGAAGCGGAGATGTCCGAGGATGACTGCTGGCGCATCTTCCTCGACCGGCTGGATGGACAGGAACTGACCACGCCAAGCAGACTCACTGTACAGAATTTTTATTTCGAGGATAGCATAGAGGCGATGGATGACCGAACACTGAATTTTTACGTCGTTCCGTGCTTCAACGTTGACGAAGTATTTGGCACATTCGTGGAGACCGATGAAAACGACCATGCGCTGAATATCTACGCCAACTACGATATGCAGCGCCAGCAGGTCTGCGATGAGCTGGAGATCACGCTCTACGGCAGCGGTATCGAGGATCAATCTCTTACCTACCATCTGAATACAGCAGAAAAAGAAGTGCTGCGTGAAAAGATGGAAGCCTACTGCATGCAGCGGGAACATAAGCCACTGGAGCAGCTCTGTCAGGAACTTTTGCAGGAGCAGGATGCGCCCACGCAGGAGATGCAGATGTAACCGGCAGCGCGTTCCGCGCCGTCGCGCCCGTGTCAGCGGTTTGTGCGGCTTTCCGAGTGCAGCCGAGCGCGTACCCGCCAAGTACCAGAAAACCGGACGTTGCGCCGGTGTGCGGGAGTGCTGCAAACACGAAAAAGGAGATCAAAATGTCTACGGAATTTTACTGTGAAGAATTTCCGACAGAGCAAAACGGAAAACCGGTGCAGACGCTCAAAGATCTGCTGGAAGCCTGCCCGGAAGATCGTTTTCATTTCATGACACCGTTCGGCTACGTTGACCTGAACGCCCAGGACGCCGGGCAGCTCCGGCAGGGGGCGGCGATGCCTGCGCATGCCGGAGAAAGCGGGTGGGAGATACCCATTCCGGCAGAAAAATTGCTGCAGCAGGAGCTTGTGTCCGTGAGAAAGACCGAGAATGGTCAATGGTACGCGATTACCACAGATCCGCAGCCGAAAATGTCGGAATCGGAGCAGATGCAGGAGATGCAGCTGTGACCGGCAGCGCGTTCCGCGCCGTCGCGCCCGTGTCGGCGGTTTGTGCGGCTTTCCGGACACAGCCGAGCGCGTACCCGCCAAACACCAGAAAACCGGACGTTGCACCGACGTGCGGGAGTGTCCGGCAGAGTTACAGCACAGAAGCCGGAGCGCCTGCGGGCGGTTTTCGGCGGAGGGAGAAGCCGCGAGCGGCGTAGCAGGAGAAAAGGCTTGGCGCTTTTCTGCGCCAGCCCGTCCACGTCTGCCCGCAGTGCGGGCAGTTTTGGGCGGTAAAAACGGCGCTTTTCTGCGAGGGTGAAAAGTGGATTGGCGCTGATTTTCGGAAAAAGCCAAGATCGTGCCGTTGTTGCAGGCACTATTTTGGCGCTTTTTGTTTTTGGAGGGGGTGAACGCCATAAAAACAGAGGAAAAACGCCGCCATTCCGTTTGGCTGGATGACGCGACGTGGAGCAAGGTGCAGTACCACTACAAGCTGGACGGTTGCACGACGCAAAATGACTTCATTGACAAAGCAATTCAGTTTTATTGCGGCTATCTGCAAAGCGAATATGCTGGAGACTTCCTGCCGAAAATCCTCGGAGAAACGCTCGAAGCCATCCTCAGTATGTTTGGTGACCGCATCGGCAAGCTGCTTCTCAAGCAGGCGGTCGAGCAGAACGTCTGCAATCATATCCTTGCTTCGGACACGGATATTGACGCGCAGACGTACCAGCAGATGCGCGGGAAAAGCTATCAGGAGGTGCTGCGGACGAACGGTCAGATCTCGTTCCCGGAGGTACTGCGGCAGAAAAGCCGGTGGTAACGGATGGCGCGGTTGATTCAAAAAACCGGCTTTATCAGCTGCAAAAGCGCGGGCGGCTACATGAAGTATATCGCCACACGCGAGGGCGTCGAGGTGCTGACCGGCAAGGGTCCTGTGACCGAAAGGCAGACAGAGATGGTCACAAAACTGCTCAAAGATTTCCCGGATATGCGGGATTCTTTCGAGTATGAGGACTATAAGCAAGCGCCGACGCTGCACACTGCGTCGGCGCTCATTTCTGCGGCATTGGATTCACATATGCAGAATCTTCAATCCGAAAACGGCTATCTGCGGTACATTGCTACGCGCCCCGGCGCGGAAAAGCATGGCGCGCACGGCCTGTTCGGTCGGCAGGAAAATACGAATCTGACTGCGGCGATGCACGACTTGACCGCGCACGACGGCAACGTCTGGACGATCATCTATTCCCTGCATCGTGAGGACGCGGAGCGTTTGGGATATAACAATGCCGCAGCATGGCGCAAGTTGCTCGTCAGCCAACAGAATAAGTTTGCGGAAGCGTTTCATATTCCAGCGTCGGCACTGCACTGGTACGCGGCTTACCACGATGCGGATACGCACCCGCATATTCACATGATGATCTGGACAGATCAGGAGACGGTTTTGAAACGGGATGCTGTTGTGAAATTGCGTTCTGCGATGACCAACAGCATCTTTCAGGCAGAATTGGAAAATCTCTATATTCGAAAAGACATAGCGTATAAGGATGTGACCGAAGCGGCGCGAGAAGTCATGCACGATTTGGTTGAGCGCATGGAATCTGTCTCCGAACCATCTGCATCCATCCAAGAAAAGCTGTTGGAGCTTGCGCTGGAATTGCGCACAGTCAGCGGCAAAAAGCAGTATGGCTATCTCAAAAAGCCGCTCAAGGATATGGTGGATTTCATCGTGGATGAACTCGAAACGCTGCCGGAGGTGGCGGCGTATTATTCCGTCTGGAACGGTCTGCGCGACACGCTGGAGGGCTATTACAAAAACCGACTCCGGCAGCATAATCCGCTCTCGCAGCAGAAAGAATTCCGAGCCATCAAGAACGCGATCATTCAGGAAGCGGAACGCCTGCGGCAGCAGATGGAGCAGGCACAGAGGGCATTAGAACAAAAATCTTCACAGGCGGATACACCTTCTGATGAGGAAACTTCTACAGACGCTTCTACAAATCCGACGCTTGCAGATGAGAACACTTCATCCTCGCCCTCTCGTTCTGCGCGGCTTCCATCCGAATATCTTTTGAATTCAACCATCCGCCTGTTTCACCAGATGGGGCAGATCTTCCGCGAGAATGCCGCGCCGCCCAGCAACCCAATGGGCATCCGTATCGATTCCAAGCGCCGCAAAAAGCTCATGCAGAAGCGGCTGGCAATGGGGCATAAGCGAGATGACCATGAACAAAATTACGGTCAAACATTACAGTAACAGGAGGTGCATTTTGGCACAATACATAGAATTTACGCCAGAGCAAAAGGAACGCGCCGCGACCGTTGACCTCGAAGAATTTCTCCTCCGGCAAGGCGAGAAGCTCATCAAGTCCGGACGGGAAAAGCGGCTTGCCAGCGACCACAGCGTTACGGTGCGCGGCTGCGAGTGGTTCGACCATGCCTCGAATGAGGGCGGCCGAGCGGTCAGCTTTGTGCAGAAATATTACGGCAAAAGCTACGTCGAAGCCATGTCCATGCTGCTGGGCGAGAGCATGGAGCCGGTTTATCCGCAGGCAAAAAAGCAGGAACAGGTCGATCAAAAGCCCTTCGCGCCGCCCGTTCCGAACGCGAATATGCACCGCGTGTTTGCGTATCTGCTCAAAACGCGCGGGCTGGATGCGTCGGTCGTTTCATACTTTGCGCGTCGGAAAATGATTTATGAGGACGCGGCGCACCACAATGCTGTGTTCATCGGCACGGACGAAGGTGGATGCCCGCGCCACGCACATCTACGCAGTACGAACAGCTTCGGCAAAGCCTTTCGCCTGAACGTCGAGTCCAGCGACCCGCGTTACAGCTTTCATCATACCGGCACGGACGGGAGCCTTTATGTTTTTGAAGCGCCCATTGATATGCTCTCGTATATCTCCATGAACCCGCATCAGTGGCAGGATCATAGCTACGTCGCCTGCTGCGGCACGTCCCCGATCCCAGTCTTGCAAATGCTGAAATCGGAGACGCAGATCGTCTATCTTTGCCTTGACAACGACGATGCTGGACACAAAGCCAGCGAACGGATAACAGAACTTCTGCACGGGCGCGGCGTCATGACAGAACGGCTCGTGCCGGAGCTGAAGGACTGGAACGAGGATCTTCTTCATGCTCAGAAGGAGGATTTAGCCCCATGCCTGAGTCTATGACTCCGTTGATCATACTCGGCGTGGTGGGTGCATTGTTCATTCTTCTGCTTTCGCTTCTTACCAACAACTACTCCTTAAACAACATCAAGTCTAAAACCGTTGGTGACGGTCAGTATGGAACAGCTCGCTGGGCAACGGATCAGGAGATCCGAAAAGCCTACGTCACGGTTTCCTTTGACGTAGCATCATGGCGTGCCGGAAAGAAGCGCCCGACCGTGCAGGGACTGGTCCTCGGCAGTGTGCAGCGCGGCAAACGGTTGGATGCTCTGGTGGACTGCGACGATGTGCATTGCCTCATGATCGGCGCATCCGGTGTCGGCAAGACGGCGTTCTTCCTATATCCCAATATTGAATTTGCCTGCGCTTGTGGTATGAGCTTCCTGATTTTGGACACTAAGGGCGACCTCGCACGCAACTGCGGAAGAATCGCGCAGAAATACTATGGCTATCGCGTATCAGTGGTCGACCTGCGCAACCCGATCCGCTCGGATGGAAACAATCTGATGACGCTGGTCAACCGTTACATGGACGTGGCCCGTGAGCATCCGGACAACCTTGCAGCACGGGCGAATGCAGAAAAATATGCGAAGATCCTCGCCAAAACCATCGTCAATCCGGGCGGCGACGAGCAGGATCGTGGACAGAACTCGTACTTCTATGACGCAGCAGAGGGCGTGCTGGCAACCGTGATCATGACGCTGTCGGAGTTCATTCCGCCGGACAGTGCGGGGCATGACAAGCGGCACATCATGTCCGTGTTCAAGCTGGTGAAGGAACTGATGGCTCCCATGGGAAAGAAGAATGGATTTCAGGTTCTGATAGACAGCCTGCCGGATACGCATAAGGCAGGCTGGATGGCGACCGCAGCAACCAGTTCCTCCGAACAAGGCATGGCTTCCGTCATGTCCACGGTGCTTTCCCGTCTGAATTCATTCATCGATTCCGAGCAGGAACAGGTGCTCTGCTATGACAGTCCAATCGATGCGGAGCACTTCGCGTCCGAGAAGTGTGCAATTTTTCTGATCATCCCGGAGGAAGACCCGACGAAACACTTCATGGCGGGCCTCATGATCCAGAACCTGTCGCGTGAACTGTTTTCCATTGCGGACGCTAACAAAGGAAAGCTGAAAAAGCGCGTGGTATTTTACTGCGACGAATTTGGCACGATGCCCCCCTTTGACGTTCTGCCGCTGTTCTCCGCAGGCCGAAGCCGCAAGCTGACGCTCGTGCCGATCATTCAAAGCCTTGCGCAGCTCGAAAAGAATTACGGCAAGGAGGGCGCGGAGATCATAGCCGATAACTGTCAGGATACGATCTTCGGCGGCTTTGCGCCCAACAGTCAGACAGCGGAAACGCTGTCCAAAGCCCTCGGCAGTCGAACGGTCCTGACCGGTTCTATCAGTAAAGGCAAGGACAGCAACAGCCAGAGCTTGCAGATGGCAGAGCGTGCGCTTCTATCACCGGACGAACTGAAAAGTCTCCCAAAGGGTGAGTTTGTTGTCATGAAAACCGGCACGCACCCGATGCGCACGAAGCTGCAATTATATTTCAAATGGGGCATCAAGTTTGAAGAACCATATCAGACACCGGAGCGCGCCCAACGCGAGGTCTATTATGCAGGAAAGGAGGAACTGCTGATGAACATTAAAAGAAAATCTCTGACACAGATGCGCCCGCCCACGATGCCGAAAGCGGATGACTATATGAGCAGCTATGCCGAGAAATGAGCTTTCTTCGGTGAAATCTACGCCGATCCTGACCTGCCGCATCGGGCGCGAACGGTCTATATGTACCTCCGCGATCGTGCAGGTGGCGGGAGCTGCTGGCCGGGCATCAAGACGATAGCCCGCGACCTACACCTCTCGCCGCGCACAGTACAAAGAGCACTGAATGATCTGGAACGCGCCGGATATATCCAGCGCCAGCGACGTCACCGCGAAAACGGAAGTTGTACGTCAAACTTATATATTATAAATATGGAGGGCAAATAGCAACGCGGACGCTCCCCGCCAAGGGGAACGTCCGCGGTTTTGCTGTCACCAGCGCCATGACACTACGGCGCAGCTTGAAGGGCCAACTCTAGCTGAGAACCAATACAGAGAAAAAGTTTGAATTTCTATGTTCTATGGCGATATATGTTAATAAAGAGAACAGCGCAGCATCAGGGCAAAAAACCCGCCCGCTGCGCTGTCCGATGTTCGCTTATGGGGTCATGTCAGCCGCTTTGATGTTTAGCCGTATGTCAGCCGTTCACTTCTTGCAGCGCCAGAGGAAGGTCACGATCTGCGCTCTGGTGCAATCCGCGTCGGGGCTGAACTTCATTGCCGTTGTACCCTTGGTGATACCGCTTTCCACCACCCACAAAACCGCGTCAAGATAGTAAGCACCGGGCTTGACATCCGTGAATGGGTTGCGGCTGCTCGCGACCGGCGTTTTTTCAGAGCGCCAGAGGAAACTCACGATCTGCGCTCTCGTGCAGGTGTCGTTGGGGCTGAACGTGGTGTTGCTGGTGCCCTTGGTGATGCCGTTTTCTACCGCCCACAGCACAGCATCGTAGTAGTAGCTGCCCACGGGGACGTCGGTAAAGGGCATGGTGCGGGTTTCGGGTTTGGGACTGCCAGCGGCACGCCACAGGAAGGTCACAGCCTGCGCGCGGGTGCAGATGCCGTCCGGATCGAAACGGCTTGCACTTATGCCGGTGGTGACGCCGTTTTCGACTGCCCACATGACCGCCTCGTAGAAGTAGCTGCTCGCCGGAGCATCGACAAATCCGGGATACTTTGCGGGAACGTCCTCGGCAGGACGCGGGCGGACAGGCGGGGTGTAGCCGCCGGTGTAGGTCCAGTGTGCGTAGACGGTGGTATTTGCATGGAATACGGTAGCCGTCGTGATCTTTGTACCGCCGCTCTTTTCGGTGTACCAGCCGTAGAAGCTGTAGCTGCCGCTTCGGGAGGCGCTGGGCAGAGAGGTCAGCTTCCGATCGGTGGTGGTCATGCTGCCGACAGAGGGCGTACCGCCGTTGCCGTCAAAGGTGACGATGAACTCCGCGGGTGCAGGAGGCGCGTCCTCCTCGAAGATGGCCTTGACCGCCACATTGCCCTCCGGCATGAGGAACTTATTGTTCTCGATGGCCACGCCGCCGCTGATGACCTCCCACTCCTTGAAGTGGTAGCCGGTTTTGGGCGTAGCGGTCAGGCGAATCTCCGTGCCTGCCACGGCTTTTGCATGAGATGCGGAAGCCGTTCCTTTGCCGTCTGTTTTCACGGTGATGGTAAACTCGGTGGGTGCAGGCGGCGCATCCTCCTCGAAGATGGCCCTGACCTCCACGTTGTCGTTCGGCATGGTGAACTTATTGTCCTTGATGGTCACGCCGCCGCTCATGACCTGCCACTCCTTGAAGTGGTAACCTGTGTCGGGCGTTGCGGTCAGGGTGATCTCCGTACCGACCACGGCTTTTACATGAGAGGCGGAAGCCGTTCCGTTTCCGTCCGTTTTCACGGTGATGGTGTACTCGACATGGACGGGAGGTGCGTCCTCCCACAGCGCCTTGACTGTGATGTCAGCGGTGACGGTCACGGGGGCGTTCACCGGATACTCCGTACCGTCTATCTGCCACGCCTTGAACTGCTTTCCTTCGGGCGCAACAAACTCGCACTCCGGCAGATAATACTCGCTGCCGTGCAATACCTTCTTGGCGGGCATTGCGGTGGTGACCTCCTCGGGCAGATCCTCAGGCTCGGAGCCGCCGTTCGCGTCAAACGTGACGGTATGCTCGTTGCGCTTTTCAAACGTTGCGGTTATGGTGACGTTTTCCTCCGGCTGGGCGAAGGTATAGGTATCGTCCCCAACCGCAACGGCGGCAGACGTGCCGTTGACGGACAGCGTGCTTAGCATATAGCCCTCGTCGGGGTCAATGGAGAGCATGACAAGCTCGCCCTTAAAGAACAGCGGCGTGCCGTCCTCGGCGGTTTCTGTGGCATTCACCACCGTGACGCTGCCGTTTGCGCTATCCTCTGTCGTCACCTTGTAGCGCGGCGCGCCTTCCACTGTCACGCTGATCGAGAAATTCTTCTTCCATTCCTCTCCCGGACGCGTGATAACATCAAGCCCCGAGACGCAGCGTGCTCCGGTGCCTTCCAGAATCACCGTGCCGAGGACGGTAAAGGTCTGCTCCCGCGGGGACTGCGGATCATAGTCCTCCGGGATATCCCACGAAACATCGACAGGGATAAAACCGGTGACGTCAGATGCAAAAACCCCGATGTTGACCTTGGAGAGCTCCTCTTGCAGATCCTGTTCCCTGGAAATACGAATCGGCTGCGCAGGCTGCACATCCCAATAGTCCTTCTCCCGAACAACCTCCAGATAGTTCCACAAAATATCGATGTCATTGTAGTAGGTTTTGTTCCCGCAGGCGTCCTCGAGGAAAATGTCGTGATGGAGGCTTACGTCATAATCTGCCGGGATCGTATAACAGCCGTCTTCATCCGGCGTCATAAGTTCAATATTCCCGCCCGGGTATCTCTCGTGCCACACCTTGACGGGCAGCGCGTCCTCTACCCTGAACCGCAGGTCGCCCCAGTATTCCCCATCCGTCTCCAGTTCCTTGCCGGTAGAAAGATTGATGGCCTTCGGCTTTTCGACGTCGGCGATCAGCTTCGGCGTGGAGACATAGGTCGTTCCCTTGAGGTTTTCGGCTTTTGCATAGACATACCAGCTGCCATTTGCGTCATACTCCGCGATGTCTATGGTGGCTGTGGGAATATAGACGATCCAGACGCCCGGTTCCGGCTCCGGATGCTGATATTTCTCCCATGCGATTTTTCCTTGCTTGTCCAGCTCCGCCAGCTCCTCCTGCGTGTAGCATACCGGTGAGCTGAAGTAGTGGCTGGGTATTACATCCGCGTTGATCTGCACAGCCACCGAATAGACGTTCTTATCCGTTTTCCTGCTTACATCCGCAAGATAGTGCGGTTCGGCTGTATCCGCGTTGTATCCAAAGAAGTACTGACTCCGCCCCAGAATAAGCTCGGCCTTCGGATACTCCGTGTTATACTCCAGCACGAGCGTCCGGCTTCTGTCGATCAGACCTACCGTGAAGCGTCCCATTTCTTTGTCATATGGAATTTCCGAATGATCCGCCTTGTCGGTCATTCTTACCGCCGCACCATCCGGCATCTTCATCGTGAGCACCAGATACTCGTTGTGCGCCAGCTCTGCCTCGGCGTATGTCGTCTGCTCATCCGGGCTTACGACTCTCACGCGGTGCCGCCGGTAGATCTTCACGGTTGCCGTGGAGGCGTTGCCCGCATTGTCCGTCGCAACGACGGTATATTCCGCTCCCGCATCATTGTTGCCGCCGTCGGGTGCGGGAAGAGAATAGAAAGAGCTGACTGGTTGCTCCACACCGTTGATGGTCACGGACTTGACACCGGAGGACGCTTCGCCGCTCTTCGCCGGATCGCTCACGGTGAAGGTGTACGCGCCCGGATTTCCAACGAAGCTATCCTCAACGGTGTAGCGCTCGCCGTCATTCAAAACCTCCAGCACCGGCGCCGCCGTGTCCTTTTCCAGCAAATGATCGCACACGGCACAACGCCTCTCCCGAACGCCCCAGTCGCCGGGGACGTGCTTTCCGTTTTGTTTGGACATCTCCGCCGCCGGGTCGCGCGCCTGACAATCCTTATTCCTGCACGCCCAGACGTGGCATGACTGCCGGTTTACCCAGCCGAAATCGTGATTTCCGTTGCAGGGGTCGTCGATCACTGTCATTTCCAGCACGTTGATCGCCCAGCCGTAGTTCTGTACATACGGAAGTGTCAGCAGCTGCATGTCGATGAGCCCATTCTCATCAGGGATCAGGGTCTCATAAAGGTTCCAGAAGTAAGAATATTCGTCATCACGGCTGAGGGCGCGCGCCTCCAGCTTCAGCTTCACCAGCTTTCCCTTGTATGAGCCGATCCTGATCTGATCGTTCGTCGCGATTGACGGATCCGCCACGAGCTGCTCCGGTTTGTAAACAATGTCGCCGTAGCCGACAGCCGCCGCGTTCGAGCCGTTGCTGCGGTAATTGGTCGACAGATTCAGAGTGGCGTCGGTAAGGGTTATGTCCATTCCGTGGCACCAGCGACCGCCGCCTATCGCCGCTCCGTAGTGTCCTGTCGCCGTCACAACGCCGCCCGTCACCGTGATATTACGGGCGGGGACATACTGCCCGCCGCCGATACCAGCGCCGTTGTAGCCGCCTTTGGCCGTGACCGTGCCGCCGGAGATGTAGATATCGTGAGCGGCGTTGATGCCATTCATGTCCTGCTCCGTTTTCCAACAGCCGCCGCCGATACCAGCGCCACCTTCGCCGCCTTGAGCGCTGACTGTGCCACCATAAATATAGATCTCACTGCCGCGACCCTCATAGCTGCCGCCAATACCGGAAGCAAATCTGTCGCTGGTGGCTTGTATCGTACCGGAGTAGAAATACAGCTTTTCACCGGCACCTCCCTGGCCGCCGCCGATGCCTGCGCCGCCATTGCCGCCGATGGCCGCTATGATGCCGCCCCAGTAGTCAGGATTGCTCTGAGAGCCGAAGTGCATATTCACGCCGTGGCCGTACATATCTCCGTTGTAATAACCGTTGGAAATATTGCGGGTCGCGTAGCTTCCTCCTATGCCCGCCGCTTTGTCGCCGCCCTTGCAGGTCACCGTGGTGCCTGTGCGCGCCAGAACATAAAGCTGACCCTCGCTGCGGTTTTTCTGTATTGCCGCGCGGCCGTCGGCGCCTTGCAGGGAGCTGTTCTTGCCGATGAAATAGATATATGCCGAAGCCTTTTTGTTCAACTCTATGGCCGGCCCCAGGGAGCTGGGACTCATCTTAATATTTACGCCGTCAATAAATACGTGCGGCGCGGTTTTATCTCCCTTGATGAATATCTTCTTATCCCATGCCCATGTGTCCCTGAGCTTATCGGGAACGGACGAGTAGATATAGTAGCTCCTACTGTCCTTAATGGATATGTCCGATGTCCGGTTGTACACGTCAATGCTCACGTCGTACTTTGGTATGGTATCCATCGGCCCGTCCGCTGCCAATACTGTTGTCGGAAGCATGATCAGCACCATGCAGCATAGAAGCAGGATGCTGAGTATTCGTTTTTTCATTGGCTTTTCTCCTCCTGTTCGTGTCGGGCGGGCTTGTCCGCCCCGTCTTTTCTCCGGTTTTCCCTGCTTCTGAGCCGGAAGCACAGCGCGGTGATCGCTGCCGCCGCAGCAAAGGAGACGACGGCCACCAGCACATAGCCGCCTGCGTCCTCCCGCAGCAGCATCGCGCCGAACACGCCCCATGCTTCCGGTTGCCCCGGCCCGGCGACCGTGCCCACCGCCTGCATCAGCACCGCGAACAGCAGCATACACATAGCGCTCAGTCCATATATGCCGCGCCGCTGCCTCCGGCGGGTGTTTTCCCGCACCCGCTGCTTGACGAGTGTGATCCGTCTTGCAGTATCGTACATTTCGTTTGAACCTCCTCTCTGGATTTTTTGAAATGCGGCTTAAAAACCCCTTCACTTATATAGGTACAAAAAAATCGAAAAAACTCTCACCCAAAACGCAAAATTTTTCAAAAAAATTTGAGAGCCGCCAAAAAGCAGCTCTCAAGGGGTGAATGTTCGGTTATTTCATCCGCGATAAGCGGAACGCAGACCATCTTCCCGCTGCCTTTCCTGACGAATGAAACCGAAAAGGGGCGCGGGGCTATTTGCCCGCGCCCCTAAAGGTGAGCCTGTTTACTTTTCGATGATTTGCAGCGATTCTTCCTCACGCCGCCGCCTGATCTGCCATGTGGTCAGCACAAGGCATCCGGCAAGAGATGCGCAGATGGAGATTCCCCACAAGCCTAACACGCTGCTGTCGCCAGTCTTTGGGATTTGCAGCCGCTTCGGGTCGATCTAGCCCATCAGGCCGCCGGGAGCCTTGCCCTGCACCAGCTCATACTTCTCAATGAAGCGTTGGAGCATGGCGGCGATCTCAGCGCGGGTCGCCGTGCCCTGCGGGTCAAGCAGATTGCCGGATTTTCCCTTTACAAGACCGCTGCCGACCGCCCATTGCATCGCCGTCTTTGCGTAATCCGTGATCTTGTCTGCGTCCTTGAACGTATCCGGATTTCCCTTGACGGTCAGATCGTAGCCCTTGTAGTCCGCGTAGCGGTAGAAGATGGCTGCAAGCTGTTCGCGGGTGATGGGATCGTCCGGGCCGAATTTGTCTTTGCCGTAGCCCGCGAAAATGCCGTTCTCCGCCGTCCATGTGATCGCGTCAGCGTACCACTTTCCGGCCTCCACATCGGTAAAACTGTTTTTGCCCTTCGGCGCGGGGCTGCCCTCCATGCGCCAGAGAATGGTCGCCATCATGCTGCGCGTTGCCGTCCCATGCGGACTGAACAGGGTCTTGCTCGTGCCGAGTATCAATCCGTTTTCGTAGACGAACATCACATCGCCGTAGAACCAGTCCTTTTGGGAAACATCGGTAAAGGGATTCGCGCCTATGCCCGGATTTTCGTCCACGCGCCAGAGTGCATACACGGTCATATCCTTCGTCAGATAAACACCGGAAACCTTGTTTGTCAGGCTGCGTTCGCTGTACCAGCCGATAAAGGTGTGGCCTCGCCAGGTGGGGACATATTGGGTCAGGTCAATGTAGGTATTGTACGTTCCCTGCACGCTGGGAATATCACTGCCGCCGCCTGTTTCAAAGCGCAGCGTGTAGTAGGTGACGGGCGGGTTGTAGCCGCCGTCACCGCCGCCGATGTAGGTCCAGTGGGCGTAGACGGTGGTATCTGCATGGAATACGGTATCTTTCGTGATCTTCGTACCGCCGTTCTTTTTGGTGTACCAGCCGTCGAAGCTATGCTTGCTTCGGGAGGCGCTGGGCAGAGAGGTCAGCTTCTGGTTGGTGGTGGTCATGCTGCCGACAGAGGGCGTACCGCCGTTGCCGTCAAAGGTGACGATGTGTTCATGCGCGGGCGGTGTGACGGTGCGCTCGTAGCCGCAGGTATTGCAGGTCGTATCTGCGTCATTATCATAGACGTGAGCGGTCTTGTCCTTGATGCTTTCTTCTCTATTCGGGCAGTCAGCATCCGTGCATTCGTGCCAGTGGTTCGTGCCGTCCCTGCTCCAATCGCCGTAGCTGTGCTCATGGGAGGGTGGCGTGACGGTGCGCTCGTAGCCGCAAACATCGCAGGTCGTATCCGCGTCATCGTCATAGACGTGTGCGGCCTTGTCATTGATGCTTTCTTCCCTATTCGGGCAGTCATCGTCGGTGCACTCGTGCCAATGGCTCGTGCCGTCCTTGCTCCAATCGCCGTAGCTGTGCTCGTGGGAGGGAGGCGTGACGGTGCGCTCGTAGCCGCAAACATCGCAGGTCGTATCCGCGTCATCGTCGTAGTCATGCACGGCCTTGTCCTTGATGCTTTCTTCCCTATTCGGGCAGTCATCGTAGGTGCATTCGTGCCAGTGGCTTGTGCCGTCCTTGCGCCAATCGCCGTAGCTGTGCTCATGCGCGGGCGGCGCGTCTTTGGTTATCGTAATAGACAGCTCCTTCGTATCGCTGCCCGCGCTGTTGGTAGCCTTGACGGTGAAAGTGGAGCTTCCCGCTGCGGTAGGCGTGCCGCTGATTTTGCCGGTGGTTTCGTCCAGCGTCAGGCCGTCAGGCAGAGCGCCGCTAATGCTCCATTTGATGGGCGTAGTGCCGTTGGCGGTCAGGGTCTGGCTGTAAGCCTCGCCCACCTTGCCATCCGGCAGGCTGGACGTGGTGATGCTGGGCGCGGCGGCAGCGTTTTCGCTGATGGTGAAATAGTGCTCCGCCTTACCGCAATAGTTCCCCGTGCCGCACAGCGTCACCTTGGGAGCCTTTGCCGGGTCAAAGCCCTCGTCCTCCGGCGTAAGCGTGTAGGGACCGACGTTGTTGGAATAGATGACCGTGTAGTCTGTGCCCTCCGTAAGCGGCGTATCGACATCCTTGCCCGTCTTATGGGAAAGCTTTGTCAGCTTCTTCTCGCTGCCGTCTGAGACACAGTCCGTCAGCCCCTCGATCGTCAGAAGCCCATGCTCATAGCAATACGCCAGATCATACTTGCCGCAGATCGTGCATTTTCCGTATTGGTCGCAGCTATGGTCAATGCGCGTTTCGTTGACGGTGCTGCCGCAGATGGCGATATTTTCCGCCGGAACGCCTGGCAGCTCCTTTGTGTGCAGGTCGTCATAGACAAGATCGGAATCGTCTTCCACATTTGTCTTCGTATGCCGGAAGGATTCCACCGTACTGTTCAGGATCTGAATATAAACTTCCGGTTTATCAGCACTGCCATGCCTTCCAATGCCCGGAATATAGTCGCTGTCTGTCCTCATAGAGCCGCCTTTTGCGATCACATTGCTATTTTCAATGCATATTTTCAGCTTCCCATTGCCATAGGAGGAGACTCCGGCGCCAATTGCAGGGCTGCGTCGCAGACATGCAACAGTCACCTGGCTGTCCGCAATGTGGATCAGGCTTTCGCCGGTAAAGCTGCCGCCCATTGCACTGCCGATAGCTGCACTATCGGAACCCCTGGGAATATCAATGGTGCTGTTCTGAATGTCAATGCTGCCGAAGGAACCATTTTTGCCGCAGCCGATGGAATAGCGATTGTAGATATCCGTGCTGTCCAGACTGATGTTGCTGTTCCGGATCACGATCTCATCCACAGAAGAGCTATCTCCCTTGCCGCCGATCACATCCCCTGTCACAACGGTACTGCCTGTGATCTCCACTTTTTTCAGCGTCAGGGTTTCCCTGTACTCGGCTGATCCGAAAACGCCATGTGTGTAGAGTTCGGAACCCCGTACCGTGATGCTTCCGCCGTCACCGGCGCGGACGCAGCTTTTTTGCGGCAGCTTCACCTCAGAAGCTTCAATAAGGATCGAACTGTTTTTGCCCGCGCGGATCCCGTCGGCGCTCGAACTCGTGTCGGCATCCGTTGATGTGATGCGGCAGTTTTGTATCGTGAGCTGGCTTTCCGGGCTGTCGGCCTCCCATCCGATCAGAATGTATTTGCCGCTGAGAGACGAAAGCTTTACGTTGGCAATGGTGATGTTTCCGCTGCCTTTTCCGTTTGCAGCGCCGATGCATGCGCCGTTAACGCTCGAAACGGACTTGAGCACATCACCCTGAATGTGGATGCTTTTGCAGTCCTTACCCGCCGCGCCGCCGATCGCCGCGCCGGTGCCCGTTGCAGAAACCGTGATCTCGCCGCCGGTGATGCTGATCTCTGCGTTGCCGCCGATGCCTGCCGCGCCGCCGTTTCCCGTGGCGGAGATGCTCCCGCCGGTGATGCTGACGCTGCCGACTCCACCGATTCCTGCCGTCGAAATGGGTTCTGTTCCGTTCTGACCTGTTCCGTTCTGATCGGCAACCGCTTCTATATCGCCCCCGTTGATGATGACCTTTGTTGGGGATCTGGAGCCGCCGATGCCTGAGCCTTGTCCGGCGGTGGATGCCTTTATCTTGCCGCCGTTAACGGTGACCGTCCCGGTCCAATACGGCCCGATCCCGTTTCCGAGTATGAGGGCATACTTTTCAACCGCAAAGTTGTTAATGCCGCCTCTCGCCGTTACCGTACCGCCGTTGATGGTAATGCTGCCATCCCGCCCTGTGGAGATCGCGCTGCTGGCGGCGTTGGCAATGACCGTGCCGCCGTTGATGGTAACGCTGCCGCCGTATCCGGAACAGCAGCTGCCAATCCCCACGCTGAAAGCAGTTATAGCGACCCCTCTCGTGATCGCTTCGGTACGGACGATGCCGCCGTTGATGGTAATGCTGCCGCCCAGTCTCTTTTCGGAGGAGAATCCGCTGGAGTCTACGCCCGCGTGATCCTGGGACGTTCCGCCGATCGCAGATGCGCGATTTTGTCCTCTGGCGCGGATATTGCCGCCGTTGATGACGATCGTACCCTCGCTTTCGTAGATAGCGTTGTTGGCCTTCATCCAGCGCACGCCCCCGCCAATACCGGACAGCCCTTCATCGGGCCATACAACATAATCAACGCTCCCGTCGCTGTTGAAATCCTCCGGAAGGCACGCCGTCAGCTTGCCCATGGTGTCCTCGCCGGTGCTCTGGGCATAGACGGTGAAGGTATCGCCCTTCTTCACATTGATGCCCCACTCCGCCTTGAAGTGACAGCCGTCCTTCAGGATGAGATTGACCTCGCCCTGCGTATCCACACGGGGCGTGATGGTCACGTCGCCCTCCACCACGTACCAGCCGGCAGGCAGCTCGTACCACTTGTTCTCCAAATCAAGAATGCTGTTCGCAGTATTGCTCTTCAGCACGGTGTATTCGGTGCAGACCTGCCTCTTGCCGTCCGCGTCCAGATAGGGCACAGGGTCAAGCTCGACCGGATCAGCCGCTTCAATGGTAATGCTCAGCTCCTTCGTATCGCTGCCCGTAATGTTGGCGGCTTTGACGGTAAAGCTGGCGGTTCCCGCTGCGGTAGGTGTGCCGCTGATCTCGCCGGTGTCCTTGTTCAGGCTCAGACCGGCAGGGAGATTGCCGCCGTCAAAGCTCCACGTGATGGGCGTAGTGCCGGTGGCGGTCAGAATCTGGCTGTACGCCTCGCCCACCTTGCCGTCCGACAGGGTGTCCGTGGTGATGGTCACGCTATGGCTGCTGGGAGTAAACTGTGCCGTCAGCTTGGTTACGTCCGCCGGAACATTATCGTCCGGAGCGTAGAGCTCGCCATCGCTGCCAAGCCACTCGAAGTAGCTGCCGGTATTTCCGTCGGGGCGGGTCAGACCTTCGGACGCAGGCGCGGTAAAGCTCTCGCCGGTTTTCACAATGATCTGGATAGTATCCGAGCTTCCTCCCAATTTTCCGCCGCCAAGGTCAAGGGTAACGGCTTTCAGCCCGTCAGAGCCCAGCGTGCCGGGGTTCAGGACTTCAAGGACGGGGCGGAAACCGAGGAACGGGAAGGAGAGCGTAGTATTGGCGCCGGCATATGTGCGGGGCAAATCGTCCTGGCCGCGAATCACACGGTTCGATAGCGTATTGGGTAAAGTATCTTGTCCCCAGGAACCTATATTTCTCCAGTTTTTGATATATCCGTCGTCCTTGTCCAGTATCCTGTCCCATTCGTTGCTTTGGGGCGTGCCGCGTTCTAAAGCACCCGAGCCTGTACCACCACTTCCCCCGGACGGCGCACGCAGCGTATAGTCCACGCTGCCGGTGGCGTAGCCTTTGCCAAAAATCAGCCCTTCGGCATTCAGGTTATCCCAGCTTACCGCATGCGTTACGGCATAGTCCGCCACGAACAGGCTATGGGCATATTCGTTCTGCTGTGCATACTCCTCGGTGGTGGCCATCTCTGATGTGAGCTTGTAGGCGACCACTGTCCCGGCATAGGTAAAGGGGACATAATGCATTGTTTTGTCCGGCAGAGAGCCGTTTGCCGTGCCGGGAATGCTCACGCCGGAGAGGTCAAAGTAATAGACGCCGCCGGGAGCGAGGGTGAACTGCTCTTTGAAATCAAACTGTGCCGTCAGCTTGATTACATCCGCCGGAACGCTATCGCCGGGCGCGTACAGTTTCCCATCGCTGCCAAGCCACTGAAAATAACTGTCGGCATTTCCGTCCGGGCGGGTCAGACCGTCGGACGCAGGCGCGGTAAATTCGCTGCCCTTTTTCACAATGATTTGAATATCCTTGAAGCTATTACCCAGCTTGCCGCCGCCAAGGTCAAGGGTAACGGCCTTCAGTCCGTCAGAGCCCAGTGTGCCGGGGTTCAGGATTTCAAGGACGGGGCGGAAACCGACAGACGGGCGGGAGCTCTCGGACCAGCTGGCGGTCCAGTAGCGGGCCGAAATGTACCCGCGAAACGCACGGGTCGTCCACGAAGAGCGCGAAATATCCTGCCCCCACGAATGCATCCTGCTCCAGTTTTTGATATATCCGTCGTTCTTATCCAGTATTCTGTCCCATTCGTTGCTTTGGGGCGTGCCGTGTTGGGAATCGCCCGAGCCTGCACTATCGCTTCCCACGGACGGCGCACGCAGCATATATTCCACGCCGCCGGCTGCGCAGTCCTTGCCGAAAATCAGCCTTCCGGCATTCAGCTCATCCCAGCTTACCTCATGCGTTACGGCAAAATCCGCAATGAATAGGCTGTGGGCATATTTGTACGTCTCTGCATACTCCTCTGTGGTTGCCATCTCCGACGTGAGCTTGTAGGAGTCCACTGTCCCAGCATAGGTAAAGGGGACATAGCGCATTGTTTTGTCCGGCAGAGCATCGTTCACCGTGCCGGGGATGCCCATTGCCGAGAGGTCAAAGTAATAGGTGCCGCCGGGGGCAAGGGTGAACTGCTCGTCGATTTCACCCGCCGCGAAGGCCGCTGTCGGCAGCAGCGTCAGCACCATGCAGCATAGAAGCAGGATGCTAAGTATTCGTTTCTTCATTGGCTTTTCTCCTCCTGTTCTTGCGGGTCGGGCTTGTCCGTCCCGTCTTTTTTCTGGTTTTCCCTGATTCTGAGCCGGAAGCACAGCGCGGTGATCGCCGCTGCCGCGGCAAAGGAGACAACGGCCACCAGCACATAGCCGCCCGCGTCCTCCCGCAGCAGCATCGCGCCGAACACGCCCCACGCGGCGGTCTGTCCCCGCACTATAAGTGCGTCCGCCGCCCCGGCAAGTGCCGTGAATAACATCAGGCAGAAAGCGGAGAGGCTTATTGCCTCGCGCCGCTGCCTCCGGCGGGTGTTTTCCCGCACCCGCTGCTTGACGAGTGCGACCCGTCTTGCGGTATCGTACATATCGTTTGAACCCCCTTTCCGGTTTGTCTGGAACTGTGATAAAAACCCTTTCACTTATATAGGTACAAAAAATCGAAAAAACTCTCACCCAAAACGAAAAATTTTTCAAAAAAATTTGAGAGCCGCCAAAAAGCAGCTCTCAAGAGTGGATATTCGGTTATTTCACCCGTGACAATCGGAAAGCAGACAACCTTCCCGCCGCCACCAGCAGCACCGGCAGGGCGTAGGCGATGTATTGCGCCGCGCCGCCGTAGGCGATGAGCAGATTGTAGATGGCGTGGAGGGTGATGGCCGCGCCCAGCAGCCCACAGGTGCCGGCGATCTTCAGCCACGTCCGCCGCCATGTGTATGCAAGCCCGCCGCCCACAATCAGGCCGCAGAGGACGTGCATGGCTCCCGTGCCGAAGCCCCGGAAGAAGATGAAGGAGAAGCGGTCTGCGCCGTTCTGAATGAGATAGCAGACGTTTTCAAAGGTGGCAAAGGCGAGTGCAATCGTGATGGCGGCGGGCTTGATTCTATCCCCCTCCGGCTCAAACACCAGTAGATAGAACACCAGCGGCAGCAGCTTCATGATTTCCTCCACCACCGGCGCGATCTCCGCCGTGGCGGCAAGGGCGTCCGCCTGACACACCGCCGCGAGGAAGGTGTTGATGTAAGCCGAAAGCAGACACACCCCCATCCCGGCAATGCAGAACAGGAAGAAGCGGAGCTGCCGCCTGCCCATGCACAAAGCGGCTACCAGCAGTGGAGAGACCATGCAGAGAAAGATATTTTCGATATAGGTCATACCGCCACCGCCTTTCTCGTGGCGGGCAGCAGCCCCAGAATCGCAAGCGTCAGCAGCATATCACACCAGAAGGTGGGGCTTGCCGGTGAGGTTTCCGGCCAGAAGCAGCCCACCGTCCAGAGCAGATACTCCGCGAACGCAAAGCACAGCACGCCGATGTGGAAGCACCGCATATTCCGCGCCGCGCCCGTCTGCTCATTGGCGTAGACCAGCCCACGAATGGCGCAGAAGGAGAGCCATATCATCATGCCGCACCAGATCAGGTTGGAGAGAATGTCCCCGAAGATGCAGTAGAACGCCAGCGGCGGCACGCCGAACGCAGGCGCAAGCCATGCCCTGCGGCAGCGGAAGCTGCGCTCATCTGCTCCCGCTAGAGTCGCCTGCAAAATGCGCAGGAAAATTACGCTCGCCACCCAGCCGAATTCCGACACATAAAAGACCCGGGGCGTGGTAACGAACAGCAGCAGATACAGCGTCCAATAGAGCGCGCCGAGGGCAAAGCAGCCATAGAAGCACAGCAGCAAAAAATACGCCTGCCTGCGGCTTTTGCGGTAGGCGATACCCGAAAGCAGCGCGCCGACGAACGTGACCAGCAGTTGCAGCAGGTTCTCAATCAGCTCCATGCGCATCCTCACTTTCCTCGTCCTGCCCGTCCTCCCGGCTCATCTGCCGCAGCCGGAAGCACAGAACGGTCACGCACACGCCGAGTAAAAACGCCAAAAGCCCGATGACGATGTATCCCAAGACAGCGCCACCGCCGTACATACTGGCTGACGTTTCAAAGCCGGAATAGTCGCCGGTCTGTATCCGCGCGGCGATGCCGGGCATGGCGAGGGATGCACCGATGAGCAGCGCAAGGCACGCCGCAGCAGCGGAGATCATCGTGATCGTATCGCGCCGCAGCCGCTTCTCCCGCTCAATTTTGGCGATGCGCCGCTTCGTCTCAGCGACCCGTTCCTCATGACTCCGCATTTGTGATCCCCTCCCGTTCCAGCAGCCTTCGCAGGCTCTCTTTTCCGCGATACACCATGTTGGTGATCTGTTTTACCGTTTTCCCCGTGACCTCCGCCGCCTGCGCGTAGCTCATGCCTTCAAAATAGGTGAGATATAAAACCTCCCGATAGTCCGGGTTCATTTCGCCCATGCAGAAATGCAGGACGCGGTTTCGCTCCTCCGTCCGGATGATCTCCTCCGCCAGCAGCCGCCCGTCCGGCTCGCCGGTCAGCGCATCGAGGCTGAACAGGGGCTTTCGCTTGCTCTTATGGCGCAGCGCCATGTGCCGCGCCGCCTTATAGAGATACGCCTTGAAGCCGCCGTCCCGGATGCGGGGCTTTTTCGTGAACAGATAGGCGAAAACGTCCAGCATCAGCTCCTCGGACTCGTGAACGTCGTGCAGATAGCCGTCAATATACAGGGTCAGGGGGTCGCCGTATTTTTTCATCAGGGCCTCCAGCCCCGCGTCGTCGCCGTTCAGATATTGGCGGTAACAAAGCCTCGTCGCAGGCCATAGCGTTCACTTCCTTTTTGCGGATGCTAAAATGCAGAGGGGTATCCGTCAGGTGCTTGCCCTGCCGGAGATCATACTCAATATGGAACATGATATACGAAGATCTGAAGAAACACAAGACATCCGGAAAAATGTTCAGCGGAAAGCTGCGGATAGGAGAGAGTTTTTTGAAAAAGTCCTCCAAAGCTGGTCATGCACTTTGCAGAAAGAACGGTATAATAAGTCTGCGTCCGTATGGGGACACAGAAAGAGAGAACAATATGAATGAGACTTATATCACCACCGAGCTGCTTGCGCAGTATGCCCACAAGCTGTACGAAGAAGAAAAAAGCAGCGCTACCATCCAAAAATACATCCGAGATGTCCGTACTTTTTCAAAATACGCCGGTTCACAAGCGCTCACGAAAGACCTGACCATTGCATATAAGCGTGATCTTCCGACCAGAGGTTACACGATTTTATCGGTCAACTCCATGCTCGCCTCGCTCAACAGCTTTCTCGTTTTCTGCGGCAGGGCGGACTGCAAGGTTAAGCTGTACCGCGTGCAGAAGAAAACGTATCTGGCTGCAAACCGGGAACTGAGCAAGACAGAATACATGAGGCTTTTGCACGCTGCCAGGAAAGATCAGCGGCTGTGGCTGCTGCTGCAAACGCTCTGCGCCACGGGGATCCGCGTATCCGAGCTGCAATATTTCACGGTGGAGGCTGTCCGAGCCGGAGAAATTTCCGTCGCGTGCAAGAATAAGACGCGAAGCATTCTGATTCCCAGGGGGCTGCAAAACATCCTGCTACAATACGTGCGCAGCGCGAGAATCGAAAGCGGGCATATCTTCCGTACCCGGACCGGCAAGCCGTTGAACCGCAGCAATATCTGGTCTGCCATGAAGCGGCTGTGTGCGCAGGCAAACGTAAATCCGGACAAGGTGTTTCCCCACAATCTGAGGAAACTCTTTGCCCGGACTTTCTATCGCATGGAGAAGGATATTGCAAAACTGGCAGATATTCTCGGTCACAGCAGCATCAACACGACGCGCATCTACATCATGTCCACCGGCACAGAGCACCTCCACCAAATGGAAAAGCTGGGTTTGCTTGCTTAGCACAACGGGACACAACATTATTTTTCTTATGTAGTAGACGCGCCGACCGAATGGTCAGACTGCACCCGCTACTTATTAGGAATAATAACACTTTTTATGAAATTCTTCAAGCCTAAATCGTAGATTTATCATTCAAGAACCATGATTCATCCATGTCAGGCGAACAGAACGACATGGAAAATCGGCCAATGAATCTGCATTTTCATTGGCCTGTTTTTTTGCGCCCATTTGGGCATGGCTTGCGTTTCAGTGCAGCGTTTGGTCGTTCATCCTCACGCATTCTCCCATGCCCGTTTACTACATAAGAAAAATTATGTTCTATGGGGCAATCGATATGACCGCACAGACAACGCGCGGTGCGCAATGGGATTGGGAAAAAAACTTTGATCTGACGCCGCAGATGGTAATGGTCGGAAACAGCCGCAAAGTCTGGTGGCGCTGTGAAAAGGGGCATAGCTGGCAGGCGACGATCGCCTCCCGCGCCTCCGGCTGCGGCTGCCCGGTCTGCGCGAACCGGAAAATCCTGCCCGGCTTCAATGATTTTGCTACGACCCACCCGGCGCTTGCTGCCGAGTGGCATCCAACAAAAAACGGCGACCTCACGCCGCAGAAAATCAGCTACGGCTATGACAAAAAGGTTTGGTGGCTCTGTACCAACGGTCACGAATGGCAGGCTGCCCCGAAAACGCGCGTCCGAATGGGCGCTGGCTGTCCGATCTGCGCAAACGATGTGGCGCAGGCAGGCTATAACGACCTTGCCACGCTGTTCCCCACCGTCGCCGCCGAATGGCACCCAACAAAAAACGGAAACCTCACGCCGTCGCAGGTCGTGTCCGGCAGCCATCAGACAGTCTGGTGGCGGTGCTCGCTTGGTCACGAATGGAGAGCAGAGATCGTGGACCGGACGCGGGGTACCAATGGCTGTCCGTACTGCGGAAACAAGAAAGTGCTGGCAGGCTTCAACGATCTTGCAAGCATCGAACCGGAAATTGCCGCCGAATGGCATCCGACGCTCAATGGCGCGCTCACACCCGAAATGGTCACAGCAGGAAGCAACCGCAAGGTCTGGTGGCTCTGTCCGGATGGGCATGTCTGGCGCACGGCGATCTCGAACCGCACGAATGCAAAGAAGCGCACCGGCTGCCCCGTCTGCGCCGGAAACGTCAGCCAGAAGCACCGACATCTGTCTTTTTCGTCGCAGACGGAATCGGAACGGAGGCGTGCATGAGACAGAGTCTCTTTGACTATTGCAGACTATATCAGAAGCAGAACCTGCTGGACGAATGGGATGCGGAGCGCAATCTGCCGCTCACGCCGCAGGCGGTCACCTACGGCAGTCATACGCCGGTCTGGTGGCGTTGCGAAAACGGACACGAGTGGGAAGCTGTGGTCTATACGAGAACCCACGGCAGCGGATGTCCGTTCTGCGCCGGAAAAAAGGCACAAGCAGGCTTCAACGATCTGGCAACGCAGTATCCGGAGCTGGCGCGGCAGTGGGATTATACGAAGAATATTCCTGTATTACCGGCAGATGTTACAACCGGCAGCCATCGGCTAGTCTGGTGGAAATGTGAAAAAGGACACAGCTGGCGCGCAAGCATCCGTTCCCGCGCTTCCGGGTGCGGCTGTCCGGTCTGCGCCGGGAGGCAGATTCTCGTTGGAGAGAACGACCTTGCGACAGTGGATCCGGAGCTGGCACAGGAATGGGACACGACGCGCAACGGCAAGCTGACTCCGCAGGACGTTCTGCCGGGGACAGAGAAAAAGGTCTGGTGGGTCTGCGAACACGGGCATCACTGGCGGGCGGCGGTCTCTGCACGGACGAACAGGCAAAGTGGCTGCCCATATTGTTCCGGAAAACTGGTGCTGCCCGGCTTCAACGACCTTGCGTCACAAAATCCGGTACTTGCCGCACAGTGGGACACGGAACGAAACGGAACGCTCACCCCGCAGCAGGTCACGCTGGCCAGCAACCGCAAGGCGTGGTGGATCTGTGAGAAGGGACACAGCTTTCAGGCAGTGATTGCGTCCCGCGCAAACGGGACCGGCTGCCCGTACTGCACAAACAAAAAGGTGCTCGCTGGATTCAATGATCTGGCGACCGTCGAGCCCAAAATAGCTTCCGAGTGGCACCCGACGATGAACGGCAGTCTCACGCCCGAAATGGTCACAGCAGGCAGCCGGAAAAAGGTCTGGTGGACGTGCCCGCTGGGGCACGTCTGGAAAGCTTCCATCTACCCGCGAACCGGCGCAAAAAAATGCGGCTGCCCCGTCTGCGCGGGCAAAACGCCCTCCGCAAAGTGCTGAAATTACTGCCTGCCATTGGCGGGCTTCATATAGATATTTTTAATTTTGGAGGAACGCAAATTGAAGAAGCGAATGATATCCCTGCTTTTGTGTCTCTGCATGGTATTCTCGCTTTTGCCGACGGTAGTTTTGGCTGAGGGTGAGGACCCGACTGCTTCGACAGACATCACAATGCAGTATGATGATTATGCGGACTATGGAGCCAACGTGACGGTTCCTTCCGATGATGCTGTGCTGGAAGTCGTTGGCGGCAAGCTTCACGCGAAGGGCGTCGGCAAGACGACCATCACTGTTGATGGAGGCGAACGTACCGTCACGGTTGAAAAAGCCAAGCTGAACATCGTTCTGGTGGCTGGGCAGTCCAATGCGACCGGTGTTCACGGTGGGCGAGACATTGCGGCGATTAAACCGGCCAAGGGCAATTCCTATTGGTGGGATGGCGGGCTGACCGATCTGTCGAAAAAGGTTGCAGATCAGGAAGCGAACGCGAGCGGTACAAGCGTAGGCTGGTACCCGGCGCTGGCTGCGGAATGGTATGCACTGACGGGCGAGAAGACCGTCATCATTCACAAATGCGTATCTGGTAATCCGATCAGCACATGGGCGAGCTATGACGGTACTTCGGTAACGTCCCAGACAACGGATACGGCTATCCTTCCATGCTCTGTCCATTACTGAACTGAGCACCGTATGCGCAAGAGTTGGGGCCTGCAAGCGTTGCATTGAGATCGGCGTCCTTGATGGCCTTATAGTACTTTTCCCATGCTTCATAGAAATTTCCGCCAGCTGGAGTGCCTTCATTGATCGGAATATAGACAATCGCCTGATCAATATCGATTTTTCCGAAATTGTCATTCTGGTGGTCTGGCGTTCCGTGCTCCTGCTTCCACGCCTTCTTCCACGCAGCGACAGCCGGGCAGATGTAGTTTTTCAGGTCATTGCAATACTGATCGATGGTTGCGGTCACGCCGAACACACCGTAGTAGTTGCTGTTGTACATCATGACCTGCTGACCGCCGCTCTCCAAAAATGTCTTCGCCACATCCAAGGCATCGCCGTAAGGGTGCTCTGTACCTACAGCACCTTTTGTGCAAAGAATTTTCGATTTGAGTGGGACAATCGTGTTTGTAGTGGGGACGTCCTCACTGCTGACACCATATAAAAAACCTGCAGCACCGTGAATGATCTTACCGGTATTCACAGCCGGATCCAGATCTACACTCAGTGTTGCGCCCGCCTCTGCAGCGCTTGCAGATGGTATCGTTCCAGCAAAAATACCAAATACCAGAACAAGCGTCAGCAAAAGACTGATTGCTTTTTTCGTTTGCATTGTTCGTTTTCCTCCTTTTAATTATAAGCATGATTCTTGTTGCATGCTGTCTATAAGGAAACCAGAGGAGAAAACTAAGAATGGTTGAATTCATTAACAGGAATTATTTCCCTATCATCCAGTCGACATATTAAATAATTCATCCTTTCTTATTTATTTTTTCGCACAATAGCTGCCGCATGGTGTAAAATATTAAAAAAGGATTGTAAACATGATATTCTGGAGGCATTGCCATGCGGCACTTCATTCATTTTGTTTGCAGAAAACGTTTAAAAACATCGATCTGCATATTATTCGCGCTGTTAGCCTTGGCACCGCTTGTCGCGATTGTGGTCAGCACATACTGTAATGATCGGCACCAAATCATAGAGAACCGTGATCAGCTTGCAAGACTCGATTTACTGCATGTTACACAGGAACTGGATTCTGAAGTTGAAAATTATGAAGATATCCTGTATCAGCTCTATACAGACAGCGACCTTGCGGAGAAAATACGTCAATTCAATGATGTGCAGGCTGCTGCGGTTACAAGAAATCAAATCCGTAGAGAGCTGCGAAGCGTTTTCTGGCTACGAGATTATATTACGTCCATTACGGTAGTCGCCCCAAATGGAGAAGCCGTTTTTTATGACCGACTATCGACTTCTCTGCAAACAAATCCCTGCCTGAATGGTTTTGAGTTATCTGGAGAATCGCTTTTTTCTAGTCTTGCGTCAGAAAATGGGTATACAGTTTATCCGACGCGCTATGCAACACATTTTGCGAACAGCGATTATTATCTGTTTTACATTGGTCATCGAGGGCTGAATGAGAAAGCCATCACACGTACAGACGCTATTTTTTTGATGAGTATTGATGTTGCACTGCTTAAAAGCGCGCTGGAGGAAAGCAGTTTTTCCGCAGAGCAGGCGTATTTTTTTGTAATGGATGAAACTGGCCATGTGATGTATCATCCGGATATATCCCAAATCGGCAAATATGCGGGAACAGAAAAACCTGAGCTGCAAAAGTTCATTGCTGAAAGTAGTGTATTGTCCGGAGAAAAACTGGTCTATTACACACAAGCCAGCGCGCAAACCAGTTGGACAATTATCAGTGTGGTTGACTGTGCGCCGTTTACTGCGGCAATTGACCAGAGACTATTTATCAGTTTGCTCATCGCCACCCTGTCATTTTCCTGTGCACTTGCCGTTGCAATTATTCTCACATCGCAGCTGACACAGTCTGTTGAACATACCTGCGATACAATCACGGATCTAACCAGCGGTAATTTTGCTGCGCGTGTGGACTTGCAGCAGGAGATGTCACCCGAGATTCGGACGATTGCAACCGGTCTTAACCGACTGGCCGATAAATTGAATATCCTGATTCAGGCGGAAAAGGATTCTGCTGAGAAGGTTAAGAATGCTGAGATTGCAGCACTGGAAGCACAATTGAACCCTCATTTTCTTTACAACTCGCTGGATACGATCAATTGGATGGCAATTGAGCAGGAACAATATCCGATTTCCAACGTTGTCAGTGCGCTTGGGAAAATATTGCGATATGGGATCGATAACTCGAATGGAATCGTTACGATTGCAGACGAGCAAAACTGGCTGAAGCAATATCTGTTCCTGCATCAAAACCGACTGCATAATATGCTTCAATGCGATGTGCAAATTGCAGAAGACACGTTGGGACTTCGTATTCATAAACTGCTATTGCAGCCGTTTGTCGAAAATGCGATCATACATGGCTTTTCGCAGGAGCAGGAGCTATGTTGTCTGCGTATCCATATTTTCCGTCCAGATGAGCTTTTGCAAATTGAGATTTCTGATAATGGTCGTGGAATTCCAGCGGAGGTTTTAAATCGCCTTAGCACAGACTATAAGGCGATTCAAAAGAACAAGCGGTATCATGGAATGCAGAATGCAATCAACCGGCTGCGCCTCTATTATGGAGAGCGCGCATTGATTCATATGGAAAGCGGTTCGGAATTTGGAACGCGCATTATCATTCGGATTCCACCGGAGGAGGAATAGGCTATGCGGATCGTGATTGTAGAAGATGAAATTCAAACAAGAGAAGGCCTAAGCCGCCTTATTGAGAGAATCGACCCGCAGTATCGTGTCGTGGGAAACGCTGCAAATGGGCAGAAAGGATTGGAATTGATATGTGACAAACAGCCAGATGTTGTAATTACAGATATCCGTATGCCACAGATGGATGGCCTTGAAATGATAGAATCACTCTCAAGGCTTGGTGTCACGTCAAAATACATTGTAATCAGTGCCTTCTCCGAGTTTTCCTATGCGCGCCGGGCTATGTCCTTCGGCGTCAGTGAGTATCTGCTGAAGCCTATCTCCATGATAGATTTAAGGCAATCGCTTGAAAAGACAGAGATGCAGCTTCAGTCGGAACGCTTGCGTACAAACGAACAGACGCTGGAACAGATGATTACTGCATTGGTATTGAGAACGGTCGTCGAAAATCCGGAGTCACTGTCAAGAATAGAGGAAAAATATCGCCTATCACCGGCCGAACCATTGGCATTGGTTTTATTTTATCTCGGAGATCAATACGAAGAACGGAAAAATTCGATTGTTCATTTGAGCTGTCCCAAAATCCAGGTAGAATGTGAGCAGACAAGTACGGTATATCTTCCAAGTAAAAAATCTGTTCTTTTCGTGTTGTCCGGTCTGGGACAAGCTGATGACTTTTCAAAGTGGCTGTGGAGCCTTGCGCAGATTCATTCGCAGATGATGTGGAAAGATGTTGATATTTACTATGCAATGTGTCATGGCTTGGTAGAAGTTCACAGCATTGCAATGGAGCTTCTGAAAATCATGCCGTGGAAGATATCCCTTCCTGGGCAGAAAATCCTATGCTATCCGGATGTTCTGCAAACACCTTACGTACATTGTGCCTACCCTATCAACATTGAAAACGATCTGCGCGTAGCGATTTGCGCACAGAATACAGAAAAGGTACAACAGCATTTCGTAAAATTTGAGGAGTATTTTTCTGGTCATCAAGTCTATCTCCCGCAGGAGATCAAAGACTCGTATACGCGCTTCCTGTGGAGTGCAATCAACGTTTCGAAAGAGGTCGGACACTTCTCATCCGAAGGTACCAGATATAAGCAGATGATCGAGGGCGTTTTACAGGCACAGAATTTAGGAGAACTTAACGCAGTCCTTTTTGCCATCGCTGAAAGCCTTTCCACAAAGATTGCGCATGACGCTGCGGCGCAAGAGAACCTCACGGTTAAACGCGCCAAAAGCTTGATCCACGAATTTTATGGTGACGGAATTACACTGGATGAGATCGCGCATAAACTTGGAATAACACCTGAGTATCTGAGCACACAGTTCCGAAAGGAAACAGGCGATACGTTCAGCAACTATATTCGGGATTTTCGAATTAAAAAATCAAAGGAGCTTTTACTGGGGACACAGCTGAAACTTCACCAGATATCTGCGCAAATCGGATATTCTGATCCGAAGTATTTCAGTCAGGTTTTCAAAAAGGCAGTAGGACAGTTGCCGGCAGATTATAGAAAAACGCGGAAATAACCGAGGACGGAAGGCTGTGCAATTGTGCTGTTCTTCCAGAAAGTGAGCAGTTCAGAAAAATTATATTAAAAAATTAAACCTTTCTAAGTAATTCCTAGTTTCCATCTTTTCAAGTGCGGCTTATGATGAACTCACAAACGGCGGAACAACGTTTGAATTCAACTGAAAAAGAAAGGACATCTACCAATGAAAAAGTATATCGCTCTTCTGCTGGCAATTGTGCTATGCCTGACCGTTCTGGCTGGCTGTGCATCGCAGCAGGCTCCGGATGTTTCTGAACCCGAAGATACAGCTCCGGAACAGACCACCCCACAGGAAGAAGCTCCCGCCGCTGACGAAGCTGCTGAGGTGCAGGACGTTGAACTGTGGTACTACTGGGAGACCGAATCCCACCAGATTACGCTTCAGGCCGCAATTGATGCCTACAATGCATCGCAGACTGCCTACAAGGTAACTGCCAAGTATGTTCCGTTTGCGGATTTTAAAAAGCAGCTCTCCATCGGCGCTGTTGCTGAAGCACTGCCGGATATGGTCATTCTTGATTCTCCGGATCATGCCTCCTATGCCTCCATGGGCATCTTTGCTGATATCACTGGCAAGATCGATGTTTCCAGCTACTTCGAAGGTCCGGTTGACTCCTGCACCTATGACGGCAAGCTCTACGGTGTTCCGTTCGGCGTCAACTGCCTTGCAATGTTCTATAACAAGGATATGCTGGATGAGGCTGGCATTGAGGTTCCCACGACCTGGAGCGAGCTCAAGGATGCCGCTGTGAAGCTTTCCGATGGCTCCCGCTACGGCTTTGCGTTCTGCAGTGTGCAGAACGAAGAAGGTACGTTCAACTTCATGCCGTGGGTTTGGTCGGCAAAGTCCGATTATTCCACAATTGGTGATGAAAATGGTGTCAAGGCTCTGAGCTTTGCCAAGGAGCTGATTGATTCCGGCGCAATGAGCAAAGAGTGCATTAACTGGACGCAGGGCGACGTTATGAACCAGTTCATTTCCGGCAACGTGGCCATGATGGTCAATGGCTGCTGGCAGATTCCGACGATGCGCAGCGAAGCGGCGGACCTCAACTGGGGCGTCACGCTGATCCCGATGTGCGATGACGGTGAATATGCCTCTGTCATCGGCGGCGAAAACTACGCAGTTATCGAGGGTGGCAATGTTGACGGTGCGCTTGATTTCCTGAACTATATGACGAATGAAGACGTTGTTGTTGAGCTGATGAGCGGTTTCGGCTACATTGCGGGCATCGAATCTATTGCGCAGAACCAGTTCAGTGGTGATGAGGACTATCTGAAGTTTGTCGAGCAGATGACCTACGCGAAGGCTCGCGGCCCGCACGAAGATTGGCCTTCCATCTCTGATGCGATTTCCCTCGCTTTCAACCAGGTCATGACCGGCTCCGCAGCTCCGGCTGACGCGGCAGCAGAAGCACAGGCAACTGTTGATTCGATTCTGAAATAAGCGCTGCTAAGTCCGGGGAGCCTCGAATACATCGGGGCTCCCCATTTTTTACAGGAGGTATCGCGTGAAAACACTAAAACGGTTCTTCCGATATGAACGTGCGGGCTGGTTATTTGTTCTTCCTGGACTGCTTTATATGCTCGTATTTGTCGGATATCCAATTGTCTATAATATTGTTTTGAGTTTACAGGACGTTACACAGAAAAATTTGATCTCGGGTGAGCGTCACTTTGTCGCCTTGAAGAATTACATCACATTGTTCCATGACAACGTGTTCCTGCATTCCATTGGTAATACTCTGCTATACACAGTTTGCTGCCTTGTGCTGCAATTTGTGATTGGCTTTGCATTGGCGCTCTTTTTTACAAAGAAATTCTCATTTTCGAAGCCGGTTCGCGGGCTTCTTATGATGCCGTGGATGATTCCGATTACCGTTACGGCGCTGATGTTCAAATTTATTTTTGGTACGGATGTCGGTATCTTGAACTATATTTTGAAAAGCCTTGGCTTGATTTCGCAAAACATCGATTGGCTAACATCTTCCGGAACAGCTATGATTGCATTGGTTGCAGCAAATGTTTGGATTGGTATTCCGTTTAACATGATCCTGATTTCTACAGGACTTACCACAATTCCAACCGAGCTGTACGAAAGCGCATCCATCGACGGTGCCGGAAAACTCGATACTTTTTTCAAAATTACGCTTCCGCTGCTTCGCCCGACGATTGAGTCAGTTCTGATTTTGGGCTTTATTTACACTTTTAAGGTCTTTGACCTTGTCTTTGTTATGACAGGCGGCGGGCCTGTCAACAGTACACAGATGCTGTCCACATATTCCTATAAGCTGTCGTTTGACATGTATAAATACAGCATGGGCTCTGCTGTCGCAAATGTACTATTTGTGCTTCTGATGCTGGTTGGCATGCTGTATCTGCGCGCAACCAGAGAGGAGAGTGCTGCATGAATAGTGAGCAAACCTTAAAAGGCCACAAAAATATTGTCTTCTGCATTTTTTCCGTATTGATTCTCGCTCTACTGTTGTTCCCGCTTTATTGGACATTGGTAACCTCCTTGAAAACAGAGCAGGAGATCTTTCAAATCCCACCCACGTTCTGGCCCAATGTGATGAACACGAAATCATATACAGCGCAGCTCGATCACGGTGATTTCAATATGTTCCGCTCGTTCGGAAACAGCCTTCTGATTTCGCTGGGTGCCACCGTGATCAGTGTCGTGTTGGCTGTCCCAGCGTCTTATGGTATCGCAAAATACAAATTCCGGTTCCGAAAAGGTGTGTTGCTGACATTCCTTGTGACGCAAATGCTGCCGGTTTCCGTTTTGCTCACACCGATGTTTTTGATGTTCAAAAATCTGCATCTGTATAACACGTGGCTGTCAGCGATCCTGGCAGATGCAACAATTGGCATTCCGTTTTCCGTTCTGATTCTGAAAAACTATTTTGCGTCGATACCAAACGAGATGGAGGAAGCGGCGTATATTGATGGCTGTGGAAAATTCGGTTCATTCTTTCGGGTGCTGATCCCGATTGCAAAACCAGGTATCATCGTCTGCGCAATTTTCTCGTTCCTTTACGCATGGGGTGATCTGGCATATTCCATGACATTCATTCTTGATCAGCAGGCTCGTCCTATCACCGCAGGTATTTACAACTTCATGGGGCAGTACGGAACGAAATGGAGCTATCTGACAGCGTATGCCATTGTAACGATCATTCCTGTTGCACTGATTTTCATTTTCATGCAGAAATATATCATCAGCGGCATGACAAGCGGCGCTGTAAAGGGGTAAAAACATGATTACAACACAGGAAAACAAACTTATCTATACGTTCAATCAGGAAACTGTGCTGATCGAACCGTGGGGCAAAAATGCAATTCGTGTTCGTGCGATCAAGCAGGCGGCGTTTCCGGAGGAAAACTGGGCGTTGACGCAGCCATGTGGACATACTGCAGCGATCACACAGACGGAGCGCTACGCACAGATGGAGAACGGAAACCTGACCGCTCGTATCACGTCAGGCGGAAAGCTGACGGTCTACAACAGCCGCGGAGAGAAACTGCTCGAAGAATATGCTCGCAACCGCCGGGATGTTCTTGACCCCAAGTGCAGTGCAATTGAAGTTGAGGCGCGGGAGTTTCGTCCAATTCCAGGCGGCGACTATCATTTAACCGCACGCTTTGAGTCCTTAGACCCAAATGAGAAAATCTTTGGTATGGGACAATACCAGCAGCCGCATCTCAACTTAAAAGGTACGGATCTCGAACTTGCACACCGCAATTCGCAGGCTTCGGTGCCGTTTCTGCTGTCCAGCCTTGGCTACGGACTGCTGTGGAATAATCCCGCCATTGGTCGGGCCGTTTTCGGAAAAAACCTGACGAGCTTTGAGGCGTATTCCACGAATGTTCTCGACTATTGGGTCATTGCGGGCGACACGCCGAAGGAGATTCTGGAGGGCTATGCCGCCGTGACCGGCACAGTCCCAATGATGCCGGAATATGGCCTCGGCTTCTGGCAGTGCAAGCTGCGCTATCAGACACAAGAAGAATTGCTGGAGGTCGCGCGGGAGTACAAACGCCGCGGTCTGCCAATTGATGTAATCGTGGTCGACTACTTCCACTGGTTCAAGCAGGGCGATTGGAGCTTTGACCCGACCTACTGGCCTGACCCGGACGCTATGATTGCGGAGCTGCACGAGATGGGCATTGAACTTATGGTATCAATCTGGCCGACCGTGGATAAAGAGTCGAAGAACTACCCGGAAATGCTGGAAAAAGGATACCTGATTCGTTGCGAGCGCGGCGTACAAACTGCATTCGAATTTCTCGGAAATACGCTGCATTTTGATGCGACAAACCCTGCGGCACGAGAATATGTGTGGAGCAAAGCAAAGAAAAATTACTACGACAAAGGCGTACATATCTTCTGGCTGGACGAAGCAGAGCCTGAGTACAACGTTTACGATTTTGATAACTATCGGTATTATCTTGGTTCGAATCTCAAAATTGGAAATCTCTATCCTGTCAAGTATGCGCAAGGATTCTATGAAGGGATGCGGGCTGCAGGACAGAAGAATATTGTCAATCTGTTGCGCTGCGCGTGGGCAGGAAGCCAGAAATACGGCACGCTAGTCTGGAGCGGCGATATTGCATCCAGCTTTGAAAGCATGCGCAATCAGCTTGCTGCCGGCCTGAACATGGGTATTGCTGGTATTCCGTGGTGGACAACGGACATCGGCGGCTTCCACGGCGGCGATCCAAACGATGCAGCCTTCCGTGAACTATTTGTCAGATGGTTCCAATGGGGAACTTTTTGCCCGGTCATGCGCCTGCACGGAGATCGAGAACCGAAGCAGCCACAGCTAGGAACAACAGGCGGCTGCACCTGCCTGTCCGGAGCTCCGAATGAGGTATGGAGCTATGGCGAGCTAGTATATGAGATCTGCAAGAAGTATCTTGCACTGCGCGAAAATCTGCGGGAATACACGCGCAGCGTGATGCAGGAAGCCCATGAAACAGGACTTCCCGTGATGCGGACGCTGTTCACAGAATTCCCGGAGGATAAAACCGCGTGGGATATTACGGACGAGTACTGCTACGGCGCAAAGTATCTTGTCGCACCGATCCTCTATCCGGAGCAGCGTATGCGCCGCGTCTATCTGCCAATGGGCTGTGCATGGGCTGAGTTGGAGGGCGGTACCGTATATGAAGGCGGCCAATGGATCGAGGTACCTGCTCCGCTTGATACGATGCCGGTTTTTGTTCGCCAATAGGAGGAAATCATTGTTATGCTTTATATCGGCATTGACCTCGGCACGTCTGCGTGCAAGCTGCTGCTTGTCGCGGAGGATGGTTCAATTTTGAACACTGTCACGAAAGAATATCCCCTCAGCTTCCCGCATCCCGGCTGGTCGGAGCAAAGGGCAGAGGACTGGTGGGACGCGGTCGTGGCCGGCATTCCCGAGCTGCTGCGCGGCTTTGATGCAGAACTGGTCGCGGGCATCGGCTCCGGCGGGCAGATGCACGGTCTTGTCGCGCTGGATGAAGCCGACAACGTCATCCGTCCGGCGATTTTGTGGAACGATGGGCGCACGTCCAAAGAAGTCGACTATCTCAATAACGTCGTCGGCAAAGACAAGCTGTCCTCGCTGACGGCCAACATTGCCTTCGCGGGCTTCACCGCCCCGAAGCTCCTCTGGATGCGCGAAAACGAGCCGGAAAACTTCAAAAAGATCGCAAAGATCATGCTCCCGAAGGACTACCTGACCTACAAGCTCACGGGCGTCCACGCGTGCGATTACTCCGACGCCTCCGGCATGCTGCTGCTCGATGTGCAGCATAAGTGCTGGTCAAAGGAAATGCTCGACATTTGCGGCGTTTCCGAATCGCAGATGCCGAAACTGTTTGAAAGCTTCGCGGTCGTGGGCACGCTCACGAAGGAAGCCGCGCAGCTGCTGGGCCTGCCCGAGAACGTTAAAGTGGTCGCCGGTGCGGGCGACAACGCCGCAGCGGCAGTCGGCACCGGCACGGTCGGCGCGGGCGGGTGCAATATCTCGCTCGGTACGTCCGGCACGATCTTCATTTCGTCCGACAGATTCGGCGTCGACCCCAATAACGCGCTGCACGCCTTCGCACACGCTGACGGCGGCTATCACCTGATGGGCTGCATGCTGTCGGCTGCCAGCTGCAACAAGTGGCTGTGCGAGGAAATTCTCAAAACGTCCGACTTCGCGGGCGAACAGAAGGACATTACCGACGAAAAGCTCGGCGAAAATCACGTGTACTTCCTGCCGTATTTAATGGGCGAGCGCAGCCCCATCAACGATACGAACGCGCGCGGCACCTTCACCGGCATGACGATGGACACCAGCCGGGCAGACCTCGTGCAGGCTGTCCTTGAGGGTGTGGCGTTCGCCATCCGCGACTCGTTTGAGGTCGCGAAGTCCCTCGGCATTTCCATCCCGCGCTCGAACATCTGCGGCGGCGGCGCAAAGAGCCCGCTGTGGCGGAAGATTTTCGCCAACGTTCTCGGCATTCCGCTCGACATGGTCAAGACCGAGCAGGGACCGGGCTATGGCGCGGCGATGCTGGCCATGGTCGGCTGCGGGAAGTTTGCCTCCGTGCAGGAAGCGGCCGGCAAGCTCGTTGAGGTTGCATCCACGACCGAACCGGACGCGGCTCTGACGGCCAAATACGAAGCCCGCTATCAGAGCTTCAAAAAACTCTACCCCGCGCTGAAGGATTTCTTCGCCGCGACAGTGTAAGGAGGAGCTATGAAACTGTATTCTGTTTCCGACCCCGCATTCAGGTCCTATGGCAAGGTGCTGGAGGGGTATGACACGACCGCGCTCGTCGCGGCTATGCAGACGGTCCCCATGCCCGCAAGCGGCACGGCCTACGAGCCGAGCATCGATGCGCTCGAAGCCTGCGGCATCTTTGACGAAATGCGTGACCGTGCCTACGGCGGTATGCCCATCCAGATCGGCATGTGCTGGGGCTATAACACGAAGCTGAACTGCCTCGAGTACCACCGCGACAGCGAGGTCAACGTCGGTGAGACGGATTTCGTTCTCCTTCTCGCCAAAGAAGACGAGATCGAAGACGGCATGCTTGACACTGCAAAGGTCAAAGCCTTCCGCGTCCCGGCTGGCGTGGCCGTCGAGGTCTATGCCACGACGCTTCACTATGCGCCCTGCCAGACGGCGGAGACCGGCTTCCGCGTCGCCGTCGTCCTGCCGAAGGGCACGAACACGGAAAAGCCCGCGTTCGAGCCCAAAAACGAAGAAGACACCTGGATGACGGCCCGCAACAAGTGGCTGCTGGCGCATCCGGACTCCAGCGAAGCCGCCTCCGGCGCGTACATTGGTCTGACCGGAGAAAACATCGACATTGCGAATGGGTAAGAAATAACAGGAGGAATTTGTTATGTTTGAAAATATCCCCAATGTAAAGCTCGGCCTCATTGCCGTCTCCCGCGACTGCTTCCCGCGTCCGCTTTCCGAAAAGCGCCGCGCGAACATCGCCAAAGCCTGCGAGGGCGGCGTGTACGAATGTCCCGTCACCGTCGAGAACGAAGCCGACATGCTCAAGGCCGTCGCCGACGTGAAGGCCGCGGACTGCAATGCCCTCGTCGTCTTCCTCGGCAACTTCGGCCCGGAAACGCCTGAAACGCTGATCGCAAAGTATTTTGACGGCCCGTGCATGTTCGTGGCTGCCGCTGAGGGCGACGGCGATCTCATCAACGGCCGCGGCGACGCCTACTGCGGCATGCTGAACTGCTCGTATAACCTCGGCATGCGCCATCTGAAGGGCTATATCCCCGAATACCCGGTCGGAACGGCCGAAGACATCGCAAAGATGATCACGGACTTTATCCCCATCGCCCGTGCGGTCATCGGCGTGAAGAACCTCAAGATCATCACCTTCGGCCCGCACCCGCAGGACTTCTTCGCCTGCAACGCGCCCATCAAGGGCCTGTATGAGCTCGGCGTGGAGATCGAAGAGAACTCCGAGCTGGACCTGCTCGTCTCCTACAAGGCACACGCGGGCGACAAGCGCATCCCCGCCGTCTGCGAGGATATGAAGCAGGAAATGGGCGAGGGCAAGTACTACGCCGACATGCTCGAGCGCATGGCGCAGTTCGAGCTGACGCTGCTCGACTGGGCCGAGGGCCACAAGGGCGCGCGCAAATACGTTGCGTTTGCAGACAAATGCTGGCCGGCCTTCCCGGAGCAGTTCGGCTTCGAGCCGTGCTATGTGAACTCGCGCCTTGCCTCCCGCGGCATCCCCGTGGCCTGCGAGGTCGATATCTACGGCGCACTGTCGGAGTACATTGGAGCCTGCATCTCGAAGGATGCCGTGACGCTGCTGGACATCAATAACTCCGTCCCGGCGAGCCTGTTTGACGCCGAGATCAAGGGCAAGTTCGATTACACGCTGACGGACACCTTCATGGGCTTCCACTGCGGCAATACGCCGTCCTGCAAGCTCTGCGCCGACCGTGCCATCAAGTATCAGCTCATCCAGCACCGTCTGCTCGAACCGGCAGGCTCCGAGCCCGACTTCACGCGCGGCACACTCGAGGCAGATATTGCGGCAAGCGATATTACGTTCTATCGCCTCCAGTGCGATTCCGACGGTGTGCTTCGCAGCTACATTGCAGAGGGTGAAATTCTGCCGGTACATACGGGCAGCTTCGGCGGCATCGGCATCTTCGCCATCCCGGAGATGGGCCGCTTCTACCGCCATGTGCTCATCCAGAAGCGCTACCCGCACCACGGTGCGGTCGCCTTCGGCCACTACGGCAAGCTTCTATTCGAGGTCTTCAAGTTCCTCGGCGTTGCCGACATCGCCTATAATCAGCCGAAGTTCCTCCCGTATCCCACGGAAAATCCGTTCGCATGATGAAGCAGATCGATTTAAGCAAAACTGTACTCGGCATTGAACTCGGCTCCACGCGCATCAAGGCCGTTCTGCTGGATGAAGACTATCTGCCTATCGCCTCCGGCAGCTTCACATGGGAAAACCAGCTCACCCACGGCGTGTGGACGTATGCGCTTTCCGACGCGGAGACGGGCTTGCAGACCTGCTTCGCAGCGTTGAAAGCGGACTTCGAGCAGAAATACGCACAGAAGCTTACAACTGTTGCTACTATCGGCATTTCTGCTATGATGCACGGCTACCTACCATTTGACAAGGACGGCAATCAGCTTGCCGCATTCCGTACATGGCGAAACACCATGACCGGTGAAGCTGTGGAAAAGCTCACCGAACTGTTCGGATTCAACATCCCGCAGCGCTGGTCGATTGCGCATCTGTATCAGGCGATGCTAAACGGTGAGGCACATACCGCGCAGATCGACTATCTGACAACGCTGGCTGGCTATGTCCATTGGCGGCTGACGGGCAAGCGCGTGCTTGGTATCGGAGACTGCTCTGGCATGTTCCCGATCGACAGCAAGGCGCTCGACTACGATGCAGAAATGCTCCAGAAGTTCCGGACACTTACCGGCATCGATCTTCGCGTCATTCTGCCGCAGGTGCTGCCTGCCGGTGCAGACGCTGGTGTGCTGACGGAGGAAGGCGCAAAGCTGCTCGACCCGAGCGGCGATTTGCAGCCCGGCATCCCGTTCTGCCCTCCGGAGGGCGACGCGGGAACGGGCATGGCTGCGACCAACTCCGTGCGCGTCAAGACCGGCAACGTCTCAGCCGGTACGTCGGACTTTGCCATGATCGTGGTAGACAAGCCGCTCGGCGTTCACCGCGAGATCGATATGGTTACGACACCGGACGGCGCACCGGTTGCGATGGTTCACTGCAACAACTGCACCAGCGACATCAACGCATGGGTTGGACTGTTCGGAGAGTTCGCCTCCGCCATCGGCGCGGAGCTGGACGCAAACGCACTCTATACGCTTTTGTTCCGCAAGGCGCTGGAGGGCGACGCGGACTGCGGCGGGCTTCTCAGCTACAATTATCTCTCTGGCGAAGGTGTTACCGATTTGGATGCTGGACGGCCTGTGTTCGCCAGAACACCTGACGCGAAACTGACGCTTGCCAACTTCATGCGCACACATCTTCTTTCTGCGCTGGCAACGCTCAAGATCGGTCTTGACATTCTGACCGGTGAAGAACACGTTGCCATCGAAAAGCTTTACGGTCACGGCGGCTTCTTCAAGACCCCGGAGGTTGGGCAGCGGCTGCTGTCTGCGGCGGTCGGCGCGCCGGTCTCTGTGATGGAGACGGCCGGTGAGGGTGGCCCCTACGGTATGGCGCTGCTGGCGGCATACCGGCTGGACAGTCACGGAAAGAGTCTTGCGGATTTTTTGGATACGGAGGTTTTTGCAAACGTCAAGTCTGTGACCTTGCAGGCGGATGCTGCCGACTGTACGGGCTTTGATGCGTTCCTTGCGCGCTATCAAAAAGCGCTGCCGCTGGAAAAGACAGCAACGGAGGTGCTGTGATGCTGGAAAAACTGAAACAGGACGTGCTGGAAGCGAATCTGCTGCTTCCGAAATACGGCCTTATTACGTTTACATGGGGCAATGTCTCCGAAATCGACCGCGAGAGCGGACTTGTGGTCATTAAACCCTCTGGTGTACCGTATGACGGCATGACAGCGGAAGACATGGTCGTGGTCGATCTGGGCGGAAACGTCGTTGAGGGCAAATGGAAGCCGTCGAGCGACACGCCGACGCACTTGGCTCTCTACAAAGCCTTCCTTGGCTGCGGCGGTATCGTCCACACGCACAGCCGTTGGGCAACGAGCTTTGCACAGGCGGGCGTTGGAATTGCGCCGCTCGGCACGACGCAGGGAGACTATTTCTACGGCGAAATTCCCTGCACGCGCGAAATGACCCCGGCGGAAATTGCGGGCGAGTATGAAAAGGAGACCGGCAACGTGATTGTCGAGACGTTCCGTGGGTGTGACGAAGCGCAAATCCCGGCTGTTCTTGTGCATAGCCATGGTCCCTTTACGTGGGGCAAGGACGCACACGAGGCAGTTCACAACGCAGTTGTCCTCGAAGAGGTCGCGTTTATGAATTACCACTCTCTGCAATTAAACGAGCGGCAGACGCGGATGCAGCAGGAGCTGCTGGATAAGCACTATCTCCGCAAGCACGGCAAGAATGCCTATTATGGGCAGAGATAACATAATAGCCGGAACGAGTAAAAGTGCCATGAAATGTGCTAATAACGCATTTCATGGCACTTTGAGGTAAGGGCACAAAATAGTTCTAAAAAATTATACCATCTGGTGGATATTTTCTGCCCACGGGAATCAAATATAATTATGACATGGAAACTCCACCCTGAATCAGATGACGCTGCATTTTATGTGCAGCTTGGGCAAAACATTTATAATCTCCGGAAAGTGTGTGGTATTTCGCAGGACGAACTCTCATGGAAGGCAGATTGCAGTCAGAAGTATATTTCAAAGATTGAATCCGGTCAGGCCAGACCTAGCGCGGTTTTATGTGTAAGAATCGCGGCGGCGCTTCACTGTTCTATGGATGTTCTGTTTACCGGGATTTTATCCGAAGATCAAACAAATCAGTTTTTAATAAACGCATCCGATCGAATCCTGATGGATGAAATACTCCAAGCAGTACACAACTACTTGGAGCATAAAAAATAGCGGTGTTCCAGCGAACACCGCTATTTTTAACCCTCATATTTCTGTTTCCGCATCAGGCGCATAATGCCGAGCAGGAATTCCTGCTGTTCATCTGAAAATGTAGCAGCCAAATGGGAAATCTCGCGCAAACGGGCATTTTGCTCTTCAAACTCCGGATAGATGAGCCACTCGGTCGGTGCGCCCAGCGTCCGCAGCAGCTTTTCCATTGTATTGAGCGTCGGCCGCCGCTCACCTCGTTCCAATGCGGCGATATGCCTTGTGGTAAGCCCAACCTGATCCGCAAGCTGTTCGCGCGTCATATTCTTTCCCTCGCGCAATTCTTCCAATCTCTCACCGAAACGCTCCTCTAATGGAGTATTATAAATCGACACCAGTAGTTCACCTCCGACAGGAGTATTGTACAGAATGCCCGCTGTTTCAGAAATGCTCTAATGGTGTCGAATTTTATTCACTATCAGAGGACGAAATAAGGAAATACCTCCAGTGCCGCATATAAAAAAACGGCAGTGCTGGAGGGCAATCCGTGCGACTAAGACGCTCCATTCCTGCCGGGATGGAGCGTTTTATGATAATTTCCCCTAAAAAGAGGCGTGGGCTGCGCCTCAAATGGTGACCAGCAGCCCAGGACACCAGTAGATTCCACTCGTGCCGCAAGGCCGCTTTCAAACGAGCGGCAGTTGTACGGCATCGAGCGGAACTACTGGTGAATATTTTTAGCGTCCGCCAGTGTGCATACGCTGCAAATTGCAGCCGAAGCGCGCTGGCGGTTTTTTATTATCCCATCCGTGCCCCTCCGTTTCTGACATTTGCCCATCCGCGCAAATGAAATTCAGAAATGGAGGCAGCGATATGCTGATTAAAATTGTCCAAAATGGAATCGAATCTGACTGGTTCCAGCTCACGAAAAAGGCCCACCGCGAACTGATCAAAATGAAGCCGGAAGCGGCGATTGTACATATCGAGGATGTCTACCCGGAATCTCCGGATACCGGACGGGTGATCCGTCTGGACTTCCGGCTGTTTACAGTTTTGACGCGAGAATTTGTGCTGGAGGATCTGAAGCAGGAAAAGCGAGATGAGCGCCATATTGAAAAGCTCCGGCTGGAAGCCAGACCGGCCAATGCACCGGAGTTGGCATCAAAGACGCTGGACGAGCAGTACATCCGCCAAGAGATCAAGGAGCTGCTGGAGTCCGCGCCTGCACGCGCAGGATTGACCCCGACCCAGCTGCGGCGGTTTCAATTATTTGTCGAGGACGGTAAGTCATTCCGGGAAATCGCGGAGATTGAACACTGCAAGTACAGCACTGTCAGGGACTCTGTGGATGCTGCAAAAAAGAAAATAAAAAAATTTTTCAAAAGTGACCGCTCAAAACGCGAATTTCTGTCGGATTAAATAGAGGGACATTTACCTCTGTTGTTCTTTGAAAAGTAAAAACCCGATTCAACAGTACATCAGTTGGCAGAACCCGACGAGGGAAAGCGATTTGGCGGATGCGCGAAGACCACCTGTGCAGGAAACTGCATAAAGACGGCCCAATAAGGTGACGAGCGGCCCCATCCAGCCAGAAGCAGCTTTGGCAAGCTGTTTTGCGAAGACCCTGCCAATCTATAATGGTACACCTGTCCAGCCACAACGGAACGTAATGGGGGCAGCTCGGAGAGATCCTCGGAGGGGTGCAAGACCCGTGGAGCGGCAGCCAGCCGCCGCTGTTTGAAATCGCCCATTGGCTTGGGATGTAGCGACAAATAAAGCCAGAAGCACAAATGTCAGAAACCGCGGGAACCGTATCCCGCTATGGAATACGGTTCCCGCTTTGTGTATAGGAGAAATGCAATGAATCCGAACATTGATTTTTTAGGCATCTGCCAGCTCCTGAAAGTGCTCCAAACGGTGGGCTTTTCTGAAAATGAAATCAAAAAGATCGCACGGCGGATCGCGGTCGAGCTTGGTGCAAATTTCACACTTTACGCTTGATTTTTCTCCGTTTTGGTCATAGCTATTCTGCAAATATTGTAGTAGTGTGTGTTGCTGCGGGGAGGTGAGAACGTGGCAAAAAAACAGGCCAACGGAAACCTTGCGCTGGAACAGCAGCGTGTCATTGTAATTCCGGCGCACAACGAGATCGTAGCGCGAAAACTGCGCGTCGCGGCGTATGCCCGCGTCAGTTCCTCCAGCGAGGATCAGCTCAACTCCTACCGCGTGCAGAACCAATATTATTCCGAACTCATCTCCGGCAATCCGGATTGGGAAATGGTTGACATCTATGCCGACGAGGGTATCACCGGCACGTCAGTTGAAAAGCGCGAAGATTTTCAGCGCATGATGCAGGATTGCCGGAAAGGAAAGATCGACCGCATTCTGGTCAAGAGTATTTCCCGATTTGCCCGCAATACGAAAGACTGCCTTGCGGCCGTCCGCGAACTCAAAGAACTCGGTGTCAGCGTCCTATTCGAAGAACAGGGCATCGATACAGCCAGAGTGTCCAGCGAGATGGTCATGGCGATCATGGCATCACTGGCGCAAAAGCAGAGTGAGTCCATATCAGGGAACGTCAAATGGGGTGTCCAGAAACGAATACGGGATAAAACATTCATTACCTGTAAAGAACCATACGGCTATCGACTGGTTGATCGCCAGCTATGTATTGTTGAATCGGAAGCAATTATCGTTCGTATGATCTACGAGAAATATTTATCAGGAACCAGCATGGAGTTCATTCGAGATCAACTGAATGCTGCCAATATTCCGTTCAGAGAAAATGAAAAGCAGCGCCGATGGACGCGAAAAGCTATTTCCTACATTCTCGCCAATGAGAAGTACATTGGGGATTCTCTTTGGCAGAAAACCTACTCGGGGGACACTTTCCCATATAAGCAGCACAAGAACAAGGGCGAAAAAGAACAATACTATGTAGAAAATACGCATCAGGCAATTGTAGAAAAGAGCGTTTGGCACGCAGTTGCAGAATTGCGAATGCAACGGGCAGGCGAAAAACATCCAGAAGATTATTATGCTCCGTCAGCATTTCGGAAAAAGGTTCTTTGTGGATGCTGTAGTTCCATGTTTCGACTTCGCCAAAATAAAGGTTGCACATATTGGTCCTGCAGACAGCATGATACAAATCGAAACAGCTGCCCGAACAGCCAGATACCAGAAACAGTTATGCAAGAAGCATTCTGCCGCCTGTACTACAAACTCAAGCACCACGGCGAACCCATTTTCACGCAAATGCTCTCGAACCTTCAAAAGATCCGCTACAGCCGGATGCTCTGGAGCGAGGATGTCATCTCTCTCAACAAGAAAATATCGGATACCCTCAGTCAGGTTCAATTCCTTGCCCAGCTTCAGCAGGCAGGCGGCGTTGATCCTGACACTTTTATCTCATCCAATAACAAACTCAGCGAACAGCTCCGCAGGCTGAAACAGGAAAAAGCAAGGTTTCTCGACACCGACAGCGACGATCTGGCAGACCGCACCCGCGATCTCATGGACGCGCTGGAGGACGGGCCGGATTTCCTTGACAGCTTTGATGCGGAGCTGTTCGATGCGCTTGTAGAAAAGATCATTGTGGACAGCAACGAGCGCTTGCGCTTCCGGCTGAAAAACGGCTTGGAGCTGCTAGAGCAAATCGAAAGGACACGACGCTGATGGGAAATCGGAAGCTGCCGTTCGGTTATCAAATGCGCATGGGTGAGATCGTCCGGAATGAACCCGAAGCAAAAGCCGTGCAGGATATTTTTCTGCAATATTCACTCGGCGCGTCGCTGAAGGAAATCGCAGAACAGATGAGCAAGACCGGCCCCAGCTACGACGAGAGCAAGTCATGGAACAAGAACATGGTTGCCCGGATCTTGGAGAATGCCAAGTACACCGATGCAGACAATTATCCTAAATTAGTTGACATAAAATTATTCGAGGCAGCCGCTGAGAAGCGGCAGACCAAGCAGCGATTGCCAGAGCGGACACCCGCGCAGAAAGCACTCAAACGTGTCTGCTCCAAACCGCCTACGCCGGAGATCGAGCAGCAGGTCACGCACCTGCTTGGCAGGCTGGCGGAACAGCCGGAGCGCATCACGCAGCCGGAACGGACTTCTGCACCGGTACATACGAATGCGCAAGCCGAGCTGGATGACATTCTGAACACCCAGCCGCTCGACGAGGACGCTGCCAGAAGCCTGATCTGCAAGCTGGCACAAGAACAGTACGATGCCATCGGCAATGAAGAATACGAAACCGAGCGCCTGCTGCGGCTGTTTACGACCTTTGAATGCTCGGCAGAGCTCAACGCAGAGCTGCTGCAAAGCACCGTCTCCGCCGTCCTGGTGACGCGCCAGACGGTGCGGCTGCAGCTCAAGAACGGACAGATCATTGGAAAGGACGATTTGGTATGACAGACGAAAAACCGCGCGTCATTATCATTCCGCCAAAGCCGGAATTGCAGCAAACGACTGCGGTCACAAAACAGCTTCGCGTTGCGGCATATTGTCGCGTCTCCACAAAAGAGGAAGAACAGGCCAGCAGCTACGAGGCCCAGTGCGAATATTACACGGACAAGATCATGTCCAACAAGGAATGGACAATGGCTGGCATTTTCGCGGACGAAGGCATCACAGGCACGTCCACGAAAAAGCGCACGGAATTCCTTCGCATGATTCGCCAGTGCAAGCAGAAAAAGATTGACCTCATCCTTACAAAGTCCATCCAACGATTTGCCCGCAACACGCTCGACTGCATCAACTATACGCGCATCCTCCGGCAGCTTGGCATCGGCGTCCTCTTTGAGAAAGAAAATATCAACTCCCTACCGGCGGACAGCGAATTCATGATCACGATGTACGGCGCGATGGCGCAGTCTGAGAGCGAGTCCATCTCCGGCAACATCCGGCGCGGCCGGCAGATGCACGCAAAAGTCGGAACGCTCAAGGTTCCCTGTTACCGACTTTACGGATATGAAAAAGACACAGAGGGCAAATTCCGCGTCATACCAGAACAAGCAGAAATTGTGCGCGAACTCTACAAGCGATATGAGAGCGGCGCCAGCCTGCGCAATCTGCAAGACTGGCTGGAGGAAAATCAGATCAAAACGGTTTTCGGAGAATCAAAATGGACAGCGACGTCCATCAAGAGCATCCTGACGAATGAAAAATACTGCGGCGATGTACTGCTTCAGAAAACATTCCGCACAGATGTGATCAGCAAGAAGGTCATTAAGAACGTCGGTCAGATGACGCAATATTATATGCCAGACCACCACGAGGGCATCGTCAGCCGGGAGCAGTACAACGCAGTGAAAGCGGAAATGGCGCGTCGGAGTGCCCTGCGCAGCCCGTCCAAAACGGCTGTGACAGGACGCTCCTGTTATACAAGCAAATATGCCTTATCAGACAGGCTTGTCTGCGGCGAGTGCGGAACGCTCTACCGGCGCTGCACATGGACATCTCTCGGACGAAAATATCCCGTCTGGCGCTGCACCAGCCGCCTGAACTACGGCACGAAATACTGCCACGACTCCCCGACGATCAAGGAAGAACCGCTGCGAGCGGCAATTCTGGCAGCCATCAACTCTGTCATGAGCGACAAGCCTGCGCTACTTGACCGCATCAAGAATGCGGTATCTCTTGAACTCCTGCCGGTGCAGGGTCAGACGATGAGCCTTGCCGACATTGAAAGCCGCCTGATACAGCTCGACGAGCAGTTCCAGCGCCTGCTGGCGGAAGCCATTGATGCCGAGGATAAAGAAGCCTGCAACGCACAGTTCGCAGAAATCCTTGCCGAGCAGACCTCCCTCAAAAAGCAGAAAGAAGAAATTCTGCAAGGCAGCGCCGATGCCGACCGCATCTGCACCCGCATGAAGCAGGCAGAAGAAACTATAGAGAACGCCGCGTCCACGATCACAGAATGGAGCGAAAACGCCGTCCGGCAGATCGTGGAGCGTGTGACGGTTCTCTCTGCTGATGAGGTGCTGGTGCGGATCAAGGGCGGTGCGGAGATCAAGCAAACGATAAATAAGTAAAAGAAGATTCCCTGTTCGATTCCGTGCTGCACCTCTTTGTGTGGGCAAGCAAAGTCTTTACCACAAAGTCCGCTTCAAAAAAGAGTACTGGAAAGCCGCACCTGCTGAATGAAGCGGTCAACAAAAATACATAACGAAGGCACGACCAAGCGTCGTGCCTTTTACGTTATCTACGATTACCGTGAGCCATTCAGAAGTGCCGTTGTTTTCATATTGACGCCCATAAGCTCCCGCTGTGTCTGCCGGTTCGCCTGACACATGGGCATCAGAAAATTCACAGCCTTTCGGATCTGCTGAAGGTCAGAAGAAGTGAGCGCATTCTGGTGCAGATGCTCCAAAACACGGCTGTAAGCGTCCTTCAAGGATGCGGACACGGCGGGCTGAAAGAAATAGGTTGAGATCAGACCGCCGATTAGGGCGGCTTCGGTATCGGTGTACTGCATGATTGCTCCTCCCTCGCAAGAGTCAAACGAACGGGGCAATCATACCACAAAATATTGTAGCAGGCTATTCGCAAAACGACGAAATATACGATGCGCGTAGGCGCGGAAAGGAGAAGCTATGAACGTCAGAAAACCTGCGGATTACGGCACAATGTACCGGGAATTGACCGCAATTCTTGCGCAAAATCTTCGGCAGATGGACGAAGTCTATGCCATTGGCAAGGCCATCAGCCAGCGGCCGGAAAAGGGAGCGGCGGTCGCAGCCGCGGAGTTTTTACAGGCGAATTTTCCTGCCCGCGCAGGCTTTTCCCCGCGCAATATGCGCCGGATGCGCGATTTTTATCGGGCTTATGAAAATGACCAAACGCTCCTCCGGCTGGCGATGAAAATCGGCTGGACACTGAACGTGATCATTATGGAGGCAGGGCTGACAAGAGATGCGCGCAGGTGGTATCTGAAACAGGCGCGGGAGCGGCAATGGTCAAAAAAAGAACTGCTGGACATTCTCAGCAGCGACTATGAACCGGATATGGAAGCAGATCAGGAAAACTCTTCTTTGCGTTTTTCTGAGAGCTGTGGTATAATAAATCAAGAATTGAAGGAGCAGCCGCTATGCAGCCACGTTATTACATCATCGAAAGCCAAACAAGCGCGAAGCTTCCTGCCTCTATTCGGGAAGCGACTGCCACTGATTTTGAACGAACAGCGAGAGAGCATTGGCAGACCGACTGGCGCACAGATTTTATTCAGGACACTACGCTCGAAAAATATGCGCTGGAACTGGATGCAACCAAGGAACTGGTCGGACTTGCTGCTTATCGGGATATGCCGGAGGGCGTGCTGGTTTATGTGGAGTATATGGAAAGTGCACCCAGCGGAAATCCGACACTGTCCAAGCCTAGAAAATACGCTGGAATCGGCGCGGCGCTGCTGGCTTTCGGGATTCAACTCTCCATTGATTATGGCTACGGCGGCGCAATTTACCTGAAGGCCAAAACGACGCAGCTTCGGGAACACTATATGCAGACTTACGGCGCGATTCCATTCAGCCGGTTTGACCCGTTCCTGCTGCTGATTGATGGTGATGCTGCGCGGGAATTATTTGGGCAATACTTGAAGGAGGTTTGACAGATGCAGAACGAAAAATATCTGGAGCTGGACGCGCTTGCCGCGCCGAATGGCTATGTCGTACCTCCGACGAAAGAAGATTTGGCCTATGTTGTTCACTTCCGCAAGACCTGCCAGCGGTATCAGATCGATTTTGTAAAAGCCGATCCGGACAAATGCGACGTCGCGATCCATGTGGCAGAGAAAACATTTTGCAGAAGCGTGCTTGATTTTGTAGTTGATCGGAGCCACTTCGACAAGACGTGTGTTCATCTATAGTGTAGCGAAAACACAAATTAGACAAAAGCCGTGTATAACTTGAGTTATACACGGCTTTTGCTTTTTTTGCTGGAGAATCACATGAAATAACTCAAAAGCTGTGCAGAATGGCAACGCAGAAGGTAACAAAATATCATTTATTCCTATGTTTTATCTCTTGGATGAGATAGCAAACATAGGAATTTTTATTTTAGGAGGAACAAAACATGAGAATACCATATGGTTTTACTTTGACCAACAGTGGGGGACTTGAAACCAATAAGAGCGAAGCAGAAAATGTTGCCTTGATTTTTAACTTCTATATGGCAGGGGCAAGTTTGGGAAAGGTTGTGGATATGCTTTATGCAAAACAAATACCGTCTCCGACCGGAAAGGCAAAATGGACTCGTGCCGCGGTAGACCATCTTCTTTCTAACGGAAAATATGTGGCGATCATCGGGCTAAAGAAGTTTCTGGATGTACAATTTGAAAAGGCGGCACGCTGTAACATTGATTATGACAAGGAGGGCTTGCCGAGAAAAAATACGCGCTATGTTTCGCATATTATGCCTCAGAACTGATCCATCTTTTATATTTCTGTGCATTATGCTACAATAACCTTAAGAGGTGAGAGATGTGGCAGAGAAACTTAGTTTGGTGGATATGATCGGTATCGGAAACTTACTGGAGCCCCTCGTAGCTGAGGATATCATCACCTGTGAGGAGCGGGACCGAATTATATTGCGAATTGCGAAGGACAATGAGATTGACGAATACAGGCTTTCTGTTCTTGCCGGCTATAAAAGAAGTAAGGCGGAGGTGTTGGCCCGCATGGAACAGAGAAAGCAGTCGAAGCCTCAGCACAAAAAGCAGGATGATAGTTATATTTCGCTGACTGAGCTTGCACGAAATCACAGCAAGAATACCCCGGGATATGTGATACAGAGCTGGCTGCGCGGTGAAAACACATTAGCCTTTTTAAATCTGTGGGAGCAGGAAAACAATCCCAATTATAGAGAAGCGGGCTACATTGAACTTCTAGAGAAAAAGAAAACAGCCTCGTTTACTTTGACGCCAAAGCTATGGATTGAGAAGACAGAGGCGATCGGTATCGCTTCCAAACAAGGCAAAGGCGGCGGAACATTTGCGCATCCGATGATTGGCTGCGAATTCGCGTCATGGATATCGCCGGAATTCAAGATGCTGTTGCTGAAGTTGTCACTGGATAGGGAGCGGTTAAAGGCATAATTGGTATTTCCAATGTGCTTGATTGGGTGGGCAGCACACATTGTACATTTGCTTTTCCCGTTTTCCTCTGTTACAATAAGTCTGTAGGGAGGGATGAATGATGCTGATGAATGCAACCGAATATCTGGAAACAGTCGAGCAAGTCAAGCAGGAGATCCGCACGGCGCAGTATCGCGCGGCGGTTCAGGTAAACTGCGAGCTGCTTCGGCTGTATCACGCCATCGGTACGGTCATCAACGCGCATAAGGTCTGGGGCAGCAGGTTTGTTGAAAACCTTGCCGCGGATATCAAGTTGTCCTTTCCAGAGATGAAGGGATATTCCGTCCGGAATCTCAAATATATGGCGAAGTTCGCGGAGGCGTATTCAGCCGATGAATTTGTGCAACAACCTGTTGCACAAATTCCGTGGGGCCATAACGTTGTTCTGTTGGATAAGGTCGCGGACAAAGTCGAACGGCTGTGGTATGCAGAACAGAGCCGAAAAAACGGCTGGTCGCGCAACGTTCTGGTGCATCAGATCGAGAGTGACCTATATCAGCGGCAGGCGCTGGCCGAAAAGGTATCTAATTTTGAATTGCGGCTGCCGTCCCCGCAGAGTGAACTTGCCATCCAGACGATGAAAGATCCGTATATTTTCGATTTTATCCCGTTCAAGACGGATATGCTGGAACGGGAAATCGAAGAGGCGCTCGTGAAAGATGTGACGAAGCTTCTGTTGGAGCTTGGGACCGGGTTTGCGTTTCTCGGCAATCAGTATCATCTGAATGTCGGCGGCGACGATTTTTATATCGACCTGCTGTTTTATAACTTGAACCTCCGCTGCTACGTGGTGATTGAACTCAAAACCGGAGAATTTAAGCCGGAGTACGCGGGACAGTTGAATTTTTATCTCTCCGCAGTTGACGGGATTTTGAAAAAAGAACAGGACAATCCGTCAGTCGGACTGCTGCTCTGCAAGAGCAAAAATGATCTGGTCGCGGAATACTCGCTGAAGGATATGAGCAAACCCATCGGCGTGAGTGCTTATCAGGTCACAAGCAAGCTGCCGGAGGAACTGGAAAAACAGCTGCCGTCCGTGGAGGATATCCAGAAACGAATCAAGTAAAGCAGCGAAGCCAAAACGGAGATTTGACAGATGCAGAACGAAAAATATCTGGAGCTGGACGCGCTTGCTGCGCCGGACAGCTATGTCGCGCCTCCAACGAAGGAGAATCTGGCTTACGTCGTCCACTTCCGCAAAACCTGCCAGCGGTACCAGATTGTTTTTGCAAAAGCCGATTCGGATGAACGCAACTTCGTGATCCATATGGCAGAGAAAACATTTTTGCAGAAGCGTGCCTGATTTTGTAGTTGATTGGAGCCATTCCGACAAGACGTGTGTTCATCTATAGTGTAGTGAAAACACATCTAGTAGAACCAAAAAAGATATCTACGCGAAAAACCCAGAAGTTTCAACGGCTTCCGGGTTTTTTTGCGCCCATTTTTTGAAGTTGGAAAAAAAGATATCAAAAAGGGTTTTGGCAAAATCAGTGGACTTGAACCTTTACCCACGCGATTTTGGGCCGCTTTTCCGGGAATTTTTCGGGAAAGCGGCTCTTTTTTGCTCTCGGCAAAATGTAGAATTTCGACCGGCGTTTTTGTTGGTTATGCCGAATACGCACTCCAAGCACAGATACCAGCGCGTTAGCCAGCTGTGCGACGTTTCAGACGTTAAGACCGCAGGCAAGCCTCCACCCGCTTCAGGACGAAATCACAGCGTATTGACGACGCTGGGACGCGAGAAAGCAAAGCACCCGCTGCAACGCAGCGGGTGGTCGTTTATCTGCTGGATCTCAGCAGAGCATCGGTTTTCAACGTCACGCCCATCATGTCTTTATGGGCTTCGCGAGTGTCCCGGCAGAGCGGCGAGAGAAACGTCAGCGCGTTCTGAATGCGGCTCAGATCGGATGCGGAGAGCGTATTCTCTTGCAGATGGCGCAGTACCCGGCGATAGGATTCGCGGAGCGTTGCATCCACGGACGGCTGGAAGAAATAGTTTGAAATCAAGCCGCCGATCAATGCGGCTTCGTTATCGGTGTACTGCATGGTGATTGCCCTCCTCTGCGATGTTCACACAACAAACGCGGCAATCATACCACAAGATGCAGTACCGGTCTATGCGCATTGTGCCGAAATATTGAATCACAAATCAATACACAAAATGAAGCGGCGTTTCGCTCTCTCATGAAAAGAGGGTTGAAACGCCGCTTTTTTCTTTTCTTAAATTCTGAACCCCAGACGAAGGAGGTCACAAAAATGTCTGTATTCCGTGTTGAAAAGACCAAAGGTTACACGGTCATGTCCAACCACCATCTCCGCAACCATACGCTGTCTCTCAAGGCCAAGGGTCTGCTCTCGCAGATGCTGTCGCTGCCGGACGATTGGGATTACACGCTGCAGGGGCTTGCGCAGATCAACAAAGAGAGCATCGACGCCATCCGCGAAGCTGTGCGCGAGCTGGAACGTGCCGGTTACATCAAGCGCAGCCGCGAACGCGACGAGCGCGGCTGCCTGCGCGGAACCGTCTACACGATCTACGAGCAGCCGCACGCGGAGCCAACGCCGGAAGAACCTACGCAGGAAAAGCCAGCGTTGGATCATCCAACATTGGAAAAGCCTATGTTGGATAAACCTACGTTGGAAAATCCAACGCAATTAAATACTGAGAGTACTAAGAAAAGAAAAAGACAAAGTAAAGATCCATCAATTACCGATTCGATTCCTTTCCCTTCCGGTTTTCCGGACGCTCCCGCGCAGAAGCGAACGGAAGCGAAGGAATCGTTTGAACGCTACCGGGACTTGATCTTGGAGAATATTGACTACGACGTTCTGGCAAGTGATCCTCACGTTGACCGGGAGCAGCTTGACGAAATCGTCGACCTGGTGCAGGAGACAGTTTGCAGCACGCGCAGCCGAATCCGCGTTGCAGGCAACGACTACCCGGCCGAGGTCGTGCGGTCAAAGCTGCTGAAGCTGAACAGCGAGCATATCCGTTTCGTCATGGACTGCCTGAAGCAGAACACAACGCGAATTCGGAATATCCGGCAATATCTGCTGACTGCGCTGTTCAATGCACCAAGTACGATGAGCAGCTATTACACGGCGCTGGTGGCACATGATATGGCAGGCGCGGCATAGCCTGTAGTTCGTGCTGACCAAATGCTGTTCAATCGAGTACCTCACAGACCACGGCTGTTATCATGCCCGGCTGCTTCGGTACAGCCTCGCGGCAGAATGCAGGCGGCGCGCCTGGATGCTGAAAGTCCGCGCATAAAAGTCCGCAAGCAGATGGGGTACTTTTTTGCACACAAAAAGCCCGCACGGCAGAACCATGCAGGCTTTGAATTGAAGGAACATCCTATTTCTGCTTGAATATCCGATCTGGAAAAACGGTAGCATTGATCAAATCGGCAGGATCAATATCAAGCGCGTCAGCAAGGTTAAAGAATACGTCCAGTGAAAAGCTCTTTGCCAGTCCAGGTGCTTCGATTGCACTGATAAGAGAACGGCTGATCCCTGCTTTTTCAGCCAACTGTTCCTGTGACATCCCACGCATTTTGCGGAGCGCAGCGATGGCAATGCCAAGATGAATAAACCGGTCGTGATTCTTGAATGAAATATCTTTGCCCATACACTGACACCTCCTGCGTATAAGCAAATTATACGAGCTTCCATAAAATCTTTCTGTCTGAAATGGTATTGTATTGATTTAATCTGTGAGCAATACTATAATAATCAAAAGCGAAATAACGCATACAAGCGTATTTGCACACAGTTTGCAGAGAGACAGAAAGCAGGTGTTGGAATGGCCTCGCCCAAAAGCTGCGCGATCCTCGGACACAATCCCATGCGGTTTGCATGGGGATTTGATGAAGAAGCTGCGGAGTGTCACGATATGAAGATGGAACTGGCTCAGCAGATCATGGTGCTGCGGCAACAGGGAGTGACGCATTTTTCCGTGGCCTGCGACTACGGCGTGGGGCTTTACGCCGCCGAACTCATTAACGTTCTGCGCGACAATGATCCGGAACTGATGCTGTTTTGTGTTACGCCATACGAGGAACAGGCGACAAAGTGGACACCGGAACTGCGCGAACGCTATTTCGATATGCTTGTCAAATGCAGCCACATGACAGCCGTTTACACACATAAGCAGCCAGACGCACAGCTGAAAGCCTACCGAACAATCATCCGGCAGTCTGACATGGTTCTGACGGTCTACGATCCGGCATCTGCGCGTGGGGATGATACCGATAAGGCTGTTTCTTATGCGAGAGAATTGCACCGCCCCATGCTGATAATCCACCCGGACACGTTGAAAACGACATACTCCTGCGTGGAAGTCTGATGTGTTAGCACACTGTCCTTTGCTATAATGGGTATAGAAAAGACTTCGTAAATTTCTGCAAATTTACGATGAAACGCCAGATGCTCCTTGAGATCATCGGCCTTTCCGCGTTTTGGGTGACGGAAATTTTGACGGCGAATAGGCTTTTAAGCGACACCGCCGAGGAAACTGATTTTCTGAATGACTTGCCGTTTGCTATCTAGAGACGGATGGACGTACAACCGCAGCGTTGTCGTAACATCTGCGTGACCCAGCATTTCGCTGACGCTTTTAACGTCAATCCCATTTTCGATACAGCGGGTCGCATAAGTGTGACGAAGTGTGTGATAGCTACGCTTCCGGATACCACACCGACGCAGAACAGATTCAAAATAATATTGATAGGTGCGGGGCTCCATTGGCTTATCCGTTCGGCCTGTCAGGATATACGCATTTTGTGACAGACCAGAAACAGCTTTTTTCAAATACGCCATCATATCGTTTGGAAGTGGAATAACGCGCACAGATTTTTCGCTCTTTGGTGTCTGGATGATGAGCTTCGTTTTCCCATTCTGACGGACACGCTGAACGGCGCGCTCAATGCTGACGGTGCCGTTTTGAAAGTCGATATCTGAAACGCGCAGGGCGCAAACCTCACCAAGCCGCAATCCTCCGTTTGCGGAAAGTAAGATTCCGGCGTCCTTGTGATTGGGTGACGGCGATAGACCTTTCCTGAGTTGGTCAAGCTCCCACGCAGAAAACGGTTCGATTTCACGCTGTTTTGTCTTCGGCAGCTTGGTGTTCAGCGCGTCACAATAAAAATGGTATTCTGCGCTGGCAAAACGAAGCGCTGCTTTTATCAGAACACCGATGTCCCGGACGCTTTTGGCAGATAACCCACCGCCATGCAGCCGCCCACTTTGTCTCTTTTGGCTTAGGAAGTCAGAAAGCTGTTTCGCCGTCAAAGAAACGACGAAGATCGAACCAAGCTCCGGAAGGATATGATGCTCGATCAGAAAAACATATCTGGCGCGTGTAGATGGCTTGATCTCTGCCTGTGACAGATACCATACAAAAAGCTCTTTTACCGTCAAGCGGCAGCTCCCGGCAGGTCGTGACACGATCATCCGTTTTCGGTCCTCCAGCTTGGCCTTTGCTGCGGCATAGGTGCGCGCATAGACAGAAGTGTATTTTGCGCATCCATCCGGTTTCCTGCCACTGATAAAGCGTGCTTCCCAACGTCCGTCTTTTCGCTTATAAATGTTCTCACCTGTTTTTGGCAAACGGCACCCTCCTTTTGACGGCTGTTCTGACTGCGAATACAGATACGATGTTCGCACAATAGTATTCTGCATCACCTGATACCGATTGATCTTTACGAAAACGACGCAAATAATCAATATTTTGATACCGAACCGCATTGACTTTTTGCTGTGCTATTGTATAATGGTGTCAGAAACAAGATATTTATTGCGTTTTTAGGACTTCGTAAATTTGCAGAACTTTATGAAGCCGAAACCGTCATGTTTTGTATGTGCAGATAGTATGTCGCATCTATGCTGGCACATACGGAGAATGGAAGAATCTTGACAATTTAATATGTTTGCCAACGAAGAATTGTAATTGCAGGTTATCTCTCGCTTTATAGTCTGCGATGAAAGAGCAATGAATCTACTCGCCCGGAACTGTGAGGATGAGCAAGTTTCTAAAGTAGCTTGGAGGAAACGAAAGACAGCGTTACACCAACAAGCTATGTGGCCGAAAGGTCGCCATTGCGGGAGAAAATCCCGTGAGAAGGTAGGAAACAGAGCGCGGACGCGACCTGCGTCCATAGTCCAAGTCAGGAGAATCGCTTTTCTTTGCCTGCATGAGATGCTGCCTGTTTTATGATCTCGTTACGTGCAGAAGTTGGCAAACAAAGGGTAGATAGCACGATGATCCTATCGGTAATTCGGAACAGGGCTCCGATTTGCTTCTAAAGTTGAAGTAAATCGGTGTTTTTTGTTTTTGAAGCAATCGGATCATCTCGCGTCAGCGGGATGATTTGTTTTTTGCGGAAAAATCGATAGGAGGATTATCTGCGATGAATGAGCAGCAACGGCAAGCATATCTGGACCAGATCAACTATGGCCGCATTGAGCGTGTGATCGCCTACAAAAACGTGCAGTTCATCCTTGAGCATCAAAATGACACTTTGGAGCAGCTCTCGGCATACTTGCAGAGCTGCATGGAGGACATCGGGCATCCTCCTGCGCCGGTCGAGGTGATCGGTGCGGACTACATCATATATCGTTTCGGCTCATGGCAAGCCGCGATCCGATCTTTTTATGCCGGAAAAATCACAAACATCAAAAACCCACCACATTTTCGTGACCGCAAGATCGTTCAGGATTTATGCGAGATCGAATTGAGGCGGCTTGCAGCGAAGAACGCGGCATCTTCTGAACGGGAGGTGCAGCGATGAATCCGAACAGAACGTATGAGGAAAATATGGCGGCGCTTAAAAAAGTTTTGACCCAACGCACCTATACGGCGCTGTCTCACAGGAACATCGAGTTTGTTCTGAAATATCAAAATGCGTCATTGCAGGAATTGGCTGCATATTTGCGGCGGCAGCAGGCGGAGCTGCGGCATATCCCCGGCAGGACAGAAATAATTGGCGGCGATTTTATTGAACTGCGGTTCCGCGGATGGGTAAATGCGCTTGAAGCGATCGGCGTTAGCAGAGAGCTTGCGGCAAAGCGCAGTACGCCCGCGCTGGAAAAAACGGCGCTGTTTCAGGCGGAGTTCAATACACAGCGGGAGCTAGACAAAGCAGCCAAGGCTGAAGCCAAAAAGCAAAATAAAGCCAAAGAGAAGCCACAGATTCAAGGCAAAGGCCGCCGATTCCGCGCGGATCTTCTTCTGGATGAGAAAATCACTGGAAGAACGATGTACGCGCTTGAATTGCAAGGGTTCAAATGCCCGCAGAATAAGAGCGTGCGGAAAACGCAGGAGTTCAAGGCTGAGTATCAGCGGCAGCTCACAAAGTTCCGGCAGGAGCAGGCAACAGAAAAGGAAGCCAAGCGCGCAGCACGGCAAGCCGAACGGCAGGAACCGGCTGCGGAGGAAAGCGCACAATAATTCATTTGCACAATCCGAATTGGGAACGGATTTGCGATAGACCAGGCTCTACCCCCTAGAGCCGACTGCCAGCGCGTCATCCCCTGACGCGCAGAAATCCCCGGTTCCGAATTGGGAACGCGGAACCGGGGGATCTCAAAACAAATCTACCGGGTCTTCGCCCGTCTCGAAATGATGAATCGCATCGACAACTGAATAGCCACAGCATGAGAGCATATTGTCCCGGCGAAGCGACGCGAAGAAACGAGCGCACCAACGGGCAGAAAACGCGGTCTACGTCGCGGCGGGCGGGAGCGCAGGAAGCGGTAGTGTATCTGTGGTGCAGGGAAAATCCTTTGTATTTAGCGGCAAATCAGCCGTTGAATAACCATAAAAACGATCACGCTGCGGCCATTCATGCGGCAGCAGCGCGAGATGACTGCATGGACGGCGCAGCCTTACTTCCGGACTGCACCGGCACAAAGGAAGAATATTTTTATAAGGAGAGCAAAACAATGAAAGCGAAGAAACTTCTTTCCCTACTTCTGGTTGTCGCAATGCTTATGAGCGTTCTGTGCATGAGCGTTTCGGCAAGCGGCTCTTACGATGCAATCAGCATCGGAGAAGGCGAACCCGTCAAAATCTCTTGGAGCGGCACAACCGGTACCGTTATCAGTGTGAATGACTCCACATTTATCCCCAAGCAGTTCCTGCTTTGGGCGCGCAATGAGTACACCATCAAGGTGGACGGTACAGCGCTGACAGCGCTTGACGCTGGCGACAATGACTCCGCCTATCTTGTAAGCACAAAGACAACACCCATCGAGATCACGGCTGAGCTGAACAACGCGGTTGCATATACTGTAACCTGCGCGCGTTACACAGAAACCTCCGGTACGAATCAGTTCCCGGCAGACGTCTGCGGCTACCTCCCTGTTGGCCAGTTTGCCCGCACCAACAGCTTCGGCTGGGGCAACCTTTACTCGGACAATACGAATGTCAAGTCCAGCAGCAACAGCGTCAAGTTCCTGAATGGCTATACCTCCATCGGTGTTTCTCTCGGCATGGCCGGCGGTTATGTTCAGTTCGACATGGGCAACAATCCCATTCAGAACGATCCGAACAACAAGTACGGCATTGACTTCATCGTTTACGGCAACGCCTTTGTCGGCAACCCCGAAGCGGCTGGTGTGATGGTTTCCAACGATGGTGTGAACTGGTACACACTGGCCGGTTCCCGTCACTACATGAACGGCACCAAGTGGAACCAGAAGATCTCCTATGTCCGCATCAACGGTGCAGATCAGCAGGCTCTGAATTCTGCATTCACGGCCAACGGTATCTACTATTCCACCAACTATACCAGCCCTGCCGAGCAGACGCAGGATGCCATTGATGCGGCGATTACAGCAGCAACGTGGCAGGGCATTCCCGCAGCCAGCAGCTCCGCTGCTGCAAACCTCAGCTGGTGGCCGGAATACACCAATGACGCCAGCAACAAAGCCGAGAATTACGGCAACGTCTGGAAGGTTGGCACGGACACGCATATCGGCGCAGTTTCCAACACGGCAAATACTGCCGGCGTTAACTGGGACAAGGCTGATAAAGCAACGGCTACCCCGACCGGCGCAGAAGTCATTACCTATTCCGGCATTACCACCGTACAGGACGATATGCAGGTTGTCGGCACCAGCGCTACGCAGCCGGAGATGACCGATGTGTATCAGTGGGGCTATGCGGATGTCCGCGTAAATGGTTCTCAGTACGGTACCGTTGTCAACAACCCCTACGCAGACGCTCCTTCGACTGACGCCGGTGCAGGCGGCGACGGCTTCGACCTGTCTTGGGCGGTTAAGGCAGACGGCACACCCATCAGCATTTCCTCTGCACGCTACATCCGTGTTTACAGCGCAGTCCTGTATAACGCAGGTATTTTCGGTGAAACATCTTCTGAGGTTTGCGGTCTGTACGTTGCAACGAGTACAACGACTGATGGTGTTGCAACACCTGCAACGCTGAGCTTTAAAAAATCCACCTATTCGCCAGTTGCTGTAAATGGAAGCCAGACTCAGGGCATTACAACAATTACGCAACCGGCTGGAAGCTCTCGCACATATACGGTAAATGCTTCTGGTCGCGTTTTTGTAAATGGCGTGACCATGGAGAGCAATCAACTGCCGATCACGCTCGGCTCCGGCGAAAGCAAACTTGTTCAAATTGTTACACAAACCAATGACGGCGCGGCATACATCAACGTTGTCAGATTTGTTGCAGACTAAAAGCGTTTGCAGTTCTGATCTGGCATGGTAACTTCCAGGGGATGGGTAGTTATACTACCCATCCCCTGGAAGTGTTTTAATTCCTTGGTGGAGCGGAATTGCAAAGTGCATATGATAATTGTTTATGAGAATAGAAAAAAATAGATTTTGCAGGATGCTACTGCTGCTTGTCCTTCTGGCAGTGCTTCTTGGTTCTGTTCCTGTATTTGCATCAGACGCTAATGTGCAAATTAAAGTTGGGGAATCGGCAATCAGCCTAACAAGCTACACGGGTTCTACATGGGATAACTTTAAGAACAAAAATGTGTATGTGGCGAATGTTCCTGCGGGAACAACTGCAGTAGATATATGTTTAAACTATGAGGGCAGTCTCAATCGATATAACGATGACTATGATATTTGGTCTACTGAGATAAGCGCCAATCAATGGTCCACTCAAACTTTGAGTCACTACCCTTTTTCAAGCGAAGCATTTCCAAATATAACGGACGGAACAAATTATTATATTATTGCCTGTCAAGACAGTGATTATCTGTGGACAGATATAATTCTTGTCCATGTTGGGGGCGGCGCCGAACCCGAACCATCGTTATCTCCAGAGCAAAAAAAGCCGCTTTCTGATCTACTTGCAACTGTTGCTGACGGCAATAATAAGTATTATCAGTCCGGTGACCGCTATAACGGCAAGTCAGCTGACACCATTACAGACCAAAAGAGTGGCTTCTGGGCACAGTTCACAGCAGACAAAGGCCCGCGCGCAAACGCGCAGAAGGTGCTGGAGACTGCAACAACTGAGGAACAGATTAATACTGCGGTTACTGAACTGAAGGAAGCAATCGACAAGCTGATTCCCGCCTCGCAGCTAAACGCAACCTACCTCTACGAGACGCTGCAAACCTATCAGCGCAGCGAGGGCGATCTGGCGCAGTACACAAAAACCAGTGGAAAAAATTTCCGTGCGGCAAGAACGGCTGCGCAGGAGTATCTGGACTCGCTGTTTGATGAAAAAGGCGATGCAACCGCCGTCAATACTAGCCTCAATCAGCAGACCGCAAACAATAAAGCGGATGCTCTGAAGCAGAGCTGGCAGAACATTCTCGCGCTGAGCAAGCTCACCGATGCGGAAACGAACGTCAAGATGATCCGCGCGCTTGCCAACCGCTACACGGAAAACAAGGGGTACGATGCAGAAAGCTGGAACACGCTGAAAGCAGCGCGCGATGCCGCTCTTGCGTACATCGCCGCAAATCCGGTTTCGGACAGCATGACCAAAGCGCAGGTAAACGGGCTTCTTGACGTTATCAACGCGTTCTGGAACAGCATCTGCAGCCTGAAGCCCGAAAGTGACAGCATCAGTGTGACGCTGACGTTCACCGATGACTATCACCTGCGGATTCCGAACAGCAAGCTGAAAGATTCCAGCGGCCTGATGCCCGGCACAAACACTTACCAGCTGAGCAAGGGACAGACACTGGCAGATCTTCTGACCAAGGCCGGATACACCTCTCCATACGGCGGTGCCGCCGATGGCGCTGGCGCAGATGCTGATTCCAATACGCCGGACACCCAGCATTATTATGAGTGGCGTGTCTATGTCAACGGAATCCTCCAGCATACGGACATGGTTGCGGACTGGTCCAGCGAACCGAGATACACCGCGCAGATGCTGCACGATGGCGATCAGGTTCAGATTGTCCATCTGGACGCTCCGACCAGAAGCGTGAACTACATTTATCGTGAGACGCTCGAATGGGATGAGCTGACAAGCGCACTCGGTACGCTGCGCTTTGCATCCGGCAGCGAGACATCGGCTGCGGCTGGTGTGCCGCTTGCGCTGACTGTCGAGCGTGCGGGCGCGCATCTCTGGAGCTATACCGGCAGCTACAGCGCGTATGAAGGCGCGGAGCTTGCGGTCTACGGTCCCAAGAACGCAGACGGCACCTATCCCGCAACGGCAACGCTGACCGGCAGCCTGACAGACGCAAACGGCGTTGCACAGCTCACGCTGTATGACGAGGGCGAATACCTTGTCACCGCGTTTGATCCGCGTGAAAACGATGCGGATTCCGCGGCGTTCTACTCTGCAACTGTCGCAGCTCCGTATCTTACCGTCAAGGTTGGGGAATCCTCCGATGTAAGCGGCGTCAAGGCAGCGCTGAAAGAGGAACTGGACGCTGTCTACAACGCATATCCGCTGGAGCAGTTCAGCACGGATGCGTGGACGAAGCTGAAAGCGGCGTATGACAAGGCAATCAAGGTTCTGAACAATGCGGACAGCACCGTCAGCGCAGCGCACGCCGCGCAGCAGACCGCGATTGAGACGATCCAGAAGCTGCAAAACGAAATGCTGGGTGATAATCAGGATGCGCTCAGCCGCTTCCGTACATACCTTGCCATGCTCCCGGATGACACGGCAAAGCTGACCAAGCAGGAAAGCGTTCTGGAGGCAGTGAACAACCTCAAGAGCGCCTACAATGCGATGACCAGCTATCAAAAATCGCTGCTCACCGGTTCGGAAGAAGCGAAGTATGAGCGGATCGTCACGTTCGTGGAAGAAAACGAAAGCAGCCTTCCGGATGGCAAATCGTACACGCTGACCTTTAAGGTAGAAGGCGACAGCAAGGAATCCACAGAGATTCTGAACGCGATGTACAGCTATCTGCGTGAAAATCCGGCAAAGCAGGATCGCGCAGCCGGCGGCAGAATGGATCGTCCCGACATCCAGATTGCGACGCCGTTTGCGTTTGGCTCTTACGCTAAGGATGAAGAAGCCTTTACGCAGACATTTGAGTCCGCCGCACCGCTGACAAAGGTTCGCATTTTCACAGGTCTGAACAGCAGCTCGTATTTCCAGACGAGAAATGCAGGCGGCTCGTTCTCGCCGGAGGACGCAAAGTGGTCGATCAGCGATGCAAACCTGATCTACACGGAAACCCTGACCAAGAACTCTTCAACTTCAAGCGGATACTCGGTCGATGGTTATCAGATCAGCGGCGACATGATCGTCACCATTGACGGCGTACAGTATGAGCTTCAGGGCATCACCTATGCCGGCATCAGCAAGTCTGACATAACAACCGGAACGTACACCATTTATGACGATGGAACGTACAAGGGAAAAGACGAGCAGGCCGTCAACATGAAGTTTGATGGTATGTATGCCGAGTTCGCCATGCCCTATGACGATGTGGTCATCACAGCGCATTGGGTGCGCGCGGAAGGTCTTGACGAAACAAAGGCAGCCGCGAAGAAGTCTGTGTCGGCGCAGTTCGCTTCTTACAGCGAGTCCGATTACACGGCTGAAAACTGGGCAAGCCTTGTTGCGGCCAAGGACAACGGCCTTGCTGCCATTGACGCTGCGCAGAATGCGGCAGATGTGACCGCCGCAAGAAAAGCAGCGATCAATGCTATGGCTGCGATTCCGACCACATCCGGCGGTTCGACTGGTACCGTTGGTAAAAACTATCCCTACAAGGACGAAACCCCTGTCGGGCGGGTTCATGTGATCGTTGAGAATACAACCTATCTGAGCGATTCTCTCCCGACCGCGCTGAAGAATCAGTTCGTCAACGGTTGGTATGATCTGAATCCGAGCGATTCCATGATGACCGTTGCCCTCAAAGCACTCGATGGCGCGGGCTACACATGGAACAACTATACAACCGGATATGGCATCAGCTATCTGTCCTCTGTTGAAACAACAGACAGCGTAACCGGTGACAGGTTCACGCTTGGTGAATTTGTCGGCGGCAGCGGCTCCGGTTGGATGGGTACGCTGAATGACTGGTTTACCAACGAGGGATTCAGCAACTTCACCGCTGCAAACGGTAAGCTCCAGAGCGGCGATGAGATTCACATCATGTACACAACGGATCTTGGTGTTGATCTCGGCGGCAGCTTCACCGGCAACGACACAACACTCAAAAAGCTCACCATCACTGGCGGCGAACTGAGTCCGGCGTTCTCTTCCAGCACAACAGAGTACGTCCTGCAAATTACGGATGAGAGCGCTTATGCCGCTGTTTCCTTTGAAGCGGCGAATAAGAACTTCCAGTCCCGGATGTATCTCAACAACTACAATAATGAGAACAGCCGGTACGCAAGCGGCAGCCGCCTGCAAATCACTTCCGGCGACATCATTTATGTCGGCGTTGGTGAACTCTCCTGGCCGAGCATGAATGCAGGCAGCCCGCCCAAGAAATACACCATCCGTGTTGTTAAGCAGGGCAATCTCGATGATTTGAAGGCAATCGTTGCTCGTTTGCCCGATGCTTCGAAGCTGACGCTTGCAGATGCGGAAGATGTAGAAACGGCATATAGCCTCTATCAGGCGCTGGACGAAAGCCAGAGATCTGATTTTGGTTCAAGTAACTATAACAAGCTCATGGCCTGCGTGAAGCGGATGCCGGTACTCAAGGCGATTGCCGCGGTTACAGCCGCCGCAGACAAGCTCCCGCAGAATCCTGCCAACCTGACGCTTGCAGACAAGCAGACCGTCGCGGATGCGCAGGCAGCATTGGATAAGCTGAAAGAACTCGGCGGTGAAAGCGAAGTCAGCTCCGCTGTGCGGAAGAAGATTTCTGACGCAACTGCACAGATTTCCAAGCTGGAAGTTGAGCGTGTTGAAAGTCTGATCAACGCCCTGCCCGACTCGATTACAGAGTCCGATAGAGAAGCTGTTGTGGCTGCACGCGCTGCGTATAATGCCTTGACAGACAAGCAGAAAAATGCTATCGGCTCTCTGGTCTATCAGAAACTGCTTGCTGCTGAGGCTGCACTTAAAAACCAGCAGCCGGACGAAGAAACCAATTACAGCGAGTATCTGCGAAAAGCTCTTGCCAACATTAAAAAGACAGTACCTACGCCGACAATCGGTTCCAGCAGCGGCGAATGGGCCGTCCTTGCACTGGCACGCGGCAATGCGGATGTCCTGAACAGCTACTATGACGGTTACTATGATCGCGTTGTAGCCTATGTGAGGGATAATATCAGTTCCGGTAAGCTGAATGCGGACAAGTCTACAGACAATGCCCGTATTGCACTGGCACTGACCGCTATCGGAGAAGATCCCACAAGTGTGGGCGGTCACAACCTTTTGACCGCGCTGAATGATCTGAGCTATGTGAAAAAGCAGGGCAGCAACGGCCCGATCTGGGCGCTGATCGCTTTGGACAGCAAGAACTACACTTCGTCCAGCCGTGATGCGCTGATTGAAGCAATCCTTGATGGCCGCACAAATGACGGCGGCTGGGCGCTTGATGGTAATGCAACCGATGTCGATATGACAGCAATGGCAATTCAGGCGTTGGCTCCGTACTATAATAAGAGCAACAAAACTGTTAAGGATGCTGTTGATACCGCACTTGCATGGCTATCCACCAAGCAAAACAGTGATGGCGGATTCTCCAGCTGGGGTAAAGCAAACGCTGAGAGCTGCGCACAGGTCATTGTCGCGCTGTCTGCGCTCAATATCGATGCGGATACAGACAGCCGCTTCGTGAAGAATGGGCATTCCGCACTGGAAAATCTCTTGACCTTTGAGCAGGCGGATGGCAGCTTCCTTCATACATTGCCAGGCAGCGATAAAGACAACAACCAAATGTCCTCAGAGCAAGGTACTTATGCACTCGTTGCGTATGATCGCTTCAAAACCGGCAAAAACAGTCTGTACAACATGACAGATGCCGTGAAGCGTGCGGACGCAAGCGCACAGGAAGTCATTGACATGATCAACCAGATTGGCTATGTCGATGAATCCAGCTACACCGCCATTGCCGAAGCGCGCAATGCTTACGACAAGCTCTCTACTGAGGATCAGGCGAAGGTCACAAATTATAGCACCCTGACCGCTGCCGAAACTTCGTACAAGGCAATTCTGAAGCAGAAGCAGACAGATCAGTACAAGGCATTGAAAGCGCACTATGACGATCTTCTGAGCGACAAAACCAAGAAGTACGGTACCGCCGCAAAGAAGAAACTCGCAAGTATTCTCCAGCAGGCACAGACGGATATGAACGCTGCGGAATCCTGCGAGCGTGTCACGGCCATCTATGAAAAAGCTATTACTGATCTCGATGCTGTAAAACCGGGTGATATTGAAGTCACATTCCGTCTCATCGGCGCGCTCGAAGCAACGCAGGATGTTGACCTGACGACCGACAGCTATCTGCCCGAATACGTCACGTGGGTTCCCACCAAAACGTATGCGCTGCAAGAGAACGCTACGGTTTATGACCTCTTTACCGAAGCCATGAGCGATGCCGGTCTGCGCTACATCGGTGCGGAAAGCAACTATGTCAGCACGATCTACGCCCCGTCCTGCCTCGGCGGATACCCGCTGAGTGAGTTCACCAACGGCAAGAAGTCCGGCTGGATGTACACCGTCAACGGCACGCATCCGAATCAGGGTCTCAAGAACTGGACACTGAACGACAATGACGTGGTTGTCTGGCACTATGTCAACGACTATTCGCATGAAGTCGCAGACTGGTTTAACGATCCGAATTACCCGTCGCTTGGCAATGGAACCTACTACAACGGCTGGCTCCGCGCTGCGGACATCAGCCCCGAACAGTATGTCAATGAGCTGCTGGGCAAGATTTTGAAGGTTGGCAAGAACGGCACGGTCGAACCGAAGCTGACATTCCAGCACATCGGCAAGTCTGTCACCTTCACATTCAAGCCGGATACCGGTTACAAGGTCAAGGACGTCAAGGTCAACGGCAAGTCTGTCGGCGCAGTCAAGACCTATACCATTGACAAGCTCACGGTATCGACCAGAATCGAAGTTGAGTTTGCGGATGGCAAGCTGCCGTTCACAGACGTACATGAAACCGATTGGTTCTACAATGATGTTCTGTTCGTCTATGAGGAAGGCTTGTTTGCCGGAACGAGCGATACGACGTTCTCTCCGAATGCAGCCATGACCCGCGCGATGCTCGTCACGGTTCTGTATCGACTGGAGGGTGAACCTGCCGTAAGCGGCAGAAGCGGATTCTCCGATGTGACGTTCAACAGCTACTATGAGGACGCTGTGACGTGGGCAGCCGACAACGGCATCGTCAACGGCACTTCGGCTTCCACGTTCAGCCCGAACGCAAACGTCACCCGTGAGCAGATGGCGGCAATTCTGTACCGTTACGCGCAGTACAAGAAGTACAATACCGCCGCAAGCTCCAGCTTGAATGGCTTTACAGACCAAGCAAGCGTGTCCGGCTATGCCACGGCTTCGCTGGAATGGGCTGTTGCCGAAAAGCTGGTCAACGGCAGTGCAGGTAAGCTCATGCCGACCGGCAACGCCACCCGCGCACAGGTTGCAGCCATTCTCCACCGCTTTGTGGAAAATGTAGCGACCACCAAATAACACCTTGCAGCACAGGACTGCCCCCTTTGGGGGGCAGCCCTGCTTGCCGCATTATAGGGGGATTAAAATATGAAGCAAATTCGTAAATTTGCAGCGCTGATTCTGGCGTTTTCCGTCCTGTTCTCGCTGGCTGTTCCCACATTTGCAGCGTCCAGCGTCCAGAGTGAGGTGCAGTCAAGCGCCGCTTTTATGCTCTCTTCCGTGAAGTCTCCGGAAGTCGGCTCCATCGGCGGCGAATGGGCAGTTATTGGTCTTGCCCGTTCCGGGTATTCCGTTCCCGCAGACTATTATGACGAATATTACACGCGCGTGGAAAAGTACGTCAAGAACTGCTCCGGCGTGCTGCATGAAAGAAAATACACCGAGTATTCCCGCGTCATTCTCGCGCTGACCGCCATTGGACGCGATCCGTCCAAGGTCGCGGGATACAACCTTTTGACCCCGCTTGGCGATTTTGAAAAGACCATCTGGCAGGGTCTGAACGGCCCCATTTGGGCATTGATCGCGCTGGATTCCGGCAATTACGACATTCCGAAGAACCCCGCCGCAAAGACACAGGCCACGCGCCAGCTTTACATCGATGAGATCATCAAGAATCAGAAAAAAGACGGTGGATGGTCTTTGACTGACACAGGCGATTCTGATGTGGATATTACCGCAATGGCATTGCAGGCGTTGGCAAAATATCAGGACCAGAAAGCGGTCAAGAGCGCAACAGACAAAGCCCTGACCTACCTCTCCAAAGTGCAGGATAATAAAGGTGGATTCTCCTCATGGGGAACGACAAACGTAGAATCCGTTGCGCAGGTCGTCGTCGCGCTCTGCGAGCTTGGGATTGACCTTGGAGACAGCCGCTTTGTGAAAAACGGTCATACTCTGACGGAAAATCTTCTCTCGTTCCGGCAGTCTAACGGCGGCTTCTACCACGTTCTCGACGGTTCGGACGGCAATAATCAAATGTCCTCGGAACAGGGGTTCTATGCCCTCGTTGCTATTGACCGCGCAGCAAACGGTCAAAACAGTCTGTACCGCATGAGCGACGTGGCGAAGAACACCTCAAAACCCGCCACGAGCGTCAGCAAGGGCAATGTAGACGCTTCTGTGAGTGTCCCCGGTGTGACCGCCCCCGGTACAACGTTCTCGGACATCAAGAATCACGCAAACAAAGCTGCTATCGAAGAACTTGCCTCGCGCGGCATCATCAATGGCATGGGCAAGGGCACGTTTGCCCCGAATAAGACCATGACCCGCGCGGAATTTGCCGCTATCGTCACACGCGCCCTCGGTCTGGCGGCAAAGGACACGAAAGCCTTTACGGACGTTCCCAGCTCCAAATGGTACGCCGGTTACATCGGCACAGCCAACAGCAGCGGCATTGTCAACGGCGTTGGCAGCGGCAAGTTTAATCCGGACGGCACCATCACCCGGCAGGAGGCTGCCGCGATGGTCGCCCGTGCCGCAAAACTGTGTGGCCTTGATCCATCGATGGACGAAGCAGCGACAAAGGATATGCTGGCACAGTTCGGAGATTACCGCAGCGTGGCATCCTGGGCGAAGAAACCGATGGCGTTCTGCTACTCCGTCAATATCCTCGACCAGAGTGACCTCAATATCGAACCCACAAAAGCGATTCTGCGCTGCGAGATCGCACAGATGCTTTACAATATGCTGAGCGCTGCGGAGTTGATCTGATATGACATTTTGGCAGAAACACAAATGGAAAATCCTTGCGCCGGTACTGATCGTACTGGTGCTGGCGGCGGCGTTCATTTTTGGCGACCGGAATATGCCGAAGCAGAAAGACCCATTGGCACAGCCGACCGTTGCTGCCCCGGTGGAGACACCGGCGCAGAACGCGGCGGAATCAAATACGCCGGACAAGGTTGAGACAGAACCGACGCAGACGCCCACAGAAAACGTCTCAGAGCCGTCTGACGACCCGCAGGCAGACAAACCCGCACGGACTGACACCGAGCCGCCAGAGTATCTTTCGCCGGAGGAAATCCAGGCAAGTGCAACCGGCGAATATGAAGAAGTGGGCGGCATGATGATCGACACCGGCACGGGCAAGGACAAGTACCAGACCGACCCCGTGCCGGAGGGCAAGCCAATTCCAGTCGAGCCGGAGGACGTGGAAATTGGCGATGCGGAATACACCTGCACCCTCTCCATCTCCTGCGCGACAATCCTTGACAATATGGACCTTTGTAATAAGGAAAAGCGTGAGCTGGTGCCGGAGGACGGCTGGATTCTGAAACCGATGACCGTCACATTTTATGAGGGTGAGAGCGTTTTTAACATCCTACAGCGCACCTGCAAACAGCAGAAGATCCACATGGAATTTGAGAACACGCCGATCTACAATTCCGCCTATATCGAAGGAATCAATAATCTCTATGAGTTTGACGTTGGTAACACTTCCGGTTGGATGTACAAGGTCAACGGCTGGTTCCCCAATTACGGATGCAGCCGGTATCAGCTGCAAAACGGCGACGTGATTGAGTGGGTCTATACCTGTGACCTCGGAGATGATGTGGGCGGCGGCTACGCGACTGGAAGCGAATGAGAAACAAAGACGCCTTTTCAGGCTACCATCCGACGATCAATTTTTTATACTACGCGCTCGTTCTTCTCTTTTCGATGTGCCTGATGCACCCGGTCTATCTGGCAATTTCTCTGACCGGTGCGCTGGCGTATGACATCTATCTCAAGGGCAAAAAAGCGGTGCGCTTTGCCGTCATGGGACTGCTTCCCATGGCGGCCGTTGCCGCGCTCGTCAACCCGGCGTTCAATCACGAAGGTCAAACGATACTGACGTATTTGCCCGGCGGCAATCCGCTGACGCTGGAGTCCATGCTGTACGGCGTGGCCGCGGCGGTCATGCTGGCAAGCGTTGTTCTCTGGTTTTCCAGCTACAACGAGGTCATGACCTCGGACAAGTTTGTCTATCTATTCGGGCGCGTCATCCCGGCGCTGTCGCTCGTTCTCTCCATGGCGCTGCGCTTTATCCCGAAGTTCAAGGCGCAGATGCAGGTCGTTTCCGAGGCGCAGGCGTGCATCGGGCGCGACACGAAAAACGGTAGCGTGTTCCAAAGAGTCGGGAACGCCGTCAAAATCTTCTCCATCATGGTCACATGGTCACTTGAGAACGCGATTGAAACCGCAGATTCCATGCGCGCCCGCGGCTACGGATTGCCCGGACGCACGGCGTTCTCGATTTATCGTTTCGATGAGCGTGATAAAGCCGCGCTTGCGTGGCTGATCTTCTGCGGCACGTATCTCGTTTCCGGCTGGATGGCAGGCGGCACGTATTTCCGCTACTATCCGACCGTGAAAACCGCCGCATGGACGCCCATGACCGTGAGCTTCATGTGTGTTTATCTCGCACTGGTGCTGACACCGGTGATTCTCGACCGAAAGGAGGACAGGCAGTGGAACTCTTTACAATCAACCATCTGAGTTTTGCATACCCGGAGCAGGAAAAACAGGCAATCTCTGACCTCACACTATCTGTCCGACCGGGGGAGTTTCTGGTGCTCTGCGGCCCCTCCGGGTGCGGCAAAAGTACGCTGCTGCGGCAGCTCAAAACCGTTCTCGCGCCGCATGGCCGCAGAAGCGGCGAGATCCTGTTCGATGGCAGAAATCTTGATTCCCTAGACCAACGCGAACAGGCCGAGAAGATTGGCTTTGTGCAGCAAAGTCCGGAGAATCAGATCGCGACCGACAAGGTCTGGCACGAGCTGGCGTTCGGCTTGGAATCCCTCGGCTACGATACGCCGACGATTCGCCGCAGAGTTGCGGAAATGGCATCGTTTTTCGGAATTCAGGAATGGTTTTACAAATCCGTTACGGAGCTGTCCGGTGGGCAAAAGCAGCTCTTGAATCTCGCATCCGTTATGGTGCTCCAGCCGAAAGTTTTGATTCTCGACGAGCCGACGAGCCAGCTCGACCCGATTGCCGCGTCGGATTTTCTTGCGACGCTTGGCAAGATCAACCGCGAATTGGGAACGACCATCCTCCTGACCGAACATCGTCTGGAAGAAGCGTTCTCCTTTGCGTCGCGCGTCGCGGTCATGGACGGCGGCAAGCTCCTTTGCACCGGCACGCCCGCCGAAGTGGGCGCGGAGCTGAAAAGCAGTGGGAACGCGATGTTCCTCGCCATGCCCGCCGCCATGCGCATCTGGGCGGCGACGGATTCTAAAGCGGTCTGCCCCATCTCTGTCTGCGACGGCCGGAACTGGCTGCTCGATTATGCGAAAACGCATAAACTGCAATCCGTTCCAGAAGAAAGCAAAAACGCACCGGACACGGAAACCGTTGTCTCGGCGCAGGAACTCTGGTTCAAGTATGACAAAGACTTGCCCGACGTGGTCAAAGGCTTGTCCTTGGAGCTGCACAAGGGCGAATTTCTGGCGCTGCTCGGCGGCAACGGCACGGGCAAAACGACCACGCTCAAGCTGCTGGCAAACCTGAAAAAAGCTTATCGCGGCGAGCTTGCCATCACGGGCAGCGTCGGAATGCTGCCCCAAAATCCGCAGGCGCTCTTTGTGAAATCCACAGTGCGCGCAGATTTATTGGAGATTTTACCAAAATCCGAACGCAAAACCGAGCGGCTTGCACAAGTCGTTTCCCTCTGCAAGCTGGCGGAGCTGCTCGACCGCCATCCGTATGACCTGTCCGGCGGTGAACAGCAGCGCGCAGCGCTGGCAAAAATCCTGCTCCTGAACCCAGACATCCTGCTTCTCGATGAGCCGACAAAGGGTCTGGACGCGGAGTTCAAACAGGTTTTCGGGCAGATCCTCCGGACGCTGCAAGCGTCCGGCGTGGCGATTCTGATGGTCAGCCACGACATCGAGTTCTGCGCAAAGTACGCCGACCGCTGCGCCCTGTTCTTTGACGGAAATATCGTCACAGAATCTACCCCAAAAACGTTCTTTTCTGGCAACAGCTTCTACACGACGGCTGCGAACCGCATTGCGCGCGATGTGCTGCCAGATGCGGTCACGCCGGAGGACGTCATTGCTGCCTGCGGCGGTGCGGTCGAACCGGAGGCGGCATTGCCGGAATATCAGCGCATTCCGCCTGCACCGGAGAAAGAGATGCGGACGGTGAAAAAGCTTCCGGTCTGGCGAAAAATCCTTGCCGCCGTGTCCGGTGCCGCTTCGCTGGCGCTGATCGTGCAGGCCATCGGCGTGACGGATTTGACAAAGCTCGTCGACGCGAACGGCATGACGGCGCTGGCAGGCGGGCAGCTCAAGCTCTACGGCATTTTGCTTGCTGCACTTCTTGTGTTTGCACTGTCCATTGGCCGCAAGGCAGACAGACCGGACTATCTGGTGCAGACGCCGCTTGAAAAGCGGAAGCTCCAAAAGCGCACCGTGACTGCCACGCTGCTCATTCTGCTTTTGATTCCTCTGACGCTGTTTGTCGGCGTGTACTACTTCGCGGGGCGAAAATATTACTTCATTTCGCTGCTCATTCTGCTCGAATGTATGCTGCCGTTCTTCCTGATTTTCGAGGGCAGAAAGCCGCAGGCGCGGGAGCTAGTGCTCATTGCCGTGCTCGTTGCGCTGAATGTGGCAGGACGCGCTGCGTTCTTCATGCTGCCGGAGTTCAAGCCGGTCGTTGCCATGACGATTCTGGCAGGCGTGGCCTTTGGCGGCGAAACGGGCTTTCTGGTCGGCGCGATGACCATGCTTGTCTCGAATATGCTGTTTTCACAAGGACCTTGGACGCCGTGGCAGATGTTCTCGATGGGTATCATCGGCTGGCTGGCAGGTGTCTTGTACCGCAAAGGCGTTCTGCGGCGCGGGCGGCTGAGCCTTTGCATCTTCGGCGTGATCTGCTCGACCATCGTGTATGGCGGCATTATGAATCCCGCGTCTGCCCTCATGTGGGCGCACACGATCAACTGGAAAATTATTTTAAGCTACTACGTCACCGGCCTTCCGGTCGATCTGGTGCGCGCCATTGCCACGTTTTTCTTCCTGTGGTTGATTGCCGAACCCATGCTCGAAAAGCTCGACCGGATCAAGACCAAATACGGCTTGGCAGAGTAAGCAGTTTTGTGGAAATGCCATTTGGACTACAGAGATACACGATAGCTATCAATGTGTACGGACTTGGTTGCTTGGAGTAAAAAACTCCGCCATTGAGATTCCAAGCACCCTGCAAATTTGCTCAATGGTATCTACAGAAAGCTGGCTGCCTCTGCAACGAGAGACGCGAAGCGTCGTGTAGGGGATGTTTCCGCTTTGACATAGCTGATATAATGTCATGTTTCTCTCATGCAGTAATTCATCCAATCGTGCGTGCGTATTCAATGCTCTTTCACTCCTATCAAAAAAAGCAGGGTAAACTTTTGATGATAGTATCATATCACAAACGTTGTCCAATAAACAGGACTTATAAGACTCGCCCCACAATTCGGAACTCCAGCTCCGGTGACGCTGGCTTCGGTGCATATGCTTTATTATAAGACACCATAACCGGCTGCATCCGCCGCACGCCGTCACTGCTGAGATATGCTTCCGAATCATCCGGCTCCTGTTCGGCATACGCCTTGATATAGCCTTGTCCATCGTAGATCATGACGCCAACTTCGCCGGTACGGAGTGTCTCACACCGCTGCACCCAGACGATCTGACCGTCATGATAGACAGGCTCCATGCTGTCGCCAGACACCCGAACACCAAATTCCGCACCATCTGGGATGCTGCTCTCCGGAAAGCTGACCATTTCGAAGTTTCCCTCATCCAGAAATGCACCTGTACCAGCGGATACCGGCAGGTCGCTGACCGGCATGTCCAGGTAGCGGATCTCCAGCACTGGCGGTACCTCCCGATACTTCCCGGATGCAATCAGATCCTCCCGATACTCTTTCACTTTTCGACGCCCCTCTGCGTTCAGCAGGGGGCGTTTTGTATTGCTCACAAAATAATCAAAGCCATCCTCCAGATGCAGCGCAGCACAGACGGCCAAAAGCTGATACGCACTTGGAATCGATATGCCCTTTTCCCACTTGTTCACCGCAACGCGCCCAATGTCCACGCCATATCCCATTAAGATCTGACTGAGCTGCTCCAAGCTCAATTTCATGCTTTTTCGCGCAGCACGAATCTGGTTGCCAATATAATTGCACTCACGGTCTTTTGCCGCATTGTAGTCCAGCAGATTTGCCTGATACGCAGCCAAGTGTTTCATTCCTGTTGTCATGATGTATTCCTCCAATTTGGGATGTTCTCATTATAGCCGTCACAGGTATGCTTGTCAATGAAATGTTCTCGTGTGTTTACAAATGCGTCATTGACGGTTCTTTATAGCGTCTATATAATAAAACCATCGTCAATCCCATAACCTCTGGAACACGCGCCTCCACTCCTTGGGCGTGTCTGTCGAAGCCTCTCCAGACAGATCTGTTCCAATAAAGGATTGTCAGCATACAGAATCGAAGTCAAACATGGAATCAGGAAAGAGAGGTACGCATGAAACAAGCAGTAAATTGTGCAGTGAAAGCAGATCGGGCGATCAGATGCCCAATCTGCCAAAGAGGACGGCTTCTCAACGCCGCCGAACATACAGACCTGCGTAGTCTGCAGCTGTTCCGTCCGGAGCAGGCAGACCGCGCGCAATGGTTTTCCAAATGCCCGAAGTGCGGGCAGCAAATCGGGATCGCAATCTGCCCGGTTGAAGTAATCATCTAAACTGCAATTCAAAAACCAAATACTATGATACCAGTCAAGCGCACCAACCGCCCACCTTAGAATGTGGGACCGCCGCGTTCGGAGCCTTACGGTAAGCTGTTCAGCTTTCCGTAGGGCTTCTTTTTTGCGTTTATGCCCCTTTCGCTGAATAGCGGAAAGGGCATACATGCGCAGATGGTCTGAGAGCACAGCAAAGTATCCGTAACTCCATCTCGAAATTTTACAAAATTTTGAGATTGGAGCTTACGAATGTACAACTGGAAAGATGCGCGGAACTACAGACGCTTCCGCGATGAAAACGGCAATGTCATTGCCAATATTATTTACGTTGACGGCGAGGAAGTCGCCGTTTCAGATGAAGTGTATGAAGCCTACGCAAGCATGGATCGCCGAGAGCGGTATCTAACAGATGAATCAGATACCCCGCAGAATCTCTCATTTGAACGATGTGTGGAAGATTGTGTTCCTTTTGAACTGTTGTATGAAAACGGCTGCGGCAGTTTGGAAGAAAATCTGGAGAGGAAAGAAATGCTTTGTATTCTTCACAAAGCGCTTCAATCGATTCCCGCAGAGGAACAGGAATTCATCCGTGAACTGTTCTTCCTGCATCGTACAACACGAGAACTTGCGCAGAAATATGGTGTTTCACAGCCAGCCATTGTCAAGCGCAAGCAGCGTGTGCTATCGACTTTGAAAAAATATTTTGAAAATTTCTGATTTCGTGGTTATCAAGGGGTCGTTTTTTCGGGAGGGATAGTGAGGGGATTCGAAACGCCCCTCACTGAACCTTGAAAAGTGAATACCAGCAACGCGGATCACACCGCAGGTTGGGAAACGCGCACGGCGCGCGCGACGACCCGGAAGCAGCGAGCTTCCGGTGAGCGAGAAACGCGCCGTGGGCAGCCTTGGCAGGCTGCATCATGCCGCCCAACCTGTTTGGACACACAACGTCTAGCCTGCACGTAAGACAGGCTGCCATGCGCTGGGGTTGAAAGCAGTCGAGACCCCAGTCACAGGCTGTGAGAGCTGCCAGGCTCTGTCTGCGCTGTTCCCCATCGCCGGGGCGCGAGCTGCAAATACGGCGGAACAAACTTTTCAAGATAGGATGAAAGAATCATGATCAACGAACTTACCAGAAAAAACGCACATACCGAACTCGACCACATCTTCAAAACCATTCTCCCCGCGCACGGCATGACAGAGAGGCCGGAGCAGATCCGTCTCAGCCACACCATGCTGGACGCCATGTTTGAAAACCGCATCGCACTGAGCGACGCCGGAACCGGCATCGGCAAGACATACGCCTACCTGACCGCCGCCATCGTGTACAGCCACAGCAGATTGGTGGACGGACTTCCATTCCAGCCGGTCATCATTGCGACCTCCAGCATCGCGCTCCAAAACGCCATTGTGCGGGAGTATTTGCCGTTTCTGTCGGATGCGCTGTCGGGCGATCCGCATATCACAACGCCCATTCTTGCCGCCTTGCGCAAGGGCAAGAGTCACTATGTCTGTGACGAGCGGCTCCGCCAGCACCTGCAGCAGCGCCCGAACGGAAAAAATGCTGCGCAGAAGCGTGACCTTTACTCGCTGCGGGATGTTCTGGATCTGGATGAAACACAGAAACTCAGCAGCTTCGACCGCGAGCGTGTCTGCGTTCCACAGTTTTGTGACTGCAAACACCCGGACTGCCGCTATCGTCGGCATTTGACCGAGTACGGGCAGAAACGGTACCTGTTCCAGATCTGCAACCAGAACCTCTGGCTGGCAGACTGTATGCACCGGGAAAACGGCTTGAAGCCCATCCTCCCGGATGCCTGCACAGTCATTGTGGATGAAGCGCACAAGCTGCCGGAAACGGCACGGGAAATGTTTGGCACGACCTTAGTGGCCAGAGAGATCCGCAGCGCAGTCGTTCGGCTGAAGCAGGACGGATACGCTCTGGCAGCGGACCGGCTGTTCTCCGCATCGTCCACACTTCTGCAAAAGATGGCGGAACTGTCGCCGGAGTACCCTATTGAGCTGCTCCATGACGATCTCAGCAGAGTCCTTTCTACGCTGTTTTTGATCGGCAGGAAGCTGTCCACGTTTCTGGAACCTGCCACAAAGCGGGCACTGGAGCAGCTCACCGATAAAGTCGTGCTGTTTCTTCGCCCCAAGACAGACGCCATCCGCTACACCGCAGAGGATGACGACGGCAAGCTCATGCTGTGCAGCGTTCCAGCGGATATCACATCCAGAATGCAGCACACGGTCTGGAGCAAACAGATCCCACTCCTGCTTACCTCCGGAACGCTTGCCATTGGCAGCAGCTTTCGCCGGTTTCAGGACGAATGCGGGCTGGCTGACAATCCGAGGGTTATGGAATCCATTGCTGTCTCGCCGTTCGATTATGCAAGCAACTGTCGGTTGTTTTTTCCCAGATATTCTGTGCATCTCAGTTCCGAGCGGTATTACGATGAGATCGCAGCAGAAATTTTGCGGCTTCTATATACAGCAAATGGTCATGCGCTTGTGCTCTTTACCTCATACGCAGATTTATCCGCTGTCAACGAGCGGCTGGCTACAGCAAAAGTCCCCATTTTCTCGCTGCGCAGGAACCACCCGCAGATCCTGCGGCAATTCAAGAGCACCCCCGGAGCCGTCCTTCTGGCAACCGGAGCTGCGTGGGAGGGCATGGACTTCCCCGGCGACTGCGTGTCGCTGCTTATCATTCCCCGGCTGCCGTTTGCATTCCCGGACGCCATCCACGAGCATGAAAAGAGAAACTATCCCGCCCTGCGTGACTTCATCCGGAGCGTCATCGTGCCGGAAATGCAGATCAAGCTCAAGCAGGGCTTCGGACGCGCCATCCGCACGGAAACGGACACCTGTGTCGTGGCAATTCTGGATGAACGATGCAGCGCCAAAGGCCGCTACCGGCAGGATGTTCTGAATGCGCTGCCGGAAATGCCGATCTTGACAGAGGTATCCGATATTCGCCGGTTCCTCTACACCGTCAAGCCGCGGAGCTATTTTGAAGCGGCCGCATAATCAAATCCGATCAAATTCGTAAAAACAAAAAGGAGATCAACCATGTACAAACGGAAAATGAAACTCAGCCCCATTCACATCAGCCTCATTGCGCTGGCCATCCTGGTGGTCATTGCCGTAATTGTCACGTTCGCTGTCAAAAAGGACGAGCCGAAGGAGCCTGCCGCGCAGAGCGGCATTGTCTACGACGACTCCGCCGTTGAAGGCGGCTGGGAGACGCTCTCGCAGGAGGAAATTGAGCAGCGCCTCAACGACAAGGTGCAGGCGGGCATGATCAACATCAGCTGCAACACCGCGCCGTATTTCAAGGACGGCAAGAGTGAAGGCAATGTCATGCTGGTCAACGAGCTGAACAATCTCTATCCACAGAAGGTGGAATTTTATCGCAATGACACGGGCGAAAAGATCTATGAGTCCAAAGCCATTGCGGTCGGCAGTAAGATCGAGCGCGCAAAGCTCGACGTGGAACTGCCCGCGGGCGAGTACGAATGTACTGCCTACTTTTCCAACTTAGATCCTGACTCCGGCGCAACGCTTGGTGTTGCTGGGGCCATCATCCATATTACCATCCAAAACTAACAAAACGAAAAAGGAGAACTCACTATGAAGAACATGAAGAAACTCGTATCCCTGCTCCTCGCTGTCTGCCTCATGGCAAGCCTTGCCATCGGTGCATCTGCTGCCGAGCCCACCACGGTGGATGTCTCCGGCGGTACCGGTACCTCCAGCGTCAGCCTGTCTTCCACCTCGGATGGCACCCTCGACGGTGATCCCGCTGCCACAAAGATGAATGTTGTGATCCCGACCATCCTCCCCATCGCAGTTGGTACGGACGGCACGGTCACGACGGCCACGGATATCCGCATCACCAACAATTCCTTTGGCGCAGTTAAGGTCGACAATGTCAAGGTCGAAGCCGGTACCGGCTGGAAGCTGACCGCGTTCGGCAGCAAGGACAGCCTTGCCAAGGTCAAGGTAGACAGCAACATGATTGGCTTCAAGCTCGCTCTGGGAGGCGGCACGGAGCAGCTCACCAATGCGGAGAATGCGGCTTCCCAGACCCTCATCGACGGTGCCATCGAAGGCTGCTATATGTCCGGCAGCGGCGACCAGAGCGCAAACTCCATCGCGATCAGCTATGACGCCATCGTCAGCCCGGTCTCCGAAGCTGTCGTCAACGCTTCCGTCGCGTCCGTTCTGTTCGTGATCTGCTGGGATGCGGTCTAAGCCGCACCCATCCATCGCCGGGGGAACCTGCTTCCCCCGGCAGCTTTTATCTTGTAGGAGGGATTCACTTTGAACACAAAACGAATTCTTGCGCTGTTTCTGGCTGTCGTGACCTGCCTGTCTCTTGCCGTTTCCGCATCTGCGGCGAGCATTTCAGATTTCAAGGATGTGGACACCAAAGCGTGGTACGCCGAAGCCGTGTCTGCGGCTGTAGATAACGGCTTGCTTTACGGTAAATCCAGGACGCAGCTTGACCCCAACGGGCTGCTGACCCGTGCAGAAATGGCGGCTATTACAAACCGTTCCTTTGGCTGTTACAAAACAGCGGACATTTCTGCGTACAAGGACGTTGCAAAATCCAAGTGGTACTACAAAGATGTAGCCCTCGCCGTCCAGATGGGGACGTATAACGGTGTCTCCTCCACCAGCATGCAGCCGGATCGGGCAATCACCCGGCAGGAGGCCATTGCAGTTGTGGCAAGAGCTTTGCAGCTTAATTTGGATGATTACACCAAGACGGATCTGTCCAAGTTTGCGGATGCGAAGGAAGTGTCCGGATGGGCGCTGCCGTACATGAAAGCAATGGTCGCAGCCGGTTATGTGCATGGCCGCACACAGGGTCTTGTCCCGCAGGCCAATATCACAAGAGCCGAGTTTGCACAGCTCTATTTCAACATCATCCAGTCCTATATCGCCAAGAGCGGCAGCTATGCGAAGGACTACAAGGGCAATCTGCTCGTCCGTACCAAGGACGTTGAATTGAAGGACATGTCCATTGACGGCGATCTCATCATCGGCAACGGCGTCGCAGACGGCAAGGTCACGCTGTCCAACGTAAAAATCTCCGGCCGCCTTGTCGTGTGGGGCGGCGGCACAGCGGCGATTTACTGCAATGACGGCACAACAGCGGCCGAAGTCGTTGCCTGCCGTGTGGACGGGCCGGTCAAGGTCATTTTTGACCGCGAATCTACACTGCTGGTCTACGACAAAATCAAAACCCGCATCACAGAGCGCGCAGGCAAGTTCCCGGAGACGGAGATCGTGTTTTATGCAATGGATGACATCCTGAACGCGCAGCGCGACCTCAATAAAATGGTGGATGAGAATCTCATTCAGGCAGAAGTTCCTGCGCATCTGTACGCCATCGTCGGAGAGCAGACGGTATCTGCCGTATTGAAGAACAACAGCAAGACGGACAGCTATACCATCGAGATCCGCAGAGATTCCGACGGCAGCCTCATCGCAGATCCCGTCACCCTCGCAGCCGGTGCGTCGGTCAGCGCCATCACGCTGAAAGAAGCGCCGGAATACGGCAACGCTGCCTGCACCGCGACGATCACGGCCACCCGCGACGGCAAGACGGTCGGCACGCTGGAGGTCAAGACTGCCCTGCATGCTGCGTACCTGTGGCCGAAGGAGGTACTATCAAAATGAGAACAAAGAAACTGTTTTCTCTCCTGTTGGCTGTTCTGATGCTCTGCTCGCTGTCGGTTTCTGCCTTTGCAGCAGAAACCGCGCAGGCCAGCGTCCCGGTGGTGCTGACGGTTGTGAATTCTGTCTCGCCCATCTCTGTCAGCGTCCCCGCCTGCCTGCCGGTCACGGTTTTGGACGGCTATGTTGTAACGGCATCCAACGCCGTCATTGAAAACCGCGCACAGAGCGGCGCGGTGCAGGTCGTAGCCGTCGATGTGCAGCCCGGCGCGTTTGCCATTGGCGATTTTGAGAACTTCGGCAGCGAAGCCGGAAAGATCGCGTTCAGCATCAACGGCTGCAAGACGGTAAAGGAAGGCAAACTGACGCTGGCTGACGGAGCGTTCCCGGTCATTGACGCAGGGAAAAACCTGCGGATCGCATACACGGCGAAGGTCGCGGCAGCTGAAAAGGTGGAGAAAGTGAACGCCGCGACGCTGATCTTCACCATCGCGCCTGCAACCGGCAATTCGTAAAGGAGGGAGGAACCGCTATGAAAACAAGAAAACTCACAGCAATCCTGCTTGCCCTCTGCATGCTCCTCTCGCTCAGTATCTCGGCGTTTGCGGCAGACGATGCTGTCGCCAGCGGCACGATCCAGGACAGCAAGATCACATGGAAGCTGGACGACAAGGGCTGGCTGACGATCTCCGGCAGCGGGGACTGCAGCGCCTTTGCAAGCAAAGACGATCAACCGTGGGCAGAATACCGCAGCCAGATCACACAGGTTTGGTTCGACGGCATGGAGAGTCTGGCGATCCCCGATCTCGCTTACTGGTTCGAGGACTGTACCAATCTCACGACTGCCGAGATCCCCAGCACCACGCCCGTCATCGGCAGGCACGCCTTTTATAACTGCCCACTGCTGACGAAGCTGTCCATTTATTACGGAGAGCATACGCTGGACAGCATCGGAGAAGGTGCATTCTGGCGTGAAACCGACAACGGCGATACGCTCTATGTTGCGTACATCATTGGATACCCGGATTCTTCTGTGCCTTTCCACGATTATGACTGGATAGCATCCAATCGAAGCAACCGATATTTCCACGATCTTTACGGTGTGTATCAGAACGCAGATGCCGCCACCGCAGGCGGCATCAAGAAAGCGCCTGCACAAGTTTCCACCCGTGCGTCCACCGGCATTGTCGGCACCTGCCCAAGCTGTAAGCAGTATTCTTTGCAAGGCACCTACGTCGAGCAGACGCATACATCGAGAGGTCATCAGGAGTACTACGAGTGCTATAAATGCCACTATGTCAAAAATCTTGGCACTTACGTCTACAAGGAGCACGGCGACGGAAGCTATGGGTCATGGACCTGCCCTTCCTGCGGCAGCCATACATGGGTTCTGGACTATGAAAATGATGTCACTTGCACCAGAAACGGTTATCGGGAATATAGCTGCGATTGCGGACAGAGCAAGCGCGAAACCATCTACGCAACCGGCCACAGCTATTCCTATGGAAGCTGGGAGGAATATTCCAGCAGCCAGCACCGTCGGGAAAGCTACTGCCGAAACTGTGGCGCATCCAGCTATGACTATGCTTCGCACAGCTTGAGCTACGGAAGCTGGAGCAACTATTCCTCCAGTCAGCACAGCCGGATGGTGTCCTGCCGCACCTGCGGATACAGTACCACGGACTACGGTTCGCATTCTTATGCTACGGGCTCGTGGAGCAAGTATTCTGATGCCCAGCACCGACGCTCGAAAACCTGCTCCGGCTGCGGCGCGACAGACTATGACTATGCCAATCACAGTTATTCCTACGGGAACTGGTCAAAATACGACGAAACGCAGCATCGCAGAACAAAGACCTGTTCGGCCTGCAGCGATTCGGACTATGAGTATGGCGACCATCGGGATTCCAATGCGGATGGTGTCTGCGATGATTGTGGCGCGAATGTCGCGCTGATCGTGACGTGGGATGCCGCGTCCAACGGCGGCACGGTTGGCGGCAAGAACAGCGTGACGACCTCCGTCGCGCCCAACCAGACCGCCGTTGCTCCCGGTTACACGCCGGTCAAGGCAGGTCACACATTCTCCGGCTGGTACACGGAAAAGACAAACGGCACGTTATACAGCACGGTCACGATCACGGCCGCGCGGATGTTCTACGCGCAGTTTGCCCCGGCAGAATACAAGATCACATGGGATCTCGGTACCGGCAAAACAGAAACCACGAACCAGACCTATGGCGAAAAGCTGAATCTGCCCACAGAGCCGACTCGCAGGGGCTATGCGTTCCTCGGCTGGTTCACACAGGAAACCGGCGGCACGCAGGTAGATGGCAACACCGTATTCAAAGAGGTAGCTTCTACCACCTACTATGCGCATTGGGAGGAAGCAACGGTTTTCTCCGTCGTTGTTCCGGCTGTGCTGCCGGTGACGGTCGATCAGAATGGAAAGGTCTATGTCTCCAACGCAGAGATCGTCAACCACTCCACTGCGGCTGTGCAGGTGTCCTCCGTGACCCTGACGGCAGAAAACGGCTGGACACTGGTGCCGTATGCTTCGGATATGTCCCACGCCAAGGTGGACAGCAACCAGATCGGTTTCAGCATCCGTGACCAGAAAACCACCAAGACCGGAGATTCTGAAGTTTTCACACTTTCTTCCCCGTGGCAGATTGCCGAGGAAGAAAGCCTGACGCTCACCTATGACGCAGTTGTCAGCGCCCTGTCGCAGCCGGTCACAAACGCCAATATCCTCTCCGTCCTGTTCGTCGTCGAATGGGCGTAATTCTAACGAAAGAAGGACTTTACCATGCTTAAAATGATTGCCATCGGCAACCTGACGGGAGATCCCGTCCTCAAAACCAACGAAGAAACCGGCAAGCCCTACGCCATCATGCGCATTGCCTCGGATCGCCGCTACAAATCTCCGGATGGAGAAAAGCTGACCGATTTTATCTCGATCAAGGTGCGTGGCGTGCTCGCAGAACGCTGCGCGGAGTTTGCCAGAAAGGGCTGCAAGATTGCGGCCAGCGGTGATTTTGAAACGATCACCTTTGCCGAGGAACCGGAGCGGCAGCCCGGCTTCCTGCTCAAAGCGACCGAGGTGGAATTCCTCTCGCCCCGGAAAGAACTGGACGATGCTGCGGAGCTTCCTGCGGCAGCGTAACAAACAAAGCGGCCATCCCATTGCGGGATGGCCGTTTGCGCGCAGAAAGGAGGCCCAAACATGACGGCATATTTAGATGGTTATTCCGGCTATTCCGGCGTTCCGGAGGATGCAGCCGCAGAGATCCTGGAGAAGCTGATGACACACCAGCAGATCTCCTCCGACGAGGTCGCGCAGATCTTGAAGCGGTACGGTGTCTGCGGAGAACCGGAAGCATTACAGGTTGCGTACCGGAAAAAGGTCGGCCAGCGGCTCATTGCCAGCCTACGCGACCCATACGGCAGGCGCGAGGTGTTCTCCACCGGCAGCACCTATGTTCTGGTGGACTGCTGCAATGACCGCGACGCGCTGGAACACATCCACAAGAAGCTGGATAAGGACATGGAAGCGGTTGATCAGGCGTCATGTAAGATTGACAATCGTTTGCAGGTGCTGCAGCGGTTTTCACGGTATCGGAGGAAGCGCAGATGAGATTATCTGAAATGCTGACTGCGATCCGAGAATACCCTGCGCTGAAGATCCAATGTGAGGCCATGCGCGAGCAGCAAGCGTCCCAAGAGCGCACGGCGGTTCAGCTCTCTATTGCTTATAACAATCTGCAAATCGGTAACAGGAAGTTGTCTCAAAAGAACAAAGCGCTGGAAACAGCCCTTGCAAAGCTGGTCCCGCGGCTGAACAGCCGGGAACACTGTCGGCGGTTCTATAAGACGGTTGCGCCGTATCTTGATCCGGGCGGATTTGTGCTTTATAGGAGCGCTGCTGAGTTGACGCGCTTTCATATCAGCACGGAGTTTGCCACGGAAGATAATATGGGGAAATTCGAGGAAATGGACGGTTATGGGATGCTGCGATACCTGACCGCGGACCGTTTCGGCTCTGTGGAGTATGAGATCGTCGCGCCGTGCTATGAAGAAGCTGTTTCGCTTCATACCGATTACACATCTCCAGAGTATCTGGCGTTTGAGAAAAAGCTGTATGAAAAGACGCTGCGTAAGCTGGGCTTTGGGAAACTGCTCCCAGAGGAACGCGCACCGCAGAAGGATATGAACAAACGGAAAGAAAAGGTGGAAGAACGATGACAGAACCCATTACCATTGGCGTGGATCATGGCTACGCGGCCATGAAAACCGCGCATTGTTCGTTTCCCTCCGGCTTGGCAGAATACGAACATGAACCGTACACGCAGAAAAACGTCCTCTGCTATGACGGAAAATACTACGTTGTCGGCAGCGGGCGGCAGCCGCTCCAGCAGGATAAGACAGTGGATGAGAATTACTATCTGCTGACGCTGGCGGCCATCGCCAAAGAAATCGCGTACCGGAATGCACCGACCGCAACGTCGGTGATCCTTGCGGCTGGCTTGCCGCTGACGAGCTTCGGCCGGGAAAAGAAAGCATTCCGGGCATATCTGCTGCGCGAGGGCAAACCGGTCTCTTTTTCGTATGAAGGGATTTCGTATGAGATTTCCGTGCAGGATGTGAAGCTGTTTCCGCAGGGCTATGCGGCGATCCTCCAGCACAGTGATTTGCTCAATGAACCCTCCGTGATCCTTGCGGACATTGGCGGCTGGACTGTGGATATCATGCGGCTGGACAACCGTATCCCGCACGCAGCCTCATGCCGCAGCTTGGAGCTGGGCATGATCCGCTGTCTGGATGAGATCGCAGAGCAGGTGCGCCGGAGCCTGAATTTATCGCTCACCAGTGTGCAGATTGAAAATGTCCTGCGCGGCATCCCGGACAGTATGGATGACCGTGTGAAAGCCATCATCCAGCGCGAAGCTGGGCTTTATGCCAGACGCATTCTCTCTGCCATTGCCGAAGCTGGTCTGGACTGCCGCGCTATGCCGGTTGTATTTCTCGGCGGTGGGGCCGGACTTATGAAACGATACCTGCCGCAGGGCAGTGTTCTGCGTCCTGTCATTTTGGACGATGACAAGTTGAATGCGCAGGCATACGAGCGGCTGGCTGGACAGGTGGCAGACCATGCAGGATAAACCAAAAACCGCACGGTTTGGTACAACGCTGTTTCTGGACAATCCGCTGCACCGGCAGGCGTGGGAGCTTCTGTCTGCGATTCCGGCTGGGCAGCGCACGAACTGGCTCTGTCTGGCGTTATGTCAGCAGGCGCAGCGGGAGCAATTCCTGTTAGACCTGAAAACGATTCTCCAAACGGAGCTGCAAAACAGCTCCGATCCACAAGCAATTTCGCGGCCGCAGCCAGCCGGGAGCGTCGACGATGACGTTCTCGGCTTTTTGCGCGCGCTGCAGGAAGAAGGTGAAGAAAGCTGAACGTATAATCCGATATTTTGATATGTTCGCGGGCGTCGGCGGTTTCCGGGCAGGGTTAGACTTGGCAGGCGGATTTCAGTGTATTGGGCATTGCGAGATCGACAAATACGCAGACGCCAGCTATCGCGCCATCCACGCGCCCGGAAAGGAGGAAGTCTACTATCCCGACGCAAGAACCATTGACCCCAAAGAACTCCCCGACTTTGACCTCCTGTGCGGAGGCTTCCCCTGCCAGGCGTTTTCTACAGCTGGCAGGAGAAAAGGATTTGAAGATGCAAGAGGTACTCTCTTCTTTGAACTGGCCAGAGTGGTTAAAGAGAAGAGGCCTCTGTATCTTTTTCTTGAAAACGTGCCTGGGCTCCTTTCGCATGACCGAGGCCGGACGTTTGGCGTCATCCTCTCCACGCTTTATGACCTGGGGTATCATGTCGAATGGACTGTGCTTAACAGCAAACATTTTGGAGTCCCTCAATCAAGACGGCGGCTGTTCCTTATCGGATATCTTGATCCCCGATGCGCCGGAAAAATACTTCCTGTCTTTGGAACAGATGCAAAAGCTCTTGTACAGATCGTCCATGGACGGCTGGGCAAACGAGTCTATGATTCTGCCGGAATCGCCTGCACACAGGACACCAGCAGACAATCCGGACTCTACTTTGTAGATCTGACGAAGGGCGATCCGAAGATCACGCCGAACGCCAGATGTTTGCATACCCGGCAGGACGGCTCCCTTACCAACTTCAAAGGGCAAAATTCCGGCGTTCTCTACATTAAGGAAGCAACCAAGAAAGGCTACAAGGAAGCGCATGAAGGCGATTCCATTGACCTCGGCTTCGCGGGCAGCAATACGCGCCGCGGGCGTGTGTTTGCGGGCGTTGCCCATACGGTGGACACAGCGAACACACACGGCATTGTCCTGCGCGGCGGCAGAGTCCGCAGGCTGATGCCGCGGGAGTGTTTCCGTTTGCAGGGTTTCAGCGAGGATCAGATCGACAAGATCCTCGCCATCAATTCTGATGCGCAGGCATACAAGCAAGCAGGCAACAGCGTGACCGTGACGGTCATAGAAGCCATTGGCCGCCGCATCCGCGCAGCAGATGCGGAACTCTACGCACAAGAAAGCAGGTGACCTATGCCAAACCATATTACAAACATTTTGAAGTTTAAGGGTGACAGTGAACAGGTGCATGCCATGCTTGACAAAATCAAAAGTGATGAACTCGGCTTTGGCAGTGTTGACTTCAATAAAATCATCCCCATGCCGGAAAGCCTCAACATTGAAGCTGGCTCCCGCACAGACGAGGCTCTGTATGTCTGCATGATGGCGCTGAACCCAGCCGCACCGGACATGGGCGTTCCCAAATTGAGCAGTGAGGAATATCAGAAGTTGGCCGGCATTGTTGGTCGAAGCAAAGGCGAGCAGTTTATGACGCTGGATGCACAGCGGATTTCCAGAGCCAGCAAATACACGCCCCTTTCAGATGTCATTGCCATGGGGCAGGTCGTGATCTCCAACTTCCTGCAATATGGCTGCGGAGATTGGTACGGATGGTGCAATCGGAACTGGGGAACAAAGTGGAATGCTTATGACATTCACTTCGATCAGGAATCACAGAGCATTCACTTCCTGACAGCATGGGACACACCCATGCCGGTCATAGACAAGCTATCACAGATGTTCCCGGAGGTGGAAATTGATCTGCAGTGGGCGGATGAAGATATTGGTCACAACGTCGGTCATGTTGTCCTTTTAGCCGGAGAACCGATTGACGGGAATATCCCGGAGGGCGGCAGCCGGGAGGCTTATGAGATGGCGTTTCAGATTCACGGCGCAGAAGCTGCCGATTTTAACATGGTGTTCGACGAAAAGAAAGATACCTACGTTTATCAGGAGCCAGAGAAACGTACCCCTCCGCAGACAAAGGGCGATAAGCCAAAAGAACCGGAGCGATGATTGGCATCAAAGATCAATGCTTCGGCGTGGAAATCGAGCTGACCGGCATCACGCGAGCAGAAGCGGCAGAGGCGCTTGCTGCGTATTTTGAAACAACGCCGCAGCGCAGCTATGATAATTACGATAGCTGGTATGTACCGGATCGGGAGGGCAAGCAGTGGCGCATCATGAGCGACGGCAGTATCCGCGCAGAGTGGAATGACGATGGGCACTATCGCAGAACGACCGATCCGGAATATCGCGTGGAAATGGTGACGCCGAAGCTCACCTATGACGAGATGGAGAAATTTCAGGAGTGTGTGCGCCGTATCCGGCAGGCAGGCGGAAAAGTCAACGACTCCTGCGGGATGCACGTCCATGTGGACGCCTCCAATCATAACCGCCAGAGTCTCAAAAATCTGCTCAGTATCATGTATTCCAAGGAAGATCTGCTGTTCAAAGCCCTGAAAACGGACCCCGCCCGTGTCAACCGCTGGTGTCAGCGCGTGCGCGAACCCATGCTGCAGCGGGCAAGGCGGCTGTCCAATGAACCGACGAGAGATTTGACGCAGCTGGAGAACATCTGGTACGAAGGCTGTATTTCTGCGCATGAGCATTACAACTGGACGCGCTATTACGCGCTGAATCTTCACTCTGTCTTTTACCGCGGCACCATTGAATGGCGCTGCTTTAATTCTACCCTCCACGCCGGTCGCGCAAAAGCCTACGTCAATTTATGCCTTGCCATGTCCGCGCAGGCCATCGCCCAGCGCACCAGCGTCATGCGTAAGACGGTGAGCGACAATGAATTGTTCACGTTCCGTGTCTGGCTCGTGCGGATGGGGCTGAACGGCGATGAATTCAAGAACACGCGCGATCATCTGCTTGCCAATCTGGAAGGTAACCGCGCCTGGCGATATGACAAGGACTGCTATGCAAGCAGCCACAAAAACCGAACATCTCAGCAGGAACAGGAGAGGTGACCGAATGAGAATTTGTATTGAAGAATCTACATACAAGGGTACGCCCATCGAAATTTTAGCCCAGCTCCGCGCCTTGCATTTTGATGCTGGCACGTTCGACGGCACGGAAGGATATATCCGTTATATGCAGAACACGATCCGCCGCATGACGGAGCAGCCCTGCGAGCTGCCGGAGAGCAGTACGGAAGAACGTGCAGCCGCACTTATTCATGTTTTGCAGGAGATCGGTGCGCTGGAGCTGTTGGAGGAATGAGGATGGAAAAACCACTGTATTTTGCTTACGGCAGCAATATCAATCTGGATCAGATGCAGTACCGCTGCCCGGACGCGAGCGTCTACGGACAGGCTGTTCTGGACAATTATGACCTGCGCTTTCGCGGCAGCGGCGTTGCGACGGTCGAACCCAAGGAAGGAGCCTGTGTCTACGGCCTTTTGTGGGAGCTGACTGATAAAAGCGAAGCATCCCTCGACCGCTATGAAGGCTATCCGCGTCTGTATATCAAGCAGACGTTGGAAGTGCGGACGTTTGACGGGCAGCGCGTCCCGGTCATGGCTTATATTATGAACCCAGAGCTGCATCTGAAACCGTCCCTGCCGCCAAGAGACTACTATCTCGGTATCAAGGCGGGCTATGAGCAGAACGGTCTGCCGGTTGGCTGCCTCAAATATGCGTTCAAGAACTGCCTCAAGGAATGCGGCATGGAACCGTATCCAAAGAAAGTGCAGACCAAGCCGCCGCAGCGGAAGGAGGCCAGCCATGAGCGATAACGCCATCCGGAGAATTCAGGCCGGTGATCTTCGCAAAATGAGCGACCGAGAAGGGCTGATCCTGCAAGGCTGCGGCGGCGATCCGCAGGAATGGTTGGAAGGGATCAACGAAATGCTCACGGATGCCGGAATCCTGCGCAATGGCAGCCGGTTTGAACGGGCATCTCTGTTTGAGTACGACGGTCACACCAACATGCTGTTTGACTTTGAAGGTGTTGATCTTGATGTTGGTAAACTCGCCATGTGGAGACTTACCACATACGGAACGATTGGCGGGACATGGCTCAGTGATTATGTGCCGAACCGTCTGGGTGGATTTTTAGAGAAATCCGAACTGGGTGTTGAAAAGCCGTCCTGCCCGCTCATTGGGCAGGACGGCAATATTTTTAACCTCGTCGGCATTGCGGCGAGGACGCTGCGCGAAGCAGGTCTGCGGGATCAGGCAAAGGAACTCACCCACCGTATTTTCAGCGGCGAGTGCCACAGCTACGGCGAAGCCCTGTGCCTGATTGGGGAATATGTGACGATCACAGACATTGGCGACTACAATCACAACCGCCGCGGAAAGGAGAAGGATAACTATGAGCGATGATCCCATGCGCATTCTGGTCGTGGAACCCACCAAAGATCCGTATGTCAAGGAGATCGACGGCAGCTTGGCGAGCATGCAGGCTATTGTGGGTGGTTTCATTCAGGCCGTCGAACCGTTTGATGATCCGAATGTCCTGCTGCTGTGCAACGAAGAAGCCAAGATCCTCGGTCTGCCGGAAAACCGCTTCCTGCGGAATCGCAATGGCATACCGTATGACATCATCCACGGCACGTTCTTCCTCGCCCAAAGCAGCGGCGAGGAATTTTGTTCTTTGACCGACAAGCAGATCCAGACCTAGACGCGCCTGTATTCCCGCGAAAAGCTGTTCGTCATGCAGCATGGAAAGGTGATCAATCAGCCAAAGAAAGGAAAATCGACGCATGAAAGATAAATACATCCTGACGGCAGAGTCCGTCACGGCAGGCCATCCGGACAAGCTCTGCGACACGATTGCGGACAACGTTCTGGACGCCTGCCTCAAAGAAGATCCGAATGCCCGCGTCGCCTGCGAAGTACTGGCGACGGCGGGCAAAATTCTTGTTGCCGGAGAACTCCGCACGACGGCAAGCCCTGACGTGGAAGCCATTGTGCGGCAGACCGTTCAAAAAGGCGGATATGACTGTAATTATAATGTAGAGGTGCGGCTGCATACACAAAGCCCCGATATTGCAGGGGCTGTTGACGGTGATACGCTCGGCGCAGGCGATCAGGGCATCATGTACGGCTATGCCTGTTGGGAAACGGTCGAGCTGCTGCCCGCGCCGGTCGTGCTGGCAAACCGCATCACGAGCCTGCTCACCACCTGCCGGGAAGAAAAGCTGATCTCCGGCATTGGGCCGGACGGCAAAACACAGGTGTCCGTGCAGTATGCGTTCGGTGTGCCGGAGCGCGTGGACACCATCGTGATCTCCTGCCAGCATGATGCAGACAAAGACCCTGACGAGCTTCGTGAGGAACTCCGCAGACTGGTCATTGACCGCGCCTGCCATGACGTGCGCATCGACGAACAGACGAAGATTTTCATCAATCCGTCCGGCAGATTTGTGCTGGGCGGCTTTGAAGCAGATACCGGTCTCACCGGCCGTAAGCTGATGGTCGACACCTACGGCGGGCTTGCGTCTCACGGCGGCGGTGCGCTCTCCGGCAAGGACGGCACGAAAGTCGACCGCAGCGGTGCGTATATGGCGCGTTATGTGGCAAAGAACATCGTCGCGGCTGGTCTTGCCGATGCGTGTACAGTCAGCCTCGCCTATGCCATTGGGCAGGCAGAGCCGGTTGCCGTCGAGATCGACACGCAGGAGAGCGGATACTATGACGACGCATTTCTGGCCGAAGCTGTCCGCCGCGTCTTTGACTTCACCCCGGCAGGCATGATCCGCGCGCTGGATCTGGACAAGCCGTTCTTCGCAGAAGTCTGCAATAACTGCCATTTTATGCACCCGCAGGCTGCTTGGGAGCAGACGGACAAGACAGAGAAGCTGCGGATGGCGTGCGCAGAACTGGAGGATGAGCGCACATGAGTCCAAAGCACGTCGCCTCCTGTTCCTTCGGGAAAGACAGCATTGCGACGATCCTGCTGGCCTTGGAGCATGGCGAGCCACTGGACGAAGCGGTATATTGTGAGGTCATGTTTGACGACGCTACCTCTGGCGAAGTGCCGGAACATCAGGCGTTTATCTATCAGGCAGCGATTCCCGCCCTTGAAAAACTGGGCGTACCTGTCCGTGTGCTTCGAAGCGAGAAAACCTATACCTCTGTTTTTATGGGAAAGGTCACACGCGGGCCGAAGAAAGACATGATCCGCTCCTTTCCTGTGTGCGGGAAATGCTATGTCCAGCGCGACTGCAAAATGCACCCGATCCGGCAGTATCAGAAAACGCTGCCGTCCAACACCGTGCAGTACATCGGCATTGCAAAGAACGAACCGCAGCGTCTGGCACGGCTAGGCGGCAATCAGGTGTCGCTGCTGGAGAAATACGGATACACCGAGGATGACGCGAAGCAGCTCTGCAAACAAGAAGGACTGCTTTCCCCTGTGTACGAGTTTACCGACCGCGGCGGCTGCTGGTTTTGCCCGAATGCCAAGCTGTCCGAGCTGCGACATTTGTACGACCATCATCCGGATCTGTGGCAAAAAATGATGCGTCTGCAAATCGTCCCCGGCAAGGTCACAGAGAAATTCAACCGCAGCCAGACGTTTGCGGATATTGATGCAATGTTCCGAGAATGGGATTTACAAACTGCAGCCTAATACATTATAATTAGCATAGATACAAATGCAACAGGAGCAGATGATGGGGAAGAACAACAAAAAATGTCCTCGCTGCGGGCATAAAATGAAGCAGCAGTTTATTGGTTTGCAGCATTGCTCCTGCGGCATGAGTTGGAAGGGCGGGATCGGCTTTTTTGAGCGCACGCCGGACATGGTATTCTGTCTGCGCCGACAAAAGGGCTCCGCAAAGCAGAGCATCTGCATTGAAACACGGCAGGACGACAATACAATATCCAAATCATAATTACGGGAGCGTCAGAGAGATCTGGCGCTCCTGTTTCTTTCGGAGGTATCATGACAAATTTCTTTCTGGAAGAACTGAGAAAGATCTATGGAGATGGGCGCGTGATCCATGATCCGCAATTCGTTGGCGAATGCTGCTACGGCAGTCTTGGCGATCTGCGGGTCAAAGCGCGGTTTACAAAAGATATCGTTGCAAATCAGTACCCATACCTGACGGTTTCTATCCTGAATCCCTCAAAAGGCGAAATTGACAGTGTTCGGATGAAAATTGGGGACGTCGTCAGCAGAAGCTGCCGCAGCACAAATCCGAATCTTCGCAATACGGAACCGCACATCTGGGTTGACGGGAAAACGCCGCAATGGTATGCCTGCTGCCCCGGTTCGCGTGATTATACGTTGTTGGCAAACGCGACTGCGGAATATCTCAGCGTTTTTGAACTGACGCACGAACGGGTACAGAATCGACAACATACTCAAAAAATGAAGGGAGCGGATGCCCATGCGCGATAAGCCCAGATGGGAGATCATCCACGGAGACAGTCTTACCGTGTTGGAGAGCTTTCCTCCCAGCACATTTGACGCTGTCATCACAGATCCGCCGTATGCGTCCGGTGGCCGCACACAGGCGGAAAAATCCAAAGCCACCGCAAAGAAGTATTCCAGCATGGGCGGCAACGCACCGCCTGATTTTGACGGCGACGCCAAGGATCAGCGCTCATGGACCCGCTGGGCGGCAGAGTGGCTGTATCTTGCAAGACGTGCAGCCAAGCCTGGCGCGCCGGTCTGTATGTTCATTGACTGGCGGCAGCTCCCCTGCGCCAGCGATGCGCTCCAGTGGGCTGGCTGGATCTGGCGCGGGATCGCTGTTTGGGATAAGGGAAACTCACGCCCGCAGAAGGGGCGTTTTCGGCAACAGGCAGAATACATCGTCTGGGGCTCGAACGGAGATATGCCGGTCAGCCGCCCTGTGCCGTGCCTGCCAGGTGTGTTCAAATATGGCAATCCGCAGAACCGCATCCACCTGACCGAGAAGCCGTTGCAGCTCATGCAGGACCTTGTCAAGATCACGGAACCGGGCGGTCATATCTTGGACCCCTTTGCAGGCTCCGGCACAACGGTTCTGGCTGCGGTCAAAGAAGGCTATGACGCAATCGGCATCGAGGTCACGGATGTGTACGCAGATCTTGCCAGAAAGCGGCTGGAAGCAGAGCTGAATGCTGCGTAGCGACTATTGTAGCGACTACGAACGGCAAAAATCTGAATTTCAAAATTCCATAGCGACTATTGTAGCGACTACGCCATTTAAAACCGATTTGAATGGCCAAAGCAGCACGAAGGCATCTATAAGGAAAAGAAAATCGAACTCTCTCTCCTCTCTTGCCCCGCCTTTTGGCGGGGCGTCAGGCTCTCGCCGCCTCGCGGCAAGAGCGCAAGCATCGCCTTTTGGTACCAAAAGGCAGCTTGCAGGGAGGACCCTGTCCCCAATATGCCGCCTGCGGGCGGAGAAAGGAGCGCCGTGCGGAAGAATCAGTACAATCTGCATATCCGGCTGGATGAGGACGAACGCGCCGCGCTGGAAAAGGGGCTGCAAGCCAGCGGCCTGCCGCTGTCTGCTTACCTGCGCAAGCTGATCCTCGGAGAAAGCATCCAAGCCGCACCCTCAGAAGAACTTCGCAGGCTGCGCACGGAGATCCACCAGATCGGCAACAATATCAATCAGCTCGCCCGAAAAGCGAACGCCGGGTTTGCCAGCCGTGATGAGGTCACACGCGCACTGCGGATGCTGGACCGCGTTTATGAACTCATGTATGAGTTTTCAAAATAGAAATGGCAATTACGAAAATTCTGTACCGCAACGGCGGACTTGCGCAGGCCATTCAATATATTACGAATCCGGATAAGACCGATCAGTGCGTCCTTGTCGATCATTTTAACTGCGATCCCGGTTTTGCGTATCAGCAGATGATGAATACAAAACGGCGGTTTCATAAAACGGATGGACGCCAATGCTATCATATTATCCAGTCATTTAAGCCGGATGAGATCTCACCGGAACTGGCGCATGAAATTGCAAAACGGTTTGCAGCAGAGCACCTGCAAGGATATGAAGCCGTAATCGGAACGCACGTTGATAAAGGGCACATCCATTCGCATATCGTTTTTAATTCTGTCAATGCGGATACCGGCATCAAATACCACAGTACACTTCAAAACTATTACCAACAAATCCGTGGGATCTCAGACAGGCTCTGCGCAGAAAATGGTCTATCTGTAATTCTTCAAGGAGAGCGTACAAAAACAGTCAGCTACATTGAATGGCTGAGGCAGTCAAAAGGTCAGCCGACGTTCCGTTCCATGCTGGAAGCAGACCTGCGCGAAGCGATTGCCGACGCGAACGATCTCGGCCACTTCTTCTTGCTCATGGAGCATAAGGGCTACGAGATCCACCACGGCAACCGTCTCGGTTTCCGATTGCGCGGGCAGGAGCGTTTCATGTATCCGGAACGCAAAAACGCGGCATATTCAGAAGAAAACATTGAACGCGCCATTGCAGGCAATCTCGCGGAGATTGAAGCCGGTAGCCGACCGGCGTTTATTCCGCGCCCAAAGCCCCAGCCATACCGCCCACATCCAAAGTACAAGGGATTCCTTGCGTTGTACTATCATTACTGCTATCTGCTCGGCCGCATTGAAAAGCGGCAATACCCGCCGCGCATGACGCCGCATCTTCGGAAGGAGATCATGAAAGCCGAAGTCTATAAAGCACGACTAAAATTCCTGCAAGAGAACAATATCACCATGGCAGATGATCTGACCGCCTGTATGCAGCAGGCAGAAAACAAGGTCACGCAGCTTGCCAAGCAGCGCACGATTTTGAACGTCCGCAAGAAAAAACGCAAGAAGCTCTTTGATGCGTTGGCGACGGAAGAATCACTCGCTGTGAGCAAAGCTCTCTATGAAGAAGGGCTATCCGGCATGGAATCTGAGTACGCGCAGTACGCGGAAGCGAAAGCGGTACTGGACGCCTGTGGTTTTTCACGGCAGACCCTCACAGAAGAAAAAGCAGACATCTACGAGCAGCTTGCACAGCTCAACAAGCAGATCCGCGCCGAGCGGCAGAAGATCAAGCTGTGCCGCGAGATTGCGGACTCGGCAGCGGTCATGCAGCGCGATGTCGCTGCACAAGAAAAATCCTTACACGAAAAAGAAACAGAGCATTCGTTCACAAACAGGAGGTGATTCCCCATCAACGTAGGAAACAGCGAAGCCGCCGAGCAGGTCGTCCACATGATGCTCTCAGGCGGCGAGGTAGCGGTCAAGCTGGCAGGTTCGGCGGCAAAAAATGCCGCGGCAATGCTGCTGGCGTTGGCGCGCAACCATAAAAAGGTCTACGGCAAGACCAGTCTCAAGAAGATTCTCCAGCAGACGCGCGACATCCGCACGTTTTCCCTGACACCGGAGCAGTACCGGGAATTCAGCCGTCAGGCGAAGGACAAGGTACTGTTCGCGGGTATCCAGGACAAGGAGCAGCCGGACGCGCCTGTTGATCTCGTTATTCCGACGACCGATCTGGAGCTGGCAAATGTTATTTTCGAGCGTCTTTTCGGTTCGCTGGAAAAGCTGCAGGAGGAACGCTCATCAAAAAAAGAGTCTCGGTCGGAACGCTCCTCGGACGATATCGCCAGCAGCTCGCCTACGAGCAGGAAGAACTCGAAGAATGACCGCCCATCCATCGGTGAGCAGCTTCAGTCTTTCCGCGAAAAGCTGTCCGGTGTCGAACCGCGTGTCCCGACCAGAGAAAAAACACACAGTGAGATTACAAAGTAAACGCAAACTGGATTTGTGCAGAGAATTATGATATGCTCGAAGCAGAAAAAGCTGGGAGGTGGCGTGTATGGCAGAGCAGGGATATGATCTGATGCACAAAAACGATGTTGTTGCGTCCTTGCAGCTCGACGATCTGTCCGGCGCTATCCTCAAGGTCACACCCAGTGCGAGTCCAGAGCTGCTGCCGCTCGGCGGCAGTCAGGGCGCAGACAGTCTGCGCAAATGGTGGCTGCGCCGTGCCGTCCCCATCAGTCAGGGCAATATCGCCGCGCTTTTGCAGCGTGAAGGTATCCCATCCACGCAGAGTCTGCTCGTGCGGAACCTTGGTCTCAGTCTGTCCGACCACTACTGGATCAGACCGCAAAAGAGCGACCTGACATGGCGCGAAGTTAGTCCATTCTCCAATGCTTTTGGCGACCTGTTAGAAACTGCGTCGACGCAGTTCTATTCGCCGGAGGCTGCTTTGCAAGGCGACCTAATCAAGAAATGGGTGATTGTCGACGATACGCGCTGCCTGCTCAAAGGCAACCGCGGTGCGAACTCCCAACAGAGTCTCAATGAAGTGCTGGCATCCATGCTGCACGAAAAACAGGGCTTTTCCAACCATGTGCGGTATCGCCCGGTCAAGTTCACCGGCAGCGCAAGTGAGCAGTACGGCTGCATCTGCGAGGACTTCGCGTCGGAAACGCTGGAGTTTATACCGGCGATTGACGTTGTGGATTCTGAGAAGAAAGACAATGCCGTCTCCACCTACGAGCATTTCATTCATGTCTGTACCGAGCACGGTCTGTCAGAGCAGGAAGTGCGCGGATTCCTCGAATATCAGATCCTTACAGATTTCGTGCTGACGAATACAGACCGGCATCTCAATAACTTCGGCATCCTCCGTGACAGCCGGACACTGAAATTTGTGCGGATGGCCCCGATCTTCGATTCCGGCAATTCGATGTTCTGGGATGCGCCGCGCCTGCCGGAGCGCAGCGACTGCACAGAGATCACGGTCAACAGCTTCCGTAAGACCGAAGCAGAGCTGCTCAAGCTCGTCACTGACCGCAGCCGTGTCCGTATGGAGCTGATGCCAAGCCGGGAAGAAATCGCGGATCTGTACGCCAAGGACGACAGCATCGCGTTCGTGGATTCCATTCTCACCGGCTACGAGAAGAAGAAAGCGCTATTGGAGCAGTTCATGGAGAAAGGCATTCTAGCACAGACCCACCGCAAACGTAATACCGAACCTGAACGATAATTTTCAACTGCCCTGCAAGGCTTTGCGCTTTGCAGGGTGTTTTTTCTGAGGTGATGCCTATCCGAAAATCAAATGATACGCTATTTTATCTTTTTGGCACAATTCCCGTCATCTGGCTTGCCCTCCTGCTGGCGCAGTCTCTTGGCGGCGGTTTGCCGGAGCTGCTGCGGAACCTGACAGCAGCATTAGAGCAGCCGACGAATATCATATGGACAGACAAAAGCCTGCCCACAATTCTCATCTGCCTTGCCGCTTATGGCATGGCGGTTTTGCTTTACCGGACGAATCAGGGCAGGACCCGCGACGGCGAGGAACACGGCTCTGCGGCGTGGGCCACACCCGCATCCGTCAACGCGCAGTTCGCGCAGAAGGACAGCATCCCGCTGACCCAGCACGTCCGGCTCGGTCTGGATACGCACAAGCACCGCCGCTCCCTCAACGTGCTGGTCATCGGCGGCAGCGGCGCAGCCAAAACACGCAGCTTTGTGCTGCCCAATATCCTGACCGCAAACACCAATTATGTCATAACAGACCCCAAATCTGAAGTGCTGCTTGCCACGGGCGGCTACCTCAAGGAGCAGGGCTATGACGTGCGCGTTCTGAACCTTGTGAATTTGGAACAGTCGGACGGATATAACCCGTTCCGCTACCTGCGCGACGAAAAGGATGTACTGAAGCTGGTCAATAACCTGATCCAGTCCACCACGCCGAAGGGCAGCCACGAGTCCGACCCGTTCTGGACCAAAGCCGAAACCGCACTCCTGCAGGCCATCATTCTCATGCTGTTTCAGGAAGCACCGGAATATGAGCAGAACTTCTCTATGGTCATGCGCGTGCTGGAATACGCCGAGGTGCGCGAGGAAGATGAAGGGCATGTGTCCCCACTCGATCTGCTCTTTGAATCCATAGAACGCAGAAAACCGGACAGCGTCGCTGTCCGGCAATATAAGGTTTTCAAATTAGCCGCGGGCAAAACCGCAAAATCGATTTTGGTGAGTACGGCTGTCCGTCTTGCACCCTTTAATCTGCCGCAGATCCAAGCCCTGACCGACCATGACAATATGGACCTTTACACGCTGGGCGAAAAGAAAGTTGCACTTTACGCTGTCATTCCAGACAACGACAACACGTTCAACTTCCTTGTGAGTCTGCTTTACGCGCAGGCGTTCCAAGCCCTCTATTACAGCGCAGACCAAATTCATCACGGCCCGCTGCCGCGCCATGTTCGCTTCGTGCTGGACGAGTTTGCCGCCATGCCGCTGCCAGGCTTTACCCGCGAGCTTGCGACGATGCGCTCACGTTCCATTTCCGCAAGTGTTATCATTCAGAATATGGCACAGATCAAAGAATTGTATAAGGATAGCTGGGAGACAATTCCAGGTAACTGTGATACCATTTTGTATCTCGGCGGCAACGAATCGTCAACACACAAATACGTTTCTGAGATGCTCGGCAAAGCCACGATTGATACCAAAACGCACGGGCAGACGAAGGGCAAATCTGGTTCTTACTCAACCAATTTCCAGATGTCCGGGCGCGAGCTGCTGACCCCAGACGAGGTGCGAAAGCTGGACAACCGTTATGCGTTGCTGTTCATTCGCGGCGCAAGTCCGGTCATGGACGAAAAGTATGATCTCATGCACCATCCAGCGATCTCACACAGTTCCCTCGGCGGCGCAGCGCCCTACATTCATCATGGAACCAAACCGGCCGTTTACACTGGCCGTCCGCTGCTTCGAGTGGGCGGTACCGAAGCAATCCATCCATTGAAGGAGGAATTTCATTGAAGAAACCTTTTGAATCCAAAGCTAAACGGCTCTACTCGATCTTCGCCAGCGTGTTTTTCATGCTGGCGGTTTTTGTTGTCCCGGCGTTCGCGGCGGACGGCGATCCGCTTGCGGTCGTCAACAATCTGAGCGACTTCATTTTCTCGCTCATTCGCGCGGTCGGCTTGATCCTGCTCGGCTTTGGCATTTTGCAGGTTGGCTTGTCTCTCAAGTCGCACGATCCGTCGCAGCGCGCAAACGGCATCCTGACTGTCGCGGGCGGCATCGTCATTACGTTCACCAAGGAGATCCTGACGCTGATCACCGGCTGATAACACCGTGGGGAGAGCGAGAATGCTCTCCCCGATACAACTGGAGGTGATACCATCTCAAGTGGAAACTGGATCATAGATAACCTCAATTCCTCGCTGGAAACATGGAATGATAAACTATCTGAGATTTGGACACTGCTGACCACCAGTCCGGAGAATTTCAAAGGCGGCGGGATCTGGAATGTGATCGTGGGCATCAATGACGCGCTGAAAGCAATCGCGTATGCGCTTCTGGTTCTGTTCTTTGTGATCGGCGTGATGAAAACCTGCGGCAGCTTTACGGAGCTGAAACGCCCGGAGGTGGCATTCAAATGCTTTATTCGTTTTGTACTGGCGCAGGCAGCCGTCACCTATGGCATGGAGTTGATGACGGCGCTGTTTTCAATTGCGCAGGGTGCGATCCAGACGATCATGGGTGCGTCCGGTCTTTCGGCAATGGAAGCATCCACACTGCCAGCCGAGATCGCATCGACGATTGAAGACGTCGGCCTGCTGGAGAGCATTCCGCTCTGGGCAGTGACGCTGCTCGGCTCACTGTTCATCTGGGTGCTGTCGCTCGTCATGATCTTGACCGTCTACGGCCGCTTTTTTAAGCTCTATATGGCGACGGCGATTGCGCCGATCCCGCTGTCGAGCTTCGCAGGACAGCCCTCCAGCAGCATCGGTATGGCGTTCATCAAGAGCTACGCCGCCATCTGCTTGGAGGGCTGTGTCATTTTGCTGGCCTGTATTATCTTTTCACAATTCGCATCCAGCCCGCCCGTCGTAACGGAAGGACTTGCCCCGGCAACGGTCGTCTGGAACTACATTGGCGAGTTGGTGTTTAATATGCTGGTACTCGTCGGCTCCATTAAAATGTCCGACCGGATCATCCGAGAACTGATGGGACTTGGATAAGAAACCTCCATCCGTAGCTGGATGGAGGTTGTGAGCTATTCAGCTAAAATTCTCGTAATCTTTTGCTGCAAATCCGGGAAGTCTGTCACAGCCGTTTCGTAAACGTCTTCCATGCGCAGCGTTTGATATTTGTGCGCGGCAATATCCCGGAATCCGGCGATTTCTTTCCATGCTACCTCTGGATGCGACAGGCGGCATTCCTCCGTCAGATTCTTTACTAGCTCACCGACGTTGATTACCGTCATGCAGACAGCGCGCTTGAGCATCTCATTATCAAGAAACTCTGTCAGGGAACACCCCTTCATCATACCGGCGGCAATGTTCACCTCGGACAAAACCTTTTGAAGAATAATTCCGTCTCTACGATTCATACAACGCTACCTTTCTGTCGATCACGATCATGCTGTCTGAGGGCAGCGGACCGTGAATCACATCAACGTCCGTTTTCAGAATATCCTCCAGTCGGTACTTGATCGCGCTCAGTGTGAGCAGAGAAATGCGCGGGGATTTGAATTCCAGCAGAAGATCCACGTCGCTGTCTGGGCGGTTCGTGCCATTGGCATAGGAACCGAACAGTTCTGCTTTCTTGATCGGGTATTCCTGCGCAGCGAGTTGCACACCGTCTTTGATTTTTTGAATATCCAGCATGGCACAAACTCCCTTCTTAATTCTACTTCCATTATACCCAATTTGCAGATAATTTCAAGTAAAAGACGTTATCGGATAATACTGTGGACTTTCCGCACCAGCGACACGGCCCACGAAATCAGTCCCAGGACAATGAGCGCATACCAGATTCCATTCGCCAGTGCATAGTGGCTGTAATACCAGCCGGAAAACAGCGTCGGCACGATCAGCGCATACAAAAGCGGCAGGCCAAGGTGCAGAAGCGATGCGGCGTGAAACAGTACAGACAGGAGCAAACAGCCTGCCCCAAATACGATCATCAACATGGCACGACCTCCTTTAGAAAGTTTGTGCCATGTTAGCTTGGAACAAAGAAAAGTTCAAGGGTCAATCCAAAAAAACTTAGAAATTGGAGGGATTCATCATCGAAGTTAAAATCAACAAAGAAATCCAGCGGTATCAGGAGAGCATCCTGTTCGGCTTATCGCTGCGGCAGATGGTGTTCGCGCTGCTCGCCATCGGCGTGGCGGTCGGCGCGTATTTTGGCTTGAAACCGCTCATCGGCGCAGCGGAGGTCGGTTGGGTGTGTATGCTGGCAGCGTTCCCGTTTGCCATGTGCGGCTTTTTTACCTACAACGGCATGCCGGCAGAGCGTTTCCTACTGGCGGTCATTCGCTCGGAAATCCTCTGCCCGCGCACACTTGCATATCATCCACAGAATCTGTACGCGGAGCTTTTATTGGACAACAATACAATGCGGGAGGTGCTGACACTTGATTAAAACCCTCAACAACACCATCAAGCAGGACCGAACGGCATATAAAATCCCACGCAGCGTGCAGGACGTCATTCCCATCCAGCGGATCTTCGCGGATGGGATTTTTCAGTTCGGCACGAAATACTCCAGAACACTGCGCTTTTCAGATATCAACTATGCCATCGCTTCCAAAGAGGACAAGACCGCCATGTTCCTTGGCTACAGCGAACTGCTGAACGCGCTGGACAGCGGCTCGACCACCAAGCTCACGATCTGCAACAAGCAGGTCAACCGACAAGCGTTTGAAGATACCGTCCTGCTCCCGCAGCGCGGAGACAGCCTCGACGGATTCGTGAACGAGTTCAACGGGATGCTGGAAGGCAAAATCTCCGGCACCTCCGCCAGCGTAGAACAGGAGCGGTTCATCACGGTTTCCGTTCACAAAAAGAATGTAGACGAAGCGCGCACATTCTTTTCTCGCGTGACGGGCGAGGTATCTTCCAAGCTCTCGCGGCTCAACTCGTCCTCCAACGAGCTGGACGCTGCGGAACGGTTGGATGTGCTGCGCGGCTTCTTTAGACCAGAAGAAGCGGCATTGCCGTTCGACCTGCAATCTGCCATGAAGCGCGGGCATAATCTCAAGGACACGATCTGCCCGGACAGCTTGGAGTTTCATCGTGACTACTTCAAAATGGGAAGTCATTATGGTCGCGTCCTGTTCCTCAAGGATTACGCCAGCTACATCAAAGACAGCATGATTCTGGAGCTGACCGACCTCAACCGGCGCATGATGCTCTCCATTGACATGATCCCCGTGCCGACCGACGAAGCCGTGCGCGAGGTGGAGAACAAGCTCCTCGGTGTGGAAACCAACGTTACCAACTGGCAGCGCAGGCAGAACAGCAACCAGAACTTCTCTGCTGTTGTGCCGTATGATCTGGAACAGCAGCGCAAGGAAACCCGCGAAATGCTGGACGACCTCACGACCCGCGACCAGCGGATGCTGTTCGCCGTGGTCACGCTCGTGCATCTGGCGGGCAGCAAGGAGGAACTGGACAGCGACACCGAAACGCTCCAGTCCATTGCGCGCAAGCACCTGTGCCAACTCGCAAAGCTGAGCTTCCAGCAGCAGGACGGCCTGATCACCGCGCTGCCGCTCGGTTTGCGGCGCATCGACGCGCTGCGGACGCTGACCACAGAAGCCCTCGCTGTGCTTATGCCGTTCAAGGCGCAGGAGATTCGCCACCGGCACGGCATTTACTACGGGCAGAATGCCATTTCCAAGAATCTCATCCTTGCCGACCGCAAGGAGCTTTTGAATGGTAACGGCTTTATCCTCGGTGTCTCCGGCTCCGGCAAATCCTTTGCCGCCAAGCGCGAAATTACGGAGATCGCGCTGTCCACAAACGACGATATTATCATCATTGACCCAGAAGCCGAGTACCGCCCGCTGGTCGAAGGCTTGGGCGGCGAGGTCATTGAAATCTCCGCAACCTCGCCCAATCATATCAACGCCCTCGATATGGAATCCGGCTACAACGACGGCGACAACCCCGTCGTGCTGAAATCCGAGTTTCTGCTGTCCCTCTGCGAACAGCTCGTGGGCGCGGGCAAGCTGTCTGCAAAAGAGAAATCCATCATTGACCGCTGTACCGCGCAGGTCTACCGCGAGTTCATCCGAAACGGCTATCTCGGAGTTGTGCCGACATTACAAGACTTCCATGCCGCGCTCCTGGAGCAGCCGGAACCCGAGGCGCGGGACGTTGCATTGGCGTTGGAGCTGTTCACGGAGGGCAGCTTGAACACGTTTGCCAAGTACACGAACGTGGACACCAATTCCCGCATTCTTTGCTATGACATCCGTGACCTCGGCAAGCAGCTCCTGCCGGTCGGTATGCTGGTCGTACTGGACAGCGTGTTCAATCGTATCATCCGAAACCGAAAACTCGGTAAAAATACATGGTTATATATTGACGAAATCTACCTGCTGTTTCAGCACGAGTACAGCGCCAATTTCCTGTTTACCCTCTGGAAGCGGATGCGCAAATACGGGGCCTGCGGCACGGGGCTGACGCAGAACGTCGACGACCTTCTGCAATCCCATACTGCCCGAACGATGCTGGCGAACAGCGAATTCCTGCTCATGCTCAATCAGGCGAGTACGGACCGGATCGAGCTGGCGCGGCTGCTCAATATTTCGGACAACCAGCTTTCCTACATTTCGGGCGTGGATTTTGGACACGGGCTTCTCAAGTGCGGCAGCACCATCGTGCCTTTCGTGGATCATTTCCCGAAAAACGGCAGGCTGTACCAGCTTATGACGACGAAACTATCTGAACGGGTGGAGCAGGCGTCGTAATGCGGGAGGTCAAAGAAAAATCACCGCTGAAAGAGCGAGCCGCCAAAACCCTCAAATCCGCGCCGCAGGCAGCGTTCCGCCGCGGCACGGATGCTTCCTTTCAGCAGCTTCGGCAGGAGCTGCGTGACGCAGCACAGGGTGGGCAGCCGGAAGATCGCTATGAGAGCGGCAAAATCACGGATACCGCCGACCATGCCGTGCAGGAAGTCCGCCATCTGGCAGAAAAGGCAGCCCACAGGCTGCCGAAAACAAAATCCGAACCGCAGCGGGAAGCCAGGACAGAATCTGTTCCACAACATGAGCAGCCTCGGCACCCCCTGCAGCCTACTGCGGCACCGAGGGAATATCCACCGCAAAGCCAGTCACAGGGAAATCAGTCTGTGCGCGAATCGGCTTCTCCAATCAGGGAGAAGCCGGTTTCTCCAGTAAACGTCCAACAGCCCAAAACGCGAGAATATACGCCAGATGCGAAAGCATCAGTGTCCCCATCTCAGCATTCAACTCCGCGTATTCATGAAAACGTAAAGGCTGTTCCTGCGGAAACGACACCATCGCTAACGGAGCGTTCTGTCCGAGAGGCGGTTTCTCCAGTTAAGGAGAAGCCTGTTCCTCCCGTAAATATCCCACAGCCCAAGATGCGGGAATATGCACCGAATGCTGACGTGCCTGTGCATCGGCCCCAGCATCCAGATTCGCGGATTCATGAAGGACCGCAGCCTGTTCACCAACCGCAGACAAATCGTTCTGTGCGTGAGTTGGAAACATTAGTAAGGAAAAAGTCTGCTGGGAAAGCAAAACCAGCAGAGCAACGGCCGCTTGTACAAGCATCTTCCAGCGCGGAACCGACTGCACCTGCGACGGCTTCAACGGTACCACCAGCGGCGCGGACTCTGCCAAGAGAAAAGCCGCCTGTTTCTTCTCTGCGAGAAATTCCTGCTGTACTAAAAACGGATACCACACAGTTCGCGCTTCCTGAAATCAAGACGAAAGAGTACATCCGAAAGAAGCGGCAAAAGCAGAATTTTCTCAAAGAGGAAGCGACCGGTATTGAAAATATAACCGCAGATTCCGAAACATTTTCGCCGGTCATTCGTACACGGGAAACTGTTCGTGAACAGCGGAAACTCCACGTTTCCCATAGTGCGGAGCAGGAGCAGCCAGCTCTGCCGCAGATCCGAACGCGGCAGCCGCAGACAGCTTCCATGCCCGCCGATATAGAACCCACGAAGCCGGAAGTTCCACAGCCACCGCTTCCGGACATCAAGAGCAAGCAAAAGTACATTGCAGCGCAGCAACCGACACAGGTAACGCCCGTGCAGGCAAATCTGCAACAGGCTGCGCGGCAAACTGGAATGAAAGCCGCTCACGGCGAACCGAAATTATGTCAACCTACATTAGCGAATGAAACAGTCACTATGCCAGCGAGCAGGAACGTCGCTCCGACAAAGCCTGCGCGTGTCCAGAAACAGGCGCGACCGGCTTTCGTAAAAAAGCAGAAGATCAAAACAGCCCCGAAAGCGAAAATCAAGTCCTCCACCACACCTGCCGCAAAAGCCTTGCCCAGCAAAGCGTCGGCGGCTGCTCCCAAGCAGGCCTCAACTGTCATCCGCAAAGGACAGGTGCTTCGGGATACAGCGATCAAAACTGCGAAAGCTGCAAAGGAAGCCGGAAAGAAAGTCCTGCGGGCAATCGCGGCAGCGGCAGAAAAGCTGGCCGCAGCGATTGGTGCAGGCGGTGCGGCGGCAGTTTCCGTTGTCGTGGTGATCTTGCTTGTAGGGATGCTGTTCGCTTCGCCGCTTGGAATCCTGTTCGCAGGCGAGGACACCGGTACGGAAATCAAGATTCCGGACGCGGTTGCGACGCTGAACGGCGAGTTCACCGACGAAATCTACCGTATCATGGAGGATCATCCATACGACGAGTTGGATATGCAGGAGGGCATGGAAGCGGCCATGCTGCAGAACTGGCGGAATGTGCTGGCTGTGTACGCGGTCAAGGTCTCGACCGACGAAGAACACGGCTTGGACGTTATGACAATGGACGAAGAAAAACTCCAGCTCCTGCGGGAAATTTTTTTCGATGCCAACAAGTTGGAATACGAATTGACGACCAGAACCGTAGACGGCGAGCAGATCACAACACTGCACATCTCCGCACAGATCAAGGATGCCATGCAGATGGCAGATGAATACAGCTTCACTGCCCAGCAGCGGGAAAAACCGCCAAGTCGATTTTGATTTCCTGCGGTGCAAGGCTTGCGCCCTTCGACATCGCAGAGCTGCGGGAGCTGATGAGCTACGATGAGATGGAGCTGGACACCATCGGAGACCGAAAGACGGCGCTGTTCGTCATCATTTCCGACACCGATGACACCTTCAACTTCGTCGTGGCAATCATGTATTCCCAGCTCTTCAACCTTCTCTGCGACAAGGCAGATGACGTTTACAACGGACGGCTTCCCGTCCATGTTCGCTGTCTGCTGGACGAGTTTGCGAACAGTGCGACACGTTCCTAACTGAAAAGGTTAGGCGTGAAGCTGAGAAAAAAATAAGAAAATTGAAAGGAGTTTCGAGAACAAATCAGTTTCATAGAACTGATATTCCGACAGGTGGAATGATGGGGTAACGCCCTGAAACGCCTGCCCTAAGACTGCGCCGGGCATGGTGCAAGCGCAAAGACGCACTGTGTCCGAGAGCGCGCGGAAGTCGGCGGAAGTCTGCCCTAACAGGTCAAGCCGAGGAAAGCGCCCCAGCGGTGGGGTGTGCAGATGATACGCCGGGGGTCTATAAAATGCCCATGGTGAGGATGTGCGGTGGAACGCACTGACGAAGCCCTGAATGTACGGGTCAAGACGAATGAGCCGCAGAAATGCGGTTGCCGCCTATGGCGGTGTGCGTGGGGACGAGTAAGAGTTGTTAGTATGAAACTCCCTGCGGCGTTACAGGCGCCGCCCAAGCGCACTGGCTTAAAGGGGCCACCTAAAGGTATATGCACAGATAGGAATATTGGAACGTGGAAAGGTTGGAGCATGGAGTGCATTGCGGCGCTGTGAAGTGCTAGCACGGAAAGCAGACTGTATAACGTGCCTTTATCCAACTGAGAGCGGTGCCGCGACCGTTGAAGCTGCTGTAATGGCGGTGGAGGAACAGGCACCAGTCGGCTTTGAAAGCAAGAATAAAAGAACAGTATTCATAGGTTCGAGTATGACTAAGAAAGGCACACCCCAAAGGAGGTATGCCGACTATGACAGTGAAGAAATTGCAAAAGAAAGCGAAACTGCGCAACGCTGAATACTTCGGCTTGCAGGAGGTATTGGACAGGCTCTATGCCCAAAGTGCGGAAAACAAACGCTATACCGTGCTGATGGAGCTGGTGGCCGCTGATGAAAATATCTTACTTGCTTACCGAAATATCAGCAAAAACAAGGGTAGCAAAACGGCGGGAACGGACGGAAAAACTGTCCGCTACCTGTCAAAGTTCACAAACACAGCACTCATTCACTATATAAAAAGGCGGTTGGAGCAGTACCAGCCCCAGCCGGTGCGCCGGGTGGAAATCCCCAAAGGAGACACAGGGAAAACTCGCCCTCTGGGAATCCCTACGATTGCCGACAGGCTGATCCAGCAATGCTTCCTGCAAATTCTGGAGCCGATATGCGAAGCGAAATTCCATGAGCGGAGCAACGGTTTCCGTCCCAACAGGAGCGCAGAACACGCGCTGGCACAGTGTTATGCGATGATACAAAAGCGCGGTCTGCATTATGTGGTTGATATTGATATAAAAGGGTTCTTCGATAATGTCAGCCACGGAAAACTGCTCAAGCAGATGTGGAATATGGGGATACAGGACAAGCGTGTGCTGAGTATCATATCCGCCATGCTGAAAGCAGAAGTTGCAGGAATCGGTTTTCCGCAAAAGGGGACGCCGCAGGGCGGTATCATTTCCCCACTGTTGTCCAATATCGTCTTGAACGAATTGGATTGGTGGATTGCCAGCCAGTGGGAGAATATGCCGACACGCAAAAACCGTGAATATGCGCGGTCTGACAATGGGGTTATTGACAAAAGCCAGAAGTATGAAATGCTCCGAAAAAGCTCTGCCCTAAAAGAGTGCTACATCGTCCGGTATGCCGATGACTTCAAAATCTTCTGCCGCAAGCGAAGCGACGCAGTAAAACTCTTTGCCGCTACAAGAGATTGGCTAAAGGAACGGCTGGGGCTGGACATCAGCCCCGAAAAGTCCAGAATTGTCAATTTGAAAAGGCAATACTCCGATTTTCTCGGCTTCAAGCTAAGAGCTGTGAGAAAAGGCGTCAAGAGCAACGGCACAGCAAAGTACGCGGTAGAATCGCACATGAGCGATAAGGCAGTCAAGAAAGTGAAGCGGCAAACGCGGGAAATGGTGAAAAGAATCCAATCCCCGGCAAATGTGAATGAGGAATACAAAGCCATTGGAGCCTATAACGCCTATGTTTCAGGTGTTCACAACTACTATCGTTGTGCTACCCACATCAGCAAAGACATTCGTAAAATTGCCTTCGGCATCACTCGAACCATGCAGAACAGATTGAGAGAGCGCTTGCAAAAGCAAGGAAACCCTTTGCCCGCCTACATTGCGGAGCGGTATGGAAGAAGCAAGCAAATTCGCTATGTGAGTGGTCAGGCTGTTATCCCCATTGGATATATCCAAGCCAAAGCACCGCTCTACAAACGGCGGGAAGTGAACCAGTACACGGAACAAGGCCGCAGAAGTATTCACAAAAATCTGGAATCCGTAAATATGAGCATTTTACACTACCTCATGCGGAACCCGGTACAGTTTGCAAGTGTGGAACTGAACAACAACAGACTGGCACTGTATTGCGCTCAACATGGGTGCTGCGCCGTTACCAAACAGCCGCTTGAAATCGGGGACATTCATTGTCACCACAAGCTCCCGCGAGAGAAAGGCGGTAATGACCAATACGGGAATCTGGTGCTGGTTACAGAGACCGTCCATATTTTGATTCATGCCACTGATAGCGAGGTAATTGCACGCCTTGTTCAAACATTGCGGTTAAACGTAAGACAGCGTGCGAAGTTGAACACTTTGCGCAAAACAGCAGGCTTATTCTCAATCTAAACGCAATTGCTCACTGAAAACTGTATCTATTTACAATTCTTTCAAAGTCGATGGAACGCCGTGTGCGGTGAAAGCCGCACGCACGGTGTGGAGCGGGGGAAAAGACGGAAAGCGGCGCTGACGCGCCGCTCAGGTCTTACCTATCGCTATTCGGTCAAATCCCGAAGTTTGATAAGCTCATCGCAACCATCCGAAGCCGGGAAATCTCGGCGTCAATCATCTTGCAGTCCCAGTCTCAGCTCAAGACCATCTACAAGGATGCGGCGGACACCATCACGGGCAACTGTGACTGCACCCTTTTCCTCGGCGGAAAAGAAAAATCGACCCTCAAGGAAATCAGCGAGGTGCTGGGCAAGGAGACAATCGACCTTTACAACACCTCAGAAACCCGTTCCAACAACAACTCCTATGGCTTGAACTATCAGAAGACCGGCAAGGAACTGATGTCTCAGGACGAGATCGCCGTCATGGACGGAGCCAAGTGTATTTTGCAGCTTCGAGGCGTGAGACCTTTTCTCAGTAACAAATACGACATTACGAAGCATCCAAAGTACCGGCAGCTCTCCGACTATAACAAGCGGAACGCCTTTGACATCGAGAAGTACCGGCAGCACAAGCTGGTAGTCAAGCCCGATGACACATTCGACCTCTATGATATGGGCGAGGTCGAAGCGGATTAAAGCCCCGTCGCTGCACTGCGCAGTGGGTAAAGCCTGATGGCTCCCAAAGCAGAACAGCGACGGGGCTTCTTTTTTTATGCCCATTTTCAAAAATACACAACCAATCTTTTTCAAATCAAGGAGGAAAATCTATGGCTTTCATCAATCAGGCAGTCACGGTTCTTCAGACGCTTGTTATCGCCCTCGGTGCGGGTCTTGCGGTGTGGGGTGTTGTCAACCTCATGGAAGGCTACGGCAACGACAACCCCGGCGCCAGGGTGTTAGGAGAATTAAGTTATCAGGATATAGCAAAACTTTTTGGTAAAACAGAAAGTTGGGCAAGAGTAACCTTTCATAGAGCTAAATTAAAAATCATTGAACAAGTAAAGGAGGAAAGTTATGAGTAAAATTTCATGCGACATCATTCAAGATATGTTGCCGCTGTATTATGATGAAGTTTGTTCAGCAGACAGCA